>C688J18823_10000006_pt1 | contig 257043 bp, 225 predicted proteins | sample HopSoiMetagenom1_FD_18823 | JGI IMG/M metagenome (IMG submission 18823)
GAAATCTCCGCAAAGTGTGGAAAACGTAGCCGTTTAGTTACTGTATCAGCGGAAAGGGCCGCCAGAGTTCCGGAAAGGCCTCGCCATTCCTTTAAGCAAAAGCGATATGCTTTCGCGGGCCTAGCGCGAAGCGGCAAGCATAAAGCCGCGAGGCCGACCACGCGCCGAGCGGCGTGATTTAGGAGCAGGTCTCGTTAAACGTAAGAAACACTCTGGAGCGGGGTGGAGCGAAGCGACATAAATACTGGAGCCGACGATCGGACTTGAACCGATGACCTGTCGATTACGAATCGACTGCTCTACCAACTGAGCTACGTCGGCCTGCGTGGGACACCAATCCATTCTAAGAGAGAGCGGCAAAGCCGTAAAGGCCGTGCGACCAAAGCGAAGTGCGGTTATTCAAATTCCAGGCTCACAAGGTTCCCCTGCTCGCCTCCGCTCTTGCGGTAGTTCGCGGAAACTTTACGATTGGTCCATGAGCAGGAAAACTCTTCGGCGCCGATCAGGATCAGCTTTTTCGATTGCGGCGCCAGCATCTTCCATTTCTTTCCGCCGGATGAAATCGTAAGCGTAGCCGCCGGCGCAGCGGAACAATCCACAGAGACCAGAACACCCTTCATGAACAGGACTGGATCGTTGGATGCGGGAAGGGGCCGTATTTCCGGGTTGCTCTGTGTTGAGCCCGTGGAATTTCCCGCATCATCCGGCACGTCATTGGGTTCAATTGTCTGGACGGCAGTCTGCACATGGCCTGATTGCGACCCCGGGCCGGAAACAGCAGATCGATAAGCTTCCACCTGTTGCAGTTGCTGCGCAGCCATGGACGCAATTCCTGGCTCGTTGCTCATCCGCAACTCTTGCAACAATGGAATAGCACGATCCAAATCCTGCGCTTGTAGGTAAGCATTGGCAAGATTTCCCTTAAACCAGGGATTTCGCGGACTCAAGGCAACAGCCTTTTGCATGGCATCAATAGCCTGCTGTTTTTCTCCGGCATAAGAGAGCGTCATGCCGAGCAGGTTGTAGGCGTCAGGATAATTTGGCTCCAGCGCGATGGCGGCGGCAAGTTCTTTTTTGATGACGTCCACGTTTTCCCTCTTTGCAGACGACATGCCTTTGCGGTTCATCATGAGTGCCAGCAGGTAGTGGACCTGCGGGTCCTTTACGTCCTGAGCGGCAGCGCGTTTGAAGTGCTCGCCGGCCTTGTCCCAATCATTCTTTTGCATGGCTTCATAGCCGAGCCCTCGATTGGCCACAACATTTTCCGGTTGCTTCGCCAGTATTTCCTGAAATTCTGTGATGCCTCTGGCACGGTAATCGCGGGAATGGTAATCCAGGTCCGCCATGATGGACTTTATTTCCAGATCACTCAAAGGGCGCGAATTATACTGCACTGCATCAGCGCCTGGTGGTGTAGGTGCGTGGAAATACATTGTCCCGCCACGGAAGTAATTTTCAATCGCCTTTTGCAGAGCTTCCGGCTCCATGCCAAAGCTGCGCCGGATCGCTTCCGGCACCGCTACATGCTGATCTTCTGTCATTTGAACGTAAGAGGAAACCTGCTTCATCATGTTTTTCGTCATCAAGAAATGCACGGTCAGCCAGGATTGCGCATAGAAGACTGACCGGCGGTCATCACGGTTGTAAATCTGCGAATCGTGGCTGACGCTGAACAGGTCAGTTATTTTCAGCCAGCGGTTTTGGCTCAACAGTTCCGGCAACTCAGGCTTGACCAGCCCGATGGCAATTTCCTTTTTGTCCACCTTCAGAGAGGAACAGTATTCGGCGAAACCTTCATCGAACCACACCGGCGAAGGAGGGAAGTTGCTGTTGATCAGCAGATGCGCGTATTCATGGAAAACTGTTCCCCAGCTATCTTCCTGGGAAAGATCTAGCGCAATGTATTGGCGCTCTTCATTGGCCCCGGGGCCGCCGCGGCCTCCATTGCCCAGGAAAAATCCTGCCAGTTCGATCGGCTTGCCTCCATAAAGCGGCGAGAACTGGCGCAGCTCTTTAGCGTTGCGAAATGCGATGATCTGCAATGGCGCGGTGTTGACACTGACTTTTTTGAAGATCACGCCAAATGCCATGCGCATCTGTTCGAAACGTTGCGCGACGTCGCGGGCACGCTTTTCGCCGCCGTCGGTGGCAACGGAAAAATGCGATGAGTCAACCTCAACCCATTGCTGATCAGCTTGCGCGGCAAGACTACAGATAAAGACGGCAACGAGAAGAAAAGCTCTCTGAATCATAGGCACTCACATGAAGAACTAACAGTAGGATGGGTATGAGAGTACCTCGATTTTTGCTCCTGTTGCAATGGATGAAAGGACTTAGGCGGGAAGCTGTTTTTAACTAAACCATCTTTTACTCAAACCATCCGCTACGATAGACCACCCACCAGCAAAGCACGAGTAGCGGCAAGGTGAGCGCCAGGTTCCACCAGAGGGAAGGCAGGAGCACGCCCATCACGACGCCCAGAACGGTGAACAGTAGCCAGAAGATCTTCTTTTCCACAAAAAACCATACCACGGATAAACACAGATCACACGGGTAAGCCCGATTTAATGGGTTTGGTTTCGATCAGTGTTAATCAGCGTTATCCATGTTCATCCGTGGTGAGGTTTTTCTTTGATAAAGTAATTAATTCATGCTCGATTTGGCTTACGTCCGAGAGAACCTTACACAGGTTGAAGAAATGCTTCGCCGACGCGGGATGGATCCGGCGCAAGTGCTGAGCGGCTTCCGCCAGGTGGATGAAAAACGCCGCCAGCTGATCACGCAATCTGAAACGCTGAAAGCGCAGCGGAACCGCGCGTCAGAGGAGATCGCCAAGCTCAAGAAAGCCGGACAGGACGCTACCGCGCAAATGGAGCAGACCAAGGCCTTGCGCGCGCAGAGTGACGATCTGGAGAAGCAGGCAGCGGAAATCGACCAGGAGCTGCGGACTATGCTGGCGGGCATTCCCAACGTGCCGCATGAGTCGGTGCCCGTGGGACGCTCCGCCGAGGACAACAAGGAAGTCCGCAAGTGGGGCACGCCGCCGGAATTCAGCTTCACGCCCAAGCCACATTGGGAGTTGGGTGAGCAGCTGGGCATCCTGGACATGGAGCGTGCCGTAAAACTGAGCGGCGCGCGCTTTGCCGTCTATTGGGACCTGGGCGCGAAGCTGGAGCGGGCGCTGGCCAACTTCATGCTCGATCTGCACACCAGCGAGCACGGCTATACCGAAGTGCTCACGCCTTACATGGTGAACTCCGCGTCAATGTACGGCACCGGGCAGCTGCCAAAATTTGCCAGCGATCTATTCAAGATCGATAACCACGATCTGTGGCTGATTCCAACGGCAGAAGTGCCGCTGACGAATCTTTATCGCGACGAGACGATTGATGCGGGGCGGCTGCCGCTTTCCGTTACGGGATACACACCGTGTTTCCGTAGCGAGGCCGGATCATATGGCAAAGACGTGCGCGGAATTATCCGGCAACACCAGTTTCAGAAAGTTGAACTGGTAAAGTTCACGCGGCCAGAGCAGTCTTATGAGCAGCATGAACGGCTCACGCGCGATGCCGAAACTATCCTGCAGAAACTAGGCCTGCACTACCGCACCATGCTGCTGAGCACCGGCGATATGGGGGCCAACTCCGCCAAAACTTACGATCTGGAAGTGTGGCTGCCGGGACAAAAGCTGTATCGCGAAATTTCTTCCTGCTCAAACTTTGAGGCTTACCAGGCACGGCGGGCGAATATACGTTTCCGTCCGGAAGGCAGCAAGAAGAGCGAGTACGTACACACGCTGAACGGCAGCGGCCTGGCGATTGGCCGGACATGGCTGGCGATCCTGGAAAACTATCAGCAAGCCGATGGCAGCGTGGTAATACCGGAAGCGCTCAGGAAATATGTGGGCGCGGAACGGATCACGGCAAAGAAGTTTTAAACCCTACCACGGAGACACAGAGGCACGGAGAAAATCAGAACAGATCAAAACCAAAAACTTACCACTGATTTACACGGATAACACTGATCTGAATCAGGAAAACCCAGGAACCTTACCGCGGATTAACGCGGATGGTGCTGATCGGAAACAAAAACCTTTGAAACACAGAGGAACGGAGGGAACGGAGGAGCGGAGGATAGCAGTGGCAGTCAAGACTCTGCACTGATGTTTCGATCTTCGAGATTCATCCGTGTTGAGCTTTTGTCCTTTGATCACCCGATCACGCGCGATCACCCGATTTCGAGAAAACTCTACGATGTTCGGTTGTTATCCTTTGCCTTGTCCCCTTTACATGAATAAACTTAAGGCATGTCTCGCATTGGGCGCACGCTGAAAGGCTATCTGTTCTGGACCTATACGCGGGGAAGCTTCCATTACGACGTAATGGTCACGCTGATCCTGGCGTTTATCTTTATTGCGCCATATTACATCGACTTCAAGGACAAACCGCCGACACGAGAGCAGCATCCTACTGGCATTGTTGCCAGTGCAGATGGAAAGACGTATGAGGTGGATGCTTCCGCCGTGGATGCGCAGGATGAAGCCATGGTGCGCGCAAATTTTCAGCGTGTGCTCAGGCCGATTACCGGTCCGGTAACCGTGGAACGCGTGGAGCAGGTGCGCGACGGAAGCGGACACGTGGTGGCGTATCGCGGCTGGGTGCGTAAATAGAACTTGCGTAGGATAGAACGCGCGCAGATAAAGCGTTCACTGATAAAAGTTCGTCGATGAACGGCCGCAGAGAAGCATTCCTGGAAAAATATTTTCAGAGAATCGTCCTGGAACATCCGCCCATGATTCTGTGGGAGTGATATCGCTGCAGAGAGATTTGGAACCGTTCTTGAAGTTATCTGCTCGCCGAGAAGGAAGAATTGATTATCCATGAAGCCCAAGAGTTGGTTTCAACGATTGCCGTTCATAAGCGTGGCGAATTCAAGATTCATGCTTTCAACCCTGTGTTTCCTGTTGCTGATGGGAAGCGCATACGCTGCTAAGACGAAAAAGCCCGCGAAAACCCAAGCGACTTCTGAACAACAAACACCTTCAGGTACTCAGCAAGCCACGCCTGGCACTGCCGGAGCCGCGTCAGGCGACCTTGCTGCGGTTCTGACGAAGATGAACCAGTCTTCGAAAGGATTTAAGACAGCGCAGGGAGATTTTGAGTTTCAGTCATACCAGAAGTTGACGGACGATACGGACACGCAAAAAGGCCGTATTTATTTCCGTAGGACAAAAGATGGGGTGGATGCAGCGTTTGACATCGGCGGGCCAGCGCCAAAGCAGGTCGTCTACAAAGACGGGACGCTGCGGATCTTCGAAAAAAAGATCAATCAGGTGACCGAGCGAAAGGTGGGCCAGAATAAGTCCGACGTGGAAGCTTTTTTGAGTCTGGGATTTGGCGCGAGCGGCGACGATTTAAAGCGCGACTATGACGTAAAAATGGATGACTGGGAAATGGTGGACGGAGTGAAAACCGCCAAGCTGGATCTGACGCCCAAAAAAGCAAAGGTGCAGCAGACCTATAACAGAATTATTTTGTGGATTGATCCGGAGCGGGACGTGCTGCTGAAACAGCAGTTCTTTGAGCATTCAGGCGACTATCGGCTGGCCCATTACACCAATATGAAGCTCAATGAGAAGATTCCAGACGACGTTTTCCGTCTAAAAACCAATGGAAATACGAAGACCATCAAGCCACAATAAGATAGCGTCGGGAACCGCCTGCAGGATAAAATAGCTGAGACGAGGCCATGGGCGGAATCCGAGACCATGGCTGAGCGGTTCGGGTGGATTTTTTCGTCGCCAGAGCGGTTTTGCGGTGCGCTTTTGCCGCGCACATATTTCAAGCACATTTTCAATCGCACATGGGCCGGTAGCAGCATCTGAATAAGCTGGATTGAGGTATAAATCAGTGGCCAAAGTTCTTACTCTTCCTGTCAAACCGGAAATGCCGGATCCAGCGCGTCGCAAGGCGAAGCCACGGAAACCGGATCCGCGCTATGTGGAAGGACAGCGGCTTCTGGTGGAAGCCATGAAGTACTTAATCCAGCAGGATCCCCAGCGGAACAAAGACGCTGTCTCGTTGATTTCAGAGCACTTCCGGACGAGGTTCCGTATGTCCGACCGGCCAATTGATTTGCCCAGCTTTTCCCCGGATTCCAGGTAAAATCGCGCTATCTTCCAAATTCTGAATATTGGCCTACCTAAAATCCACAATTCCGGATTAAACCTTGGTATTCCCATTCTAACTGATTGATAACAAACGTCGATCAATGAAGGAACGCCACTTGCAATACATCCCTAACAGGTAACATGTGTTCCCGTGCGTGACGGGGCATGTGTTGTGTGCTCTCAAAACTGAAAAACTATGGAGATGCAAAGGATGAATCGTAAACTGCGCGACAAATTAATACTGGTCGCCACATGCTTGGCGTTGTGCATCCCGTCTTTTGGACAGGTGCTGAAAGGTTCTATTTCCGGCACAGTTACTGATCCACAAGGCGCGGTTGTTTCTGGCGCTCAGGTAAAGGCAACGAACACTGCCACAGGCGCCCCGCTGACTACCACCACCGATGGCTCCGGCCTATTCCACTTTAACTTGATTCCGGTGGGCGACTACAAAGTAGAAGTTTCCGCCCCTAACTTCAAGACCGCCGTACAAAACAATGTTCTGGTAACGGCGCGTGACACCAATCTGGGCGCAATCAAATTAACGGTTGGCGAAACCAATACGACGGTGGAAGTCACCGCCGAGGCCCCGCTTATCGAAACAAACAATGCCCAGGTAACCAACACCTTCGCCGGCACTACCCTCACCACTTTCGCGGGCGTGCAGGAAAATGAAGGTCTTGACAACCTGGCCCTGTTTGTTCCGGGCGTGGTTTCCGTCCGCGACAACTCTTTCTCGAACACCAACGGCGGCCAGGGCTTCTCGGTGAACGGCCTGCGCGGCCGCAACAATGACCAACAGATTGACGGTCAGAACAATAATGACAACAGCGTCGCCGGCCCGGCACTGTTTGTAAGCGATGCCGAATTCGTTCAGCAGTACGTGCTCGTCACCAATCAGTTTGGTCCTGAGTACGGACGCAACGCCGGTTCAGTGGTCAACATCATCACCAAGTCCGGCGGCAACGCCTGGCATGGAAGCATTTATGGAAACGAGAACAACTCGATTCTCAATTCCATGAACAATTTCCAGAAGAGAAAAGATAAAAATGGTGATCCGTTCACGGTTGATGCTGCTGGTAATCCTTTAACCAAACAGCCCCGCCTGAACGACGAATTCGCCGGCTTCACCATCGGTGGACCCCTCGTAAAGAACAAGTTGTTCCTCTTCGGTGGATTTGACGAGGAAATTGTTTCAACCAAGTCTCTGTACGCAAGCAGCGGCCTCACGCCCACCCCTGCTGGTTTGGCCACCCTGGCTGGTTGTTTCCCCGGCAGCACAGGTCTAGCCGCCTTCAGCAAGGTTGGTCCATTCTCCATCTCTGGAGGCAACCCGCAGGCATTCAATACGAGCTTGCACACAGTAGGCACAGCTCCCACGCTTACCCCCTGCGCCAACGTAGAATTTGGGCAGGTTCAGCGCATTCTGCAGACCCCATTTCACGGTTTTAATTTCACCAACCGCGTTGATTACCAGACTGGCAGCGACACGTACATGGCCCGGTATCTCTTCAACCGCGGAAACAACTTCAACCTGGATTTCGGTGATGCCGCCGCCGGCTTCCCGGTCAATGTGCCCGCTATAAGCCAGGCTATTCTGGTCGGCTGGACGCACAATCTGTCCTCCAAAATGGTCAATGAAGCTCGCGTCGGCTTTAACCGGTTGAACGTGGACTTTGGCGGCAACAGCATCGGTACGGTTCCCACCGCAGACGGCGTGGGTGATGCAGTTACCAAGGTCACTTTCCGGTCATCCGGACTGGTGGCTATTGGACCAGCAACAAACCTTCCACAGAGCCGCATCGTGAATACCTGGCAGGGTCAGGACAACTGGAACTATGTGATGGGCAAGCACACACTGAAAGCGGGTGTGAATTACACGTACCAGCGCTCGCCTAACATCTTCCTGCCCACGATCAATGGTGCATTCCGATTTGGCACTGCCACCGGAGCAACCGCTATTAATTTGGCCAATTCCTGGGGCAACTTTGTTCGGAACGTCCCAGACCGCGTGCAGCTTGCCGCCGGTGATCCTTCTTTGGATTTCCGTGAGCATGACACATTTCTGTACGGTGGCGATGACTGGAAGATCGGTCGCAACCTGACAGTAAACCTTGGTCTTACATGGTCTTACTACGGACAGCCGGCCAATTTGTTCAACCAAACCGCAGCTCCGCGTGAAGCCAACCCGGCAACCGCGCTCTGGGCAACCACGAGCACTCCGTTCACAACAGGTTCGCCTACCAGTACCGTCAATGGTCAACCAATCCCTCTCAACGCCCGGGTCTTCCCGACGTTCCCAGCTCCTAAAAACAGCTTCGGTCCCAGCGTTGGATTTGCCTACTCGCCTCAGTGGGGCGGCTTCCTGACGGGGCACGGCAAGACTGTTTTCCGTGGCGGCTATCGCATGTTGTATGATCCGCCGTTCTACAACATCTACCTGAACATGGCGTCGTCTGCTCCGCAGGTTTTCACCCAATCATTTACCGCTGCGCAGTCGGCCACCAAACCGCTTCCAACAACACCTACCGGACCGAATGTTCGCTCTGCATTTTCCTCTTCACTGGCCAAAGGCGTGTTTGATCCTCGGCAGTTCAGCGACACCACCATGTCGCCGAACTTTGGCCCGGATAGGGTTCAATCCTGGAGCTTCGGCTTTGAGCGTGAACTCACCAAAAAGGCTGCCTTTGAAGCCCGTTACGTAGGCAATAAAGGTCAGAACTTGTTCCAGTCTGTCAACGGTAATCCTGCTGTGACCGATCTTCAGGCTGACTTCCCCAACTTGGTCCCCGCCGGTGTGACTGGCTGCCCGGCCGCGAATGCTGCGGTTGCAAATGCCGTAGGCCGCGCAGATTGCAATAACGGCATCCTCCGTGTTCGCAACAATGGCGGTTATTCAGATTACAACGCTGTTCAGACTGAATTCCGCGCCAACAACCTGTTCAAACAGCTGACCGTCAGAAGCGCTTACACTTTTGCCAAGACCACGGATAACGTCTCCGAGATCTTCAGCACATTTGGCGGCGGCAACAGCATCACGTTTGCCCAGAACCCCTTCAACACCAAGACTGGTGAGCACTCTTTCTCCGGTCTGGATATCCCGCACCAGTGGACTATCCTGGCCACGGAACAACTGCCGTTCTTTAAAGAACAGCATGGCCTGGCTGGACACATCCTGGGCGGCTGGGGCCTCTCTGGCAATTACATTCTGGCCTCTGGTCAGCGTTACACTCCACAGCAGCTCTTTGCCGCTAATGCGTTTGCCAATGGCAATTACTATGACATTGGCTTCCTTGGCGCGTTCAATAGCGGAGTTGACACTGCCCGTCCGTTCGTAGGCAATCTCAATGCTCCCGCAACCGCTGTGGGCGCCTTTGCACCGGATGCCTGCAACGTTTTTGGCACTGGCTGCTCTATTACAGATCCTAACCAGTTGGTTCTGTTGGTAGATGGCACCCCGGTTACCAAGAATCAGGTTCGGTACATCCTGAATTCCGCACAGTCACAATCGGTTTTTGGTACTCCGTTCGGCAACGCACCACGAAACTCGTCGCAGGATGCGATTACCAACGTCATGAACTTCACTGTCATGAAGAACATCAAAATGGGCGAACACGCCTCCTTTGAATTCCGCATGAGCATGCTGAACGCCCTTAACCATCAGAACTTCTCCAGCATAGATCCATTCCTGGAAGACGTAGGTGATGGCAAGGCGAATGATGGTTTTGGCGATCCGTCGCTTAGCAACACCACTTACCCGGGCTACAACAATGCAACCCGGCGCATCAACTTTGGTGGAACCATCCGGTTCTAACCGATCTTGCCCCTTCGGCCCGCCAGTTCGCTGGCGGGCCTTTTTTATTTGCTCTGTGAATCAACCTTCTCGGCTTTTAGTAAAATCATTAATAGATGAGCAGCAACGGCCTTTCTTCCGGCGCAATCAAGCTTCCTATCTATCTGGATAACCATGCCACCACGCCGCTTGACCCGCGTGTGCTGGAAGCCATGCTGCCGTTTTTCAACGCGCGCTTTGGCAATGCCGCCAGCAACAGTCACTCTTTTGGATGGGAAGCCGCTGCAGCCGTGGAAAAAGCCCGCCGCCAGATCGCTGCTTCCATCGGCGCGTCAGCCCAGGAAATTGTCTTTACCTCAGGCGCCACCGAAAGCGATAACCTTGCGCTAAAAGGTGTGGCGGAAGGCTGCCGTGAAAAGGGCGATCACATTATCACCGCTGTCACCGAACATAAGGCGGTTCTTGATAGCTGCAAGCATCTGGAAAAAATCGGCTGCCACGTGACTTACCTTCCGGTCGGTCGGGACGGTCTCATCGATCTTGACCAGCTCAGGGACTCTTTTACTGATCGAACGATCCTGGTCAGCATTATGGCGGCCAACAATGAGACCGGCGTGCTTCAGCCTATTGAAGAAATCGGCCGCCTCTGCCGCGAGCACGCCGTGCTTTTTCATTCGGACGCCGTGCAGGCGCTGGGCAAGGTGCCGCTGGACGTGAATCGCGCCAACCTTGATCTGGCTTCTCTGACGGCGCACAAGCTATATGGGCCCAAAGGTTGTGGCGCGCTTTACGTGCGCCAGAACGCAGCGGCGCGGCTGGTTCCATTGATTGACGGCGGCGGTCATGAGAACGGATTGCGTTCCGGCACGCTCAATGTTCCCGGAATCGTCGGGTTTGGTAAAACCTGCGAGATCGCACAGCAGGAAATGCCGGAAGAGAGTTGCCGCCTGGCGGGGCTGCGCAACCGCCTGCGTGATCGCCTGATGGCCGGCCTGGATCAAGTAACCATCAACGGATCCATGGAGCATCGGCTACCCGGAAACCTGAATATAAGCTTTCTGCATGTTGAAGGTGAAACGCTTCTGACCGGCCTGAATGACGTCGCGCTTTCCAGCGGATCGGCATGCTCGTCCGGAAAGACCCATGCTTCGTACGTCCTCAAGGCGCTTGGCTTAAGCGACGAAGCGGCCGGCAGCGCCATTCGTTTCGGTATTGGACGCTTCAACACAGAAGCTGAGATTGATTACGTGGCGGGACGGATCATTGAGATGGTAAAGAATCTGCGGGAAGTTTCTTCGTTGAATTAATACTAAAACTCAATCTAAAATTAAACTTTTTTCCGAAGTCCCGAAGCATAGCGAGGGATCCTATTACCTTCCAGGGACTTCTATGTTTACTACGATGTCCAGCAATCTTTCTTCATTCGGTTAGTAGCGATAAGGTCCAACGGCTTTTCAGAGCACCTCATGTCCCGATTAAATTAGTGTCTTCTGTTTTCGGGTTCCATCAGGGATTTCTTATCCGATCATCCGCGCTGATTCGCGGTAAAGGCTTTTTCAATTTCAGATCACCCGACATCCAATCCCCAAATTCAGATCAGTGTCATCAGTGTTAATCCGTGGTAAGTTTTGGTTTTGCGTTTGCTTTTATCCCACTTGTCCTGCGCCTACCGGCTGCGGATCTCCGACCTTTGCCTCTCTCAAGAACTTTGCTGCTTCTTCGGGCGGCGTCGGATTGATATAGAAGCCGGTTCCCCACTCAAACCCTGCTGTCTTGGTGAGTTTGGGAATGATTTCCAGGTGCCAGTGATAGTAGTCATGCGTATTTTCCTGGATTGGCGAGCTATGGACTACCAGATTGTAGGCGGGATTATCCAGCACTCGCACGGCTTTGCTTAGCATCGTGCGCAGCATGCGCGCCAGGTTTTCAAACATGGTGGAAGGCGAGTTCTCAAATGCCGACTCATGTCTCTTGGGCAGTATCCACATTTCAAATGGGAACCGCGGTGCATACGGGCAAAGGGTCACAAAGTCCTGGTTTTCGGCGGCAATCCGCACCCGCGCATCTGTTTCCTGGCGGATGATGTCACAAAAAATGCAGCGTTCCTTATTGGCAAAATAACGCTTTGCACCCTCAAGTTCTTCCACTACCTGCTTGGGCAGAATAGGCAGCGCGATGATCTGTGAATGCGGGTGCTCCAGTGACGCGCCGGCAGCTTCGCCATGGTTCTTAAAAACCAGGATGTACTTGAAGCGGCGGTCCTGCTTCAGGTCCAGTATTCTGTCCCGGAAGGCCCACAGCATATCCTCGACGCGTTTTAACGGCATGGTAGTGAGCGTTTCGCCATGGTCAGGCGTCTCGATAACAACTTCATGCGCGCCTACGCCGTTCATCTTGTCAAACATCCCATCGGCTTGCCGGTCCAGATCTCCTTCAATGCCCAGCGCCGGAAATTTATTGGGGACCACGCGCAGGTTCCACCCGATTGTGTCGGGATGTACGTTTTCGCCCGGACGGTAAGCCAATATCTCCGGCGGCGTTGTGCTTTCATTGCCGGGACAGAATGGGCAGAATCCACCCTTCATAGTGACGCGCTCACGGGAAAAATCTCCGGGACGCCTGGAGCGGTCAGTGGAAATGATCACCCATCGTCCGGTAACAGGGTCTTTTCTCAGTTCAGGCACGATTACTATCTTACAACTCTCGCGGTTCGCGGCGAAGATAGCGGCCGGCGGCGCTAGACGCGCCTGGTGTTTGCTACAATTTCGGTTTGCCTCTTCGACTCTACAATACGCTTTCCGGCACGGTGGAAGAATTTGCCCCCGCCGCGAACAACACCGTCCGTATGTACGCCTGCGGCCCCACCGTCTACGACTACGGCCATATCGGCAATTTCCGCACTTTTGTCGCCGTCGATATTCTCCGGCGCTTTCTGCGCCAGAGCGGCTTCAAACTCCAGCACGTCATGAATATCACTGACGTGGACGACAAGATCATTCGCAATGCTGCGCGCGACAAAAAAACGGTCCAGGAGTACACGCGCAAATACGAAGAAGCGTTTCTGGAAGACATGGGGTCCCTGAACATCGAGCGGCCGGAAAAAATGGTGCGGGCCACCGAACATATTCAGGAAATGGCCGAGTTCATCGCCAAGTTGGAGAAAAAAGGAATTGCTTACCGCACTGAAGACGGTTCCTATTATTTCCGAATCGCCAAGTTCCCCGAATACGGCAAGCTTTCAAAGAAAGATTTCGCTGGCATGGAAATTGGCTCCCGCGTGGACGTTGATGAATATGAGAAAGACAATGCCCGCGACTTCGCTCTCTGGAAGGCTCCCAAAGAAGGCGAGGCCTTCTGGGAAAGTCCGATCGGCCCCGGGCGTCCGGGCTGGCATATTGAATGTTCCGTAATGTCCATGAAGTACCTGGGCGATAGCTTTGATTTGCATGCCGGTGGCGAAGACCTGACTTTTCCGCATCATGAAAATGAAATCGCGCAATCGGAATCGCTCACGGGCAAGATCTTTTCGCGCCACTGGATGCACGTGCGCTTCCTGCTGGTGGAAGGCGAGAAGATGTCAAAAAGCCTCGGCAATTTCTATACTTTGCGCGATCTGCTGGTAAAAGGCCATAAGCCGTCCGCGATTCGATTCCTGCTCACCTCGGTTCCTTACCGCAAGCAGCTCAACTTTACCTTTGCCGGCCTGGAGCAAGGTGCAAAATCTGTGGAGCGACTTCGTAATTTCGATGCACGCATTCGAATGTCCCAGCTTCCTGCGGGGACTAATCCAGTTGCGCAGGAAGCAGCAGCCAAAGCCAAACAGGAAATGCGCGCCGGCATGGAAGATGACCTGAACACCGCCTATGCCTCTGGCGCGATGTTCGACATGGTACGCGAAGCCAACATCCTCGCTGATCGCGGCGAACTCCGCGAAGGCGACAAAGCGCCATTGCTGGAAGCGTTGCAGCAGTTCGATGAAATCTTTGCTGTCCTGAAAGATGATGACGCAGAAAAGATGAAGGCCACCATGGAATGGGCGCGCTCCCACGGAATCGTTAAAGACTCCGATGTCCCGGCAGACTCCATGTCTGACGCTGACGTTAATCGACTGATCGAAGAACGCAACGCCGCCAAGAAAGCCCGCGATTTTGCCCGCTCTGACGCAATCCGCAAACAGCTTGCCGATGCGGGGATTCTGGTAGAGGACACAAAGGATGGGATACGGTGGAAGAGAAAGTAAGTGAGATTTGATAGTGGAAATATGTATTTACGTAAGGGCGGTGCTCGCCCTCACTTGTGGATTTACAAGTTGCGACGGAACGCCGCGTACAAAGTCCATTGAAGGTGCATTGTGGGCATGAATGGACATACCAATAAGGACAAGCCATCCAAGAATGAACATTATTGCAAGCAGGATCATTGAAAAAGTCACGGAAGGCTTGCGCAAGGCCAACCCGTATATAAACCGCTTGAAACGATTCGATTCAAAAAAACCTAGACCCTTCCTAGCATCGTCCTCAATACGATGATCGTCGGCCGAGAAGAATTCAAATCTGGGGAAGCACTCCGTCTCAAAATCCCGCAGTCTCTGTTCCCATCGTGCTTGCCAATGCTTTGCTCCGAGCGAAACCCGAAGCCACAGGATCGAAGCCAGAAACCGAAACCTGCCAGCGCGCCCATCTGTACCAATCTTCTTTGATGTTAAAAAAACCTATAGCCAGACCTGTATTCAACACGAGAAAATAATTGGAACGCTGCCAAAACAAATTGATTTCCAGATTCCTCGTATCAATCAGCACTTTATATGCATCCCAAACTCGCTGAGTCTCGCCTGTGCTCATAGTCCGCTTTGCGGTTCCGATAAAATAACTACGTCGTCAATGATAAACAAACCTACATGAGCGAATCGAGCAAAATAACAATCAATGCTGATGGAATTTCGGCCCAGCAAAAGGCGACAGCAAAATTTCAATCGGCCTACCAGGATATGCTGTTCCAATTGAGTGCGCCTGGTTTTATACCCGTGCTGTGTGCTCACGAGGCCGCACATCTTGTGTTCTTCACGATGGCTGGCTTGAAGGAATACGAGCCTAGGCCAGCCTCGCTGGTGTATGACCCCAAAATTGATGATTATGTCGGCCATCTCGCAGCGATTCAGATGCTTGACATGTCAAGATGGGACGAGGGCGACTTCTGGCCTTGGTTCCATAGAGTGGCATGTGGTCACGCCGCTGGTGGAGTCGTTGCACGCAAGTTAATGCCGTCATCCCCTGGCGGGGATGACGGTGACAAAGATCAATTCAAAGAGTTGTGCGATAAGCTAAATACAGACCCTAACATCAGCATAGACTTTGAAGAGTGGTGGAAGAGGGCGCAGGAAACAGTCGCCAGAATATTAGAAGAACATCCACCGATTATGGACGCCATTAGAGAACAGGCCCTCGCACTCCAGAAAGAATTCGGCCTGTGAATTCGCGACCCCTCGCGATTTCAGCTATTCGTAATTGAAAGGTGAGAAAACTGTTTCAACTTATCCAATCATCAAATGACCCAATTATTAGTCTCCCGCCACATTCACAGTCTTGGGACAAGTTTCTTCGCTTACTGGGATATCGACTGGAACGTGCTTCAGCCTTGAAGTATTCACCAGCGCCACCGACGCAATAATGATAGCTGTCCCCAACAACATAAATGCATCTACGTGCTCGCGCAAAATGATCCAGCCAAGAAAGACCGCCACAATCGGATTGACGTATGCATAGGTAGCGACCTTCGGCGTAGGAACATGCTCCAGCAGGTAAATATAAGCCGAGTAGCCAATCCACGATCCAAAAACAACAAGATAGGCAATGCCGCTCAGCGCGGATGTGGTCCAGTGCGTTCTCTGGAATTGCCCGGTCACCATCGCGACAATCCCATTCACGACGCCTGCCAGCGTCATCTGCCAGGCGGCGGAGGCGAATACATCCACAGTCAGATTGAAGCGATGAGAGAAAATAGATCCCAGCGCCCAGAAAAACGAGGCCCCAGCCAAAATCCCTGAGCCTATTAACTCCAGGTGGCCTAGGTGCGTGCCAGCGGTGATCCGTGGCCAGAGAAGCACCAGCAATCCAACAATCCCGATTGCCAACCCGATCAGCCCTTTGGCGGTCATGCGGCCCGCGCGGAAGACCCATGCTTCAATCATCACAACCCAGATGGGTACCAGAGCCACGATTAGCGACGCCAGTCCGCTGGAAACATATTCTTCTCCCCACAGCACGCCAATATTGCCAATGGAGAGCAGCAAAATAGATATCACCAGCAGCCGTCGCAGGTCGAGGCGAGTCAGGCGGATTTTCCTGCCCAGGAGCGCGCAAGCGCCTAGCATGATGGGTCCTGCAATCAGGTATCGGACCGCGCCTGCTACGTATGGAGGGAAGTCGCGCACGATCACCCTCATGGCTAGATAAGTGGAGCCCCACAAGACGTAGAGAAGAGCAAAAGCCACGATGATTCGTGACCGATTTTGTGGGGCCGCATTCATGAGTTATCTGCTTATCATCTGACTCTTCTGCCGATCTTGTCGATGCGAAATAACTGGAAGGCATGAATCAAGCATGGAAGTGCACTCCGGAGTGGGTCAGTGTAAAACTGACCCACTGCCGAGTTTCAGCGTCTAGCGATTCGATTGCGAATCGCGGGCCTTTAGGCAGACGTTCATCGCTAGATGAAATAACCGTAGCCGTGCACTCCCGTAATGCCAGCCATGCACCTTTTTTCAGGCTATAATAAAGGTGACATGGCCTCTGGCAGCACATCCTGGTTCGCAACGCGCATGCCCAAGCGATCTCTCGCTTGCTGGGTGGATTTTCTCGTCTGCCCGCGCCGCTACCTGGCGGTGTTGCCATCGCACGCCCGCGCTAATCTTTTCGCCGGCGACTAATCTTGCCCTTACGTCCTCACTCTTTCATCGGCCAGATTGCTGTTCAATCGCTCGGGCCGAAGGCATCAACACGCAACAATTTTTTGAAAAGAGGATGAACATGGCAAGTCAGACTATTTCCGCCGCCGGTCCAAAGATCCGCACCAAGCTGCCCGGCCCCAAGGCGCAGGCTGTCCTGCAGGGCGATGCGCAGTATATTTCCCCGTCATACACACGCTCCTATCCGCTGGTGGCCAAGCGCGGCCGTGGCGTGATGGTAGAGGACGTTGACGGCAATGAATTCCTGGATTTTTCCGCGGGAATCGCCGTGGTTTCCACCGGACACTGCCACCCCAAAGTGGTGGCCGCAATCCAGAAGCAGGCCGCCGAACTGATCCATATGTCCGGCACCGACTTTTATTACGAGAGCATGATCACGCTGGCCGAGCGCCTGAGCAAGATAGCCCCTATGTCTGGCCCGATCCGCGCTTACTACGGCAACTCCGGTACTGAAGCCGTTGAAGCCGCGATGAAGTTGGCTCGCTACCACACCAAGCGTCAGGGCATCATCGCGTTTTACGGCGCGTTCCACGGACGCACTATGGGCGCGCTCTCACTCACTGCATCAAAGGCACAGCAGCGCCGCCGATTTTTCCCCGTTGTTCCCGGCGTGGCGCACGTGCCGTATCCCAATGTCTATCGCAAGCCTGAAGGCATGACGGCGGAAGAGCATATCGCCGAGTGCGTGCGCTTCATTGAAGACCGCGTCTTCAAGACCATCATGCCACCGGAAGAATGCGCAGCGATCTTTATTGAACCCATCCAGGGCGAAGGTGGATACCTGCCTGCTCCAACCGAGTTCATGCGCGAACTGCGCCGCATCTGCGACAAAAATGGCATCCTGCTTGTGGCCGATGAAGTTCAAAGCGGTGCGGGGCGTAGCGGCAAATGGTGGGCCATCCAGCACACCGGCGTTGAGCCTGACATCATCACTATTGCAAAGGGCATCGCTTCCGGCATGCCGCTGGGCGTGATGCTGGCCCGTGCGGAGCTTATGGACTGGGTCCCCGGCTCGCATGCCTCGACATTCGGCGGCAATCCTGTGTGCATTGAAGCTGCCATGGCGACAATGGACGTTCTGGAAAGCGAAGCCATTAAAAACGCGGAAGTCATTGGCGGGCACATGATGAAGCGCCTGAGCGGCTGGGTGAAAACTCATCCTATGGTGGGCGACGTGCGCGGCCGCGGCCTGATGATCGGCGTGGAAATCGTGAAAGACAAGAAGACCAAAGCCATCGCCCATGACGAGCGCGATCGCATTGTGGAATTGGCGTTTGAGCGCGGCCTGCTGTTCCTTGGCGCCGGCGAAAACTCTGTCCGCATTGCGCCGCCGCTGGTGGTGACTCAGGAGCAAGCGGACATTGCCATGGACGTGCTGGAAGAGTGTATTAGCATCGTCGAAAAAGAAAACAAGTAAAGACGAAGCCGCGAATTGGTGCGAAAAATACGAATCAAAGGCCATGTTTGTTATGATTTGTGTTCATTCGCGTTGATTCGCGGCTAATCTTATGTCTGCTTCGGGCACGTTAACCCGCCTCACGCTCCGCGCTCTCGATTCCTTCTCGCGGCTCCTACCTCGCAAAGATTCCGGGCCACAACATCTCCACACCGGACGCCGCGGTGAAGAAGCCGCATACTTCCATCTGCGAGAACATGGTTACGTGATCATTGCGCGCAATTATCGCAGCCCTCGCAGCCGCAGTGAGCTTGACTTGGTTGGCTGGGACGGCCCGACACTGTGTTTTATTGAAGTGAAGACCCGCACCACGCGCAACGTCATGCCGGCAGAATTCGCAGTGGACGCGGAGAAACAACGCGATCTTTCCCACGTAGCCCGTGAATTCCTGCGCAAGGTCAAGAAAGACGCGCCATTCCGGTTTGATATTGTGAGCGTTTATTTTGAACCGGAGCTTGCGCCAGATATTGAGCTATTCAGAGACGCGTTTACGATTATCTAGCAGCTGCTGAGCAAGCTTGACCGCTACGTCGATGAGGGCGCCTTCTCAATCCCATCGCAAAGCAAGATTTCGACTGGCAAAATCCACCATGAGCGTTTTCTGGCTATAAGCTCGGAAGTAGCCTGGAATGGCAGTGTCATGATCGTAGGTTTGTCCTTCAGCGTCCACCTGTATGCGTATGGTATGACGCCCAGCGGTTACGGGCAGCGTAATACCAAGGCTTTCATCTGCAGTGGAATAACGTGAAGACCTTGCTGGGGAATTTGCTGCAGCACGAAGTTCATCGTGGTAACGCAGGTCGCCGTCCACCCATATGTAGATCTCGCCGCGGTGAAATGGATACTGCCCCATAATCTGTAACGTTGCAGGCTTGGAACGACTAAAGCTCAAAACTAAAAGACCGGCGCCCGCCAGCAGGAGAAATGCCGCGGCTGTCAGATAGATCAGCAATTTTCTCCACGCACGCGTGTTTTTTGCCGCAACCACATGTGGGGCCAGCGTGGATGCAGCTCTGGTTGCCGCATTCCCCTGCAACGGTGCCATCGCGCTAATCTGAGGAACTATCTGGGTCTTCGCCGACTGAACTATCGATTCCGGCTTGTTGCCTCTGGCCAGATCGTCCAGGTCTGCCGCCAACTCCTTGCCGCTTTGGTACCGCATCGCAACATCTTTAGCTAACGCACGGCTTAATACATAGTCAAAGTCGATGTTAAGACCCGGCGCGATCTCACTGGGCGGCGCTGGATCTTTGGTGACCACCTGAACACAAATTTCCGTGAATGTGTCGCCATCAAACGGTTTCACTCCGGTCAACAGCCAATAAGCAATCACTCCCAGCGAGAAGAGATCAGAGCGCCCATCCACAGCCTTGCCATTGAGCTGCTCCGGAGACATATACGCAGGCGTGCCCACCACATGGCCGGGCAGAGTTGTTTCCGCCATTGCTAACTTGGCAATGCCAAAATCGGCTATCTTCGACTGGCCCTCAGCCGTAACCATGATGTTTGCAGGCTTGATGTCACGATGAACAATTCCCTGCCTATGCGCGTAATCCAGTGCTTCAGCAATCTGCCGCAGCAGTTTTAGCGCGATATCGCGCGACAACCGCCCTGTCGATGCCATGGCAACCCACCGGTCCAGCGAATTGCCTTCAACACACTCCATCACAATGAATGGTGTGTGCGTCGTCTCATCTTCTCCAACGTCGTAGATCGTAACGATCCCTGGATGTGACATTCGCCCCGCAGCTTGCGCTTCGCGAAAGAAACGCTGACGGTAATGTTCGGCGTCGTGCTTGGAGGAAGCTGAAACAGAAATCGTCTTGATGGCAACCGTACGATCGATTTTCGGATCGCGCGCGCGGAACACGGTGCCCATCGCGCCACGTCCAAGCTCGGCGACGATCTCATACCGTCCTAATTGGTGCATTGTTTCCATTACGCAAATTGCCCTTCGGGGAACCGGAATTATGCTCCGGAATAGGCTCGGCACAGGGGGATGGGCCGATAATAGCACGGAAAATCAGCAGTTTAGGCAGCCGGAAGCGAACCGTTGGTGTATTGTCCGTTGGCGTAAAGAGGGGGGATTTATGAACTGCTGGCAGGCTCATTGCTGGCGGATTCGTTGCTCTCCGCCTTGTTGCCCGCCGAACGCAGATCCAGCGCCAGGCGCAGCACATAATGAACGCCAGAAATCGTGGTGAGCGCTACCGTGGCATAAATGCTCCATCGTTTTCCCAGACGCGCCCAGTTGGAAAAATTGATCTGGTAGATGAGCGCCAGCGGCACACTCAGAATCTGTACTAGTGTATTGGCCTTGCCAAACCAGCTTGGACGAAAAACTCTCATGGTTCCCGTGGCGTAGAGCAATGTGCAGATAATCAGGATCATGATGTCCCGGCTGAAAACCAGGATCGTGACCGGCCAGCGGATAATATGAGCGATTGAGAGCATCAAAAACATAGTGCTCAGCAACAGCTTGTCGGCAATCGGATCGAGATATTGTCCCAGCGTGGTTTTCTGCTTCAACACTCGTGCAAGCAGGCCGTCCAGAAGGTCCGTGATTCCCGCCACCACAAATATTCCCAGCGCCCAGGCGTATTTCTGTTGCTGGATGGCCACCACCACGAACGGCACAAAAATCAGCCGCAGCAGCGTAAGCAAGTTTGGCGCGGACTTCAATTGGCGAAGCATCACTGCGGGTCCTGGAAGAATTTAGTCACGTCAAATCCGGTCTTCGCCGCGAACTGATCTGCCAGTGACGGCAATCCGCCGTTGCGTGCGTCCACTTCCATTCTCTGCACGCGATGCATGGGAAAAAACACCGTGTTCGCCGCTGTGGCTTCGCCTGCTTTCACCATCTGCATAAAATCGTCAAACGACTGCAGGTCCACGCCGCGCAAGCTGGCCCCTGCGGGCGTTAACGCTAATAGCATGCCCAAGAATTTTTCTCGCGGATTTTGCAGCGTAACCAGGACAAGTTGTCCGGAATTCATGGTGTTTGCAGGCCTCTGCCGGCTCTTGCTGCCTATCTTGAAAGTTCATCAAGGTTATCACGCAAGTCGATCAGAGTGCCGGGTCGCGGTAAAGTTCCTCAAACGGCGGCTTCCATCGTTCCTGCCGCAATGGCCTTCACGCACTGCTCTGCCATTCTTGCCGCGCCGGCGGTGTTTGGGTGCCCCACCGCTGAAAGCAATACCTGGTTCTTCTGTAAGTCGCCGGCACCCACCAGTTCGCAGGCTACGCGCCGTTCAGCCACAGCTTGGTCCGGCGCTTTGGTGGGATCATTCGACTCGCATTCCCACAATAATGATTGTGGCGCATATGCCGCGTTCGCTTCTTCCAGGCCTGAATCGACAAAGATGGCCCGCTGCGATCCTGCCTCGCGGTTCACGTGCTCCACCGCACTCCGAAAAAGTCCAGTAGAAAGCTTCCAGAAGCGCAGGCAATGCTCCACCAGCTGATTGCGGAAGAGATCGGCATGGAAAAGCGGCGCAAACCTTACCCCATGCACCAGCGAATACAAGCTTTCCACGCCTTCAGCGCGGCTCTGGTGGCTCAGCGCGGGATAATATCCAAGAACCAGCGTCCTGGCGTTCGGAAATTTTTGAGTTGCTTGCTGCAGGATTGCCAGCAGGTCGCGCCCGCAATAATTTCGTATGTGCAGTTCAAGCTCATACTGCGGGATCATGGGATTGAAAACCCGCTGGACTTCAACGTCATTAATGCCGCCATTCAACAGCACCCATTGCACGCTGGTGGGATCGCCATTGAATTCCTGCAGCTGTTGCAGGATCGTGGGGAAAAAACAGGGCACCTCGGCGGAGGGCATGGTGACGGAATAAGAATCGCGAATGCCGATTTTGGCCCCGGAATGGGCAAGCATCTCCAGTTCCGCCCCTAAATGCTTTGCCAGAATTGTGGCGGTCTTGTGCTCATACGCCAGACCCTGGCCCCAAACCACTGAATCGCCAATAACCAGAAGGCTTTTCATGCCGATGGGCCAGTCTATCAAAGGTTTTGCTGGTGTGTGAGTTCAGCGTTTTTAGATTCGGCTGCACTCTCGGCAACGGATGTAGGAGATGTTAGAATAAGGACGCCATCTTGTATCTCTAGGCCCGTAGCTCAGTTGGTTAGAGCGCTTCCTTGACACGGAAGAGGTCGATGGTTCGAGTCCATTCGGGCCTACCACTTTTTAACAGCCGCTTAGCAAGAGCCCTGTGCGGCGATCCTAAATGCTATACGGTCTTCATCCAGCAGTTCCGGCCGCGAATTCCGCGTTACCATCAGCAACTGAATTGCCATGAATCCAACCCTTTCCCCTTGACATTATATGTGTACGGTGTAAACATATCTTCGGGAGCTGGTAATTGCCCATTGCTATCAAACGCGCGAGCGGTATTCGACGAGGAAACTCTCGTCGTTCGCATGTCCCATTGCGCGACCAGATCCGCGACGCGGCCCGCGATCTCTTTGCGCGCGAAGGTTATGAAAGCGTTTCCATGCGGCGCATCGGTTCCAAGATTGGCTGCTCGCCCATGGCCATCTATCGCCACTATGAGAACAAGGAAGAATTGTTGCTCTCGATCTGCGAAGAGACCTTTAGCGGGATGATCCAGGTGCTGGATGAGACGCGGCTCCAACCTGGGACGGCACTTGAGCGTTTGCGCCGCTCTTTGCGCACTATTGTTGACTTTCATCTCAGCCATCCTAATCATTACAAGGTAACGTTCATGACTGTGATGCCACCCGGCCCGGTAGCCGAGCGCAAGGTCGCTATTGGCCAGCGCGCCATGGACCGGCTGCGCGCCGGCGTGCGTGAATGCGCGACGGAAAAGGGCATTGAGGCGGATGTGGAAATGACTGCCCAGGTCTTGCGCGTGGCGATGCACGGAATTGCCAGCATGTTAATCACCACCAGCCAGTGCTATCCGTGGAAAGAGCCCGAGCGCATGAAAGAGATCGTGATCGAAACCGTTACCCGGCAATTTGAGTAAGTTATATTTTTTTGCATCGCTGTATACAGCGTACACATCTGTTAAAGCCGCAAGTTTACAGCGTAAGCAAGGAGCTGATCGGTGGGCACGCAGGTAGTTTCCGGATCGTTGACCATTCCCGAAGCAAAAGCTGCAGCCAAACCTGCGATCAATCCCTGGCTCATCGCCATCACCGTTACCCTTGCCACCTTCATGGAGCTGCTGGATACCAGCATCGCCAATGTCTCACTTCCCCACATTGCCGGCGGCCTGGCCGTTAGTTACGACGAAAGCACCTGGGTGCTTACCAGTTACCTGGTTGCCAATGCGGTTGTGCTTCCCCTGAGCGCATGGTTGAGCCGGGTCTTTGGCCGNAAGAACTATTACATGACCTGCGTTGCCTTGTTCGTTGCCAGCAGCTTCTTATGCGGCATCGCGCCGAGCCTGGGCCTATTGGTTTTCTTCCGCATCCTTCAGGGCGTCGGAGGTGGCGGCTTGGCGCCCGTGGAGCAGGCCATCCTGGTGGACACTTTCCCCGGAGCCAAACGCGCCGCGGCATTTGCTCTTTACAGCATGGCCATTGTGACCGCTCCGGCGGTCGGGCCTCCGCTGGGCGGCTGGATTACAGACCACTTCTCCTGGCGCTGGGTCTTTTTTATCAACGTTCCCATTGGCCTGGTCAGTCTGATTCTTACCCACAGACTTGTTTCCGATCCGCCGCAGTTTGCCGAGGAAGCCAAAGCGGCCAGAACCGGCGGCAAGCTGAAGATCGACTACATTGGCATCTCGCTGATCGCTCTTGGCTTCGGCGCGCTGGAAATTGTTCTGGATAAAGGCCAGCGTGAAGACTGGTTTGAAAGCCATTTCATCGTGATCTTTCTTTCAATTGCGATCACGGCATTGGTAGCGGCCGTGACCTATGAATGGCGCCATCACGATCCTGTGGTAGAGATCCAGCTCTTCCGTGAGCGCAACTTCGCGCTGTCCAACGCTCTCTATTTTGGATTCTTTTTTGTCTTGTTTGGCAGCACCGTCCTCATACCGCAGGTTCTGCAATCGCTTTATGGATACACGGCCACCGACGCGGGGCTGGTGCTCGGCCCGGGCGCTTTTGTGATTGTGTTGATGGCTCCGGTTGTGGTGCGACTCATTCCCAAAACAGGCGCGAAGAAGCTCATTGTCTTCGGCTCCATTTTTGTGGGTCTTGCAATGTGGCGCTTCTCGTCGCTCGACCTGGGCTCCGACTACCGCGCTTACGCTCTGGCGCGTGCGCTGCAAGGCGTGGGCCTGGGCTTCTTCTTTGTGCCGGTCAGTTCACTTGCCTACTCCTATCTCCCGATGAACAAGAACAACAAGGCTTCCAGCATCACCAATTTGTTCCGCAATCTTGGGGGAAGTTTTGGCGTGGCGTTCATGACCACGATGCTGGAGCGTCGCACGCAATTCCATCAGAGCTTGCTGGTGCAGCAATTGACGCCAGACAATCCCAATTTCAATCAAAAGCTGGAAACCATTACGCAATATTTGACCGGGGCCGGATCGAACGCCGCCGACGCTTCACAAAAAGCTTATGGACTGATTTCCGGGGTGGCCAATCGACAGGCGGCATTTCTTGGCTCGCTGGATTGTTTTTACCTGCTTGGCTGGGTTGCATTGGGCACCATGGTTCTGGCGCTGATGACAAAGCCGTATCGCAGCGCCGGGTCGGCAGGAGCTCACTGAGGCAATTATGAAAAGTTTTGGACAGCAATCAAGAAAGATTTACAGCATCATCGTCGTGATGGCGGCAGCATTAGCGCCTTACGCTCTTGCCCAGCAGAACACCGCATCTTTTGAATTGGGCAGCATTGCCACGCCGCGAACCATCAACCCGGCGGCAAACAGCACTACTCCCAGTTCGCTCGCCGGGCAGCAGCAGAATCCGTTTTTAGGCAGCGTACCCACCGGCACGGTCTCCAATGAACCCATTCCGCTCTCACTATCTGACGCAATCACGCGCGGGCTGCGCTACAACCTTGGCGTCATAGAAAATCAGGCGTCGCTGCGTCAGGCTCAGGCACAACGCCTGCGCGCTCTTTCCGCGATGGTTCCCAGCGTCTCTGCTTTATTGCGCCAGAATCTTGACAACCTGAATCGTGTTGCCATTGGGCTGAATATCCCCGGCCTACCCGCCGCTACCGGACAGTTCGGCTATCAGGAAAGCTATCTCACGTTTTCTGACAACGGCCTGAACCTGGATTCCATGTATCGGTATCGCGCTTCAAAGCAGGCAGCAGAGGCGCAACGCCTTCAGCTTGACGATGCCGGTAACGTCGTGGCGTTGGCCGTTGGCACCGCTTATCTTCAAGTGCAATCGAGTGAGGCGCGCGTTGAGACCGCAAAAGCCGAGCTTGATTCCGCGCGCGAACTTGAAGCGCAGGCGCTGAATCGTGTCAATTCGGGTTTGGCAGCGGAGATTGACGGCTTCCGCGCCACGGTGCAGAGACAGACCAGCGAGCAACGACTCACGGTTGCCGCGGCGAATCTGGACAAAGATAAGTTAACGCTGGCACGTTTGATCGGCCTTCCCAGCGGGCAGCAGTTTAACACCATCAGCAAAGCCGGGTACCAATCATGGATCGGCGGCGATCTTTCATCTTCTCTGGCCCAGGCCCGCAACGTTCGAGCCGACATTAAATCCGCCGCCGCAACCGCCAGCGCTACTCAACTGGCAAAGCGCGCCGCTCAGCTTGAGCGCGCACCGGGCATCAGTTTGAATGGATACTACGGAAGCATCGGCACCAATCTTGCGCGATCAGAAACAACCTACTCACTCGTTGCCACAATTTCTCTGCCCATCTTCACCGGCGGACGGATTCGCTCTGATATTCAGGATGCATCCGCGCAACTTGACCGCCGTCAGTCTGAATACGCCGACATAGTCGGCCGGGTGGATTATGAAGTGCGTAACGCGTTTACCGATCTCCAGGCGGCGGACAGCGCAGTAAAAGTCGCGGAGAAAAACAGCCAGCTGGCACAGCGCACGCTGGATCAGGCCCGCGATCGTTTTCAGAACGGGGTTACCAACAATCTTGAAGTCATAGAGGCGCAGCAGGACGTAGCTGCCGCCAATGAAAACTACATTTCGAGTCTTTTTGCGCATAACTTGGCCAAGCTCACGCTGCTGCGCGCAATGGGCTCGGCACAAAAAGATGTGAATAAGTATCTGGGAGGAAACTAGAATGGCTACGCAACTACAGCAGCCGCAACCGGAATTGGTCCCACAGGAAAATGAGGAGCGGAGCGAGCATCTCGTCGATGATTTCATTGAAAACACCCCGCCGAAGCCAAAGCGCTCACTTGGAGTCGCGATGAAGCGCTATCGCAAAGCTCTGTTCATTGCGGCGCTCATCGTGCTTCTGGTCGCCGGCACGGCAGGGTGGATGTACTTCTCTTCCTACGAATCCACGGATGACGCGCAGGTGGACGGCCATTTGCATCCAATCAGCACCCGCATCAGCGGGACGATTCTCAGCGTGAATCCTGACGTGCAGGACAGCCATTTTGTCCAGGCGGGAACAGTATTGGCAGAGATCGACCCAGCCGACTTTCAGGCAGAGCGCGATCGCGCTCAGGCGGAATACGATCGCCTGCAAGCCGGTTCGGTTGCCGCGGAAAAAGACATTGCGGTGATCTCCTCTGGCAGCAATGGCCGGCTTGACCTGGCTCATGCCGCGATCGATGAAGCTGAAGACTCTGTAGCTTCAGAGCGCGCGGCCTTGCAGGCAGCGGAAGCACGGCTGGCTGGCGCAGAAGCAAATTTCACCCGCGCTGAAGCCGATCGCCAGCGCTATGAGAAGCTGCTGGCCAAGCATGAGATTTCGCAATCGGAATATGACCGCGTAGCCACTGAAGCCAGCACGGACCGTGAAGCCGTCACCGCCGGAAAAGCTGAAACGCTGTCTGCACAGAAGCGCATCTCGCAGGCACAAAGCCGGCTGGCGGAGCGCAAAGCCGATCTGCTTTCAGCCGGTTCCGCGCCGCAACAGATCGCATCGTCGCGCGCCAAGGCGGCAGCGGCCGTATCAGATTCCGTCCGCGCCCGCGCCCAACTCACCACCGCGCAGCTCAATCTTGGTTATACAAAAATCATCGCGCCGGTGAGCGGAATCATCGGGCGCAAGAATGTGGAAGCAGGCCAACGAGTGCAGCCTGGCCAGCAATTGCTTACCATCATCCCGGTGGATGACCTCTGGATCACGGCCAACTTCAAGGAAACGCAGTTGCAAAAGATGAAGCCCGGGCAGCCCGTAACCATACGAGCTGATGCTTCCGGACGCGACTATCGCGGCCACGTCGATTCGCTGGGCGGCGCAACCGGGTCACGGTTCAGCTTGCTGCCTCCGGAAAATGCCTCAGGCAATTACGTGAAAGTGGTGCAGCGTGTGCCAGTGCGGATAGTGCTGGATCAAGGTGAAAACGATGATCATCGCTTGCGACCGGGAATGTCCGTGGAACCTAAAGTGAAGCTGCGCTAGTTGCGATGCTAAGTTGATCAGCATTTGCGGAGGGATGCGCTTGGAAGGACACGGCGATGAAGAAAACTCAGGGATTGTATCTGGAAGATTTGCACGTGGGCCAGCGGTTCGTGTCTGGCACATACCAAATGGACGAAGCAAAGATCAAGGAATTCGCCACAGAATTTGATCCACAACCTTTCCATCTGGACGAAGCTGCCGCAAAAGCCAGCGTATTTGGCGGACTCGCGGCCAGCGGATGGCACACGGCAGCCGTCGCTATGCGCCTGCTTGTGAACGGCGGACTGCCTTTAGGCAACGGCATCATCGGCCTGGGTGGCGATCTTGCCTGGCCCAAGCCTACGCGTCCCGGCGACACGCTGCATGTGGAAAGCGAGATCCTGGAAATCGTGCCATCGCGTTCCAAACCAAATCAGGCCATCGTCAAAGTGCGCAGCACCACGTTGAATCAGAGTGGCGAAGCGGTGCATTCCTTCACCTCAAAGTGCCTCGTGTTTAGACGCCCGCAGTCTTCGGAGTAGCGACATTGACTCTGCGCTAGAATGCTTGAGTGAAAAATACTGTCCGCGTTATCGATCAAGCCCATCGCCGCTTCGGAACCATCATTGTTTTGTGTTTATCGATTGCCGCTTTGTCCTGGGCGATCGCACATCCTTTAATCGCAAACGCATTTCAGAAAGGGCCTGCCATGAATCACGCCAGTGGAACGTTTGAAGTAAAGCTTGTGCCGCAGACAGAAGACAAGAACGGAGACGCTGCGCTTGGGCGGATGACTATTGACAAGCAGTTTCACGGCGATTTGGAAGGAACGAGCAAAGGCCAGATGCTGACCGGCATGACTGAGGTGAAAGGCTCCGCTGGCTATGTGGCAATTGAAAAAGTGAGCGGAACATTAAGAGGACGCACGGGCACTTTCATCCTGCAACACACAGGAATCATGAATCGCGGTGTTCCTCAGCTAACCATAATTGTAGTACCTGATTCCGGTACCGACCAACTCGTGGGCATAACCGGCAATTTTAAGATCATTATTGCTGAAGGCAAGCATTCTTATGAATTCGAGTACACGCTGCCTGAATCTCATTGAGCTGCTCGGGCGTCAAAGATGCGACTAAATTTCGCGCCGCGCATCTAAATGTTTTCTTTCTGGCTTCAACGAAAAAATTCTAGCGATGTAAAAAATCTTAGCGATGTAAACGTAGGCTGCTATGGCAAAACCGATTCTGCTTTGTATTGATGATGATTCCGATGTCCTGCGCGCCATTGAGCGCGACCTGCGTTCGCACTATGGCGCCACATATCGAGTTCTGGCGAGTGACGCTCCTGAAAAAGCTTTGGAACTTTTGAAGCAGTTGAAAGTCCGGAATGACAGTGTGGCCCTGCTTCTTGCTGACCAACGCATGCCCAAGATGGATGGCGTCGCTTTTCTTCAGGAAGCGATGCACATCTTTCCCGACGCCAAGCGCGCTTTGCTCACGGCCTACGCCGATACCAATGCCGCCATCAGCGCCATTAACCAAGTAAACATCAATTATTTTTTCTTGAAGCCATGGGACCCGCCGGAAGAGCACCTGTATCCGCAGTTGGACGACGTGTTGGATGACTGGCAAGCTTCCTATCGTCCTACATTTGAAGGAATCCGAGTACTGGGCACGCGCTGGTCGCCGCGTTCATATGAGCTGCGCGATTTTCTGGCACGCAATCGAGTGCCTTACCAATGGATTGACGTGGAGAGTTCAGCTAACGATCCAGAAACCAAGCGTCTGCTCGACGCGTTGGGTTCTGAATCCGCAAGCCTCCCGGTCGTGTTGTTTCCCGACGGAACAAAACTTTTGGAAAGTGTTCCAGCCGATGTCGCGCAAAAAGTAGGGCTGCGCACGCGCGCGCAAACTGATTTTTATGATCTGGCAATCATCGGCGGAGGGCCCGCGGGCCTGGCAGCTGCGGTTTATGGCGCGTCTGAAGGACTGCATACCGTGATTGTCGAATGCGACGCTCCGGGCGGGCAAGCAGGCATGAGCTCGCGCATTGAAAACTATCTCGGCTTCCCTAATGGCTTGAGCGGCGGCGATCTTGCCCGACGCGCCGTTGTGCAGGCCAAACGCTTTGGCGTAGAAATCCTTTCACCGCAGGAAGCCATTGGCGTGAGGACAGAAGGGTCTTATCGCATCATCAAACTGAAGGATGAGAGCGAAATTTCCTGCCATGCACTGATGGTGGCCACGGGTGTCCAGTGGCGACGGCTGGACGCTCCCGGCATTGATCGACTTCAAGGCGCTGGCGTTTATTACGGCGGCGGCTCTACTGAAGCTCTATCATGCAAGGGCGAAATAGTTTACGTAGTTGGCGGCGCGAACTCGGCCGGACAGGCTGCAATGAATTTCTCCAAGTATGCAGACAAGGTCGTAATTCTGGTCCGTGGCGCTTCACTCGCCAGCACCATGTCACAGTATTTGATTGAGCAGATTGAGCACACGCCAAACATCCAGCTCTGGACACACGCCAACGTCGCGGAAGCACATGGTGAAACTCATCTGGAAGAGATTTCTGTGCTTTGTTCCGATACCAATAAAGTTGAGCGTGTGCCCGCAACCTCCATGTTCATTTTTATTGGCGCCCTGCCGCGCACGGATTGGCTGGGTGACGTCGTAGAGCGAGATGACCGCGGCTTTATCCTCACTGGTCCTGACCTACTCTGGGAGGGTAAGCGTCCTAAGACCTGGACGCTGGAGCGCGACCCCTTCCTTTTGGAAACGAATATTCCCGGCCTGTTCGCGGTGGGCGATGTCCGGCACGGTTCGGTCAAGCGCGTGGCCTCCGGCGTTGGTGAAGGCTCGGTGGCTGTGCAATTCATTCATCAGTACCTGAGCAAGGTATAAACATGGTAGAAAAATCAGAATTGCTCAAAGTGCCGGTTTTTGCCGATCTGCCTGACGATCAGATTGACTGGTTCATCAGCCAGGCACAGGAGCTCCATATAAAAGCGGGTGAAGTATACCTGCACCAGGGCGATCCCGCCGATGCCATGTTTGTGATCCTTGAAGGACAACTGCAGGGACGTGGAGAATTTGGCGGTGAAACGTTTTTCTTTACCATCAAGGCCGGGGACATCGGGGGCGTGCTGCCTTTTTCCAGAATGAAGTTTTACACCGTAAGCGGTCGCGCTCTGATTGATAGCCGTCTATTGAAGTTCCCTGTGACGCATTTTCCGCAGCTCATACAAAAAATGCCTGACCTGACCCAACGTCTTGTGGGACTGATGTCAGACCGCATCCGCGAAGCCACACGAGTGGAGCAGCAGCGTGATCGCCTGGCCGGGCTGGGCAAACTTTCCGCCGGGCTGGCCCACGAACTCAATAATCCCGCTTCAGCCGCTAAACGCGCTACCAGCCAGCTTCGCGCGACCATGAAACGCATCAAAGACGCGAGCCACTCTTTGGGAGCCCACGATCTCACCACGGCTCAGCGGGCGGAAATCGAAAGGCTGGAGGCTTCTCTGGTTCAGCAAGACGGCCCGCCACCGGACACGCTCACCATCAGCACGCTGGAAGAAGAGATCGATTCCTGGCTGCGCGCTCACGGGCAGGAAGATCTCTGGCAACTGGCCTCAGACCTGGCGCACAAGAATATCCAGCCTGCGGCGCTCGATCGTCTATACGCTACGCTCGACGCCGACACAGCGCGCGCCGCCCTGGTGAGAATTGCCGCGTCCATGGAGATCGCCAATTTGCTCAACGAAATTGAAAACAGCACCTCGCGCATCTCCGATCTGGTCCGCGCTATCAAGGAATACACATATATGGACCAGTCTCCGGTGCAGAACGTTGATATCGTCAAGAGCCTGGAAACCACGCTTACAATTTTGAACCACAAACTCAAGCGCGGCGTCACCATCCAACGCGATTATCAGCGCGTCCCGTTTCTGGTGAATTCTTTTGGCAGCGAACTGAATCAGGTCTGGACCAACATCATTGACAACGCGATTGACGCCATGGGCGGCCAGGGTAAGCTTTGTCTCCGCACTTATCGTGAAGATGCGTGCGTTGTGGTGGAGATTGCCGACAACGGTCCCGGAATTCCCGAGAAAGTCCTGCCTCACATCTTCGAACCATTCTTTACCACCAAAGGCGTTGGCCAGGGAACGGGGCTGGGACTGGATACTGCTTCACGCATCGTGCGCAAGCATCGCGGACAGATTCAGGTGAACTCAAAGCCGGGCGAAACGCGCTTTCAGATATGGCTTCCACTGGCGGAAGCGGCGGTGTAGAGCGTCCACCTGAAGCTGCGCGGCGCACAATCGCCACGCCTCAACCACGTCATCCTGAAAGAGCGGCCGCTCTTTTGATCGGCGCGAAGTCGAGGGAAAACTCGTCATCCCGACCGGCCGTTAAGCGAGCGCGCGTTTTTACCAGCGCGCGAGTAGGACAAAAGGATCTTGTGCTTGCTTTTTAAAAATCACGCTATCCAGTCAAAACGGTTCTATTGAACTTTTTTGATCCGTGTAAATCAGTGTTATCTGTGGTGAGGGTTTAGGTCTTTTGGCAAAGAATGGAAGTCTTTCTAGATCCCAATATCCTCCTTCCAGAGTTTTGGGTTATTGCGGATAAAATCTTCCATCAGGCGAATGCATTCGTCGCTCTGCAGGACTTCAATCACAACGCCACGCGAGCGAAGAAGCTCTTCTTCGCCCATGAACGTTTTATTCTCGCCGATGATGACGCGCGGAATCCCATACAGCAGAATTGCTCCAGAGCACATAGAGCACGGCGAGAGCGTGGTATAGAGAACGCATTCGCGATAGAAGGCGGCGGACTGGCGGCTGGCATTTTCCAGCGCATCCATTTCTCCATGCAGGATGCTGCTGCCTCTTTGCACGCGCCGGTTGTGCCCGCGCCCGATGATCTCATCGTGATGCACGATAACCGAGCCGATTGGGATGCCGCCTTCCGCAAGCCCCTGCCGGGCTTCTTCAATCGCGGCCTGGAGAAACGCATCTTTAAAATCCATTCATTGGCCTCGAGAAAACTTATACCGAAAACAAACCTTACCACTGATGACACTGATAAGGCTGATGAAAGGCAATTCTTGCAGCCGTTTTTTTCGTACGCACTAAAACGGTTGACTCATTCATTTTTCAGCCTTTTCAGATCAGCGTTATCCGTGTTCATCAGTGGAGTTTTCTTGCAAAACAAAAAAAGCCTGGATCAAATTCATCCAGGCAAAAAAAACAACAAGAGAGATTTAAATTGCACGAATTACGGGTTGAAGTCGAATTTAATGACCACGCTGGATTCTTCCGCGGCGGGTTCGTATTTCCACTTGACCACGGCAGCGGTTACAGCCTGTACCAGCACGGGATTTCCACCTAAAACTTTTACGTCCTTCACTTTGCCATCGGGCGAGATCAGCAGTTCAACGCGGGCGCTTCCGCTGATGTTGTTTCGTTTGGCTAACTCGGGATAAACAGGCTCAACGCGGTTTTTAATTTTGCGCCCCGTTTGCGCAAACGAAGAATAGTTCGGGATTAAAGAAAACAAAGCCAGCAGCGCGACGAAAACGGCCGAGCCGATCCGTCGTGGGCGTGCATGGCGCCAAAAGGGAGTGAAATACACCGTCTTCTCCTCAGTTGCCTGTGATGCGGCGTGCCATGCTTTCCCGGAACACAGGCTGTAACTAACTTATTGAGAATCGTAACGGCTAAATTATGAAACCGAAAGTCACGAAAGTAACTTAAGACTCTAAGATTCGGCGCACTTGCCGGTTCATGATTCCTGGCTTGCCGTAGGGGGCTGCGTCGCGGCATTTGCCTGAACATTGGCGCTGGTGGCATGAGTCGTTCGACCGCGCATCAGGAAGTGTCCGGCAATGGAAATCAGGGCAAGAGCACCGGCACAGGCGATAAACACTGGCCGTATGCCCAGCCTTTGCGCCAGATATCCGGAGAGCAGAAGACCAAATACCTGGGACATAGCAATCAGTGACATAAAGGTGCTGCTCACGCGGCCAACCATTGGTGGCGGCGTTTCCTGCTGGGACATGGTCTGGGCGGGAATCCAGACAAATGCAATCCCAAAACCCATGGTAAATGTGCTGAGCGCTGCCATGGCCGTGTTGCGAAACGCTCCCAGCAGTCCTGCGCCCAGACCAAGCAGAAAGAGGCCGCCCAGCACCACATAGGACCTGGATCCGCTTCCTGCAAGACGGGTAATCAGTTGTGTACCCACGATCATTCCCACGCCCACCATGGCGCTGATTGCGCCAAACATGAATGATCCGGCATGCAGCGTGTCGCGTATATAAATCGAGATCAGCGGGCTGAAAGAGCTGAGCACGAACATGGCTACGGCCATGGCAATGAAGACGAAAGCCAGTCCTGCATGGGTGAAGATGAATTTGTTTCCGACAAGAAAATCCTGGGCCAGCGACTTTACTGTCTTCTCGCCTTGCGCACGCGCCGGCCGAATGATCGCCAGACTCGAAATCATTGCGGCAGAAAAGACGAAGCTTGCGATATCCAGATAAAAGCATGATTTTTCCGTAAGCCATGCCACCAGTGCGCCTGCGGCCGCTGGCGACAGCAGCCGCACGATATAGAAAGCCTGCATCATCAAAGCATTGGCGGCCAGCAAACCTTCAGGCGGCACAATGGTGCGTAAAGTTACAGATTGTGCGGGAGCAAAAAAACTGGAGACGGAGCTTAAGACCAGGAAAATTGCCGCGATCTGCGGGACGCTATGGACAAAGACGAGCATCAGGATCAGCGCGGCGCGGATGAGATCGCTGGCAATCATGAGGCGCTTCACATTCCAGTGGTCCACAAAAACACCGGCAATCGGGCTAATGATGGCCATGGGAAGCGCGAACGCGATGGTGACGGTAGTGACCTGAACAGGCGTCCCATGCCAGCGGAACGTGATGAGGCTGATCACGCCGAATAGGGCTAGAAAATCACCAAAGACGCTGACAAACTGCGCCAGCCAGAGCGTCCGAAATGGTTTGTATTTCAGGATCGTCTTAACTGTAAAGGCCGTCGGTGCTGTTGCGGGAGAGGTCATGAAATCTGCTGTCCTTAAATGGCAAGCTTATCAAGGGGATGAGCTTTGCGCCGTTACCAGCGCAAAAATTCACAACTCAGTTTCAAAAAAAACGAATGCAGGCGTTGCTGTGGCGTTCTGATTTCGCTTCTAAGAAACCTGGCAACGCTCTTGAATCAACGAAACCTTGAGTTTATTGGAGTTTTTAATTGTAAGGGAACGTAAAGTGCATCTAAACAACTGAAAATACATAAGTAAGATGATAATGCTGTTCTAATAATGAAAATCCGTTTAAAGTTAAAGATAATAAATTTGTTAGATGGAAGTCACCCCCGAATGGCACAACCTGTTCTCCCTCCTGCGTTGCTATTGATCGTGGCGACCGAACCTGCTCTGCGGCTGCGACTTGAGTGGCTTGAACGCGCAGGCTATCGTGTAAGAACCGCTTGCAGCCTGAAAGAAGTGGATCAGGCCTGTCAGGGACAAATCTTTGACATAGTACTGATCGCCGATAGCGTTGAACCGCGCATGAAGAAAGCCATTGGCCACGCGGTACGCCACCATATTCCCGATGCCCCGATTTTGCAGATGGGAAGAATTCGCCCCGACATGGAAGGCAATAGTTTCGTTACCGGCGATTCGCGCGAAGGCGTGCTGCAGTCGGTAATGAACATCCTGAATCGTCGCGATGAAATAAGACCGGCGGCGATCTAGCGGACAGCCCAAATTCGCGGGACACATCGAGTCAAAATAAAGGAACCCTTTTGCGGGTTTCTTTTTTACGCGACTTATATAGATAGAACTATTTCGGCGTCGTCGTAGTGAAAGAAGCTGTCTTCAGGCCGATCGCTTCGCCTGACAGTACCAGTTCAACGCGGCGGTTCTGCTGGCGTCCTTCCGCTGTGTCATTGGTGGCCACCGGCTGGGTCTTCCCCAGACCCCGTGACACAATGGAATTGTCCGGGATCCCTTGTTGAACCAGATAATCGCGCACCGCCTGCGCTCGATTTTCAGAGAGCTTCTGGTTGTAGTCCTCGCTGCCCACCGCGTCTGTGTGGCCTTCCACCTCAAGATGCAGTCCAGGATGCGCAATCACGATGCCGCTGACCTTGGCCAATCTTTCGCGCGCGCCGGAAAGCAATTCGAAACTGCCGGTCTTAAATAAAACGTCTGACATATTGGCAATCAGGCCGCGCGCGGTATCGCGGGTAGCCAGAATCGTATTCAGCTGCTGTAACAGTTGTGCGCGTAAGTCGGTTTTCTCTTGCTCGGCTTGCTGGCGCAAACGGTCGGATTCCTCTGCGGCTTTGCGCGCTTTATCTGCTTCCACGGCCAGAGCCTGCTTTTGCTGCTCGGCGGCGGCACGGGCGGTATCGGCTTGCTGGCGGGCTGCGTCAGCCTGTTGGCGAGCGGCTTCAGCTTCCTGGCGTGCCTTTTCGGCTTCAGCCTTCATGCGCTCGGCATCGGCCTGGGCAGCCAAAGCTTGCGCTCGGGCCTTCTCCGCCTGCATGCGAGCGTCTTCAGCGGCCTGGCGGCGCTGCGCTTCTGCAAGTGCATCCTGGCGCGCTTTGGCTTCCCGATCTTCAGCGGCCTTTTTATCGGCGGCGGCCTTGGCCTGTGCTTCTTCCTCCGCTCTCTGCTTTACCGCCATCACGCGGGCTTCCTCTGCGGTGCTTACTGTTTCACGGGCCAAAGTTTCAATGGTGCTTTTATCGCGCTTCTGGACGTACGCTTCTTCGGCCTTGCGGAGTTGCTGTGTAGCACTGGCCAGAATGGATGGCGCATATTTATCGGCAGCCGTAAGGTTGGCGATTCTCACTGCATTACGAGCTTCAAAAAGCACGCGCGGCGTTTTGCGGTCGATACCAAAAATAGCATCTGAAATTTTAGTGTTGGTGGCGGAATAAGTGCCGCGCCCCAGCAGCTCATATTTGGCATCAATGTTCTCCTGCCGGCCAACAGTGGTTGCGCTAACAATGTTTTCCATTACTACCATGTTGCCCGGTTGGTTCACGGCGAAATACGGTTCGGCGGTAACGATCATCCCAAAGGTTTGCATATCAGTAATGGCCTTGACGCGGCTGCCGTTATGATCGATCACAAGTTCGCCAAGATTGACCGCCCGGCCTTCCGGCGAGATGGCCCACAGCACCAGCGAGAGGTATTCCAGGCCGAATTTGGTGGGATCTTCCAAGCCATCGAATTTGGCGTCGATTTCCACGCTGCTCTTCTTGCCTGTTACTTTGGCTTCGCCGGAGGCATTCTGCATGAGCTCGGTGCCGTGAAAGTCGACCTTTACGGCATCACCGCGCAGCCGATAATTCACTGCCTTGGTGGTGCGGTGAACAGGGGTAGCTGGCGCAGCAGATTGGGCCACGCCAGCGATGCTGGATGCGGCCAAGCAAACGAACAGGAAAAACGCCAAACGTTGTTTCATGGCATGCCTCACTTCAATTTCTTTCTCTGAGTTGTGCGGTAAAAGATAAGTTCGGTATTACGATAAGTTCGGTATAACTTTATGTGACACTGCGCATTATGAAAAGGACGCACGTGGTCAACGCGGCAATAGCACTTTGGTGACCCCGTCCCCAGCGCTGGGCTTATATCGTAATTCGAACGCCCTGCATTCGCTTTGTTAAGCTTCTATTGTCGAGGGCGATCATAACTTGCTTTAAGAGGAAAGGAAATCAAAAGATGCAGCGGAAACAGTTAGCAGTTGGAGTCTCATTGGTCTTGTTGATCACGGTGATGGCGCTGGCGCAGCAGCCCCAACAAGATAAAAGTAAGCGTCCCAGCCCTCATGACACGACCGAAGTGACTCTCCAGAACAAGAAGATCACCATTGAATACGGCCGTCCTTTTCTCAAAGGCAGGAAAGTGGGGCAGGAACTTGCGCCGTACGGAAAAGTATGGCGTACAGGCGCCGATGAGGCCACAGCGCTGAATACCGAAATCGATCTCAACATTGGCGGCGCAAAGGTGCCTGCGGGAAAATACACGCTCTACACCCTGCCTTCTGAAGGGACGTGGAAGCTCATCATCAATAAGCAGACCGGTCAGTGGGGTACCAAGTATGACGAAAGCCAGGACCTGGCCCGCGTGGACATGAAGAAAACCGCTCTGCCGCAATCTGTGGAGCAGTTCACCATCTCCTTCGACAAGAAAAACGATAGTACGGCTGATCTCAACCTGGATTGGGGAAACACGCGCGTTTCCGTAGAGGTAAAAGCGCAGTAATCACTGAATGACACGATGTGATAGCTGAACAATGAGAAAAAAGAGGGGCGGAAAGTTGCGGGAGAAACGTTACTCGCAGCCGCTGCTGCTGCTGCCTTCAGAGAAATTACTCTTAGTTGTGGAACCGCCAGGACCGGACAACTTAACATCTCCACCTTGGTTTGAAGAGATATTGCAGCTGCCAGAGACGCTAGACTCCGGCGAGGCGCTCACGGTGTAGCCGAAACTGGGCTTATTGCCGTCTCCTACCACCTCAAATACATAGCCGCTCTTGATTCCGCTGGTGAGTGCTTCATCCATGATCAGGCAGGCATTGCTGCTGGTGGGTTGGTCACAGGAACTGCCGTTGCTGCCAAGTTTTGCCAGACTGCTGGAATAACCCACTTCAGGATAAGCAGTGTTGTACATATATTCAGCAGTGTTGATGGTTTTAACTGAAGCTACAGCCGCAGCTTCATTGGCGCGCATTTTGCCATGTACCAGATTCGGAATTGCGATCGCCGCAATGATCAGGAGGACCATTACGACCACCAGTATCTCAACCAGCGAGAAGCCGGCGAGTCCTGGGTCCGCCTTTCTGATAGCGTATTGTGTTCTTACTGTGGACATAGCACAAAAGTAACCGCTGAATGAGCACTAGAATACCGCAAAAATCCAGAAACTCCCGATTATTAAATTTTCTAATGTGATGGCGAAATAGGCTATAAGCCTTAAGTGCTTTCAATTCAATATATCAACAAATTACTTAAGTTTAGTAGGTCATGTACTTCTGCGTTCGATCACCCTGACAGACGGTTCGCCTGCCTCGATCCACGTGAAATGATTCCTGTTGACAATCTACATAAACAATCTGTAGCTTTATGTTGATAGCCAACAGGAGGGCTGCGGCATCCATGGCTGAAGCAAAAACAGATGTCCTACAAGGCACGCTCGATCTGATGGTGCTGAAAACGCTGGAAGCGCTCGGACCGCTGCACGGTTATGGCATCGCACGGCGTATTGAGCAGGTCTCAGAAAACCTGCTGCAGCTGAACCAGGGGACTTTGTATCCTGCGCTCCTGCGTCTGCAGCAGCGCGGTTGGATCAACTCAGAATGGGGCACGTCAGAAAACAATCGCAAAGCCAAGTTCTATAGCCTCAGTCCGGCGGGCCGCCGCCAGCTAGCCGTGGAAGCCAAAAACTGGGAACGCATTTCAGGTGTCATGGCGCGCCTGCTCAATGGCCAGGAAGGCTGACGTCTTCCAAGGTGTTCGCCTTATGAAAGAAGTAGAAAGGAGGATCCCATGCGGTCATGGCTTCGAGAATTAGGTTCACGGCTCAAGGGATCGTTTCATCCGTCAGCCGCCGACATCGAGCTAAGCGATGAACTGCAAGCCCACCTTGAGATGCTGACGGAAGAAAACATTCGCCGCGGGATGGATGCCAATGAAGCCCGGCGACAGGCGAGACTGAAACTCGGCAATCGTTTGCAAATTAATGAAGATTACCGGCAGCAGGCCGGTTTGCCATTTATTGAGGTTCTGCGACAAGATTTGCGCTATGGCCTGCGCATGCTGCGTAAGTCGCCGGCATTTACTGCTATCGCCATTATTACTCTCGCGCTGGGGATTGGCGCGAACAGCGCGATCTTCAGCGTCGTGAATGGCGTCCTGCTGCAACCGCTGCCCTATGAAGACCCGGGAAGGCTGATGTCAGTGTTCTGCAGCGCTTCTTCCCGCGGCTTTAAGGATTTTGGCACATCGCCGCCGGATTTTCGGACCTTGCGCGAGAAGAACCGGACATTTGCCAGCCTGTCGGCTTCCTATACTTTTCCTTTCAATCTAAACGGAACCGAACAGCCCGAGCGGCTGCGCGTGGGCGTTGTTTCAGAAGAATACTTTGCCACGCTTGGCGTGAAGCCGGTCATCGGCCGGGCCTTTATTTCCGGTGAGGAGAAATGGGGAGCGCACCACGTTGCGGTAGTCAGTGAAGAGTTTTGGCGCAGTCATCTTCACGGCGACCCGGATATTTCCAAAAGAGTCTTGCACCTGAACGGTGAGTCCTACGCTGTGGTGGGCGTTATGTCGGGGAATTTTTACACTCCCGACGCCGTTGCATTGTGGGTCCCGATGGCTTGGAAGCCGAATGATAATTACGACTCGCATAACAATTACTTTTTGAAGATGGTTGGAAGACTCAATCCCGGGATCACGCAGTCCCAGGTGCGCGGGGATCTGAACTCAATCATGCTGGGTATTGCGCAGCAGTTTCCTGAGAACAAGGGTATTGGCGCTGATCTGGTGTCTCTGCGCGAATCCTGGGTTGGCGATATCCGGCCGGCGTTGATGATTCTGTTGGCCGCGGTTGGTTTTGTGCTGCTGATTGCATGCGTAAACCTTGCCAACCTGCTGCTTGCCCGGTCTGCTGGAAGACAAAAAGAAATTGCTATTCGCGGCGCACTGGGCGCCGGACGGCGTCGTCTATTACGCCAATTTCTTACGGAAAGCCTCATGCTTTCATTGCTGGGTGGTGTTGCTGGTTTGGCGTTGGCACACTTTTGTTTGAGCCTCCTGCCGCTGGCCAGGAACATCCTGCCTCGTATGCAGCAGATCAGGGTTGATTCATGGGTGCTGCTTTTTACTCTTGCGGCTTCCGTACTTACTGGTATTCTTTTCGGCTTATTGCCCGCATTGCAAAGCTCCCGCATTCAGCGGCTCAATGACACGTTGAAAGAAGGTGGACGAACATCAGAATCGGGCGGTTCGGGCCGGGTTCGCGCCGCTTTAGTGATAACCGAAGTTGCGCTGGCCCTGGTATTGCTCATCAGTTCAGGGCTTGCGATCAAAAGTTTTGTGCGGTTACTGCGCGTCGACACCGGTTTTGATTCAGAGCATGTGCTCAGCTTTACGGTCACAATGCCTCAATCCTATGATCCTGATCCCGATCCCCGGAGAACTGGAGCGCCGCCGCGGGTTGTGGCATTTTTCCAGGAAGTTCTCCCGCGCATCGAGCACTTGCCAGGCGTAAAAGCAGCGGGGTCAATCTCAAATCTGCCTCTGACCGGAGAAAACTGGGTCAAGCTTTTTGTCCCTCTGGACCGGCCCATACCTACGGCGATTGAGCAGGTGCCGACGGTTCAGTACCGAGCCATTGCCGGAAATTACTTCAGCGCTCTGGGAATTCGTCTGATAAAAGGCCGCTTGCTGAATGAACATGACCGGCCGAACAGCGCTTTTTCCGTTGTGGTGAATGAAACTTTGGCCCGCCGGTTCTGGCCCGGCCAAGACCCGATTGGCAAGAGCGTGCTCCTGACGCCGCCGGAAAACCTGATCCCCGCCGGCGAGATTCCGCCGGGCTTCCACGTCCAACATTTTTCTGTGGTAGGAATTGTGGCGGACGTGCATTACGGCAACCTGGATGCGCCGCCTGAACCAGTGGTTTATGCGTCAATTTTCCAGCACGATTATTCGCTGGAACCGTCATTGACCGTACGCGCGGAAGGCGATTCCACCAGGCTGGTGAATTCGATTCGCAACGTGCTGAAGCAATTTGACCAGAACCTGCCCATGGCCAATATTGCGACCATGGACGAAGTGATGTCTCACTCTGTAGCCCAGCCCCGCCTTGAAGCCATTTTGCTTGGCTTGTTCGGAGCGTTGGCCATGATTCTTGCGTCCATAGGAATCTATGGCGTCATGTCATACACGGCTACGCAGCGCACCAGCGAGATCGGAATTCGGATCGCATTGGGTGCGTCGCGTGCTTCGGTATTAAAGATGATGATCGCGCAGGGCTTGTGGCTTGCCGGCATTGGTCTTGCCATCGGATTGTTTGCCGGGGTGATTCTCAGCTTTGCGGCGAAGCAAGTGCTTGCCAAACTTCTTTTCGGCGTGAGCGCCACCGATCCTGGAACCTTTGCACTGGTAGCTGCACTACTCGCGACGGTTGCGCTGCTGGCCTGCTACATCCCGGCAAGACGGGCAACTAAAGTAGATCCGATGGTTGCTTTAAGGTATGAATGAAGCAATTTGCATTTGCTTAACGGAACGCCGGTCTTAGGATTTTTAATTCCGTTTTAACTATCCTGCCGGACCAGGCCTGGCAGGATGCCCATGTAAGAGGTGGTTTATGGGCAAGCTAATTGAGTTTTATGTACCGGCAAGTTTTCCATTGCGTCCGGCGAGCTCGCTATTACCGTCAGAACGTGGCAAGGTCATCGAGTTCTCCAGGATGCGAGATAAGAAGACGGCTTAGGCTGCAGAGCGATCATCGCCGGAGCTAGCGGACTTAGTCATCACGTCCGGTGCCGCTTGATCCCCGGATGCTGAAGGCACATCTTCCTCCGGAACGTCATGGGTGGCAAATGGCAAGAAGACGCTGCAACAGGTGCCGTGTCTTGCTTCATCGGTACGGCTGCGGACGCGCAGGGTGCCCTGGTGCTTCTGCACAATCCCCTGGCTTACCCATAAGCCCAGTCCGGTGCCCTTGGAATCTTTCGTAGAAAAGAATGGCTCAAAGATCTGTGGCATGTTTTCCCCCGGGATGCCGCAGCCATCGTCAGCCACAATAACCCGTATGCCTTCGCGCTCCTGCCCGTCATGGGCGTAATGCACGCGGATATGAAGATTTCCCGGCCCGGAAATGGCTTCAATGGCGTTCAACACCAGATTGGAAAATACCTGGCGCAATTCACTGGGAAACGCCGCCAGCGGACCAACTTCATTGAAATCCCTGTGTACGGCGATCCGGCCTTGTTCGATGCGAGCATCATAGGCGGCCAGAACTTCTTCAAAAAGCTGCGGCACGGAACTCATCACCGGGGAAGAGATCTCGCGGTAGAAGCCAAGCGTCTGCTTGGTGATGTGCACCACGCGGGCCAGTTCTTCCTCGGCGGTCTTTACGTAAACCAGAGCGGGCTCAGGCAATTTGGAGTTGGTGCGCAGAATGTAAAGCGCATTCATCACCGAGGCCAGTGGGTTGTTGATCTCATGCGCGATGCTGGCAGCAAGGCGTCCTGTGGCGGCAATCTTCTCCGACTGTCGCAGTGTCTGCTCCGCAGCTTTGCGTGAGGTAACGTCCATGGCCACGCCCAGCATGCGCACGGGCAGGTCGCCAATCACAATTGTGCGTCCGCGGGCTTCCAGCCAGTGCAGGCTTTTATCGGCCATATAGATGCGATATTGAACTTCGTATTCGCTCTTGCTGGCCAGAGCGTTGGCAATCGATTGATGCACCGGTTGCCGGTCTTCTGGGACAATGCTTTCCATCCAGCTTTCATAGCGACCGTCAAATTTTTCCACTTCAATTCCGTGAAGGCGCCGGATCTCATCTGACCATGCCAACTCGCCGGTCTGCAGGTCCCACTCCCAGATTCCAATGCCGACATACTGCTGCGCCAGCTGCATGCTTTCTTTGCCGCGCTCCAGCATTTCCTGCGCACGTTTGGTTTCGGCAATCTGCTCCTGTGCTTCACGGTAGAGCCGCACGTTATCAATGGCCACAGAAGCCATATGCGTGAGCTGGACGAGAATAGCTTCGTCGTCGGGCGAAAAATCACTGCTTAATTTTTGCGAGAGCTGAATCAACCCCAGGTTGCGTCCATCGCGCGTGAGCAGCGGCGCAGCCAGCCATCCATAGCGCGTGGCATCCGTGGCGCGACGCACCGGCCCCCATGTGTTGGCCCTGGCTCCTGCATTCAGCCGCACCGGTTTGTTGAGCTTGCAGGCCAGCACAAACATCTCAGAGCTTTCCCTGGCGAACTCAAGCGCGGTTTGCCCTTCCGCCACAGAGACGCAGGTAATGCTGCGGTTCCATTCGCCTCTGGGTAGCAGCGTGGTGAGGGCCTGGCGCGCGCCAATGATGTTCCGTGCCTGGTCAGTGATTACCTGCAACAGGGAATCGAGCGCAAAGACAGAATTGATCTGCACGGAAGCTTCCGCCAACGCGCGCAGCACCGCCGTACGTTGCTGCTCCGCGGCAAGAGTCTGTAGTGAATCGTGATACAGGCGCGCATTGTCCAGCGCGTTTGCGGCTTGCCGCGCATAAAGCTCCACCAACCGCGACTGGCGGTCACTGGGAGTATGCGGCTTACGGAAGAACGTTACCACCACGCCAAGAGCATCGCCGCGCGTGTTGACGATTGGCGTGCTGAAAACCGAGCGGAAGCCGACTTGAGCGGCGGCATCCATAAATGGAAAGTATGTTCCGGCCTTATCAATATCTTCAATCAAGACGCGGCGGTCAGGAGAGAAGAACGATGCCGGCAAATCACCAAAAGTCTTGATCTGCTCCGCCGTGAATCCGGCAAACGTAGCTACTTGAAGAATCTTGCTGGAGCGCTCAGGCAGAAGCAGCAGCATGCCAAGATCGGTTTTTTGCAATGCGGCGATGGAAGTTAGAACGTCATTCAACAAGCGCTGCAATTCCAAGTTACTGGAAAGACGCACGCTGAGATCGTGAAAACGCTTGAGGTCGCTGCGCTGCGATTCCAACTCGTCGCGCATCCGGGCCAAGTCAGTGCTGAGCCTACCCGCAATCATTTCAGCAGTCGACCACTTTTGCCGCGCCAGACCCACGACCAGTGTTACGGCAATAAGCAGAGCTGCCCAGAGTTCAATGCTGGTAGTGGAAATCTCAGGTTGGTAAAGGGAAGAGAAACCCACCAGGGCAGCGGTGTTCAGCAGCGCTCCAGTCACAGCAGCGGGCAACCCGCCAATGACAGCTGAAATGCACGCAGCGGCAATGAAAAATACTCCCACTCCGGGATGGAAGAATGAAAGGCTATAGTGGGCAATGCTCCAGGCTGCTACAGGCAGCAGAAACGTGACGACCCACGAGATCACGCGCAGGCGAGTGGTAGAGGGGGAATACATTCTTTCTCGTTTACTCCTGCTCTAAGCTGAGCGTTTGCAGACGAGTGGCACTTCGAGCATATCACGCAAAAGACTGTGTAAAGGCATCATAGGGGCTAAGGCATTGGGACGACATATGTAGTGAACCGATCCAGAGTAGTAGCAGGAATATGCCACGCTGGCAGCTGGTCTGAGGTGAGTACCGAGTGAGCACTGGTACAGCGTCCCAATGACTTCTAGTCTGCCAAATAGTTAGAAAGTTCTAATTGATCAGAAGCAAAGTTCTAATTGATCAGAAGCTATGAAGGAATGTCTTGGGGTTCTCAGATTGGAATCAATCCTTTCCGAATTCCCAGGCTCACCGCTTCGGTCCGGCTGCCTGCATGCAGCTTGCTCAGGATGGAGCTGATGTGGAATTTGGCGGTGTGCTCGGAGATCGACAGGCGGCTGGCAATCTCCTTGTTGCCTAGCCCCATGCTAACCAGGCGCAGAACTTCGGATTCGCGAGCAGTTAAGTCTTCTGCCAAGTCTTCCGGAGGTATGACTTCGCCGCTCATATCGTTCATTTCGGCCATTGCATTGCTTTGCAGCAAGCCTTGAACAGACGTGGGATGGAGAAGCACGAATCCGGCCTCGGCGGCCTGTAGCGCCATTTGCATGTCTTCGGTATTCGCGTCACGCGAAATGATGGCATGAATGGACACACTCAACGCAGACCGCACCCATGCTGGATCAGGATCGTCGATCAGCGCCACCGAACCGGCGCCGACGGGAGCTTCTTCAAGGAAATCGAGCATCGCAGCGGCCGAGGCTGGAGTATCTAGGTCGGCCACTAGAATGTCGGCTTTTGAAGAGGCAAATCTTGCCGATGAAATTTGGGGAGTGGAAATGACATTTACGCCACGCACCGCCCGCGACGCAATGCCGGCAAGGTGTGCACGGCGCGCGGACGTGCCTGCGACCAGAAACACGCGCAGGGAAATGTCTTCTGTCATGTCCATATTGTTCTTGCTGCGTCACTCGGCCCGGCACGGAAAGTTGAGCGATTGTTATGCTGTCCGGGCTTCCAGCCGCAGCGTGATCGCGGTGATTGCTCCGCCGCGTATCAAGCTTGCATCAACTGAGTCGCCCGGTTTGTGGGAGCGCAAAATGCTTTGCACCGAATCAATGTCAGCCGCCGGCTTGCCGGCCAACGTGATCAGTACATCGCCCAGGAAAATCGTGGCTTTATCAGCCGGGCTTCCTGGGTCAACGTGGACAACCAGCAATCCCTCACTGGCGGTTAGATTCAGGCGAGTTCGTAAAGATTCCGGCAGCGGCGCTGCCTGCATGGCAAGGCCTAAGTAAGGCCGCTGGATACCGCCTTTTTCCAGCAGTTCAGCAGAAACGCGTTGTACCGTGGATGAAGGCACGGTGATGCCAGAGCGATGCAGTCCCGCGGTGTTCATGCCCAGAAATTCTCTCTGGCTATTGACCAGCGGGCCGCCGGAGAACCCTGGATACATCATCAGGTCGGGACGGATGAACTGATCAATTTCACCACCGCGCCATGTGCGCATGGGCGCGTTAATCACGCCGGAGAGGATTCCGGAGCTGGCGACAACATGGCCGCGGCGCGTGCGCGCCAGCGCCAACACTAGTTCGCCCACGCGCAAGCTTGAAGTCGATGCCCAAGGGACAGCGGGCGCGTCGAGCGGCTGTTGCAGACGCAGGACCACGAGGTCGGTACTGGGATCGCGTCCGCTGACGCGGGCTGAAAGTCTTTGTCCCGGCGCGGTAATCACGGTGATCTCGTCATCGCGACGGACGGCATGGCTGGCGGCGACGACCGCATCTTTGGCAATTACAATGCCGCTGGAAGGATGACGCGTGCCCTGCACTGCCACCACGGATTTGCCCGCCGTTGCAGAAACTTCAGCCAGATCGCTTGAAAGCTTGCTCCAGGTATTTTCCATACAGGTTTCCTCTTTGGTCTTTTCTTTGTTCTCTCAATTGCAGTATGAAAGAATCGTGAAAGCAGGCGCATCCGCCATATGGCTAGGATTGGCGTTTATTTTGAAGACGGCCGAGGCCGGTATTAAATTGTTTTGAGAGCAAGCAGCGGATAGTCTGCATTCTTCGCAAGCCGTAAAGTGGTGTTGCGGAGAAAATATATGCAAATGCAAATGACATCAGGCAGCCCAAACCAAAAATGGAACCTCGTGCTGGCGCATGACGTCAAAGCGGACGGCCGCTTTGTTTATGCGGTGAAATCAACCGGAGTGTTTTGCCGTCCCTCATGCCCCAGCCGGCGGCCCAAGCGCGAAAACGTTGAATTTTTTGATTCGCCCACGCAGGCCCAGCAGCAGGGATATCGTCCCTGTCAACGGTGCACGCCGCTGGAACGCAATCGGCAGACGCAGAAAGTGGAAACGGCCTGCCGCTACATTGACCAGAACCTGGATATCACGCTGAGCCTGACGGCGATCTCGCGCCACGTGGCAATCAGCCCCTTTCATTTTCAACGGTTGTTCAAGCGCATCCTGGGGATCAGCCCGCGGGAATATCAGCAGGCGAGGCGCGCAGGAAAGTTTCGCGAGGCGTTGCTGGGCGAAGGCAGCGTGACGGAAGCGATCTACGAAGCGGGCTACAGCTCCAGCAGCCGCGCGTATGAAAGCATTCCGGCGCAACTGGGGATGACTCCGTCGGTATTTCGCAAAGGTGGGGAAGGAATTGAAATCCGCTGCACAGCGATCTCGACCGAACTGGGCAAGCTGCTGGTCGCAACTACGGCGCGCGGCGTCTGCTCCGTACGATTTGGAGAAAACGAAGCCGCTTTGCTGCGCGAACTGAAGCATGACTTTGCAGCGGCGGAGATCAAGCGCGACGACAAAGGGCTAGAGACTATGGCAAGCCAAATAAAGGATCTGCTGAAGGGATCGACGGCGTCTTTAAACATTCCGCTCGACCTGCGCGGCACTGCATTTCAGCAAATGGTCTGGAAAGAACTGCAACGGATACCGTCCGGGCAGACGCGGAGCTACACCGAGCTGGCGAAGACGATCGGGCGGCCCAAAGCGGTGCGTGCCGTGGCGAATGCCTGTGGGTCAAATCCGGTTGCGATAGTGGTGCCTTGCCATCGCGTGGTGCAGAAGAACGGCAGCCTGGCTGGATATCGTTGGGGAGTGAAGAGGAAAGCGGCGTTGTTGGGAAAAGAGCAAATGGCAATTAGCAAATAGCAATTAGTCAATGCTATTCACCGCAAAGGGCGCGAAGTACGCAAAGGAAGAAAGAATTTTGAATTGTTTTTTGACTTTTCGGCCTTTGCGCCCGTTGCGGTTAAAACTCTTTTGCTGAAGTGACCATATTCAGCGTTAGCTCAAGAAGATTCGGCTCTGGCCAATTGCTAATTGCCAACTGCTATTTGCTTAACAAGAACGAAAATCCATCAAACTTGTATTCCGACCAGTGCTCGGCTTTGATGGGCTTCATCTTGCCGCTGCGCGCTTGTTTGATTGCGGCCAGAACCCGAGGCAGGTCAGCGGGATCGGCGACCGGAACATTGTGCGCCGGCAGCAAAAGCGCGGCGCCCAGCGATCCCATCTTCATTATGGACGTTTCATAGGCATCCAGGTCGGTTTCAGGACGAAAGAGGAAGATCGCGCCGGGATAATACATGTCGCCGGTGAAGAGCAATTTGTTTTGTGCGTCCCAGAGCGAAATGGAATCGGGCGTGTGGCCGGGAGTGGCGATCACCTGCAGCACGCGTCCGCCGAGATCTATCTTTGATCCATCATGAATCCAGTCCGTGATGTGGAATGGTTTTACTGAATAAGTTTTAGGACTGAAGCCAGTGGGAAGATCGCCGCAGATTGCTTCGGGAACAATTTCTTCCTGTGCTGCTGCTACCGTGCCCTTGGCGTGTTCACGCGTGAAAGCCATATCCATGCCGTAAATTCGGCTGAAGCGCCAGTTGTCGCTTACATGATCGTTATGCGTGTGCGAGTTCATCACGCTTACCGGCAGATTGGTAAGACCTTCCACAACTTTCTTGATATTGCTGATGCCCATGCCGGTGTCGAAGAGCAACGCCTGTTTTTGGCCGACGATCAGATAGGAAATAATTTCTTCTTGCTGGTGCGGTTCATAAATTGCGAAAAGACCGGGGTGAATGCGATAGACCTCAAACCATTTGTCCGGGACATTGACGCGTTCCAGCTTGCTATAGGCGGGGCGGGGCAGATCACGGCACCAATCTGGTTTCTGGTTGGACTGCGAAGCGAGAAGAGCGAGAAGAATGCTGACGGCGAGATGCATTGGCCTTCCTGATGAATTTATTTTTCAGCCAAGCATACTCGTTTGGATGGTCATCAGGTAAGCGGCATCAATGAAATAAAAAGGCGTCCCTCGCGGGGACGCCTTCTTCGGAGGAGCAGGCTAACTTATTGCTTTGGCTGCGGCGGAGCTTGCTGGTGTTGCTGCTGGAAATGCTGTTCTTGCTGCTGCACCAGCGCGTCAAATTTTTTCTTCTGGTCGTCATTCAGCGTCGTGCGGACCTTATTGATGGTGCCTTCACGAATCGTGTGGATCTTTTGGATCTTGTCGTCGCGCGACATTGAATTGTCCTGCACCACATTCATCGCCTGGCTGTGCTGATCTTCCAGAGCGGTCTTTACCTTGGCCTGCTGGTCGGCAGAAAGATTCAACTGCTGCGCCAGGGATTGCACCTGATCGTCAATGCTGGGACGTCCTACGGACGACGGGCTCTGCGACTGAGTTGCGGCTCCGGGCTGCTGGCCAGGCTGCGCGCTCTGGTCCTGTCCGGGCTGCGATGGCTGGGTGGAGGGTTGAGAAGGCTGCATGCCAGGTTGCTGGGCCTGCGGTTGCATCGGTTGCGTCGCTTGGCCCCCGGCTGGGTATTGTGCGAATGCCCCCAATGCGAACAAGAATGTGCAGGAAATGACTGCGGTCCTGATAGTTTTCACGTAAATGGTCTCCTTAGCGCGTGGTGCGGCCAGTTCTTTTAAGATGCTGGTTTTCGCCCACAGGAGGGTAGGCCGGCGCAAGATGAAAGAATTATTGCAGAGAAGCTGCTTCAGCAACTCAGGAAGTAGGGCAGCAGCTCTGGAGTAGCGTTTTCTTACTGATCATTAAGGAAGAGTGATAAAGGGCGTCCGCAGTGGCGAACGCCCTTCAGTAGAAATTCTCTGCGCCTTATTTATGGTCGTGGTTGTGGTCGTGGTCCGCACCTTTGCCGTGCGCTCCATTCATATTGTTTTCCATGTCTTTTACCATGGCATCGAACTTGGGTTTCTGTTCATCCGTCAGGACTTCACGCACTTTTGTGTGGACGGAATCATGCATGGTTTTCAATTTGGCATGCTTCTCTTCTTTTGAGAGGGACTGGTCATTCATCGTGGCCCTCATCTGCTGATGACTTTCGTCCATAATGGACTTGATCTTCGTCTGCTGGTCCGCAGTGAGGTTCAGCTTGGTAGTGAGCTCCTGCATCATCTCGTCACTACTGCGCATCTGTCCGCTGTGCTTGTGTTCTCCGTTTTCCTGTGCCGGAGGAGTTTGTTGAGCGCCCGCCGCCATGGCAAACGTACAAGCCGCAAGTAAAGCTAAAAGCCGCATCAATTTCATAAGTGGTTCTCCATTCCGCTGCTTATGGACGATTCGATACGCTCAACTCGGTAATGAGTTGTACACCATCGACCGCGCAAAGCCATACCTAATAAGAACACAAATGGGCGCGAATTGGATAATGGCAAGGCGGTAGAACAATTGCCATTGTTGGAGGTAATTATCGGTACTCAAGATTTTTTCGAACTTAAAAATGTTCTTGCAGCTCCACAAATTTTTCCACTTGCAGCAGTTTTAGCCCAGCAGGAGCCGGGTTCACCGTTTCATGCTCCAGCGCCCATGTGAGGTCATGCGGCACAAAGACGGCGTTAATGCCAGCGGCTAGAGCGGGATTGATATCTGACTTGGGACTGTTGCCGACCATCCATGTCGTCTGCGGCTCAAACTCGTATTTGGCGACAATCTCTTTATAGGCAGATTCCGTTTTCTCCGCCACAATCTCCACCGCAGCAAAATATTCCTTGATCCCTGAGCGCTCCACCTTGCCCGATTGCTCCGTGAAATCGCCTTTGGTCATCACCACCATGTGATGGCCCCGGCCAGAAAGGTAGTTCAGCGTTTCTGGCACGCCCTCAATCAGCTCAATGGGATAGTTCGACACTTTGTGAGCAAAGCCCCAGATGAATTCATGCAGCTCCGGTGTGACCGGCTTTTCTGAAAGCCGTTCAAAACATTTCACCAGCGAATGAGAAAAGCTGTGCGACCCATAACCACGCTCCAAAACCGTCTCGCGTTCGACCTCATATAAGAATTTCCGGACTTCATCCGGTGAAAGGTGCTGATGGTTCAGCCGCTCAATGAAATCAGCAATCGCCTGGTCAAAGTAAACGTTGTTTTCCCAGAGCGTATCGTCGGCGTCGATCAGAAGTGTCTGGGGCGTCGCAATCGCAAGCATCGATTGTAATGATAAACGGGAAACCCTACCACGGAGGCACGGAGACACGGAGGAAAAACAAAACACGAGTGGCAAGAGGTCAGCCCCAAGAAGATTTCTTGCAGAGCATTGAATTCCGCATGATCTCCGACCCGATGCAGCTGTAATTTTTATCAAGGCATTGTCGATCATCAGGACCCTTTGATTTTTGGTTTTCTCCGTGCCTCTGTGTCTCCGTGGTAGGTTTTCGCATTCACCTATCAAATGCCCCAGGCTGCTAAAATCGTGCCTATGAAAACAGAACGCTGTCTGTTGGCACTTTTATTGGCGATGGTTCTTCCGGGAACGATTCTGGCCCAAGCAGGCCGCCGGGCCGCGCCTCCGCCCAAGACCGCTGATAAATGTCTTTTGAAAGAGAACGTGAATGAAGATATTGCCGCGCAGGTAAACAAGTTCAAGCTTGTTTCCATGCCTTTCAGCGTGAATGGCCTGACCGAGAATGAACGCAAGATGGTTTACAAGCTGGTGGAAGCTTCGCAGTTTCTGGAAAGCATCTACTGGCGGCAAAGCGATCCCAAAGGCTTGGAGCTATACAAGAGATTGCTCGGCTGCAATCAGGTAATGAACCAGAAGATCCGGCGCTTTCTGATGATCAATGGCAGCCGCTATGATCTGCTGGAGAACAACAAGCCCTTTATTGGCAGCGACCCATTTCTGCCCGGACACGCTTTATATCCCGCAGGTATTACACGGCAGGAGATAGAAGCTTATGTCGCGAAACATCCAGAAAAGAAAGCCCAGATATATAGTCCCTTCACCGTCGTCAAGCGGCAGGGCGGCGAGCTGGTCGGGATTCCCTATCACATTGAATACAAGCCATGGCTCGTGGGAGCGGCAAAGGCGTTGCGTGAAGCCGCCGCGTTGAGCCCGGACAAAGCGTTTGCCAACTTTCTGCATCTGCGAGCGGATGCACTGCTCACCGACGACTATTACAAGAGCGACTTGGCATGGCTCGACCTCGAGAACCCGAAGTTCGACATAATCTTTGCTCCGTATGAAACCTATCTCGACGATCTGCTGGGAGTGAAAACTTCTTACGGCGCAGCGGTGATGATCCGCAATCAGGAAGAAAGCGCCAGTCTGGATACGTTTAAGAAATACGTCCCTGACATACAGGACGCTCTGCCTCTGGCGCCTGAAGATCGGCCGTCAATGCAGGGCAAGAGCACGCCCATGGAGGTGATGGACACGCCTTTCCGGGCTGGCGATCTGCGTCACGGCTACCAGGCGGTGGCAGACAATCTGCCCAATGATCCGCGCATCCACCAGGAAAAAGGTACCAAGAAAATCTTTTTCAAGAACTATATGGACGCGCGCGTGAATTACGTGGTGCTGCCCATCGGCAAGCAACTGATGCGGGAAGACCAGGCAGCGCTCGCCAGCATGGAAGGATATCTTGCCATCGTCCTGATGCATGAAATCTGCCACGGACTAGGCCCGGCATATGCGCGCACCGCCGCGGGTAAAGCTGATATCCGTGAGTCGATTGGACCCACCTACGCCGGACTGGAAGAAGCCAAGGCCGATATCGTTGGCTTGTTCGCGCTGAACTGGCTGATGGATAAAGGCGTGATCCAGAAAGAACAGGCCAACACGTTTTATGCTTCGCACGTTGCTGGCATTTTCCGTACGGTGCGTTTCGGCGTGGCAGAAGCGCATGGGCGCGCGGAGATGATGGAATTCAACTACCTGGCCGAGCAGGGTGCGATCACGTTTGATCCCAAGACCTCAAGGTATGCAATTGATTTCACAAAGATGCCGCAGGCCGTTGCTACGCTGGCCAAAGAGCTGCTGGAAATCGAGGCTACAGGCGACAGGAACCGCGCTGAGGAATGGTTTAAAAAGTATGATTCCATGCCGGCTGAGTTAAAATCGGCGCTAACAAGCGTGAAAGATGTGCCCGTGGACATTGATCCAGTCAGCGCATTTGGAGAACAGATTCAATGAGGCCAACGCAGGAAGCGCAAAATCCAGAAGAACGCCGCAGGTTTGAGCGGGTGGACATCGCGCACCAGTCACAAGTGCTGGTGATGGAAGCCAAAGGCGGGCAGGCCGGTGTCCTCCGCCAGTTGGCGCGCGGCGGCTTTATGATGGAGCCGGAACGGCTTTACAACGAAGACAGCAAAATCTACAACTTCACCATCCATGAGCCAACGGAAGACATCCGCGTGCGCGTGAACGCCCGGCTGCGCTTTGCCGATCAGCAATATGCCGGTTTTGAATTTGTTGATCTCGACCCTGAGGCTGCGGTGGAGATAGGACACATCATCGGCAAATATTACGAACATACCAAGGCTTAGGAATCGCGCGTCATCGCCGGGATCGCCGTAATCGGAACAAGCCTACCGCGCTGATTTGCGAGGATGATCGCGGATCAGAAAGAGATTTACACAATAGTTATTCATCGGTGAAGTCTCTGAAATCGATGGGAGTTTTCTGTCTAGTTCCAATTGCTATCCGCGTTTATCTGAGAAAATCCGCGGTAAGCTTATTTTTCGATCTCGGGAGATGATGCGCGATCCCCGCTATTCCAGGACCGGCTCGCGCCGAAACCGCACTGCGTGGTTCGCCAGGCGGTTGGCTTCCTGGTTCTGCTCGCGCGGAATGTGGGAGATGCAAAAGTTCAAGGTGCGGGCCAGTTTGCGGCACATCCAGTGGAGAGAGTAAAGGCGCGGGCTGCGGCAGGAATATTCGCCAGTCATCTGTTTCACTACCAGCTCTGAGTCGCTAAAGACGCTTAAAGAGGTGGCATTGAGCTCCAACGCACGCTGCAGGGCTTCCAGCAGAGCGGCATATTCGGCCACATTATTGTCATGGTGGCCAATCCAGCGGGCGATCCGGATCATTTCGCCGTCCGGCTTCTCAATCAGAACGCCAATACCAGATGGCCCCGGACTGCCGTGGGAGCCACCGTCGACATAGGCGATGAGATCTGACATCTTCTCTCTAAGAGACACAATGAGGCAGATCAGGTTGTGCCGTCAAGAACATCTTTGGTTCATTCGCACGTTTGGCGCGTTTTGGTGCTGCACCTTCGGCACAAAGATTTTGTGGAAAGCGTTGTGGAAATCACGGACACGCCAAAAGTATGGCGCTCATCACCGCGTTTTATCAGTGTTTTTCAAATCGGGAATATGAGGAAAAAAATCTTCGTTTGCACAGATCATGGGCGTTGACTTTTCACGCTCTTCAGCTAGGATCACTCATGTCGACGGTCGAAAGGGTTAGCCAAAATAAACAGTGGCTGATCCGAAGTAGACTGAGTGACCAGGTTCAGTGGAGTGATCCAGTGAATACCCGGACCCGAAAAAACCGACAAGCTCTGCGAGGGGCAGGTTGGGGTCAGGAACTGCGAAAGCAGTGGTCGCATCAAGGGCTGTGACGGTACATGCATCCACGTTGTTAACTCCCTCGCAGGAGTTGGCGGCTAGAGCATAACCAATGTCACAGCCTTTACTATTTCTAGCAGACACTGCAGCCACCACGCCTTTAGCTATATCCCATCCTTTTTCCCCCAAATCACAAGCTGATCAATTGAGTTACGCCAATCCGTAAGTTGGAATTTTTCTGTTCCACGGATTCATCCATCGTGTCTAATCTCTGGAGCGGCTGGATTTTGAGCAACCGGCGTGGACCTTGGCAATTCGTTCCGCCTGTTATCCGACTCCTGGCTGCGCTCCTTAGGGTTTCAGGTATAGCTGCCTGAAACCCATTTTTGTCGCCCGCAATCCCGTGGGACTCAAGCCCCTCGTGTTCGCCATCGGGCCTTATATGTCCAAACCCGACCTAGACTTAGGGCAGGGCGTGCCCGGTTCCGACCCCCTAAAGGCCAAGGGTGTGCTGAAGGGTTCTGAACTATAATTCCGTTGAATTGATAACTAAGTTTCACGCTACTCCGCCAATGAGGGCGAAGTAGCGGGCAGGATTTGCACTTAAAAAGGGTCAAGGACAATGCTTACTGAAGACGAAATCTCAAGAATAAAACAAGAGGAAACAATTCGTCTTGAGACGCAGAAGGCGCATGTCGCGCCCCGAGAGAAAAGTTGGTGGGACTATCTGAATAGTCAGTTTGCTCTCTGGGTATTGAGCAGCGTCGTCCTGTCGTTTATTACTTACTACTGGAACCATCGCAATGACGAGCGCCTTGCACAACAGAAGCACCAGCAAGCCGAATTGGACAGGCAAAGAGAAGACTCGCAGTTCCTCGCAACCTTGCTGCCTTACCTCACGAATCGCGATGTTCTCGTACGTCTTCGAGCCCAGGAAGTGATCATCTCTCGTTATCCGGCAGACAGAGTCCCTCCTCAAGTGCAGTTATTGCTGGTAAACGCCGTCGATAAAGAATCTTCTGATCCGGGGGTGCAACAGACAGAGGAATCCAAGCGGTTGCTGGCAAGTGTCGCTACAACTTATGCAAGGGTACAAACTTCCACAGCAGATGACGCCTTAAAACCCCTCTTAGCGTCGGCGCAAGCGGAGAATAAACAGCAGCAGATCACCTTAAGCTACTACCGAAAAGACATCGATGTCCAAGTCAATCATGTCGATTTTGACAGTCTTGCAGAGTTGTTTTCTAAGGCCGGTTTTAAAGTGCAGGAGCCCACCAGTGGCGCGAGAAACCCGAATTTGGAGACAAACGCTCTTTGGGTCGCTGACAATGTAACCGTAAGCCAGGCAAAGTACGTAGCTCTTGTGCTCATGAATGCGGGTATGCGGATAAGGGCATTGCGTAGATTTCGACCAGACCCCAGCGGCGCTTCGCGCAAGCTCAATACCATTGAAATTGGGTCCGACGCGGCATTTCTAAACGGCCCTCCCCTTACCGTTCAGCAGGTAATGGATATCACCGACGTTCCTAAGCGATAGCATGACTTCAAAGTTCCTTGCTCTGGCAATCATCTTTCTTCTCCAGCCCGGCCCGGTGCCAACGCGAACGCTACCATCATTGTGAAGGCATTGTCTGCCAATTCAATTGCACCCCCCTCACCAGCCCATGACGGCGGTAGTCAAAATAGATAGCTCAATTAAGCTGCGAACGTAAAGTCCTTAAGCCTGCATGACATCTCATAAACCGTAAGCCAGCATCTGCCCCAAACACTTGTATCAGTTTGAACACATTGTGTCCTCGGATACACAAACTGCAGCCTCCTTTGCTTGAGCTAAGTTCTTTTGCACCAACCCCACAAGTTGTGGCCGTTCTAATGCCGGTACAAGCTCGGCAGTGATGGGGCCGGCGACGCTGTTAACGGAATTTTAGGAGGCATTGCGATGTTGTTCTTGAGATATCTGCTGCTTTTTACCGGTTGGGGCCTGCTTGCGGCCGCCGCCATCAACGTTTTCAAAAATCTTTACGAGGTTGTCCAGTATCACCGCCAGTTGCGACATATAGCTCCAGGCTCCGAATCCGGGCTTTCATCGGGACCGGAAGGCGCCCCCGCGGAGCGGCCAATAACCCATGGCGCTACCGTGGAAAAACCGCAACTGGACTGGACCACTGCAAAATGGGCGTTTCCTGCGGCCTGGCTGCCGCTCATCCTTGCTGCCGGCATAGTGGTGGTGCCCAGCGGGATGGGTGGCATCAGAGTGAGCCAGACTGCAGGAACGCTTCCAGGCACTTTGTATCCGGGCGTGCATTTCGTTGTGCCGCTGCTCGATTCGGTGGTGCTGTATGGCATTCGCGACCAGGTATTGACCACGTCGTCCGGCAGAGACGGGCTGGAGTCGACGAGCGAAGCTGAAGCAGAAAATCGGGAAGCCAAGAACAAGAAAGCCGACGCGTTTACCGTGCAATCGCGGGAAGGCTTGAGCATCGGCCTGGCGATTACGGTGAGATATAAGTTCGATCCCGCAAGGCTCGACTTCATCCATGCCAACTTGCCACAGCCGGTGGAGAAAGAGATTGTGCCGCCGGTGGTTTCCAGCGTCTTCCGCGAGCTGGCGCCGAACTATACCGTCCGCGAAGTTTTTGCCACCAAGCGTGAGGAGATCCGGCAAAGCGCCGCAGACCGCATTACCCGCAAACTGGGAGCTGACGGCATCATTGTGAAAGAAGTCATGCTGCGCGACGTCCAGTTGCCGGAGGAATACGCCAAAGGCCTGGAAGGTCTGCTGCTCAAAGAGCAGCAGAATGAAGGCATGGGCGTTGAGACCGAGATGAAAGCCAAGCAGGTAAAGATCGCGGAACTGGAAGCGGAGGCGGCACGCGTCCAACAGGTAAAGCAGGCGCAGGGCGCGGGTGAAGTGCGAGTGTTGCAGGCCAAGTCAGAGGCGGACGCGATGCAGTTCACTCTGCCGCTGAAGCAGAAGCAGATTGAACAATCACGCCTGGAAGCAGCGGCGCAGAAAGAGACCACGGTGAAGAACGCGGAAGCGCAGGCGCAGGCCAAGGTGATCGACAGCAAGGCTGAGATGGAGCGCCGAGGCATGCTGGCCGAAGCTGAAGCTAATCGTATACGCATTGTTGCCGTCGCCGATGGCGAACGCATGAAGTCAGAAGCCGCGCTGCTAAAAGAGAGTCCGCTGTTGATTAACAAGATCGTGGCCGAGCGCATGTCTGACAAACTGCAAATCATGATGGTTCCGTCGGACGCCAAGATATTTTTCAATGACGTGATGAAGAGCGGCGTTACTCCGGACGCATTCACCAATGCCAAGGCAGCGCAGGCCGTAGCGGAAGAAAGTGAAGGCAACGATCAGGAGCAAGACGAACAGACGGCGCCGGCGCAGCAGGCAACCAGAAACAAAACGTGGAAAGGACGGTAAGTTTCTGCCGGTAGTTCTCCGGGCTGCCTGTTCCCGCCGGAACAAGTGGCCCGGGCCGGTGGAAGGTCTTTACAAAATTTTCACCACGGAGGCACGGAGGAATCAACCCACTAAAGAAAGGACCTGCGAAGGAGTTCACACTATTGTGCAATCGCAATTTCCGAAATCAAGCGTGAAACAAACGCATCTGCTGCTCGAAGATTCCTGGAACGATATCGGTGCCATTGCGCAATCATTCGATGCTGACTTTCCTCTGTGTCTCCGTGCCTACGTGGAGGATCTTGCTCTTGACTAGTTCATTTCCCCGATTGCTAATTGAGATGTTTTCCAGTCAAATGAGGAGCTATACCAAGCTTTCATACAATGCTCAAGACCGCCAAACAACGATGGCTTTGCGGGTTTGTATTCTTCTGTGTGGCGATAGCTTCAGCCGCATCGCAAGAAGCCACTTCTTTTCCCGCGGCGGCAACAGAATTCGTCCAGCTGATCCAATCGCGCGCGGGGTCGCCTTCTGCGGTCTCCGTGACCTTCCAGAACTTGTCTTCGCTGTCGCCGGAACGATTGGAAGCGTTGCAGAACGCAATCTTTAACAGTTTTCGTAACGCCAACGTGAGGGTGGTAAAGCCGGAGCAGGCAGTGGCGGAAGTGCACATAACTTTTTCTGAAGACTGGCAGGGCTACCTGCTGATCTCAGGCATTCAGCAGGGATCGAGCAGCCAGACAGTGATCAAGAAGTTGCCGCGCTCGCAGCAGGCGCAGTCGGCGCATGCCACCGCACTTACCATCCGCAAACTAGCGGTGTGGCAACAGGAAACGCCCGTTCTGGATTTTTATCAGGACAACCAGAACTTGCTAGTGCTGGAGCCAAACCAGGTTGCGGTGTATTCAATGGACTCAGGACAATGGCGTCCGCGGCAGACGCTGGGAATTCCACACCAGAATCCGTGGCCGCGTGATTTGCGCGGACGACTGGAAGTCCACGGCGGAGAAATCAATGCCTTTCTTCCCGGCGCGCGTTGCAGCGGGAAGATTTCTCCTCCGTCGCTCGATTGCCGCGCCAGTGACGATCCCTGGCCCATGGGTGAAGGACTGGTTGCGTTCTTCAGTCCGCGAAAGAATTTCTTTAACGGTCTGCTGGCCGGCCCAAGCGCGGGTGCATCAGTCGCTCCGTTTTTTTCCGGAGCAACGTGGCAAAGTAGCGACCAGCATGTTTGGCTTTTTACCGGAACGGACGGTCATACGCGGCTTTTTCAAAATGATTTAGGTACACCCACAGCAACGTTCAACGGCTGGGGAAGTACGCTGGCTCCGGTGCATTCAGTTTGCGGATCAGGCTGGCAGGTACTGACCAGTTCGCCTGCTGACACTACGCGCCCGGACAGCGTCCAGGCCATTGAAATTTCCGGTCATGAAGCTTTGCCGGTGAGTGCGCCAGTGGATCTGGCGGGTACGGTGGAAGCGTTGTGGACCGCGGGCAATTACGGTCAGTTGGTGAACGGAGTTTTGCATTCCCAGCAAGGAAAGTATGAAGCGTTTACTCTTACAGTTATTTGCAATCAGTAGTCTGCTACTGCTGGCAGCCGGCGCATATGGCGGATCGCGTCCGCGCTACGGCGGGACTGTGCGTATTCTGCTTCATGACCGCGTGCTCTCCATTGATCCTTTGGGCGATGAAGACCGCCCCGCTGCGCGTGATCGCATGGCGGCGCTGGCTTTTGAGAACCTGACACAAGTGGACGCGCAAGGGCGTTTGCGTCCGGGGCTTGCGACGTCATGGCACGCGGACCAGGCGAAACGCGCATGGCAATTCCGGCTCAGGCTCGCGAATTTCCATGACGGCACAGTTCTTACCGCGGCCGATGTTGCTGCGAGTCTGGCCAAGAGTAATCCGGCCTGGAAATATTCCGCTGTTGACCGGCAAACTGTATCGATCGAGACACCTTACACAGTCCAGCAAATGCCGGAGTTGCTGGCGCTGCCGCGCTATGCGATTGTGAAACGCCAGGCCGACGGCAACAATCCACCAATCCTGATAGGTACAGGAAGCTACAAGCTGAACCAATGGCAAGCGGGCGAACACGCGCAATTTACCGCCAATGAGGATTACTGGGGCGGACGACCGTTTGCCGACTCGATTGAATTTCAGATGGGCTCATCGGTTCGTGAGCAGCTCATGGATCGCCAACTTGGGACATACGCCGCGACGGAGTTGAGCGTTGACCAGATTCGCAACGTGGAACAGAACAACCAGATCCTTACGCTGTCTCGTCCTGCCGATCTGCTGGCTCTAGTTTTTCTTCAGCCTGACTCCGGCGGAAGGCCGGGCAGGAAGCCGGTTGATGCGCGCGTGCGGCAGGCGCTGGGACTGACGATCAATCGCGCGGCCATCAGCAATGTTATCTTCCAACGCAAAGCCATTGCTGCTTCAGGATTGTTGCCGCAGTGGCTTACTGGATACGAATTCATGTTTAGCGGCGCAACAAATATTGATCGAGCCAAAGAGCTGCGAGCGGATGCTGCGGCATTTGTTGTGATCAGTCCCATTGCGCTCGCTTATGATTTTGCTGACCCACTGGCGCGGCTGGCTGCCGAGCGCATTGCCGTTGATGCCCGTGAAGCAGGAATCATCATTCAGCCGTACGCAGAGTCACATCTCTACAGTAAGGCGGCGAGGGCTTCCATCAATGCGGACGCGGTGTTGTTGCGCATGCCGCTTCAGTCTCTCGATCCATCTGTTGCTTTGGCGGCACGCATAGATGATTTGGGCCTTCCGCAGGAAAGCTCTGCCGTAATTCTTGGCGCGACGCGTCCTGAAGACCTGCTGGAAATCGAACGCAAATTGCTGGAGAGTAATCGCGTATTGCCTGTGGCTCACGTTCCTCAGGTGCTTTGGCTCAACAACACGGCGCACAATTGGCAACAAGATTTAAATGGCGGATGGAACCTTGACCAGCTGTGGATGGAAGGAGCGCGATAAGCATTGTCTTTAAAGACCAAGCTGCTTCTTCTGGTAACGATCAGCATTACCGCCAGTGTGGGGGCCGTAGCGTGGCTAATTGAAGAGCGAGCGCATGAAGCGTTCCGGCAGGTGGAGCAGGAGCGCACGTCGGCTCTGGTGAACCAGTTCCGGCGAGAATTTGAACATGCGGGCGAAGACATAACGCGCGGCGTTGACACAATTGCAAGCTCTGACGTGATGCAGCGCAGCCTTGCGGAGCTTGCCAATGGCGCGGAATACGCAACCTATGTCAACGAAGCGGCGACCAACGCGGCAGCGCAGCGGCTGGATTTTCTTGACCTTATCGCGCCCGACGGCGCGATTATTTCTTCCGCTCACTGGCCCGCGCGCTTTGGATATAAACAGCGCTGGTTCCTGGACCTTCCATCGCCTCTGCCTCGCCAGGCTTTCTTGAAGCACATTGAAACGCCGCAAGGCAGCGTTCTGGCGATGATCTGCTTTCGCATTGTTCCCGTTCACGGCCTCAACTATTACCTGGTCGGCGGTCGGAAGCTCGATACGGTTGTGCAGTCGCTTTCCCCGCCGGAAGGTTTGCGCGTGGCAATTTTCAGTGTGCCCGAGCAAGGATCGGGCGAACTGATCGGCCCGGGCAAAGAGAGTTTTGATCCTTCAAGACTGACGCAGCTCATCCAGAAAGTTTTAAACAAGCGCACCGAGGATTCTGCGACGGTAGACTCAGGACCGGAGCTGGGGCATGAAGAGATTGTGCACGCAATTCCTCTGCCGGGCTATACCGACCGCGTGCCTGCCGTGCTGCTGGTAGGCAACTCACTGGAGCAGGAGCTTCTGCTGGAGAAACGCATTCGCAATATCAGCCTGATCATTGCCGGAGTCGGCGTTTTTATCGGCGTAGTGGTGAGCGGGATTGTGACAGCGCGATTCAGCCGGCCCATTAAGACGTTGGCGCAGGCGGCCACGGAAATCGGGCATGGCAATTGGGATGTCCGCGTGGAAACGTCCGGCAAGGATGAAATCGGCAAGCTGGCCGTGGCCTTTAACCAGATGACCGAAGAGTTGATGGGACAGCGCGAGCGCCTGGTGCAGAGTGAGCGCGTGGCGGCGTGGCGCGAACTGGCACGGCGACTGGCACATGAGCTGAAGAACCCGCTCTTCCCATTGCAGATTACGGTAGAGAACCTGCTGCGCGCGCGGCAGAACACACCGCAGGAGTTTGACGAAGTATTTCAGGAAAGCACGGCGACGCTGCTGGCCGAAATTGCCAACCTGAAAACGATCATCGGGCGCTTCAGTGATTTTTCAAAAATGCCGGCGCCGCAGTTGCAGGCAGTCGATCTGAATGAGCTGGTCCGCGGCATTGCCCAATTGTTTCAAGGGCAGCTCAATCGCGATCCTGGGAAAATTCAGCCGTGGCTACAACTGGGCGACGTGCCGCAGGTGAGCGCCGATCCGGTATTGCTTCGTCGAGTGATAGAAAATCTTGTATTGAACGCAATTGACGCCATGCCGCAGGGCGGCACATTGACTTTTCGCACTATGACCAGCAGTGACGATCGGTTCGCGCTGTTTGAACTTGCCGACACCGGCGCCGGACTGACGGCGGAAGAGTGCGAGCGCCTGTTCACTCCTTATTACACGACGAAGCAGCATGGCACGGGCCTGGGCTTGGCGATTGCGCAATCGGTCATCAGCGATCATAAAGGGCGGATCACCGTGAGCAGCAAGAAGGAAGAGGGCACAACGTTTCACGTCGAGCTGCCGGTGTTCTCAGGCGCACAGGCACTGTAGAATCTGGAAGCGGCAATGATTAGAGCAGCTAGCAATTAGCAAATGGCAATTAGCCAAGCTGGGGAAAAAGCCCAGAGATCGCGCAAGGATGAAGAAGGATACCAATGGACACGCCTGATGAGGCGGCGGTGGCGTCAGGAAAAAACGTAAGCGGCTAAACTCGGGACCTAAAAGCCAATTGCTAGTTGCTAACTTATGAAAGCCCAACTCTTTATCGTCGACGATGACGCCAACACACTGGCGTCGCTTTCGCGTGCTTTCCGACTGGCGGGACATGAGGCCACGGTCTGTGACAATCCCATCAAAGCGCTTGAGATGATCAAGGCGGAAAAGTATGACGTGATTTTTTCCGACGTGGTGATGCCGGCGATGAACGGGCTTGAACTGTTGGAGAAGGTCAAAGCTGCGGGCGTGACCACGCCTGTGGTGATGATGTCTGGCCAGGCGCATATTGAAATGGCGGTAAAAGCCACTAGGTTGGGTGCGCTCGACTTCCTGGAAAAACCTATTTCCACGGACAAGCTTTTGCTCACGGTACAGAACGCGCTGCAATTGGAACGTCTGAAGCAGGAAAACAAGCAGCTGCGGCAACAACTGGGCAGCGGCGGGATTGTTTTTACCGGCGAAAAGATGCGCAAGCTGATGGCGCAAGTGGAGCGCGTCGCCGCCAGTGAGACCCGCGTGTGCATCCTGGGCGAAACTGGCACTGGCAAAGAGCTGATCGCCAGGACGATCCATGACAAGAGTCCGCGACACGCGGGACCATACGTGACGCTGAATTGTGCGGCGGTGCCGGCGGAGCTGATTGAGTCTGAGCTTTTTGGACATGAGAAGGGTTCGTTCACCGGCGCGGGGTCGCGGCACATTGGCAAGTTTGAGCAAGCCGCGGACGGAACGCTTTTCCTTGACGAAATCGGCGACATGCCACTGGCCATGCAAGCCAAACTGCTCCGCGTGCTGGAGCAAGGCGAGGTTGAACGCATCGGCGGCGACAAGCCGACTAAAGTGAATGTGCGCGTGGTGGTGGCCACGCATCGGCAACTGGAAGAACAGGTGAAGCAGGGAAATTTTCGGCAGGACCTGTTTCATCGCATCTTTGTGTTTCCCCTTGTGCTGCCGCCGCTGCGGGAGCGTCCTGAAGATATTCCGGCGCTGGCCGCGCACTTTGCTGCGCAGATCGTAAAGCAGAATAATTGGAAAGAGATTATGTTCAGCGCGGAAGCGTTGCAGGCTTTGCAGGCTCATTCATGGCCGGGAAATATCCGCGAGCTGCGCAACGTCGTCGAGCGTCTTCTGCTATTTGCCGAAGGCGATACTGTGACTCCGGCGACCGTTCAGGCGGCGCTGCCATCGCAGGCCATGGGAGGTGGAAACGCGGTGTTTTCCGGAACCGGCACGCTTGCTGAGCGCGTGGAGCAGGTTGAGCGGCAGATGATCCTGGAAGAGATCAAGCGCCACAATCAGAACATCACGAACACAGCAAAAGCGCTGGGACTAGAGCGAAGTCATCTATATAAGAAGTGCCAGCACCTGGGGATTGATTTAAGGGAATTGCGGAAATAGAGACTACCACAGAGTTTAACCACAAGGGCACGAAGAGCACGAGGGTTGGCCGATTCATTGCGGCGGCATGCGAGAACGCATGCGGCGCTGGCAAAGCTGGAACGGCTGTGCGAAACTTGAACGCGGGGGGCCTGTAGCTCAACGGTTAGAGCAGCAGACTCATAATCTGTTGGTTGTAGGTTCGAATCCTACCGGGCCCACCAGTTTACGGAGCAGGTCCTTCGGCTTCCCCAGGATTTCGTCTGCATTAGAGGTTCCCGCTCTGCTCGGGATTTGAGAAATTACTTCGTCAGAATCTCTTCCAGAAAATCCAGCGCTCGCGGATCATTCATCTGCCCTAGCCAGAAGATTGCCTGTTTGCGTACTACAGGATTCTTGTTGGTTTTGGCCAGTGCGATCAAACGAGGCACAGCGTCCGCATCATGCATCTGGCTCAGCGCGAAGACTGCTTTCTTTTTAACTTCTGTTTCGGGATCATTTTCGATTGCATCAGTAATCTGTTCCGCGGCCTTCCTGCTGCCTTTCTGGGCCAGCCAGAAGATAGCCTGGCCGCGCACGCGCGGACTTTCATCATGCCGCGCCATGCCAATCAAGTCCTTGAGCGCTTCCGGCTCCTTGCTTTGGGAAAACGCAAACGTCCCTTTCTCCCGCACGCGATCATCAGGATCGTCGCGCACATACTTGCGCAGAAGCTCCAGGCCTTTTTTGCCGCGCTCCACACCCAGCCAGAACGCCACGTTTTCGCGAAGAGACGGTCGTTGTCCCGGCTGGATCATGCGTTCCAGTGCCGTATCGGCGGCCGGAGTGTCATGCAGTGCGATGGCCATCACAGCCTGCCGTCCCGGATCTTTGTGCCGATTGTTTTCCGAATCTTCAGCCGTAACCATGCCAGCTAAGAACTCCACGCTCTGTTCCGGCTTTACGTTTTCCAGCCAATAAAGAGGAAGATTGGCAAAGTCGAGCCCGCAGTCAGCGCTGTAAACCCTGAGCTTGGTGATCTCCTTGTTCTCCGCACGGAAGAAAACAAATGCATACGGTAAAGGTTCGGGTTGGGGACAATTAGAATTCGTGCCATTAAACGAGCTGCCCTTGTTAAATTCCATCCGGCAGCCCATGCAGCACTTGTCCGCAGCAGCTCCAAAGTTGTCGACGGAGTCAAAGCAGCACATGGTGCGATCTTTGGCCAGCGTCGGTATCCGGTAACCGATCCAGAACGGAGCGGTCTGCTTCTGGAGCAAACCATCCATTGTTGCCTTAAGGCCCGCCGATGTAGAAAGTTCCTGCACCTTGGCGTTTGAAATCTTCGGCTTTGGCGGAGCCTCCTGTGCCGCCACGATCGCGGCGCAGTAAACCATCAACATTGCGATTGCATTTTTCTGCCGGCGTTTCATGGCATGACTCCTTTACTTGTTGAGAATTTCCATCATGTAGTCGCTGATTTCCGGCGAGCTCATCAAAGACATCTTCGAGATCAGCGACCTCTTCAGCTCCGGGTTAGTTTCCTTCTTAGCGAGAGCGACCATCTCTTTCCCGGCACCGTGCAGAAACAACGCATTGATGACTTTCTTTTTTGTTGCGACATCGGCCTGGGAGTTATAGGCCTTGGTCAGAGCAGCCAGGCTTTCTTCCCCACCAACCAGACCAAGCGTATTGATGGCTTTGTCCAGCACCTCAGGATCTTTTTCTGTCTGGACAATCTCCGCCAGTTCGCGGGCGCAGCCGCACATCAGCATTGCTCCGACCGCCTCTTTCCGGGTTTCAACGTCAGGAGAATTCTTGTAGAAATCGAGCAGCTCGGCGCGGCCTCCCATCATTCCCAGATAGCGGATCGCTTCGCGGCGAAGCTCTGGATTCTTTTCCGTCTTCGCCAGCGACGCGACGTCATCTTTACAGCCGCACATGAGCCACGCCTGGAACACGGTTTTCTTTACGCTCACGTCGGCCGACGAGTTATATATTTCTTTCAGCACCGCGCGATTACGCGGGTTAGAGTTCATGCCCATATTGCGGATGGCGCGTTTTTGCAGATCGGGCTGGTTATTGGCTTTGACCAGCGTCATAAGAATCTGCTGTGCTTTATCCGAGTTGCTTTGAGCAAGCACAAACAAGGCTCTTTCCTTTAGCTTTGGCGAGTAGTTCCCGTTGATGATCTTCTCCAGCAGCGGAACGGCTTTCTCCGGATCGGAATTCATCAGGCTCTGGATCGCAAGCAGCTTGAGCTCTTCGTCGGAGATGTTGTCTGGATTGCTGACGCCGCGAATTTCCTGCTCCAGGGCGCCGGCATCGCGCAGCCAATTGCTTTTGGGATAGTTTTTGCGCAACTCGCCGATCGCGGTCAGCGCCTGGGCCTTGTTGCCGGCCTTGTTCAACGAATAGGCCTTCCAGTACATTGCGCCGTCAGCCTTGCGGCCATGAATCTTTATCACTTCATCGAATTGCCTGATGGCGTTATCGTATTCGCCGTTATCCAGCGCGTCTTTGGCGGATTGGTACAGCTCGTCTTCGTGAGCGTTGTGAGCGTTGGCTTTTTCCGCCGTTTGGGGATCCAGTAGCGACGCCGACGGGACTTGCTGCGCCGTAGCGGCCGAAGCCAGTCCGAAAGAAACAACGATATTTAGAAATAAGATCAGAAATAATTTGCGATTCATCATGGGTTATAGCCTCTGGTTTACGCTGCCGCCGGAAAGCTCCGGACGGCGCACTCTTGAATTCACTTCAGAACCAACTACACGTACCTTGAACAGAAGTCCTTCAGACTGGATGGTGTGGCGCACCTGTTCTAAATCTCCCGGCGAAACTTCTGCGGGACCGTTGGCGATCTCCGCCAGCACGCGGCCCAACTGATCGAGCAATCGAGCAACTTGCGGATCGCCGGCCTGCTGCGAGCTCACGCGATAAAGATGGTTGCTATCCAGCAGCTCCCGAGCCTCGGCCTGTTCACTGGAAAAATTAATGGGGCCTTTTGTGTCCGCATTCATGATTTCGACCAGCAGCATCTGTGAGCGTTCCAGGTGGTCGCCGACGGCCACCAGAATCACGCGCTGTGGATTGACCTGTGAAGGCGGCTGCTGGGCGATCTGGTGGCCAGGACGCGGCCAGAAACGTCCTGCAAGAAATGCTGCGGCCAGCAGAAGAGCCATTACTCCAGCAAATGCCCATTTCGGCGGCGACGGTCTGAGCAGCCGTTTGAGAAAGCCGCCTTTTTCTGGCAGACGGTCGCGCAAGTTAAGCCATGTCTTCTCTTCAAAACTTGCAGGCGGCTCAGGGACTTCCAACGGCTCAATCTGCTTGAGCGTTGATTGCACGCGCGCAAATTCAGCGCGGCACTCTGAGCAGGCGGCCAGATGGCGCTCGATTTCTGGCGCCTCTTCGGCGTCTCCGTAATAATGCAATACGATTTGTTCTTCGCTGAGATGGTTCATTTCACCGCACTCCCACCCCATCGCGAAGAGCGCGATGGCGACCCTTGTCCGGCGTAGGGCTCAAGCTGCTGCCTCAGTTTTTGCACGGCGCGGAACACGCTGTTCTTAGCCGCGCTGGCCTTCAGGTTCAGAGTCTGGCTGATCTCTTCGATCGACCGGCCTTCCATGTGGCGCATGGTGAAAGCCACACGCTCAGCCGGGGTCAGCAGGCCAAGCGCACCGACAATCTTTTGCTTCATCTCCGAACTGAGCAGAAGACGGTCCGGCCCGGGCGTCGACGTGGGCAGTTGCACCTGATTGCTTTCCTCTGCGTCCGGCTGGTCAACGATCTGATATGTGTCTTTTGTCTGCATATGCGTTTTTCTCGCGCTCAGGAAGTCAAGTGTGCGGTTCACCGCAATCCGGTAGAGCCAGGTGCTAAAGTTGGCGCGCAGCTCAAAACGCTCCAGGCTCTTGTAGGCCCGCAAGAAAGTTTCCTGCACGAGCTCTTCCGTATCCTGCTGGTTTCCGGCCATGCGATACACCACGCGAAAGATGCTGCGCGAATGGCGGTCCACCAGGACACGAAAAGCGTCTCTGTCGCCGGCCAGGACCTGCGCCACTACCGCTGCATCTGTAACTTCCATTCGATTAACTTAGACCGGATTTGAGGGAAGCGGTTAGGTTTTTCAGCTTTTAACCACAAAGGACACGAAGGACCACAGAGGAGAAGTTTTAATCGCTGAGTGCGCAGAGACGGTGGAATGCCAATTGTCTACAATGGATACGGCTCCCTAGAAAGCCGCAGAAAATTACGAACCGCAGTTCTTCCTTTGTGTTCCTTCGTGTCCTTTGTGGTTAAGGCCGTTCCACAGCAGCGGCCACCCTCAACACAGTGCTTTCATCAAAATGCCTGCCCAAGACCTGCAGCCCGATTGGCAGCCCCGACGAGCTCTGGCCGTAAGGGACGCTGATCCCTGGGATCCCCGCCAGATCAGCGGTGACTGTGTAGATATCGGCGAGATACATAGAGAGAGGATCGTCTGATTTTTCCCCGATTTTGAAAGCGGCAGTCGGAGCCGTTGGCGTGACGATGGCGTCAACCTGCTGGAAAGCCTCTTCAAAATCGCGCGTGAGCAGAGTGCGCACGCGCTGCGCTTTGAGGTAGTAGTCATCGTAATAGCCGGAACTCAAAGCGTACGTGCCCAGCATGATGCGGCGTTTTACTTCCGTGCCAAAGCCTTCATCACGACTTTTGCGATACATCTCAGAAAGTGTGCGTGCGCCTTTGGCGCGATAGCCGTAGCGCACGCCGTCATAGCGCGCCAGATTGGCAGAAGCTTCCGCCGTGGCGATTACATAATAAGTAGGGATGGCATAAGCCGTGTGGGGCAGGGAAATGGGAATGATCGTGCACCCGGCAGAACGCAACTTTGCAATGCCTGCTTCGACCGCCGCGCGAACTTCGTCATCCAATCCTTCGCCGAAATATTCTTTGGGCACACCGATCTTCAGTCCGCTCACGTGCTTTGCCAAGTCAGCTTCATAATCGGGAACCGGCAAGTCAGCGGAAGTTGAGTCCAGCGGGTCGTGGCCCGCAATCACTTTGAGCAGGATCGCCGCGTCCTTCACCGTCTTGGTGAGCGGGCCAATGTGGTCAAGTGAAGACGCAAACGCGATCAGACCGTAACGGGAGACACGTCCATAGGTCGGCATAAGACCCACAACGCCGCAGAACGAAGCAGGCTGGCGGATGGAGCCGCCCGTATCAGATCCCAGCGTTGCCACAGCGGTGCCTGCTGCAACAGCGGCAGCCGAACCTCCACTGGAGCCGCCCGGAACGCGTGATTTGTCGCGCGGGTTGCGGACTGGTCCATAAGCGGAGTTCTCATTCGACGAGCCCATGGCAAACTCATCACAATTCATCTTGCCCAGAATGATTGCGCCCGCGGCTTCAAGTCGCGCAACCGCGGTGCAGTCGTAAGGCGGAATGAAATTTTCCAGAATCTTTGAGCCGGCCGTTGTGCGGACGCCCTTGGTAGCCATCACGTCCTTAATTCCGATAGGAACTCCAGCCAACGGAGGGAGTGGATCACCTGCGTTCACTATGCGATCGACGCGGTCGGCCTGCTGGAGGGCCCGGTCTTCGCATAAGGTCAAGTACGCGTGGATTTCAGGATCTTCAGCCTCGATCTTCTTGTAGAAATTCTTCGCCAGGTCTGCTGCAGTGAATTCCTTCTGTGAAATTACTGAGCGAGTGGATTCTATGGTGAAGGAATTGATATCCAAGGCTACCTCTCTATCACCTTGGGAACTTTAAAGAACTCGCCATCTGTTACTGGAGCATTCTGCAATGCCTCTTGATGTGGCAGGCAGAGAACAGGCACGTCGTCGCGCATGGACGAGGTAATTTGGCCACGGCCAGAGTTCTCAATTTTGCCCAAGCCGGTTGATATTTGCGCCATCGGCGGAACGTTCGATGTATCCAGTTCATTCAGCCGGCCAATGTAGTCGAGAATCGAGTTTAAGTCCGTGAGCATGCGTTGGCGCTCCTGGTCAGTGAGCTCCAGGTTTGCCAGGTCGGCAACGTAGGCGACGTCTTTTTCGGTGACTTTCATTTTTACTCAGAGGTCAGCAGTCAGCATTCAGTCCTGAAACGGTGTCGTGCATGAAATGAAACCTTTGAAACACAGAGGAACGGAGGAAACGGAGGGATTTTAGTCTTAAAAAAATATATCCAAATTCTTCGTTTACTTCTTTCCTCCGAAGTTTCAGGCTTTTTAAGGGCCATCCCGCTACTTAGAGTTTGCTTGCTGACTGCTGACTGTCGAATGTTTCACTTTAAACTGCACGCTCTTTACCATCGGTCCCAGCAGTCCTTCATAACCGCTCAGGTATCTTGCCGCAAAAGATTGGAGTTGATTGCGCCAGCTCACGTCAGAGACTTCTACTGTCAAAGTGCCTTCGCAAAAGGCCGCCGCAGTAGTGCGAGCTGCCACTTCCTTGCCGCAGACCAGCGGCCAAGCAAGCAGGACAGCTTCTTCAGGTGGTCGCGCGCGCAGCAGGTCTTGCATAATCTGACGCAAACCTGTGCGGACGGACTCCATCAATCAGCTCCGTGAAAGTTTTCATTTTAGCAGTTGCGCTGTGATCAGAGTTTTCGGTACTCGGCGCGAAACGTACTTCGCACTTAAGTGCATTTAACGGCATTTCATCCCGGAGCATAAACTGGGGGGCCGGCCTCTAGTGCTTTTAAATCCAATGACTTAGCCCGGTTTTCGCTTCACCGTTTAATGCCAAACTAAGCCGCTGAACCATTATTTACACCCATTCAGGGAAACCTTGTTAAATAAAGAGCCGTCCGGCAATTACTATAATCTCGAAATCAATATCCCGTTTTGTTTCTGTCTCATAGCTTGGAAGAGGGCGCCGATGGGCGCAAGGAGAGGCACAACTAATGCACAAGCCGGTAAAGTACGCAGAGAAGGTACTGACTTACGGAGCGAAAGGCGCGTGGGCTGTTTTTGAAAAGATCAACAGCATCAAGCCGCGGCCTTCATTCACGCCAAAGTGGTCAGACAAGCCGATATTGAAATCGTGGGAAAAGACAAAGCCGCCGCTGGGCTGGCCGCGCTCCACGGATTCTCTGTGTCCCAAGTGCGTTCCGGAAATCCGGCAGCAGATTGTTGACGGCAAATTGCCGCACGAGATCCTACTCAATGAAAAAGCCGGCGAGATCAAAGCCACCATCGTAGAGCGCGACGGAAAAATCCTGATGGTGAAGGATTGCCCGCTGCACGGTCACTTTGAAGACGTGATGGCCGTGGACGTTGAGTTCTTCAAACATCTGGAAGAAGTTTTCCCGGGCCGCGACATTGCGGCGCACAACGACGAGAAGCTGCACAATCACGGCACCAGCACGGTAAAGCATGGCCGCGGATCGGTGCTGACCATCGATCTGACCAACCGCTGCAACATGATGTGCGATCCCTGCTTTATGGACGCGAACCAGGTCGGCTTTGTGCATGAGCTTACGTGGGAAGAAATCAAGACCATGCTGGACAACGCGATTTCTATCAAGCCGCGTCGCCAGATGTCAGTACAGTTTTCCGGCGGCGAGCCGACTTTGTCCCCGTATTTCCTGGACGCAGTCCGCTATGCCCGCCAGGTTGGTTACAACTCCGTGCAGGCTGCGACGAACGGAATTGAATTTGCGAAGTCGCCTGAGTTCTGCCGCCAGGCCGCTGAAGCCGGTCTGCGTTACGCCTACCTGCAATTTGACGGAATCGGCAACGCCGCAAACTCGCATCGCCAGGTCGGCAATCTGTTTGACGTGAAGCTGCGCGCCATTCACAACCTGCATGAAAATGGCGTCGATATCGTTCCGGTCACCACCATCATCAATGGCATTAACAATGAGCAGGTGGGCCGCATTATCCAATTTGCTCTGGATAATCCCAAAACCATCAGCTTCCTCAGCTTCCAGCCGGTTTCATTTACCGGCCGCGATGAAGAGATCACTGACGACCGTCGCCAGGCGCAGCGCTATACGCTGAGCCATCTGGCGCATGATGTGAAGAATCAGACCGGTCTGGGCGAGCCCAAGCGCGACTGGTTCCCCATTTCATTTATGTCCACGTTCTCTGATTGGGCTGACCTGATTCATGGCCCCAGCGCGGATTGGGGACAACTGAGCTGCGGATGCCACCCGAACTGCGGCGTCGGCATGGCAGTGATGATTGACAAGGAAACCAAAGAAGCGGTGCCGGTAACAGCGTTCCTGAATGGCGACCGCATCGCACAAGACGTTGCAAAAGTGAACGACGCAGGCCGCGGACGGTTCCTCTCAGTATTCGGCATGGCTCTGGCGCTGGCTCGTAACTACGATCCGTTCCAGGCGCCCAAGCACTTCAAGCTGATTGATCTTCTGCGTAAATTCGATAAGACATTTGGCGCGACCAAGAAGGCTGACACAAAGTACGGCAAAGTGGATGGCGAGCGCACAATTGAAGACATCAAGAAGCGCCGCACTGATCGCTGGAACTTCCTGTTCATTGCTGGAATGTGGTTCCAGGACCTCTATAACTACGATTTCCGCCGTACCGAGCAGTGCATTATCCCTTACGCCACGCAGGAAGGCGAGATCAGCTTCTGCGCGTACAACACCGGCGTGGGCTGGCGCAACATCATTGAAAAGATGCACATGACGGCAACGCTCACCAAGTGGTATGAAGAGCATGGTCGCCATGAAATCTTCGCCGGCGGCAAGGCAGTTGGCTTGAACCAGAGCGCGCACAAGCTCAACCTGAATGAAGAGCACGTGCATGCAGGACGCAATACCACGCTCGACGATCTTGGTATCGCCAAGACCGCCCGTGAGGAAAAGACACGCGCCCGCGATCAAAAGCTCAAAAAGAGCGCCGAAGACGCACGCATGGAAGCGCTCTATCGCGAGCACATCCTGAAAGAGCCCAAGCCGGAACCGCAGGGCGGGTTCATTCCGTTGGGTGCCATTGCTCCCGCTGCTCCGAAAGAAGAAGTGCAGCAGGAAAAGAAGGAAGAAGTTTTCGGCGATTAGCCAAACTTAACCACAAGGACACGAAGGGCACAAAGGGATTTTCCTTGTGCCCTTTTGTTATGCTTTTATCGATTGTGAGCCGTTTTTATGCAGGGTAGTTCGACGATTGTGAAGGGACATCTAGCTTCGTGGTTCTTCGTGTCCTTTGTGGTTGCAATTAGTATTTTGCTCTCTGGTTGCGCCGGAGAGCCCAAGCATCCCACGTGGACGAACGCTACCGGGGCGGAACAATACGAGCGCCGGATGTGGAAGTCCATCCAGGGGAAAGATTGGGCCAATGTTGAACGCCATCTTTCCGGCACATTCGTCGGCGTGACTGCCGATGGAGCAATGTTCGACCGCGCTGGATGGCTGGAACAATGGAAGAACGCGCAGGTGCGAGAGTTCTCTATAGGCGAAGTACAGGTCAACCCTGAAGGCCCCGACATGAAAGTTACCTACATCTTTCATATTCAGACATCCACTCCAGCGCCGGCGTTGCCAGAGGGATTTCGTGTGATGTCAGTCTGGCAGGAGATCAAGGGCCGCTGGACGCTTTCTGCAACATCTATTACCGCAATCCAAAGCCACTAGTCACTGCTCACAAGCCGCCGTATAAGAGCCGTCATTTGCGACCCCACACCCGTTTGCATCCGGTCATTTTGCCGGGTGGTTCAAGAAAATCTCTGATTTTTAATACTCGACAATAAATTGCACACTCTTGGCGGCGATTCGTCGCACAATGCGGCATTCTGCCGTACGTGCCATAAAGGCTTGCATTCATTAGAGCAACGCCACTTCCAAAAGGGAATCGTGCGGGGGGAACGCAAGTACAGGGCCAACTTTAGGTTACTAAAGTTGAGATCGTGCTGACGCGATTAGTACCTACGTCACCTTTTAGTCCGGTGGCTTAACGGCTAGATTTGGAAGGCCGCTCATTGTCGGCGGCTGCAGCCGTATTTCACTTGGGCGGTCTGAAAACATTATGTCATTCAACTATCGAGACAAAAAATACGATGCGCCTGCTCTGGGCAACCGCGAGTCAGGATTTTCCATGGTGGAATTGATGATTGTTTGCGTGATCATGGTCCTGATTGCGGGCCTGGCGATCCCAAATATTTACCGTGCGTTTAGGAATTATCAGCTCGATTCGGCAGGGCATTCTGTGGCCAGCCTATTGCAACAAGCCAGAATGCAGGCTGTAAAGACGAACCTGCCCGCCTATGCCAATTTTGCGAATGGCACATCCGTGAACATGGCATTTGTTACCGACGATCCGGCAAATACGACGTATACCGCCGGTAATCCAGAAGTTCAGATATCACCGGCAGTTACGTTTCAGACGGCGCCGCCTGATCACGGGCAACTGGATGCTTATTTGAACAATACTAGTCCGCAGGTGGGAGTGAGTATCGGCTTTAATGCCCGTGGCGTGCCTTGTGTTGAAAGCGGCGGCAATCCCACGGTTTGTCTGGCAACAACAACACCGGTGGCGTTTGAATGGTTTATGCAAAGCGCGGGAGGCTGGGAAGCCGTAACGGTGACGCCGTCCGGCCGAATCAAGAGCTGGAGACTTTCCAAACAGACCGGCGGGACCAGTGCGTGCGGCTATGCCGCCTGCTGGATATAGCGAGAATTTATGAAACAGAAAAAAAGAAATTCGCGCAAGAATGCCAAGGGGTTCACCCTGGTGGAATTATTGGTCGCCATGGTTGTTTTGACCATTGGCGTCCTCGGCGGAATGGTCATGATCCTGCTGGGAATGACGCGGGACAACACGAGCCGGATGGATACTACCGCTACCAATGCTGCGCAGGCTGTTTTGGAAGCGATCTCAGCAGTCCCTTCAAATAACAGCGTGACACTGCCGTTGACCGACTGCGCCAACAATAATTTTTCAGTGACAACAGCGGGCGCTACGGGCAGCGGGCTGGGAGCGACGCTGACGGCAAATGGAGACGTGGATTTTACCGTTGCCGCAGTCGCGAATTACCAGATCAACTACACGGTGTGCAGCAGCAACGGTCTGCAGACTGCCTATGACGTTCGCTGGCACGTGACAACGCTTCCCAGTGGAGCCAAGCTGGTGATTGTGGCTGCCGGCCATCCCACCAGTTACAACAAGAGCCACGCCATGGCATACATTGCGCCGGTATCACTGCGCACGATTGTAGGAATGTGAGACTTTCATGAAGAACAAAAAACATTCACGGCAATCCGGCTTCACCCTGATTGAAATGTTAATGGTAGTGCTCCTGCTTTCAATCGTAGTGGGCGCAGTGTTCTCACAGATTGAGCGCGCGCAGGTCCGTTACCGGGTGGAAGACCAGAAAGTCGACCTGACCCAGCAGGAACGCGAATTTATCGATCAGTTCACGCGCGACCTGCATCAGGCGGGTTATCCTTCCGCGGCAATGTATGGCGGCAGCGCGACGGCCAACCAGGTGGCGCTTGGCGTCACTTCTCTTTCGAACAATGACATTGTGGTTGAGGGCGACGTCGATGGCGATGGCGCGGTGGACGTCGTTGAATACAGCTATTTTGATGGTTCCGGCTGGACAAGTTCGGCCCCCAATCCATGCCCCTGCATACGCCGCAGCCAGATGAACAAGGGCGCCGGGGGAACGGCAACAACTTATACCCAGGTGCAAAACGTTTTGGGCACTTCATTTTTTACCGCGTTCGATGTCAACGGGAACTCCATAACATTACCGGCATCGGCCGGCGACCTGCCGAAAATCAAGACGGTGCAGATTACGCTCACCACACAGGGCGTAGTGCAGGACAACGACGCACACAAAAGCATTCAGGTAACCATGACGGGCATGGCACGTTTAGTAAACAACTGAGGTGACAACATGAACGGAAAAATCACAAAGCGACTGAAATCCCAGCGTGGCATAGCCATGATGGTGTCATTACTCGCTCTGCTTCTGCTTGCCGCTATTGGCATGGGACTCATGTTCATGGCTGACACGGAAAACAGCGTGAATAACAACTATCGCGACTCGCAAAAAGCGTACTTTGCCGCGCGCGCTGGCGCGGAAGACGCACGCCTGCTTCTGGTCAGGGATGCCACACTCAATGGGAATGCCATGGCCTTGAAGACGGATTCGACTTTCCACATGATTTACCTGAAGAACCCAACCGGTGGAGAGCCAATTGATCCAACGACGGCTGCAGGAAGCACGCTGGCGACAAATCCGTATCTCGATGATCAGCTTTGCTGGGAAAGATTCGCCCACCTGACTTTGACTCCAGGGGCAGGGCCGTGCGGTTCGAATGGCCAGAGCGGCCAGTTGTTGACCGATTCCACCGCTTTTACCGCTACAACCATGACGCAGACTGCCGGAGTGAACGGGGCAGACGCCCTTCCATTCAAATGGGTCAGAATTACGGCCAAACAGAATTTGATGGGTGCCCTGGGAGCGTCTGGCACCAAAGTAGCCAGCGGGCCAGCTAATGACCAGCAGGTTTGCTGGGATGGCTCCCAAGAGATAGTAGTCAGCGGGACCTGCGCCTCACAATCGCCGGTGATCGTTATGCCGGTCTGGGAAATCACCTCACTGGCAGTTACGCCCAAGGTGGGCGCGAATCCAGGGTCCAGACGCATGGTGCAGATGGAAGTGGCCTTGAATCCGCCACTCGTCCCGCCGGCTCCGATTTCAGTTATGGCGCCTGTGAGTTTGCAGGGAAGCTACATACTGAATGCGTACGACAATTGCGCATGCAGTTGCACCACCACGGGAAGTGGGAACCATCAGGTTACCGCCTGTGTTCCACGCGTAGGTCAACCCGCTAATGCTTGTGCCAGTTCTGCACATGCTATCTATACGCAGAACACAGTTTCAACGATCGGAAACTCAGGTCAGACAACGACAAGCTTTGGCAGCGACCCAACGACAACCGCTTCTGTCCAGAATGTAAATCCCTGGCCGCCCTCGCTCAACATTAACAAACTGATCAATCAGTATAAAGCCGGCGCCACAAGCCCAGGCTATACATGCACTGGCACACAGGACCTTACAACCACGCCCGCTACTTATGCAAATTGCGGTACGCAGAGCAGCCAGCAATTCGGCACGTATCCAACGGGTTTGCCGATTGAACCGCTCCCAGGAACTTATACCCCGGTAACGGAATACATTCCCGGTAGCGTCCATTTGACTTCTGCTGCCACGGGGTCGGGCATCCTGATTGTGGATGGCGACCTTGATATCAATGGCGGATTGAATTGGTACGGATTGATCCTGGTACGCGGCAAGGTTTCCTTCACCGGCGGCGCCGGTGCGAGCACAAACCTGTATGGCGCTATTCTTGCGGGCGATGACGTAAATGCCAGCAACCAGGCCCAGAGCGATAACTTTGGCGGCAGCATCAACTTCAGCTATGACGTGTGTGCCCTGAGCAGGCTTGGTGGAACCACACCGCCGCAATTGCTGGCGACGCACGAAATCATGTACTAAGGGGTGATCGGAGAAATGAAGAAGTACATATACACGACATTGATTTTTGTGCTGGGTGCGGGCGGCGCATGCGTCGCCCAGTCAGACCAGCCGTCGCTGGGCGACCTCGCCAAGCAGAACCGTCAGGAAAAGAAAGTAGTTAAGGTACTCACCAATGATGACGTTGCAACAGTCACGCCTCTGACCCAGTCTAAGGCCAGCAAGACCGACAACGTCATGTCGACTGCTCCAGCCACATCTGCGACCGAAGCTGCCGCCAAGAGGCCTGCGAAGGCTAAAGATACAGAGAAGACCGCTGCTGCGCCGAAAGATCCGCCTGAAGTGGCCGAACTGAAGCAGAAACTTACTTCTTATAAGCAGGAGCAGGAGGGTTGGAAGCGCACGGCCAAAAAGTATGAAGATCTTTTGGCCACCGAAACTAGTGATTTCCGACGCCAAGTGTATGAGGAAGCCCTGCAAGGCGACAGACAGAATGTTGAACTCTTCCAGGAGAAGATTGAGCGGACTGAGGCCGATCTTTCAAAAGCAGAAAAATCCTCTTCTTCGAGCAATTAACGTCGAAAAGCAATCCTAAAAAGCCAGCCGCGAGGCTGGCTTTTTGCTGCGATAGCCAAAATCAGCCGGGGCTGATTACGCTACAATTCTTCCAGCATGGCCGCCTCACCACATAACAGTGTCCCCGGACTGGACCAAGCCATGTTTCGCCGGCTCTTGCTTGGCTGGTTCGCGCAATCTCAGCGTAAGTTGCCGTGGCGTGGAGCGACCGATCCCTACCATATTCTTGTGTCGGAGATCATGCTGCAGCAAACACGCGTGGCTGTGGTGCAAGAGCGCTATACAAAGTTCATAGCGCAATTTCCCTCAGCCGAGCGGCTGGCCCGCGCCAAGGAAGCCACGGTGCTGGCAGCCTGGAGCGGCCTGGGATATTACCGCAGAGCGCGAGCGTTACAGGGGGCGGCAAAAGAGATCGTTCGGCGCGGATCGTTTCCTCGTACAGTGCCTGATTTGATGGAATTGCCGGGGGTAGGCCGCTATACCGCATCCGCCGTCGCCAGCATTGCTTTTGGCGAACCCGTGGCCGTGGTGGATGGCAACGTCAAGCGCGTGATCGGTCGCCTGGTAAACCGAAAGACAAAGCTTGCAGAGGCAAATACGGAGAAGCAATACTGGGAGACTGCCAGCCAGCTTTTAGACCGGCAGAGTCCCGGCGACTTTAACCAGGCAATGATGGAACTGGGAGCATTGGTGTGTTTGCCTGCCCAGCCGCTGTGCCATGCATGTCCCGTCGCAGCACTGTGCGGCGCTCGTGGACCAACGGCGAGAGCCGAGCGCCCTGCCCGCCGCAAAGCAGATCTGCATTATGTGTTGGCACGCAGGAATGGCAGCATTCTGTTGCGGCAGCGGAACAGGCAAAGCTCGCTGATGGCGGGAATGTGGGAGCTGCCTGAAATTGCGGCGTCTAAGGAGCGTAAGTTGCCCTTGCTGCAACTGCGCCACTCCATCACAACAACGGACTACACCGTGTTTGTGCACGATGAAAAAAAGACAAAGCGTCAGGGCGACAGATGGGTTCCTCTACGTTCCGTTGATCGCCTCCCGCTCACCGGACTAACACGCAAAATCATTCGAGGGCTAGGCAATGAGTAAAACAGCTTTCGTCTTCGCGATCGTTCTGGCATGTTTTGCCAGCCAGGGTTTCACTGCGCTTGCTTTCGGAGAAATGGCACAGCCCACGGCAGTAGCTGACCAAGCACGATTTCCATCCCCCGACTGTTCCGCGGAAGCCAAATCTCTTCCCGCCGGTACAACGCGCGTGTACATTGCGCTAACCAATGGCCAGGATGGATCCGGCGCGTCTATGACCGACGCACGCGACGGCAGTACCGTGACCAGGTTTGACACAATCCTTCGCTGCTATAGCGAGGGATGTACGGAGCAGCAAAATTCTGGCAGGGCAGTGGCGAGGACGGAAAACCTGATTGTCTGTCTCGGACCAGGAACATTCTGGACCCTGGGCAATTACGATTATCTCATCGCCATCCCGCATCCGAACCCGGCAGGCTTTACGATCGGGAAAGGATGGAAGATTCACGGCTCGGGAAAAGACATGACGGTGGTGAAGCTGAGCGACTACCTGCCGATCACAGACCCACAAAATCTTCAGCATATGCCGCTGAACAGTGGCATTGGCCTGGTCTTTGGCACCAATTCAGATGGTGCATCGGGAGTTGAGATATCCGACCTGACGATCGACGGAAATTATCCGGTACTAAAGTCGCGTGCGCGGCAAAACAGCATTAAGGCGCTTACGCTGGATGCGATCCATCTGCGGTCAGATTTTGGCGGGCATCGGATTCACGACGTGAATGTGATCAATGCCGCGGCGGAGATCGGCGCAATCAATCCGCGGTGGGAAGCATTTCCAATTTGGATCTTGTCGGTGGACCGGTCCAAGCCGGGCCAGGATCGTGACAACATCATTGAAAACGTCAGCATGAAGCAGTCTGTCTGCCTCCTTTGTACGGCCATCTGCGTGGCGAATGCCACTGCTGAAGTGAGGAATAATCTGGTGGAAGGTTTCCAGATCGGATATGGCGGCTGGGACCTGGCTGGAGGCTCATTTCACGATAACACGGCCATCAACACGGAGTTCGGTTTCAATATTGACAGCCTGGTGAACAACGGCGTAACGATTGAAAGAAACAAGATTGTTCATCCAAGAAAGTATGGCTTTGTGGTGGGAGGCGGGGGCACTTTTGCGGACTTTAAGTTCCTGGATAATACCGTGCAAGTGGATAAATCGGGAGCGATTGCATTTGTCCTGCGCGGAAACGTAACTGGAGCAGTCATAGCAGGTAATAAAGTGCTGGGCGACAACTCTTCAGGCGCTCACTCCACAGCGTTCAAAATCTATTCTGCAAGCCCCCAGTCCGGGCCAAATCGAGACAACATATATCAATCGAATCTAATAACAGCAGGCACGTCATTAGTGTTTCGGGCGCCGTCGCAAAAATCACAAAACTGTTTCTTTGATAATCGAGATGAGCAAGGCAATCCGCGCAAAGACTTGCCGGATAATCACAGCGGGCCATGCATCTCAGGTCCGCGTGCGCCCGCAGCGCACTAGTACGAAGGTGATTTTCACCAAGCCCACAAGTTATCTACAATAGAGCTTTAGCTGGAGGGGACCCAATGCCCGCACTGGAAGCCGGAGTTCAGGCGCCGGAAATCGAACTGCAATATTTGGATGGCCGCAAGTTTTCACTCAAGGAAGAACGCAAGAAAGGCCCTGTGGTAGCTGTGTTCTTTAAGGTGAGTTGCCCGGTATGCCAGATGGCTTTGCCGTATCTTGACCGCATTTATAAGGCTTATGCCCAGAGCCGCGCGTTTACTTTCATTGGCGTGTCGCAGGATAACGCTGCAGACACGCAGGCATTCAATCGCCAATACAACATCAGCTTTCCCGTATTGCTGGATCCGGTGGGGAAGTATCCAGTATCAAACGCTTACAAGCTGACCAATGTGCCTACGACATTTCTCATTTCATCTGAAGGTGAAATCGATTTTGCCACGGTAAGTTGGTCGAAAGCCGATGTGGAACAATTGAACCGCCGTCTTGCCGCGACAAGCGGCGTGGCAGCGGCGCAGATCTTTCAGCCGGGAGAAAACGTTTCAGAATTCAAGCCGGGTTGAGAAGCTAAAAATTAATCCGCGGTCGCGGATGGAAATAGCAGTCGGCAAGCAATATTCAGTAATCGCACGTAAAATCAGCCAAGAGGAACAATGAAAAAGCTCTGCAATATCCTGCTCACGGCGGTGATTTCTTGCTCCGCCGCCTATGGCCAAACGGCGCCCACTCCGGCCGCGCAAAAAGCTATGAACGCCATTGACGCGGAAAAGATCCGCGCCACAGTGAAATACCTTTCTGACGATGCTTTGCAGGGCCGGGGAACCGGTCAAAAGGGCGGCGATAAGGCCGCCGACTGGATTGCCGCGCAGTTCAAAAGTTATGGGTTGGCGTCCGCCGGAGAGCATGGAACGTATTTCCAACAGATCAATTTTTTTGGTGTGACGACAGATCCCAACCAGACTCAATTTTCCTTTGTGCCCAAATCCGGGCCAGAGATGCAACTTAAATTTGCCGATGATTACGTTGCCAACGATCAGACACACGCGCAAAAGTCTGAGATAGATGCGCCGCTGGTTTTTGTTGGCTACGGAATCAGCGCCCCTGAATACAACTGGGATGATTACAAAGGCGCGGACGTGAAGGGCAAGATGCTGCTGATGCTGGTGAATGAGCCGTCTTCAGATGATCCTAACTTCTTCAAAGGCCGCGCCCTCACCTATTATGGCCGCTGGACTTATAAGTATGAAGAAGCGGCGCGCCGCGGCGCGGTGGGCGTAGTGCTGATCCACAAAACGGATATGGCTAGTTACGGTTGGGAGGTCGTGCGCAACTCCTGGGACGGCGAGTCGTCGCTACTGAAGGACGATACGGATCCCAAGCTGAAGTCTGCAGGATGGATCCAATTGGAAGTGGCGCGCAAACTGGCATCGGCGGCAGGAATGGACCTGGACAAAATGTTGCAAGACGCAACCACACGCAGCTTTAAGCCCGTGGAAATGCCGGTGCGCGTGAAAGAAACCATCGTAAGTAAAGTGCGCAGCTTTACTTCCAGAAACGTTCTGGCGCAGGTGAAGGGCTCCGATCCCAAGGCCGCACAGCAGGCAATCCTGTACACAGCACACTACGATCATCTGGGAATCCATCCGGATGAGCCGGGCGACAATATTTACAACGGCGCAGCGGATAATGCGACGGGGTGTGGAATCCTGCTGGAACTGGCGCACGTGGTGGCTTCTGTCACAGAGAAGCCCAAACGGACAATGATTTTTGCCGCTGTTACGGCGGAAGAGCAGGGCTTGCTGGGATCAAAGTATCTGGGGCAGCATCCTCCTATACCAGCCAAAAATATTTCACTTGACCTGAACTATGACGCCATTCAGCCGTTAGGAGAGCCGCAGCAGTTGGTGATTTCCGGGGCGGAGCGCACGACCGTATATCCGCTGGTAGAAAAAGTGGCAAAGGATTTTGCCATGGAGATCCAACCGGATGATCATCCTGAAGCTGGGCATTATTACCGGTCTGACCATTTTAGTCTGGCTCGAGTTGGCGTTCCGGCATTCAGCGTGAATGAAGGCGTTCTCTTTAAAGGACATGATCAGGCTTGGGGCGAAGAAAAAGAGCGCGACTATGTCGCACATCGATATCATCAGCCTTCTGACGAATACCGGCCAGACATGGACTTTACTTCCGACGCCAAACTGGCAAAGTTCGGCTTGGTCCTGGGTTGGGAAGCCGCGAATCAGCCCGCTTTGGCGGGTTGGCAGCAGGGCGATGAATTTGAGAAAGCAAGAAAAATGGGACAATAGAAATTCTCGCTTTCAGAACTAGTCTAATAGCTGCGTTGAAGGTGCCATTAGTAACCTAAGGGAACATGCACAACTGGGGTACAATCTCGGCATTCCCCCGCATTTAACCGGCCGAAATGTCGTTTTCGTTCCTTCAACGCGGTAGTTTGCCCGATTACGCCCGTCAGCTTGTGGTGACCAGCGACGAACCCTCGCTCGTTCTGGAAGGCCTGGTCACGGGAATCGATAATCTCCGGCAGGACGTTTACCTGAGCGCCAAATTTACTGAGGCTGCACGCCAGCATATTTTTAAACTCATCGCCAGGCACGGGAATGTGGAAGACATGGTGCAGGATGAGCGACCGACCGGTCGTCCGCCCATGCGTCCCAATGGAAATGGGAATCGGCAATCGGATTCGGCGGAGTTCAAGCGGCTGTTGACGGAGCTGCATATTGCATCATTGAACCGGGCCAAAGCTGAGAACAACGTTTCACTCGACCTGCTTTTTCGTCTGGCCATTCTGAAATTTCAACGCACGGAACTTGTTCACCAATATGCAGTGGCGCTGGAGCGCTGCCGCAATCGGGTGAAATCCTATGAAGGTCCACGCCAGTCAGGGCACGGCCGCACGGTGGAGATGCGTGAACGGATTGCCCATTTCCAGATCAACAAAAAGACCGTGCTGCGGCGCGCCGGTCAGGACTTGTTTGTGATCCTGCGCGAAGCAGAAAAAGAAATCCTGGGACGCACCAGGCGCTCGCTCTTTGGCGATGCCATGACGGCAAAATACGAACTGTTCCTGAACCGGCTGGTTTTCACGGAAGATGGTCAGGACAATTTACTCAATGCCGAGCACTACGTGATGCTGGGCAATTATGATCGCGATAAAGACCGGTTTGAAACCATGCGTAGTATCGCGGCGCAATACCTAAAATCGCTTGGGCTGGTCAGCGATGTCGAAGACCCATTGGTGGATGGCATCCTAAACGTGCCGGAAAATGCGCATGAAATCATGGCCGGCGGCACGCCTGAAGACAGCAATTCCAAAGGCAAGGCGCAGAAGGCGCTGCTCAATGCATGGGCGGAGTTGCTGGAGCGCGAAGGCGTGATTGACAGCGTGATTGCGTCATATGAAGCTGTGCCGCTGCTGGCGCAGTACTCGCCACCGATCAATCCGCAACAACTCAAGAACGCACTGATTTCCCGCGAGGAGCGACGGCGCGTTGAGACGCTGCTGGAAGAGCACGGCAAGCTATCCGCCAGTGGGCTACATGCTGCGGTGAAAAAAGTGGAGAGCTGCAAGCCGGCTGAGCGCGTCAAACTGGCTGCACGTTTTTTTACCGACTTCACGCGCTACCATCGCGATCTTCGCCGCATGGAAGCCGTAGTGGAAGCGATGGAGAACGTAAACGTGCTGGCCAACGAACGCTTCCGCGAGCTTTCCGCCATCAACAACACGCTTTATGAATTTCTGCTGGGTGAAGAGCAGAAGCCCACAGAAGAAAAAATTGTTCATCACGTGGTGCTGAAGGCTGATATTCGAGAATCGACTACGTTGACACGCACGCTGCTGGAAAAGGGACTAAATCCCGCTTCCTACTTCAGCTTGAATTTTTACGATCCCATCAACAAGCTGCTGCCAAAGTATGAAGCAAAGAAAGTTTTTATTGAAGGCGATGCGCTGATCCTGGCGCTGTTTGAGCGTGACGGCGAACCCGCGTTGGGCGTGGCGCAGACCTGCGTGCTGGCAAAAGAAATCATCCAGGTAGTTACCGCTTATAATGAGCGATCACTTTCCGCGGGACTGCCCAGCCTTGAGCTTGGCATCGGAATCTCATACCAGGATTCCGCGCCTATGTACCTGATGGACGGCAATAAGAAAATCATGATTTCCAAGGCGCTGAATGAAAGCGATCGCCTCTCTTCCTGCAGCAAGGGCGTGCGCCGGCTAATGAAAGATCGCGAATTGCTGTTCAATGTGTTTTCATTTAAAGCCGTGGAAGACGAAGACACCGGCGGCAATCCTGACGAATTTCTGCTTCGCTACAATATTGGCGGCATTCACATCAATGAAGCGGCGTTTCAAAAGCTACGCGGAGAAATTTCGCTTCAGGCATATGATTTGCAGGTGCCAATGATTTGGCAAAAGAGCGCAGTGCGTGTTTATGCCGGTGTAGTGCCAATTGGCCAGGGATCATTTCACCACATCATAATTCGTGAAGGCTGCATCACCCACGTTGACGCGCGTGATTTTTCGCCCAAAGGCGTTACCGACCGTTACTACTATGAAGTCTGTACCCATCCAAAGATTTACCAGGCGATAGAAGCTGTCTCAAACAACTTGGTGGCTGCGCGATAGTTAGAAGGTTCTGCGCGGCACTTTAAATGGCACCCGGACAACCGCTTCAACATCCACCGGCGTACCGTCTTTTGTTCCGGGACGAAATCGCCACTGTTCAAGCGCCTTGCGCGCATTTTCATTCAGCCGATCGTCAAAGCCCTCAAGCACTTTTACCTCGCCCACGCTGCCGTCTGCGTGAATTACCGCGTAGAGGACCACTGTCCCTTCCACGCGGTCATGCATCAAGTCCTGCGGATAAGCGGGATCAACTTTGCTGATGGCCTCAGGCGCGCTCAGGTCAGTGCTGCCATGCGTGGCGTTCAACTCGGCAAATCGAATGCTCCAGCTTCCTGTGGATGAAGTGAGGTTCGGCATGCTGAGCCGCATGGAGTAGTGCCTGCGCGTTCCGAAGACGCGAGTATCAACACTGTCATGCGGCAGATCTGTTTTATCAGGCACCAGCGGTCGCGCAATTGGCGACGCGGCAGACGCTACGACGGTATTGTTTGGGACTTTTGTGAGCGGAGCCGAGACATGTATATCCGCGGGCGAGCCGCTATCGCCGGAACTATGCTGCGCAATTTCCGGACGAGCACTGGCGCCAGAGTGGCCGGAAGGGCTCGCGGCAAACTCTCCCGGGCGATTACCTTCAGGCACAACCACCGGACCGCTGGGCGCTACTGGGTGGGCATTGAGCACCAGCATTTGGCTCAATGCTTTCTCTTGCGCGGTGTTTCCGTTAGCGACAGGCGAAGCGGGCGGCACAGCTACAGCCGCCTGCATGGGCAACCCAAGCTGGCCAAGATTGCGGCTGGAGGTTGGTGGAGCAGGCGGCGCAACCTGAGGCGTGTCCATCGGCAAAGGAATGGACTGCAATGAATGATTTGTGGCAGATTCTGGCGCCGGTGCGGCCACCTGTGGCAGAGCTTGCGCGGGGAGTTGAAGAGCGTCTGGCTTCCGCGCCGTTATGTCGGGAGCAGGTGGAACGACGATCGCACTCTCTAACGGCAGAGTCGGCATCACGCGATGATTCGCCGGTGCTTCTGTTGGAGCAGCGACTTCCGGCCGCGCGGCGGGAGGAAACGAAAGTGGCCGCAACCTGCTCTGTGCGACCGGCTGCGCGGGTTCCGCGATCTGTGGAACATTGATGGGGAGCATCTGCAAGGGATGGTTCATCGCAATAGGAGCGCCGGGAATTCCGGTCGAGGCAACAAGATTGGGCAGCGGACGATCCTGTTTCACTACGAACTGGCTTGGCTGCACAATCACCTGACGCGTGCTGATATGGTTTTCATTCGTCACCACAATTTCCTGCGGAGCAAACTCAGGATCAGCCTTCTGTGGACGCGTTCTCCGAGGCGGGTCAGGCTTTGCCTTTTGGGTATTCACCGGCGGCAGATATTCCGAGACTTCATAATGGACTACCGTCTGGTTCGGCGGCGCTTGCGGCAGCACCTGTGGTTGATTCAGCCAAGCCAGATTCAGCGCGTAAATCGCAATCATCACCAGCCCGTGCCCCAGAAACGACTGCCGTGCGGCCTTCCACGCTACCGGACGATGCACCAGCGCGTCCGGCCAGTATTCGCCGGGAGCCGCGCTTACCCAGATGGGTGGTGGAGCTTTACGGAACAAGTCCCCGATATTCCGGGCAAAAATCCGAAGCCATGGCTCAGGCTCAACCACAAAACGCAGATCCGTGGCAGAAGCCGCCAACGCCTCATCCCGGAGCGTTTTTTTTGCCGACTGCATTTCCCTTGTTCCCGCTGATGAGAACGATTATATCTTTATTACTACATGGCACAGCTCACGCTTTTATCCCGAAAGGCCCTGCTGCCGCTTGCCCTAGCGGTGTTGTCTGCGCTCTGCCACGCCCAGGCCGGACTGGCTACCCGAGGCCAGAGCAAAGCCGCCCAGGAAGACAGCGCCAATGCAACGGTGCCGCACGCAGCGGAAGACATTTCCGGCATGTACAGCTTTGTGAAGGAAGGCGAGTTCCTTCAAATTACCCTGGATCGAAACTCGGTTACCGGATACATCTCACGCATGGGCGACTCCGACAGTGACAATGGTGTGTTTCTCGACCAGTTTTTCGCCAAGGCCGACGTTCAGGGCCACGACGTTTCTTTCACCACGCGACCACTGCATAGCGTCTGGTATGAATTCAACGGCAAATTCAGCCGAGGTCCGGGCAAAACCAAAGGTGACGACGGCTATTACGTCCTTCGCGGTACGCTCAAGGAACTTACCAGCAACAACGCCGAAAAAACCGTAAGCTCGCGCTCGCGGGAAGTCGAGTTCAAACTGCTGGCTCAGCTGGAAGACTCCGAGGAAGCTCCGGCGGCGAAGAGCAAGAAACCGAAATAGCGGAAATCGAACCCTTACCACTGATTAACACGGATCAAACTCATCTGAGAGATCCGCTCTCCTACGCAGCCGGTTAGTCTTGCCAGTTAAGAGGGTGTACTGCCATGCTTGAACCAGGGAAGACCAAGACCATTCAGATCAGTGTTACCGCGTTAATCAGCGGTAAGGTTTGTCCTTGTCTGGCGCGACGCAAGCAAAGCGTGGGCTCATAAGGACAAGCTCAATTCAGATCAGTGTTATCCGCGTTAATCAGCGGTGAGATTCTTAAGAAGGTTCAACCTTCCAGAAATAACCTGCGCGGAACGGCGGATTTCTGCCCTCAGTAAAGAGCCGGATAGAAGAAACTGAAACCTGCATGCCGGTCATGTCAATGCCGCAGAGTTCCATGCGGTCCCATATTTCAACCACGATTCCCTTTTCCATCACGCGGTCCAGCAGATCGCTTTCGCTGGCAAAATCAGAGCTCAAAAGCATGAGCGCACAACTCCTCGGATTCTTCAGTATGTCTCCGTAAAGCGGCGCAATGCTTTTAAGGCAGCCATCTGCCAGGGAAACAACAGTTGCTATTGACTATACGCTAAACAAACGTGAGTAGCAGGATAATCGCCGGTTGACACTCCCAATTAAATTGAAGGATCTGTTCCGCTACCATATCGCATGAGCCTGAAACTTCAGGGCGCGTTTACGCAAGCGCTTTCCACCGGGTGTGAATACAATACCCATGCATCCATTCGCAGAAAACAGGAAAGCAGGATTACCCATGGAAGATAGCAAGCGCCGGTTGATGTGGCACGGAATGTTCTTATTTTTACTCGGCCTGCTCACGGGTTTTCTGGAGCAGAAATTCGTCAACCCGCGCATGGGACTCGCTGCCCACCTGGAAGGCGTTATGAACGGAACGTTCCTTCTCGCCCTGGGCGCTGCCTGGACTGAAGTCAGGCTCTCTCTTCGTCTCAAAACTGCCACCTATTGGACCGCTCTCTATGGCGCATACGTAAACTGGGTCGCTACTATTCTCGCGGCGATCTTCGGCGCTGCTGCTCTTTCCCCTATCACCTCTGCCGGACACTCTGCTCTGCCCTGGCAGGAAGCACTTATCACTGCCGCTTTCATGACTGTCGCGCTAACCACTGTCGGATCATCTTTGCTCCTGCTGTGGGGACTGCGGCGAAAAGCCGTGGCGTGAATTGGCTTCTACTTGCGTGTCCGATGGAAAGAAAGCGATTTACCATTGGCGGCTCAGGATATTGACCAGAACTGCTCCGGCCCAATGCGGCGGTAGTCTCTATTCCAGCTTCGATTTGCAGTGATCGTGAGGCACGACTTATTTATGAACTTTGAGCCAGAGAAATTTTTTGTCGGCGTAATCGACTTTTTCGCGATCCTGCTGCCTGGTGCTCTACTGACTTATTTGTGGAGATGCCAAATCGCTGTGGCGCTAAACAAGGAAAGTTTCCAGTTTCAAACGACAGAGGACTGGATGATTTTTCTGTTTCTGGCTTATTTGTTAGGACACATCGCCTTCTTACTCGGCTCCTGGCTGGATGAACTGTACGACTGGTTAAGAAAAGGCACGCCTGCCGGACAAACTGTGCGCCTGGCAAAGGGCAAGAATTTTTCCCATCAACGAGCAATGGCAGGATTTTTGTTTAGACGAAATCCTGATGACGCTGTTACGCAGGCCGTCCGGATCAAAGCGCGCGCATTGGCAGCTTTATCCGCGCAAGATGCCGTCAATGCCTATCAGTGGTGTAAAGCGCGTTTATCCAAGGAACATCCTCCCGGGCTGGTTGCGGTGCAGCGCTTTGAGGCGGATTCCAAATTTTTTCGCAGCTTTGCCGTGGTACTGCTGGCCTTGGCGCTGGCGCAATTCATCCCAGCACTGAGGAACCCGTGCTATGACCAATCTCGCCAGTATCCGCTGCTTTATGCTGCTGCGGCGCTGGGACTTCTATTACCAGCACTGTGGCGCTATGTAGACCAACGCTTCAAAGCGACGCAACAGGCTTATTGGTTTGTGATCACGCTTGAGGGGATGGCGAACGGCCTCGCTGCTCCTGCAAGGCCTGCCAGGGCGGATGGACTTACGCATGCCGGCGGTGTTGTTTTCCGAGAGCAGGTTGGCGCGCTTCAATATCTATTGCTCCAAGCCACCAACAATCCCGAGGAATGGGTCCTGCCTAAAGGCCACATTGAACCCGGAGAGACTCCCCAGAATACAGCCGTGCGCGAGGTACGAGAGGAAACTGGTTGTTGGGCGTTAGTGGAAGGATGGATTGAAGATGTTCATTTTCCCAGTGGCGATGAAACCGTGAACGCACGTTTTTTCCGCATGAAACTTCTGGATCAGGACAAGAAGTGGCCACCGGAGAACCGTAAACACGAATGGCTGCCCCTAGCCGAGGCCCTGAGCAGGGCATCCCATCCGGAAACCAAGCAGTTGCTGGAGAGGACCTCCAAGCAATTGAAAGAGATCGTTAAGAAGCAGGAAAAACCAGCTTCGGCATAGTTTGCAACCACCTGATCGGAAGTCAAATGCCTGCGCCGTGATCATCTTAGCCCGTTAGCAACTGCAGAACATCTGTCCATATCCCGCACACCCTACTCAACGTCCACCAGGCGGCAAATGAATCCCCAGCCGCCACCGAGTTCGCTGACCGCCAGCATCAGTTCATTGCTGCCTTTCTTTAACGGAAGATAAACGGCGTCATTTTCCGGGTTAACGATGCCAAGAAACCCGGGATCGCGGAAACCCTGGGCGCTGCGGCCACGATAGAGAATCTTGCCATTCAGGAACACGCTGACATCATCGCTATAGCCGATGAAAAGCTTTTTTACCTGGTCTCGGTCTGAATCGATGCTGGTTCGTGCATATACCACCTTCATCCCCGGCTGCGGTTCCAGCCGCTTGGAAAAGTCTCCCTGGAATGTGACTCTCGGATGCGGGCTCTCACGATAACGATTGATGGGCACAAAGCCCGGCGGCTCCGCTTCCACATCCTGCCAATGTATGGCAGCACTTTCTGCCGGCGAGAGAGCGCGTTCCAGATTGCGCGCCAGCGCGTCATAAGAAGGTGACAAGCTCCACTTGGTCAGTGTGTTCGCTGGCATTGCCGGAAGGTGACGCTCCCATGGCGCATCTGGCGTGGCCCGTACTTCAAAGTTGGAGAAATAAGTTGCGCCCGTCAGGACATACAAAGCCACCTGGCCTTTTTGAATGCCGCTTTTCAAATCGTCCATCACCAGCGCGGGCTTATCCATATCTTTGACGTAAAGTTTTGCCTGCGCACCTGTCACTTCCAGGCGCAAGTGGAACCAGACATCTCTTGGGATATCGACCGCGCCGGTGAAGCCAGGCCCGTTGTAGAGTTGCCAGTTGCGGCCAGTGTTGAGGACCGGCGTATATTGCATTGCATCCGGCAGCCCGGACTTGTGCTGTCGGAGATAGATCTCTTCATAGTTTTTGCCCTCAGCGTCGATCCGAACATCAAAGCCAAAAAAGCCGCGGCTTGCTGGTGTTGCCACGTCCACATCCAGAATGCCGTCGCGCATTTCAAAGTCTTTCAAAATTGCCGCGCCGCCATCCAGGAAGAGGCACTGGCGGCCCTGATATTCAGCCGTCTTTGCTTGCCCTTCCAATTCCCAGCGGGGCGAGTCCGGCGGAATTGACAATGTCTGCGCCGATTGTGTAGTCGCCGTTTGTGCCGCCACGGAAGAAGCCATGTACGCAATCACAACTAACATCACGAAGATGCTTTGATATCGTTTTGGCACGTTTTATCTCCTGAGCGGCAGTGATGAAAGCGAGCGAGATCCTGGCTCTGCCAAGCACTCCACGCTCCACACCACACGCGATATCGATATATTAGGGTCTTAGACGAAGCTGACCCAGGAATGACACATGCGGTTCGTCCCTCCACTAGAAAGCGCGCCGTCCATGACCATATCAACCGCAAAAGGCAGATGTGGGAATTACCTGCTTTGGTCCGCTGCTGGGATTCCGCAGCGGAATGATTGCAAGACCCAAGACCGTAGCTGGACAAACGACTTGTAAGCAGGACAACAAATCCATGGTGTTTGCCAAAGGAACCAAGGCGGTACAAGCTTTTCAGGTTGATACAATGCTTCCGCTATGAAACTAATCAGATTCTCAATCTTCTTTATCGTTTCGTCAGCTTTGGTTGCGGGTGCACCGATCCAGCCGAATGAAAAGTCTCAGCCAAGTGAAAGGCGCCAGCCGGATGCCCAGATCCAGCCAAGCAGGAAGACCAAGCCGGTGGTGATCCGTGCCGGAACCTTGCTCGATGGCAAAGGCCACGCGCTGCACAATGTTTTGATCGTGGTGCAAGGCGGTAAGATCGTCCGCGTTGAGCCGAACGCAAAAGATCAGCGCATCCCCGGAGCTGTCGCTTACGATCTCTCGCACATGACGGTGATGCCGGGGTGGATCGACCTGCACGATCACATCACATGGCACTTTGGCCCGAATGGCCGCATAGAAGATAAGAGTGAGACGCCGTCGCAGGCCACGCTTGCCGCCGCCGGAAATGCTTATGCAACGCTGATGGCCGGCTTTACCACGATCCAGAGCGTAGGCTCGCCGGAAGATAAAGAGCTGCGAGCAGCTATCCAGAGCGGGAGCGTCCCCGGACCACGGCTGCTGACTTCACTGGAGCCGATCGAAGACCCAAAGCTCACGCCGGAGCAGATCCGTGAAGCAGTAAGAAAACTCAAGGCTGATGGCGCCGACCTGGTAAAAATCTTTGCTTCGCGCAGCATCCGCCAGGGCGGAGGGAAGACGCTGACCGACGAGCAGCTTCAGGCGGCCTGCGGAGAAGCCAAAGCACAGGGGCTGCGAACGCTCGTTCATGCTTATAGGGAGGCGGTGCGCGCCGCGACGAATGCCGGTTGCACTGAGGTGGAGCATGGCACGTACGCGACCCAGGAAGATCTGGACGCAATGGCGCAGCACGGAACTTTTTTCGATCCGCAAGTCGGCCTGGTGATTCACAACTATCTCGATAACAAAGAAAAGTTTCTTGGCGTTGGCAGCTACACGGAAGAAGGCTTTGCCAAGATGCAGGAAGTGCTGCCGGTAATCGCGGATATGTTTAAGCACGCACTTGCGACAAAGAACCTGAAAATCGTCTTTGGCACTGACGCGGTAGCGGGAGCTCATGGCCGCAATGCCGAGGAATTTATCTATCGCGTGCAGGCCGGAGAAGAGCCCATGGACGCGCTGGTAGCAGCCAATGCGCGAGCCGCCGAGTCGCTGAATATGCAGAATGAAATTGGATCAATCGCTCCCGGCATGCAGGCTGACATCATCGCCGTGGATGGCGATCCTATAAAGGACATCACAGCCGTGCGGCGAGTGGTGTTCGTGATGAAAGGCGGAAGAGTTTATAAGAATGAGCCGGGACGGTAGTCAAGGGCCACGTAAACTCAATGTCATCCTGAGCGGAGCGCATCGAACAGTTGTTTCAATTCAAATTGTCAAGCGCGGAGTCGAAGGACCTGTGCATTTCGTCGAAAAGTGGTATTACGTGTACATCATGGACAAACAGGTCCAAGACGCTTTAATCGGCATTACCAGCAAGCTGCATCTGAGAATTTTTCAACACAAAACAGGCGCGTTCAAGGGCTTTACCAGCAACTATAACCGGCTGGTCTATTGGGAACAGTTCAAGAACGTGAACCGGGCGATAGCCCGCGAGAAACAGCTTAAGGGATGGCGGCGGATCAAAAAGATCCAACTGATCGTGAGCATGAATCCGACGTGGAATGATCTGGCTTCTGAATGGTATCCAGCTAAATACATAGGTCCTTCGACTCGCCCTTAGTCGCTTCGCTCCCTCGTGCATCGCTCAGGATGACATAACGTTGGCCTCATCTATTTACTCCGTGTCTTAACAACCATCGGACGAGTGCACCGGCAATGCCGACGACAACTCCTGCAGGCTTAGGATGCCTGCTTCGCAAAACTTTCTTGGTCAAATCAGCACGACTTCATCGGCACGACTTCGCCGCTCTCGAAATCGATAAAAAAAGGCCCGACCATCGGGCCTTTTTGTTAATTTTGGGTGAGCGATTACTGGCCGAGGCAAGGCGGCGGGTTGTCACTGCAGTCTCCACTGATGACTCTGCAGGTTACGGGATCATAGTTACAAGCTCCGGTACCGAGTCCGCTGCCAAAGGATCTGCCGGTTTTGAATCCGCCGGCGACCTGCTGCCGTTCTTCATCACTCAGAATGCGGGCGCCGACCCGGCCAAGGACGCGGTTAGTTTCCTGTAAATTCGACATTTCAATGCTCCTTTCCTTGCTTACTAGCGGGGTCATTATAAGCATGAGTCGGGCGAGACAAAGCGAGAATAGACGAAAAACCGAATGAACGAATCCCGTTATGGAACCCAGCCGTTTCAGCGCGTAGCCCGCGTGGACGCCCATGTGCGAGACAAAGCTTCACCACTGATCAACACTGATGACACGGATCAGAATGAGGATCAAAATTGATAATTGACAGCCCGAAAGCCGGGAGGAATTTTCAACGCAAAGGTCGCAGAGGTCGCAAAGGAATTTAGAGATCGGGTGATCCGGCGATCGGGACATCGGGTGATTGGAAGCAAGAAACGGGATTTCACTGGCGCAACAGTTCAGCGGTGCGTGGCGCGGCGGAAGGATCATTGGCCAGCTGGCGGCGCAGGCGCTCAATATCTTCATGGCTATCGATATCGAACCACGGATTGATGAGCACGGTCTTCATGCCAAACTGTTCCAGCTTGTGCGTGGTGGCGGCAAGCGTGGTGGAATGGCTCCACTGGATTCCTTCCAGCACGCCAACGGGACAATCCTTGAGGCCAATGAGGTAGAAGCCGCCATCAGAGGAAGGGCCAAGGACGACGTCGGCGTTTTGCAAAGCGTCGCGCGCAGCTTGAAGGTAAGCCGCGGGAAGGCCGGGGCTGTCCGTGCCGATGGCCAGCACGATGGGCTTGCGCTTGAGGGCGAGACGCAGCACTTTTTCCAGACGCTCACCCAGGTCGCCTTCCGATTGCAGCCAGACTTCTTCCGGCTTGAAGTAACTGCGCTCAAAAGTTTTAGTCGCGGCAATAATGCACTCCGCCCAGGGTACCGTGCGGACCATCGCAACCGTGTCTTCAAGAAATGCTTCCGCCAGTTCCGCAGCGCGGTCCGGGCCAAGCTCCGGAATGAGGCGCGTCTTTACCGATCCGGAGATTGGCGGCTTAGCGAAAATGCAGACGATGGCTTCCGGCATAAGATTCCTGGTCCAGAAATTCTTGCATTTGCAGCCGGCAAGCGGCGCAAAGCAACTTATTGTTTCATAGCGCTTGCATCCGCGCCCATTTCTTCACGCCGCGCCCTTGCGACGCGGCCCAGCCACCATACCAGAACCACAATGGCCGCCAGTCGGCCCCATATAAGAGACACCCGGCAATGCCGGAGTTGGGCAGTCCCGCGAAGGAGATCGGAAAATATTCCGATGTCGAGATGGAAGCGGCTTATGTGTTCGAAACGAACTTGCTATTCGATCCACAGATCGCCCCATTCCGCTTTGCGGGCGCGCTTATAGGCCTCTTTGTTGGAGCGCGTGACTGTGCGATTTTCGATTTTGCCCTCGGTCGTGCAAAGCACAAGCTGAACGTGCCCGCTATGCTTGCCGGGATGGCGGACGATGCGTGCTGCCGCCGATGGCGCATCGATCCTGGCAGCAACGAGATAAGAAAATTTCTCATCTTCATAGCCGAGCGCTCCGCCTTTCAACTGGCGATGCTGCGACGTGCGTTCCACGCGTTGCGAGAAATGGCACCAATCACCGGCTGCGGCCATGGGGCAAGTGAAATGATGCGGGCAGGGAGCAAAGATTGTGACATTGTTCACAATCAGAGAAGACCGGGCAGCATTAATAGCAGCAAAACCGCGCGGCGTTCCGGGTTCAATGAGCACAAGCAATTTACCGGCGCACTTCCAAGCCTTGTTGAGCACAACTTCCGCGGCGGCTTGCGGCAATTCGCCCAGCGTGTAAGAGATCACTACTAGATCATGCTTTTCGCAAGCCAAACCGGAGCGCAGATCCTGCTTGAGCCATTGCGCCTGCTGGACCATAGGCATGTCGCTTTGCTCCGCCAGACGTTTGCCTAGGGCAATCCAACCAGCGTCGGATTCAATCAACGTAGCTTGTCGAAGCTGGGGAAACCGTTCGGCGGCTGCGAGCAGCGCGGTACCGGGCCCGGAGCCGAGATCGAGCAGGCTGGCAATTTTCGCTTGCGGTGCGCGCAACTTGATTTCAGCAAACACGCGGTCGATTGCAGCATATGTTGCCTGCAATCGTACTGCGAGGTAAGCCGCGCGATGCGCTTCAGTGGCAACAGCAGGACTGGAGAAATCAGCAGCCTTGTAGTGCTCGGAAAGCTGCGCGACTGCTTGTGCCAGCTTTGCGCCCGTCTACCTTCCCGGTTTCCCGCTGAATGGAGCCCTGCAATTCGGCGGGAAGGCGCATGGTTGAGGTGAATCCTTAGTCTTTGTATTTTACGGAGCAACCGTAAGGACGCGTGGCAGCTTCCGTCACCGGCTTGCCGCCCATAGCTTGCTCAAGCGCCGCGGAAACATAGTTCTTGGAATTCGCGATATCACCCTGGTCTGATGTTGGATGATCGTCGATTGCGCCGTTATAGATCAGCATTCCATTCGGGTCCACGATGAACATCTGCGGCGTTGTCTTGGCGGCGTAGAGATGGCCGAGAGATCCGCCGGGATCCATCAGCACCGCGGTAGGAGCGGCTTTCATCGTCTTTAGATAATCGTTTTCCTGCGATGGCGTGACAAAGCCCTGCATTCCAGGAGCAGACGAAATTACCGTGAGCCACACTACGCCTTTGGCTGTCCACTCTTTTTGCAGGCGCTGCATGTTGCCGCTCTCATAATGTTTTCTTGTGTAAGGGCAGCCCTGATTGTGCCATTCCAGCACCACGAATTTGCCTTTGTAGTCGGAGAGGCGCTGCTGCTTGCCATTGCTGTCCACGGCGGTGAAGCCTGGTGCGGGGTCGCCCACCTTGACGGCAAATGCCGATGCCATCAGTGCCAACACTGCGCACAATCGCAATATAAAACGATATCGATGATTCATTGCGCCTCCTTTATAACGTCCAATTTGCAGCTATTGTATCGGCTGCCGCGCAGGCGCTTCAATCCGGTAAGGACGTGCGCCGGGGATGACGAGCACACCACGCAACATGGAGATTGGCTTAAGCAGCAGCTCGGATTTTTTTAGGGTGATCTTCGCGCCACCAGATGTGGACTGAACCTTTTGTGGCGCTGGATTATCGATCTGTCCAGGATCGAGCGGAAAGAATTCTGCTTGCGTGATTGGCTTGCCCGCACGGACCGTCAAAATCAGCTCGTCCTTTGCCGATACGAAACTTGCCTTCCATCCGGATGGCAACGGTTGCGGAAGAAGCTTTTCCGTGCGCTCAAACAATTTCGCATGCTGCTGCTCGACTTTGGGAGCCGACGAGACAGGCAGCGCCAGATGCAATTGGGCGTGCTCGGGAATGCATACTTCACGGCAGACCAGCCACTTGGCCTCCGCTGCCAATTCAACTGGTTCGCCGTTGCTAATCACAGATGGCGTATGAACCGTAACCGGCAGCAAAACCTCGTCATCATAGCCATAATCAACCAACTCCTTGTTCGGGTGCAAACGCTCAGGACGCGGCCATTGAATTTCGCCAGCACGGAATCCGGGAGGCAAATGCCAGGTAAGAGAAGGTGGCTGGCCGGAGTCACCGGGATTGATCCAATAGACGTGCCAGCCCTTTTCCAGGACAAAATGTATTCCCAGTTGCAGATCCTTTCCGGAACTGACGGCAACTTGCTGAGCAAGCAACTCCACCTTTACATGTTGAGCGGAGCCCTGCTGCGCAATTGCTACCGCGGTTGTTAGCAGCACAACAATAGCCATGGCGCAGCATATGCGAATAATTGCAATCACGTCAGCATTTTACGCGACACGATGGCTGCTACTCCTGATTTCAAGCTGCTTCTCTCTTCAGTTTCTCGCGAATGTCCTTTGCGGAATCACCATGCCTTCTGACCAAGTGCTCCAGCTGTTCGCGGCTTACCCCAAGCAATTCTGTCCAGTACCGGACTTCGCCATCATCGCTCAAGATGATTCTGCTGCGATCCTGCACTCCCCGGCCGGCGTTATCATCCGCTACTTCAAGACCATGTTTATTCGGGGGTTCATTTTCGCTTTCGCTCAGTAACAAAGAGTCTTCGCCCGCAGGATCTGGAATAGTTGAAGGAGGATCGCTCGTTGGGAACGAGTCGGCCAATGTCTTGTCGAGCATCTTCTCGCGCAATTCCTGCTCGTTCGAAATGGGACGATCTTCGGGATCGCGCAACTTGTCGGGATTTCCGTGGTCATTGTGCGGCATTTTATCCATCACCATCAAGTTGGATGCGAAGGCGGCAATACATTGATGCATCCTGTCGCTATGGCAGACTATGGCACGCTGGGTGGTAGGCCGCAGGGCGACAATAAAAAAGCGCCGGCTTCTGACCGGCGCTTTGTGAATCAATGTTGAGGTTGAGTTTACGGCAAAGCGTAACGCAAGCTCACAAACACCTGCGTAAGGTGGGCGTTCTTGGGTGCGCCAGCCGCTACAAACCACGGGCTGCGCGAGATGTAAGACAGCTGGTTAACCAGGAACACTGATCCATACTGCGGGTTCTTCCAGAAAGTCTGGTTCCAGTCAAACGTAACTTCCTGGACGGTGCGATTGTTGCTGGTGGCTGAATTTGGCCCGCCAAAGCCGATAAAGGCAGGGGTGCCAGTCTTGGTTATGTCAAGAACGCTGTTGCGTTGCGCGTACATTGCTCCTGCATAGAAGCCAAGCAACGTTTTCTTGCCGGCCTGGGCTTCAAAACCGGCGAGCACGTCGCCGGAATGAACGGGAGAAATACTGACGTCACAACCGCCAGCCGGACTGCAAGCCGCGCCGGAGGCCGACACGGGCACCACTACGACTTGCGGCGCCATGCCAATCAGGTAACGGCCCACTCCAGGACCCCACATGCCGCTGGCCAGGAAGCGGAAGCCCTTGAAGAGTTCAACGTTGGTAGCAGCGAAAATTCCGGCTTCAACCTTGGTATGTTTTACAAAGCTGGCAGCCGGCACCGTAGGAATCACGGCGACTTTCGCGCTGGTGGTTAACCCGCCAGCTTCAAAGTGGAAGTGCTTGCCGGGATCAAAAGCAAATTTGGTGATGAAGTCCGGCATCACGTTGGCGGCGGTGGCTGCGGCTGCGCTATCAATCTGGGTTCCAAGCACAGCATTAAATGCATTCGGGAATGTTATTTCGCCCTGGCCGCCAAACGTTTCTGGGTTCTGGAGAGCAAAAGCCCACACGAAGTGATCGCTGAAGTGGTAGGCGGCGCGGAACTCCGCGGCGCGCGTGTAGTTCAAGCCCACGTGAGTCTGCGCATCCTCACCAATGGTGGCCGCTATATCGGAGGGGTTGGGTGAAACGCCTACGCGGTTCGGAGTCTGCAGGCCCCAGGTCTGGCCTCCCAGAAACTCCCAATTACCGCGTTTAAGGTCCAACCAGTAGAGACGAAGCCGCATTGTATGGCTGTTCGATGACACAAACACATTGGCCGCGTCATTCCCGTTGAAATCGGCTTCAATGTAGCCGGTAACATTGTTGGCCCCATATTTACCATTGATCTTCAAATTGATTCGTGAATATTGTCCGGTGGAACGATACTCAGTGAGATGACCTTGTGGGGTGTTGCTGAACGGGATAGCCCAGAAATTAGTGGCCGTCACGTTGTTGGTGTTGGTGGTGCGGAAGACATTTTCAAAGTCCACGAAACCACCAGGGGTAAAGTCCGTGCCGCCAATGCGGAAGGAAAGTGGAGACTCTTTTGGCTTCTCAACTTCCTGCACTACAGTAGCGCTTACCGGCGTCGCTACGGTGCGTATGGATGCATCGGCCACGTGAGGTGTGCCAGACGTCTTATTTTCCAGTTGCTGTTGCAGAGTCTGGATCTGTTGTTGTTGCTGCGACATCTGCTGTTGTTGGTCAGAAATCTGTTTTTGTTGCTGGCTGATCGCTTCGCGCAACGCTTTCAGCTCGTCTGCAACTGACCCGGTCCCAGCAGAGCCGCTATTGGTTGCGGTTGCCTGGCCCAGTGCCAGCCCAGAGGCCAGCACAACGAAACACATCTTCTCTAACAATCTCATTGACCTTTTCTCCTCTGCTTGTCGTTTAAACGGCCCATCAAGGTGATTAATCCGTGCTCTTATTCATCCTGCATTTCAGAACCCAATCAGGGCTACTGATTCTTGCCGTGCTATTTCACACGATTCCGGCAATGTTGTACATAGATATGTTTGGGCTCACGATGTGGATTCATCGGCCTTTGCTTTCCAAATTTTGTAGAAATTCCGGGCGGATGTGTGAAATTTAATAGAAGGGTTTTTGCGCCAATAAAAACGCGGCCTGGACGCAGAGGACGATCCAGGCCGCTTAAATCGATTCCATCATTTATCGCTGTTTCAAACCTAACTTGACCAAATGAAAAGCCAAATCAGCTGTTTGCATAATTTGCCGATTGTTTACGGTGAGTTTTCAATGCGCTCACCGTAAACAGGTTCTGCAGATCAGGCGTTAAGGTAGAACATACCGAATACTCAGGTAGCCCATGCCGAGGTGAGCATTCTTGGGCGCGCCCGCCGCAACGAACCACGGAGCACGCGTTAGGTACGAAGCCTGTGTGACCATCAGCACCGCACCGTACTGCGGGTTCTTCCAGAAGGTCTGGGTCCACTCGATCGAACCTTCCTGGATAGCGCGATTGGCGCTGTTGGGTGAATTTGGGCCACCAAAACCGGCAAACCTTCCCGGTACCGGGTTGGTGATGTCCAATGGGGCGTTACGTTGGAAGTAAAAACCGCCATAGTAGAAGCCAAACTGGCTCTTGCCGGCTGTAGCTTCGGCGCCCACAATCGCGCTGCCCGACTTTACTAGCGAAATGTCAGCATTGAACGCGGCAGGACCTGTCGCAACCGGGAACACGACCGCGTCCGGACCGGAGCCAATCATGTAACGGCCAATTCCGCTGCCCCACATGCCATGCCCAATAATGCGGAAGTTCTTGTTGAAGCCAAAGTTGACTCCGCCCAGAATTCCGCCGCCAGTTTTGCTATGGCTGCTGAAGGCAGTTCCACCAACCGGCAATACAGTGAACTTTTTGCTGGTCAGGATGCCGCCCACTTCAAAGTGCACACTGGCCTTTGAGCCGGTGTCCCAGGCCAGCTTCGTGAGGATGTCCGGAAACGCATTGGGTGTCCCGTTGTTATTGTTGGCATCAAATTGCGGGCCTAATTGGGCATTGAACGCGAAGGGGAAGATCACTTCTCCCGCGCCGACGAACTGCTGCGGGTTTTGCATTTCCACGCCCCATTGGAAATTGTCGCTGGGGTGCCATACTGCGCGGAACAGTCCGGCGCGTGAATAAGGAACGCCTACGTGAACGTTCGCATCTTCGCCGAGGGTCAGCATCAGGTCAGCAGGATTCGGCGAGAGCCCTTTGCGGTTCGGTGTCTCCAGGCCCCACGATTGTCCGGCCAGGAACTCCCACTGGCCGCGCTTCAGGTCCAACCAATAGAGACGAATGCGGTTGGTATGGGAATTTGAGGTTACGAAAACGTTGGCCGGATCATTGCCGTTGAAGTCGCCTTCAAGGTAGCCCGTTACGTTGTTGGTCCCGTATTTGCCGGTAACCTTCAGGTTGTAACGCGAATACTGGCCAGTGACGCGGAATTCCGTGAGGTGTCCCTGCACGGTGTTGCTGAACGGAATGCCGCCGAAGGTAGTTGCGCTGGATCCACCGGTATTGGTGGAGCGGAAAACATTTTCAAAATCCACGAAGCCGCCGGGCGTGAACTCCGTGCCGCCGATCCTGAACGACAGAGGCGACTCTTTCGGCTTTTCGGTTTCCTGAACGACAGTTGTTGCAGGCGCAGGCGATGCCATGCGCAATGATGCGTCGGCTACATGCGGCGTGCCTGATGTCTTGTCCTGCAGCCGTTGTTCCAATGTTTGAATTTGCTGTTGCTGCTGCGCAATTTGCTTCTGCTGCTCGCCAATCGCTTCACGCAAAGCCTTGAGTTCATCTGCCACTGATCCTGCGCCGGCAGAGCCGTTATTCGCTGTCTGGCCCAGTGCCAGCCCTGAGGCAAGCACCACGAAACACATCCTTTGTAAAAATCTCATTGAGCGTTTTCTCCTCTGCTTTTGTTTGTCGTGCTCAAACACGTGTTCGAGCCCTACACTCGCGTTTCCGGATAAAAACCCGAAGTGCTTTTGTTGGAAGTTCGTGTCATTTTCACATTGTTTTCAAGCACTTGTACATACACACGTACCTCTTCGTGCACCTGCTGGCGTTACTAAAGTTTCATTCGAGGATTGGCAGAAGAAACGACGGTGGGAGTACCAGCTTTTTACTAAAAGCGTATCCGTTATGGAAAAAAAGGCCCGGATATAGAGGTTATCCAGGCCATGAATCTGCAATGAAATCTATTTTTCTTAGCGTGAAGCGCGTTGGGCCTGCTGACTACTGCCTACGTCAGTGAACGAAAAGGCATTGGCCACATTGGGATATGGCTCTCCAGCCAGCTCAACATAAGGGAAAATCAAGTAATTAACACGATCGCTATGTTGCGCGGGGCTGAGTTGTAAATCGCGTCCCACGCTAAACTGCACGCGATTCACGTCATGAGCGCCAAAAAAGTAGTCTTTCTTTTCCTGGTGCTTCCACGCCTCAGAAATGTCCACCGGGAACCAGCCGCGATCGCGAGTATAAAACTCAGCCCAGCAGTGGTAACCCGCAATCTGTCCGGAATTCTGGCCTTCCGGCAGTGACAGTCCCATTTCAAAGCGAGCAGGAATTTTCTGCGAACGGGCCATGGAAATAAAGACCGAATGGAAGTCTGTGCAATTGCCGTGCTTGGCGTCACATGCCCATAGCGTATCGCCTCGACCCCAGCCGGTTCCTGTCTTGTCATATTTCATGGTCGAGAACGTGTAATCGTAAAACGCGCGCCCTTTGTCGAGATCAGACATGCCCGGCTTGACCTGGGCGGCGGCGAGTTCGGCAGGCTTGCCTGTAATCGGCACCAGCTTGTCTGCCTGCAAGAAGCGTTGCAGACTTTTTTCCGAAGCAGGCTGTTTGAGCGACACCGCGGCCAGATGCTCCAGCCGCACTACATCATATTTAACGGTAAAGTGATATTCGGGCTGAGTGGCTTTATCCGTATGGGCATAAAACATCTTGTTGCCGTACTCATGCTCTGTTGTTTCTTTGAGCGCGAGATCGCCGCTTTTGGAAAGCACCTTTACCTGCTGAAACTGGTCAGACTGGGCCACGGGAAACCAGATATCGAGCGGCTTGCCGGGATCAGTGATGCGAACGGTGAAAGAGTAATTCAATTCAAAGTGGCGCGACTTGCTTTGAGTAAATGCACAAACAGAGCTCAACAGCAAAAGCGAGACGGCAGAAATTCTTCGCAGCGTGGAACGAAACATGGAGATTCTTCCTTTCGGCTTATTCAGAGATGAGGGTAGAGAACGTCCGACCGGAGGTTTGGCGGACTACCGTCAAGTGAAGCCGTGAAAGAAACGGGACATTTCGAAGAGAATTGTACGCCTGGAATTGAGCAATGGCAAAAACCTTTGAAACACGGAGGAAAGGAGGAAGCAGAGGAAAGACGTCAAACAGATATTTTGGTTGTGAAGAGGTCACATACTGACCTTGCAGCCCTCCATTTCCTCATTTCCTCCGTGTTTCAAAGATTTTGGGGCTATTCCGCCTTTGCTACAAACTCCCCAGTTTCAATCTTGCCTGCTCTCTTTATCTGCACAAAGATGCGGTAGTCACCCGGCTTGGGGAAGCCGTAAGGAAAGGATATCTCCGCTGAAGGTGCGGCGTGGTTCATGTTTGTCATATCCATCTTTGCGCTGTGGCCTTCAGCCAGATTGATCGCTGCCATGGACACCGAACCTGCGGGATGGACATGCGCGAAAACATTGCCATCTGCGCTTAGGAAAACCGCGTGCGCGGCCATGCCCATGTAAGGCTCAAGATCGGCGGCGGACTTGCCGTCTTTATCTTCCACGCGAAAGCGGAACCAATAAGGCTGGCCGGCTTTGAAAGGGCGGCCGTTGGAAGAAAGATCTTTGGAAGAAAGCTCGTCGCGCTGCCACACCATGCGATAGCCGCCTGAAAGCTGCGCGACTTTATCAGCCGGAACTAGATCGAGCGAGCCAGAATCATCGCCGCTGAGCGCTTCACCCGTGACCGCCGGCAGGTTCACGGTAGCAACCTGCGTTTCGGGAAAGCCGGTGTGGTGCACGATATCAGCATAAAGCTTGTACTGGCCTTCCGGCATGATGGGCAGGTTCACGGCAAAGTCGCCGGGCTGGGTCTGGTCAGGATGGAGGTGCCAGAAAGCTTTCATGTCCGGCATGCGCACAATAAAAAGATGCATTAGATGCCCGTGGTCAGGGATGAGATCATCCAGAAGGATACGGTCCGGCTGCTCCGCGCGAAAGCGCGTTGGCTCAGCCTCGTTCGGATTATCAAGATGCAGGCGCAGCAGGCTTCCCGCCATTAGCGACGGAGTCATGTTAGGGATGCGATAGTTGAGTCGATCATTCGCGCTGGCCTCACTGCCCCACCACTGATTGCCAAGAATGAACGCCGCCAGCACGATTGCGGCGGCAATCGCCAGGCCGACGCGTCCACGGCGCATCTGTGCAGGCGCAGGGCGTTCACCGGCTTTCAATGCCGCATCACGCGTGGCCGCGAAGATGATGCCGATCCACCCGGCGGCCAATGCCAATCCCAAGAACGCCAGCAGGATTCCCAACCCGGCGTGCATCGGCTGCGAACTGGTGGAGACGGCAGGAAGTGGGACATCAAGTTGGGCAACGCCTTTTTGTCCCGTGACCTGAATCTGCACCTTCCAGGAACCGCGCACCATGATCCAAAGGCTGCCGGTAAAGAGTTGGGGATCGTCGGCCGAGCGCTTGGCCGGATCAGGCAGCGGCGCCATCTTTGCGCCCACGCCGATCATCCGCAGTGGCAGAATCTTTATTTCGCTTACATTGCTCGAAACGCTGCGAATCTGCACCTGCGCTACGCCCGGCACCACAGCAGGCGGACGCAACGTAACCAGCAGATGGTAAGGCCCGGCATAGCCGTCATAAAAGACGTCAGGACTGTTGACGTGGGCCGTTCCGGCCAGCGGCAAGAGCAAAACGCAAATGAACTTAAAAAGTCTTTTTCTCAACAGCTCTGCTCCTGTGAACTCAATCCTGATCTGCGCTTATCCGCATGGTTCCGAAAATGTCGATCCGCGTTAATTCGCTCTTCGATTACGGCGATCACGCGCGATATCGGCGATCACGGCGATTCGTTACCGCCTCACCTTTTTGAGCCAATTACCCCAGTAAATCCCGACCCACATGCTGGCCACGGAGAATAGAAAGCCCAGTCCCATGTTGCGCCAAAATTCTGCCGGAGTCCGCTCCCAGGGCACAAAAACGTGGTTTACCGTGGGCGAGGTAGGAAGCGCGAAATAAGGGAAATCGGTAGTAGAAAAGAACCGGTTGCGCGCCAAGGAAGACATGAGGAACGTGGCAAAGGGCCATTCCACGGCTATCAAAATCGCCAGAAAGGCCACACCGCCGAAGACAGCGTACTGCCACTTCGGTGCGTCTTTGAACAGCGGCAAAAGCAAATCGAGAAAGAATGCAGGGACGATCAGCAGGATCGGAAACGGCAGCGGCACCATGTGCGTGATGTCCTGATACACCGGCCCAAGTTTGGGCTGTGCGGGAAAGAGCGGTAGCACCCACATCAGAATCAGTAGAAAAGCCGAGTAAATACCGGTCATGATGGTACGTGCCCAGCGATGTCCGGTGACGCGCGCTAACCCTTCAAGCAAAAGCAGCGTGCCGATGCCCATCACCATGTAGGAAATGGCGCTATGCAACAGAACGCGGTTCGTGTATTCCAGCTTGAGCGTCATGGTTTGAATCACGACAAATCCGCCCATCAACAACACGACTCTCTGTAGCCTGGTGCGCTGCTCGCCGTCAGCGCGGTTGAGGTGGGAAGCTCCCAGTATGGCACCGCCCCACATAATTCCTGCAATTCCCAGCGCCAGCAGCATGTGCGGCGGACTGATAATTTTTACGTCGAGCCCGTAGGCTTCATGCCACCAGTTATCGAACGGCGCGGAGGTGAGCATGGCGCCGCCGCCCCAGGCTGCGATGAATGCTCCCAGAGGCGCGCGAAAGCCGAGCACGTTGACGGAGTTGCGCCTTTCTTCTGTATCGCCGCCGAAGGTCGTCCGCATGATCACCCAGGCAGAACCGAAAGCGCCCATCACCGCGCCAAACTGGATCAACAAGTGGGCAGGCGTCCAGAAGCTGTCGCGGCCAATGGTTTCATGCCAGGAAATGTCCCAGTAAAGCCCGGTGGAAATACACATGGACGCAATCACGTTGGCCCAGACCAGCCATGGCACAGCCTCCACGCGAGACGAGACGGTTGGCGTGCTTATGCTCGAAGCAGCAGTAATGGTGCTCATGTACGCGCCCCTTCAGCGAAAATCATGCACTGTAAAGAAGTGGACTACAGGATACACTGAATGGCCATTCAGTCAGAAGTGGGTTGAGCCTCGTTGCGCAGAATTGGCGGTCAAGCCGCAGGATCACCTAGAACCGAGGTAACCAATGCAGTGTCCATATATTCGGTTATTTCGCGCAGTTGGCCGTCGGTAAGACGCACTACAAAGCAGTATGCATTGTTATAAGGCAGTCCAGATTTAGTGACGTTGTTGCCTCGGGCTTCAACCACAACGTGGTCGCCTTCAGCAATGAACAGATGTGCGATCGTCCTGATCCGGTCGGCGATCATGGAACGGAGCGGGGCCAGCAGTTCTTTGAGGACAGCTTCCTTGCCATTATAGCTCCGCGACCACTTGGTGCTGCCGATAACCGTCCAGCGGAAATCGTCAGCCATGCTTTCAACCAGCGGTCGAGAATTACCCTGCGTCAGTTCAGCGAAGATGTTTTGCAGGAGCTGTTTGTTTTCAACCGCAGTCATGTGTTCTCCATGGATGCCAGTTTGTGCGGATTCTATTGTGAAGCTTGCAGGGCTGCGATATCCACTTACGCCAGCGCTATCAGGTGCTGCTGGCGCAGTATTTCAAGCCCCGCCAGGCATACCTTGTCAACTGGGACGCCCGGAATTTCGATATTCCGCAGCAGGAATTCTCCTGTGATCTCCTGAACTGTCAAGCCGTCTTCACAAAGCCCCAGCAATTCGGCGGAAAGCGGAGTGAGTTGACGAACTTCCGCGGACCCTGCCGGAACACTGCGAACTGCGAGCTTCACCGGCTGGCTGGGTAAGTCATGCAAGGAGCTTTTGCGCCGCAGACGCCGGACTATCTCCTGATAGTCAGCTGGAAGATGGATGACCTTTACTCCCGGAAGCAGTCGGAGACGGCTCTCCGGGAAAAGCAAGTCGTCACTGTCCTGAAATTGTTCTTGATCTCGGCCGCTATCGCCTGCAAGTACGGCCGCTTCGTATTCCAGCAGCGCGGTGATGGCAAGAGGCGCTTTGCTGGCCGGGATGTAGTGCTGCCGCACAAACTCAAAGAAGTCTGCCGGAAAAAGGCTTTGCGCATAATAGACGGTGCGGTCGCCGTTGGAAAACTCTATTCCGTTCTCTCTCCGCCACGCCTGCCATTGCAGAAACACGTCCACCACATTGCCGCTGTCCTGATGGAGGCCGAGCAGAAGCTTGCGAAATGCACGCATGCCGCTCAGGAGAAAGTCGCGCAGCTCCTTAAGGAATTCGCGGTCGAGATGCGGCAGCGGCGCGGAGTAAAAGCTGGAGAAAATTTCCGGATGCGCAGCAATCATCTCATAGTCTTCAAGCTCCTGCCTCCAGCCGCGATATGACATATCGGCAACATCGTCATTGAGCACCAGCGCATCTTTGTGCTGGGTCGAGATGGGCGTACCCGCCAGCGGCGCCAAGATGCTGAGTTGCGGATCGGCATGGTCATAGCGCAATGAGTCCACAAAGAACTCGGCGGTATCGCGCAGATCGTCCATAGTCTCGTCAGGAAAGCCGGCCATCAAGGAGACTGCGGTGTTGATCTTGAACTTGTCGCAGGAACGGACACGCTTCGCTGAATCGTTCAGCTCAAGGCCCTTGTCGATAATCTTCTGCATGCGCTTGGATCCGGTCTCAATGCCAAAGAAAATTCCGCGGCAACCGGCTTTAGACATCAGCTCGATCAGCTCTTCGTCAACGCAGTCTGTGCGCGCGCTGCAACCCCAGATGAAGTCGTCTTCTGGATCGTTTCGCTTGCTCTCCAGCAGGGCCTCACAAAATGCCACAACGCGTTTGCGGTCCACGGTGAACATGTCATGCACCAGCTCAAAAGAGTTGATGCCGTAGGTCTGCTTGACGCGACGCATATCGGCAACCATCTGCGCCGGGCTCTTCAGCCGGAAATTGCGGCGGAAAAAATCGTTCGTCGAACAGAACGTGCAGGAAAAAGGACAGCCGCGGCCCAGTTCCAGCGGAAAGTGACGGCAATGGCGAACGTCGGGAAAGAGGTGAAAAGCGGGAAACGGCAGGGCGTCCAGGTCCGCGACCAGGGGCGCGGCCGGGTTGCGCACGATTTCTCCGTTTTCATTCCGAAACGTGATGCCTGGGATTGCTTCGAGCGTCTTGTTTCCGGCCAGGGCATCCACCAGATCCGGCAGGGTCTGCTCCGCTTCACCTCGCACGACCAAGTCAATGAAGGGATAGGCCCGCATGGTTGCAATATCGACAACCGACGCCTGCGGGCCGCCCAGCACGACTGCAGACTTTGGATGCGCGCGCTTGACCGCAGCGGCGATGCGCAGCGTAAGCGGATAGCTGCTGCAAACCGTACTGAAGCCGAAGAAATCAAAATCGCGAGCGGCAAGATATGATCCGGCAAAACTGCAAAAATCAGCTTTGTCGATATTCGAATCGCGCAGCCACTCATAATAAACGCGATTCAGGTCAACAACTGCCGGCTGCAAGCCTTTGGCTTCCAGCACGGCGGCCAGGCTGAGAACGCCGACCGGCGCAAGCTCGCCCATGATGCGAGCTGCATCCGCTTCGCCCACGGCCCGACGATCGAACTGATTGGCCGTGGGGGCACTGATAAGACAAACTTTCATTTGGTTGTCACTGATTTGAACTGCGCTGACTGACGTTGACACATCACAGGCTAAACGCGCTCAGCCCTGATGCATCGTGGCCGGATCAGGTGGTAGTCGGGTCAGTAGGGACGTCGCACCCCATGTTGGTGAGCAACGTATTCTCAAATGCTCTCCTCAGCTCTATCACCTGAGGCTGGGTCAACTGCAGTTCAGGAACCGTGCGTACAGCCTCCTGCAGCTGATTGGCTACGTGCCTTGCCAGAACTCTGGCCCATTCTCTTTCCGTAATGGCAGCGTTTTGGGGCATAGCTGTGACGCCACCGAGTAAAGACGCCCCTCCTACTGCAAGCGCGCCACGCATCACAGATCGGCGATCAAGACCTTTCGATTCATCGTTGGTTTCTGACATTTAAGTCACTCCTGAGCAAAATATTTTTCGATCCATGGCCTAATCCCTGACCTACCGGTTGTTAATCCGGAATGAGGGAGGTGAGGTTTCGCCAACTTTCGCGATCGCCACTTGGACTGCGGCTGAATGATGTTGATCACCACAGGCCAGCTTATCCCCGGCCCTGGGTGCACCGCGACCACTCAAGGGGTAGTGACTTCGCAGCCCATGTTGTTGATCAACGTATTCTCAAATGCGTTCCGTAGCACAGCAACCTGGTCAGAGTTCAATTGGATGGTAGAAACTTGACGCACAGCCTGGGGTAGTTGGTTGGCTACGAATCTTGCCAGGGCCCTGGCCCACTCTTGCTCTACGGTGATGACTGCTTGAGGCATGGTGGTTCCTCCAGATTCTTGAAAAGCAGGAGGAGTATATACCCGATCCTGATGGCCTCTTCAAGGTTTTTCGGGTGAATTTATTATGAATTCAAGGCCTTGGCCGCGCGCTTGGACCGCCATGGGGTGAAGCGGCCTTAACCCGGAAGCTCCACCTTTTGCGCCATCTCCAGCATTTTGGTCACGCTGTTCCAGTTGCGACCTGTCCAGGAGGTTTCGAGCGCGCGCTCAATGGCCGGCCATGGGAATTTGGATCGCCCCTGGCCGTTAGGGAAGTAGATATAGGCTTCACGTCCGATGAGGTGCATCTCTTCCGGGCCGATCTTGATGGCCAGCGCCTTTTCCCGGGCTTGCTTGCCGGGATCGGCGGCAAGGAAATTCACCAGCAGCTTGCCGGGTTCAATGCCGCTGCGTTTGGCAAATGGGTTCCGCGCGACCACCTCTCTCAATTCAGTCGCTGTGCGCAACACCACACCGGGCCGGAAGCCGACGGTCTTTTCGATTGCGTCCTGGATGCGCTTGGCAAGCTTCACCAGGTCTTTTTCGCTGCTGCTGAAGATAACGTTGCCGCTCTGGACGTAGGTCTGAGGGTCTTTCAATTTCAGTGAGACGCAAAGCGCTTTAAGCGCGTCCATTTTGATCAGGTTGTGCCCACCGACGTTGACGCCGCGGAGCATGCAGATGATTACGGGCATAGGTAAACCTACCACGGAGGCACGGAGACACGGAGAACTAGCAAGGATTGTCGGGATCGCCGACATAGCAGCGTCATCGCCGGAATCGGAACAGCAAAATCTCACACGGAGGCGCGGAGAAGGCAAAAAATTACTCCGGCAGCAACCATTGGTAACGCAGGCCCAAATAAATACACTTCCCCGCACCAGACTTGTACGTCACAATGGCTTCACCCCAAAGCGAGGAACATTGAAGCTAAGACTATTGATGAAGACGACGTGTCTGTGCCTGTGCGTGTTGATGGCAACTTTCGCTATCGGACAGTCAAAGAAGGCGCCGGCCACCAGCGGCGCGGTGTCTGCAGCGGCGAAAATCTGCGACGATCCGTACGCTGTCCGTGACGAAGCGGATGGCTGGCCGGAAGCGCCGATCCAGATACTTTTCCATCATGAAAAGAGCAAAGCGCCGTGGGCCCACAATCCGGCCATCCGCGTGGCCGGGCTGGAAGCCGCCACGCCGGCCAACGCTCGCACACTGGTGTGCGTGGAAGAGTCACAGGTGGAGATGGGGCACTATGATTCCGGTGAGCCCGGATATGTTCCTTCCTGGGGCACGATTCTGGTGCGCGTCTCTGACCGCAAGGTCTATTTCATGGGCCGCTCGTTCGATGGAGAGATGCCGCCGCAGGTGAAATACAAGACGGGCGCGGGCGTGGGCAAACCTCCAACGGAAATTCTGGTGCGCTGGTTGCGCCTGCTGCTCGACCAGAAAGTTGCGCGCTTCAAGACGCGGCTCAAGACGAAGGAATTCCATGAGATTTCCGCGATGGCGTTTTCCGGCGACAATAGCCGCCTGGCGGTCGCGCAGGAAACGCGCAGCACGCTGGACGGCACGCCGCCTGCGCCCATCACGGTGTTTGACCTTGCAACCGCGACGCCCGTGGCCAGCATGCACGCGGACTATTCCACACGCGAGATCGCGCTTTCGAAGTCAGGAAACACAGTTGCCACAAATCGATATGGCGGCGTTGAGATCTGGGATGTTACCACGGCCAAGATGATCCACAAGCTGGATACAAGCAAAGTGACCTCGCTGGCATTCAGCCCCGATGACACGCTGGGCGTGGCAGGAGATGAAAAGGCAGCCGTGTGGGACGTGAGCGGAAATCGAGTTGTACGCTCGGGTAAAGGATCGTCGATTGAGCTCTCTCCGGAGAACGTGTGGCTGGTGATGGCCAAAGCCACAAAAGGGTTCAGCGTGAGCGAACTGGAATCGGGGCGTGAGCTGGGAACTTTTCCTGCCGTCTGCGGAGACGTGTACAAATGCGCTCTCTCCCGGGATGGCAAGATGATGGCGCGATGGTCGTCACTAGGCGAGTCGATCTACTCAAGCGGCAACCCTGAAGGCAGTGCTCTTTCGCTGCCCGACCTGGGAGTAGGCATAGTTTACGCAATAGCGCCAGCGCGCGATGGCTTCGTAATCAGTAACAGCAACGGAATTGCGGGCGTTGTATCCGCCAGTACACCGGCTGCGCGTGCTTTTGCCACGGATCTTACCAGCATCAGAGCCATTGCAGTTTCGCGTGACGGCAAACTGGTTGCGCTGGGAGACAGCAGCGGTGCGGTGGAGGTTTGGGAGCTGCGGTGAGGCGAAGTATTCCCGATTCGACCACTCAGAAATAACGGGTGCAAAGCTGCCGTTTGCGTAAAGAGCACAAGACACGATTGCTGTAGGGTTGGATCATGGATTGGAAAACACTGCGGATTTACGGAGGCTTATCCCCTTACGCTAGCTTAATCTCTATAAATACAGAATCATTCAGCGCCTATCGCTTGCGCCATCAAGTGAAATACTTCTGACATGTCATGGACACCCAGCAGTCGAAACGCCTGTGGCCCCTGGGCAGCGATTCGTACCTGGGTGCCAGTGTGTTCCATGCTGTGTTCGGACGCGCAACAAATCGAGTTTGTGCCATAAAGCAAAGTCATGTTGGCCTTATCGGCAGTAGTAAGGGTGCTCATGAGACCGGAGCTGTGGTTGTCCGGCTTGGGCAGGGGAACAATCTGTGTGGAGTGCCCGTGGTCAGCCGTTACGATAATCAATGTATCGGGGTGTGCCGCGGCCCAGTCCAGCGCAAGTTTAATAGCATTGTCAAAGGCGATTGTTTCGCCAATCTGCTCACAGGGCTGGGCGGTGTGGGCTTTCTTGTCGATCTGAGCGCCTTCCACCTGAAGAAAGAAACCGGCAGACTTCTGGTCATCCGTCTGCAGGAGTTGAATAGCTTTCATCATCATAGAGAACAGCGCAGGCTCGTTCGCCGGGCGCGCAAACTCTTTGCACTTCTGCGGCCCGCTGCCGGGATACACAATCGCCGCGTCGCCCGACCACTCCATGCTCATGTTGCCTTGATTGAATAATCCCAACAGGCGTTGCTGCGGCTCAAGATGGATTTGCGATAGCTCCGCCACGGTCGTGATCACTTTGTATCCCTGCGCTTCAGCTGAGTCGATCACTCGTTTGCCCTCGTCCGGCCCTCCGTCGACAATCTGATCGAAGCGCTGCTTCCCACCGCCCAGAAGCACGTCGATTTTATGATCTACCAGTTGCTCTGCAATCGATCCTGGGCCGCCCGCGGCTTTCCGGTATTTTTCGCAGTCCTTCATGTCTGCCGGTCCCTGGCAACGACGACTGTTTACATGGGCGCCCAGTACAGCAGGCGTGGCGTCAGTAAGCTCGGCAGTCGATATGTTGCCGGTACGATAGCCGCTTCCTTCGCCAGCTCAAGAATGGTTTTAAGAGGCTGGTCAGCTTTCGCGGATGTCGAGATGCGGCCATTGCTGGTCTTTTGTCCCGTGGCCCACGCTGTGCCTCCGGCTGCGGAATCAGTCACGTAATCAGGTTTTGAGGGATCGCCTTCCTGCAGCGCATAGGTTGTAACGCTTCCTGTGAATGGCAGAGTGTCCAGGGCCCGCCGTCCGCTGGCGCCAGCCTGATAATTGCGCGCGGCTGTGATTTCGCTATCACCCATTCCATCGCCAATAAACAGGATGATGTTCCTGGCGCGGCCACCGCGGATTTGGTTCTGCAACTTTGCGGCTTCCGCTTGTGACGCCGTACTGCTTGCGTTTGTCTGTGCGCATGCAACCGCGCAGAAAAGTGTCAATGCCAATATGGATCCACAGAGCGTGTGTTTCATCCCGTTTGTCTCCGAAGTTCTCAACATACGCGTTTATCAGACAGGCGTTTATAGACAGCCGTACTGGGAGGGTAGAGCAGTTATGTTAAATCCTTGTTAAATACTGCGAGAGGCGCGAGGGACGACGTAATGATTCGATGCCAGCCGGAACAATCCCTGACGGTTTGCGAGCAGCAACACCACTGCGCCAGTGAGGAGGAACTCCTGGGCCGCTTTTAACCCATTCTTAATATCTCCCTTCGTCTCCAGGAGTAAAAATATGGGTAATCGATCTCATGGACATTCCAATGCTCCACGTCAACATCAAGGCCAAAACCTTCCGCCAAATCCTGTGGCTAATCCTGCCGGTTTCTCTTGTGCTGTGGGCTTACCTTCGCCTGCAGCTTGGCTTGCCCGCGCCCGTGGACGCACTTTTGCTCATTGCCTTAGTTGCGGAAGCTGCTCTCATTCTCGGTTACCAGCCAGCTCGATAATTGGCGACGATGTTTTGGCTATTGATGACCACTATTTAGAAGTCTCTTGTAGGTGTCCAGCGCAGCCCCAGAGAGATCGTGCGGCTCTAATACTCACCTGTACTTGATTAGAAAAAGACGAAAGGTGACACCTGGCGGGATAGAAATTAGGGTCTTGCCAAATTGTTTGATCTTTCATGTCTCATTAACCTCGCGGTCACGTGTCTTCAACACACGCCAGCTACGCTTTCTCCGACTAAAAAAAGTTGCAAGAGCAACCAATTGGAGGAAAGCATGGCAGTAACGTTCATTGAAAAAAAGCGCCGCTCCAAAGCAGCGCTCGCCTTGTTCCTTGTCGCATTGATGTCAATTCCCATGCCGGCTTCAGCCGCAAACAGAGATGGAGACAGAGACGAAGCCAACAAAACTGCAACCCCCATCAAGCATGTAATCGTCATCATCGGCGAGAACCGCACGTTCGACAATATATTTGCTACCTATGTGCCTAAGCACGGTACAGTTTCCAACCTGCTCTCCAGGGGCATCATTCACTCAGACGGCTCGCCCGGCCCCAATGCCGATTTGGCGCAACAATTCCAGCTACAGACCATTAATCCGCCGAGCTATTTCATTGACACGCGCCAGCTGATCAATCCCGGCAAGGCCCCATACTCGCCCTTTCTGCCGACTCCCGAGGCGGGTGGCGCTCCGCCGCTGGCAGTAACGCGAAGCCAGTTCCTGAAAGATCCGGTCGATTCGGCTCCGCCCTTCGATGCCAAGACCTTCTCAACTTCCCAGCTGCACACCATCTCGCCCGCTTTGGAAATTGAAGATCTGCCGCTGATCACCACCGGAGCGACCGGCCTGAAGAACTGCACAGCCGATCCGACTCTGCCGCCGTCGCCATGCCAGGAACCAGATACACGCATCACGAATTTCAACAAGCTGCCGAACACCTCATTCCAGATCACCGGCGCGAAGGTTCCATATGACAGCTATACGGGCGATATGGTGCACCGCCTTTTCCACATGTGGCAGCAAGCGGATTGCAGCGTGCTGGATGCGACCAAAGCAAATCCCTCAGGCTGCAAGAATGATCTTCTGCCCTTCGTCGGCATATCCCGAGGCGATGATAGCGGCAGCAATTCCATGGGCTTCTATAACGTCCAGAGAGGCGATGCGCCGCTCTTCAAGCGCCTGGCCGATGAATACACCATGAGCGACAATTATCACCAACCGGCCATGGGCGGCACCGCCGCGCAGCACATCATGATTGGCACGGCGGACTCGCTGCCCTGGGAAGCGGTTGCTAATTTCCCAGCTCAGCCTCCCGCCAAGCAGGTCGCCAACCCCAATCCCAAGAGCGCGACGAATGATGCTTTCATCAATGACACACGCTGGACAGAATGCGGCGATCAGACTCAGCCTGGTATCAAGCCCATCACGGACTACCTGAAGTCTCTGCCATGTCGTCCTGATCTGACCGCCAGCAATTGCGCTCCCAACACGTTTTACATGATCAACAACACGCGTCCCGGGTTCCTCTCAAATGGACAGCTCAACACGGCGGCCATCAATGCCGGCACGGCAGTCCCACCCTCTTCACTTCGTACCATCGGCGATGCGCTGAATGAGAAGAACATCAGCTGGGCTTACTATGGCGGTGGCTTCAATGCCGCGCGGCGCTTTGACAATGGTTCCACCGATCCTGCGGATGTGCTGATCGGCACAGGCGGCGACTGGTATTGCGATATCTGCAACCCGTTCCAATATGCTTCATCGATCATGGGCAATCCGGCACAGCGAGCGGCCCACATCAAGGATGCGACGGATTTCTTTGATGGCCTGGAAGATGGACGTTTGCCTGCGGTCTCTTTCCTGAAGCCTGACAGCTTCGGAGATGGACATCCGGCAAGTTCCAAGCTTGACGTTCTGGAAGCGCTCATTGAGCGCGTTCTCGATGGTCTCAAAAGGCATTCCGAACTGGCGGAAGAAACCGCATTCATCATCACCTTTGACGAGGGCGGCGGATATTTTGACTCCGGCTTCATGCAGCCCATTGATTTCTTCGGCGATGGACCGCGCATCCCGCTGATAATAGTTTCGCCCTTCACCAAAGGCGGCCACGTCAGCCATACCTATGGCGACCATGCATCGATCGTGAAGTTCATCGAGCGCAACTGGAATCTGAAGCCGCTGACCAGCCGCAGCCGCGACAATCTCAAGAACCCGATTGTCGATCCCAGCAACCCCTATGTGCCACTCAACTCACCCGCTGTGGGCGATCTGTTTGATATGTTCCATTTCGATAAGGACAAAGATTAGGGAAAAACTCATCGCAATGACGACCTTGCGCCGGCTTCGCATCTATGTGGGGCCGGCGCAAATTCTTTCGGCCAACGAACCATTGTTGCGTCTATCGCCCCTTGCCCGGCACCATCAGATTATTCCTCACGGAAAACACTCCCGGCACACCATTAGCGCGAAGCCCGGCCATGTTCTTGTCTGATTCGCGGTCGACGACACCTTCCAACGTCACGTTTCCATGGTTCACGATGATCCGTATCGGACGATTTGAACCTACACCATAATGCTGCAGAGGAGCATAACGGTAAATGGCATCGAACACGTCGCGGCGCAGGCGATCGTCATTGCCGGAGGTGGGCAGCACTTCAATCCTGTTTTCGACTCTCTCCACGCCTTCAATTTTCTTTACCACCTTTTCGGCATCGCTCTTGAGCGATGCTTGCACGACCTGTCCGTAAAGTATGACGTCATAGCCGTTGAGCTTGAATGCAATGTTATCGAAGGTACCAAAGTCGGGAAGCAGCAGGATCTGGTGGCGCACTTCTTTCGTGATGCGCTCCTGCGCTTTGGCTGAGAATTTCTTGTCGCCCTGGGCGACTGCCTGCAACATGAACAAAGTGCAAGCCATCACTGTAATCGCATAGATCGCTCTGCGCATCGTTGGGCCCTCGTCCTATGATCCAGTCTAATCTCTTAACGCCTACCAGCAACGGTTTCTGATTTTCGCCGCCTGCAATTAAGATAGTTGATTGTGCGGCTGAACGCGCAAATACGCTGAACTCGCAAATACTATGACCGCATCGAATCCCAGACCGGAAGAGACCGCAGCCCCCGAGCCTGCGCGCCCTTCCAACTTTATACGCGACACCATTATTGAAGACCTGAAGACCGGCAAGTACAACGGTCGTGTATGGACGCGCTTCCCTCCCGAGCCGAACGGCTATCTGCACATTGGCCATGCCAAGGCCATATGCCTCGACTTTGGCCTGGCTGACGAATTTGGTGGCGGCACCAACCTGCGCTTTGACGACACGAACCCGGAGAAGGAAGAGACCGAGTACGTGGAATCCATTATGGCCGACGTGAAGTGGCTCGGCTTTGAGTGGGAGGGCCTTTACTATGCGTCGGATTATTTTCAGCAACTGCATGACTGGGCCGTGCAGCTGATCAAGGCCGGCAAGGCTTATGTCGATGACCTGAGCGCGGACGAGATCCGCAAGCATCGCGGCACGTTGACGGAGCCGGGCAAGGAAAGCCCGCATCGGAATCGCACGGTCGAAGAAAATCTTGATCTGTTTGCGCGCATGAAGGCCGGCGAATTTCCTGACGGCTCGCGCTGCCTGCGGGCAAAAATCGACATGGCTTCACCCAACCTGAATATGCGCGATCCCGTGATGTATCGAATTCTGCGAAAGCCGCATCATCGCACCGGCGAGAAGTGGTGCATCTACCCGCTTTACGATTTTGCCCACGGCCAGTCAGACTCGTTGGAAAAAATCACCCACTCCATGTGCACGCTGGAGTTTGAAGATCATCGTCCTTTATACAACTGGTTTATCCAGGAGCTTGGCATCTTCCCTTCGCAGCAGCTGGAGTTTGACCGGCTCAACCTGACCTACACTTTGCTGAGCAAGCGCAAACTGCTGCAACTGGTGCAGGAAAAGCGCGTCAGCGGCTGGGACGATCCGCGCATGCCAACGCTGAGCGGCATACGCCGCCGCGGTTACACGCCGGAAGCCCTGCGGAATTTTGTGGCGAACATCGGCGTCACCAAGACGAACGGTACGCTTGAGCTGGCCATGCTGGAACATTTTGTGCGCGAAGACTTGAACCGTCGCGCACAACGTGTGATGGCCGTGCTGCGGCCATTGAAAGTTGTGATCGATAACTATCCTGAAGGCCAGACCGAAGAGATGGAAGCGATCAACAATCCTGAAGATGAGAGCGCGGGCAAACGCAAAGTGCCGTTTTCTCGCGAACTCTTTATTGAGCGCGATGATTTTCAGGAAATCCCGCCCAAAGGCTACTTCCGTCTCTCGCCGGGAAAAGAAGTGCGTCTGCGCTATGGATATTTCATCACCGCGCAAAGCGTGGTAAAGAACGCGCAGGGCGAAGTGGTGGAAGTGCACGTGACATATGATCCAGCCACGCGCGGCGGCAATGCTCCGGACGGACGCAAGGTAAAATCCACGATCCACTGGGTATCGGCAGCGCACGCCATCAAAGCCGAGGTGCGGCTGTATGACAACCTCTTCAGCAAGGAGGATCCCAGCGACGTTCCTGAAGGCCAGGATTTTACCGCTAACCTGAACCCGAATTCTTTGGAGACAGTAACAAACGCAAAGCTTGAGCCATCATTGAAGTCGGCAGAGCCGGGCGCGCGCTACCAGTTTGAGCGGCTGGGGTATTTTTGTGTCGATAAGGATTCAAAGTCCGGCGCGCCGGTGTTTAATCGCACCGTGGCGCTGAAAGATACCTGGGCCAGGAAGCAATCAAAGTGAGCGAAAATCATAGCGGAGCCAGACGTTTGAAATTGCGTATCGCAGCATTCGTGTTCAGCTTGTTGGTGTCTGCGGGCGCGTTGGCCGCACAGATTACAGGGACCGTGACCAACGCCACCACCAACAAACCTTCCTCCGGGGATGAAGTGACCCTGCTTTCGCTGGCCAACGGCATGGAAGAAGCAGGAACTACCAAGACGGATAGCCAGGGCCATTACACGCTGAATGTTCCGGACGCCGGCGGCCAGCACCTGGTGCGTGTGGCGCGGAACAGTGTGCACTATTTCAAGGCTGCCCCGCCGGGTACCACGACTGTCGACATCACTGTGTATGACGCGGGCACTCAGGTGGAAGGCCTGGTCACCGATGCTCGGGTTTTTCATCTGCAGGCCAGCGGCGGCAACATGGATGTGCAAGAGTCGTACATTCTCAACAACCAGTCACAGCCTCCGCGCACAAAAATCGGCAACCAGACTTTTGCCGTTACGCTGCCGGATGGCGCTCAGATGGGCGAGGCCTCTCTCACTGGTCCAAGCGGCATGCCGCTCACCGTGACCGCAGTCCCTTCCGGAGCGAAGAACCGCTACGCCTATGATTTTGCTATTAAACCGGGACAGACGCGTTTTGAAGTGAGTTACAAAGTGCCATACAGCGGGTCATATGAGTTTTCCTTCAAGCCGGAAGGACCATTGAGCGAACTTGGGGTGCTGCTGCCCAAGAGCATGAAGTTTAATGGCGTCTCCGGCGGCTTTGCCCAGGATGTTGATGAAGCCGGTCTCGCTGTCTTTTTTGCCAAGAATGTGCCCGCGAATCAGGAAGTGAAGTTTTCTGTTTCTGGTGAGGGTCTTATCCCCACTGAGCCGCCTGCAGGCGGCAATCCCGGCCAGCCGTCAAGCGAGAGTGGTGGAACGCCGATTCCCAGTTCTTCCGGCGGTACGCGAGAAGCTCTGTGGTTTATCGTTGGCGGGCTGGTGATCCTGATCGGCGGCGGCGCGTTTGTTATGTGGCGCAAAGGCGCATCAGCAAGGGCTGCGGCACAAGATCCTAAAGCAACTAAAGCAGCGTCCAAAGCGCGAGCGCAGGGACAGGCCCAAGCTCAGGCAGCTAAACCGCAGGGCGACATGCTGGACGTACTGAAAGATGAACTTTTCCAGCTTGAGACTGACCGCGTAAACGGAAAAATTTCACAGGAAGAATATGAGAAGAGCAAAGCCGGTCTGGATACGCTCTTTCGCCGCCAGATGAAAAGAAAATAACAATTGTTTGCGGTTGCCCATCGCGGCGATTGCTCATGATTCGCCAGGAAACCTACGGTGGCAGAGATAAGCGCAGAAGAAGGCCGGATCAGGGAATCGCCAGACCACACCGCCCCGTGGCGAAGCTGGGGCCCTTACGTAAGCGAGCGCGCATGGGGGACTGTCCGCGAGGACTACAGCGCAACCGGAGAAGCATGGGACTATTTTCCGCATGATCATGCCCGGTCGCGGGCCTATCGATGGAGCGAAGACGGGCTGGCGGGAATCTGCGACCGTCACCAGCGTTTGTGCTTTGCGCTGGCGCTCTGGAATGGGCGCGACAGAATCCTTAAGGAACGCCTGTTTGGCCTGAATGGTGAAGAAGGCAACCACGGCGAGGATGTGAAGGAGTACTACTTTTACCTCGACTCCACTCCAACACACTCCTACATGAAGTACCTATACAAGTATCCGCAGGCAGAGTACCTGTATGAAGAATTAGTAGCGGAGAACGGACGCCGCACCAAGAGCGATCCGGAATTCGAGCTCATCGATACCGGCATTTTCGATGAAGACCGATACTTTGATGTGTTCGTGGAATATGCTAAGGCTGACTGGGACGATATTTGTATCCGGCTCACTGTGGCCAATCGCGGCCCGCAAGCAGCAGAGATCTGGATTTTGCCCACGCTCTGGTTTCGCAACACTTGGTCCTGGGCAGCGAAGTCCAAACCCACTCTGGCATTCGACAAAACAACATGCACAATCCTGGCTCATGAGAGCGAGATCGGCGATTATCGTCTCTACTATGCCGAGGGCGGCGCGCCATTGTTTACTGAAAATGAAACAAACACCGAGCGGCTCTTCAGCGCAAAAAACTCTTCACCTTACGTAAAGGACGCTTTTCATCGTTACGTGATCAACGGTGAGAGTGCGGCAGTGAACCCCGAGCTAAAAGGCACCAAAGCCGCTGTGCAGTATAAATTCACCGTGCCTTCAGGCGGAGAAGTTTCGCTCAAGCTGCGGCTCAGCAAAGAGAAGCCGGGAACTACTTCAGCTACCGCTCTAGGCACGGAATTCGAAAATATATTCTCCACGCGCAAAGCGGAGGCCGACGCGTTTTATGCAAACATCATTCCTTCCACCATCGATGACGACACGCGCAACGTGATGCGGCAGGCATTTGCCGGACTGTTGTGGACCAAGCAGTATTACCACTATGTTGTTCGCGACTGGCTGATCGGAGATCCTGCGGAGCCGGCGCCGCCGAAAGAACGCAAAAACGGACGCAACCACGCCTGGGGGCACATCTACAACACTGACATTATTTCCATGCCGGATAAATGGGAATATCCCTGGTACGCAGCCTGGGACTTGGCTTTTCATTGCGTCTCGCTGGCGATGATCGATCCCAGCTATGCCAAGGAACAACTGGTGCTCATGCTGCGTGAATGGTACATGCATCCCAACGGACAGATCCCCGCCTATGAGTGGGCATTTGGAGACGTGAATCCTCCCGTTCACGCATGGGCCACGTATCAGGTTTATCTCATCGATAAAGCGAAGAACGGCGGCGTGGGCGACACACAATTTCTGGAGCGCGTCTTTCACAAACTGCTGCTGAACTTTACCTGGTGGGTCAACCGCAAGGACCCGGAAGGCATGAATGTGTTTCAAGGCGGATTTCTTGGGCTGGACAACATCGGCGTGTTTGACCGCAGCTCTATCTTGCCAACCGGCGGACACATTGAACAATCTGACGGCACCAGTTGGATGGCCATGTACTCGCTGGACATGCTGGCCATCTCGCTGGAACTGGCTGCGGGCGATGCCACGTATCAGGACGTTGCCAGCAAATTCTGGGAACACTTCATTTATATTGCGCGGGCCATGAACCATTTGGGCGATGACGGGCTTTGTTTGTGGAACGAAGAAGACGGTTTCTTTTATGACGTGCTGCATCTGCCCGACGGGACCAGAACGCCGTTGCGCGTCCGGTCAATGGTGGGCTTGATTCCTCTCTATGCGGTGCAGATTATGGAGCCGGAGCTGCTTGATTCCATGCCGGAATTCAAGTTGCGTCTGGAATGGTTTATTGAAAACCGTAAAGATCTTACCGAGCACATGGCCTGCATGGAAACTCAAGGTCACAAGCAGCGCAGGCTTTTTTCCATTACAGGCCGTGAACAGCTACAGCGCATTCTTGCGGTCATGCTGGATGAAAATGAGTTTCTCTCGCCACATGGTATTCGCGCGCTCTCGCGCTATCACAAAGCGCATCCTTACATGCTTGATGTTGCCGGCGTAAATCATCAGGTTGACTATGAGCCGGGCGAGTCGAGTACGGGACTCTTTGGCGGCAACTCCAACTGGCGCGGCCCCATCTGGTTTCCCGTGAACTTCCTGTTAATACAAGCGCTCCGGCGATTCCATGAGTACTATCACGAGTCATTTCGTGTGGAGTGTCCCACCGGCTCAGGAAAAATGATGAATCTGGATCAGGTGGCTGACGAGATCAGCCGCCGCTTGGTCTCAACCTTCCAGCGCGACAATCAGGGACGCCGCGCGGTCTTTGGCACGAATGAAAAATTCCAGTCGGACCCGCACTGGCGTGACTATGTACCGTTTTATGAATATTTCCACGCCGATACCGGCGCGGGCGTCGGCGCCAGCCATCAGACCGGCTGGACCGCGCTGGTGACCAAGATGATTCAGGAGCTTTCCTCGAAACAGAAACCCGGTGCCGGCATCACATTCCCAGCGGTTCCAGGGCGCTGATTCAGACAGAAAGTATTTAATCCCTGCCGAATTAACTGATGTGAAGCATCTAAATTATCAATAAATTTGCTGCGCTTTTCACAGTAAGATAAGGCCCAGAATTGCGCTGGTGGCGTTGTTCCCAAAAAGTTCCAGCGCTTGGCGGCGGACCCAGGATGTGCACGCTGACCTTTATCCCGAAGCCTCAGGGATATCTGCTCGGCATGAATCGTGACGAGCGGCTTACACGCGAACTTGCGCTCGCACCTGCACCGATTGCAACTTCCAGCTTGCCTGCCGTTTACCCACGTGAAAGCGGCGGAGGCACGTGGATTGGCTCCAACGCCGCCGGAATAACGTTTGCTCTGCTCAACCAGAATCCCGGCCCGCAATCGAAAGTGAAAGAGCGCAGCCGCGGGGAAATTATTCCCGCTTTAATGGAATCGTCGCGATTTCCGGAAGCCATGCGGCTCTTTCAGCAACTTAATCTACGCGGCATCTTGCCTTTTATGCTGGTTGGTATCTTTCCCGCGGAGCAGATCATCAGCCAATGCCAGTGGGATGGAAGTGAACTGAAGTTTATTCGCATTGGATGGGATGTCCGCCACTGGTTTTCTTCCGGCGTTTCCGACGACATGGCTCGAAAAGTGCGCGGCAGCACGTGCTATGAATCGTGGCGCCGCCGGGATGCGGGCTCAGCCGAATGGCTGCGCGGACTTCACGCCTCGCACTCGCCGGTGCGCGGTTCCTTCAGCATCTGCGTGCATCGTCCTGACGCTGTAACAGTCAGCTATACAGAAGTGGTTTTTACCGGCGGCAATCTTACCATGCGCTATCATGCCGGACACCCATGCCAGGTGCTGGGGCGCTTTGACGCTGAAGTCAGTTTGCCGGCACATTCACCAATCGCTGCCGCCAGCTAAAGGACATTTCAACTTTTCCACCAATAAAAACGCCCCCGGGGTTGCCGGGGGCAAGGAGCGCTTTCTTGTCGTGCAGTCTTACTGCACGTTCGCTGTCACTGACGAATTTGCGTTCAACGTCAGCGTACAGCTCCTGGTCTTGGCGCCGCTGCTGGAGCAAGCGCCTCCCCAGATAGCATCGCGTCCGCTGGCTACGCTGAGCGTTACCACAGTTCCGGGAGCAAGCTGCGCGTTGCCGGTGGTGCCGGTTGCAACGCTCAAGCCTGCAGGGTTGGATACAACTCGTTCGCCGCTGCGGCCGCCTGCAGTTACGGCTAGTGACGTGGTGGTTGGCGCAGCTACCGGGTTCAGCGTCAAAGTGGCTGAGCGAGTTACTCCGCCGCCTGAAACCGAGATGGTTGCCAGCGTCTGCGTGCTTACCGAAGCCGCGTTGATGAAGAAACCGCCCGTCGTGCTGCCCGCCGGAATCGTTACAGAGTTGGCGCCCAGAGACGCTGCCGTACTGTTGCTGCTGATCTGGAAGATCTGGTCAGTAGCTGCAGGCGCTGCCATGGTGACGGTCGCAAATGAGCTGCTTATGCCGCTCACAGAAGAAGGGCTCAGAGCGATGGATGCAGGTTGCCCTTGCGGCGTCATCGTCAGCGGTGATTGAACACTTGCGCCATTCCATGTAGCGGTGATGTTCGCTAGCGTGCTCGCCGAAACCGCATTGGTGGGAATCGGAACCGTAACGGAATAGCTGCCGGCTGGGACGGTCGCCAGCGCTGGCGGCATGGCTGAGGGCGAATCGCTGGAGAGGTCCACTACCGCTCCGCCTGCCGGCGCCTGGCCATTGAGCATCACGATTGCGCCACCCTGCGCTCCACCGCTGATGCTTGCTGGCGTCAGTGTGATCGATTTCATCGATGGCGGCAAAACGTTGAACTGCGCAGTTGCCTGCCCTGAATTGAGCGTAGCCGTAAGAGTTACGGGCGTTGCGGAGGTAACTTGTCCGGTCTGCATCTGGAACTGCATCCATGCCGTGTTGCCTGGCATGTTGACTGAAGCCGGCACAGGCGCAGCCGACGGATTTGAACTGGTGAGATTGATGACCGCGCCGGCGGCCGGAGCTGTAGCGCTGAGTTGCACCTGCACCCATGTGGTGTCGCCGCTGTAAAGAGTATTGTTCGTTAAGACCAGCGATGCCGGCGCTGGCGGCGCTGGGCTGATAGTGAATGATCCTACAGCGGACCACGCTGTGACCGCGGCTGTGGTGGGTGATGCGTCGCCCTGGGCGGAGCGCACACGCCAGAACTTTTGTCCCGAGGTCAAGGAAAGCACTGTGCGGTTGGGTTTGTTCAGCTGCGGCGAATCGTCTTCAATCTGCTGGAAGCCGGAGTCCTTGGCGATCTGCAATTCGTAGCCGCTGGGCTGGGGATTCGCAACGTCAGTCCAGGCAATCTGTAGCGGCAATGTGAGCGATGCACCACTGGCGGGCGAAACCCGCGCTGGCGGCGCTCCGATTGGGTTGTTATAGAACACCGAGTAGTTGATGGTGTTGGAAGGCACGCCTGCAACGCCGTTCGCGCTCACTGCATAAACTCGCGCTGAGTATGTGCCTTCATCGGGCGTGGAAAAGGAATAAGTTGGGTTAGGAATGTTGTTGAATGAGGCCGTGGTGGTAGTGGGAAAGCTTGGGTCTTTTGAAACCTGAAGCACGTAGCTCGCGGCTCCAGTCACGGGAGACCAGTTAAACGTCATGACCTCAAGCGGATGAAATGTGGAATAGGCTTTTGTCGGTGACAACGCAGGCGCTCCCGGCTGACCTGGGCCCGCGCCGGTGATGTTAAAGCTGCGTGCGCCGGACCACGCGCTCTTTACGAACGCTCCGCTCACTGCCTGCACTCGCCAGAAGTACGTGCCGTTCGGCAGGCCGCTGACCGTGTCCTGCGTGATTCCAACGTTCGTCGAGTTTTGCAGCGCGATTGTGGGGAAGGTTGAAGAGGTGCTGACCTGCCAGTTATAGCCCAGAATTCCGCTGGGATCGGTTACGGCGGACCAGGAAATCGTCAGCGGCGATTGCAGATTCGTGCCGGATGCAGGTGACAGCGGATTAGGCACTGCCACAGCGGCGAATGCGGAACAGGATGCGCTAAGAATCAGGATCACGGCGAGTATTAGATTGATTGCACGCGTTTTCATTGGGTGTCTCCAGTATTTTTTAAGGGGACGGACGATCATTTGGCCCGGACGGAATGATTAGCCGATTAACCCTGATTGATGAATCTGTTGCCACGCTCCGGATCGCCAATCTTTTTGAGAGCCCGAATGTGGCTAACTCTGGTAAGACACGCATGTGCGAACAGGCAGAACAAGTTCAAGGTACATGTCCCTCATCGGCGCGACTCACTGTCCTGCTATGTCCGCAAGTACACCGCATTACGCAGCGGCGACACACGAAACCTTCATGCCAGGCAAAAAAGCCGCGTGGCAGCTCCTTTGTGTCCCTTGCATTTCGACTGCCGCAGCAACTTACAGGAGAGTAGCTCGCTAATTGCGATTTCACGCGGGCTACTCAAGGCATTTGCGGGTGTTTTGCATCGCAGGAATGATTTTTCGAAAGGGCCGGAGTAGTAGAGGAAAAGATTTTCCCCAGCTTGCGGGAAGAATGTTTCCGCTTGAGCGAACTGAGACCTGCGAAACGCCTGGGGGCTCTCCCCTTCGCAAGAACGCTCAGGTCACGCCCGCAAAACGGCTGAGGAAGAAAAGCAGATCCCTCGGCGTTGCTCGGGATTTCGCCTGCGGGCTCCCACGTCGCTCACGCCCGCAAAAGCGGCTCAACTTAACAAAACTTTTTGCTATCTTTTTACACAAAAAGGATGTCTTTTTGAGATGATTATCCCCACCTATCTCTCATAATAGATACCGAGGATCGGAGATCGTTGGCGGCGGTCTTGATCTTATGTTCTGATAACAACCTGCTCAATCCTCAGTACACGGGAGAGTTCTGATTGGTTACGAGTGAAGACAAGTTGGGAATGGACTGGCGGCATTCGTTGGTTGTACTCGCCACGCTGGGGGCTTTGTTTTTCGCCCCGCTCCTCAGGGCGCAGGATCAACCTGCCAGTAAGGACTCGCAATCCGCAGCAGGCGCTGCTGTCAAAAACGTGGGCGCGGTTAAATCGATCAGCGGAAAAAATCTGGTGCTTAAAACGGATGCCGGTCCAGAAATCACAATCTCGGTGCCGGATGCCACGCGTATTGTTCGGCTGGCCGCCGGACAGACCGATCTAAAGACTGCGCCCTCCATTCCTTTTTCTGAAATCCAGGTTGGCGACCGCATGCTATTGCGCGGGCGAGCGGCCACAAATGGCGACGTCGAGGCTACAACGATTGTCGTAATGAAACAGGCTGATGTTGCCCATAAACAGCAGCATGATCGCGAAGACTGGCAAAAGCGCGGCACAGGCGGAATCGTAAGCGCCATTGACGCGGCGACTGGAACTTTTACCGTCTCCGTCACGCCGACCCTAAGCGTGCTGGTTAAGACGTCAAAAGACACCAGCTTTCTGCGTTATTCACCCAACTCAGTAAAATTTGCCGAGGCGCAAAAAGGAACGATCGACCAGATCAAGACCGGCGACCAGTTGCGCGCACGCGGCAGCCGCAGCGCTGACGGCAAGGAAATCGCAGCGGAAGAAGTTATCTCCGGGACTTTTCGCAACATTGCCGGAACCGTCAGTTCGATTGACGCGGCGAACAACAGCATCACGGTAAAAGACATATTGGCGAAGAAATCCGTCGTCATCAAATTCAATTCCGATTCGCAGTTGCGTAAGCTTTCGCCGCAAATGGCCCAGAGACTGGCGTTCTTCCTGAAAGGCGGAGCGCAAGCCGCTCAGGGCGGAGTTCCAGCAGGCGGGCAAACTTCTGCTAGTGGAACATCTGTAGCGGGACGCGGACCAACTGGAACAGGGCCGGGTGCACGCCCTGCGGGCGGACCTGATTTTCAGCAGATGCTCAGCAGGATACCCAGCGTCACGCTGGCTGATTTGCAGAAAGAAGATGCGGTGATGGTTGTAGCGACGCAGGGAACTGCCGGGAATGAAGTAACGGCGATTACTTTACTGGGCGGCGTCGAGCCGATTCTTACCGCATCGCCCAACGGTACAAGCGCCGCCGCGCTATTTTCGGGATGGAATTTGGGAGCGCCCGGCGGCGAAGGCGGCGGCCCACAATGAGAATGGCGCGTGACAACACAGCGGTGATGACTGTTGAGGAGAGTTTGATGAAATTCTGGCCTTTGCGGAGCCGCATTTGCGTCTTCGCTTTTGTGTTTTTCATTATTATGCTGGCTTGTTCCTCCACGCTCGTCGCGCAGACACAGACCGGCAGACTGCGCGGACAAATTGTTGATGCCACAGGCGCGGTCATTCCCGGTGCCAGCATCACGGTCAAAAATTCCAGCGGGCTTGCGATTGCAGCCACTTCGGATGGCGCGGGCGCGTATGACGTCAAGAATCTCGCGGCAGGCAAGTATACCGTCTCGGTCACTGCAAAAGGCTTTGCTCCCACCACCAAAGAAGTGGAAGTCGCCGCGGGCCAGTTGACGGATGTTGATATTCCTTTGGCAATCGTGGTGAAGGAAGAAGATATTGAAGTCCAGAGCGATGCCGCGCGCGTTGGCACCAGTCCTGACTCTAATGCCAGCAGCCTTGTACTCAGCGGCAAGGACCTTGACGCACTTTCAGACGACCCCGATGAGTTGCAATCGGAACTTCAGGCGCTCGCGGGCCCATCCGCCGGGCCCAATGGCGGGCAGATATATATTGACGGTTTTACCGGAGGGCAGCTTCCGCCAAAGTCTTCTATCCGCGAGATTCGTATCAACCAGAATCCGTTTTCCGCACAGTATGATCGCATGGGATTCGGCCGGATAGAAATCCTCACCAAGCCGGGCACTGACAAACTGCACGGCCAGTTCTCTTTTAACGACAACCATTCTTTTATGGATGCGCTGAACCCTTTTGCCTCCACCGAGCCTGATTTCAGCACGCAGATGTTGAGCGGTAACGTGGGTGGGCCGCTGGGGAAGAAGCTCTCCTATCAGATCAACGCAGAGCGCCGCAATATTAATGAAGCTGCAGTCATATTTCCCGGGGCTTTTGAGGCGGCGAACCAGCCGGTGGTCGGCGTGCTCAATCCGCGTGTGCGCACCAATGTGAGCGCACGCTTTGACTACCAGGTCTCAGCTTCCAATACGCTGATGGCCCGGTACCAGTTCACGCACAACAATGAAGAGAATAACGGTATAAGCCAGCTGTCTCTGCCGTCCCAGGGCTATAACCAGACCGGCAATGAGAATGAAATTCAGATCAGCGACACGCAGATACTGAGTCCGCATGCCATCAATGAAACCCGTTTTGAGTGGGAGCGCGGCGCGACCGACCAGAATTCGCTTTTTCTAACTCCCTCCATCAACGTGTTGGGACAATTTATTGACGGCGGCAATCCGCTCGGCATCAGCTCTGTCATTACCAATCATTACGAGCTGCAGAACTATACGTCAATCAACAAAGGCAATCATTTTCTGCGCCTGGGAGGCAGGCTGCGCGTTACCGGCGACTCCAGCACTTCCACGCAGAACTTCAATGGCACATTTACATTCGGCGCCACAAAAGATCCGGTCACGCAACAGACCATCACTCCCTTGGCAAACTTTAACAACGGCCAGCCTACGCAGTTCACGGTCCTTACCGGCAACCCGCTGATTGAAGATACTTTTCTCGATGCCGGACTATACGCTGAAGACGACTGGAAGATTCGCCCGAACATGACTTTCAGTTATGGCCTGCGCTTTGAAACACAAAACGGAATCAAGGACCACGGCGATTGGGCGCCGCGCATAGGATTTGCTTGGGGGCTGGGCGCCAAAAAAAATGCCGCGCCTAAAACGGTCATTCGCACCGGCTTTGGCCTTTTCTATGATCGCTTTCAGCAAGGCTTGATTATGCAGGCGGAGCGGCTCAACGGCGTAAACCAGAGGCAGGTCACCATCACCATCAATCCTAACGCTTCTGCCGCTGCCAACGCTGCCACACGCGCATTGCTGGCGTCGCTGTTCGCAAATTACCCCAATATCCCCGCTTTGCCCGGAACGGCAACCACCACTTACACAATTGATCCGGCAGTGCGCGCGCCTTATACCGTACAGTTTGCCGGCTCCGTTGAACGCCAGCTCACAAAGACTGCCACGCTGACGGGGACCTATATCCACTCGCATGGCGTTCATCAGTTATTCTCCAGCGTGCTTGCGCCGACCCCACTGCCGCAATATCAGTATGAGTCCGGCGGAGTCTTTAACCAGAACCAACTTATTCTCAGCTTCAACATGCGCGCCGGAACCAGGCTGACCATCTTTAGCTTTTACATGTTCGGCCACGCCAACAGTGACACCGCCGGCGCCAACAGTTTTCCTTCCGATCCTGCAAAGGGGATCGCTGCCGACTACGGCCGCGCGGCGTTCGATGTTCGCCAGCGGCTCTTCCTGGGCGGCACTATCGCTTTACCGCACGGATTCCGTATAAGCCCATTCATGGTGGCAAATGCGGGAGCGCCGTTTAACATCACCACGGGCACTGACCTGAATGGCGATTCCATCTTTAATGATCGTCCGGCCTTTGCCGGCGGAGGCGCGGGACCAACCATTGTGGACACAAGTTTCGGATCATTTAATACTTCTCCTGCGCCGGGACAAACCACCATTCCATCCAATTTCGGTGCAGGGCCGTCGCAGTTCACGCTGAACCTGCGCTTGGGCAAGACGATTGGCCTCGGCCCAAAACTTGAAGCTTCCAATCCCAACCCACAGCAGGGACAAGGGGACCATGCCCACGTCGAAGGAAGAGGGCCGGGCGGTGGCGGGGCAGTACGCATGGGCGGCCCGCATGGTGGCGGGCCTATGGGCGGCGGCGCTGAGCGATCGAATCAGCGCTATAGCCTTACTTTCAGCGCGAATGCGCGCAACGTGCTGAACCACGTTAATCCGGGGCCGCCCGTCGGTAACCTTAGCTCCGGCCTTTTCGGCCAGTCCATCGCACTGGCCGGAGGCGTATTCAATACGCAATCCGCCAATCGGCGTGTGGATCTGCAGGTGATGTTCTCGTTCTGACGAATTGATCATTGATCAGGCTGCGGATCAGGCTGCGCAGCCATGCCCAGCCTGCCATGCGACTGCCAAATATTGGCATTGACATTTCCTGCGTCTGCGCCCAAGATTTCCAGCCAACCGTCGGTACGTGCCCTTGTACTGAAAAACCTAGTAACGAAAATTAAGGCCCCTGCACTACACCATTTGTAGCGAGAGAAATTGCACGGCACTACAAGATCTTAAAAAAGCAGGCTCAATGAAAATCAAAAGTTTGGTCGTTGTCTCTAGCCTGGCTGGGTGCATGATCCTGGCTTCAGTGGCCCACGCTCAGTTAGTCGATAACAATCTTGCCCCAAATACGGCTAAAGCGGGAATCAACAAGTCACTGGCGAATGAAATCGGCCCGGGCCGCGGCGACCTGATGACGCCGAATTCCTCGCTATTCATCATCAATCGCGATCCGTTCCGCTCCGTCCGGCGCGGACGCCAGATTTTCCAGCGCAAGTTCACCCGCGCACAGGGCCAGGGCCCCAACAACAGCGATGGCACCGGCAACATCAACGTAACTGGAGGAATCGGAGCGGGTCTTTCTGATAGCTGCGCCGGCTGCCACGGACGCCCACGCGGTTCCGCAGGCGCAGGTGGCGATGTGGCCACGCGCCCTGACAGTCGTGATGCTCCACACCTATTCGGGCTGGGACTGAAAGAGATGCTGGCCGATGAGATGACCAGCGACATGCGCGCGATCCGCGCCGCAGCGATCACAGAAGCCAAAAAGACCGGCCACTCTGCGACGCTCCAGCTGCTCACCAAGGGTGTTTCGTTCGGCTCTGTTACCGCTAATCCAGATGGCAGCGTGGATACAACCCAGGTCAGCGGCGTGAACGCCGATCTGCGCGTGCGCCCGTTCTTTGCGGAAGGCAGCACCATTTCCATTCGTGAGTTCCTTGTGGGCGCGTTCCGCAATGAGATGGGTATGGAAGCGGCTGATCCTGACTTGCTTGCCGCCAGCGCGGGCGGCCGCGTGGTCACGCCTTCCGGCATGGTGCTCGATGGCTCGCTGGACAAGATTGAAGCCCCGCCGCTTACCGATAATGGCGCTGATCCCGATGGCGATGGCATCAACAATGAACTGCCAACCAGCATCGTTGATCATGAAGAGTTTTACCTGCTCCATTACTTCAAGCCTGCGGTTTACCAGCAGACTGAAAATACGCGGAAGGGAAGAAAGCTGTTCGACAAGATCGGTTGCGGGTCCTGCCACGTCGCCGATTTGATGATTGAGCATGACCGTCGTGTCGCTGACTTGGACACGGTTTATGATCCGGTCCGGGGCAACATGAACCATCTGTTTGCCACCGCAGTTCCTGCCTTGCATGAAATCAATGATGGCTCAGGCTTTCCCACGATCAAACTACCGAACGGCGGCCCATTTCTGGTGAAAGACATCTATACCGATTTCAAGCGGCATGATCTGGGCGTGAATTTCTATGAGCGCAACTATGACGGCACGTTGCAGAAGCAGTTCCTCACGCGCCCGTTGTGGGGCGTCGGCACAACTTCACCGTATGGCCATGACGGTCGCAGCATCAACCTGCATGAAGTGATCTTGCGGCACGGTGGAGAATCGCTGGCGTCGCGCAACGCTTATGCAAAGCTGGAAGCGGAAGACCAGGATGCCATCCAGGCCTTCCTCAACTCGCTGGTACTGTTCCCGCCGGATGATACGGCTTCCACGCTGGACCCAGGCGTTCGCACCACAACAAATTTCCCGCAGTTCGGCCATGGCAGCATCAAGTTGACGGTGTTGTTTAACGATCCAACTGATCCGGAATGACGCATGGATGAACGTAGCTGGATGAATCAAAGTTAGTGGCTGAGGGCTCAGCTGCTATCTAAAGTGGACCGTCACCTGACATGGCGGTCCATTTGCTTTTTACGCTACTGCATTCGGCTGGATCACAGGCGCAAGCGAGTGCGCTTTATTGCCGCCTTCTGCGCGCGCAATTTCCAGCGCGCTTTCCACGCGATTGATCACTTCAGTGACCATGTCCACGGCGTCAAAGCGCTCTTGCAGCACGGCCTCGGCAATTCCCGCGCTGATGGGCGGCGTCCGCTCGGTGCCTGGGATTTTTACTGGCGCCAGCACTTTTCTCATTTTGTCCACCACCAGGAAGGCGTTCTTCTCCGTCGTATCAGCAAGAACGAGCGCGATGGTGGTGAGATCGTAGCGTATGGCTACATCATTCTGGCGGATATGAGAAGCCAGCGACTGCCCAATTTGCTGCATCATGCTTTCCACTGGAGCTTCGCCAATTTCCTTGACCATGGCAGAGGCCTTCCCGAAGTGAAGAAGCATCAACGTCATGGGACTTTTCTGCTGCAGCGAACGGCGAACTTCAGAAAGAAGGACGTCCAGATAAGAAGGCCGCTTCAGCAGGCCGGATTTTTCGTCGGTAACGGCCAGCGTCTTCATGAGTGTGCGCAACCGCACGTTGCTCACCGCCAGCACCATCTGCTCCGCGATCGTCTTCAGCACTACCACATCCGTCTGCTGCCACTGCCGTGGAGACGTTTGCTCCAGAATCAGAATCCCGGATTGCTCGCCTGAATCGAGCAGCGGCACCGCCAGCAGTGACTCAATATTTAAAGCGTGAATGTGCTCTGCCGCAGGGGCCAGTTCGCGCGATGCCTTGGCATTTGGGATGTTTACTACTCCGTTTGCCGCCAATTGCTGCGTCAGGCCAATCAATTTCACGATCGCCATTACATCAGACTGCTTTACTCCAGGAGCGCAATATTCAAGCGCTGCGGAAGGAGGCTTGCCGACGGTGCACAGTCCAGCGACGCATCGGCTTGCGTTATAGTGGCGGCCAATGTCGTTAACCGCGGTAAACAGCACGCTCTTCACGTTGGCCTGACGATAAATATTCCGCGTAATCTCCGTAACGCGGGCAAAATTATCCACCGCGTTCTCTTCGTAGGTAGCAGGAGAAGGTGGCGGCGGAGCAGCAGGCGCTTTCTCCTTCTGCGTTGCTTCTGGTGCGGTGGCCCTTGCTGCTGCTTCAGCCACTTGATACACCGGCGTGAATCCCGCCGAGATATAAAGATGGCGCAGCTTCTCGTTTTTCTGTTCTTCGCGTGGAAACAATTTGCTGACGCGCTCCAGCCGCTCCAGCGCCTTGGAGCGCATGCCGTATTGCAGGTAAATCTCCGCCTGAAGAATAAAGTCTTCCAGTACCGTCGGCTCGGATTCACCACGCGTTGGGGCTGCGATTTCCGGCTCAGGCGCTGCAACAGCCGCGGCTTCAGGCTTGTTGTCCGTGCGATGAAACCGGTTGGCGATCCGGCTGTAAGCATGATCGTCAATGCGTCCGCGCAACATTTCCAGCCGCTTGGCGTGGCCGGATTCATAAGGATCAAGCTCAGCCGCACGGTCCAGCGTCTCACCCGCCTGACCGTATTTTCCGGCGGAGTAGTAAAGCTGAAACAGCTTCAGCAGCGTGTTGCTGTACTCATGCTCGCGATTGGCGGTAGCAAAGAGATTGACCAGGTATTCGGTAAAGCCGAGCGTCGCCAGCCTGCGATCGGACATTTCATACATGCTGGTAATAAATTCGCGCCGCCGTCCGGCCGACGTTTCATGGGACTCAAGCTTTCTGGCCAGTTCCAGGGCTCCGCGCGTGTCGTTAATATCCAGATAGACGCCCACCAGTGACGCCACTTCTTCCAGTTGTTGCGGATCTTTCTCAAAAGCTTCCCAGGTGTAAGGTTCGGCTTCCGCGGGGCGCTTGGCCGCCATCAGCGCATGGGCATAAAGCTCCCGCAATTCAGGCAAGCCTTTTACCTTGGTTACAACAGGCTCCAGCACGGCCAGACATTCCGTGACCGCATTGCGGGAAAACAATCCGCGTCCATAAAGATAGATTGCCTGAAAGTTCAATTGATCGAAGTTGTAAGCGCGCTCATAGGACTGGAATCCAGATCCCGGCGACTCCTGGTCCTGCAAAAGCCCAAGTTGGACGAAGTTCGACGCCGCGGTTTTGGCTTCGCCCAGCGCAGATGCTTTTTCCGCCGTGAGCTGCAGGTTTTCAATGGTTGGCGAAAGTTCGACAATGCGCTTGCAGGCGGCCAAGGCCTGTTTGTCTTTCTTCTGCCGCTCGAATCCCTGCAAGGCGCTGGTGTAAGCGTCCAAGGCTTCTTTGCGGTCGCGCTTTTCCGTGAGCTGGGCGTATTGAAACGTCTGAGTCGGAGTTGGCGTGGTGATTTTACAGAGCTTTTTATACGTTACAGACCCTTTGGCGCTTTCGCCGGCCTCGAATTCCTGCTCCAGCAGGGTGCTGAACAGGTCCACGGCCTGAGCGCGGCGATCCAGAAGCAGGCACAGGTCGGCAGCAGCCTGCAGCACCTGGATGTTTCGGGGCTCGTCCGCCAGAATGCCCAGGTACTCTTCCAGCGCAGCCTCAGGCTTGCTTCTTTGCAGGTACTTTTCCGCTTTTTCTAGCCGCTTGGAGATATCCGCCATGGGTCAACTGGTTAATCGGTCAATGCGTCAATTTCTCAAATGCTCTCGGAGAGGGGGCGCGCCGGGATGCACTGAGGCTGAGTATGCAATTCTATGCGGAATTGCCGGAGCACTCAATGCTTCATGTCGATCCGTCGGTAACCGCCCCGGGAAGCAAATGAATCTGGCAATCCCTCGCAACAACCGTTATAACTTTTCGCAACAATCAGGATGACCGATCAAGAGCAGGGATTAAAACGGGAATTGACTGCCCGGCAGATGGCCATGGTGGCTGTCGGCGGCTCTATTGGAACGGGATTGCTGCTGGGCTCAGGCGCAGCTATCCAAGTCGCTGGACCAGCCGTAGTTTTAACCTTCGTATTGAGCGCGCTAATCTCCTGGACTGTCGCCATGGCGCTCGGCGAGATGTCTGCTGTCCACCCTGCGGCGGGATCGTTCGGCGTTTACGCGGAACTTTACGTCAATCGCTGGGCGGGGTTCATTGCGAGGTATGGATATTGGTTCTCTGTCGTTATTGCGATTGGATCAGAAGTCGTAGCTGCCGCGACGTACATGCGGCAGTGGTACCCCACGGTTCCTGCGATTGTCTGGATGGTAACGTTTGGCCTGTTCCTGCTAGCGATCAACTTATTTTCCGTCGGTCATTACGGCACGTTTGAATATTGGTTTGCACTACTGAAAGTGGTCACGATCTTTGTGTTCATCGTAATGGGCGCGGCGCTTCTTTTTACCGGCAAGGTGCGCCCGCAATACGTAGCAAGCGGCGGCTTCGCTCCGCAGGGCTGGTCGGCCCCGCTGATGGCAATTTCGTTTGGGCTTTACAGCTTCCTGGGCATTGAAATGGTGGCAATTTCCTCCGGTGAAGCTCGGTCGCGCAAGGACATAGCCAAAGCCACGCGTATTGCTTTTGCCATGTTGGCTTTTATCTATGTGGGCGCAATGGCTGTGCTGGTAGGCGTAATGCCCTGGAGAAATGCCGGCGTCTCGGAGAGTCCATTTGTAACGGTATTCAAAGTGGCAGGGATTCCCGCCGCAAGCTTCATCATGAACCTGGTAGTGCTTTCGGCGGCGCTTTCCGGCGCGAATGCCAGCCTTTACGTGACTTCGCGGATGCTGTTTTCCATCGCCCGCTCGGGCTATGCGCCGCAACGCATGGACGTGCTGAATCGCCATGGCGTGCCCATGGGCGCTCTTCTGGCGTCCATGCTCGGAATCGTCGCGGCCATTCTCCTCCAGCTGCGCACATCGAACGCTTACCTCTATATCATCAACGCCGCGCTGGTTGGCGGGATGATCGCATGGTTGGTCTCGCTGATTGCTCATGTGCGCTTTCGCCGCACTATTTCCGCCGAGCAACTGGCCGAAGCAGGTCTGCGCTCACCGCTGGGAGGCATCGGCTCTATTCTGGGATTCATCGCGATTGTGGCCGCAGTTGCTTGTACGTGGTGGGTGTCGCAATCGAGCGTTGCCGCACAAAGCGCAGGGATTTATCTGGTGGTGCTGACGGGAGCGTATTTGCTGGTGAGAGCAGGATCTAGAGCTAACGTGGATGATTCAGCTAAAAAGAAGTAGCGGAGGAAAGGCAGAGCAAGACACGATAAGCCGCACAGTCGGAACCATGCGCACAATAAAGGCAGCATCTGCAGGAATGCATCTGCTGCCTCGGTTAACGACGTTTCAAGCAGGTTTTACCACGGTTCCACGTTGACCTGATCGCCATTGAACCTGTGTAAGCTGAAGCCCTGGAACGGCGGCGTTTCGAAGTACTCCTCGTCCTGGTCCTTCAAAATAGACAGGGTGGTTTCCTGGCCGAGCAGGTTGGAATTGTTAGCATCTGTCCGCCAGTGGACGCCGGCGATATTGCGGGCCTGCGAGATGTTGGAGGCCAATTTGTTGAGTTCGCCGCCGACAGTCAAAACCGAGTCGGTAAACGGAACCAATGTTTGCCCGCTCGGGTCGTTGGGATCGACCATGACCGGGCTCTTGATGGGCTGGTTCTCGTCAAACAGCGCCTTCAACATGGTGACGCAAGCGCCGGCCTTGGTGGCATGTCCTGAGCCATAGGAGCTGTGCATCGGAGAGCCTTCAGGAAAAGCAAGAGGAAGAAGATAGGTGCCATATTTGCTGAAGATGCGGGTCAGTACCGGATCATTGAGAAAGTCCGGATGGAAGGGGAAATTATCGAGGCCGCGGCGCTGTACCTCCGCCCAGCCGCCGTATTCCTCCGGACGCAGCCGCCGGTGCACCAGCCATTTCTGATACCAGATGTTCTTGCCTGCCGGGACCGATACCCGCGCTACCTGGGTGGTGAACCAGGGGCCGCCGAATGTGGCAAAGCCCGTCTGGGCCAAGGAGTCGGCGGCGGTGAGCATGGCGCCGGCAGGCGATTGCCCCGTGCCGTCATCGATGGTCGGCCCGTAGGGGTTGCCGTTTTCCGGCGCCTCCACGTTCAATTTGTATTTGCCATTGATGAGGAACAGCGCCGCCAGAAGATAGTGGTTGTAGCCTTCCAGGTCAAAATGCACCAGCGTGGTGAAATCGCGGCCGGTGCGTATGAAGTGGCGAGAGCTGAAGTCGGGAACAGTGCGCGGGACATCACAGCCTTGATGGACCGTCTTCCAGTTGGCAAACGTGGTTACGTAATCCTGAAGCGCCACGGAGGCCACGCGCGCGTCAAGGTACTGGGCCCCGTAATGCTGCGACTGCAGCAGGAACTGGGAAACATATGGCCCTACGGTGCAGCCGGGATAGGGATCGCGGAATAGATTGTTCGGGGTGACCGGCTGCGGGCCGGTGTAATCACTCCCGAAGCGGCTGAGGTCATTGGCGGCGGCGATGGCGGTCTCATTTGAGGCGTACTGGTCAAAGGGCACATCGCGGAGCAAGGCCGCCCAGTACAGCTCGACGGCTTCGGCGGCTTCCTGCCGGCTGGCGAATTTAGGAGCAATAGGGAAGCCTTGTCCCGAGCCGGGCACGGCCTGGATCTGATGAGAATCCGCGCCTTCCAGCTCATAGGCATATCCGGCAAGCGGATTGACCATGCGGCGGGCCATCGAGAGATCGGAGCAGCCGAATTGGGACCTCAGATTCTCGAAGGCGGCAAAGGTGCCGGTCTCGATGGCTGTAAGCAATGCCTGATAAGCCGTGGGATTAACCAGGCCCGTGCTGCCGCTCTGCGCCAGTCCCTTGGTGAAGCTGGCGAAATAGTTATGGTTAGCGTACAGCTCTTCGTCGTTGTTGTCCGGGTGTGTGGGGATGGGTAGGTTGTGCTCGCCGGTAGAGGATTCATTCCGATTTTCAAAGGACGCGTCAGCCCGAACTGGCCCGGTCTGAGGCCCAATGTCTGTCGCAGAGAGTTGGGTGCTCCTGGACGACACCACGATCGGTTCCAATCCAACCAGTGCAGTCGTTACGCTGACCGCCGCCGCTCCTTTGATAAAGGTCCTCCGGCCTACCTGCAGATCCAAGGAGTGATCTGGTTTTACGTTCGGCTGGTCCGGTTTGATGTTCAATGTATCTACTAAAGTGTTTAGCTTTTTCAGACTACGACTCATGCTCGTTTCTCCGCTCCGCCCTCTACATGGCGGCGTCGGTAGGGTGGCTAAGTTGGTTTTTAAGTTCGGAGAAGCCTGGGTTCGGCCGAGCCAGATAACGAACTCAACGCCCGCAACCTGGAAGGTGCAAAATCGAGAGTAGAAGAAGATTGGGTCTCTACGACATTAGGAAATTCAGAGACTCACACGTGAGATGCTGATTTGTTTTGAGTCAGGAGAGCACTCAGGTGCGCCAACTTGCGCCAACCGTCCACCGTCGGACCAAGGGAACAAGCTGATCTTGTGGCTGATTCCGAACTCCGAATGATAAAAGTTCTGGAATGAGTCTGCCGGGACTAGCCGCTGGCATGGCAAAGCGCTAAAGGGGGTTATTCCTGTGAGTTTCCGGCCGCATCGGGGAGCTGTGCTTCGGCCTCCGGGCCGCTTACAAACCCCGGTTTCGGTCTTCCCGCCACAAAGTAATACACCACTCCCAGCGCCATCAGTACCAGTCCGAATCCCAGCTGGCTCACGCTGCCCAGCCGGCCCAGCTCCAGTTGCTCGCCACGATTTTTGATCAGCGCAATCAGCAGCAGGGCAGTAGGACCAATGCCAATGGCGATTGCGCCAAACATGCCGCCGGGGACTCGAAATGGACGCGGCAGTTGCGGCTCGCGAATGCGCAGCACAATCAACGCCAGAAACTCCAGCACCAGGCTGGCGCCATAAAGAAGGATATCGAGCATGATTAGGTTGTCAAAGCTCAGACCAAGCGACGCTGCCCATGCGATGCCTAAAACGATGATCGCGACCCACGGCGCTCCGTCTTTTAACTTGCGCGTAAAAATTTTGGGCAGATGTCCGTCTTCCGCCATTGCCACGGGCAGACGTGAATAAGACATCACCAGGGAATTGAAGGTGCCAAACTCGCTGATCATCGCCGCGCCCACTAATGCAGCGCCTAGCCACGGTCCTACGACCATGGATGCAATGCTGGCCCAGCTTCCGGCGGACCAGACTTCGGATTGCACGTGTAGGTGCCATACGGCGAGCACCGGAATAACGTAAGAAAGAAAAATCGCTCCCAGCGCCAGCAGCATCACGCGCGGATAAGTTTTTTGCGGATTCTCCACTTCATTGGCTACCGTGGACGCATTGTCCCAGCCCATGTAATTCCACATGGCCACCAGCATCCCGGTAAGCAAACTGCCCTGCGCCGGCGGCGTTGGTCCGAGCGTGATGTGGCGAAAAAAAGCATAGCCGGTGATGATCGCAAACGGAGACAGCATGAGCACGCCCAGCAGAACCGAGCCGGTCCCCACGGCTTTTGCGCCCAGCAGGTTCCACACCAGGCAGACCGCGATCATGGCGGCGGCAATCGCTACACCCCGATGTCCGGCAGTGGCAGCAGGCCAGAGCCGCCCCAGATAAAGCACGAAAAGCGTGGGATAAATAGCCATGTCAAAGATGCTGGCCACAAGAGAGAGCCACGCTTCCTGAAAGCCCCAGAACGGTCCCATGGCGCGGCGCACCCAGACGTAAAAGCCGCCTTCCGCAGGCAGCGCGGCAGCCAGTTCACCCACCATCAGCCCCGTGGGCAGGCTCCAGATTAAAGGGATAATAAAGAGGATGACGATCGCGAGCTTGTAGCCGGTGTCCTGGACCAATTCCTCCACGCCGTACGGGCCGCCGGAGACCATGAAGTATGTGGCCGCCGCCAGCGATAATACCGTCAGCTTGCGGCGCGAACCATTCTGGGTTTTTCGCATCGTCGTGAAATGGAATATAGCACCGCTGCCGAACGACGCTAAACGAATTTGTACTTGCCAAAACCCTCACCACGGATGAACACGGATTCGACAGATTAAAAACATCAGAAAATATTTTCCTGTGTTCCTGGTTATGAAAGCCAATGCTGGAATATCGGCACCGCTGCAATCGAAAGAGTTAACGCTGATTTCTGATCCGTTCAATCCGTGTTTATCCGTGGTAAGGTTTTTTCTCGTGGGCCACATCGGGTACACTTTTAATCGACAACACCGGAGACCTTTCATGGCAGACGATCTTCTTCGCTTTCGCTCTGAATTTCCGATTCTTGAGCGCACCACCTACATGATCAGCAACTCGCTGGGCGCAATGCCTCGCGGCGTGTATGACTCAACGCGTGAATTTTGCGACATTTGGGCCACGCGTGGCGTACGCGCATGGGAAGAAAAATGGTGGATGATGGCCGTGGAAGTGGGCGACGAAATTGGCGCAATTATGAACGCCCAGCCCGGCTCCGTCAGCCCACATCTCAATGTCACAAGTTGCCAGGCGGTGATCGCTAGTTGCTTCGACTTCAGCGGCAAGCGCAACAAGATCGTTTATAGCGACATGAATTTCCCCTCCGTGATGTATTTCTGGGAGGGCCAGCGCAGCCGCGGCGCTCGCGTTCAGATGGTCCGCACCGATGACGGCGTTCACGTGCCTACGGAGCGGCTGATCGACGCAATCGATGAAGAGACGCTTCTGGTTCCCATTTCTCACGTGGTGTTTCGCAGCTCTTATATCAAGGACGTAAAAGCCATCACTGAAAAAGCGCACAGCGTGGGCGCGCACGTGGTGATGGATTGTTTCCAGTCGCTGGGCAATGTTCCGGTCGATGTGCAGGCGCTCAACGTCGATTTTGCTGTTGGCGGCGTGCTCAAGTGGCTGTGCGGAGGAGCAGGCACTTCGTATCTGTATGTGCGTCCCGATCTGGGCAAGAAGCTGAGACCGGGATTCACTGGCTGGTTTGCCCACGAGCATCCGTTTGAATTTGAGATTGGCGCCAGCAAATATGGTGAAGCGCCGTTTCGCTTCATGCAGGGAACGACCAACGTCCCGGGATTTTATACCGCGATGCCGGGGCTGAAGATTATTCGCGAGGCTGGCGTGGATCGGATCCGCGAGAAATCGAAAAAGATGACGTCGCGGCTGATTGAGCTGGCAGACCAGCGCGGCTGGCGCGTGAATGCGCCGCGCGATCCCGAGCAGCGTGGCGGGACTGTTGCCATCGACATGCCAAATTCCAAGGAAGTTTGCCAGGAACTGCTGCTGCGGGACGTGCTGGTGGACTATCGGCCCAAGGCTGGAGTGCGGTTTTCCCCGCATTTTTACAACACTATAGAAGAGATTGACCGGGCGATTGGAACGGTGGATGAGATCCTGAGCACCATGCCGGCGGAGCTGGCGGCGAATAAAAGTTGAGATTTTTGATTCCTTTGCACAATTTCTGTTGATAATTCGCCTTTAGTTCGTTAATATTTCGCTTGTATGGCAATTACAAAGCGACAACGGCAGGTTTACGACTTCCTTCAGGAATTCATCCAGCGCAATGGCTACTCACCATCGTTCGAAGAAATCGGCGATGGGCTGGGCTTGAGTTCACTGGCAACCGTGCATAAGCACATCTCCAACCTGGAGAAAAAGGGCCTCCTCAAGCGCGACTATAACCGCAGCCGGTCCATTGACGTGCTACCGGTGCGCGGAATGTTCAAGCGGATGGCACCCAAGGACCTTGCGCTCCCATTGATGGGTCGCATCGCCGCCGGGCAACCGATTGAGGCCGTGGAAACTCCAGAAACCATCTCCCTGGGCGACATCACCCGTTCCAAAGATGTTTTCGTGCTGCAGGTAAAAGGCGAAAGCATGAAGGATGAGCACATTGTGGACGGCGACTATGTTTTAGTGGAAAAAACCAAAGACGCCCACGATGGCGAAATCGTGGTAGCGCTGGTGGAAGGCACAGACGCGACGCTGAAACGGCTGTTCCGCGAAGGCGCAAACATTCGCCTGCAACCTTCCAATACCGCCATGACGCCGATCATTGTCCCGGCAAAATCAGTGCAGTTGCAGGGAAGAGTGATTGGAGTGCTGCGGAAATACTGAACTGGAATCCAGATTCAAAATTTAACAACATCCGCCCGCGTAAATGCGGGCGTTTTTGTTTATGCGGAAAAGTTCTTTGTGCAACCAGCGGCGGGCCGCTTCGGTGTTTGCACAAAAACCACAAACCTCACCACAGATAACGCTGATAGCACTGATTTACACGGATCGAAGTTTGATAAAACCATTTTGAGTTTGTAAATCCGTGTCATCCGTGTTCATCCGTGGTGAGATTTGCTTTCTTGTGCAAATCACGCTTCGGCTATCTTTCCACAATGGCATCTGAAAATGCCGACGCCATCTTATCTCCCCAGCCCTCGCGCACATTCAGCGCAATAGCATAAGGCAGAAAGCGGTTCATCAACTCCGCGCGCTGCTCCGGAGTGTTTACCCTGTCCAGCGGGTCCTGTTCCACGCGCGCTAGAAATTCGCGGAAGCCGGCAAGCTGCTGCAAAATGATGAGCCCGCGCGGCGTAGGAGCGCGCATGATCACGAAAAAAATGTTATTGAGCAGCACGGAGAGCAAAAGCGCCAGCACAAAACCGTGCGACTGCGGCAGCGCCGCAAAATAAATGACTGCTCCGGGCAGGCCGAAGAAAAGCACGGGAAGCATGACGCGGCCTATACGCTGTCTCGTCGAGGGATGTGTTGGCTTTGAAGTCCACACGCCGCCAATCACCAGTCCGGCAAGCGACGTAAAAAGCAGCAGCCAGAAAGTAATAAACATTGAAGAAGACGCTTCCAGCGATGCAGCCGTGAATAGGCCCCAGGCAAATGTGGCAGCCATACCAATGCCGGCATAACGGAAGTTCTGGCGGAAGTAGATTCCCTGCAGGTTCTTCCGAAACGTATCTTGAAGCGCGTCAATATGGCGCTTGATGGCCTCTGCTGCCAGCGGATCGATAATTACCTGGCTTTCTGGCGACGGCGACAGCCTGACGGCCGCGCTCGAACCAGGCACACCCATCTTTTCGGCAAAAGCGTTATTGTTCCGCATCGCCACGGCCGCTGGACGAACCATAGCGCCGTTCTTTGTGTTGCTATTTGTTGCTGGTGGAGACACTTCGCCGATGATCGCCGTGTTGGAATCAGCATACGGCTGCACGGTCGAAACCACGTGGAAAAGAGTTTTCACCGCAGACGCTTCGTCCGGCAGCAATATGGGCGATGAATTAAGCAGTGAGACCGCATAGCTTCCAGCCTGGGGTTGGATTGCGACTACACCTTTGGCTGCCAGTCCGGCCAGCACCGCCGCCAGGGTTGTGCCATCACTGCCGCCGGTCAGGATATAGCGCGCCACGCCGGGAGAAATTCCTGCTGGAGGTTCATACCGGGGAGAAACAACTCCAATTTTCGGATCGCGGCCCACCGCCCACCAGCAGACCACATAGAAAGCAAGCAAGAGCGCGGGGAAAGCGAGCCGGTAAAAGTCAGGGATCGCAAAGAGATTCGCCATAGATATGAGTTCCCAAGCAAGGCACTTGATCAGCAGCAGCTCCGGCGAGATTCTACTTTGTTTTAGCGATCTTTAAGCAAAAAACTGAACCTGAAAAGCCCAGGCTCAAAAACTAAAAGCCCGGCACAGGACCGGGCTGGGCTGATGATTCGCAAAGAGAAATTTAGCTAACGTGCTTGTTCAGGGCTTTTTCTATCACGTCGCGGTTCACATAGCCCACAATCTGTTCCTGCACCTGGCCACCTTTAAAGATCAGCAGGGTGGGAATGCCGCGCACGCCGTAGCGTTGCGGGGTCGCCGGGCAGCTGTCCACATCCATCTTGCCGACCTTTATTTTTCCCTGGTATGCGGCAGCCACTTCGTCCACCACGGGCGCCAGCATTTTGCAAGGGCCACACCAGGCTGCCCAGAAATCGATCATGACCGGCTGATCGCTCTTCAAAACTTCCTGGTCAAAATTGCCATCAGTTATTTCAAGAATTCCAACGCTCTCCATGAATTGCCACCTTGATTAAAAATTTGTCACGCCCCGAATCGGCTTTGCGACCTACCATCCTAGCAAATGTATTAGATGAAGCTAATGCATTTAGGTTGCGAAAATGCGGTAAATCATTGTTGGGAAAAGAGATATTCTCCTGTCAGCAAAGTTACTAAAGTGACGTGGACGAAGGGACAGGGTGGTTCTAGACTCTCCCTCGGTGGTAAGGCAGTTCTGGGGGAGGGCTGCCGGGCGTCCTGCGATTCGTCGCGGGACGCTTGTTTTTTGGGCGGAAAAAGAGCGGCCATTTGGGCCGCCCTCTTGGTCTCATCCCTAAGTTAGCTACCGCCGGTCATGATCGTGGTCTCTGTCGTGATCGCGATCCTTATCGCGACGGTTGTCATGGTCCCGATCCTTTACTTTGTGGCGGTCCCTGTCTGCTTGGTGGCGATCACGGTCTCCATCTCGATCACGAGCTACCTGCCTGCCGCCGTTCCACCGGCGGTCATCAGCGTCATGGTCGTTCCGGCGGCGGTCATCGCGGTCATGATCGTTCGCGTAACGGCCGTTAGGTGCATAGCGCTGATTGTCGCGGAAGCGGGGATCATTGCGGAAACGCGCTTCGTTCTGACGTCTCCAATTCCAATATTCCTGCTGGCGTTCACGGTTTAACCGATTGTATTCGACGTAGTTGTACCGGCGTTCCGCAAGCCATTGGCGGTAATACGGATCATTCTGCCCGTAGTAGCCGCTGTTCCCGCCGTATGCATAAGGATCGTTTCGATACCGGTGCTCCGCGCATCCGGTCGTCACGATTGTCCCCAGTGCCAGAGTTGAAATTAAGAGTCCTGAAAATAGACGCATGAAACCTGTTTCCTCCTTGTCCCCGTGTGTATCGCTTTAAGAGATTAGATGCGCGAGGGATTAGGCCCGCTGAATCATGCTCAGAGAGGCTAAACAAATTTTAACGGTGGGAATCAGGCAACCTCATCAGAGTTGCTGCTTTTCATTGGTCGATACATGAGAAGCTGTGGCGAAGCGGCAGTTGGATCCTAGGGCGGTCTTAAATTTCTTCCGCGCAAAGTGTTATCCTCAAAGGTTAGGAATCCTCCGGAACTTCCGCTGGACCAGTTCCCTTATCAATCTGGATTACATACGAGATGAGCAGCAAAACAGCACAGTTATCGGCAAGTGAAATCTCCCTAGGACGTGAAAACGGTCGCGAGCAGGTTTTTGATGCCTACCGCCGCTGGGGCTACCTTGACGCCAATTTGAATCCCTTTGGCGGGCCGATTGGTGGCGGCTATTCCGACCTTCCTACTGACGCTGAGGGCGCGGAAGAGGCCCGCAGGGTTTATTGCGGAACCATCGGTGCAGAGTTCATGCATCTGCCGCAGCGCGAGCGCCGCGAGTGGATCCAGAACCGCCTCGAAAATCCCGGTCCGCAGCAGGTGGATCGTCGCTGGCTGGCTGAGCGTCTGCTTCAGGCCGACCTCTTTGAGCAGATCATGCAGACCCGTTATCTGGGCACCAAGCGCTATTCCGGTGAAGGCGCTACAGCGCAGATTCCGCTTCTGGATATGATTCTGGAGACCGGCGCGGAACTGGGCGCCACGACCACAGTAATGGCCATGAGCCATCGTGGACGCCTTACGGTGATGACACTGGCCGTTGGTATTCCGGCGGAAAATATCTTTGCCGGATTTGAAGATGTTGATCCGCGCAGCGTGTTGGGCGGCGGCGACGTAAAATATCATCAGGGCGCGACCGGCGAATTTCACACGCGTAAAGGCAAGACCATTCGCACGCATCTGGTTTCCAACCCCAGCCACCTTGAGGCGGTTGATCCGGTAGCGCTGGGACGCACGCTAGCCAAGCAAAAACATATCGGTGAAAACGGCACGAAGGAAATTCTTCCCATCATTATGCATGGTGACGCTGCTTTTGCCGGCCAGGGAATCTGGGCGGAAACGCTGAATTTTGCCGGACTCAAAGGCTATTCCGTTGGCGGCGCGATTCAAGTGATCGTCAATAACCTGATCGGCTTTACCACCAATCCGAGTGAACTGCATACGTCGCGCTTCTCTTCAGATCTGGCCAAGCGCCAGCCCATTCCAATCTTCCACGTGAATGCAGAAGATCCGGAAGCCGTGCTGCGTGTCGCGCGCATGGCAACCGAGTATCGCTACCAGTTTGGCAGCGATGTAGTGATCGACCTGGTCGGGTACCGCCGCCATGGCCATAGCGAGGTTGACGATCCCACCATCACGCAGCCGCTGCTTTACAAAAAGATCAATGCTCATCGTCCGCTGTTTGAGATTTACGCGGAGCAGAACAAGATTGACACCACGGAGATGGCGCAGAATTTCCGCGCCAAGGTAGACGCTGCGTACGATCACGCGGCGCAGATGCAGAAATCTCCGGTACTGCGCAAGCTGCCTGCCTACTGGGACAAATATCGCGGTGGCCGCTATAAGCCAGAGTACGAAGTGGCAACCGCCGTCGATGCGGGCAGACTGCAGGAGATTACCGAGAAGCTGACAACGTATCCGGATGATTTTGCCATTCACCCGAAAGTCAAAAAGCTGCTGGAGCAGCGCGAGAAGATGGGCACTGGCAAGCTACCGGTGGATTATGGAATGGCCGAAGCGTTGGCGTTTGGATCATTGCTTACCGAGGGCATTCCCATTCGTCTTTCCGGACAGGACGCGCGACGCGGAACTTTCAACCATCGCCACTCTTGCTTGATCGATACGGAAAATGAAAAAGAGTATGTGCCGCTCTGCCACATCCGGCCAGGCCAGGCATGGTTTGAAGCTTACAATTCGATCCTTTCAGAAGCCGCTGTGCTGGGCTTTGAATACGGGTTCAGCCGCGATTATCCTGACGGCCTGACCCTTTGGGAAGCACAGTTTGGCGACTTTGCTAACGGCGCACAAGTCATCATCGACCAGTTCATTGTGGCCGGTGAGGATAAATGGGGCCTGCTTTCAGGATTGGTGATGTTGCTGCCGCACGGATATGAAGGCCAGGGGCCGGAGCACTCCAGCGGCCGCATTGAGCGTTATCTGCAACTGGCGGCCAAGGACAACATCCAAGTCGCACAGCCATCGACGGCCGCGCAGTATTTCCATCTGTTGCGACGGCAGGCATTGCGAAGCTGGCGGAAACCGTTGATCGTGTTTACGCCCAAAGGCATGCTGCGCCATCCTGACGCAGCTAGTCCGTTGAATGAATTCAGCGATGGAAAATTTCAAACCGTGATCCAGGACCCGGAAATCACTAACGCCGAAAGGATCATCGTTTGCACGGGGAAGGTCGGCCACGAACTGCGGCGTGAGCGCAAGCGTCGTAACGGCACAAAGACGGCCATCATTTTCCTGGAACAGCTTTTTCCGCTGCCGGAAAGCGAACTGGAAGCGGCATTCGCGCAGCACACAAATGCGCGCGAGTTTCTCTGGGTGCAGGAAGAACCCGCCAACATGGGCGCATTGAACTTCCTGGCGCCACAGTTGGAGCGTTTGGCCCGGGGCGCGCCGTTCCGCTCGGTGAAACGTTCACCGTCGTCAAGTCCATCCACAGGTTCGCACACGGCCCATGAGATGGAGCAAAAGACACTGCTGGAGCTGGCATTCAAGGCGTTTTAGGGCGGCAAGAATGCCGCATCGTAGGTTAGGCCAGGGTCATCCAAGATTATGAGTCCGGTACTTATAAATGAAAGGTGGTTGAAATGGCACAAGGAACTATAACGGCACATGAGGTCCCGGCGCTGCCATACGCGTACAACGCGCTGGAGCCGCACATTGACGAGCAAACCATGCACCTGCACCATGACAAGCACCATGCGGCTTATGTAACCAAGCTGAACGGTGCAATTGAGAAACATCCTCAACTGGGCAGCAAGAGCCCTGAAGATCTGCTGCGCAATCTGAGCGCGCTGCCGGAAGATGTTCGCGGCGCGATCCGCAACAACGGCGGCGGACACGTGAACCACACCATGTTTTGGCAGATCATGGGACCGAATAAAGGCGGCAATCCTACCGGCGCGGTCGCCGACGCCATCAACAAAACATTCGGCAGCTTTGACGCGTTTAAGGAAAAGTTTGAGGCCGCCGGAGTGAATCAGTTCGGCAGCGGCTGGGCCTGGCTGGTCCGCACTAAGTCTGGGGAGTTCAAGATTACCTCCACTCCAAACCAGGACAATCCGATTTCGAACGGCGAATTTCCCATCTTCGGCAATGACGTTTGGGAGCACGCCTATTACCTGAAATACCAAAACCGCCGTCCTGACTACCTGAAAGCCTGGTGGAACGTGGTGAACTGGGATGAGGTCAACAAGCGCCTGGGCCAGGCCGACAGCTTTTTCAAATGAATTCTTTGCTTTTGTTAAGCCGCTCATCCCTGGGCGGCTTTTTTATTCATTCTTGTAACGCTTGTACCCCAAGTGGCACTACCTTCGCGCACGAAACAGCAAACAAAGTGTGCTATAAGGTGGGTGCGAACCCCCCAATTTAAAACTAAATCTATCGACAAGGATGAGGTGTGTTTTGAACAGATTCTTACAGGGAACGTGTGCGCTTGCGTTTGTGCTTTTTGCCATTGGATCGGCAAACGCCGCGGACGAAGACTTCAAGGGCTTTTACGTCGGTGCAACTGCCGGTGGAGCATTTGGCAGGCCCAGGGTGGACACTGCCCCCAGTTTCAGTCCAACGGGCTATTTCGCCGCCACCAGCACGCCGGCAATCACCAGCGCCAGCAACCAGACAATAAATATGAACGGCCTTAATGCCGGAGGCGAAGCTGGCTTCAACTTCCAATGGGAGAGCTTTGTCGTTGGGCTTGAAGCTGACTATGGCGCCATGAACCTTAGCGGCAGCACAACCGCCACAGCATTGTATCCCTGCTGCGCACCAACCTCGTTCACGGTGACGCAGACCGCAAAGACAAGCTGGGTATTCACCATTCGTCCGCGCATCGGCGTGGTTTTTGGCCGCTTTCTGCTCTACGGAACCGGCGGGGCCGCGATTACCAATGTGAAATACACTGGATTGTTTACCGATACATTTGCCACCGCCCATGAGAGCGCAGCCATTGACGAGACGCGGCCAGGGTGGGTCGCCGGAACTGGCGCGGAATATCGCCTGGCTCACCACTTGTTGATTAAAGGGGAATACCTCTGGAATGATTTCGGCGTGGCATCCATTCCAACCAGCAATCTAACGGCATTTACGCCACCGATTGCATTCCACACCAACATCTTCACTCATACGGTAAATATGAGAGCTGGGATTGTGCGCGCTGGAATTAATTTCCGTTTCTAAACGCAACAGCAGGTTGTGACCGATCTCTGAGCCGCCCGTAACCTGGGCGGCTTTTTTATCTTATGCCGCCGCTTCGCGGATCGTTTTTGCGCTCTTGTCGAGCAGCTCTCTTTCCTGCCCGGACATCTCCGGCATGATAATTCTGCTCACTCCATTACGCCCCAACACGCTGGGAAGTGAAAGCGTTGTGCCAAAATCGGAGTTGAATGATCCAATGGGGATTATCGATTGTTCATCGCGCAGCACAATTTCCGCGATCCGGGCCGATACTACGCCGATTCCAAAAACGCTGGCGCCCGTGCCTTCAATGATGGTGATGTTCGCGTATCGAACTTCCTGCTCAATTTCTTTTTTGAACTGATCAAAGCTGATGCCATTGTCTTTTGCAAACTGAGAGATGGATCGTCCGCCGAGGCGCGCACTGGACCACAGGAAGACCTGCGACGTGCCATGTTCACCCACCACAGTCGCCTCCACGCTTTGCGGATTCACTTGCAGCCGCCGGGCCAGATGAAAACGAAAACGCAATGAATCAAGATACGTTCCTGTGCTCAGCACCTTGGCATGTCCCAGCCGTAGGGCGAGGTCAGCGAGCGGATCAGGGGGATCAGTCACTACCAGAAGTACTGCATCGGGGGCGGCTTGCGTAATCTTTGGAATGATATCTTCATAGGCTTTGGCATTCTTGTGCAGCAAATTGAGGCGGCCTTTCGGATCGCTGCGGTCGGTCGCTCCGCCATCTTTCTCATTCACTCCGGCGGTCACCATGATCAGCGATGCGCCCTGAAGGTCTGCATATTCGCCCGCCCGGAGCCGCACGTGCGGTTGTAAAGCGGCCCCGTATTGGACGTCAGTGATTACGCCATCGGCCCGTTTGCGATTGCGGTTCACCAAAACAACCTCGCAAGCTACGCCCCTGGTAATCAATGACGTAAGACAAGCCGCACCAACAGCCCCGGCTCCAACAATGCCCACCTTCATGCAAACACCTCCACAACCTCAGATTTTAGATGCCGTGGGAATCGATTTCGAACGCTGTCGCAAGTCGCCCTGACCGGATCGTGCGTCGAGCTCGTGCGGGTGCCACGAGATGTGCCGAGGTCCGGACCTGTGCAAAATACTTTCGTTCTCTCGTTCAATGGTTGGTATTTATGCGAAACTTCAGGAGAATGCTCATGCTGGAAAACATTCTTCAAGACCTGCGCTATGGCGCGCGTATGCTCTGGAAAAATCCAGGCTTCACTTTTGTTGCGGTGCTAACCCTGGCGCTCGGCATCGGCGCGAACACTGCCATCTTTAGTCTCGTGGACGTGTTGCTATTCCGTCCTTTGCCAGTGTCAAAGCCTAATGAACTGGTGCGGATCTTCGGCGGTGAGACCAGAGGAAATGCGGGCTGGGGCTATGTTTCGCTGCCGGCGTTTCAGCAGTATCGCGATTCCAGCGAGGCTTTTGCCGGACTGGCTGCCTATGTTGATCGTTTTCCCGCCAATGTCTCCGCCGGAAAATTCGGCACGGAGCGCGTTGATGCCGGTATGGTTACCGGGAACTACTTTCAGCTTCTCGGGGCAATGGCAGAGATGGGCAGAACATTGCTGGCCGACGATGACCGCAAAGATGCCGCTCCGTCCGTTATGCTAAGCCATAATTTCTGGAGACGGCATTTCTCTTCCACCCAGAGCGTGCTTGGGTCGCAGATATTGATTGACGGCCAATGGTTCACGGTAGTGGGCGTAACTCCGGCAGGATTTGGAGGCGTTTCATTTGAGAACTTTCCTGAGATATGGATTCCCCTCGCCTACGGGGTTGAGATTGATCCCTTGCTCAAGAGCCAGATTCCGCTGAATCACCAATCATTTGTGCCGTTCGCTGTTGTCGGGAGGCTCAAGCACGGAGTCTCTGAAGCGCAGGCACAGGCGCAACTGGATACGCTTGCGGAGCGGAATGGAGCGGGCAACCCTGACCCTGCTGAAGGGCGGGACTGGAAGCGTCCGTGGCCTGTATTGGTCCCTGTGACTCAAGCTGCCAGGCAGACCAACGCACAATTTTCATTTCTGCTGCTGGGAATCGTTGCGCTAGTGCTTTTAATTGCGTGCGCCGATGTAGCGGGATTGATGCTGGCGCGGTCGGAATCCCGTCAGAAGGAAATCGCCGTCCGGCTGGCGCTGGGAGGTTCACGGCAACGGATTATGATGCTGCACTTGTCAGAAGCTTTGCTGATCTCTGCGGCTGGATCTGTTCTGGGTTGCATGTTCGCGAGCTGGACGACGCGACTGATTGTTCTCACCGCTCCCGCGACTCTTGATTTGCCCTTGGGCCGGGCTTCTTCAATTCTCGATCTGCGCGTTCTGGCCTTTACCGGTTTTATCGCGTTTGCCGCGGCTTTGATCAGCGCAGTGGTCCCTGCGCTGAAATATTCGCGCTCTGACTTAGTCCATAACATCAAGAGCGATTCAAATCGCTCAAGCGCGGTTGGACATGGTTTCTCTGCACAGGCTGCGCTGGTGGTGATGCAAGTTGCTGCTTCAGTGCTGTTGCTGGTGGGAGCCGGGTTGCTGACGAGGACGCTTTGGCATGCCTCGCAGGTCCGGCTGGGATTTGATCCTGAACACGCTGTCTTTGCATCGACCGATCTGATACGCCAGGGCTATGACAAGAATGCGGCCGTAAATCTGCTGGACCCTCTGCTGGACTCTTTGCAAGCGCAGCCCGGCGTGGAGTCAGCCGCCTTGGGAACTCCTCCCATGAGTGCGGATATGTCTACCTCAGTAAAGATCGAAGGGCATGGCTCAGGCGACGGCAAACGGCAGGGGATTCGAGGCAGTCGCGTCAGCCCCGGATATTTCAAGACCGTTGGTATTCCACTGCTGAGTGGCCGTGACTTTAAGCGTTCTGATTCGGCCAATGGTCCGGGCGTGGCCCTTGTAAGTGAATCATTCGCGCGAAAATACTGGCCGAATGAACATGCGTTAGGCAAGCACATCGAGCAAGTCGGAATACATGATCAAACATTTGAGATTGTCGGGATCGTGGGAGATACGGCAAACCAGGATCTCCGGCGCGAGCCCCCGGCAATGGCTTATTTCCCTCTGGAACAGACCTATCTCATGTTTCCCTGGCAGCCCGATGTTTCCATGCTGGTGCGCGGCGCTGGCGATTCGGAACACTTGCTAGGATCAATTCGCCGCGCTGTTGCCGGCGTGGATTCTGCTTTGCCCGTATTCCGTATCAGGACATTGCGAGAGTATGTTGCAGGCGCTCTGGGGCAGGAAAGATTTTTAGCGCGGCTTTTGCTGGTGTTTGCCCTGATCGCTGTATTACTTGCCGCCGCAGGCGTATTCGGGCTTATTTCTTACAGCACTGCTCGTGCGACGCACGATTTCAGCATCCGCATTGCGCTGGGCGCTCAGATCGGGCATGTGGTGTGGCTTGTTTTGAAGAAAGGGTTGGCACTGGCCGCGCTTGGATTGCTTCTGGGATTGGGCGCTGCCCTTTGGCTCACGCGTCTCGTCGTGAGCCTGCTTTTTGGGGTAAGCCGGAACGATGCTTTAACCTTCGTCGCAGTCGCGGCCCTGACTCTCCTTGTCGCATTGTTGGCTTGTTATTTGCCGGCGCGCAGGGCCATGCGCGTTGATCCGCTTGAGGCGCTTAGAAGCGAATGATGCGTGGCTGACTGATCTGCTTGATTACTGGTCCACTTGATTAAAGAGTGCAGTTGGAGCATCTTCAATGCCAGCGGTCGCATTGCCCGCCCGCGCGCCCACTGATAAACTTAGGGGTTTGCCTTGCTCGATCAAACTCTTCATACAGTAGGTTTTCTCTTTATGGCACAAGCTACAGACATTGCAATCGTAAGCGGCGCACGCACGCCCATGGGCCGCTATTGCGGCAAATTACGCGACTTTACCGCCATGGACCTGGCCGCGGTCGCCAGCCAGGAGGCGATCAGACGTTCAGGCGTCGATCCCAAAGAATTTGACCATGCTGTTTTTGGCAACGCGCAGCAAACGTCCGGCGACTCGCTCTATGGCGCGCGGCACGTCGCGCTAAAGGCTGGGCTGCCCATTGAGACTCCGGCGCTCACGGTAAACCGGCTCTGCGGATCGGGGATGCAGTCACTGGTAAATGCCGCGCAGATGATTCAATTGGGCGAAGCGAAGACGGTGCTGGCGGGTGGAATGGAATCGATGTCGCAGGCGCCTCACGTGATTCGCGGTGCACGCTGGGGCCTTGGGCTGGGCGAAGGCAAGCTGGAAGACTCGCTCATGGTAGCGCTGCTGGACACGTATTGCGGTCTTTACATGGCGAATACCGCCGAGCTTTATGCCGAGCAACAGGGCATCACGCGCCAGCATATGGATGAATTCTCTCTTCAATCGCAACAAAAGGCCGGTGCGGCGCAAAAGGCTTGCCGACTGGCGGAAGAGATTGTGCCGGTGGGGCTCAAGAATCGCAAAGGTGAGCCCACGGGCGAGATGTTTGAGAAAGACGACCATCTCCGTCCGGAGACAACCATGGAAGGACTGGCCAAGTTGAAGGCTGCGTTTGGCAAGAACGGAACGGTCACAGCCGGAAATGCCAGCGGCATCGTGGATGGCGGCGCAGCCGTGGTGATGATGACGCTTGATCAGGCTGAAAAGCGCGGTTTGAAACCAATGGGACGCATCGTGAGTTGGGGGATTGCCGGAGTGGATCCCAAAATTATGGGCAGCGGTCCCGTGCCGAGCACGCGTCTGGCGCTCAAGAAGGCTGGGTTGAAACTGGAAGAAATTGATCTCATCGAAGTCAACGAAGCTTTTGCTGGACAGTACCTGGCGGTCGAAAAGGAGCTTGGCCTTGATCGCAACAAGGTAAACGTCAACGGCGGCGCAATTGCGCTGGGGCATCCGCTGGGAGCTACAGGAACAAGGTTGGTGATCACGTTGCTGCACGAATTGCGGCGTCGCAAGGCTCAGTATGGGCTGGCGACAGCATGCATCGGCGGCGGGCAGGGTATTGCGATGATCGTAGAGAATTTGCAGCGGTGAAGGACCCGGAAAGCGCCGTCATGGCCCAGGATCTGATCAATAAATCATTGCAGGGGAAGTGCGTAACAAAGATTGATAACTATACCCAAGGGATGTGGCAGTTCTATTTTGATGAATGGTACTTCATCGTTTCGGCGCCATGGCGGCTAGTAAATGCGGAGGCTTTTCTGATCGGCAGAAATGACGATGGGCAATGGTACGGCTTGACAGAACCGGTCAACACCACCACTCGCGCCACCGATATTCTCCACGGCCGAAAAGTTGCGAGTGTTCCCACAGCCGATTTGAGGGTCCTTTTCGAAGGCGATCTCGAGTGGCAGGTCCTTACCGACAGCATAGGCTATGAGCCTTGGAATTTCAGCGGCAAGACGAGCAATATCAACATTGTGGCCCTTGGTGGCGGTGAACTGAGTCTCTGGTATTAAAAGTCTTCGAGGAGCATATGACAATCAAAAAAGTAGGCGTTCTCGGTTGTGGCCTGATGGGCTCAGGCATTGCCCAGGTCAGCGCCGTCGCTGGTTATGGCGTGATCGTGCTGGAGCAGGAACAGAGATTCCTGGACAAAGGCTTTGCCGGGATAGAGAAATCTCTATCTAAGATGTCCGAGAAGCCGGACAAGACCGGCATCACTCCGGAGAAGGCCAAGGAAGCCCGCGCGCGCATCAAGGGCACGACCAGCCAGAGAGACCTTGCTGATTGTGACATCATCATTGAAGCCATCATTGAGAACGTGGATGTGAAGAAGAAGACATTTGCGGAGCTGGACGCGATCGTGAAAAAAGACGCCATCTTCGCCAGCAACACCTCTTCCATTTCCATTACTGAAGTTGCGGCGGCAACCAGGCGCGCCGACCGGTTTGTGGGGCTGCACTTCTTCAATCCTGTTCCGCTGATGAAGCTTGTAGAGGTCGTACGCACCATCGCCACAGACAACGCCGCGTTTGAGACAGCCTATGAATTCGGCAAAAGCCTGGGCAAAGTCCCGGTCCGTACTAGCGACAAGACCGGCTTCATCGTGAACCGGCTTCTGGTTCCGTATATGCTCGACGCGATCCGTGCATACGAAGAAGGCGTGGGCTCAATCCCGGATATCGATAACGCCATGAGGCTGGGCTGCGGCTATCCCATGGGGCCGTTTACCCTGTTGGATTTTGTGGGACTCGATACCACCTACTACATCACGCAGGTCATGTTTGACGAGTTTCGTGAGCGCCGCTTTGCTTCGCCGCCGCTGTTGAAACGCCTAGTGATGGCAGGATGGTACGGACGCAAGACCGGCAAAGGGTTTTACGATTACGCGGACCCGAACAATCCTGTTCCGCAAAAGTTTTAACCATCATGAAGCGCCCCGGTTTGGTAACGATTGTTGCCGTAGCTGAGACTCTCGCCGGTGCGGCGCTTGTGTCTGTCACTGTCTTCGCCTTCCTTATAAGCAGAGAAGATGGAAAAGCCAGAGGCCTGGATCCGCTTGCCATAACGGCCTTGGGGGCGCTTGCCGGTCTGGCGGTCATCTCCTCTTTCGGACTCTGGAAGGGAGAGGCATGGGGTTGGGCCTTCGCCTTACTGACATGTCTGACGGGACTGGTTATTTTTCTTTGGGACCCGATTGAACGCCGCGTGTGGCCGCATGTTGACGATCTGAGCTTTATCGTCGGTTTTGCTGTTCTCGTCATTTTGCTGTTGCTGGCGCCAGTCCGCAGGTTCTTTCTGCCCAGTAAGGAAGAAGCCAATTAGATAAAATCACCGGTACGTTCCGGCTACTTTCAAATTATGGAAAATCTCAAATTCGAAAAGAAAAATCAGATCGCCTACGTCACGATCGACCGCCCAAAGGTGCTGAACGCGCTGAACATGGCCACAATGCAGGAGCTGTGGCAGGTCTTCAGCGAACTGAAAGACGACAAGCAGATTCGTGTTGTCATCCTTACCGGCGGCGAGAAAGCCTTCGTCGCCGGCGCAGATATTAACGAGCTGGCGAAGAACAATCCAGTTGATGCCAAGGCGTACACGCACAAAGGCCAAGCGACGATTGATTTGATTGAGAACCTAGGCAAGCCGGTGATTGGCTGCATTAATGGCTTCGCTCTGGGCGGTGGATGCGAGATTGCGATGGCGTGCACCATGCGCATCGCAAGCGAGAATGCAAAACTCGGCCAGCCCGAAGTAAAGCTCGGTCTCATCCCCGGTTACGGCGGCACCCAGCGTTTGCCCCGGCTGGTTGGGACAGGACTGGCCATGCAGATTCTCCTCACAGGAGAAATGATCACCGCGCAGGAGGCGCACCGCATCGGACTGGTGAATGAGGTAGTCGCAGCAGACCGGCTGATTCCACGAGCGGAAGAAATTGCGCAGAAGATTATCGGCATGGCCCCGCTGGCAATCCAGTACTGCATGGAAGCCGTGAACCAGGGCATGAACATGACGTTGCCTGAAGGATTGTTTCTTGAAGCCACACTGTTTGGAATGTGCTGCGCGACCGAAGACAAACGAGAAGGCACCACGGCTTTTCTTGAAAAGCGCGCGGCCAACTTCCAGGGCAGATAGCATGCACCCAGACTGGGAACCGGATAAGCTTGCCACTGCCGCCATCTTCTATAACCTGCATGAAGCCGACATTGCCAAAGGCCTGCTGGACTCTTGTGGCGTAGACTGTTTTCTATGCGATGAGCACATGCATCGTGTTCATCCGCTGACCAGTGAAATTATTGGTGGCGTGCGGCTGCAGGTTGCGCAACAGGATATTGAGCTGGCAAAAGAGCTGCTCAAAGAATACATACCCCCGGAAGATCCCGCGGGTCCCGGCTCGATAGAATAATGGGTTAGATCGAATGATTAAGGGTATTACCACAATTCGCCACGTTGCCGGCAGCAAAGAGTTCAAGGCGCTCAACAAGCTGTTCGATTCCATGGGCTTTGAGCGGGGGACTCCATGGAAGACCGCGCGAGGCCAGGGCGCGCCGTTCAAAGTGCCGCTGGGGCAGATTGAATTTGTTGAAGGCCTGGAGACGACCCATGCGGACATTTGGGTTGAAGTCACAGACCTGGATTCAATTCGCGATGTGCTGGTAAAGGAAAATGTCAAGGCATCAGAAATCCGCCAGACGGCCTGGGATTCGCGATTTCTAGTGGCTGAACCAGCCAAGGGATTGAAAGTCCTTTTCTGGCAAAAGAATCGCCCAACTCAAGACGCGATTGAAGGCGATCTTAACGCGCGGGGCATGCGCTTTGGCGTGGTGGTGAGCCGATGGAACTCGTTCATCACTGAGCGGCTCCTCCAAGGCGCGCTGGACGCGTTGCGTCGTAGCGGCTGTCGCAATGAAGATATCACAGTCGTCCGAGTGCCGGGAGCGTTTGAAATTCCCTCGCAGGCGCGTACCCTAGCGCAGAGCGGAAAGTATGACGCCATCGTTACGCTCGGCTGCCTGATTCGTGGCGAGACTACGCATTATGAACATATCTCGACGGAGGTCACGCGTGGGATCGGGCAATCGGCGCAGGAAACCGGCATACCCCACACTTATGGCGTGCTGACCTGTGAGAACCTCGAGCAAGCGCTGGATCGCGCAGGACTGAAGGCCGGGAACAAAGGTTTTGAAGCAGCGATTTCCGCTGTCGAGATGGTGAGCCTGCAGCGGAAGACCCAAAAAAGACCGAAAACGAAAACCAAGTCCGGAAAAAAAAAGAGTAAAGGCCGTTAAATGGGAACCCGACGTAAATCTCGAGAGCTGTGTCTGCAAATGCTCTTTCAATGGGATATGGGCAAGCAAGCCCCGGAGCACGTAAAAAAAACCTTCTGGTCGGAGCGCGGAGAAGTGGACGAAGAGACGCGCAACTTTGCCGATGATATTTTTCAGGTGGCTGTTGACCGGCAGCAGGAAATCGATGATCTGATCCAGAAGCACGCGCAGCACTGGCGGATGGAGCGGATGGCAGCCGTTGACCGCAATGTACTGCGTACGGGCGTCGCGGAGTTTCTGGGCCCGCACCACACGCCTCGGCCAGTGGTGATTAATGAGGCGCTGGAAATAGCGCGCAAGTTTTCTGCCCCGGAGTCGGTCCAATTCATCAATGGCGTGCTGGATTCGGTGGGGAAGGACCTGCCGACTTCGAAGGCCCCAAAGCCGAGTTAAGAGGCTCGCTCGCCTTCTGCGTTGGATTCGGGGTTTTTAGAAAAAGCAGTGCTACAATAAAGCACTCCAGCCCCCTGGTGCCCGCAATAATAAATACCAACGGACTTCTGATTGAAAAAGACTTCCATTACCTATGCCGATAGCGGCGTCGATATTGACCGCGCCGACCGCGCCAAGCAGCGCATTAAATACCTGGCCCATCGCACGTTCACTCCGGGAGTAGTGAGCGAGATCGGCGGCTTTGGTGGCATGTTCGCCATCGACAAGAAAAAGTTTCGCGATCCCGTGCTGGTATCCAGCGTGGATGGCATTGGCACGAAGCTTAAAGTAGCGTTCATGATGAACCTGCATCACACCGTGGGCGGCGATCTGGTCAACCATTGCGTGAATGACATTGCGGTGCAGGGCGCCACACCGCTGTTTTTTATGGACTATCTCGCTACCGGCTCGCTCGATCCGGCGATCGCAGAGAAGGTTGTGGAGGGGATGGCCGAAGCATGCCGCCACAACGGCTGCGCGCTCATCGGCGGCGAAACGGCTGAGATGCCCGGCTTTTATCCCAAAGGCGAGTACGATCTTGCCGGCTTTATCGTCGGCGTGGTCGAGAAGAGCAAAATCATTACCGGCGAGAACGTTGAAGTTGGGGATGTGCTTGTTGGGCTTCCTTCCAACGGTTTGCATACCAATGGTTATTCTCTGGCGCGCAAATTGTTTTTTGACGTTGCCAAGTACACGCCCGATACCTACGTGAACGAAATGAAAGCCAAGGCCGGAGCCGAGCTCATGCACACGCATAAGAGCTACTGGCCGGTGCTGAAGAAATTGATTGCGGCAGAGCTGGTACACGCCATGGCGCACATTACCGGCGGTGGAATTACTGACAACCTTCCGCGGGTACTGCCTAAAGGAACTGGTGCAGTAGTGGAAATGGGAACCTGGCCGATTCTACCCGTGTTTATACACATGCAGCATATTGGCAACGTGCCGCAGGAAGACATGATGCGGACTTTCAATATGGGGATTGGCATGGTGCTGGTGGTTCCGGCAAAAAAATTCAAGCGTGTGCAATCGATGATCGAAAAAATGGGCGAGAAAGCATATCTCATCGGGCGGATCGTCAAGGGCGATCGCAAAGTGCACTACGCATAACATGACGGCGCCAAAAAAACTGGGGATCCTGCTTTCCGGCCGCGGCTCAAATTTTGAGGCCATTGCCGATTCCATCAAAGCCGGAAGACTTCACGCCGAAATCGCGATTGTAATTTCCAATCGCGCAGATGCTCCCGGGCTGGAGTCGGCAAAGCGACGAGGTCTGAACGCGCAATTGATTCCTTCTAAAGGCCGTGTGCGCGAGGAGCATGATGCGGACGTGATCATGGCTCTAAAGCATGCACAGGTGGATTTGATCTGCCTGGCCGGCTATATGCGCCTGCTCTCGCCGGACTTCATACGAGCTTTTCCCAATCGCATTGTGAACATCCATCCGTCGCTGTTGCCAGCTTTTCCCGGCATGGACGCGCAGAAGCAGGCGCTTGATTACGGAGCAAAAGTCACCGGCTGCACCGTTCACTTTGTAGATGAGCATCTAGACCATGGACCAATCATTTTGCAGAAGATTGTGCCTGTGTTGGATGGAGATGATGTGCATTCGCTGTCGGCCAGGATATTGGAGCAGGAGCACGCGGCATATTCTGAGGCGATTGGGCTGATCTTGTCGGATGAAATCGAAATCATTGACCGCAAGGTGCTGCGCAAACGAGCGCATTCGGAGGGCCGGTAGAATGCTGCGAGTCAAACTGCTGGCTGCAGCAGCCAAAGCGCCCACAGTTGCTCATCCGGGGGAAGACCTGGGCTATGACGTCTATTCAGCCGAAACTATAACGCTGGAAGGCCGCAGTCATGCCATTGTTTCCACAGGTATCGCCATCGAATGTACATCGCCCGCTGGTGAGCCGATGGGAGCACTGCTGCGCGACAAGTCATCCATGGCGGCGCGGAGGCTGGTACTGACCGGTGGAGTGATTGATGCCGGCTATCGCGGCGAGATCAGAGTGCTGATGGAAAATCTCAGTGATCTTCCGGCGACAATCCGCGCGGGAGATAAAATCGCCAACCTGATTCCATATCCGGTGCTAACCGGCGAGGTGCAGGTGGTGGACGATCTGAACGAATCCAGCCGCAAGGCAGGCGGCTTTGGGTCAAGCGGAAGGTAGCGGAACAAACATGGACTGCAGTCGCTCTCGGCTGTGCTGAAATATCGAAGGCGGAGGATCCGACACTCCCCAGCACTTCAGATTTCAGAAAAAATCTATAATCAAATGCCAATGGCAAACTTTCCTCCTGTAGAAGAACAACTGGCTTACATCAAGAAGGGCGCGGCTGAGATTATCCACGAGCGCGAACTGCGCGAGCGCCTGGAAAATTCCATAAAGACTGGCAAGCCTCTGCGCGTGAAAGCCGGTTTTGATCCCACGGCTCCCGACCTGCACGTGGGGCACACAGTTCTTATCCGCAAGCTTAAGCATTTCCAGGATCTCGGTCACACCGTGATCTTCTTGATCGGCGATTTCACCGGAATGATTGGTGACCCCACGGGCCGCAATGCTACGCGGCCTCCCTTGACGCGCGGAGACGTTGAACGCAACGCGGAAACTTACAAGGCGCAAGTATTCAAGATTCTCGATCCACAAAAGACAGTGGTGGACTTCAACTCGCGCTGGTTCTCGCCCATGTCCGCGGAAGATTTTATTCGCCTGTGCGCCAAGTTCACGGTTTCGCAGATGCTGGAGCGCGAGGAGTTTCACAAGCGCTTCCAGGAAGAAAAGCCGATTCACATTCACGAGCTGCTCTATTCCATTTGCCAGGGATATGACTCAGTGGCTCTTGAAGCCGACGTGGAACTGGGCGGCACCGACCAGAAATTCAATTTGCTGATGGGGCGTGTGCTGCAAAAGGATTATGGGCAGCCATCACAAATCATCCTGACCATGCCAATCCTGGAAGGCACTGACGGCGTGCAGAAGATGTCAAAGTCATACGGAAACTATATCGGCATCAATGAGCCGCCGCAGGAGATCTATGGCAAAGTCATGTCGATCTCAGACGCGCTGATGTGGCGCTATTACGAACTTCTGACCGATGTGAAGGTGCCTGAAATCGAACAGATGAAAACCGACGCAGCATCAGGCAGGCAACACCCGATGCAATTGAAGAAAGCGCTGGCGCGCAGGATTGTTCAGGATTTTCATGGTGAACAAGCTGCCGCGGCAGCGGATGAGAACTGGGCGAAACAGTTTCAGAAGGATGAGGTGCCGGAGAATATCGAGAGCCAAACCATTGCTCTAAAGGATGTCTCAGCGGAATCAGATGGTCAGGCTAAAGTAAACCTTCGCATTGATAAGCTGATTTTGCTTGCAGGTCTGGCGGACTCCTCGACCGATGCACAAAGGAAGCGCAAACAAAAAGCTGTAAAAATCAATGACCAGGTGATCGAAGAACACGCTTTCACTCCCGATTCCAGGGAGTTTGTTTTGAAAGTGGGTCGCAAGATCAAGAAAATCAGTCTGGTCTGATTGTGCCTTCCTCATGATCGCAGCGGCTCGGCTTCATCCAAAGGTGTCGCCTAACGCAGTCGATCGCTTCAGAAGCAGCGGCATTGAAATCCATATTCAAGACAGTCTTGAAGATCCCACAGAAATATCTGCTGCTCTGATTTTCGGTGGAGATGGAACTGTCCATCGTCATCTTTGCCAACTGCATCAGCAGAAGACTCCCATGCTCGTGGTGCCAACTGGCAGCGGCAATGATTTTGCCAAAGCGTTGGGAATCCGCAGCGTAGAAATTGCGTTGCGTGCATGGCAGCAATTTTGCATCAATGGCAGCAACGTCAAAGAGATTGATCTAGGCGTGATTCGATCCGCAAGCCATGAAACGCTCTTCTGCTGCGTGGCTGGCCTAGGAATGGATGCAGAGGCCAATGCGCGTGCCAATCGAATGCCGCCCTGGCTGAAAAGCAGAGGCGGATATGTACTGGCGGCGTTGCAATCTTTAATCGCATTCAAGGCTGCGGAAATGAACATAACGGCCCAAGGAAGAAAAATCCGGCGGTCAGCGTTCTTTATTGCTGTGGGAAATGCTCTTAGCTACGGCGGTGGGATGAAAGTAACACCGCAGGCCACCCTGGATGACGGATTGCTGGACATCTGTGTGGTAAGCAAGATGAATAAGCTAAAACTCCTTTGCTGGGTTCCGACGATATTTTTTGGCCAGCACCTGCGGCTTAAGGAAGTGGAATACTTTCAGGCCACGCAGATCGCAATCGACGCCGAGCGCAAGTTGGACCTCTATGCAGACGGTGAATGCGCCGGGCAAACTCCTGTAGAGATTGGACTTATCCGGCGAGGGCTGAGGGTAATAGTTCCGCCTGACGATCTCAAAAGCTGAAAATTAAGAGGTCTTTTACGTTGCGGTCCGATCCGGGAACCATACGGGCCATGAAAGTGTGTATCTCGCTGTAAGTAAAACGGTTCTTGACGCGGAAGCCTATTTCAGGTGGAATAAATGCCATGACCAAAGCCGATTTGATTGAAGAGGTTTCACGCTTGGCGGAGCTGACACGCAAAGACAGCGAAATCATCGTAGAAACGATTTTTGACAGCGTGGTCCGTTCTCTGCGCTCCGGAGACAAGATTGAGATACGTGGCTTTGGCAGTTTCCGTACACGACAGCGCAAGCCTCGCGTGGGCCGTAACCCCAAGACTGGCGCGCGAGTGGAAGTGCCGGCAAAGAAAATCCCTTATTTCAAACCCAGCAAGGAATTAAAGGACGTAATTAATCACGGGAAGGCCGGAGAAGCAGCAACTCCGTCTACGGCTGCTCCGGCTGCTGAAGGTCCAACTTCGTAGCGGCTCATGTCGGGCAAGCCCCCGTTCAAATGAGCAGTCCCTTAGCTGCGGAACTTTCTGAACCAGAAACCGATTCCTCCACTCACCAATCCCAATAATCCCAAAAGAGGCAAAATCGTTGCGGTTGCCGGCAAGCGGCGGCTGCCTTGAGCGTCATTCGACTGCTGATTCTGATTGATCTGCGGCGTAGTGGAGTTTTCTGCGTTGACGCCAGTACCGGCAGATTGGCCCTTACTCGACGGCGCAGGCGGCGGTGTTCCTTCCTGGCTGTTGGCGGCATTCTGTCCCTGCTGATTCGCAGAAGGATTCGTCTGGGAGCTCTGCTGCGTTGAGTGCGCATTCTGCGTAGCCGACTGAGTTCCTGCATTCTGCGCCTGACCGCTTTGCTCAAGAGAGCCTTGTCCCAACGGAGGCATGTTCTTAGCCATGGTTACGCCATTCTTGTTCGCCACCATTTGCTGGACATCGTCATTGGTGAGAAGGCGTGCATTGACCGTAGCCTTACGTGCTTTGTACTGCGCTGAGAGTTCGCCCAGACTTGAGTTGCTTCCGCTGGGCAGGGCATCTGCATAGTAGGACGCCCCCAAGTCACTTATGGTCCTGCCGCCAGACTCGTTCTCTCCGGAAGAAATTTCGGAAGAAGCGCCGGGACCAGCAACACCACCGGAACCCGCAACTGGATTAGCTGCGGTGTTTTCCACGATAGTGCCGGACGCACCCGTAGTAACCGTCTCAACCGGTGGTTGAGTTACATAGACTACGGTGGAACTTTGTGAGGGCAGCGTGGTTGGCAGAGGAGCAAGATTGCTGATTCCAGCCCGGCCAGCATCGCTGATTCCCGCTGTTGGAGCTGGAGCAGCGAAGGTAGCTGAAGGCGTCGCCGGAGCTGCACCTATAAGCGGTGTATTCATGGGATCTGACGTAACGGGAGTTGTGGTGCCAGGATAAACTTGTGCCCCGGCTGAGAGTCCTATCGTGGCTACCAAAAAGAACATTAGAACTGACATGAACCTACGGCACATAAATCACCCCTGACACACTTATAGTCAGTTGGATTACTGATCGGTAAATAGGGGATGCCCGGCCGCTCCTCGTTCGGATACTTAGCTTCCAACGAACCGTGCATACAGGCTGCGTGCTACGGAAGTATCGTTCGTGCCTTTGATGATGGCTCGACCGTCGGGAAAGAGGGTCATTTCAAGAGGATCGCGCCAGAACTTGAGAACGAAAGCGTTGTGCTTCACCGTGCCATGGGCGCCGAGACGGGCTGACATTTCAGCAAAGTCCACGGGGCGATTGCGCTCATGGATCTGAACAGAGTTCCTGCCACACAATGTGATCTGTGGCCTGCGCTCGCCCGTCAGATGAACAAACTCATGCTTTTCACAGGTCTGGCAGCCTCGGCGGGGCCGGGCCGCGGCGATCTCAGCCTGCTCGTTGCTCCATACGTCAAAGGAGAGCAGCGTGCGCCTTAGCTTGTCTTTGGCCCCCACGAGGAATTTGATTGCCTCGGTCGCCTGAATCGATCCAATCAGGTTGACCGCGCTGTTCAGAATTCCCGCTGTGTCGCAGGTTTCAACCGTGCCTTCCGGGGGAGCAGGGAACACGCAGGACAGGCACGCCGTTTTTCCCGGAATCACATTCATGGTCACGGCGTAGGAAGCAATGGCCGCTGCATAAATCCAGGGTTTACCATGCTTTACGGCAAAATCATTGATGAGATAGCGGGTCTCAAAGTTATCGGTTGCATCCAGAATCAAATCGGCTTCAGCAAGCAGTTGCTCAATATTTTCCGGCGTTAGATCAGCCACCACCGGAGTTGTCTGAACATCGGAATTGAAAGCTGCTATCTTGCGGCCTGCCGCCACTGCCTTGGGCAGCGATTCAGCCGCGTCGGTTTCATCAAATAACGATTGGCGCTGGAGATTGCTGGGTTCAACGTAATCGCGATCGATAATTGTCAAATGTCCTACGCCAGCCCGCGCCAGCAAACCGGAAACACAGGCTCCGGTCGCGCCGCAGCCTATGATCACAACTCGCCCCTTGGCCAAATGCCGCTGTCCTTCCAGGCCGATTCCGGGAAAAAGCACCTGTCGCGAATATCGATCTTCAAACCTCATGCCCATTTATTATAGGTGATTGAAGCTAAGGGATTTATGCGTTTTCATTGCGGGGCAGATTACAATGCTCGAAAAGCTCGCGTGCAACTAAGGTCCAATCTGCCGCCATCGAAGTACACAAAGCGACCTCAAATTAAGGGGCTTCTATTGCCGCGCTGCCAATCAGTGTGCCTGATGGTCGTGCTCTGCCTCAGCTTGTCCTACAGCCAGGCTCAGGAAGATTCTGCGCCTAGACATACTCCAGAAGCAGCTCCGCCGCCGCCGCAAAACACAGCCACTCCACTTGCTAAAGACCAAGATGCTCCAACGCCGGAGCCTACCTCTTCCCCTGGCCCACCTTCGGGAGTACAACTTTCAAGCGGCCTCAACAGCTTGCAGGGGCTCAAAGTCGTGAAAATTCAGGTAAACGGTCCTGGAATAGATGATGCGGAAACTTTACTGACCATACTGCCCCAGAAGATGAATGAGCCGCTGGACCGATACAAAGTAAGACAGTCTGTGCAGACGCTTTATAACACGGGCCGTTTCGCTGAAATCCAGGTAGAAGCCCAGGGCACGCCTGCCGGAGAAGTAGTGCTGGCGTTTGATGCACGGGAAAACTACTTTTTTGGATCACTCCTGGCGGAGGGATCGCCCGCACATCCAAGCGACAACCAACTGGTGAATGCCAGCAAGCTCAACCTGGGCGAGCAGTACACTGAAGAAAAAATCGCCGCCGGAATTGAAGCGATGCAGCGGACCCTGCAGGAAAACGGATATTACCAGGCCACTATCAAGCCATACTATGAGTGGGATTCGCGCAATCAGCAGGTCAAAGTACAGTTTGTGGTGGATCGCGGCAAGCAAGCGCGCCTTGGAGTGATTAACGTTGGAGGCTCTCCTGGTTATAGTGCCGAAGAAGTACGGAAAATAGCTAAACTGCGGTCTGGGGACAAAGTTACCGCTGCTCATCGGACGCGAGCATTACAGCGGCTGAGAAAGCGCTTCCAAAAAAAAGATCTGCTGGAAGCACAGGTCACTATGACGCAACGCATTTACCACCCGGAGACCAATCTGCTGGATTACACCTTTGAGATTAACCGGGGGCCGGTCGTGGACGTTAAAGTGGAAGGCGCCAAACTGCGCCGCGGCCTGGTCAAGAGATTTGTCCCAGTATTTGAAGAAAGCGCGGTTGACGATGATTTGCTGAATGAAGGGGCGCGCAACATACGCGACTATTTTCAATCTAAGGGCTTTTTTGACGTGAAGGTCACGTATGAGCAGAAACAAGACTCGGCCACGGAAAAGCGCACCATCATTTTTCATGTGGAAAGAAATCAGCGGCACAAACTGGTGGAATTGGTGCTGCAGGGAAACCACTATTTCCAACGTGAAGACCTGCGCGAACAGATGTTAATGCAACCGGCCGGCGGACTACTGCTTTATGGCTTGTTCAGCCAATCCATCCTGGCGCGTGATACGCAAGCCATTGAGAATCTTTACCGCAGCAATGGATTCCTGCAAGCCAAAGTTACCCCAGAAGTAGTGGATAATTATGGCAAGCCGGGCCACATTCGAGTAAACCTGGTCATTGCGGAAGGCCCGCAGACGCTTGTAGGAAAACTAAAGATTGAAGGCAATGAAGCTCTTCCGGAAGGCCAGATTCGCGGCTTGATCACGGCTTCAGAAGGCCAGCCCTATTCTGATTCCATGGTGATTACAGATCAATCGGTAATCCTGGAGCAGTACTACAATCTGGGATTTCCCAAGGTGAAGTTTGACTACACGACGCAGCGTGAAGCTGACAATCCCAATAAGATTGACGTGATCTATAAGATCACTGAAGGCGCACAGGTTTTTGTCGATAAGGTCCTGATTTCCGGGATCAACTACACGCGGCCGTTTATCGTGGAGCGTGAAATCAAGATTGGTACCGGCGACCGCTTGAGCCAGAGCCAGATGCTTGATTCCCAGCGCCGCCTGTATGACATGGGAATCTTCAATGAAGTGGGTGTAGCCGTACAAAATCCCGAAGGCGACGCAATCAGCAAGAAGGTGAACTTCCAGCTTGCTGAAGCGCGGCGCTACACGTTTAATTATGGCCTGGGATTAGAAGTACAGACCGGGCAGCCAGGCAGCAGCAATCCTCAGGGAGAAACCGGCGTCAGCGGTCGCGTGTCATTCGATGTTACGCGCCTTAACTTTCGCGGACGCGACCACACCGTCACGTTAAAGACCCGTTACGGCAATTTGGAAAAACTGGCGCTGATTGGTTACGGCGCACCACGGCTTTTCGATTCGCAAAAACTTACGTTGGATTTTACGGCTTTCTACCAGCAGACCAATGATGTGAGCACTTTCACCTCAACACGGCTGGAAGGGTCAGCGTCAATTAAGGAAGCGCTGAACCGCGCCACCACGCTTCTATATCGACTCATTTACCGTCGCGTGAGCACGAGCAATCTGGTCATTGATCCCAACTTGGTACCGCTTTTTTCTCAAGCTGTGCGCGTGGGCATGCCGGATTTTACTTACATCCGTGACACGCGTGACAACCCCATTGAGTCGCTCAAGGGAACGTTCAACACTTTTGATCTTGGCGTGGCCTCCGGTATTTTCGGCTCGCAGACGAACTTCACGCGCGTGGTGGTGCAGAACTCCAGTTACTACCAATTTCATAAGCGACGCTGGGTGTTTGCCCGTTCTACGCGCCTTGGTGTAGAAGAACCATTCGCCTCCACTGACTTTGCTCCACTGCCTGAGCGCTTCTTCGCCGGCGGCAGCACATCACACCGCGGCTTCGGCATCAACCAGGCGGGCCCACGCGACCTCACCAGCGGTTTCCCGCTGGGTGGAGAAGCCCTCTTTCTGAATAACCTTGAATTGCGTACCCCGCCACTGCCGCTGCCCTATGTCGGCAACAATTTAAGCGCAGTGGTGTTTCATGATATGGGGAATGTTTTTTCCACCGCCGGAGATATGGCCAACAGTCTGCTTAAATTCTCACAGCCTAACCGGAGTCTCTGCTTGAATCCAACCGCGGGAAGCTGCAACTTTAATTATGTGTCGCACGCGGTCGGGGCCGGTGCGCGTTACCGTACTCCGATTGGGCCAGTGAGTTTTGATGTGGGTTATAACCTCAACCCTCCGGCATTTCCTATTTCTGCCCCGGCGGCCCCGGCTGTTCCTTCTTCACAGGTGCTGAAGCATTTCAATTTCTTTTTTAATATTGGACAGACTTTCTGATGAGAGCGCGCTTCCATTTCGTCATGGTCCTGCTGCTTGCCGGAGTTGTGCAGGCCCAGGTAGTCGATCGAATGGTAGCCGTGGTGAACAAGCACGTGATTTTGGAAAGCGACCTCGATCAGGCCACGCGGGTGGAATTTCTGTTGCAAGCCAAGCCTATCGAGCGCCTGACCTCTGTTGATCGAACAGCGGTGTTGGAGCGTCTAATCGACCGCTCTCTGCTGGACCAGCAGATTGTGAATCCAGCTATGCTGGATCCGGCCCCGGAAGAATTGAAGATAAAAATTGATGAGGTGCGCCAAGGCATTCCTGGCGCCTCAACGAATGAAAACTGGAATAACATTCTTGCTGCATACGGGCTAACGCAGCAGGACGTGGAAGAACAGCTTACTTCGCAGGTCCGCATTCTTCGATTTATCGATCTTCGTTTCCGCGGGTTGGTGCGCGTTGATAAAGAAGCCGTTGCTGCCTATTATCAAGACCGGTTTTTGCCTGAGGTGCGCAAGCGAAACGCTTCTGAGCCAAAACTCGCAGAAGTTTCAGGCAAGATTGAGCAGATCATTGCGGAGCAGCGCATTGACGAGCTTTTGAATAACTGGTTGAAGACATTACGCGCTCAGGCCCAAATAGAGCGGATGCTACCGGCAACCGCGACCAGCGCCGGGACTCCATGAGCAGCAAAACCGATGTCAACATCGCGCCGCCCGCTATTCCGGCGAAGAAGCGCAAGCTCAAGCGATTCGTCATTTTTAGCGGGTTGGCGCTGGCCGTCGTAATAGCTGGCGTGGTGTTTTATCTGAGCAGCGGTTCCTTCCGTGAAACAGTCCGGCAAAGAGTGATTGCTGAGCTCCGGCAGATGACAGGCGGGAAGGTTGAAGTTGAATCGTTTACATGGAATCTCTCCACACTTCATTTTGAAGCCCGCAATGTCACGATCCATGGACGTGAAGCGGCAGGCGAGGTCCCTTACGCCCATGCTGATCGGATTGGCGTGGATGTAAAGATTGTGTCATTTTTCACGCGGAAGATTTCGCTGGAAAATGCTGCTATTGACGGGTTTGTGCTTCATTTAATGATCTATCCGGATGGTACCACCAACCAGCCGCCGCCTCAGCCGAGCGCGCCTTCTGAGGAATCCCCCACCCAGAATCTTTTTGACCTTGCGATAAAACAGATTGCGGTGCGGCAAGGCACGCTCATGCTGGACCAGGAAAAAATCCCCTTCGATCTGGATGGCAAGGATATCTCTGCGGGGATGAATTATATTCCCAGCCAGAAAGCGTACGACGGTCATCTGGATTTCACGCCACTTACGATCTCCTACAAAAATGCGCCGCCAATGCAGGCGGAGATGCATGTCGGGTTCCTGCTGCGGTCAGGAGAAACGGAGATCAAATCTCTCCGGGTGGTGGCGAGCGGTTCGAAAGTTGATGCCAGCGGGACTCTGAGGAACTACAACAATCCTGAGCTTAGTCTTCAATATCAGGCTTCACTGGATCTGGCCCAGCTAGGGAACACGGCAAAGTGGAAGCAGCTTCGTGCCGGGCAGGCTGACCTGAAGGGCAAGGGCACTTATCAGAACAGCCGCTACTCTTCGCAAGGAAACCTGAGCGTTCGCGGCTTGGAATGGCGTGATGCGACCGCTCGCATTTCGTCCGTAGACGCGAGTTCTCCCTACTCAGTGACGCAAGACAAAATCGTCCTGTCCCGCCTGATCGCGCATGCATTCGGCGGCGCCGCGCAGGGCGACTTGCAGATCTCAAATTGGATTTCCACTTCAACTCAGGGGAAGAAAACCCTACCGCAACAGGGAACCACGCGGCTTCATTTATCCGGCGTTCAGGCGAACAAAGTTGCGGCGGCTATTTCCTCGGCAAAGATGCCGATCAACAAGATTGAATTGGCCGGAAACATTTCTGGTGACATCAATTCGACGTGGACAGGATCTTTGGAGCGGGCAACTTCTTCGTTGAAATTGGACGTATCTCCTCCCGCCGCACCTTCGTCTAAAGAAGTGCCTGTGACTGCACAGCTGCAGGCTACTTATCATGGCGATGTCCGCACCTTGGACGTAGCCGGACTTACTCTGGCAACGCGGGCCATTCGCGTAAACGCCACTGGATCACTGGGATCTGAAAAGGCCCAGGCCCATGTTTCACTGAACGCAACCGACCTGCGCGAGCTACAGCCGGCGCTGGATGCGTTGGATCCGGGAACGCGCATTCCCATCACGCTGGAAGGCCGATCGTCATTCAATGGAGTGGTTTTTGGCAAGCTCGATGCGCTCTCAACACGCGGTCATCTGGAACTGGAAAAGTTTGATACGGAATTTCATCTGACTAGCCAGCCTAAAGGCCAGCGAAGCACGCCGCAGCGAATGCATTGGGACGCGCTCTCGGCCGATCTGATGTACTCACCTTCCATGCTGTCTCTGCAGCGCGGAACATTGCGGCGGGGCGCGGCACAATTGGGATTTTCTGCCAGCGCCACCTTGCACCAGGGCAGCTTCGACGAAAATACCAGCCAACTCAATGTCAGCCTTCATATCCAGAATGAAAATGTGGCAGATATGCAGGCCCTTAGCGGAGCAAATTATGCAGTCACCGGTGTAGCGAATGCTGACGTGCAGGCCACAGGGACTTTGCGCAACTTACAGGGTGGCGGCAAAGTGCAAATCACCAAGCCCACAATCTATGGAGAGCTTTTCAAAAGCTTTTCCAGCGACTTGCGCCTGAACGGCAGCGAGGCGCGATTGGAAAATTTCCAGTTGGCGCACAATGGTGCGCGCCTAACCGGAATGGCAGCATACGACCTTGCCAACAAAAATTACCGCTTTGACTTAACCGCTGCCAACATTGATTTCGCAAATTTTCAACGGTTTGATCTGCCACGCCTCTCCGTGCAGGGTCAAGCCGGCTTCCATCTGACAGGTTCCGGCACCGAGGATGCGCCAGTCATCAATGGTGAAATCGATCTCCGCAATATTGTGCTGAACCGAGAGACAGTGGGCAGCATGACAATTCTCGCGGAGACGCATGGCGAAAATGTACAGCTGCGCGGGCGCTCGAATTTTGAAAACGCGGAGCTGAACGTAGATGGTTTGGTACGCCTGCGCGACCAGTGGCCGGGCCATGTCACCCTGAAGTTCTCCCATCTCGACTTTGATCCATTGATTCGCGCTTATTTTCAAGGGCAGATTACGGGCCACTCATCCATTGCCGGAGAGATTGATATTCATGGCCCCATGAAGCAACCACGCAAACTTGTGGTTACCGGCAACGTTACCCAGCTTTCCGCCGATATTGAGAACGTGAAGCTACAAAATGATGGCCCGATCCATTTAGGCCTGGAAAATGAATCGCTGAAGGCGGATGAGTTTCATCTGACCGGGACAGAAACTGACCTTTATGCAAAGGGCACCGTGCAACTTACGGGCGACCACATTCTCGATCTGCGTTCGCGCGGACGGTTCAACCTGAAGCTGTTGCAGGGATTCAATCCAAACCTGCTGGCGAATGGCCCGGCGACATTTACGGTAAACATAACTGGAGCCTCCGCGCGTCCGCAATTGAGCGGTAGGCTTGAACTGAAAGATGCATCTGCTTCGCTGCTGGATCTCCCGAACGGTCTCAGCCACATCACTGGATCGCTGGCATTTGCCCAAGACCGCATGCAGATTGAAAAGCTCACGGCTCATACGGGCGGCGGCGAGCTGGATGTTGGCGGGTTTATTGCTTACCGCAATGGGATCTATTTTGACCTGACCGCAAAAGGCAGCGATGTCCGGCTGCGTTATCCGCCGGGCGTGAGTTCATCCGCTGACGCGACGCTGCGCTACACCGGTTCGGCAAAAAGCTCGTTGCTCTCCGGCGATATTCTGATTACGCGATTTGGCATGAATCCGCATTTTGATTTTGCCAACTACCTGGCGCAGAGTAAAAAAACGCCAATCATCTCCACTCTGAATCCATTTCTGGATAACATGCGCCTGGACATGCACATTACTTCCACGCCGGAGCTGCAGGTGGAAACGTCGCTGGCCAAGCTTTCCGGCGATCTTGATTTGCGCGTACGCGGCACTGCTGCGCGGCCAGCCATTGTGGGAAGGGTGAACATTGCCGAAGGCGATGTGTTCTTCAATGGCACAAAGTATCGGCTGGAACGCGGAGACATTACCTTCAGCAATCCGCTCAGTATCGAGCCTGTGGTCAACCTTGATATGTCTGCCCGCGTGCAGGGCTATGACGTGACCATCGGATTGCATGGACAGGCAATTGGCGGCAAAGGAATCAGCATGACCTACCGCTCTGATCCGCCGCTGGCCAATTCTGACATCATCGCCCTGCTGGCTTTTGGACGCACCCGCGGCCAGGGCGTTTACAATGCGAGCCAGCCGGGCGTGAGCACAAGTGATACTGCGTCAGCTTCCAACGCGATTCTGGGAGAGGCGCTCAATGCTACATTCAGTGACCGCGTTCAGAGGCTCTTCGGCGCCAGCCGGGTAAAAATCGATCCCCAATTTATCGGCTCAGAAAACAATCCCAGCGCGCGCGTCACCATTGAACAGCAGATCAGCAACGATATTACATTTACTTACGTCACCAGCCTCACGCAGTCTGCGGAGACGGTGATTCAGGTGGAATACAATATTGATAAGAACGTATCGATCGTGGCCGTGCGTGACCAGAACGGGGTGCTGGGCTTTGATATCCACATACGCAGGCGGAAAAAGTGAAGCATGAGCGGCAATGGCACACAGCCGTTCGCAGCGGAGCGCTTTTCCATGGTGGAAAGCCAGCTGCGGCAGCGTGGCATTCGCGATGAACGCTTGCTCGCCGCGATGAGCACAGTGCCACGGCATGAATTTGTCAGCCAGCAAAACTGGAATGAAGCCTATGCCGACCATCCCATTCCAATTGCAGAAAAGCAGACGACATCGCAACCTTACATGATTGCAGCCATGATTCAGGCGGCAGAGATCAAGCCTGAAGATCGGGTCCTGGAAATCGGCGCCGGGTCGGGATATCAGACGGCGCTGCTTGCGGAGTTGGCGAGCCAGGTCTTTGCCGTGGAGCGATATGCGTCTTTGGCGGAAACAGCGCAGAAAACTCTGGAACGGCTGGGCTATCGCAATGCAAAAATCGTTACTGGTGATGGTTCGCTCGGATTGCCGGAAGCCGCGCCTTTCGACGCTATTATTGTGTCAGCCGCTGCACCGCGTGTCCCACAGGCCCTTGTGGACCAACTTGCCGTCGGGGGCCGCTTGCTGATTCCGATAGGGGATGCCGAGCAGCAAGTTCTGCAACTTGTCCAACGAAATGCAGATGAGAGCACCAGCGTGCGCACGCTGGAAGGCTGCCGATTTGTGCCGTTGATTGGCGAGCAGGGGTTTTGAAAAGAAGCTATTAGCTCTTGGCTCTTAGCTTTTAGCTTTTGTGTCGAGGCTTTAGACGGTTTGCCTTGGTCTAACAAGATAACGTGTTGGTTTTGCGATCCCCCGAGAGCCACAAGCTAGATGCCGGCTGGCGTCAAAAGCGAAAAGCCAAGAGCCCAAAGCTTCTGCGCCAAATGCATACGCTTCCGCTAAAATACTCTGTGCCCGTCCTTACCAACATTAAGACCACGCTGGAGATGATCAAGTGGGAGCACTCTATTTTTGCTCTGCCATTTGCTCTCTGCGCTGCCATGCTCGCGGCCGGCGGAATGCCAACCGCAGCCAAGCTAGGTTGGATCATCCTATGCATGATCTCCGCGCGCTCCGCAGCCATGGCCTTTAACCGCATTGCAGACGCAAGAATTGATGCGGCCAATCCTCGGACGGCAATGCGAGCCATTCCTGCCGGCACGCTTTCACAAAAGTTTGCAACGGTCTTTGTAATTGTGGCCTGTCTGCTTTTTATTTTTGGGGCGGCTCAACTCAATCGCGTAACGCTGCTGCTCTCTCCGGTGGCGCTGGCGGTAGTGCTGTTTTATTCCTATACCAAGCGATTTACGCGCTGGTCGCACCTGGTGTTAGGATTTGCGCTGGGTATAGCTCCGGCGGCCGCCTGGATCGCGGTACGAGGCTCGCTTGATCCGCGCATCCTATTGCTTACAGCAGCTGTAACGTTTTGGGTAGGCGGCTTTGATGTGTTATACGCCTGCCAGGATATTGAATTCGATCGCGCCAATTCACTGAACTCAATTCCACAGGCAATGGGCGTTCCCAAAGCTCTCATCATCGCGCGGACTTTGCACGTGCTCATGCTCGGGTTGCTGGTGGCGTTAGTCATGGCGTTTGGCCTTGGGAAGCTGGCAATCATAGGAGTGTTGGTGGTAACTGTGCTTCTTGCCTATGAGCACTCACTGGTCGCATCAGACGATCTCAGCAAATTGAACGCGGCTTTTTTTACCATGAATGGCGTTATTGCCGTGGTGTTTTTTGTGTTTGTGGCGGCTGACCTGCTGATGCGAGTCCCAAAGCCGTGATAGGCTGACTGCGCATGCGCGATCCGGTTGAGTTGGAAATTTTCAAAAGTCTGTTTCACTCCATTGCGGAAGAAATGGGAGCGGCGCTGCGCCGTACAGCGTTTTCTCCCAACATCAAAGAACGTCGCGATTATTCCTGCGCTGTTTTTGATGGCGCTGGAGAAGTGGTCGCCATGGGCGATCATATGCCGGTGCACTTGGGATCGATGCCCATGTCAGTACGCGCGGCGGTGGAAACACTCACGCTTAATGCCGGCGATGTGGCGATCTTGAACGATCCCTTCTGCGGTGGCACGCACCTGCCGGACATTACGCTAGTCGCACCGGTCTTTATTGAAGGCAAAACCAAGGTTGCGGGCAAAAGGAAGCTTGCGGTGAAGCCGGCGTTTTATGTCGCTTCGCGCGCGCACCATGCTGATGTTGGCGGAACATATGCGGGATCGATGGGTATCTGCCGCGAAATTTATCAGGAAGGCATCCGCATTCCTCCCATCAAATTGATTGCCGGAGGCAAGCTGCAGGATGACGTCTTCCGCCTGCTGCTCAATAATGTGCGAACTCCGGAAGAGCGCGAAGGCGATCTGAATGCGCAGATTGCCGCGTGCCACACCGGAGCAGCGCGACTGCTGGAGATCACCGAGCGTTATGGCCTGGCGCGCGTGCAGCAGGTGATGGATGAATTGCAGGAATACTCTGAAAAGCTCATGCGGGCATTTTTGAGCCAAGTACCGCATGGCCGTTATGAAGCCGAAGACTTTTTGGACGATGACGGTGCTGGTTCGGGACCGGTGCGGATTGCGGTGGCGCTTACATTTCAAAAGGCGACAGCGGGCAAGCCGCTGGTGACGGTAGATTTTACCGGCAGCTCACCGCAAGTCGCGGGCAGCATCAATGCCGTGGATGCGATCGCTTTCTCCGCATGCTTTTACGTCTTCCGCTGCTTGTTGCAGGAAGATGTTCCAGCCGCCGCGGGATTAATGCGTCCCGTGAGAATGATTGCGCCCAAGGGAACGGTAGTGAATGCACGGCCACCGGCGGCTGTCGCGGGCGGGAACGTGGAGACATCGCAGCGCATCGTCGATGTGCTGCTGCGAGCGCTGGCCAAGGCGACGCCGGACCGGGTGCCCGCCGGTTCTTCCGGCACCATGAACAATTTGACCATCGGCGGAATTGACGAACGTACCGGCGAGCCTTTTGCTTATTACGAGACAATTGCCGGCGGTATGGGAGCGCGTCCTGACCGGGCCGGGGTGAGCGGCGTACACACACACATGACCAACTCGCTCAACACTCCGGCAGAGGCGCTGGAATACGCATATCCTTTGCGTGTGACGGAATATTCTTTACGTAAGGACAGCGGAGGCGTAGGCAAGTTCCGTGGCGGAAACGGCATTGTGCGTGAAGTGGAGTTGCTGGCCGATTCTGAAGTTACTTTGCTGGCCGATCGTCGCAGCCGTAGGCCCTACGGATTGCAAGGCGGCGCTGATGGCGCGGCTGGGCGAACCGAAGTCATTCATGTGGATGGTGCGCGTGAAACACTTCCGGGCAAAACCAGCGTGCGCTTGAAAAAGGGCACACATGTGAGGGTTGAGTCGCCTGGAGGCGGAGCTTGGGGCAAAAGCGGCGGCTAACAATCAGCTCGTTTACCGTTGCTGCGGTGTTGGCGTGGGACTCGCCTCTTTCTTTTTCCGATTCAGTACCTGGTTCAGCACATCACCCCATCCTGGCGTTGATGCTGGCGTAGCAGTGGGTTGCGGAGCCTGATTAGCGCCCGCTGCAGGACTGTTCTGCTCTTGTGGCTGGCTCTGTTTCGGCTGCTCTTGTCCTTGATTCGCGCCTCCGGCGGGAGCGCTTTGCTGTTGCTGCCGGCCCGCATTGTTCCCGACTGCGGGGGGCTGCTGCTGTTGTTGTGGCTGATTTTGTTGATTCTGCTGTTGTTGTTTTCCGCTAATCGCATCCAGAATGCCGCCAATACCACCTTTTGGTTGTCCGTTCGCCGGCTGGCCGGCAGCGCCGCCCTGGTTCTTCTCCCCGAGAACAGCGCCCAGAATTCCGGTGGTCAGCTGAGCGGGATTTCTGGTATTGGGCAGCATGTTCTTAAGTTTCATCTGCGCGATCTGCTGCACGTCGGGAGCAACATGCGGATGTTGGAACGTTCCTGTGATAATCACCGGCATCACGAGCTCGCCCTGATTGTTGGCCAGGGCCGTGTTCATGTAGCCGCCGACTTGCGTCCCGCCTACCTGCTGACTAAGAGCTTTGTTCAGGACAGTTGTTACATGCAGATTAAGGGATTGGTCGGCGAGATTAACTAATCCGGCGGCTGCCAACGTCCCGCCGTCGATCACAGCATTGAGATTGTTGGTCTGCGCCACGCCGTTCTTCACGTCAAAATTGCCGGTCAGCTGGACGAGATCAGTGAAGTTTTTCGCGGCATCAAAGTTAGCGCCTATAAATTTTCCGACCGATGCCAGCTCATGGAGCAGATTAATGTTCATGAGCTTGCCATTGGTGAGGTTGATCGCCATGCTGCCATTAAGGCTGCGGGCAATGCTGCTGGACGAACTTGAACTGAAGCTGGCATTCACATTTGAGGCCAGCAAGCCGTAAATGGTCTGCTTTACGTCAGAGACCGACGAGATCAGTTTATTGGCGTCCACCTTGTCTGTCTTCAAATTCACTGTATACACGGGCTGCGCAGGCCGCATGTCAATGGTGATAGCGCCATTTTCTTTGCCGTTGTAAACATCCGCCGTAACAGGATTCATTTTGATCAAGCCGTGGTCCAGTGTCACATTGGCGTGAGCATTGTTTAAAAGCAAGTCGTCATACTGGGTCACGCCGATGGCAACGGTGCCTCCGCCGGTCATTTTGGTGAGCAGGCTGGGTTGCGGATTGTTATTGACGGGCGCTTGCGCTTCAGCTTTCGGCACGATGTTCCAGAAGGGGTACTCCATGGCCGTGCGTTTCGGCTGGGCCGGCGCTGCGTTGAAGATCTGCTGTAGCTCAGTGACATTTACCTTGTCGACGTTCAACGCAAACTGGACTTGTGGGGCAGCAAAATTCCTGAGCGCCATTGTGCCGGTGGCGTTCGTCTGTCCGATGCCGGCATTCACGTTCTGCAGGCCAATGGAATTCTTGTTGAATTGAATATCAGAGTTTCGCACCTGGAGCGGCTTGGTAAGCGAGGGCAGCTTCAGGTTGGCATTGCTGATCTTTCCTGTGCCGGAAAGGTCCAGCGCCGACGTGTTCTTAATAGGCCCCTGCCCACGGACAGCCAAGGTCAGGGTTCCATCGCCAGAAATTCCATCAACAGCGCTTACGCCCGCGGTCCGGGCAAGATCAAGGATTTCGCCCATCGGGCCGCCAGCATTCAGCGTGAATTGCACCACCGGGGCTTCAAAGTTCTTGAGCGTCAGCGCGCCATTGGCAGTCGCCTGTCCCAGACCAACGGAAACATTTTGCAACACGACGGAGTTCTTGTTGAATTGAATGTCAGAGTTTCGCACCTGGAGCGGCTTGGTAAGCGAAGGCAGCTTCAGGTTGGCGTTGCTGATTTTCCCCGTGCCGGAGATATCGAGCGCCGCCATCTTTTTTGTCGGACCCTGCGCATGCACATCAAGGTTCAAGGTCCCATCTCCAGAGACGCCATTCACGGCGCTTACGCCTGCGGCCCTGGCTATATTCAGGATTTCTCCAAGTCGTGCATTGGGTGCGCGCAGAGCGGCATTGATGGTGCTGTTGTTGCCGCTGTAATTAGAAAGCGTGAAGTTCGCATTGACGCTGGTCGAACCGGTTGTCGCGGCAAAGTCATTGGAGCGGATGGCATCCGGAGTTAACGTAAGCTCAATGTCATTCACGTGCACTGGTTGCGGAACATCTTTTCCGCTGATGTCGAGGTTTTTGGCGGAGACTTGGCCATTCATAGCCGGTTTATTCGCCGGTCCGCGCGCCTGGAGATTGGCATTGACCGTCCCTTTCACGTCAGCGCCGGGATTAAAGGCAACGCCAAAAGCCAAGGCAAGCCGCGCCATTTCCACGATCGATGCGTCCGAAGCTGTAAGTTTCAGATCAATTTGCGAGGGGTTCGGCTTGCTGTTGACGGTGCCGGCAATCGTTATTGGCGTGCCGCCCAGCTTGATATTGCCTTTGCGGATCTGAATCACGTCATTGGTGAGGTCATCTGTCACGTCATAATTCAGCGTAATGGGATAGTCGACATTTACTTTGCGAATGCGCGTGTCAACTAACTTGATAGAGCCGCTCGAGCTAATCTTTCCGGAAGAGTTTGTCACCTTGGCGTCGCCCGACAAAACAGAGTCGATTCCATTGAGCGCCTGCGAATTCAAAAATTTCTGCGCGGCCCCGGTGGAGACCTGGTCCATACGCAGAGTGCCATCGAACGGCGTATTCAGCATATCGGCCTGTTGGATAGGGCCGCCCTTTCCCTCCAGCATCACGGTCTGCTTGCCTTCGCCAGGGAGATGCGCCGTGAGCTTCATGCTGAATTGCTGGTCAGGAGCGAAATCGCTGACGTTCAAATCGATATGGTCATAAACCGCCCGCGATTGGTGTTTCTGAAGATCGGTAATTGCAACTTGTCCATCATTGATGAATAAATTTGCCAGCGTGAGCTGGCCTGCAGGCTGCTTGTTTTCGGGTTGAGTTGAAGATGGCGTGCCTGCCGGTCCTGTGGTTGTTGTGGGCGTGGGAGCTTGTGCCGGCTGCGATGGCGTTTTCTGCGCTGCGGCAGGCTTGGATTCCTTTCCCAGCGTCGCGAAATTCCAGACGCCCTCGGGGTTGCGCACCAATTCAATGTGAGGATGCACCAGTTCCAGAGAGTTCACATCAAGCTGCTTGTGCAGCAGCGGCCAGAACTTGACGCTTACAGCTAGCTTGTCTGCCGTGGCAAAAGGACGATTGGTAGCAAAGTGAGGGTCCTCCGCAATCGTGGTGTTCTCGACGTCGAACGCAGGCGGGAACAGACGCAGCCCCATCTTGCCCAGCGTGACCTGTCTTCCCAGCCGCTTTTCCAGTTGCGACTGAATTTGCCCGTGATATTGATTCACGTCAATCAGGTGCGGCACGATAAGAACCGCGGCGATCAATATAACGACGATAATGGCGATTGCAATACCAAGTTTGCGCATAGCTGCCTCAGTCAGCGCCAGTTACTCGTACAAAAGCGCTTATCAAATTTTTCCGATGCGAGGGTTTCCCTACTAAGTTTGAAGCCAGGTGCCATGGTACGGGTTGCAGAGCCCTCAGAAACAGGCAAAGAAGATGAGAACAACCCCCAAACCTTACCGCTGATAACACTGATTTACGCGGATCAAAAAAATTCAATACAACCATTTTGAATTGAAAAATTCGCGATATCCCGTTCACCCGCGGTGAGATCTGCTTTTTCGGGCAAAGATAAAACTGATGCCACTTTTAAATTCTGCGCCGGGGAAGAGCACGCTTTTGCGCTAAGGATCGTTTGACGATTCTGCCGATTTCTTGCTAAACTCAAGGTTTCATTGCCACTTATCCCACCGAGAAGGTTTCCAAAGTGCCAGGTTATACCCGTCGTCAATTGAAAGAAGATAAGTTTGCTGCAACTGCCCAGGGCGCAGCGGTATGGGCCACGGGCCACCGCCAAACCTTGATTTGGACAGTGGGCCTTGCGCTGGTCGCTGTGTTGTTGACAGCGGGTGTAATTACCTGGCGCAGCCGCCAATCGGATGAGGCAAATACGCAGTTGTCCGCGGCCATGCGCACACTGGACGCGCAAATTGTGCCCGCAGGCTCGCCGCCTCCTGCTGAAGAGATCGGCCCGACATTTCCTACAATCGCGGATCGCGCCAAGGCCGCACAAAAACAGTTTCAGGCTATCGCCGACAAATATTCCACGGTCTCTCCGGGAAAGATTGCCCGCTACATGAGTGGAGTTTCATTGCTGCAGGCCGGGGACAAGGCAGGCGCGGAGAAAGAGCTGAAGACTGCAAGCGATTTCAGCGATAAGGATGTGGCGGCCCTGGCCAAGATGGCGCTGGCGTCTATCTATCGCGGCACGAACCGCGCCGCTGAAGCCATAGCTATTTACAAAGATCTTTCAGAACACCCCACAGTAACGGTATCGAAAGCCCAAGCGCAACTGCAATTGGCAGAGATGTATGAAAGCACTGATCCGCAACAGGCAACCCTGATTTACCAGCAATTGCAGAAAGACGATCCACGGAGTCCCGCAGCACAACTGGCGGGGCAGAAACTTGCCAAGTCCAAGTAGGTTTGCACAAGAACCCAAACCTTACCACTGATAACACTGATTCACACGGATCAAAAAGGTTGAGTTAGGACCGCTTTTAAGTTTGTAAATCCGTGTCGTCCGTGTGCACCGTGGTGAGATTTGCTTTTTGTGCAAAGCCAGTCCAAGTAGACGTTTAACCAATCCAGAACTGGGCAGAGCTCGATTCCAGAACTGAGCAGAGTACACGGTGCCGACGGCGCGAACTTGAGTGGAAATTACACGGCAACCTTCGCGGTGAATCCGCAATCTCTATTAAACAGGCGGCGTTCAATTCTGGCTGCCAAATTCACCAGGAGTTTAAGCATGAAGTCCTTTTTGGCAGGGTTGGGAATTGGTATTGGTTTGGGGATTCTTTTTGCCCCGATGAGCGGCGAAGAAACGCGCGAAAATCTCACACAACGGGCGAGCGATCTGGCAGACTCAGCACGTGATCTGGCTAACCAGGGTCGCGACAAGGTCCGCACCACGGTTTCTGCAATTCGTGGACAGGCTGACCGTTTTGCCGGCAGCGTGCAGGAAGCTACCGGAACTGAAACTCGTAACCTCTAATTATTAAAAGCAACGACTGCATTTTGCCGGCGGAGAAGGAACGTCTGCTTTAAGAGCTGCGGGTTTTCCAGCGAATCAGTAGACGCTCATGAGTGGGTCAATTTTCAACAAAATTGACCCACTTTGTCGTTTGCCGCATATGTACCCCTTACAGATGTCGTGATTACGAGGCAGGCGTCTTGCGGCGGGACTTTCGGCCCTCTCTGGCAAGTTCCTTTCTTCGTTCTTCTGCATGAATGAAAACGTCGTCAGGGTCTCTCAGGCGCTTTTCCATGGCAATACGGACTTTTCCGAATTCGCCCCAATCATCATGCTCCAGTGAATCCAGAGGGCCGAGCAGAGTAGTGTTAATTTCAAGCTGAACTTCCTGAGCCAGGCCGCGCACTTCTCGCATGTCGCGGGCGCTGAATATGCGCGTTTGAGCGAGATCGTCTAACCGCTGGACAATCAAGTGGAAAGAACGGTTGAGCAAGAAGATTTGCTTGTAAACCGCTGCTCGCTGGCTGCTCGTAAGCCGGATCGCCATAGCTTGCTCCAGAGTGCCTTACTTGGTGCTAGATCTACTATAGTAGAAACGAAATGAACGCGCCAGATCCGATCCTTGAGGGGTGTCCACGGAATTCCGCAAACGCTTTGGCGCGAGAGTGCGCGAACTGCGCCGGGAAAAGAATATGCTGCAAGGCGAGCTCGCCGACAAAGTCGGTGTGCGGGAATCGTACATCTCTGACGTGGAGAACGCCAAGAAAGAGCCTTGCCTGGAAGTAATACAAATGTTAGCCAAGGGCTTAGGCGTTTCGCTCAGGCGCTTGTTTTGGGATTTGTGAGATTTCCAACAGGTGAGGCTAATGCCCGAATCTTGCCACAAGAAAGCCGATGACCGTTCCGCCGATTGCGCCCATGCCAATAATGGGAGCGTATGCCTTGGTGATGATGGCGTCAGGGATGCTCAGCAACAAACCGAATACCAGACCGACTAACCATCCGGGCCAAGGCAAGCGAGCAGCGCCGATTGCGAATCCAATGCCAAAACGAGCAATGAAAGCCGCTGTGATGGCTGCTCTCTTATCAGGGAAGGTCATAGGCAGCATGATTGCGATGTCCACAGCACCAAACACCAAACCACAGACCACACCAAGCACGAGTCTCGACATTATCGCTTCGCTGACCTCCCTTGGAATTGGTCAAGTAGAGCAAAGTATGGACGGTGGTGTCCAGATATTTTCTATTTGCTCTCCGAGCGCCTTGTGAGTTAGAGAAAATTTCAGATCGCAGAAATATGTTGCGGCGATAAGGGCTGTGTGTCAGAATCGCTGAAATAACCCCTTGGAGATCATCCCCTGAAAAATAAGAAGGACACGATTCTGGTTGCGTCCTGGGACCCGGCACTTGAAGCTGCAAGAAAGCGCACGCTTGAAAGCGCAGGATACGAGGTACTGCTCGCCAGGGGCAGCAATGGCGTTCGCAAGATGTGCGAGAAGAAGCGGGTGAGCCTGGTTCTTATCGGCTATTCGCTGCCTCCGTCAGAAAAACGTCGTGTTTGGGTTGAGGCCCGGACAGTCTGCAAAACGCCGGTACTGGAACTGTACCAAGGCGGCAAGCCCGAACTCGTGGAATCCACCGCATTGTTTGCTCATCAAACAAATGTTCCCGATGATTTTGTTAAAGCAGTGCAGCATATTCTTCAGCGCAAGAACCAGAACTGAAGAATGCGGTTCGGCTTGCGCGTCTTCGGGCTATTCGTAACGGTACACTGGACAAACGTGCAATCATTCGCATGATCGAAAGTACAATTCTCTCCAGGGTTTGCGCGATTCCCCAGATTGAGAGACTCTGCAATAATTTCCAACAATGCTCTGCATGGCAGCATCAGAACTGACAAGGGGAGTTGTGGAATGCCGGCCAAGCAGTTCAAATTATTTCTGGTAAAATCTGCTGCAACCGGTATGGAGGAACGGCAGGTGACTTTCCGGACTGGTGAGAGAATTACGCGGAGCGGAATTTACCAAGTAATTCATCGCAAGCATCGCCTCCCTCATGAAGTTACTCTGTTGAGACACCAGATTTTCCCGAGATGCGCCAAGTGCCATGACCAAGTAAGATTTCGGCTCCTTCGCGGGGTCCAGTTGCCAGAGATCGAGAACGAATTCTCAACTCATATCTACCTGTACGAATTGCCTGCACTGGATGACGCTGTTGAAGGGACAATTGCGGTCTGATTCAAGCTAAGTAGCCTTCCGCCAATTCTCCGAATCGCTTTAAAAGTGAGCTTTCGCTGAACGGTAATACTGCCTCGTCGCGCAATCTGCGAACCAGCTCAAAGCTGATCTTGCTTCCGCATTGCTTGCAGCAGGGAAAGATTTCACTGGCTTTGAGAGAGGCCGAGTGCATAAGACGGTGAGAATCGTGATGGACGCGGTAAACGCCACTCTGCAGCACACGCTGACCCGGAACAAACTTTTCCATATTACTCCCCGCCGGCCAGCGCAAGATAGAACCCCAATGTCTTCGGGGTCGGATGCTGGAACTCACATTCTGAGTTGCTCGATTATTGGAATTTCTACTGTTACCTATGTCATTACTTCATCGACGTTTTTGGGGTGTCTGGAAGGGAAATCAAGACTAGAATCTCGTCAAACGAGGTAATTTCGGGTGCGCCATGGACTCTAAAAACTTAAGCCTTGATATCAGGGAAGTCGCTACAGAGCTGGCGCGGCTGGAGCAGCGGCTAAGAGTGGATCCCGACCCGGAAGCGGCTGCGCTGGATGTATTGCGTCACGCCATCGACACCACTCGTTTAACCGCCTGGAGCGTGAGCGAACTCATTCGCAGCGGGAACAGCCGACAAGCTGCAATGGGCTTTGTTGCTGCTGAGCGCAGACGCAGGCTTCAACAAATGATCAAAGATATCTGCAGGGACCTTGAAGCATCACCTTTGAAAGCGAACGAGCGGGATTTACTTCTGGAGTCGGTGAACAGCCTTAAAAATTCCTTGTTGGCTTAGATCACAGAAGCAAACATTTTTTGTCAAACCGAGATAGCACGGAGTGATTTTCTTCTTGACTCAGTGGCGAACAAATGGTAAAGTTGAGGATTCGCTCCAGAGCGGAAAATAGTGCGATTGAACGGTCTTTGACAAAAGAAGCTGCTAGCGACTAGCTGCTGGAAACCGGTACTTGGTTCTTGGTATTTGGTACTTCGAGAGACGGTCTGCCGACTCTTGGGATTGGGTTTGGGTGATCCTTGGGTCACCCAAGGATCACGCCTGGGTCACGCAAGCGTCACGCAAGGGAGGCCCAAGCGTTGATTGGCGGAAGTTGTTTGTTTTCAGTGCGGCTAAAAAAAGGCGGGGTGGGGGTAGGAGATCGCCGAGATTGGAACGGCAAAACTGCAGAACCTTACTGCTGATAACGCTGATAACACGGATCAGAAAACCGGAGATCGGGGAGAAAAGGTTGAGTCCATGGGATGAATTGTGTAAGCCATTTAGAATCCTAATTGAGGCATGGGGGGAGGGGTGGCAGAGGGCTTCGCCAATTTAGGTCCTTCATTCGCGGCAAAAGCGGCCGCTCTTTCAGGATGACAAGTTGAGCCGCGGCGATTTTTGCGCCGCACGGCTTAGTTCCTCGACACTTCCGCTGACGGCGCTGCGCATTCCTTGACACTCTCTCGGTACGCCCTTTATCCTTAAAGCATTGTCAACGATCGTAAGACATCGGTTACCGATCGTCCCAGCGTTCCCCCGACAAAACTAAGAGCCACTGATTCCGGAGCGCCCCTTATGTTCATAAAAGTAAAGGATCTTGAGCTCCGAAATCTGGAATTTGATGAGTCTTTTGCGCCCGGCGTAATTGAGTTGCTGGAAGACCAGATCCAAACAGCGCCCGTAAAATCGGCAGGGCGCGCAGAACTGATCCGCGAAAACCGCGGTGGCCGAAATGTGGTCGAGGACATCAGGCTGGTGGGCAGCTTTTCAACGGAAGTTGAAGTCAAGTGCGCACGCTGCCTTGATCCGGTGCATAATTCGCTGGCGGAAAAGTTTGACCTGCTATACCGGCCCCTGGGTGTGGATGCGGCCGGGGATGAAGTGGCGATTACGGAAGCCGACACAGAGATTGGCTATTATCAGGGTGAAGGGCTGCTGCTGGAAGACGTATTGAAAGAGCAGATCCTGCTGGCGCTGCCGGTAAAGCAGCTTTGCCGCGCCAATTGCAAAGGGCTGTGTCCGCAGTGCGGCAAGAACCTGAACCTTGAAAGTTGCGATTGCGTGACGGCGATGCCCGATCCGCGATGGTCAGCTCTGGAAGATATCCGCAAGAAATTGGAACGATAAAAAAGAAATCGCGCAGGCTTGTGCCGGCGCCAGAAGAAAGGGACCTAATGCCAAATCCAAAACGGCGGCACTCAAAAGCACGCACATCGAGTCGCCGCGCACATGACTTCCTTACGGCGCATTCCGCATCGGAATGTCCCAACTGCCACGAGAAAAAGATGCCGCATCGCGTATGCGCAAAATGCGGTTACTACAAAGGCCGGGAAGTTGTGCAGGTAAAAGAAAACGCCTAAGTGCAAAAGCCAGTGGAAACTGTTATAGCCGTTGATGCAATGGGTTCAGACCGGCATCCCAGGCCCGAGATTGAAGGGGCTTTGCTGGCCGCGCGCAACTATGGCGTGCGAGTTCTGCTGGTTGGCCCCGAAGAGCTGTTGCACAAGGAGCTAACCGCCCATCCTATAGCGCGCAATCTTCCAATTGACGTGGTGAACGCCACGCAAGTCATTGAAATGGAAGAAAAGGCCGTGCAGGCTGTCCGGACCAAGAAAGACTCCAGCATGCACGTTGGCCTGCGGCTGGTGAAAGAGAAGAAAGCCGTCGGATTTGTGACGGCCGGCAACACTGGCGCCGCGATGGCGGCGGCCAAGATGGTGTTGGGCGCACTACCCGGAGTTGATCGTCCGGCGCTGGCCAGCGTGTTTCCCACTCAAGCAGGCAAGGACAAGCCTTCCATCCTGATTGACGTGGGCGCTAATGTGGATTCCAAGCCGCACAATCTGGCGCAATTCGCGTTGATGGGCGCGATGTACTATCGCGCGATCTTCAAGAACGCCGAACCTACGGTGGGCATTCTTTCTATTGGGGAAGAAGAAGGCAAGGGCAACGAACTCACGCGCAAAGCACATTCCCTTATGAAAGATTTGCCGCTCAATTTTCTGGGCAATGTTGAAGGCCGCGATTTGTACAACGGCAAAGTGGATGTAATTGTTTGCGACGGTTTCGTCGGGAACGTGGCACTGAAGATTTCTGAAGGGCTTGTGGAAGCGGTGCGCCACTTGCTGAGAGAATCATTGACGTCGACTATCACATCGCAAGTAGGAGCGTTGCTGGCGCGGAAAGCATTTGCCAATTTTGGCCGCAAGCTCGATTACGCCGAATACGGAGGAGCGCCGCTGCTTGGGTTGAAAGGCGTAGCCATCGTCGGACATGGGCGCTCAAATGCTAATGCCATGAAGAATGCCATCCGCGTAGCCAAAGAATATTACGAGTCAGGCATCAATACCAATATTGAAAAAGAGCTTGGCGTTGCCGGCAAAGCTGCTGAAGAATCCGCATGAGCCATAGTCCAGTTGCTTTCCTCTTTCCCGGACAGGGATCACAGGCAGCAGGCATGGGAAAAGAGCTGGCATCGCTCTATCCTGTCGCGCGGCATACGTTTCAGGAAGCTGACGATGCTTTGGGCTTCTCCATTTCTCAACTCTGCTTTGAAGGCCCGGACGAGCAGCTTAAGCTCACCGAAAATACTCAGCCTGCCATCCTGACAATGAGCACCGCGGTAGCGCGCGTACTGCAGGAGAAGGGAATTGTCCCACAGTTTGCCGCCGGACACAGTCTGGGTGAATACTCTGCCCACGTGGCTGCAGGAACGCTTACTTTTGCCGATGCCGTGCGCACGGTACGCGATCGCGGACGCTACATGCAAGAAGCTGTGCCGGCCGGTGAAGGCGGAATGGCGGCAATCCTGGGAATGGCGCTTGATCAGTTGCAGCAAGTTTGCGCTGACGCCGCGCAGGGCGAAGTTGTTTCTCCGGCAAATATTAATTCTCCGGACCAGATTGTGATTTCAGGCCATCAAAGGGCGGTTGAACGCGCCGCCGATCTGGCCAAGCAACGTGGAGCCAAGAAGGCTGTGATGCTGGTGGTGAGCGCGCCTTTCCATTGCGCGCTGATGAAGCCGGCGCAAGACCGCTTGGAAGCCGATTTACAGAAGCTGCATTTCAGCAATCCTGAATTGCCGGTGGTCGCAAACATTGACGCGACGCCCAAAGCCACCGCCGAAGGCTCCCGTCAGGCATTGGTGCGCCAGGTAACAGGCGCTGTCCAGTGGGCCAAGTGCATGCAGACGTTAATTGGGCTGGGCGTGCAGACCTTTATAGAAGTTGGGCCGGGAAAAGTGCTGACGGGGCTGATGCGCCAGATCGATCGATCACAGACCTGCTTGAATGCCGAAAATGAAGCGTCGGTACAGAAGGTCAGTAATCTTTTCGCGGCTGCGGCGAAAGAGTAGCTCTTTTCGCCCAGAAGACAACCGCTTTCAAAGATTCATAAAACTTAACTGCTATTGCGCGCCGTGGCATGCCACTGAAACCGGCGAATCGCTGATGGTCTTGCTCTTTTTTTCCACCCACATGGATCTGGGTTCAGCGCGGTTGTTGATGATCACAACGATCACTACGCCGCTGGGTGACGCAAAGTCCTTCTTAGGCGGTTCCAGCGCACAGTCAATCCGATGGCTGGCGATGGCGCCGTAATCGCTTGCCGGCCCCCAGTCCACGACGAATTGGCCAAAGGGGTAATTCGAGTACTTCTGAGGGTGCTGCTTCCACTGGGGATCGCCTTCATAAATTCCATAGGCCTTTTCAAAGTCTTTCTGTTCGATGGCCTGGAAGAAATTGTTGATGACCTTCTTCTCGGAATTATAACGAGTAAGGTAGAGATAGACCGAGATGGCGATTACCGCCACCACAACGGTCGCAATGATTTTCCGGCGCTTCTCTGCCGGTCGCGGATCGTACTCCTTTGCATCCATCAATGCCATGCGAAAGTTCCTTTATAGTGTGCGTTTGAAAAGCCACGTTGACAGGGCGAATGCGACTAAGGCGAACCCACCAAGATACAGCAGGTCAGGCCAGATTGCAGCCAATCCAACACCTTTGAGCAACACTGACTTAAAACCACGGACCGAATAAGTAAATGGATCGATCCAGGCAATCCATTGCAGCCATTTGGGAAAAGCCTGTACCGGATAAATCGCGCCGCTGGGAAAATACAGCAACGTGTTCAAAATGCCGAAGACGGCGCGTGGAATTAGTGGATCGTTCACGCGGACCATCATGACAAACATCATGGAAATAAATGCGAATGAAGTGGCGGCGATGAGCAGAAGCAGCCAGAGAAAATTTGCCGGCTGAAACGTGGACCCTACGCCGGCAATCAACGATCCAAGAATCGTAAGCACTATACCGGCGCCCATGGCCTTGAACGCGCCAGCGATGTTCAAACCTGCTACAAGTTCCAGCTTGGTGATGGGCGTAACCAGATAACCTTCATGCACCCCGCGCGCTTTGTCGTCGATATAAACAATGCCGCCGCCGATCATTACGCTCACGAACATTGCCAGAGTGATCGAACCCGGCAAAAGATACTTCATATATTCAACATAGGGATATAGCTCGACGACCTGAAGCTCAATCTGCTGGACAACTCGGGGTTGCACCTCCGGCTGATTGAGCGCCGCCACTAGTTGCGTCATTTCGTCCACGAAGGTGGAGGTCATGAAATTGTCAGTGTTATCCAACACCAGGCCGATTTTGGGCCGGGTTTGCTCGTACACGTTGCGCGAAAACTGCGGCGGAATTACCAGCCCGGCATTCAAGTCCCCACGACGAACAGCGGCGATCATCACTTTTTCATCTGGATAGACGATCGGCTGGAAGGTGCGGGCATTGCTTTGCACCGCGCGCAGCGCTTCCATCACACGAATGGCTTGCGGGCCATCATCGTGTGACACGATTCCGATTTTGGCGTCTTTGATCTTTCCGCCAAAGGCGTTGCCCAGGACGATAAGTTGGACGAGCGGAAAAACCATGGCGGCTACCATGAGGGCGGGTGACCGAAAGAACTTTCGCAGATCGCGTTCCACGATGGCCATCATGCGCCCACTCTTAAAGAAGGTGCGCATTACTTGCCCCAGGCAACTGGAGACTGATAAAGAGGCGAATCAACGATCTGATCGCGCAGCTGTCTTCCGGTGAAATGAACAAAAACGTCATCCAGTGTCGTGCTTTGTACCGTCAAGGTTTTCACTACAACATTGGAGTGCACTGCTGTCTCAACAAGGGCGGTAGTGGTTCGTGATCCGTCTTCAGTGAGGATGCGATACATGTCCGCGCCTTCCGGTTGTACGGACTTGACGCCCGCCAGGCCTTCCAGCGTCCTTTGCCAGTTGGCGGGTGGCTGAAGAAATTGGGCTTCAATCACGCTGGATCCGGGAATGCTGTTCTTGAGATTGCGGGGCGTATCCAACGCCACCAGCTTGCCGTGATCGACAATGGCGATGCGGTCGCACAGGCGGTCAGCTTCATCCATGTAATGGGTGGTGATTAGCACTGTGAGATTGCGCTTCTGCTTGATGCTGGTAATCATTTCCCACACGGCAACGCGCGAGACTGGATCAAGACCGGTGGTAGGCTCATCGAGAAAAAAGATTCGTGGGCGATGCACCAGCCCGCGCGCGATTTCCAATCGTCGCCGCATGCCGCCGGAAAGATTGCGTGCCGGGGCATCACGCCACTGGTTTAGATCGACCAAGGTAAGCAGTTCGTCAATGGACTTTTCGCGGTCCGCAGTAGGAATGCCGTAGAGCTTGGAGTAGATGCTCAGGTTTTCCCAGACGGTTAGATCTCCGTCGCTGGTCATGGCTTGGGGAATCACTCCCATGGAGCGCCGCGCTGTGTTGGGAGCTTTACGCACGTCAGCGCCTTCAATAATGGCGGTACCGGAAGTGATGTCCAGCAAGGTAGTCATCATCCGGATCAAGGTTGACTTGCCCGCGCCGTTGGGCCCGAGCAGGCCGAAGATTTCGCCTTCTTCCACCGCGAAAGAGACACCGTCAACCGCGGTGAAGTTCCCGAAGCGCTTCACTATATCGATGACCTGAATCGCGTGGGTTGGCATCAGCGGCCTTCCACTTTGGATTTAGGAACCATGACATCGGCCGTCATTCCGGGAACGAGATTCTTCTTGCTGTTATCCACCTGCAGTTTGAGTGCGATAGCTTTGATGTCGCGCTTGCGGCGATTTACGTCGCGTTGTGTGGCGAAATCAGCTTCCGGTGCCTTGAAAATAACTTTGCCAGAGACAATATCGCCGGACGGCAGGCGGACATTGAGTTTGTCTCCGAGCCCAATGTGAACGGCTTCTGTCTCAGGAATTGCGGCTCGCACCCAGGTGTCGCTCAGGTCTGTGATGATGGCGATCGGCTGGCCCAGGTTGACGACCTCGCCTTCGCGGGCAGCGCGCACCGTAACGATTCCACTCACGGGCGCGGTGACTTTTGTATAGCCAAGGCGGGCTTCAGCGGCTTCCAGTTGGGCTTTGGCATTCAACTGCTGTGCGCGGGTAGAAGCAACATTGCTCTGCGCAGCTTGCGTCTGGCGTGTGCGCGCCTGTGCCGTTACCAAATCAGCCTGCGCCGCGCGAGATTGGTCTTCTGCCGCGCGCACCAAAGCTTCCTGGGCTTTGAGTTGAGCTTCAGCCTGGTCTGCCTGTTGCTGCGATGCAATTCCCTGCTTTGCTAATGCGATGGACCGTCGAGTATCGCCCTGGATGCGTTGCAGATCAGCCTGGGACTGAAGCAGTGTTGCCTGGGCAGCGCGCGCCCTCGCTTCTGCGTTTACCACGCCGCTGGATGTTTCACCGGCTGTCTGTTCTTCTGTTGCGCGTGTCTGCGAAACCTGGTGACGAAGACTAGCCAACACGGCTTCCGCGGCCTGGCGATCGGCGGTGAGTTCCTGTGCGTCAAGCACGGCGATGGTGTCTCCGGCCTTGACTTCAGTGCCTTCATCGATGGACAAACGCTCAATGCGGCCGCTGATTTTGGGGCTGACTACAACCTGATTGGCGTCAACGGTGCCGATTAAGACAAGATCAGACGAGTGGTCGGCAGAGAAAAAATAATAAACGGCGGCAATAACCAGCAGCAGCCCAAGAAAAGCAAAAAAGCGGTTGCGCGTGCTCATGATTTGCAAACCTTCTGCGCTGCCGCAGGAGTGAAAATCGCCGCGCAAATAAAGTCGAGCACGGCAGCCCGGCGGGCCGCGATCCGTTCCGGAGAGGCGGGATCGCCGGCATGCATAAAGTGCTGCGCAGGCATGCTGATGAAATAAAAAACGATGGTTCCGATGATGGAAGTCACGGTCTGGATAGGATCGACCTTGCGAAAATCCCCTGCGCTCATCCCTTCTACGATCAGTTTTTCCAGGCGGTTATACAAAGGCTTGCCGTGGCGCTCCATGATGCGGCTGGCGGCGGGTGAAAGAGCGCGGCCCGCGCTGCGCATGAACTCCCGCTGCACCAGCCTCGGGTAAACGGGTGCGCTGGCAATGTAGTCAAAATGCGTCTGCGCGTAGAGAAGCAATCTTTCGCGCGGTGGAAGATCGGCCCGCTCAAGCACGGTGGCGACTCTTTCATGCAGCCCGGAAAAAACCTGGTCCAACGCTGCGGCGTAGAGGCCCTCTTTGTCTTTGAAGTAGTAATACAGCAGCGCTTTATTCACGCCGGCGCGACGCGCAATTTCATCGGTACGCGCGCCCGTGACGCCTTCATGGGCAAACTCTTCCAATGCAGCGTTAAGGATGGCGGCGCGGGTCTTTTCAGGCTCGCCGCGCGAGCCGGATTTGCCGGATTTAATAGCTGAAACCATGAATTAACTGATTGTTTAATTATGATGCAACGCAAGCGATTGTGCAACGGGCCGTTTCAAACGCCTACGGCACAAGGTTCTGTTTGCCGTTTCACTGCGGCAGCTATGGCATCATGTGCCTCCCTCAGCTTCGCTTCGGGATTTCAGAAAGAGGCAATCTCATTTGTTAAAATAAGGAGTTTGCGCTCGATCACCCGCTCAACTTAGGAATTGAATGCCTGAAACCATGCTAGCCGTAGTAAAACCGGAGGCCGCGCCGGGAGCGGACGTCCGGCAGATGCCCGTTCCCCAAATTGGCCCGGACGATGTTCTGGTGAAAGTGAAAGTGGCGTCAGTCTGCGGCACTGATCTGCATATATACAACTGGGACCAGTGGGCGCAGAACCGCATTAAGCCGCCGCTGATTCCCGGGCATGAGTTTTGCGGGCACGTTGTGGCGACCGGCAAGAACGTAACAGCGGTGAAAGAAGGCGATTTTGTTTCTGCTGAAATGCATGTGGCCTGCGGCAAGTGCTACCAGTGCCGCACCGGTGAAGCCCATATCTGCCAGCACGTAAAAATCATTGGCGTGGACGCCAACGGCGCGTTCGCCGAGTTTGTGAAGATTCCCGAATCAAATATATGGAAGATTGACCCGGGCATCCCAGCGGACTATGCCAGCGTGCTTGATCCGCTGGGGAATGCCGTACACACGGTTTTAGCCGGAGAGATCGCGGCCAAAACAGTTGCGATCATCGGCTGCGGGCCCATTGGCCTGTTCTGTATTGCCGTGGCGCGCGCCTGTGGCGCCAGTGAAGTGTATGCGCTGGAAATCAACGACCATCGGCGAAAGCTGGCGCAAAAGATGAAGGCTGACCACGTTCTCAATCCCGCCAAAGACAACGTTTACGAGCAGGTAATGGATGCGACGGGTGGTACCGGCGTGGACGTGATCCTGGAAATGTCCGGCCATCCCGACGCGATCCGCCTGGGCTTCAAAATCCTGCGGCTGGGCGGACGTGCTTCGTTGCTGGGAATTCCCTCCAAGCCGATGGAACTCAACTTAGCTAACGACATTATTTTCAAAGGCGCGCTGGTGCAGGGAATCAACGGACGCCTGATGTACAAGACATGGTTCCAGATGAACGCGCTGCTCAAAGCCGGCAAGCTTGATCTTGATCCGGTGATCACGGACCGCATGCCGATGGCCGACTTCAGCAAAGGCATGGACCGGCTGCGGACAGGCGAGTCGAGTAAAATTTTGTTGTATCCGAATGGAGCAGTGAGCAATTAGCAATTAGCAATTAGTAATCAGTGAAGAGCCTGAATGTCTGCCTGAGCACCTTTGGCTAATTGCCAGTTGCCAATTGCTAATTACTGAAATGCCTGTAGCACAAGGATCTGAGATGACTCCAACTACTACTTCCCGTCCACAATTGTCGTATCTAACAGACCAGATGAACGAACTCAAGCAGAAAGGCACGCACTTTAAGTTGCGCGTGCTGGAAGATGAGCAGGCGCCGGAGTGCACGGTCGACGGCAAACATGTCATCAATCTGGCGTCGAATAATTACCTGGGGCTGACCACACATCCCAAGCTGCGCGAAGCCGCTATCGCCGCGACCAAAAAGTATGGCGTAGGATCCGGTGCGGTGCGCACCGTGAGCGGCACCATGTCTATCCACATGGAGCTGGAGGAGAAGATTGCCCGCTTCAAAAACACTGAGGCGTGCGTGGTGTTTCAGTCAGGCTTTGCGGCGAATGCGGGAACGGTTTCGGCGATCCTGGGCAAAGACGATTTCATTATTTCCGACGAACTGAACCATGCCAGCATTATTGATGGCGCGCGGCTTTCTAAGGCCAAGATCCTGGTGTTTCGCCACAAAGACATTGCTCATGCGGAAGAGCGGCTGAAGGAAGTTGCCGGCCAGCCGGGACACAAGCTGATTATCACCGATGGCGTCTTTTCCATGGATGGCGACATTGGCCCGCTGCCCGCACTGTGCGATCTGGCAGAGAAATACGGCGCCATTATGATGATTGACGACGCTCACTCTTCCGGCGTGCTGGGACGCAACGGTCGCGGCACGGTGGACCACTACAAAGTCCACGGCAGGGTTGATATCCAGGTGGGAACACTCTCAAAAGCCATCGGCGCGCTGGGCGGCTACGTTTGCGGATCGAAAGACCTGATTGATTTTCTGTACCATCGCGCGCGGCCGTTTTTGTTTTCCACGTCGCATCCGCCGTCCGTGGCCGCAACCTGTATTGCCGCCTTTGATGTGCTGGAGAAAGAGCCCGAGCTGATGGACAAGCTGTGGGCGAATACGCGTTTCTTCAAGAAAGAGCTGGGGCTGTTGGGCTTCAACATCGGCGGCAGCATCACTCCGGCCAGTGAGACCCCTATCACACCGATCATCATTGGCGATGGACGCCTGACCATGGAATTCAGCCGCGAGTTGTTCAATGAAGGCGTGTTCACGCCGGGCATCGCGTTCCCGACGGTGGCCGAGGGCAAGGCGCGTCTGCGCACCATCATGACCGCCACCCACACGCAGGACCAACTAACCAAAGCGCTGGAAGTGCTGAAGAAGGTGGGGACAAGGATGGGGATTATCAAGTAGGTTTTTTGTCCCGAGCGTAGCGAGGGAACCCTACCCTGGACTATCTTGATTGGCTCAATCAACCACTGAGCGGGTAGCGATTCCTCACTCCGTTCGGAATTTTAGAGCGCCACCCACCACTGTCGCTATCACCTTGCCCTGCATCTGCTTGCCATCGAACGGCGAGTTTCTTGATTTCGAATGTGACTGCGCCACGTGATAGGCCCATTTTTTTGCGGGATCGAAAATGGTGACATCGGCCCGTGCGCCCACGGCCAGCGTGCCTCGGCCTTGCAAGTTCATTACCCGCGCGGGATTGGCGGAAAGCAGTTCGACAATCCGCCGCAGCGGGATATTGTGACGGTAATGCAAGATGGAAACGCACAGGCCCAGGGCGGTTTCAAGGCCGGTAATGCCAAAAGGCGCGCGATCAAACTCCTGGTTCTTTTCATGCGCGGCATGCGGAGCATGGTCGGTGGCGACGCAATCGACGGCGCCGTCAGCCAGGCCGGCGAGCAGGGCATCGCGATCTTCATGCGAGCGCAGGGGTGGATTCATTTTGTAGTTGGTGTCGTATTGGCCTACGTTTTCATCCAGCAGCGTGAAGTGGTGCGGTGTGATCTCGCAGGTCACGCGCAGATGGTCGCGCTTAGCCTTGCGGACAGCGCGTAGCGCAGCGGCAGTTGAAAGATGCGCAACGTGGTAGCGGCCTTTGGTCTCTGCTGTGAGGCGAATGTCGCGCTCGACAATGGAGCTTTCAGCTTCGCCGGGCCAGCCGCGCAGACCCAGGCGAAATGCCGTGGGGCCGGCATTCATGGCAGAGCCTTCCGTGATACGGCAATCTTCAGCGTGTTGCACTACAGGCATGTTCAACGCGGCGGCAGACGTGAGGGTCTGGCGCATGATGTTGTCATCGAGAATAGGCTTACCGTCATCGCTAAAGGCGACAGCGCCGGCCCGTTTGAGAGCGGCGAAATCGGTAAGGCGTTCGCCCATGCTGCCAACTGTGGCAGCGGCGACCGGAAAGACATTGACATGCGCGCCGCGAGCGGGGTCGAGCATCCAGCGAGTAATCTCTGCCGAATCGTTCACAGGATTTGTGTTTGGCATGGTGCAGACGGAGGTAAATCCACCCGCGGCAGCAGACATGGTGCCGCTGGCTATGGTTTCTTTGTGTGACTGCCCAGGCTCGCGCAAGTGGACGTGAATATCGATGAAGCCGGGTGCGACGATAAGCCCGCGAGCGTTGAAGCTGTCATCGGCTTTGCCGCGCAGTTTGCCGGGGGGCGCAACTTCCACGACGCGGCCGTCTTTGAGCAAAAGATCGTACTTGCCCTCAAGACGCTCAGCGGGGTCGATGAGGAGACCATTGCGGATTGCGAGAGATCCAGCCTTCATGAGGAACCTTTCGCCGCAAAAGTATCAGCAATTAGCAACTGGCAATTAGCAATTAGCCAGCCGAGATGGTGCTTGCAGTGCCGATAAACTCCGGCTAGTTGCCAATTGCTATTTGCTAATTGCTGGTTCATGCCACCCCCAAACACGTTGCCAGAATCGCCATGCGCACGTACACGCCGTTATGCACCTGCTCTTCAATGACTGACTGGGGGCCGTCGGCGACTTCGCTTTGGATTTCCATCCCTCGAACCATGGGGCCGGGATGCATGACGATGGCATCGCTTTTCGCGAGCTTTAATCGTTCCGGGGTGAGTTGGTAATGAGCAATGTAATTATTCACATCCAACTTAAGTCCGGCGAGCCGTTCTTTCTGCACGCGCAGCATCATGATCACGTCGGCTTTGCGGGCAGCTTCGTCAATGTGGCGGCTGACTTTCACGCCGGGAGCGAGCGACGCGGCATAGTCGGGCAACAATTCCGGCGGGCCGCAGAGAACAATTTGCGCACCGAATTTTGAGAGCAGGTGAACGTTGGACCGCACGACGCGGCTGTGCTGGATATCGCCCACCATGGTGATGCGCAGGCCTTTCAAAGACCGCTTGTGGCGTAGGATGGTATAGGCATCCAGCAGCGCTTGTGATGGATGCTCATGCATGCCGTCACCGGCATTGATGATGGGAATTTTCAGGTTGCGGGCCAGCACGTGCGGCGCGCCGGAAGAAGGATGCCGCACCACAATGCAATCCGATCCGAGCGCCTGAAGCGTCTTTCCGGTATCCACCAGCGACTCGCCTTTCTCGATGCTGGACGAGACCGCGCTGATTACGGACGTGTGGGTGCCGAGCAGCTTGGCAGCGAATTCAAAAGAGACGCGGGTACGCGTGGAAGCTTCATAAAAAAGAAGAGCAATGCGTTTACCCCTCAGAACAGGACGAGGCTTGCCGGACTGCATGCGGCGCGCCAGCTTAAGAAAAGAAGTAGTTTCATCTGCTGAGAGGTGCTCGAGTTCGATTAACGAGCGTGTGCGCGGCATGCTTAAGAAATACGTTCCACCAGCAGGACCTGCTCTTCCTGATCAATTTCATTCAGCTTGACTTCAATAATTTCAACGTCACTGGTTTGCACGGTGCGCCCGACAAAAGCAGCTTCAATCGGCAATTCGCGGTGTCCGCGATCGATGAGCACGCAGAGTTGCACGCGGCGAGGACGTCCGTGATCGAAAAGCGCGTCCATTGCGGCGCGAACTGTGCGGCCGGTGTAGAGAACGTCGTCCAGAAGGATCACGTTTTTATCCACGATGTCGGTTCCCAGCGGCGTGGCTTTCCTGATGACCGGGCTGGTGCCGACGGTGGAAAGATCGTCACGGTAGAGAGTAATGTCCAGGGTGCCTACCGGCACGGGAGTTTTTTCAATCTGCTGGATCAATGCGGCCAGGCGGGCGGCCAGCGGAACGCCGCGGCGCTTAATACCAACCAGCACCAGATTTTCCACGCCATTGTTTTTTTCAACGATCTGGTGAGCCAGGCGAACGAGTGTCCGCTCAATTTCAGAGGCGGACATGATGCGGCCTTTCACGTGCAGGTTGGGAAGTCGAGTGGAGGCAGGATTCATGTCATCGAATGATATCGGAAGCGGACGCGATGCGCCAATCTCCCGGGCTAAGCTCGCTTTTGTGGTTTGTCCATGGCAACTGACAGAGCGCCGGTACCCATACCAACGACGAGAAACAAAATAAAAAGCAATCCAAGGGCAAGGACCGTGAAGAAAATCAATCCGTCCGGCGTCGCAAGCCATTGTAGTGATGTCTGCGCCTGGGGATCAGGATTGTTAGCGGCGGCCTCATGGATTCTGGCGAGCATGAAATCGCGATACTCGGTGGGCTTGAAATAGATTGCCGCCAGCGAGAAAAACAGAAAAGTGCCAAAACTGAGCAGGGCTGTCAAAGCGCCCATGGTGGCGCCCTGTCCCCTGCGGAGAGGCAGAGGGTGCTCTCGCTTGTATCGGCGAATGGACGAAACCAGGGCGGCGGGTAGCACGATGAAAAGGCCGACCGGGGGAAGCACGACCGCCAGCATTCCAGCAAGGAAGGCCCAGGGCATGGCGGGCCGCAAAAAATCTTTCCATGCAATTCCGTATCCGCGACGAAGGCCGACATAGGCTAAAGGAGGAGGAGGCGGTGTTCCTGTGGGGAGGTCCGCCAAAAGAATCTCATGGACTTCCGAAGAGGGTTCAGCCGTAGCGATAACTCTAATTTGCGGCGCGCCGCAGGCCGGACAAAAGGCGAGTTGCCTTTCAATGGGATGTCCGCAGCGGTGGCAATCGCTTGGCATATATTTTCACGTTACAAGAGCTTGTCTAGCTTTGGCAAACCGGGGTCGCGCAAAGCTGGCGTTCTGAGAGAAGTTGCAAAATTTTTCTCAGCGGGGATGATGCACGGAATGTCCGCGGCACGATCGTGAAACGCCCATTCTAAGCGGCTAAAAGCACAAAGTTTTTTCGGGCGGTATATCAAAACGGGAAATTCCCACTCTACTTCAGCAAGCACCCAAAAATTTAAAACACTCTGCACAGCAGAAGAAAACGTGTCTTCCGGGAGAAGGAAAAGACCGTGAAAAAGACCCTTATCCGCATACTGATGGCTATTGCCTTAATGGCCCTCGGTTCCACAACTGTTCTGGCTGATGGCGGCCCTCTTCCATGGTGTATGCCCGGCCATATGTGCAATGCAAAATAATGTACTGTTGGCTGCGGCGCCTCTGGAATGGAATGCATCGCTAGAGTAAGCTTTCGGCTGACTCATGTGGCTCTCTAATGTATTGTGGCTGGTACCGCCAGTCCTGCAAAGCTTCCTTGCGATTCTGATGGTGCGGCGAGGAGCACAGAAGCGGTTTAAGTTTTTCTTTGCTTACACGCTTTTTGCGATAGCCGCGGAGACCACGAAATTTTCGCTGTTGAACCCGCATGTGACTACGTGGCCTTTTTTCCTGGCCGCGTGGGGGAGCGAAGCCATCTATGCGGTGCTGGGCTACCTGGCTATTTATGAAGTTTTCCGCGATGTCTTTGAGAACTTCCATCACCTGAGATGGTTCAAATATCTTCTGCCGATTACCGCCGCGATCATGCTGGGGATTGCGATCCTGATCCCGCTGGTCCATCGCGCGGTTGACACGGAGCCGCTGCTGGAAGGAATCTTCGCCCTTCAAGTGGCCGTTCGATGCCTGCAATTTGGAGTGTTTTTTCTTATTTTCCTGCTGGCCCGCATATTCGAACTGGATTACCGGCAATATGCCTTTGGAATTGCGGCCGGGTTCGGCATTGCCGTCGCCGGCATTCTGCTGGGTACATTGGTAAGGACAGGCCTGGGATTAAAACTTGTAATGTATTTCAGGTATGTCCCGTCTGTGGCATACTGTATGGCGGTAACGGTTTGGCTGGTGTCTTTTGTGCGGGCTGAGACAGAGGATCCTTTCCATGACTTCCAGCATCTGTTTACCCCTGAATTGTTTTTGGGACGCATTGAAAAGTACAAGCAAGACGTAAGAGGCATGTTCAGGCCATGACTGCGTACGCTTTATTACTCGTTATACTGGCGTTGATCAGTGCAACCGCGCTGTACTTTTTCCTCGGGCGTTTGTCCAGCTTTCCGTGCCGCACCATCCGCGACGTCCCCGCTTTTCTGCAACCGGTGGATTCCGCCGGCATGATGCAGCTTTTGAACCCGCAAACTGAAGAGTTTCTGCACTCGGCAATGACCGGAGTGGCCTTGCGCCTGGAGCAGCGCAAGAGCCTGCATTTTATGCGCGAGCATCTGCTGCGAATGTCACATAACGCCCACATTCTTCTGGAGTGGTCCAATGCGGAACTCAAGAGACAGATTGTGGGACAGAGCGAACAAGATGGCGAATGCTATCGGGATTGCGCGCGCCAGTTGCACGCAGCGGCCATAGAATTCAGGTTGTTTGCAATTCTCTCACTTATCAAGATTAACTTGTGGCTGGCATTCCGCACGCAGTCATGGTTGCCTTTTTCCGCGCCGAGCCTGGCTGAACTCAATCATCTGGGCAGCTTGCGCTTTTTTGAACTGTACTCGAACCTCACTCGGGCGGTATCTGAATTGGGCCGGCATTACGGCACTGAGTTTCGCGATGAACTGCTAAGAGCGTGGGCAGTCGCGGCCTAATCCTGACCTCCGCGACAAACTAAAACCCTTTCAGCAAATGCTTCAATGTTGCCGTCAGCGCCAATGCGTCGTGGTCTGGAACCACAGCGTCCACGCCGGCAGGTAAGTCAGAGCCTACAATTTTCCCGCGCACTACAAGGATCACGCACAGATTATTCCGGATCAATTTGAGAGACTGGGCCACTGACCAGCCTTCCGTCTGAATAAAGTGCTCCTGGTCCAGGATAACGGCGTCCACCTGGTTGTTTACGCAGATAGCAACGGCGTGGTCCGGCGTGAAGGTTGTCATCAGCCGATAGCCAAGACCCTTGAGGGTTGTCGCCGTCTGGCTATTCCGCCTATCTGCCAGAAGCACAATTGTGATTTGGGGACCTTTCATAGACGGGAGTTACGAAATCCTCCCGCAGGGCGTAGATCAAGGCCGACAAGCACTCTCTCAGTATTTGAAAGGTCGCCAATAATTTTCTTTACCGGAGTGGGTAAACGACGGACGAGAGTGGGAACAGCAATGATCTGGTCGCCACGCGCCAACATCGGACGTTCCAGAAGATCCACAACCTGGATCTTATATGCGCCATGCATGTGCTCCTCACAGAGCCGCTTGAGATTTTCAAAGGCGCGGATAGAGGTCGGCGTCATTCCGGCGACGTAAAGCCGCAGCTCCCACAGCGGCCGCTTGAAGGGGCGCTCTTTATTTCCCATCTCAGGACCATTCTTTGCCGTCTTGCGGGACCGTGTTGGTTTACTTGTTGCCATTCACTTCAATTCCTTTGTTGCTTAAAGTAAAACGATGCATGCGCGTGTCATGAGACATGCCGCGGGATTTCAAAAGGTTCAGCGTGCGCATCCGGTCCGACTCGCCCTGATCGACGTCGCCTAGCACCACCCACGTGTCCATTAAGGATGAGATGCCAACCGCTGTTTCTTCCATCACGCCCGAACCAAATATCAGATTGGTGAACATTGCGGTAACGTGCTTGAGCTTGAGGAAATCAATCAGACGAGTGAGCATGGCCTTGACCGAATGCAGATCACCGACCGAGACCAGGTTCGTGATGGGATCAATGATGACCACGGTCGGCTTAAATTCCTGGATTTCGTTATAGACGGTGGCGAGATGACTTTCCAATCCCGCTGCGGTGGGCCGGGTAGCGTGAATACGCAGCAGGCCGCGATTGATCCACTTTTCCAGGTCCTGACCCACAGAACTCATGTTGCGAAGAATCTGGCTGGGCGACTCTTCATAAGCGAAGTACAGGGCGCGTTCTCCGCGGGCGCACGTCGCGCCAGCGAACGCGGCAGCGAAGCTGGATTTGCCGGTCCCCGCAGTACCGGTGATCAACACGCTGCTGCCGCGGAAGAAGCCTTTTTTGCCCAGCATAGCGTCAAGACTCGGAACGCCGGAAGAGATACGCTCCGTGGAAGCCGTGTGGTTCAAACCAAGCGAGGTAATGGGGACCACGGAAATACCCTGATTATCGAGCAGAAAAGGATATTCGTTGGTCCCGTGCGACGAACCGCGATATTTCACCACGCGCAGGCGGCGAGTGGAGATCTGTTCATTGACGCGATGATCGAGAACAAGAACGCAGTCGGCCACATACTCTTCCAGCCCGTAGCGTGTGAGTGTGCGTTCACCCATTTCAGCCGTCACCACGGCGGTTACGCCCGCATCTTTCAGCCAGTGGAACAGGCGGCGCAATTCAGCGCGCACGACGCCGTCATTTTTCAGACCGAGAAAAAGAAGTTCGATGGTATCCAGGAGCACGCGCTTGGCCTTGACCTGCTCAATGGCCGCGCGCAGGCGAATGAAGAGTCCTTCGAGATCGTATTCGCCGGTCTCTTCAATCAGCTTGCGCTCAATGTGGACGTAATCAATGGCCAGCTTCTTCTTCCTGATCAGCGCAGGCAGGTCATAGCCCAGAGAGGCCATGTTCGTGACCAATTCCTCGGCCGTTTCTTCCATAGCCACGCAGACACCAGGCTCGTTATAGAGCAGCGCGCCATGCACCAGGAACTCAAGTCCCAGCAGCGTCTTGCCGGTACCCGGGCCGCCACAGACCAGCGCTGTCCGGCCCTTGGGAAAGCCGCCGTGTGTTACCTGGTCAAGACCACGGATGCCGGTTGGGACCTTTTCCAGCACCAGAGAGGAAAGATCGGGAGCGTTCGTTTTTTTCTTTTTCTGCGCAGTGCGTGCCGGCATATTTTTTGTCTCTCAGACAGCTGAATTTTTTGGCGTCTTGGAAGCAGATATTTTGGTCGATGCCCCACCGCCATCCGGGGACGAAGCCGCCCTCGCTGAGCTGTTTCCATTCTGCATGGCCCGATAATGATTGTGATCCGGCGCGCTTTGCGATCCATCACCATCCCGCGAAAGCACACGCGTTAAGGCTTCCAGCAAAAGATGGGGGTCGCCTAACGACTCCAATTGCTGATCGATAAATCCGGCAGGGGACTGCGATCCGCTCGTGTTGCTGAGAGCAACAATCGGCACTACGTGGTTCAAATTCTTGAATGTCTGGGCAAGTTGAACCCGCTGTTCACCGTTGATGGAGTCGCCAAAAACAACGGCACTCACCTCAGAGGTTTTAAAAATCCGCACAGCTTCATTGGGATCATCAATGGCAACGATCCGGTAACCAGCTCTTTCCAGAATCATGTTTCGGGTGACCTGGGCCGGTGAGATTTTGCTTACACAAAGGACAATGCATTCCATTGAATGTCAGTCATCCGTAAAGAATTTGTTTTTGCTCTCAGGATCTAAGCGAAACCGCTCTCAACCAACCGCGCGGACTTAACACTTGTTCAAGGTGAACCGCGCCAAACAACAGATGCGAAAGGGGCCACAACATCTGGGAACCGGATTAAAACCAGTTCGTTTAACGCATCCTATGATGCGGACTGACGCAGCTTTGGATGCTTTTTTACAATGCGGGAATGAAGCGCGGCAATCAATTAAAAAGGATGACCAGATTGCGGCCATCCTCTTAATGTTTACAAGTTGCCGGACCGCTCACAAGTGTAGGGCTTTGTTAATTTGTGTCGTTGTGGCCCCAGGCACGCACATAGACGAGAGTAAATTCTGAGCCGGTGCTCTTGGGCTTAATGGCCACGACGCGCTGATTGTTTTCCGTTCCGACCTTCAATTCTTCTTTGTATTCGTGGTCTGATCCATTGCTGTTGTCGCAGGTGACTTCGGCGTCTTTGTCGCGATGATGGAAATTCATGTTGAAGCCGCCAGTGCAATCCACAACTTTGCCGTATTTGCCCATTTCCTTGCGGTAAAAAGAGAGCACTTTGTCGGACGGATCGTCGCTTTCATATTTCAGAGCCACCACCTTCAGGCCAAACAGGGAGCTGGAGATATTTACGTTGGCGCTGTGGTGACGGTCATCGTCGTCATCTTTGGCAATCCTGGCGCCCGGGTAAGGTGAGAGGCCTGTATCCTTCACGTCGGACGCACCTTCCTTCACGCTCAGCGAGCCAAACGGCGTCTTGATGTCTACATCATCCTTTTTGCCATTGCCTTTATCGTGGGTGGTGATAGAGCAGCCCGCGAAGGCGATAAGACAAATTAACCCCAGCATTGTCTGGACTAGCGATCGGCGCATATCTACTCCTTGACGGGAGCTCAAGACACAGCCCTTTGCTCCCCTGCTTGTTCATACGCTCTAGTGGCACGAAAAGTTCCCGCATTCTTTAAACCCCTCTTTAAACCAGCGTGCAGATGCGGCAAACTCCTGAAAGGCAGTTTTAACCGGCTCGCTGGAGACGGTCGCAAATCCGGGGTTACTCGGCATCTTGTTTAGCGCCAGGTAGGCGTTTTCTCAGGAATGCAATTTGTCCCGTGTGATGCGACTCGTGCTCGCAGACGTGGAACCACTTGCAATAATTGTTGGTCGGACCCCATGGCCAGTCTTTATCGACGGTCATGAGCCAGGTATCATCGCGTTTGCGGAATTCCGCCAGCGATTTCGCACGGGTCTCCTGGAGGATGTTCAGGTAGTAGTCTCGGTCGTGGCCTTTGATCGTTTTCCGTCCGGCATCTCCAAGATTCATGGCCGGATCCCATTGCTGCTTCACAGAATCGGGCCAGCTATCCCATTTTTTCCCTTCGAAGGTATTGAGTTGGTAATAGGTTTCCGTGGCTGCTAGATGGAGCATCAGAGCGCCGATGGTGTTGGCATTGCGGTCAATGAGGTAATCCAGTTCAGCCGCGGTCAAGTTTTTAGTTGCATTGAGTACGCCGTTGGCTTCGCGCATCCATGTGAGCATGGAGACCAACGTCCCGATCTGGGGCGAGTATCCGGATTTCGGTCCAATGACGTTGATGTTCGAGTCGCTCGCCTGAGCCATATTTGGCGGGGAGAGCGCTTCCAATAGGGCGGAAAATCCGGCCGTGAGAGCGGCTGACCCTTTTAGAAAACTTCTACGATTAGGAAAGCATTCATTGCTGAAGCGTTGGCCAGTGAAAGGATCCTGTTCGATTAATGCCATGACTGCCTCCTTGCTAATGTGTCCGCGGTCACGATGGTATCAGGAGTACAATATCCGCCAAATTTAATTTCCCATGAAAAGCTGTGGCCCAGAAATACAATAGCCCGGCCTAAACGATGGGTTCGTAATATCGCTCGCCGGCGCAGCCTCGGCAGACGGTCTTTGCGCCGAGTTTGACTTCGCGCCGAAAATTGATTCCTTCACCACATTGCGCACAGACGATCCGCTCACCCTTATAGCCGGGAAACTCTTCCGGCGGCAGCTCCACATGGACGGGTTGAGACTGAAAGAGCTGGTCGTCCGTCATCTCACGGTAGGCCAGCATCTGTTGCTGGTTCTTGTTTTCAATTTCCGGATGCATGCTTTTGGCTAGCGCCTTGGAAGATTCACGGGCGGCCACGCGCAGGGCCTTGCCGGTTTCCACGTCAACGAACGTAGCTGCCATCTTGCCCCAATCGCGAAACTTGAGAGCGCGCTTGCCCAGGCGGCAGCCGGTCACGACCATCACAGCGTCGGTGGCGCAGCGGTCGATTTCAACAAAGGTGACGATACGCTTGCGGTCCTTGCCCTGAGGATCTTCCAAGCCAAGTTTTTTCAAGCCAAACATGGCCATGCGAACGCCCAGCACCTGTCCGGCGCATAGATGGCCATGCGCTACAGCGGCGTCATCGAGGTATTCCTGGAGAGACTTCATTGTTGCGGGCCCTCTTCTTCTGCAGTTTCAGGCTGGAGATCGGCGCTGTGCGCATGCACGGCAAAGCTGGTTTTCTCGCCCGCGGCAGTGAAAGTAACACGACTGGGCGAGCGTTCCCATCTGGGCGCGGCACACGCGGGGCCGGTAAATTCCTTGCGCAAGAGCGGCTTACGCTTGCCCAGCTGCGAGACGACCATAAAGGTTTTGGCGCCGTCATCGGAAGCGCCGCAATAAGCAACGTAATCTCGATACCAGCTTGCTTCTGAAGCTTCGCCATCGAAAGCCGGCAGATTGAGCTGTGCTGTATGGCCGGTCTGGCGGTCTACGCTGATCCAGCCATCCAAACGCCATACCCACTGCTGCGGTTTTTTTTCTTCCGGGAGAGCGTCATTGATGCGGTAGGCGCGCCGGACAACAAAAAGCCGGTCAGTGACTTCGTGCATAGCTCCGGTAGTGTACTCGCGGGTCCGGCCATCGATGACCAGTTCGCGGACTTTGAGCGGCTGCTTCTCGCCAGCTTCCGTGCGGACCTCCACTGTACGCCACTGTCCCAAGGCAACTGTGTGGGCTTTGGGAGCGGCAAAGCTGCTGCCAGTCAGCAAGAAAACGCCGATGAATATGCAGGGCAGACGCACGGTGTGGCCAATTATATGACCTTGCACCAAAAGAGTTGAAATTTGTCTGCGGGATGGGCCTGGATTATTAAAGACCCTTAAATGGTGGAGTTTTGTGACTTGGGAATGTAAATGCGAAGCGAACGAAGGCCTTACTAAGGCTAATCTGGCGGTGGTAAATACCTAACGATAGCCATTGCCAGATTTTGATACTTTCAATTTGAAACAATTGCCCATAAAATTAAAATCTCCCCCAATTTAACCATTTGCGGGCGCGCCAATCTAATTTAAACCGACGCGGCTACCGGGGTATTGTGCTTTTCAACGACGATTCACGAGATAAAGAGGTGCGAGAGTTGCTCGATACAACCCTCGACTCAACTCTACCCTCTCACTTAACGATGGCACCCATATCGGAAAGGGCAAGGGAGGAGTATGGCCGCTTTAAGCAACGTGCGCCAAGGATTCTGGTTGTCGATGACAAGCTAGATACCCTGCTACTCCTTCGTGAACTCCTTTCCTCTCGCGGTTACGACATCATTACAGCAACAGAAGCAGAAGAAGCCAAGCAGATGGTCCACTCGGAACGTCCGGAGCTTATTCTTCTGGACGTTGTCATGCCGGGAAAATCCGGCTACGACCTTTGCCGCGAACTGAAGGAAGATCCTTTTACCCGTCTGATACCCGTGGTGATGATTACCGGACTCTCTGATCGCGATGACCGGGTGCGCGGCATTGAGGCTGGCGCAGACGATTTTCTGAGTAAGCCGCTGTATCCGGAAGAGCTGTTTGCCCGCGTCAAGTCACTGCTGAAGCTCAAAGAGTTTACTGACGAACTGGAAAACGCCGAGGCCGTGCTGGTGGCGCTGGCGCTGGGAATTGAATCGCGCGATCCATACACCGGCAACCATTGTGAGCGGCTGGCGCGTTATGCGGCCGATCTGGGGCATCATATCGGGCTGGATGGCGACAGCATTATTGCCCTGAAGCGCGGCGGCTATCTGCATGATCTGGGCAAGGTTTCCATACCGGACGAGATCCTCAAGAAAGGCACGCGCCTGACTCCGGACGAATGGGAGATCATGAAGCAGCACCCGGTCATCGGAGAGTCGATCTGCCGCCCGCTGAAGTCGTTTCAGAACGTGCTGCCTATCATCCGCCATCACCATGAGCACTGGGATGGCAGCGGCTATCCTGACCGGCTTACGGGATATGATATTCCGCTGCTGGCGCGAGTGCTGCAGGTAGTGGATGTTTACGACGCATTGCGCACCGCCCGGCCTTATAAACCGGCACTGACCCATGAAGAAGCCAAGCGCACCATGATTGAAGAAGCGGCACGCGGCTACTGGGACCCCAATCTGGTACCTGAGTTTTTTTCCATGCTCAAGAAGAAGGAACAAGCTGCATGAGCCTGGCAATCGAGTTTCCCTTGTCGAACGAAAGATTGCAAGCAGCCCAGCCGCAATACAGCATCGTGGTACCGGCTTACAATGAGCGCGAACGCATTGGCGGAACGCTGGACCAGGTGCTGAAACATATCCGCGAACAAAAGTGGAGCGCCGAGGTGGTGGTGGTGAATGACGGCTCTCGCGACGATACCGCCGGCTTTGTGAGCGAGTTTGCGGCAGAACATCCTGAGGTGCGGCTGATTGAGAACCCCGGGAACCAGGGCAAAGGCTATGCGGTCCGCAATGGCGTGCTCAACGCACGGGGCAAGGTGATCCTTTTTACCGACGCAGATCTTTCCTCGCCGATCACGGAAGCTCCTAAGCTTTTTGCCGCGCTGGAAAAAGGCGCAGAAGTGGCTATTGGGTCACGATGGCTTGATCCCTCAATGCAATTTCAGCGGCAGCCCTTGAAGCGGCAGATCATGTCACGCACTTTCAACCTGTTTACCCGCGCAGTGCTGACCTTTCCTTACCACGATACGCAATGCGGTTTTAAGGCATTTACGCAGCGCGCTGCCAGGATGATTTTTCCATTGCAGAAAGTCAATCGCTGGGGATTTGACGCGGAGATTATCTATCTGGCGCATCACATGAAGCTGCAAGTTGCGGAAGTGCCGGTGGCGTGGGGCAATGATGAGCGTTCCAAGGTGCATCCGTGGCGCGATGGCTTTTATATGGGTGTGGACACGCTGAAGATACGTTGGCTATCGTTGACCGGCGGATATCGCAAGCCCGCGGAGATGGCGGAAAAGAAAGACGCGGCAAGTTCGTAATTCATGCTTCGTCATTGATCAACCGACAAGTTCTGAATGCAGCTTCACAGGGGCTAAAGCCCTGATCTTTATGAGGCTAGGACGGCACGAATAAATTCGTGCCCTGACACTTGTCTCCCGCCGGGATACGTCTCTAAAAATCAAATAACAAACACAAGGTCCCTCGGGCCTGCTCGCCGGCTGAAGAAAGCGCCGGCTCGCTTAACGGCGCCTCGGGATGACGACTTAAAAAAGGCACACTACAACTCAGCAGATTCAAAGCCGGCCTGCTCGCGCGCTTGCCCATCCGCGCTATTCCGGGACGAAATAGAAAGCTACCGCCACGATGGCATAGACAGCCAGAAGCTGCGCGCCTTCAAACCAGTTGGTTTCGCCGTCAGAGGAAATCATTTCCACGATCAGCACTGAAAGCACGATCGCGGCGATTTCAAAGCCGTTGAACACCAGAGTCATGGGATGTCCAATGGCGACGGAGAGAAAAACCAGGACAGGCGCAACAAACAGGGCGATCTGGGTGCTGGCGCCGGTTGCGATGGACATGGCGACATCCATACGGTCGCGGCGGGCCATGATGACAGCGGTGGAATTTTCCGCGGCATTGCCGACTAAGGCCACCACAATCACTCCGACGAAGAGTTCGGTCATGCCAAGCGCATGGGTGACCGGAGTGATTTGCCCGACCAGGATTTCACTCATAGCTGCGATCAGGACAGTGGCCAGACCGAGCGAAACAACGGCCTGAGTGCGGGACACGCTGGGAGCGTCTTCTTCCGGATGCGGGGCTGAAAAAGAAGCGCGGTGTGTGCGAAAAACAAAGAACATGTTCAGCAGGTAAAGAGCAATGAGGACGCCGCTGGTCCATATGCTGAGATTTTGCAGCTTGACGTCGTGATGCTGAAGCGTCCCGAAGAGGGTCAGGTTGAAGACCGCCGGCATTACCAGCGCAGCCACTGCGATCATCAGCGTGGTGGTGTTCATGGAAGACGTGGTGCGGGAAAAACGCTGCACCGGGTTACGAAGGCCGCCCGCGACCAGGCTGAGGCCCAGCACCAGAAGCAGGTTGCCGATAATGCTGCCGGAAAGGGAAGCCTTGACCACATTGATGTGCCCGGCCCGCAGCGCGAAAAAGGCAATGATCATTTCGGTGAAGTTTCCCATGGTCGCGCTCAGGATGCCGCCGATGGCCGGCCCGCAGTGGGAGGCCAGATTGCCGGTGGATTCACCCAGCACGCTGGCCAGCGGAGCAATGGCAAGAGCTGAAGCGATAAAAATCAGCAGCGGCGAGACATGCAGCAGATCCAGGATGATGGCCACGAGCACAAAGAGAAGAAGGACGTTCATCCAGCGGTGTTCCGTCTTCAGCGGAAACCTGCTCCAGAGCGTGCGGCGTGGCGCGTGATTTTGCATCTGGAGGATTGTAAAAGATCAAAAAGAAAAGACCGCCGAAATTGACGGTCTTAGCAAACACTAGAAGGCATGTTAAGGGGGATTCAGGACGCGGCAGCGCGACGCGTTAAGGGCGCTTTGCCAACTGCTTTTCGAACAACCTCTACGCCGCGCTGGCGATCATAGGTGAGCGTCATTTCACCGGCGCATGGGCCGCACAGCCAGAAATGTTCCACTCGATGGGCGGCTTTACGTTTGGTTGGGGCTGCGTCCATCAACTCAAACTGCCGCTGTGGAGATTCAACCATAAAAATCTTGCCTTCACGCAAATAGACCAGCGGAGTAGAACAGGATGGGTTAGCGCATTTTGCGAGCATAGTTTACTCCTTACTACCGGACTACATTTCTATTGATTTCTACCGGATTACCGTACGGCCAAAGTGGGGGGCACTTTGTCTTCAGAATAGATGCCAGGCTGGGCTGGTTGGTTCGCTGAGATGGCATTCTTTTTTGAGTGATTTTGCACAATAGTTTGTGCAATCGAAATCTTTAGCCGAGCTTAAAGGTGTCTTAGCCGTTTTCATCGGGTAGTGGACTTGCGTATCGAATGTCAAACTACTTAAAATTTAATCTTTCAAAGAGAACTGGATTCATACGGCACTATTCATGTTGATAGGGGAAATAATGACACAGGTAGCTTCCCTGGGGAAAATGATGTATCGAGTATTAATTGTTGAAGACGTAGCCGCCGATGTTCGGCAATCCACGGCGGTTGTTAAGAAACTGGGCGCCACAGACGTAATCGCGATCAACAACATCGCCGCCACTATCCTTCATTTGCAAGACGTGATGGAGGGAACCAAGCCTGCGCCAGACCTGATCCTGCTGGACCTTTCCTTCCCGCGCGAGAGCGGATTCGAGGTATTGCGTCACTGGAAGTCCAACCCGGAGCTTCATGAGATCCCTGTGGTGGTGTGGACAGTGATGGGAGACACGGAAAAGAAGTTATGCCAGTTTTTTGGGGTCGAGCACGTGGTGCCCAAGTGGGCAGGCCCGAAAGAGCTGGAAGCAGCCCTGAAGAGTTTTGTGCAGGATACGGATTCACGCGCAGACCTAAGCACCGGGCAGTAAAATCGCTTTTTTCAGCATCCAACAAACCCGCTGCATCTTGGGGCATTTGCCGCGCATGTTTTGTCCTGCCCGTCTGAAACTATTTCAACACTTCTCTGACGGATTCAAGTGAAAGCACCTCAAAAATCTGGAGGAACCTATCGATGAGCAAGTTGCCCGAGATGATCAATAAGAATAAAGAGGAGATACGCTCGGACTGGCTGAAGCAGATGAGCACCGCCGTGCGCCGCGCAGACCTGATGAGCAATGAGGAGCTGGAGTCGCAATCCCGCGAGTTGATGGATGCGATCGCCAGCGGCGCGAAGTCAGGCGACGTGACCAACCTCGACGGCCCAGCCTGGGCCCAAGCCAGAGATACGCTGAGCGCGATCTCTGTATCGCGGGCCAAACAAGGTTTTTCCACCAGCGAAACCGCAACTTTCGTGCTCTCGCTCAAGCAGCCAATATTCAATGCTGTCCGCCGGGAGAACGGATCTGATCCCGCTGCATTGTTCGATGACATATGGAAATCGACCCAGTTGGTGGACAAGCTGGCGCTGATTACGGCCGATGCGTTCCAGGAGTCACGGGAAAAGTTTATTGCGCGGCAACAGGAAGAATTGATGGAGCTCTCCACCCCAGTAGTGAAACTCTGGGACGGAATCCTTGCGTTGCCGATCATCGGCACGCTTGACAGTGCAAGAACGCAGGTAGTGATGGAGTCATTGTTACAGGCCGTCGTTCAGACAAATTCGCGGGTCGCGATCATCGACATTACGGGCGTTCCCACAGTTGACACGCTGGTGGCACAGCATCTGCTGAAAACGATTACTGCGGCGCGGCTGATGGGCGCGGATTGCATTATCAGCGGCGTGCGGCCGCAGATTGCGCAGACCATTGTTCATCTGGGCATTGACCTGGCTGGGGTGATCACGAAAGCGAAATTGTCGGACGCATTTGCGCTGGCGCTCCAGCGGACAGGCCAGATGGTGACAAAAATTAATGGCGACTCCAGTAAAAAAACGCTTCTCCGGCGGGAGGAGTAAATGGAGCGCATTCCTATCCTGCGCATGGGGCAGTTCCTGCTGGTCACGATCCAGGTGGACATGCATGACAGGTTGGCGGTCCAGCTTCAGGATGATTTGACGGAAAAAATCTCTGAATGTAGCTCTCGGGGCGTCTTGATCGATATTTCCACGCTGGAGATTGTTGATTCATTCATCGGCAGGATGCTGGCCAATATCGCCGCCATGGCGCGGGTGCTGGACGCTGAAACAGTCGTAGTGGGAATGCAACCGGCGGTGGCCATTACGCTGGTTGAGCTTGGCATGTCACTGACCGGGGTGCGCACGGCGCTGAACGTGGAAACGGGGATGGAGCTTCTGTATGAACTGCGCGGGGACTTCCATTCGGAGAACGGTGGATGAAGTCTGCAAAGCAGGAAACCGTGCCGATTGCCACTTCCTCCGACGTGGTCCTGGCACGACAGAAGGTGCGGCAATGGGCCATTGAAATGAAGTTCTCCCTGGTAGACCAGACCAAGCTAGTGACTGCAGCGAGTGAACTGGCCCGCAATGCACTGGAGCACGGTAAGGGCGGCCACATGATGATCGAGCAGGTAGAGAACGCAATCAAAAGCGGCTTGAAACTTGTTTTTGAAGACCTGGGGCCGGGGATAAGCGACATCGAGGCCGCCTTGCGGGATGGGTTCACGACCGGAGGGGGCATGGGGCTGGGACTGGGCGGGAGCAAGAGACTCGTCAATGACTTTCAAATTGAGTCAGAACCGGGTAAAGGGACGCGCGTTACCGTGGTCCGTTGGAAATAATGTTTCTCTCACGAACCGTTTCGTTATCCGATTTCAGTTCCACGGCTGAAGCTCGCCGGGCGGGCGCTCTCATGGCCGCCTCTCTGGGCCTGAATGAAACAAAGGCAGGCGAGACTGCCATCGTGATCACTGAAGCTGCCCGCAATGCGGTGGTTTATGGCGGTGGAGGCCAGCTGCTGCTTTCCGGAACTAGATCCAAGAACGAAACAAGAATGGATATCGTGGCCCTGGACCGAGGGCCCGGCATCGCTGACCTCGCGCGCGCTTTGCAGGATGGATACTCCACTGGGGGCACTCCTGGCACCGGACTAGGCGCGATCAAGCGCATGGCAGAAGTCTTTGACATTTTCAGCAACGCGAAAGGCACAGCCATATTTGCCCGCATTGAGCAGCCGGAAAACGGGTCGCAGATGCGCAAGTCGCCAGTGGAGCTTGCGCGCCTGGTCTCGCCGATTACCGGAGAAAAAGTTTGTGGCGATAATGTGGCATGGGAAATCAATGGCGACCGGTGCATCGCGCTGGTGGTGGACGGACTAGGTCACGGTCCCCTGGCGGCAGAGGCTGCCGACGAGGCTGTGCGGGTCTTTCGTCTGCATAGCAGTGAATCGCCGACGAGTTTGATTACGCGAATGCACGACGCACTGAAAAAAACTCGCGGCGCGGCGGCAGCGGTGGCGGAAGTGCGCACGCTGGCGGGAACATTGGTCTATGCGGGCGTGGGCAACATTTCAGGGAGCATTCTAAGCAACACGCTGAGCCGCAGCCTGATTTCACACAATGGCACGTTAGGACACGTAATGTCGAGGGTCCAGGAATTTAAAGTTGAATGGCCCAAAGATGGAATCCTGGTGATGCATTCCGATGGATTGCAGTCGCGCTGGGACCTCTCACGTTATCCCGGCCTACTGGCGCGGCGACCGGCCCTGATTGCCGGCGTCCTTTTGCGTGATTTCCGCCGGGAACGCGATGACGCAAGCGTATTAGTTTTGAAAGGCGCTGCGTCACTTTAGTTCGATGCGGGTAAATGCATGAGCAACCGGCTTTCCATCATTACATTACGGAATGAGCGCGACGTGGTGCAGGCCCGCCAGCGAGCCCGCGAGATTGCCGCGCTGCTGGGCTTTGACAATCAGGAGCAAATCAGGCTGGCCACCGCCACTTCCGAGATGGCACGGAATGCCTACCGCTATGCTCGCGGCGGAAAAGTCACCTTCGAGGTCGATACCGGACGAGCGCAGGTGCTGGTGATCACGGTTTCCGACACCGGGCCGGGAATCGACAATCTGGATGAAATTTTTGAAGGCCGTTATCGCTCCCAAACGGGAATGGGTTTGGGAATTGTGGGCACTAAACGGCTGATGGACAATTTTGAAATCACCAGCAGTCCTGCCGGAACATTCGTCAAGATGGGCAAGGAGCTGCCTTTTTCCGCTCCGGTGCTTTCGCCTATGCGGCTGAAGGACGTGAGCGACAAGATCAATAGCAAGACGCCAGAAAGCCCATACGAGGAAATCGACCGGCAAAACCGCGAGCTGCTGAAGACGTTGCAGGAACTGCGTGCGCGGCAGGAAGAGCTGGCATTGCTGAATCGCGAACTGGAAGATACGAACCGCGGCGTGGTTGCACTATACGCGGAGCTGGACGAGCGGGCAGATTACCTGAGGCGCGCTTCTGACCTGAAGACCAATTTTCTTTCCAACATATCGCATGAGTTTCGCACGCCGCTGAACTCCATTATGTCTCTGGCGAGGATACTACTGGACCGGCTGGATGGAGACCTGACAAACGATCAGGAGACGCAGGTGAGATTCATCCTGGAGTCGGCAAAATCGTTGTCAGAGATGGTGAATGACCTGCTCGACCTGGCCAAAGTGGAAGCAGGGAAGCTCCGGATCAGGGTGAAAACATTCGAGGTAATGGAGTTGTTCAGCGCGTTGAAGGGCATGCTGAAGCCACTGCTGGCGGACAACAGTTCCGTAGATCTGGTTTTTGCGGAAGGCGCGGGCCTGCCATCGCTGCGGACGGATGAAGGCAAAGTCTCACAGATCTTGAGAAACTTTATTTCCAACGCAATCAAATTTACGCCGCAGGGCGAAATAAAAATTTCCGCCGAACTGCGCGGCAGCGAATCTGTGCTGTTCGAAGTTACGGACACTGGAATTGGAATTCCGGAGGAACATCTGGAGACGGTGTTCCAGGAATTTTCACAGGTGGAAAATCCGTTGCAGGAGCGGTATCGCGGCACGGGACTGGGTTTGCCGCTGTGCAGAAAGATGGCCATTTTGCTGGGCGGCAAGGTTTGGGTCAAAAGCGAACTAAGCCGCGGATCGAGCTTCTATGTGGAGCTGCCGATTGTTTATAAAGGCGAGGCTGACGTTGCCGGGGCGCGTGAAGAGATGCCGGCGCCGGAATTTTCACGGCCCACAGTTTTATTGATCGCGCCGGGCGCTCAGGCGTTCTCATTGGTCGATCCATTATTCAAGACATCAGAATTTCAGCTCATTCATGTAGAAAGCCTGGAGCGGGCGGAGACGTGGCTTCAGCGCCACCAGCCACGCGCTGTGGTGCTTGATATCGATCAACTGGGAAACGCAGGGTGGGACTTTCTGCGATTTTTCCCCAAGCAGGAGAATGCAGGAGAACAGGTCCCGATCATCGCTGTGACTGCGCCGCGGGAAGCGACGCGAGCTTTGGATTCAGGAGCGGCCCTGGCCATCAGCAAACCACTCGAAGCCGTGAGCGTGTTGCAGGATGTCCGCCGGGTAACCCGCCAGGAAAAGCCCAAGAAGCTTTTGCTGGTTGATGACAATGATTTGTCCCTGTATATTTTGCGCGAGCTACTGGACCGTCCGTGGCTGAACCTGGTGGAAGCACATAACGGGCAGGAAGCGCTGGATATGATCGATCGCGAGCAGCCGGATGCAGTGATCCTTGACCTGGTAATGCCGGGGATGGGCGGGTTTGAAGTATTGCAGAAATTGCGATCTCAGGAACAGACACGCCGTCTGCCGGTGATCGTATATACATCAAAGTTACTGACCGGTGAAGAGAAGAAACGGCTGACCGACTTGGCCGCCGGATTGATTGCCAAAAGTGACGTAACAACCTCGCTTTCTCCTGAGTCGTTGTTGAGCTCACTGGCCAAGATGGACATTGCAGGCCCAGAAGAAAATAGTCAAAGATGACAGTGCCGCAGACATCACGGATCCTGCTGGTTGACGACATGGAGCAAAACCGCTACGTGCTTTCGCGAATCCTGGCGCGCGCGGGCATGGAAGTGGAGCAGTGCACAACCGGCAGAGAAGCTCTGGAGCGCGTGAAATCTTTTCCCGACCTGGTGATTCTTGACGTGAAGCTGCCTGATATTTCAGGGTACGAAGTGTGCCGTCGAATCAAGACTGATCCAGCTACGCGCTCGGTTCCGGTGCTGCAAATTTCAGCGTCATTCGTGAGCAACGAAAGCAAAGTTCAGGCGCTTGAAGGCGGCGCGGACGGATATCTCACTCATCCGATTGACGCCACTGTGCTGGTGGCGACGGTTAAATCTCTGCTGCGCCTGAAGCAGGCAGAATTAATCTCGCGCCAATCAGCCCAGCAGTGGCAGTCCACCGTTGACGCCTTGCCGGAATATCTTGTGCTGTTGGATACCGAAAACAAAGTTCTGCGCTGCAATCGGGCGTTTGTGGCGCTGAGCGGTAAATCTTTCAGCGAAGTCATTGGCAGCGACGGTGCGGCCATTCTGAAACAAGTGCTGGGCAGCGCAGATTTTCTCACGAATACTGAAACTTCACGTTATGTGGCTGAGCAGCAGCACGGACAGCGTTGGTTTCTTGTTACCGCCGACGCGGTCATGATTGGCGAACAGCGCTTTGGCTCCATCGTGATCTTGACGAACATTACCGAGCGCAAGCTGGCGGAAGAAACTTTGCGCCACACGGAAAAACTGGCTGCTACGGGCAGGCTGGCGCAGACGATTGCGCATGAAATTAATAACCCCCTGGAAGCATTGACGAACCTGATTTATCTTTCCACGCATACGGCTGACCAGAAACAAATTCAACAATTCTTGAAACTGGCGACCAAAGAACTGGAGCGCGTTGCCAGAATCACCAAGCAGATTCTTGCTTTTCATCGCGAAACTAAGACTGCCGTGGAACTCGACTTCCAGGACCTGGTGCAATCCGTGCTCGCGTTGTATGAGGTACAGCTGGAAGCCAAGCACCTTACCATCGATTACAAAAAAGGCCCGGCGCTCTGCATCCACGGATTTCCCGGCGAGCTGCGCCAGGTTTTTGCCAACATTATCGGCAACGCCATTGACGCTTCGTCGGACCAAGGCACCCTTTGCATGCGTATCCGTAAGGGCAGCTTGCACGGCGTTCCGGGAGTGGTTTTCACCATCCATGACGAAGGCCCGGGCATACCCAAAGAGCTGCGCAACCGCGTGCTGGAACCGTTCTTTACCACCAAAGAGCTTAAAGGCACTGGGTTGGGATTGTGGCTGGCGAACAGCCTGGTGATGAAACATCGCGGGACTTTGCGTTTTCGATCACGACGCGCCAGCGGCGGCGCTGGAACCTGCTTCAGGGTCTTTCTGCCGATCGGAACCCAGGCCGCCTCTAAATCTTTGCGCGAAAAAGAAAGGCCGCAGGAATTGATCAAGAAACGGTGATGGTCGGCGAATTTAGCTTCCAGCCAGTGCGGGCAGCAGGACCATCAACGCGGCGATCCACAATCCCATCCAGATCAAGAAGTTCTTGCTGCCAGCCATCTCTAAAGTATTCACGGTGAGCCCCTTTCCAACACTGTTGCCGGCAGGGAATAGTGCAACCGTGAGGCCAAGCAGCCATTAACTTTTATTTTCAATAGCTTGCGGGTCGCGTAATTGAGGCGTGTGTGTCAGAAAATCTCTGCCTGCGTGTTTTGGCGCACACAGTTTTTTGGCCCATTTCAACCCTCTTCGGGCAGAAACGCCCGTCGAAATTTTCAAAATGCAGGCTTCACGATAGTTCCGACCGGCATGTTCAGGCCGGTGCCGGATTTCCCAGGACTTCCCGCAGCTTGGCGGAAAGAATCTTCATGGTGAAAGGTTTATGCACCAGCACGGTGCCGGGTTTTAAAATGCCGTCCGGCGCCAGGGATGCACCGGCATATCCAGAGATAAAGATCACTTTCATCTCCGGCCGTGAGCGCATCAGCTTTTCCGCCAGCACGGGGCCGGAAAGCGGATGCATTACCACGTCGGTCAGCAGCAGGTCAATCCTGCCAGGATACCCGCGCGCCAGTTCCATGGCATCCTGCCCATTGGCGGCTGAGAGCGTGCAATATCCCAGATGGCCGAGCAAATCCACAATGACGTTGCGCAGAGACTCTTCGTCATCCACCACAAGAATGGTTTCTTTATCGCAAGCGTGTTCCAAGGGGGTTTTCTCAGTTTCTGCCCGTTCGAGGATAGAGCCAACTATTGCCTGAGATTGTGAACCTGTTAGCAGGCGGTTTCAACTGGAAATCAGAGTTTTTGGGCCCACGATCACCAGACGCCCACTTTGGAGCGCACTTAGAACTTTACCATTTGTTCGCCTTTATGGCAAGCAAAAGGCATCTTAGTTCGTGGGCCGTACTGAGGGAAGTCTGGAATCGCCTTAAGCTGCCGGTTTCTTGTTCTCCGGCACGGCAATCTCATCGAACCTGGACGCAAGCTGGCGCAGAGCTTCAGGAACGCCGGCCCCGGCCATGGGCTTGCCATGTCCTGGCGCAACAATTGCAGGATCCAGACTGGCCAGCCGCTGTACAGATGCGCGTGCCTGGTTCCAATCCTGGGTGAAGTAGGCAGGCGGACCATGCAGCTCCGGCTGCTGGGCGATGGCTGCTTCAAAGAACGATTCCGGCTTGGTGGTACAGAAGGCGTCTCCGGCCAGCAAAATACGGTCTTCCCGCCTGAAAAACGACACATGTCCGGGTGTATGTCCTGGGGTATGGATGAGTTCCCATCCGGGAAGCTCCGGCACAGTGGCGAAAGATTCACCCTGCGGCAGCGCACGTAGACGATCTTTTAGGTCAACCGGGCTGCGTGGATAAAGCGGAGACAGTAGGGTCATCAGGCCCCCGCCGGCCCCAACGTTCGGTTTGGGATATTCCTTTTGTCCGGTGAGGTAAGGATGTTCAAGCGGGTGCGCATAAACGGGCACATTCCAGTGGTCAGCCAGATCGCGAGCAGCACCCACATGGTCAAAATGGCCATGCGTGAGGACGATGGCGTTCGGAGCGCGCTTAAAATTCTTCTCCGCCCAGCTGCGAATCATGGAGGCGGAGAAGGGAATCGCTGCGTCAATCAGCGTCCACGAGCCGTCCGGGTGCGTGACGCCAAACACATTCACAAACGTAATGCGTAAACCTTGTACTCCGGGTGCAACTGATTCCATGGGGATAATTTGATCTGCAGGAATTTTTACCTGGTCCATAATTTCTCCATAGGGTGTGATGCGGCAAGCTTGAGTGGCGAAAACAGCTCCGACCGGTGCTGCTGCCAGGCAGGGATCGAGTGCGCGAGCGCAAAAACGAAAACCGTGGGCGCAGGGCAGCTTAGGCCAGTTCCAGAATTTTGCTTAATTCGATTACCTCAAGGTTCGGCGGGCATTCAGGCCAGTTGTGACGCCAGCAGATGATCATGTCACAGCCATCTTTTTTGTGGCGATGCCTGAAGAAGTTGCGACTTTCAAATTCAAACTCAATGCGGACGCGCTGCCACACGCCGCGGGCCACCTCAAACATGGCTTCGCAATCAGGAAACTCAGGCTGGATGCGGAGAACGACGAAGCCAAGCCGTCGCGCCAGCATGCCAAACACGAAGACCACGCCCAGCTCATTCACCGGCTCGTGGGCAAGCTCCGGCAACATCATGGGCCGGCCATAGACAGGACGGTCGCGGTGAACGGGGCCTTTGCGAACGCGCGGGCGGATGAAAGCTCTGGCGGCTTTGCGTTGGTTCGTGACTTTGGCGTCACCGAGCTTGAGCACGTCCTGCCAGTCGCGTTCTAGTTTTGACTGGCGGGCGAATTTGCGGAAGGCCTCAGGAATGCGCGTCCACTGGCGGTAGCGGGTGTGAAAGGGCATGTTGCTGAAACGTCCGGCGCTTTCATATTCATGCACGCTGGGGACCTTGCCGAGCTTGCGGGCGACGGCGGCCCAGTCGAGCAGCAAGGTGGATTCAGGCAGGCTGAAGCCGGGGCCGGTGGCTTCAAGTCCGGCGGCGGCCAGGGCCCGACCGAGTCCGCCGAAGCGCTTGTAAATGACCTGCTCGGAGACTCGTCCGAGCAGCCGGAGATCGCGGAGGTTAGGGTTGCGACCAAGTTTCTTGGCTGACAGACGGATGGCTTGAAGGATTTGTGGTTTGGTCATGGGGACGCATTGAGTGGCAGGCGGATTTTTGGGCATTTTTTTCCTCGCAAAATGGAAAAGCCACCCGGATTCAGGGTGGGGATGGAGTTAATGGTTTTAATTCAGGGACTTAGGCTGGATTGTGGTTTGTAGGGACGGATTAGAGCCCGAAAAAGGGAAATTGTCCCTTTACTTACTAGTGTGCGAAATTGGGGGTGTCCGGGACGTTTTTTGGGAAAAATATTTTTGGGGGCCCGGCTCCGTGCAGACCCGCCGCGCGGACGCCCTGCGGGCCTCCGTATCGCGTCGCCTCTGCACGGAAAAAGAAAGAGACACCCGGCGAAGCGCCGGGTGTCGATCGGGGTGGCTTCCTGTCATGGAAGAGCGGCCACATTACGGAGTGAAAAAGGTGTACCTGACTCAAGTTCTTCGTTGTAGGGCACCCTTAAGCACCTCTGTCACCTCATCAAGGTCCTCAGGATGGTTCTCGAGAATCCACTTGGCGAGCGAAATGGAATGTTCCGGTTTTCTATACTCAACCCGGTGCTCAGATTTTTCACCGAAGATTTTAGAAAGCAATCGTGCTGCGTGAATCTGTTTAGCCCAGTCATCAGTGACCGAAACCGGACTAAAAAGCTCTGGAAGCTTTATTTTTTGATTTATGCTTTCCGAAATTTCAGTTTCTGTCACAGGCTGCTCACTAAAGCCCGGGATTGAATTCACAACAGCGGCGATTGCAGCAGGACGGAGCAAGTAATTTTCAAACATCCTTCTGGGAAGGAACATGGCAAGATTCTTGCTTTGCGAAACCAGTTCACTGATTTGCTTCTGATTCCGCGTCTCTTTGTCTAGAATGAAGCCCACCGCCGGGGGCAGAAGAGGATTGCCGCGGCTATGCGGCCGCTTTCGAAGAATTCAACAATTTAGTGTCAGAGGATTGTTTGATCTGCATGTCTTTCGTCTGCTAACCACAATCCCATTATTATTGTGCGTCCTCATTCTATCTTGATTACCAAGCTAGGTACTTTACGATGCTTCCGAGAACTCCCCGAAGCAGCATTGCAGAAGCAGACATTCTCGGGTCCTTCGACTCCCCCTCAGTCGCGCTGCTCCTTCAGAGTCGCTCAGGAAGGACAGGGGATTGAGAGGATCGCCGACATCGCCGTAATTGCGCGACATCGCCGTCATCGGAAATGAGCGCTCACTGAGTATCTGGTGAGAATCCCCTGACGCAGGCAGCCGTCGTTAGGAACCGTGGTCGGGCTGGTCCCAAGCGTTCTCTGAATACCGCCATTCCAGCGCCAATTCGATATTGACTTGGACCCCGACGCCCAAGCGCCTAATGCCTCGGCGTGAAAATGCCGAAGGCACGATCTCTACAAGTGGAAGGTACGCTAATCGAAGTTAGAGTCGTCGGCAGCCGCCGGAATACCGCTCAAGGTTAGGATAAAACTATGGTGACCGCCGCTGATTCGCTCGGCCTCCTGCTGAGTCAACTCACGAGCGCCTCTTCTATTGAGCACCCGTTGGTTATTGCGGTCGTTCATAACTCCCTCCTTTGATGCCCAAATTAGATACCAAAATTGAGGACTCGGTCAACAGTCCATGGCAATCAAATGAAAAAATGAACGGTAAAAACGCTACGAAAAGATATGCGCCTGGGCCGCTCTTCCACCGGAGATGTCAGCCTTTTGCGATGGTGGGTGCCAGAGTCTTCAGAGAGATATGTGCGGCTGAAGGGTCTCGTAAGAACTCCCTGAAGCGGCATGGGCGAACGATATACTCTCGGGGTCCTTCGCCTTGCCTTGGTCGCTACGCTCCCACGGGCGGCACTCAGGATGACAGAGGGTAAGAGTAATCTTTTACGCGGCCATGAATGGCCCCTCTTCCACCATCGCATGGCGTTGGAGCGTCATTCGAAGCGGCTAGTATCGAATTCCTTGCGATCAGGCTTGGCGTGATGCTGGAAAAACGGTTCAAGGATTTAAAGTTATTGTGCCGCACCTACGGTGCTCGCTTCGATCTTGCAGCTTACCCACACTTCCGGCTTCGCTAACGCTCGCCTTCAGTGTGGGCTAACCTGTGGTCGCGCCTCCGGCGCTTGGAGCATCGTACGGACACTTGTTTCAACTAGGATGAACATTCTTATGGCGCCAATGAAAGGCCGCAGCCGAGGGCTGCTGCGCTCCGCAAAGACTTCCTTTTTGGTTGCGGCCCGCCGTGCGGGCAGTTTTTACTTCGAGGCGAGAACGGTCTGGTAAGAACTCCCTGAAGCGGCATGAGCGCAGGATATATTCGCGGGATCTTTCGACTTGCCCTCACGCGCGTACGCTTGCTCGGGGCGGCGCTCAAGACGACAGGGGTTGAGAATAATCTTTACGAGGCGCTGAAGGGCCGCTCTTTCAGAGCATGACGCTGAAGCGTCATGCGCAACGGCTGAACAGGTTGCTAAAAAAGTATTCTTCAAACTGGATTTTGTTTTTCAGGGGCTAAAGCCCAATTCATTTTTGAATCACTTACGGCACGAGTGAACTCGTGCCCTGACACTTGTATCGACGTGGATACGGTTTGGGTCTTTCAAGAACGAATCCCGGGACGTAAAAGCAGGGATCGATATGCCGGGATTTTACAAATTGTTTATTTGCGCGAATCTGCGCATATCCGCCCAATCTGCGGCGAACGCGCTATTCCGCCGGCGCGACTCTGCTTTTGCGTTCGTCGCTGGCGACTACGCCGTCCTTGATATGCACGACGCGATAAGCGTGCTCGGCGATATCGGCTTCGTGAGTCACGAGCACAATGGTATTGCCTTTGCGATGAAGGTCTTCCATCAGCTTCATGATTTCATTTCCGGTCTGTGAGTCAAGGTTGCCGGTGGGCTCGTCGGCCAGAATGATTGAAGGATTATTTACTAGGGCGCGGGCAATGGCGACGCGCTGGCGCTGTCCGCCGGAAAGTTCGTTCGGCTTATGGTTCATGCGTTCTCCCAGATCGACGGCCTCAAGCGCGGCTTTGGCACGGGCAATGCGTTCATCAGAAGGCGTACCACTATAGATCAGCGGAAGCTCGACGTTATGCAGCGCGGTGGCGCGAGCGAGAAGGTTGAACGTCTGGAAGACAAAGCCGATTTCCCGGTTGCGAATGCGGGCCAGTTCGTCATCGTCGAGTTCGCTTACTAAGTTGCTGTTAAGCCAGTAGCGGCCTTTAGTGGGAGTATCAAGACAGCCGATCAGGTTCATGAGCGTGGATTTACCGGAACCGGAAGGACCCATGATGGCAACGTATTCGCCGCGATCGATGCGCAGATTGACGCCGCGCAACGCATGCACCTGCTCCTGCCCCATCTGGTAGGTCTTCCACAGATCTTCCGTGCAGATAATGCATTCGGAAGGAGGAGCAATGATCTTGTCAGAAATGTCGGCGACTTGTGTTGACATCAACTTCTCCTGGTCTGTTGCCACTCCGAACCCCACTTAATATCTTTTGTCCTGTAAACCCGTCCTGTAAACGTTTGGACGTCAAAAAGAAGCAAGAGTTACGACTCTCCGAGTTTGACTACGGAGTTATCCACTTTTACGCCAGCGCCGTTGCGCAGAGTCTTGAGGACTTTGTAACTGCCGGTAATGATTTCGTCGCCCGGCTGCAGCCCGCTTTTGACCTGGATTTCCGTGCTTCCGGTTAAGCCGGTAACAACTTCATGGAACTCGGCTTTTTTGTTCTTGATCACAAACACGCCCTGAATATCGGTATTTTCTTTTTTCACGGGCGCGGCTGGAGCGGGCTTAGTAGTCTTCTTCTGCGCGTCCAGATCATTCTTGTCACGCATGGTGAGTGCCTGGATAGGAATGGTCACGGCATCATGCGCCACGCCGGTAGTGATCTTGGCAGTGGTGGAAAGTCCGGGACGAAGGTTGGGCGGCGGATCAGTGAGCGTGATGACGACCTTGAAATCCTTGGCTTCCTGCGTACCGCCAATGCTTTGCGAAGTGGAAACGCCGGTGGAGCGGATAATGGCGTTGTCGCCGATTTCCGTTACCTTGCCCTTGAAAGTCTGGTTGGGAATCGCGTCAATGGTGACTTCCGCCGGCTGATCGAGTTTTACGTTGACGATGTCGGTTTCGTCCACCTGCACTTCCGCCGTAATGATCGACATATCCGCAACCGTCATAAGAGTGCTGCCTGGAGAATTCTGTATGCCCATGACCACGGTTTCACCTTCATGGACAGGAAGGTTCGTTACCGTGCCGTCAAAAGGCGCGGTGTAAGTGGTCTTGCTAAGAACGTCACTCACTCGCGTTAATTGCGCTTTGGCCTGACCAACGCGGCCTCCTGCGGAATCAACCTGTGCCTTGCTTTGGGCGACACGGGCGATATCCTGGGTGTGAACGGCGTCCGCCACTTCATAGGCGGCTTTCTTGGTGTCGTAATCGGCTTTGGAAATCAGCTTATCTTTGTAGAGGCTATCTGCACGCTCATATTCCAGCTTGGCGCGGGAAAGATCAGCAGTGCTGCTCTTGAGCTGAGCTTGCGCGGTGTTCAACGCAGCTTCAGCGGCAAGAGCATCGGTTTGCGAACTGGAGACCGTGGCGCGGGTCATGGCAACGTCAGCCGCGGACTGCACGTTTTCAAGCTGCGCCAGGACCTGGTTCTTCTTGACGGTGTCACCTTCACGCACGAATAGACGGACGATCCGGCCCATGGCATTTGCGCCCACATTGACGATTGTCTTGGGCTTGATCTGGCCGGAAGCCGTGACCACGGAGGAAATATCCTGCTTATAAACCTTGCCTGTCTGGACGGTAACAACGTTCTTCTGGCTCTGGTTGACGGTAAAGCCAACAATTGCGCCCAGCAATATGACCACCCCAAGAATAATGAAAAATTTCTTTGCGTTCATGAATTACCTTCCGGCACACACAACGGCGAATTACGCTCACCTTATATACGCCGGCGGGACGGGGAAAGTTCCTTCGTCAAGGCAGAAGCACTGCACGAGGGCGTTCAATTGTGGTGGGCGGGTACCGAACTAGATTATAACGGCTTAGCGGTGTCCTTCGATATAATTGATTAAGCCAAAACCTTAAAATTATTAGCAAGAAATATCCCAAATTGCGATCTAAGGTCGAGAAGAAAAGGGCGGAATCTGCGTTCCATCCTTGATTAGGGGCTTGAAAAAGACGTAAAATCCAAGTATCTGCCCGTGTTGAAGGAGGGCTCCTCTAGTGTTATACCGTCACCCCCGTTTTTATACCGTGTTTTTATTGGCTGTGTTGGTTGGTTCAGGCTGTTTTGTAGTACAGGCCCAGGAAAAAGATTCCAAGTCAGATAAGTCCGATAAGTCAGCCCAGGCCGATGGACAGCAGGATCCGCTGAAACGCGAGCGGAAAAAAGACAATCAAGACGCGACCAAAGAAAAGCTGGGCGGCGTATACAAAAAGTGGCTGGACGAAGACGTTCGGTGGATCATCACGGACGAAGAGCTTTCTGCGTTCAAGAAACTGCAGAATAACGCCGAGCGCGATACGTTTATCGAAGGATTCTGGCAACGTCGCGACCCTACGCCTGATACCGCAGAAAACGAGTACAAAGAAGAGCATTATCGGCGCATTGCCTATGCCAATGAGCACTATGCCGCTGGCATGCCCGGCTGGCGTACTGATCGGGGAAGAATTTACATCATGTATGGGCCGCCAACGTCAGTAGATTCCCATCCCATGGGCGGCCCCTATCAGCGGTCGTCGGAAGAAGGCGGCGGCCAGACCGAAACCTTCCCGTTTGAAGTATGGCGTTACCGCTATCTGGAAGGCATCGGCCAGGAAATCGAAATCGAATTTGTGGATGACTGCGGCTGCGGCGCGTATGAAATGACGCTGGACCGCTCCAAGAAAGACGCCCTTCTGCATGTCCCCAATGCCGGGTTAACCACCATGGAAGAAATGGGAATGGCCAACAAGGCCGATCGTTTCCGTGGCGGCCTGGAATCCATTGGCGAAGGTCCTTTCAACAGAAACAATCAGTCCAAGCAGTTTGACCGCATGGAGACTTTCGCCAAGCTGAACCGCGCTCCGGACGTCAAATTCAAAGACCTGCAAAATGAGCTGGTCACCCACAAATTCCGCACCAACCTGCTTCCGTTCGATGTCCAGGTTGACTTCGTCAAACTGACTTCAGACACCGTTCTGGTTCCTATCACGTTGCAGGTTCCACTTAAGGGCCTCACCTTCGCCAATAAAGATGGCGTTCAGCGCGCAGTTGTCAATGTTTACGGGCAGCTGACCAAGCTTTCCGGCCAGATTGTGCAGACCTTTGAGGAAACGCTGCATCGCGATATTCCCGCCGAGCTGCTGGAAAAAGAAATCAACAACACATCGCTTTATTGGAAAGCGCTGCCCATGCGTCCGGGGCTTTACCGGCTGGATGTGGTGATGAAAGACGTTAACGGCGACAAGACCGGCATCTTCAGCCGCAGCTATACCGTCCCCGATTTCGGCGATGAAAAGCTTACGTCTTCCACGCTGATTCTTGCTGACCAGATGGAGCCGGTTCCGGCGCGCGAAGTCGGTACGGGAAACTTCGTGATCGGTACCAACAAAGTTAGGCCCAAGGTCGCATCTGCCGATGGCAAGCCGGCCTCCTTCACCAAAAAAGACAAGATCAATTTCTGGCTCCAGGTTTACAATCTTGGCGTTGACCAGAAGACCAATAAGCCTTCTGCCACGGTGGAATACCAAGTGGTAAACACCGCGACCAATCAGCATGTGCTAGACTTCACGGAATCAACGGCCCAGATGGGTAACGTTGGCGAGCAGGTAACCCTTGGCAAGAGCCTGCAATTAAGCCAGCTTGACCCTGGGGTATACCAGGTAACCATTAAAGTGAACGACCAGATTTCCAAACAGACGATTTCTCCCACGGCCAAGTTCGCCGTACAGCAATAGCTGCACGAGGGGCCCCACTTTAATTGAGGTGGTGAATATGACCTGCAAATTCGGATGTCTACTGGTAGTCCTGTTGGCATGGGCGCCGCTTCATGCGGCCAGCGTTGGAGCCATTGCGGGATATGTCAAAGACAGTTCCGGAGCGCCCCAGATGGGTGCGGTGGTGGAGGTTTTTGTCTCCGCCGCCAGAGTGGGCACTACCGTCTTCACCGATTCACGCGGTTATTACATGGCCAACAACCTCCCGGCCGGGAATTATTACGTGAAGGTAACAGCCACGTCATTCCTTCCGTCACTGCGGGAAAACATTCTTCTGCACTCCGGCGCGCATGTCGTCATCAACCTTACGGTCAATACTCTTGAGGATGCGCTACGCCTGATGCCTACCCGGCGCTCTGAAACAGAAGACGCCGACGATTGGCATTGGACCCTGCGCTCAGCCGCTAATCGGCCTATCCTTCGCGTGCTGGAAAAAGACAAAGACAGCAGTGATAGCTCGTCAATGGTCGTGGTCTCGCAGAATCCATCGGAGCGCGGCGGTAGTGACGATGCGCTAAAGGCCAGCGTTGCTTTTATGGCCGGTGCAGGTGCCGATGGCTTTGGCAGCGCAGGCGACGTAACCACGGCTTTCGCGCTGGAGAAATCGCTTTTCTCATCTGGAACGCTTTCCTTCAATGGCAATATCGGCGCTTCGTCGGGCGATCCCACGGGCGTGCTCCGCGCCTCGTACACGCATGATATTGGTGATTCTTCCCGTCCGACCTTTACCGTAACGTACCGGCATTTCGCCGCTCCCGGCACGGCTGTCCAGAATTCGCCGTACGCTGCCGTAACCATGAGCAGCTCTGATAGCACCACCATCGCTGGCTTTATCGACCTGACTTACGGCGCTGATCTGCAATCCACGGAATTTGCCAATCGCGTAATCGCTTTGCGGCCGCATGGCTCCGTTGACGTGCATCTCTCACCCAACATGCTGGTTGAGTATCGTTACGCCACCGATGAGCCCGATACGCGCGCCGCCAAGGGCTTTGATTCTGCCCCCGCCGATCTCAGCGAATCCGGCCCTCGCATGGCGCTGCTCAACGGCCAGCCTCAAGTAGAAAAAGCAGCACACCATGAGCTGTCTGTTTCGCGGCGCATGGGCGATACCAGCGTTCAGATTGCAGCCTTTTTTGATCATGTGCGTAACGCCATTCTCACCGGCGCGGGCGATCCCTCTAGCTATTCTGATGACGTGCTGCCTGATGTTTATTCCGGCACATTCTCTTACGGCTATAACCCGGGCGTAAGCAGTACCGGCGCTCGCGTGGTGGTGCAGCGCAAAATTTCTGACGATCTCACGGCTACCGTGGACTATTCCACTGGGCGGGCCATTGGCGCTGATTCAGCCGCCGACTGGCAAGCCCTGGCGCAGGCGCTCAGCACCAGCCGCCAGCATTCAGTCGGAACAAAGCTTTACGGCCACATTCCATCCACCGGAACGCGCTGGATCGCTTCCTATAAATGGACCAGCGGCAATACGCTCTCCGCTGTTGATGCATTCAACGCCTCGCCCGGCCAGACCGATCCTTACCTCAGCTTCTTTATCCGCCAGCCAATTCCCGGAACATCTTTCATCCCCGCCAAAATGGATGCGCTGCTTGACCTGCGCAACCTCCTGGCCCAGGGCTACGTTCCTGTGATGGGCCAGGACGGCCGCACCGTGTACATGGTCCAGTCCGCACGCTCTCTGCGCGGTGGGTTGGCGTTTACTTTCTGATCTTTTTTGTCCCGACCCTGAGCTTGCCGAAGGGGAGGGATCCCTATCCGCTTATCTACTCTCGAAGGATTGCGTTTTTCTCTACAGCGGTTCAAGTTCCTTCGCAGGTGTTTCTGAATCTCGATATCTGAGCTTGTGAAGGGGAGGGATATTTCAGCTTATTAATCCCAAGTTCTAGAGATTTTCCGCTAGCAATCTGAAGTTCTGCTAAAGCCATTTCAAAAAGCCAAAAGCTGTCGTCCTGAGCGGAGCGCCACAAGAATCCATATTGTGCAGTTATCGATAGGCTCGGAGTCGAAGTTGAGCCGTCTTCGCGGGCGTCTCAGCCCGCAGGCGAAATCCCGAGCGCAGTCGAGGGAGCTCAGAAGCATCCCGAGCATATTTCTATCTGAAATGCCGCAGCAAGGCGTTCTCACAGAATTTCGTTCGCAATAGCGATCTCTTGCTTCGACAAAGCTTACGTGATCAGAAAAATTCGCAATTATTCGCGTAAGTTCGCGGTTAGTCCTCTATGTCGTCGTTTTGCTTTCAAATACGTGGTACGTAACCGCGTCCCATGCATTGTGAATGCCAACAAACAGCAGCAGCAACGCCGCTGCTCCAAGACCAAACAGTGCCGCGGACAAATGAGAACGAGCCATGAACGCCGTCACCGCCAGTGTGGCGTACGCCGCGAGCGGCAGCAGTACGTGAAACAGCCAGTCTTCGAACACCGGCTTGTATACACGTTGCACTTGCATGCGCCGGGCCACGATCAACTCATACAGAATGCCGCTGAGTCCTACAAGACCCCATACAATCGCCGCCGGAAGAATGGTCTTCCACGGAGCGCTTAAAATTCCCGCCAGCAGCAGCACCGCCCCAAAATGAACTACATTCGGGGTGGAAAACGCCGCTCCGGCCTGTGCCGTGCCGCGACTTATGGGCATCGCAGCAATGAGCGTCAGGACGACGAACTGCAATCCAATCAAAGCGCCGGCAGAGGAACCGACGATGACGTAGAAGTTTTGCCATTCGGAGAGTGCTGTCATGCTATGAAATTATGTCAGGCCTTGTACTGCTCGTCACTCACATGCTCCATCCAGTCCACCGCCTTGCCGTTTTTCTTTTCCTGGATGGCGATGTGCGTCATGGCTGTCGTCGGGGCAGCGCCGTGCCAGTGCTTTTCGCCCGGAGAAAACCAGACCACGTCGCCGGGCCGAATCTCCTCGATAGGGCCGCCCCAACGCTGCGCGCGGCCACATCCGGCCGTGACGATAAGAGTTTGCCCGAGCGGATGCGTATGCCATGCCGTCCTCGCTCCCGGCTCAAAGGTTACGCTCGCGCCTTGAACACGTGCCGGATCTGGTGCCTGAAACAGCGGATCGACTCGTACGGTGCCAGTAAACCAATCAGCCGGTCCTTTGCCGGAAGGCTGCGAGCCAGCTCGTTTGATTTCCATTTTGTAACTTCCTTTCAAAGTGTTTTTCTTTAAAGCAGTTTTATCGGGTTAACGTAATCATTTTCTAAACCGTCATCCCGACGTCCGTTAAGCGAGCGCGCGCTTTTACCAGCGCGCGAGTAGGACCGAGGGACCTTGTGCTTGCCTTTTAAAATTCACGCCACCTATGGATCGTTTAAGTGTTGCTTACCTCGTCTTGCGCATCCAGACACCCCATGTGATCGGCCCAGCTTCCTCATTGCTTATCGGATGGCCAGCGAGCTTCAGTGTCAGCTTCATCTGTCCATGATGGTAGCCCTCATGCCAGATCATGTGTTGGAGCAACAGGATTGGATGGTCGTAATGAACGTCCATGGCCCGACCTGCCTCCACTCTACTTTTGACTGCTGCCCGCACCGCCTTGGCGCTATCGTTCAGAAGCTGTGCCATGCGAACAGGATCAGGTTCCGCCGCCCACTCTTTCCCAGGTAGGTTGCCGGAGAACTCGGGGGTGTCCTCAGAAACAAATACAACCCGCACATAATGGATATGCCCGAATAATTCGGCAATTGATGGACTGCCCTGCATGGCCCTGACGTCAAACCCAGCCTTTGGAATGGCGCGAAGGAGATTGACCAGGATGATATTGTTCCGGTCCCACGAATCCAGCAGCGCTTTCAGCAGGTCTTGCGGGTTCGACATAGTTCACCACTTGGCTAATGCAGAAGTTTCTACGAATAGTAAAAGATTGTATAGGGCGATTTGGCAAACCTAAACTCTCATCCTGAGCGGAGCGCCTTGTAAATCGTTCGTTTATGACATTTATTTTTTGGGTACTCAAGACGAAGCGGCTTTTGTTAGAGCCGCGGGGCCGTCCCAAACATCCGTTTACGCACACTGCGTGGATCTGAGGTAAATGCCTGTTGGCAAACGCAATCTATACTTAATCCGTTTTCTCGGTCTCGGCCATGTGCTAGTCTCGATATTTATTCCATCGTGGAGAACGCGGTGTCCAGGCTTTGTCTTACGCTTTTTCTTGCGACTATCTTCTGGTCGGGACTTTCGACACAAGACAAGCAGTTCACAAATGACTGGACAAAAGGCACTAATTCCCCCGGCAGCACTCTTACCCTAAAAGAAGCTGGCCGAAATATTGTCAACGGAAGCACAGTTGTTTCCTACCGATTATTCGCCTCAGGATTGCCCAAGGGGCAGCACTTTACGCTATGGATGTGGACTCTGGGAAACGAGCCTCAGGCCGTAGCCGATGCATTCATCAATCCTGATGGATTGGTCGTAAATCGTTTGGGCGACATGACTCACAATGTTTCAGAAGATCCGATTAACGTAAGAGTGGTCGCTGGTCGTGGCGAACGGAAGCGGGTCGCGCTCACGTCGGATGACTGGACGCTGCAAGCCTTTGCTGGAGCCATACCTTTTCCCCTTGAAAAGAGTGCGAACGGATGCAGGTTATCGGTGGAAATGACGGCTCCGAATTATGCAGGGGTAATCCTGAGCGGTTCGGGTTTTCAGCCCGGTGAATCGCTCACGGTTGAATCAGTCTCCGGCACGGAAAGCGGCAAACAACAGACCTCGGCCACAGCGGTTGGCACATATACTGCGGTAATTTTCCCCAGGGTCAAGGGACAAAAATCCGGGAAGGTAAGCGTGACGATTACCAGTCCGAGGTGCAGCGTAGCAGTGCAATTTCTTTGGGGAGAAGGCAGCTATAAAATCCAGTAACACGCTCGGCTTCGATTCAGTCTTTATTCATCCCAGAACTTCTGCCACCAACCTTTTTTCTCTTCCGGTGCTTCGTCCTCAAACACTGGCTCGTCGCTCAAGCCCAAAAATCCGCCCGCGCGAGTGGACGCATGTTGCGCAGCGGCTCGGGGAGGCAGAAGGCTTCGCGGCTGTTCTCTCGCGGGTCGCTGGGCCACCGCAGCACGCGCCCGCCGGAATGTTGCTATCCCCAAACTGTCGCCACCGCCTGCCGGAAGGACGGCAATTACAGCGCTTGGCCGGGCAAGAGCGTAATCCACCGGCCCGCGAAGAAGTGTGTCAATCCTTGTTCCCTGTTTCAGGGCAGAGCGAAGAATGGAGGTTGTATTCTGATCGAAAGCGATCCAGCGTGCCATGGGCAAACCATCCGAATAATGAACTGAGACAAGCGGCCTTTACTTTGATGCAAGCTGCTCGCGCCGCGTTTGACGATGAGTGTTTGACGATGAAGATGCCCTTCATTTACTCTCCCGGCTTAGACTTTCTTCACCGGAGAACCACGGGATGCCCAAATTCCTACTTGGCCGGCGCCAGTTCGCCCTGGGCGCGGCCGCGGCTGCCACTACTGCACTGATTCCAAAGGGAAACGCGCTGCCGTTCGATGCGCTGGCCCAGGCCACCGCCAGCCCGGCGGCGTCCTCGGATACGCAATCTCTGGAAGCCAAGACCCGCACTGCCATGGCCAAGCTTTCTGCTTCCGCCCAAGCAGAAGTGGAGATGAAGGTGGCTTCCATTTTCCGCAAATACGGTGAGCGGCTCAGTGACGAACAGAAAGCCGATATCCGGCGCATTATGGCTGAATCGCAGGAAGGCCTGGAAAAGATGCGCGCTTTTAAGCTGGAAAATGGCGACCAGCCGGCCGACGCCTTCCGGGCCTATCGTTCGGAAGCGAATCCCGGTGCAGCCCACGAACGCGGCGCTACCAAACCTACCCAATCCAAGCCGCGGAAAGAGAACAAATAAATGCTCAGCGAAGATATTCTCTTTCTCTCCGTCACCGAACTTTCAAAGCGCATTCGTGCCCGCCAGCTTTCACCCGTTGAACTAACCGAGAGCTATCTGGATCGCAGCCGGTCCATCGGCAAGAAGCTGAATGCTTATGCCACCCTCACGCCGGATCTGGCGTTGCAGCAGGCGCAGGCGGCGGAAAAAGAAATCGCGGCAGGAAAATATCGAGGGCCGTTGCATGGCATTCCTTACGCAGCCAAAGACCTGCTTGCGGTCAAAGGCTATCCCACCGGCTGGGGCGCGCGGCCCTACGCTGACCAGCGTTTTGATTATGACGCCACTGTTATCAAAAAGCTGGAAGCTGCAGGCGCGGTGCTGCTGGGCAAAGCCGCAATGATCGAGCTGGCTGGCGGCATGGGATATCGCTATGCCTCGGCGTCAGCCAGTGGCGCGGCAAAAAATCCCTGGAACACTGATTACTGGACCTGCGGATCATCGAGCGGCTCTGCCGCAATTACAGCTGCCGGATTGGCGGCCTTTGCCATTGGCACGGAGACATGGGGATCGATCATCTGTCCTTCAGGGTTTTGCGGGCTTAGCGGTTTGCGTCCAACTTACGGACGAGTGAGCCGCAGCGGCGCAATGGCGCTTTCTTACACCATGGACAAGATTGGCCCCATCACTCGCAGCGTCGATGATTGCGACCTGGTGCTGAAAATTATTTCCGGCCACGATGCGGAAGACCTGGGCTCACTGCCTGAAGCCGCCGCAAAATATCCTGGCGCGCCTGAGGTGAAGGGCAAGTTGCGCGTGGGCTGGCTGGTGAACCAGTGGAAAGAAATCTCTCCCGATGTAAATCAGGCAGTGATGGCCTCGCGGCAGGTGCTGGAAAAGAGTCCCTTGATCGATCTCAGCAATACCACGCTGCCGGAAGGCCCCTGGGAGACCGCTGCAGGACTTGTGGTGTCCGTGGAAGGCGCAACTGCGTTTCGGACGCTGATTCAATCAGGACGCGTGGCCGAGCTGACCGATCCGCTGGGAAAAATTGGCGGCTACATGAATGAAGAAATCAGCGCGTCAGACTTCATCCTGGCCCAGCGTATCCGCGCAATTCTGCAGGTGAAGATGGACGAAATTTTCCAGCACGTCGACGTTCTTGCCACTGCTTCGCTGCCGGTAACCGCCAGCAAGCTTGACGCCAACCTGGACGAAGCATTGACGTTTGCTGATCCCATTGGCGGCATCGGCAACATCTGTGGGCTTCCGGCAATTACCGTGCCTTGTGGCTTTGGCCAGCATGGCTTGCCGGTGGGCATCCAGTTTATCGGTCGCGCGCTGGATGACGCCAAGATCGTTCAGGCAGCGCGTATTTTCCAGCGCCAGACAGACTGGAATCGCAAGCACCCTAGCCTTAGCTAAAGGGACAAGCGGTCCCCACGGCGATCAGGTATTTCACCTGAGTGCGCTTCCAGCGCTCGCTGTGCAATACTAAATAGGTTGCGGCGTATCCTCTGATTGCCTGAGGGCGTGCATCCAACCATTCCAGAATGTCCGCTGATTTATTGACCGGAACACGGTTTAATCCTGAACCGCTGCGTGAGTCCATCCTGCGGCACATTCATTACGCGCTCGCTCGCCCCGGAGGCAGTCTTGTCCCACTGGAGCTTTTCAAGCCTCTCTCGCTGACCATTCGCGATTATCTCATCGACGGCCTGCTCAAAACCGAGCGGCGTTATCGTGAAGCCAAGGTCAAACGCCTCGGCTATCTCTCCATGGAATTTCTGATGGGACGCTGGCTCAGTGACAATCTATGCAACCTAGGCCTGGGCGATCAATGCCGCGCTGTGCTGGCTGAATTTGGCGTGAAGCTGGAAGACGTTCTTGAAGTTGAGCCTGACGCTGGTCTTGGCAATGGCGGCTTGGGCCGGCTGGCCGCATGCTTTTTGGAGTCGCTGGCCACCATGGGCATGCCGGGTTTTGGCTACGGCATCGATTACGAATACGGCATGTTCAAGCAGGAGATTGTCGGCGGCTTCCAGCGGGAAAAGCCGGACCAGTGGAAGTCTGAGGGAACGCCGTTTTACATTGAGCGTCCGCAGGATTTTTGCACTGTGCCAATGTACGGCCGGCTGCAATCTTCGCGTGACTCGCACGGCAACCGGCGGCAAAGCTGGGTTGACAGCAAAATTGTAGTCGGCGTGCCCAATGATCTGCCGGTGGCCGGCTACGGTGGCGATACTGTAAATTTCCTCCGCCTGTTCACTGCGCGGGCGTCAGAAGATTTTGACATTGAGATTTTCAATCGCGGCGACTACATTCGCGCCGTCGAGCAAAAGATTGCTTCGGAAAATATTTCCCGCGTGCTCTATCCCTCGGATTCCGTGCTTTCCGGCAAAGAGCTGCGGCTGAACCAGGAATATTTTCTGGTGGCATGCGCATTGCGCGACCTGTTGCGCAATTTCATGGCGACGCATAGCGGCTTTGACGATCTTCCCGCCAAAGTCGCTATCCAGATGAATGACACGCATCCCAGCCTGTGCGTGGCTGAGCTGATGCGCCTTTTGGTCGATGAAAATTCCCTCGACTGGGACCATGCGTGGGAGTTGACCGTCGCAACGCTCGGCTATACCAACCACACGCTGCTGCCGGAAGCCCTGGAAAAATGGCCTGTCTCGCTGATTGAGCGCGTTCTGCCCCGGCATACTGAAATCATCTTCGGCATCAATCACCAGTTTCTGCGCACGGTTGGGCGCAGCTGGCCGGGAGATATTGACCGGCAGCGACGCATGTCGATTATTGAAGAAGGCCCGGAAAAGCAGGTTCGCATGGCCAACCTGGCTATTGTCGGAAGCCACGCGATCAACGGCGTTTCCCGGCTGCATTCTGAGCTGATCAAAAGTTCTCTGGTGCCGGACTTTGCCCAGCTCTGGCCGGAGCGCTTTAGCAACAAGACCAACGGAGTCGCTCCCCGGCGGTGGATATTGAAAGCGAATCCCGGCCTTTCCGCGTTGCTCACACGCACTGTGGGCGAAGAATGGATTACCGATCTCGGGCGCGTACGCGCCATTGAAAAAGGCGCGGCTGATCCGGCGTTTCGCGATAAATTCCGCGAAATCAAGCGGCATAATAAAGAAAGACTGGCGCGCGAAGTGTTTAACACCACCGCAGTCGTCATCGATCCGCAATCGATGTTTGATGTCCACGTGAAGCGCATTCATGAATATAAGCGCCAGCTCTTAAACGTGATGCGCGTGATCCATGAATACCTGACCGTGGTGGAAGACGGCGCGGAGCCGCAGATGCTGCGCAGCTACGTTTTTGCCGGCAAGGCCGCGCCGGGATACTGGGCGGCCAAACAGATTATCAAGCTCATCAACAATGTTGCTCAGGTGGTAAATTCTGATCCGCGGATAAAAGATCGCATCAAGGTTGTGTTTGTTCCCGACTATCGCGTTTCTCTGGCGGAAATCATTATGCCCGCCGCCGATCTTAGCCAGCAGATTTCCACGGCGGGCATGGAAGCTTCCGGTACCGGCAATATGAAGCTGGCCATGAACGGCGCGCTTACTCTGGGCACGCTGGACGGCGCGAATATCGAAATCATGGAAGCCGTGGGTGAGGCAAATATTTACACCTTCGGTCTCACGCGTGAAGACGTGAGCTGGTACCAGGAATCGCGGGGCTACAATCCGCGCGAAATCTATAATAATGACGCTACCGTGCGCCGCGTGGTGGATTGCCTGGCCTCAAACCGGCTTTGCCCCGATGAACCCGGCCTTTTCCGCTGGATTGTGGACGAGCTGCTGGACCGTGGCGATCGCTACTTCACTCTGGCTGATTTGTCTTCCTACATTGAAGCCAGCCATCGCGCCGAAAAGGACTATCGTGAACCCGATGTATGGACAGCCAAGTCCATTCTGAATGTCGCTCGTACCGGTTTCTTTTCCAGCGACCGCACCATCGCTGAATATGGCCGCGACATCTGGCATATCCAGCCTGCCGCTCCCGGCACCGAGCGCGAATCCGATGCCAAAGAGCCGGTAAGAGCTGAGGTTTCCGGGTAGACGTGGCTATTTAGTAGCCGAATGGGCCTTAGTTCCAGTCAAAGCAGGAGTTCCTGTCGCGTATTCCACAGGCCAAACGCATTTTTTAACATGTTTTTAACATTTGGCAGACGTTGGCGCGAGTGTAATAGAGATTGATACAGACAAGCGTTTGCCGCAGCGTACTCCGCAGCGAATCCCCCAGCCCAGGAGAGAAATCATGCGAATAATCCAGTCACCTTACCAGGCCCGAATCGTCCCTCAGAGCGCGGGCGCGCCCAACTTGTGGCGATGTGTGATTGAGCAGGAAGACTCCCGTGAAGTAGTAGTGCTCCATGAAACCGCGCGTAAGGAAGATGCGCGCTGCATGGCCCTGCTGGAACTGGCGCGGCTGGAATCCACTGGTACACTGAGATGGTCGCCCGGCGGCGAATAACCGGCTCTATCGGCCTTATCCAGCTCAGTTTCATTCCGTCCTTGACCTCCTTCCGCCCAAACTCTAGGCTTGCTCTCTAGCTGGAGCAATGAAAAGCCGCAAGCAAGATCGAAGAGCAGGCGTTGCCCTGCGCGCGCATCTGGGCCGCTCAGCCCTGGGCCGGTTGGCACAGCGCAAATTCGATCCTATGGATGTGCTGCGGCAGAGCGCAAAGAACCGCCTCGCCCAACTGCTTCCCATCAAATTCAAGCTGATGAGCGAGTCGCCATTCGTTTTCTTCCGCGGCTCGGTTGAAATCATGGCCGCCGATCTGGGGGGAGCGCGCCACACGAAAATTGAAGTCCAGCTGTGCGGGGATGCGCACGTTAAGAATTTCGGGTTCTTTGCCCCGCCTGACGCACAGATTGCGCTCGACATCAATGACTTTGACGAAACCCAGCGCGGCCCCTGGGAATGGGACTTAAAGCGGCTGGCCACCAGCATTATCATCGCAGGCCGTGTGGCCGGTCATTCGACTTCAACCTGCAAGGATGCCACGCATTTTTTCATTGGCGAATATTGTGACTGGATTAGGCGTTTTGCCGATATGCCTGCGATTGCCGTCGCTCGCCACCGCGCGCTGCGCAACCTGCATGATCCGGTCATCCAGTCCGCGTTGAAAAAAGCCGAGCGTGCCAGCCCACTGGATAGTTTAAAAACCTTGACACGCAAAGACCGTCGCAGCGTCCGCAGCTTTATCTACCGGCGCGATTCCATGTGGGACGTGAAGGGCGCGGAAGCAAAAGCCGTGCTGCACGGGCTAAAGGACTATCGCAATACGCTGGCCCCGGATCGGCAGATGTTGTTTGACTGTTACACGCCAGTCGACGTGGGATTCAAGGTGGTGGGCACGGGCAGCGTGGGAACGCGCGATTATATTGTGCTGATGCTGGGCCGGCACGGCGGTGAAAACGATCCTTGTTCCTGCAGATCAAGGAAGAGCCTCCTTCCGCCTACGCTGAATACTATAAAGACCGCACAGCGCCAAGCCATCAGGGTGAACGCGTGGTCGGCGGCCAGCGCGCTGTGCAGATCTATTCTGACTTGCTGCTGGGCTGGTGTTCGATTGCCGAACGCGACTACCTTGTTCGCCAGATGAATGACCATAAAAGTTCCGTGCAGCCGGAAGAGCTCAAAGGTAATCGATTGGTGGAATACGGCCGGGTCTGCGCCGAGCTGCTGGCCAAAGGGCATGCGCGTTCTGGAGATCCGGGGCTGCTGGCGGATTATCTGGGCCGTCCGGGCAAGGCAGAGAAGGGGCTTTTACAATTTGCTGTGGCCTATGCCGAGCAGGTGGAGAAAGATTATGAAGCGTTTCTGAAGGCCCTAAAGCGCGGCTTGCTCAAGGACGCAATGAAGATCGCCGACCAGCAGATTTTTGCCGGGTGAAAAATCGAATTCACAGTGGAAAGAAACAGATTCTTGCCGCCATCCGTCAAATTCTTGGCAGCCAAAAATTGAATTCCCCTGTTGAAAGACTGGCAGATGAAAATGGGCCCGGAGAAGAGCCCCGCTCTCGCCAGTTGCAAGAGAAAAAACAGGTTCGAATTTTCTCCCTGATGAAGCGATTGAGATGATTGTGCGCCTGCCGCTTTAACGCCAGATGAAAGAAAGATTAAGTCTCTGTGAATCCGTAGCTCCATCTGCGTCTAGGGTCATAGGGGAGCGGCGACTCGCAACGAAAGCTCTGTGTTACACTGATACTGCTTCCTGTGATGTCCCTCATCTGATTGATTTCCACAGCAAGGGCGCGTAGCTCAACTGGCAGAGCAACTGACTCTTAATCAGTAGGTTGAAGGTTCGATTCCTTCCGCGCTCACCAAATTTCTTTCGAACATCCCACAAATTTATGAGCCTTAAAAATTTACGGGGTCTTGGATTGTTTTGCACAAAAAGCAAATCTCACCACGGATGAACAAGGATGATACGGTTTTACAAGTTCAAAGTCGTCTTATTTGAACTTTTTTGATTCGTGTAAATCAGTGTTATCTGTGGTAAAGTTTGGGATTTTTGTGCAAAGCCGTTTTGGGTTTCAGGATTTGATCCGCTTAGGATATACAATCCCACCCGAAGGAATCTCCCACCATGGCACAGGTACAGACGGTCCGCGGGCCCATTGACTCGTCACAGCTTGGCACCACATTGATGCACGAGCACGTCTTCGTGCTGGATACCGAGATAGTCCAGAACTATCCGGAAGAGTGGGGAAGTGAAGAGCAGCGGGTTGCTGACGCCGTAGCGCGACTAAACGAACTGAAGGCCAAGGGCGTGGATACGATTGTCGATCTCACGGTGATCGGCCTGGGACGTTATCTGCCCAGGATCAAGCAAATCGCGCAGCAGACAAAAATCAACATCATCGTCGCCACAGGAATTTATACGTATCACGATGCGCCACTGTACTTTCACTTTCGTGGGCCGGGCACGGTGCTGGGCGGGCCGGAGCTGATTGTGGAGATGTTTGTGCGCGATATCGATGAAGGAATCGCCGATACCGGAGTCAAAGCCGGCATTCTGAAGTGCGCTACCGACGAACCAGGCGTGACCAAAGACGTTGAGCGAATTCTGCGCGCCACGGCGCAAGCGCACCGGAAAACTGGCGTGCCTATCTCGACGCATACGCATGCCGGGCGGCGCGTGGGACTGGACCAGCAGAGGATTTTTCGCGAGGAAGGCGTCGACTTGTCGCGAGTGGTGATTGGCCATTCCGGCGACACCACTGACCTAAGCTATCTGGAAGAACTTGTCGACAACGGTTCATACATCGGCATGGACCGTTTTGGCATTGATACGATTCTTTCTTTTGAAGACCGCGTCAATACCGTTGTGGCAATGTGCCGGCGCGGCCATGCGGAAAAGATGGTGCTCTCACATGATGCAGCGTGTTACAACCACTGGCTGCCGGAGCGTCCGCTGCCCACGATGCTGCCGCGGTGGAATTACCTGCATATCCATAACGATGTAATCCTCGCGCTGAAACAGAAGGGCGTGACCGACGAGCAACTGCAAACCATGCTGGTCACGAATCCGCGCAGAATCTTTGAGCGCCAGGGAGCGTATTGAGCGGCGCGTGTTGAGCGAGGTTCGTATTGATTGATGATCGGCGGCTCAGGCCGCCAGCGGATCGTCCTTCTTTTGGTTCTGATTTTCCTTTTGCCGCTCGCCCGGGTGTTGGCCAACTTCCATCTCCGGCTCTTTCGATTCCGGATCAATCCCGTGTGAAGGATTTTCCTTCTCCGGCTTCTTCTTGTCTTCGTTGCGTTCTTGCTGGTCGGTTGGTTGTTTCATGGGTAATTGGATGGCAAATCTTTTTGCTGTGTCGCCCCTTCGCATTCGGGCAACCGACGCGCGCGACCGCAACTATTCCCAGTGCCGGTGTTTACATATATATAACGCTCTGATTCTTTATCTGAGCTGTGTGGGGAAAGGTTTCTGAGGGGGAAACGGAATCTTTCACTGCGGAAGTGCGATGCGAGAAGCGGCTGCGGGTGGTCCTGCGGCCGTTTTTTTCCTTTAAAATCTTTTCCTTTAAAATCAAGGTATGTCCAACGCAGGGCCGCTGTTTCGTCCTTATGACAAGCTGGTGAAGATCACGCTGGGGGAAAAGCAGTTTGAAGTCCCTGACGGCAACATGCTGCTGCGGGCGCTGCAATTTCTCTCTCCTGAAGACATTTCTTACGGAAAGTTCTGCTGGAATGAAGAGTGCCAGTACTGCCGCGTGAATTACGATCTGGGGCCGGACACGCCAAACCGCACGGCAATCTCATGCAAGCTGATGGTGCAGGATGGAATGCGCGTGACGGAAGTGGCGCAGGAGATCAAGTATTGCCTGCGGAAGCTGGGGCTGGAGCTGAAGGTGAAACCTGCAGTGAAGTAACGCCCTAGCGGTGGCTGGGCGAAGGGCGAGGAGTTTTGCCCTTGGAGGCCGCGCCGGCGGCCCCCAATTTTGTAAGACGGTCACGGGCCTGCAAGGCCTCCGGGCTTTTTGGATAGCGGCTGATCAGGCTGCGCAATTCCTGCACTCCGGCATCGCGCTGGCCGAGTTCCAGCAGCGCATAAGCTTTCTTCAACTGCGCCGCCGCGGTTTTGTTTCCGCCGGGATACTGGTCAAGGACTTTGTTGTACGCCTGCACGGCGCCGGCGAAGTTTCCCTGGCGATAAGCAATCTCTCCCAGATAAAACTGCGCGTTGCCGGCCAGATCGGTATTTCCATAGACCTGTAGATACTGCGCAAACTCCTGTGACGCCAGATCATTCTTGTTGGCGTTATAGTCACGCAGGCCGTCGTTATAGAGCTGGTCCGCGGGCGGAGCTTGCGGGACATTATTGGCCGCGCCTCCGGGCGCTGCGCCAGGCTGCCCTGGGGGAGGAGCCGTAATATTCTGCTGTGCGGTCTGCATATCGTCGAGCTGCTTGCTCACTTTAGCCAGACGCGCTTTCAATTCGTCCACCGCATCATGCAGCGCCTGCACCTGCCCTGAAATCTGGTCGACCTTGCTGCCCGCGTCGGTGGTCTGCTGCCCCAGCGTTTTTTGCAGATTCTGGACAGCCGACCCCATCTTGTTGACGTTATCGGTCTGCTGCGTGAGCAGGTCTTTCATCACGCCCATGCGTTCATCGAAAGACTGCTGCATGCGTGACATGTTGTCCTGCATGAGCTGGAGCTGGGTCTGGATCTGTATGAGCTGTGACTTGGTGTCCGCGGCGGACGCGGTGCGGCTGGCGCACAGTGCAAAAAGCAGCACAGCCAGCATGACGGCAAAACTTTGTTTCTTCATAGGCATTTAACTCGTTAGATGCAGAATAGCTGCTTGATCCTGCAAGGTATTTTCTTTTATTGACGAGGAGGCGCTTCCTCTTAAAGTGTGCACCGGAATCAGGGCTGGTGGAAACCAAACCTTGGGCGCGAACCAAACTTGATAAGCCGGACAGGCACTGGCCTGCCCGGCCTTTTCAGTTAGTGTAACAGCGTGAAGTGATCGCGGCGGTTTTTCTGCCAGCAATCTTCATTCTGCTCAGTGCATTGCGGTTTTTCCTTGCCGTAGCTGATGGTCTTGATGGAATCCGGACTTACGCCAGCTTGCAGTAGCGCCTGCTTGGCGGAATCAGCGCGATGCTCGCCTAGAGACAAATTGTATTCGGTGGAACCGCGATCATCGCAATTACCCTCAATCTGTACCTTCCAGCCTTTTTGCTTGATGACCTGTGCCGCCTGGGCCACCGCCTGTTGCGCATCGGGGCGCAGATCAGCCTTGTCATAGTCGAAGTAAACGTCCTTCACCATCTGAGCAAAGAGCTGATCGTCAGTGACGGTCGGAGTTGGCGCCGGGGTTGGAGTCGGCGTTGCTTTTGCGGCCACCGAAACTTGCGCCGTGGCTTCCTGCGTTCCGGCCGCGCCCTTCGCTGTGAGATGATACGTGGTGGTTTGCGTCGGCGAGACGGTTTGCGAACCGCTGGGATCAACCTTGTTGCCATCCAGGGCAACGTCAGTTGCATTTTCCGTGCTCCAGGTCAGCGTGGCGGATTGGCCAGCTTCAATGGAAGTCGGGTTGGCGGAAAGTGTGGCGCTTACTGCTTTAGGCGGCGGGGGCGGTGGTGGCGCAGTCTCTTTCTTTTTACAACCGCTTGCCACCATCAAGAAAGCCAGCACCCCCAGGACGACGATCCGATTGCTCGTGCTCTTGTTCACCTCATGTCCTCCAAAAAAGTAATGCAATTTATATAAGGCCTATTTAAAGCTCCAATTGGGCTGGCTATTGCGGCCCTGATGCGTCAGCTGCTGCAAGTGCGTGCCATCCGCTAGAACGCTCCAGATCTGCTCATTGCCGGTGCGATTGGATTGAAAAACAATGTGCCGCCCATCCGGAGACCATGACGGGAAGTCATTTCTCCCGCCATCATGTGTTAACTGTATAATTTGTCGTGAGGCGATATCCATAAGATAAATATCCGAGCCGCCCAGCACTCCGGGACCGTAATTACGGACCCAAGCAAACGCCAGCAGCAATCCATTGGGCGACCACGCTGGCGAAACAGCATAGCCCTGGTCGGTCATCCTTTGCACGTTACTACCGTCCGCGTCCATCACGTAGATTTGCGGTAGTCCAGTGCGTCCACTTACCCAGGCGATCTGGCCATTCGTTTTAGGATTGAACACGGGCGACACATCTCCCTTGCCGGTGCTCAGCCTGCGCGCGCCTCCGCCGTTCGCGTCCGCGACGAATATCTCTGACCGCCCACTATGCATGGAGGATGCAAAAGCGATTTTAGTTCCATCCGAGGCCCATGCGGGAGAAAAATTATCGCCTGAGTTCCGCGGGAAGGCTACGGTGCGGCCCAGTTCCAGCGAATACATCATGATCTGCCATGAATCCCTGGTCAGCCCGCTGAACGCCATTCGCGACCCGTCCGGTGAAATCCTTGGCGACAGCGCTATCGACCCTAGCTTGGTAATCTGCTTCTGGTTCGCGCCGTCGTAATCCATTTGCCAGATTTCCTTGTTCCCGCTGCGTGTGCTCACAAAATAAATCTGGCTCTCTGCGATCCCGGCAATGCCGCTGCCCAGGCGCGCAATAATCTCATCGGCAAAGCGGTGCGCGATCAGCCGCGCGTTGTCCGGGCTGGCATCTTCTTTATATTGCTTGCCCAGGATCTGCGGCGCGCCGGGATTCTTCACGTCATACAGCCAGCCCTGGACATCCACTTTCCCGTTATTCACACCCAGGTTGCCGAAGGTCAGCACTCCGGCGTTTGGCGGCGGATCTCCCCACGCCTTCGCTTGTAACTCTGCCGGCTGCCCTGGTGTTTGCGACGGATAAAAGCTCTTCGCTACCAGATCAAAAATTCCGGCGTTATCCAGATCGTTCCACAGCGTCTGGTTAAAGACGGTATTCAATGGCGCGGTCTGCGCGTCAGCATTGGCGGCCTTAAAATCCGGTACTGCGATCCGTGGCCGTTCCTGGCCCATATTCAATTCAATCTTGATTCGGTCCTGCGCGGCGGCGCTCAAAAAGCTGCCGAGCAACATGAAACCTAAAAGAAGTAAGCCTGTTGTTCCCTTGCCAGTTCTTTTTTCTTTAGCCATGAATTCGCCTATTTTGGAGGATAGTCAAACCAGAAATCTACAGTCACGCTGTTGCCTTCCGGCAATTTGCCAAAACTATCAATACGTTGAATCGCGCGCATCGCCGATTGGTCCAATGACGGCACGCCGCTCGACTGCGCCAGATGCACGTTCGCCGGGCTGCCATCGCGCGTGATGTCAAACTCTATAAACGCCCGATGTGGCGCTTTGATGCGCGGATCAATTTCATACGTCAGCCAGTTCTGCTGCACGCGCCTCTTCACGCCGTCCACATACCAGCCATATTTGCCGCCAAAGTCGGCGTTCTGGAAGCTGAATCCGCCTTTATAATTCGCTGTCGTCACAGATCCATAGGGTCCGCTCACCGGCCCGCCTTCACCATAAGGCACTGCGGTTTCCGGCGTGGGAATTGGCCGCGGAGGCGGCGTCACATGCGCCTGCTGCACCGGCTTCTCAACCTGCTTCGGTTTAACTTTTCCCTGGATCGGTACAGCGTCTTCCGGAGGCTTCTCCACTGGCTTTGCTTGCGGCTGCGTTTGCGTGACGCCCTTGTTTTCATTGGCCACGATATTGTCTGACTGCTCAGGCTTGGGAATTGGAATGGACGCACTCACAAGCTGCGCCGTCACCGCGTCGCCCTGCTTGATGCCCCAGTCATTGGCCGTGCTGTGTTGCTGCGCGACATAGCCCCACACAACAATGGACAATACTAGCAGCCCGTGGAATCCCACGGAAAGAAGCACTGGCCCCTTCCATTGCTCGCGTTCATAAAACAGGTTGGCCCTGACGTATGCCATTCGTTAGCAGTTAGCAATCAGCAATTAGCAATTAGTACCTAAAATCTCGTTATCCCTGTGGGAGTTAAGAGAGCCCACTCTCTTACTCTTCTAAAAAATCGTCGTCATCCCGACGGACATCAATCCAGCTTGCGCGTTCACTTTTAAAAACGTCGTCATCCCGAACTCCGTATATGAGAGCGCGCTTTCATCAGCGCTCGAATAGGACTGAGGGACCTTTTGTTTCAAAAAAGCGTTACAAATGAGAGAACGCGCAAAGCCCCACATCTTGTCTGGACGTCACTTGAAACTTGTCCTCAAATCCGCGTGTATCCGCGTTCATCAGCGGTAAGGTTTTTGCCCTTCCGAATGACCGCGATCACTTTTTCCCCGGCTGAATCGGCTCGGTCACAATGCTCACGTTCGTGATCCCCGCGGATTTCACCGCGCTCATCACCGTGGCAAACGCGCCAAAAGCCACGTTCTCGTCGGCCCGCACATACACGGACTGCCCGCGAGGGTCGCGAAACTTCTTGCGCAGCGCGTCGCCAATCTCGTCCAGCCGAACATGGTCGCCGTTCAGGTAAACTTCCTGCCCTTTAGTGATCGTAATCACCAGGCGCTCTTCGGAAATTTCCTTTACCACTTTTGTCTTGGGGACTGTGACTTCAATGCCGGATTGCAGCACCGGCGCGGTGACCATAAAAATAATCAGCAACACCAGCACCACGTCGACAAATGGCGTGACGTTGATTTCCGATAGCGACGTTTCCGTGCGCCCGCTCTTGTTGGTAAATGCCATCAGCGGACTCCCCAGCAGAGAGCATTGTTTTCTAATTCCTTTTCCCCCGACGGGGTGGAGCAGGCCTTTAGGCCTGCGTCCCCGGCCCGGATCAATCCCGGTTTTAACCGCTGGGGCAAAACTTTTACTCCCACGGTGGAAGAGCGGCCCTTTAGGGCCGCGTAAAGTCGTCTTGAAACAGGGGCTTTAGCCCCGGAGGTAATCGCCATCACCGCACTCCGGTAGTCACGCCCGTCGTGCGCTCAATAAAGTTCATGATCTCCATGGTGAAATCGTCCATGCGCGCGCCAAATTCGCGCAGGCTGTGCGTGAACTGGTTATAGAAGATCACGGCCGGAATCGCGGCAAACAGTCCCGCGGCAGTGGTAATCAACGCTTCAGAAATTCCCGGCGCCACAGCCCGTAGCGTGGCGGACCCCTCGGTGCCCAAGCCGTTGAACGCGTCAATAATGCCCCATACCGTGCCAAACAATCCGATAAACGGCGCCACAGCGCCTGTCGTCGCCAGCCAGGGCAGCCGGCGTTCCAGCCGCGTCAACTCTTCTGATGACGCAATCTGCGCCGCCCTTTGCACCGCATTAATGTTGCCTTCGCCCTGCCGCCGATATTCGTCATAAGCGTTGTCAAACACCGCTACCAGCGGGCTGGGCTTGAACTGCTCAGAGACGGCCGCAACATCCTGCAAACGCTGCGCTTTGCGGAACGCCCGCAAAAAGCGCCCACTCTGCGTCCGCGCCCGCTTAATGGACGACCATTTGGTAAGAATCACCGACCAGGACATGATGCTGAATATCAGCAGGATTATAAGGACCACCTGCGCCACGGCCCCGGTCTGCCGTATCAGGTTAAACACCTCTCCGCCGATCACTGCTGCGAACACAGGCGCGGAAACTGGCGTGAATACAGGCGCAAAGGCGGAGGCAGAAATTGACGCACCTACGGACGAGCCAAACATAGGCGAAAAGATGGATCCAGATACTCCGCTGACGATGGATGCAAGCAGGGGGAAATGTGAAATTATCATTGCAAAGTCAACCGCCTCTATCAGTTAACTCTTTCGACCGTAACACCTCGTGCTGCTCACGTCAAACGGGTGAATACATTGGCTAAACAGGGTTACGGCCGGGTTACGAGCGGCCCTGCGGTGTCTAACTAAGGAATGAAGATACTCTTGATCATTTGCGCGGTGGGTTTCGGATTTCTTGCGGTTTCACTGATCTACTCGACCGCTAATGGTTACACAGTATGGTATTGGCGCAACTTCCACGCTGAAATACTGGTCGATGGTCACCCGGTTCTCGGATACATTCATCAATCCCGCAACAGAGTGCTTCTCACCCGCCGCGACTCGGCAAAGCCTCACTCCTATTTTCTCAACTTGGAGCAGTATTACGCTCTCGATTGCGACAGTTGGTCGGCGCCGTCATTCTTCGTCGTTCCTCTGGGACACGTAAACCATCCGTGCTTTGGTAACGACATCATCGGTGCTGACTTCGCCAAATACAATGAACCTGAAGCTCCAGCCGATCGCATCAAGGTGGATGGCTCAAGCTTCGAGTTCCATACAAGTGATGGCAAGTTGGTGAGGGTCACCCGTTAACCCCTGCCTGCGGAATGATATTCCCACGGCAGCGTGGAAGAGTACGGATTATCCGTGCCTCAGAGAGTTCTCACGAGAACCTTAAACCCCAACGACATGCCATCCCGAACTTTGATCAGCGAGCCTGTCAGCGATTGCACTAGAACAACAACCTTGCCTGGCCGTATCCTTAGTAGCGCAAAAAAAACAAACAGAAACATCAGGTGGAGGGAGTTCTCATGTCGCAACCTGTCATTCGCCCTAACCGTACTGTTGCTGTTTATCACTGCGTTTGCGTCCCGCTTGCCCGCCCAGACGGACCCGGATTTTGTTGTAACCGTAAATCCCTCCATTGTGACAATCACCCAGGGCGGCACGGCGTCTCTTACCGTCCATATTGCCGTTAACGAGCGACCCAGTTTTGAATTCAGCCTCTCCGGCCTGCCTTCCGGCGTAGTTGCCCAGATTCCCGCCGGACACGCCGGCGCCACCACGATTCTGCTTACCGCTCTGCCCACAGCAGCCACTGGTACTTTCAACGTCGAACTGACAGCCGTCGCCAGCAACTTTGCTCCTCCCCGATCCAGCAATGGCCCGCAGTCCCAGAGCTTCACGCTCAACGTCAAGCCCATGCCGGTTGCGCAATGGGAGTACCGCGTGGAAAAGGCCAGGACTGCGCAAGAACTTGAATCGATCGCCACCGGTCTGGGCCTGCAATCGTGGGAACTGGTCAGCGTGGTCCTGACCGACCACAACGGCGCCGACGAGTGGGTCGCATTCTTCAAGCGGCAAAAACATCTCCACGAATAATTCTTGGCGAAGCCCAAAACATGTTTCTGATTCGGTGTTTCGCGTTCATCCGCGTGAATCCGCGGTAACGGTTTTGATACTCTTATCCACGATGAAGATTGAGACCCGTGCCGTCCATGCCGGACGCAAGCCTGAAGGTGGATCACGCGACGTTGTGCCCGCCATCCATCTCTCCACCACATTCCACAAAGCCGATGATGGCACTCTTCCCGGCGGATACCTCTATGGCCGCCCTAACAACCCAAATCGTGAATCGCTTGAGCATGCGCTGGCCTCGCTGGAAGAAGGCGCTGCCGCGTTGGCCTTTTCGTCGGGCAGCGCAGCCACGCTTGCCGTGTTTCAGGCGCTTTCGCCCGGCGACCACGTTATCGCCGCTGAAGACGCATACTACGGCACACCCATTCTGCTGCGTACCGTAATGGCAAACTGGGGCCTCAAGCACACTCTGGTCAACATGCAGGACCTTGGCGCCGTCGAGCGCGCCGTCACGTCCGCCACGCGCCTCATCTGGACCGAAACGCCCTCAAACCCGCTGCTGAATGTCACCGATCTTCGCGCGATTGTGGCATTGGCCAAAAAGTGCGGTGCGATGGTTGCTTGTGACAACACCTGGGCTACTCCGCTCTTCCAGCAACCGCTGCAACTTGGCGTCGATATAGTCATGCATTCGGTCACTAAATATCTTTCCGGCCACAGTGACGTAACTGTCGGCACGCTGGTTTTTCGAGAGAACGGCGGGAAAGAGAAAAGCCCTCTGCTTGAAAAAATCACAGCCATCCAGCATGAAGGCGGCGCAGTGCCGTCTCCTTTTGAATGCTGGCTCACCTTGCGCGGTCTTCAGACTTTCCCTTACCGCGTCCGCGCGCATGCTGAAAACGCCCATCGCGTCGCCGAATTCCTGTCCACGCAATCAAAGATCGAAGCCGTGCACTATCCAGGGCTGCCTTCGCATCCCGGACATAAAATCGCAGCCGCGCAAATGTCGGGCTTTGGCGGCATGATGTCTATTCAGGTCAAAGGTGGCCAAGCTGAAGCGTTCAAGCTGGTCGCCGGACTAAGGCTTTTTAGCCACGCCACCAGCCTCGGTAGCACTCATAGCCTGATTGAGCATCGAGCCTCCGTCGAAGGCACAGCCACCCGCAGCCCCGCAAATCTTCTGCGTTTGTCGATAGGCCTGGAGCATCCCGACGATTTGATTGACGATCTGGAACAGGCATTGAAAAATTTTTAGCCTTGTTCTGAAATACTGAAGATAACGAGAGAATCAAGAAACAGTAGTAACTTCAAGCTAAGAAGTCTGGCGGGATCGGGAACTCAGCGTAATTCGATAATTCTATCGCCGGCATTGAGTGAAGATTCAATGAGTGGCCAGAATCGCTCAAATGCCTCTAGAAGAGTTGCAGTACGACAATTGCCTAAGCGTATCCACAAGATTCTGGTTGTCGCTTCAGGCCTGTTGGCAAGAAATAAAAAATCCTCATCTTTGCTGATGATATGCGCGCTTCTTGGTCTGCATAATTGCAGATTTCCAGGTCCGAAGCACTGGCCAGCCCAATCTCAAATACATGCTGACAATCGTGACCGTGATTTCGCAAATATCTGGCGAGAGATGCTGGAAGCTGGTTATCGACTAAAAATTTCACGTTTGCAACACAACGTGATCAGTTTGATAGGCCGCATAATCGATTGCGGCGAGAATGTCTTCGCGGTCTAAAAACTTGTACTCCGCCAGAATTTCTTCAACTGAAGCTCCGGCACCAAGCAGTTCCAGGATGTCAGTTACCCGGATACGCTGGCTTCGAATACACGGCCTGCCGCCGCATTTGCCCTGCTCTACCGTAATCCGGCTTAGACGTTGCAAATTCATAAGGCTTATTATTCGCCTAAGATACTTTGTTTCTGGTTCACTGGCAAGAGATTAGCCATAAGAAGGGATACGCTAGTGAACTCTTATGTTTTCGCGTTGAACTGAACTTTTCCCTAAACTGGTTCAAGCCGGGAATTGAGATTTTCGCGTCTTGAACGATGAAGCGATCAGCCACAATCCCACTACCACCATCAATAGTGTCGCCATCAGCATCCCCGCCGCCTGCGCCTCGTTTTCGGCTTTGTAGGCGTTTGGGCTGGGTGAGAAGTGCGATGCCAACGACACAAATACGAGACTTGCACCGGCCAGCATCCTGCCCCAGCGGAATCTCGGTTCTTTTGCGATCTGCCCAGTGGCGCGCTGGAACTCACGACTGCCTATCCAGACGCAGAAAGCTCCCAAGCCTATCCTAAGAAGCAGACTGCCGGTCAACCATTGGTTTGTGAAACCACCTGGATTTCCAATCAAATTGAAAATAACTCGGGCCACGGTCAAACCAAACCATGCTCCAAGACAAATGAGAACGATCCCTAGAAACAAGTGCAAGGGTTTCTTATTGTTCATCTGACTCCCTACTTCAAACTTATGGGCATTTATCTGCGCCGATCTGCGTAATCAGCGTCAAAAATCTCTACACCTTTACTCCCACATTCGCTCTGTCCCCTGCATCTGCCGCGAACAGCGCTGCGGGCGTAAATCCCATCGATCCCGCGATCAGGTTGCGGGGAAACTCCGCCTGCGCCGTGTTGTACCTCCGCACGCACTCGTTGTAATGCTGCCGCGCAAATGCAATGCGGTTTTCCGTGGACGTGATCTGCTCCTGCAAAAGCAGAAATTGCTGTGAAGCCTTCAGCGCCGGGTATCGCTCAGCCGTAACAAACAGATTGCCTACTGCTCCGGTAAGCGCCATCTCAGCCACTGCTCGAGTGGCCAAAGATGCCCCTCCGGTGGCCGATATCGCCTCCGTTCGCGCGCGTGTGACCGCTTCCAGCGTCTCGCGTTCATGCGTCATGTACCCTTTCACCGCTGCTACCAGGTTTGGTATCAGGTCATGCCGGCGCGTAAGTTGCACATCGATATCGGACCATCCGCTCTGCACTGCATTCCGCATTTTGATCAGGCCGTTGTAGGTCCTGAGCAGCAGAAACAACAGGAGAGAGGCGACAACCGCAATGGCTATGAAGGCGTAAGAAATGTCCAAGGGCGCTCCTTTTCAGCTTTTCGACTGCTGAAAGAATGGAAGCATTTTACGGTAACTGAGGCCCATCATCGCAGATTTACGCTGATGAGCGCGGATCAAGAGCCTAGCCGCGAATCTTATTTCTCTCGCTATGCTCCAAACCGCGCCAGCGGCTGGGTTCGACAGGGAGAGTTACGTGCTCCTGCTGCAGAGCGTTCGGCGCACAAGTTGGCCTCGAGCTTTTCTGCTTCTATTGATTCGTGTTAATTCGCGGCCAAAGTTTTCATCTGCGCTCATCTGCGAAATCTGCGGCTAATCTCCCGCCGGTCCTAAAATCGGCTCTGCTTTCCGATGAGATTTGCGCCAGCCCGCCACACGCAGCCTGATGCGGTCCATATAGAGGTAAATCACGGGCGTAGTGAACAACGTCAGCGCCTGGCTTACGATCAATCCGCCCACAATGGCAATACCTAGCGGACGCCGCAATTCTGATCCTGTGCCGCCGCCCAGCGCCAATGGTAATCCGCCCAGGAGCGCGGCCATGGTAGTCATCATGATCGGACGAAAACGCAGAAGACATGCCTGAAAGATCGCATCTTCGGGGCTCTTGCCTTCCACGCGAGTGGCATTCACGGCAAAATCGATCATTAAGATCGCATTCTTCTTCACAATGCCGATCAGCAAAATAATGCCGATCAACGCCATTACGTTCAGGTCATTGCCGGTCAGCATAATTGCCAGAATCGCGCCCACGCCGGCTGAAGGTAGCGTAGAGAGAATCGTAATCGGATGGATCACGCTCTCATACAGCATGCCCAGCACAATATAGACGGTGATCAATGCAGTCAAAATCAGCAGCGGCTGGCTTTGGGCTGAGTCTTTAAACGCGGCAGCAGTCCCTTGAAAGCCGCCGTGTACGCTCGCCGGAACTCCCAGGTCGCGCATGGCAGTTTCCACTACTTTTGCGGCATTGCCCAAAGGCACGTTGGGCGCCAGATTGAATGACAACGTTACCGCCGGATAAAACCCCTGATGGTTGACCTGCAGCGCGGTATTTGAAGGCTGGTAGCGGGCAAATGACGAGAGCGGCACCTCAACTCCTGTTGACGACTTCACGTATGTATTTCTCAGGGCATCAGTGCCGGGCAATAGCTTGGGATCGACTTCCATCACCACGTGATACTGATTGAGCGCCTTATACATGGTCGAAACCTGAGCCTGCCCGAATGACGAATAGAGCGCGGCATCCACTTGCGCCGGTGTAATGCCCAGCCGTGAAGCCGTGTCGCGATCGACAACTACATCAGCTGCCAGCCCTTTGTCCTGCTGGTCAGAGTTCACGTCGCGCAGCTCCGGCAGCGAACGCAGCTTGGCCTGAATGCGCGGGGCCCAGTAATTCAAGTCCTGCAAGTCTTCTGACTGAATGGTGTACTGGAACTGTGCGTTGGAAAACCGCCCGCCAATATTCAGGTCCTGCGTGGCGGTAAGAAATAGCGTCGCACCCGGAATCACCGCCAGCTTGCCGCGCAGCCGATTGATGATCTGGTCCGCTGTCGCCTTGCGCTCATTCGGGGGCTTCAGCACCACGAACATGCGTCCGGTATTGGAACTGCCCTGGCCTCCGGAGAAGCCCACAACGTTGTTCACTGCCGGATCTTTCAGCACAATCTGAACATACTGCAACATCTTGTCGCGCAGCGCGGGGAAGGAAATATCTTGCGCAGCTTGAATGGCGCCGCCCAGTCTGCCTGTATCCTGCTGCGGAAAAAATCCTTTGGGCGCGTACCAGTACAGCACGACGCTCAGGACGGCAGTTCCGATTGTCACCAGCAGCGTGAGCGCCTGATGTTGCAGTACTACTCTGAGGCTGCCGCGATAGACCCTCAACATCCAATCAAATCCGCGTTCGCTGGCGCGATAAATGCGGCCATGTTTCTTCTCGCTCTCTGGCCGCAAAAATTTGGCGCACAACATCGGCGTTACGGTGAGTGATATCACCAGTGACATAGCGATGGCCGTGCTCAGCACCACGGCAAACTCGCGGAAGAGCCGACCCACTAGGCCCTGCATCAGCAGGATCGGAATAAACACCGCCACCAGTGACGTGCTCATGGAAAGCACGGTAAAGCCAATCTCTCGCGCGCCACGGAATGCCGCCTGCACCGGTCCCAGCCCCTGTTCCATATAGCGCGTGATGTCTTCCAGAACCACGATCGCATCGTCCACTACAAACCCGGTGGAAATAGCCAGGGCCATGAGCGAGAGATTATCTACGCTGTAATCTAGCAGGTACATCACGCCAAACGTGCCAATAAGAGAAAGCGGCACGGCCACGCTGGGAATAAATGTGGCGCGAAGATTACGCAGAAAAATAAAAACTACCATCACCACCAGCACAATAGAAATCAGCAGCGTGATCTGGATATCCGCCACGGACGCGCGAATCGTCGTCGTGCGGTCCAGCGCTACTTCCAGCTTGATGCCCGCCGGAATCGACGCTTGCAGCTGCGGCAGCAGCTCTTTTACGTGGTCCACGGCTTCAATAATGTTGGCGCCCGGCTGGCGAAAAACGATCATCAACACTGCCGGCTTGCCATTCGCTACGCCCGTATTGCGGATGTCTTCTACCGAATCCTGCACATCGGCAACGTCCTGCAACCGCACCACGCCGCCCGTCGTGTTTTTGGCGACGATAATATTTTTGTAGTCATCCGCCAGAAAAAGCTGATCGTTGGCAGTGATCTGCCACGCGTTTACCGGGCCAGTAAATTCCCCTTTTGGACGGTTCGCATTCGCCGCGGTCAGCGCCGCGCGCACCTGCTCCACGCCCACTCCCAGCTTGTTCAACAGCGTGGGATTCACTTCCGCCCGCACCGCCGGTCTTGCTCCGCCGCCCACAAATACCTGTCCTATGCCCGGTACCTGTGAGAGTTTTTGCGCCAGCACTGAGTCCGCCACGTCATACATGCGCGGCTTGGTGACTGTCTCTGAAGTCAGCGAAAGAATCATGATCGGCGCGTCTGCCGGATTCACCTTGCGCCAGTTCGGACGCGTTGGCAGGTTGGCCGGTAACTGTCCCAGCGCCGCGTTGATTGCCGCCTGCACGTCTCGCGCTGCCGCGTCGATGTTGCGCGAAAGATCGAACTGCATGGTGATGCTCGTCGAGCCGAGCTGGCTCGTCGACGTCATCTGGTTGACTCCGGCAATGCGTCCAAACTGCCGCTCCAGCGGCGTCGCCACAGACGATGCCATCGTTTCCGGACTCGCGCCCGGCAATCCGGCATTCACGCTGATGACGGGATATTCAACCTGGGGGATCGGCGCCACCGGCAGGCGGAAATAAGCGAGAATC
>C688J18823_10000007_pt1 | contig 220189 bp, 170 predicted proteins | sample HopSoiMetagenom1_FD_18823 | JGI IMG/M metagenome (IMG submission 18823)
CCGCCGCTGCAATCTCTTCATAACCAGCCCCGCCGATCCTCTTTTCGAAATCCACCAGACGCGGCTCGGCAAACACCGGATGCGTGTGACAATCGATCAGCCCTGGAATCACGACCCTTCCCTGACAATCGAGCTCCTTTACTTTTTTTCTGTTCGTTCTGAGCCACGGATCGCGCAACAGCTCGCGCTGCGGCCCTGCAGCCAAGATCTTGCCTCCGCCGCAGAGCACCGCAGCATCTTCTATTAAGCCGATTTCCTGCAGATCGCGTCCGCGCCGCGGCGCAGCTTCACCGCGCAACGTAAGCAACTGGCCGATGTTCGCCAGCAGAAGGTATGGAGACTTGTCTCTTTTGAGCAAAGTTTAGGTTACACCGCTTGGATCAAAATGAATAATGCTGGCGGGACCGACCTTCGTGACCTTTGTGGTAGGGCTCCCTCGCTACCGCTCGGGATGTAACGACCGCATCGGCACCTTCACGCCACTCTTGTCCGCGAACCGCTCTGCCTCTTCGTACCCGGCATCCACATGCCTCGCCACGCCGATTCCAGGATCGTTTGTCAGCACGCGCTCAATGCGTTTCGCCATCATCTCTGTTCCGTCGGCGACTGTGACCTGTCCGGCGTGAAGAGAATAGCCGATGCCTACGCCGCCGCCGTTATGAATCGAAACCCAACTTGCGCCGCTGGCGGTATTGAGTAGTGCATTGAGCAGCGGCCAGTCAGCCACGGCATCACTGCCATCCTTCATGCTCTCAGTCTCGCGATACGGTGACGCTACCGATCCGCAATCCAGATGATCGCGCCCAATCACGATTGGCGCCTTGATCTTGCCTTTCTTTACCAGGTCATTCATGGCCAATCCGAACTCTGCGCGCTCGCCATATCCCAGCCAGCAGATGCGCGCCGGCAGACCCTGGAACTTAATGCGTTTGCGCGCCAGGTTGATCCAGCGATTGAGGATGCGGTTCTGCGGGAACAGCTCCAGGACCAGATCGTCGGTCACCGCGATGTCCGCCGGATCGCCTGAAAGCGCCACCCATCGGAATGGCCCGCGGCCTTCGCAAAATAACGGGCGGATATATGCGGGCACAAAGCCAGGAAAATCGTAAGCGTTCTTCACGCCCTGCTGGAAAGCAAATGTGCGGATATTGTTGCCATAATCGAACGTCACGCTGCCCATCTTCTGCAGGCGCAGCATTCCTTCCACGTGACGCGCCATCGCATCCATCGATTTTTCCAGATATGCCTTGGGATCGCTCTTGCGCAATTCCAATGCCTGCTCCAGAGACATACCGTTCGGCACATAGCCATTGAGAGGATCGTGGGCCGACGTCTGGTCGGTAAGAATGTCTGGCAACACGCCCCGTTCAGCCAGTTCAGGAATCACGTCCGCGCAGTTCGCTACCAGCCCAACGGAAATGGCTTCTTTCTTGCGCACCGCATTCTTGAGGATTCTCAATGCTTCATCCAGATTGTTGACCATGAAGTCGCAATATCCGGTCTTCAGGCGTTTCTTGATGCGCTCCGCGTCAACGTCGATACCCAGAAAGCACGCGCCGGTCATTGTTGCCGCGAGTGGCTGGGCGCCGCCCATGCCGCCCATGCCGCCGCTCACGATCAGCTTGCCTGCCAGCTCGCCGCCAAAATGCTGCTCCGCCGCTGCGGCAAACGTCTCAAACGTCCCCTGAATAATTCCCTGTGAGCCGATGTAAATCCATGATCCCGCCGTCATCTGCCCATACATCATCAGTCCGGCGCGTTCCAGTTCGTTGAACTTCTCCCAGTTGGACCAATGGCCCACAAGGTTGGAATTGGCGAGCAGCACACGCGGAGCGTAGTCGTGAGTTTTGAAAATTCCTACCGGCTTGCCGGACTGCACCAGCAGCGTCTCATCGCCGGCCAGCGATTTCAATGACGCAATGATTGCTTCCAGGCATTGCTGGTTGCGCGCTGCTTTGCCCGTTCCGCCATAGACCACCAGATCGCGCGGACGCTCGCCTACTTCATCGTCAAGGTTGTTCATCAGCATGCGCATGGCGGCTTCCTGCGGCCAGCCTTTGCACGTGAGTTCCGTTCCGCGTGGAGCTTTCAATGGAGGAAGATGGGTAGCCTGAATTTCAGTATCAACCGGCATACAAAGATGGTAGCAAATATGGGGCTGATTGCGTGGAACCGCTGGCCTGCCGTTCCGTCACTCGCCTTGAGCTCTGCTTCCCGCATCCAACTCTCAGACAGCCGGGAGGTGCGAACTTGGACAGCAAAATTCGGGAAGACATTGTAGATCGCGGAATAGAGAGAGGTGAATGCGAGATGAGAAATCTGGACAAGCAGCTTGGCCGTAAAGATTCAAGTGAGGAACCACGCGTAGGCGCTGTAGGAGATCACAATTCAGGCCAAATGGCGGCGGACGCCTCAGACCAGATCGGCACCACGCCATTCAACGTTGCTCAGGGTGAAGACCTGCCCGAACGCGCCGGAATCAGCCGCAAAGAACAGGACGCGCACCAGCGCCAGGTCGATCCGGAAGCGGTACGCGAGTCAGAGAAGGAAGCTGAGCTGGATCCCGTAGCCGAAACCGAACCAGAAGAAGGCGAGACAGCCGCATAGATTCGTCTTTGAGTTTGTTGAAGGGGCGAAGCCGAGCTTGCTGCCACAAGCGCTTTAGATTTAAGCGCTACGATAGAAGGGATTGGAGCGAAGCGAAAAGAAGCCTACCAGGTGCTATAAGCCGTGCCTTCAGAGCTGATCAGGCTTGATCCGCTCTTCACGTCGCTGATGCCAGGTTGTGTCTGATCAATACTGGTAAGCACATCTTCCTGCACCGTCTGCCATGTATCGGAGGCATGAGTAAAAGGATCTTTGGGGAGGGCATGCAGATACCCCGCACTCACAATGTCATCCAAAGTCTGCGGCGCTTTACCTTTATCCTGTGTGTACTGATCAATGGCCGTACGCATGTGGTAAAGGTCTTCTTTCAGCACCGCTTCATTGGCATGCAGCACGTGGATTCTATAAATCGGCACCATGATACCCAACAGAATTGAGATCATGGCGCACACAATGATCAACTCAATCAGGGTGAATCCGCGTTGCCCGTATTTTTTGGATCCCACCATAGAGTTACCAGTCCTTATACTTGGTGCCGTTTAAGGCCACTCCGGTTGATTTTGTGTACACGTCAAACACGTTTTGCCCGCCCCATGAATCTGACTGGGGATCGTCCTGCATGGAGCGTATGCCCCAATCGCTATTCCCCGTCATGGGATCCACCGGGATGCGGCGCAGAAAGCGCACCTTCTTGCCGCCGGCAATCTCCACGCCGTTCACCAGCGTATCCAAATCCGGAGGATATCCCTCAGAACCCAGCTTTTGCTGGAACGCGTTCTTGTCCGCGGCGTCCTTGTAACGGTCTATCGCGGACCGCATCTCCCAAAGGTCGCGCCGCAATTCCACTTCGCGCTGGCGCCGTATGCTCACTTTCAGCACCGGCATTGCCGCTCCCATCAGGATCAGCAGGATCGTGATCACCACGATCATTTCCATCAGGGTCACGCCACGCTGCTTTGCTGAAAAAACGCGCAGCCCCCTGAAAACCTTATCTAATCGATCTGTTTGTCTCTGCCCCATCACGGACCTTCTATTAGTTTACCGTGACTGTGCTTTGCGATCCTAGCGCGCTTACTGGCTGATTCTTACTGTTGCGCGCGCCAGGCACAGCAATGGAAATCGTTCCGGTACCCTTGGCTTTGGCCGTGAACGTCAGGTTAAACACCGTGCCGTCGCCGGTCATACCTTGCGATCCCGGTGTGCGTTGCGCAGTAATCTGCAGTCTGCCGGTTGCTGGATCGTCGCGATACACCAGCGCGACATTCTGGCCGTCCTTGGCCAGAAAATCACCATTCGTGACTTTTGCGAACTGGAACAGCTTGGGATCGTAACTGATCTGGATTGGAACGGATGCAATGTCCTCGCCCTGCGACAATACAATGGTCACGGGGAAAGTGCTTCCGACTTGCTGCTGCTGACTGCCCGGTTCAAGACGCAATCCCACCTGGCCTGGCTTCAGCGTTTGCTGCGGGGCAGCTGTGCCCTGCGGCGCTGCATTCTGCGGCGGCTGCTGTCCTGGAGCCTGCTGCTGCGGAATAGTAGTTGCCGGCTGCTGGCGCGGCGGAGTTGCAGGCGCTACGGCTGCGGGTTGCTGCTGTTGCGCCTGCGTAGCTGCCGGCGGAGTAGCGTTGCTGGCCGGCACCTGACGGCCCGCCATGCGCAAATCAATTCCGCTGCCCGTACCCACGTCAAACGCGCGACGGTTCAGGTCATTCAGCTCCTGGCTGCGCACAATGTGCGGTACCAGGATAAAGACCAACTCATTCGTAATATGTTCCTTTGAAGTTGATGTGAACAGGTATTTCAGCAGGGGAATTTCTCCCAGGATCGGCGTCCCACTTGTCGTAATGCTGTCCGAGGTCTCCAATATTCCGCCCAGCAGATTGGTCTCTCCATCCATCAAACGGATCGTGTGCTCGATTTTGCGGGTGCTGATAATCGGCTGCGTAATCCCGCCGATGGTCTGCGATCCATTCAGGTTTGAGATTTCCAGTGACGCCTTCAGCGTGACCTGCCCGTCCGGATGGACGCGCGGCGTAATTTCCATTTTCACGCCTACGTCTGTGTACGTGAACTGCGTATTCACGCCCACCGAACCCACGCCGGTGCCGATTCCCAGCGGCGTACCGAACGAACCGGTCGCAATCGGAATCTTGTCGGCAATGGTGAGCGTTGCCTTTTCATTGTCCGTGGCGCGTAGCTTCGGGTTCTGCAGGATTTTGCTATCGGTATCAGAAAGAATCGCAACGGCTTTCAAGGGATCAATTGCCACTGAATAGTTCGTCGAGTTCAGGTGTTGCAAGTCGTTAAAATTCAAGCCGCCGCCCGTGCTGGTTGTGGTGGTGCCGGTGCCAGTGCCGGTACTTGTGGTGTTAGTCCCTTGCAGCGCCACAGTCAGAGTTTGCGGCGGCGTAATGCCCAAATTGCGCAGCTTGTCGCGCCGTACCTGTGCCACCCATATATCCACAATCACTTCAGGCTTGGACTTATCAATATCGTCAATCATTTTGGCGGCCAGCGCCAACTGGTCCGGAGTACCTTTGATCACAATGGCGCTTTGCGATGGAATCTGCTGAATGCGTTGCACCTCAAGCACGGTGCGGATGGCGTTCACAATGTCCTGAAGATCGGTAGGGCCGGAAACGTTGCCGAGATAAAAAGTCTTTACTACGTTTTGCTCCAGTTCGCGGCGCTTGGCCTGCGTATCCTGGGCAACAAAAATTGTGTTCGGCGTTACCGGACGCCAAAAAGTGCGCGACTCCAGAGCGACAATGTCCAACCCTTCCTGCAGGCTCACGCCTTTCAGCTTGATGCTCAGGCGGCGGGAAGTGTAATCCGGATCAAAAAGCACGTTGATGCCAGCCAGCTTGCCGATCGTCTCATACGCAACTTTGGAATCTTCCGTCATTTCCAGGGCTGTGATCGGCGAATCGGGAAACTGCGCCAGGGCCACCGGAGAACTCGCGCCTTCCAAACGCTTTCGCAAAGGATCGTCTTCCTCCTGCCGGTTTGGCACTGTAGACGTGGCCTGTCCTCCGCCGGAACTTCCCTTTTGGATCATCTGCTGTGTGCGCCGGATCTCCTGTGCCGCCAGATCGTTGCTGGAATCGACCTCCAGCGCCTGCTGGAAAACGGTAAGCGCTTCCTGCAGATTGCCCTGGTCCCTGAGCTTTTGCCCGCGCTTGATCTTGCTTGCGGCAGAAAGCATTCGGGTGCGCTCAAAGGGTACGCGGTATCTCAGCTCGTCTGGCTTTTGTTGATAAGCGGCTTTGTAAAACTCAAACGCGGCTTCGTAATCCTGCCGCGCCTCTGCCTTAGCCCCTTTTTGGAAGAGACTCTTGGCCGATTCCGCGGCGGACAAAAATGCCGCAAAAAGAAACAAAATTGTGAGGGTTGCTGTAACCTTCCTCATACGCTCCTACTGATCCAGACTTTTCCTAAGTCCTTCATTTGTCAGGGAAATAGTGCGGGCGCTTCCCGTCGTCTTACCCGGAATTAGGCTTTTCGGAAGCCAGATTATACACCGGTTTTGGTGCCCTACCTAGAACGACTTTAGTAACCAATTTTGCGCTGTGGTAGCATAAAAAGTTTGCCGTAAGCCCCTAAAGCATGCCATGGCCCGCCAGACCACACATCAGACCGAGCCTAACAAGCCCAAAAACGTCAAGCGTGATCCCATCGCTTCCGGCGAGCGCGATGCCACGTTTAACCGGGCCGCCAGCCACAATTATTTCCTTGAAGACAAGATGGAAGCGGGAATCGTGCTGACCGGGTCTGAGGTCAAGTCCGTCCGCGCGGGCCGCGCTAACCTGAAAGACGGCTATGCCCTGCTTAAAGATGGCGAATTATGGCTGCTGAATGCCCATATCGGGGCTTATGAAAATGCCGGTTATGCCGGACACACGCCGCTCCGCACCCGCAAGCTTCTTGTCCGCGCCGACGAGTTGCGTAAACTCCAGGCCAAAACACAGCAAAAAGGCTACACGCTGGTGCCAACGCGCATGTACTTCAAAAACGGTAAGATCAAATGTGAGATTGCCCTGGCCAAAGGCAAACAAAGCTGGGACAAACGTGAAACCGAACGCCGCCGCACCGCAGACAAGGAAGCCCGCGAAGCCATTGCCCGCTCGCGAAAACAATAGTCTCACCTTAATAAATAGGAGTTGAACCCGCACTTATGGATACACGCCTGATCGCAGCCAATCCCGCTGATGTTGAAACCGAATGCCTGGTGGTGTTTGCTTTGGACCACGCCACCAAAGACAGCTCTAATAAAGACGGTGCTAATAAAGACCTGGCTAAAAGCAATCAGCCCTCCGGCAAAGACGCTCCCAAGCCTGAGCCCCGGCTGGCCTTAAAAGATGGCGTTTTGGATAAAGCCGTGGCTGATCTGGTGGCGAGTGGAGAAGTTACCGGCAAAGCTTTTGAAACCGTGCTGCTCCACCGTCCGCAGGGACTGAAGGCCAAAAGGCTGCTGGTAGTGGGCGCGGGCAAAGCCAAATCATTCACGCACGCTGAAGTGCGTAAAGCCGCCGGCAGCGCCATCCGTGCCTTAAAGCCCAGGATGATCAAGAGCTGCGCCATTTTAGTGCCTGATCTCACAACCGGCGCGGAAGATGCCGTGCGCACGATTGTTGAAGGCGCTCTGGTCGCCGACTTTGATCCCGACACATACCGCAGTGACCGCAAAGATCTCAGCGTGAAGGAAATCACCGTCGTCGCACCTGCAGGAGCAGATCAGGGCAAACTGCAAAATGCCTTGACGCAGGGCCGCGTCATTGGCGAATCGCAAAATTTTACCCGCGAACTGGTGAATGAACCCAGCAACAAGCTCACGCCAACCATGCTGGGCGATCGCACAAAAAAGATGTGCGACACCGTGGGCCTGAAATGCGAGCTCATGGGGCCGGAGAAAATCAAAGAAATGAAGATGGGCGCATTCTGGAGCGTGTCACAGGGCTCAGACGAAGAGCCGCGCCTGATTGTGATGCGCTATGACCCGCCAGGCTCGCCGGAAAAACCCGTGCTTGGCCTCGTTGGCAAAGGCATTACGTTTGATACCGGCGGCATCTCCATCAAGCCTGCCGACGGCATGGAAAAGATGAAATACGATATGGCCGGCGGGGCAGCCATGATCGGCGCCATGCGCGCCATTGCGCTGCTCAAGCCCAATGTCAAAGTGATCGGCATTGTCTGTGCCTCGGAAAACATGCCCAGCGGCAAGGCCCAGAAGCCGGGTGACGTCCAAATTGCCATGTCCGGCAAATCCATTGAGATCATTAATACTGATGCTGAAGGCCGCCTCGTCCTGGCTGACGGCCTGTTTTACGCTCGCACCCTCGGCTGCACTCATCTCATTGACGCCGCCACTCTTACCGGCGCGTGCGTGGTCGCGTTGGGTTACGCCAATGCCGGCGTCTTCGCCAACGATGAAGACGCTTACAAGCACTTCACCTCAGCCCTGCAACGCTCGGGAGAAAAGTTCTGGCGGCTTCCGCTCGACCAGGAATATCTTGACCAGATCCGCTCCAACATCGCCGACATTATGAACACCGGCGGACGCTGGGGCGGCGCCAGCACCGCCGCTGTCTTCCTGAAAGAATTTGTCGATGACACCCCCTGGCTGCATCTCGATATCGCCGGTACCGCATGGATGGAAGAAAACAAAAGCTGGATCGCCAAAGGCCCATCGGGAATCGGTGTGCGCAGTTTGATTGAGTTTGTCAGGAGCTTTGAGAACGGGAAATAGCCAGACTAAAGCAGTCCAGAGTTACTGTAATCCTGCTCCGGTGGAAGAGCGGCCCTTTAGGGCCGCGTCAAGGGATTTAAAGACTTGGGCTTTAGCCCTGGTGTAAAGGCTTCGACTCAAGTCGCCGGATTCCTCACGGGGTGGAGCAGGCATTTATGCCTGCGGCAAAGCTGCTTAGGCTTTCGGCTTTAGCCGCTGAGGTGATTAAAACCACCGCTTAACTTTCTTTAGTCATTTCTCCGATCTCGAGCTTCAAAAAACGAATAAAGCCCTCTTGTTTTGCTGCAACCGTTTCGCTATATGTCTTAACGGGCCGCGCCGGTGCTACTAACACCGAACGCAGCCCTGACCAAATCACCTAAACACGAGGCGATCATGGCTGCTATTGAAAGTAAACGCTCTTCCCGGCGCACGCAACCTGCGCGCAAAACCAGCAAACCACGACTTCCCGCTCTTCCCAAACCAATTATCACCAAACGCGGCAAGACCACTATCCGCCGCTACCCCGGCCGCCACTTCCACCGCTTTGAAGAAGCTAAGGGCAAACCGCTGGACTATATTGAATTCTTTACCACCGGTGAGTACCACTCCTTTGACGTTCGCTTTCAGGATAAAACCGCCATGCACTTCGTCATCGAACCCGGCTTCACGGTTGAACCTGAGTACTCTGACTGGAAGACGGGCAACTACCGTCGCATCAAGCGATGGCCGCTCATCCGCAGTCAGCCACACAATGCCTGATATGTGGTGGCATCACAACTTCCTGCCCCATCCTTTACAGTTTTTGTGAAGGGTGGGATTCCAAACGCGGGCAGCTCTATTTTCCAATCGCCAGCGAGGTGCCGAACACGCCCGTGGCTATATTGGGAGCGCTTGCGGCGGAAAATGGCGGAGCATAAATTCTAATGGCGCCCATGTCCGGTGGGCCCGTGTTTCCGCTAAGGCCCGCGTACAGGTTTCCGCTGCTGTCCACGGCCACCCCGTTGCCGGTTGCGGAGCCGCCAGAAATGCCGTTGCTGATAAAAAATGCGAACGAGCTGGCCGCGGTGATCGGCAGATTGTAAACGTCGATTCTTGATTGGCTGACCTGCGAGGCGACAACGAATAACTGCGTACCGCTGATCGCCATTTGACGATAGGAAGAAGCAGGGAGCGCCACGGTTGCAATGGGGAGACCGGTGTAAGGCGGGGCGTAAACCAACAGGTTGCTGCCGGCCACGCCGCCGGGCGAATTACTAACGATCAGATTATTGGCGGAATCAAGCGCCACACCATCACTACTAGTAAGGTTAACGCTGGTAATTACCTGCGACGCCGTGCTGGCCGAAGTGAAAGGATGGGTGAAGACATTAATGCTGTTGCCGTTGGTCGTCGCAAACAGATCGCCCGCGCTGTTAAAGGCCAGATTATCGACCGAGGTTGAGGTACCGTTCTTAAATGTCGCCGATGCGGAGGCTGAGGCAGTTATCGGTCCGTTGAAGATCGAGATGCTGCCGCCAGAGGCCCCTACCGCGACATTACCAGCGGAATCCACCGCCACAGCGGAAACATCGCTGGCTGTGGGGAGCGACAGGGTTGCGGACGGCGCGGAGCTCGTAACAGGCAGCGCGAATTGAAGAGCGTGGCCGGTGGTGCCACTGGTATACAAATGCTGCGTCGCAGGTGGCGGCCCTGGCACTGGCGACTTGGTTGAGCCGCCACATGCAGCCAGGCATGCGATGAAAGCAGCCGCGAACAGGCAAAGTGCCCACCGAGAAGAACAGTACAATAAAAACCTTTCGCGATAGACAAGGCATCTGGGACCAGCATAGTTATGCTGAAGCATGAACTATTTTGGCTGAAGATCATCAAGATTTACAAGCTCATAGCTATCGCTAAACGCTGTTGGAAGAAGCCGCACCTCCAAGGGCGATCTGTTTGCCGATGACCAACAGCAACATCATCAATGTCTTCCCCTATCCTCATCACTTCGGCCAGCATGGGCAAACAATTTCAAGGGACAACTCTAATATCAATATCCTTTTAATCGTTGAAACTTAATTATCGATAACGAGAGCACCACAACTACTTCGCGCCATCCCCGCGCTTCTTCTTCACATCAAATTTTCTGTGACACCGCCGAAGGAGTTTTTCATCCATGAAAAAAAGCCTATTCGCCCTGCTGGTGCTGGGACTCATAACCGTTGGCTGTACCAGCACAAACAAAGCGTCCACGCCGGATACTGCTGCTCAGCCGAATTCCGGGGCCTCTGCTTCCAGCCCTTCCACCAACTCTGATCAGGACTTTATAACCAAGGCAGCTCAAGGCAACAGCGCTGAAGTCGCGCTGGGAAAAATCGTTGCCGCCAAGACCAGAAATCCCAACGTAAAGCAATTCGCTCAGATGATGGTGAAAGACCACACCACGGCGCTGGATCAGTTGCAGGAACTCGCGCAGACCAAGAACCTCAATTTCAATGACAATCTGACCGATGATGCCAAAGCGCTGCAGACAAAAGCTTTCCAGTGACACTGGCAAGCAGTTGGATAAGGACTATATGGACAATATGGTTGAAGACCACCAGAAAGACGTTCAGGAATTTACCGACCGGTCACAGAACGCCAAAGATCCTGACGTGAAGCAATGGGCAAGCAAGACGCTGCCGATACTGCAAAATCACCTGGAAAAAGCCCAGCAGATCGATGCCAAGCTGAATAAAGACAGCACCCGGCTCCATTCCAAGCAGTGACAGCAGGCAGGCAATAATTCGCTTAAACAAATAACGACATCGCTTAAGTCCAATGCATTTTATAGCTTTTCTTACACTTTTGCAGCCCTCTGCTTAGAAGGCAGAGGGGCATATGATGTCGGCTGTAGGCTGCTGTTGTATTATCAGCAATGATTAGCCATCTTATCATTGGCTTCATTTGACGTATTATTGCTGTATTGACTGTCATAAGTTTATTTTTAAACATTCCCTATGTATCGCTAAAAATATAGACTAGTGGAAATTCATGAAATCTTATTGGTTTGGCGCCCTCATGCATATAACAAAACAATGCTACTTAACGATATACACTCGCTCTACTGTGGCCCTGTAATAGTCCTTCCAGTGACATTTCCTGGGCAGATCGCATTGAGCGCTTCTGCTTTGGCGGCTATGCGAATTCTGGAATAATAGCGCGACATTTTGATCGACTGATGGCCAGCAATCGACATGATTGTTTCATCTGGCGCTCCCGATTCAAAAAGCTTCGTGATGATCTGGTTGCGGAAGTTTCGTGGCTGTAGCCACTCCAAGCCGGTTTTTTTGCGCATCGTCCTAAAAGCTGACCGTATAAAGTAAGGCGACGCCGGCTTGGTCACGTCATAGCTCCCACGCTTCAGCCGATACGGAAAAATGTAATGGTCCCGATGCCAGGCTCCCAGGCGTTTTGCCCGTTCCACGATCCTGTGCACTTGTTTCACAGCCACTACATTCAGCGGCACCACGCGCGCGCGAAATTCATTTTTCACTTTAGTATCCGGGATATGGATTGTTGGCGGCTCATGCTCCAGAAAGATATCTTTCATCTGCAAGTGGCGCAGCTCAATTCCCATTGCCGACGTATTATTCGTCAGCGAAACCGCCCAGTACGCCACGCTCCAGTCTGGATTGCCGGCCACTACGCGAAAGAATCTTTCTTCTTCTTCCGCAGTCAAGACTTTCGGCGGCGTCCAGTTAGGCAGCGGCAGCGGCTTATAATGCTTGTCGATCAGGTCCCACAAATCGGCTGCCTTCAAAATCTGCGCCAGCGTATTCAGCTCATGGTTCACGCAGGACGCTCCTGCTTCCATCCGCCTTTGCCGCTGGTATTCCAGAAAATGGCCAATATGAATTTGTGACAGCAACATGCCCGCAAATATCTTCTTCAGATTTCGGACATACCATTCATACATCTCAATTGTCCGAGGCTTTTTGCTGTGCATTTTCTTAATCTCCAGCCAGTGCGTGGCTGCTTCCTCAAAAGGAAGTGTACGAAACTGCAATGGCGTCATCGCTCTCATAGGTTCAGGCCTTGCTTTGCGGCGCTCCGGCCGTAGGAAGTAGCCGGGAGAACCGCGTACTTGGGTTCAACGTCATTCTATGAGATTCGTGCTTTATTCGCTACTACAAAATCTAGTCAGCTCTGGGATCATCATCCACAACATATAGTTTTTGCGCCAAAGCGCTAAGCGAAACCGCGGGAATCTATCTCGATTTCACCACAGCTCGCCTGATATGCCCCTTTGCCTTTCTAGCTTTTATCTCTCGATAGCCGGCTCTAACGACGTACTCACGGGCATGAGCGCCATCACGCTCTCAGGCGTGACTTCCTTGGCAGCTGCGTCATGCGCCGCCTGAATCGCAATCGCCGCAAGATTGCCGAATGCCGCTGTCAGGCGCTCTGCGGTGGCCGCATCGAACTCGCCCGCTGCCCCATCCGGCGCGACTGCACCAAGGATCTGCTCGATGAATAACGCTGCGTCGGTCACCGTCTTCAGCGTCTGTTTCAGTTTATCTGCCGTGGAAATGCTGGTTATAGGATTTGTTGCCAAGATTGCACCTCGTGAAAATCGGCATTTAGTATTTAGTATTTGGTATTTAGTACTTGGTGGAAGAGGGATCATTTCTGGCCGAGAAAGTTCGGTGATTATTTTCTCCGGGGCTTCAGCCTCTGTATTGTGGCCACTAACAAACACACTGAAAACAAGATTCTGAAAAGTTTCTGGGATCGAGACAAGTGTCAGGGCACGAGTCCACTCGTGCCTCTCCCGACTCAAAATCTACTGGGCTTTAGCCCCGGAAAAGATCATCGGCTTCAATGCCGCAATTGCCGCCACAGGATCCTTAGCATCCGGTAGTCCAGCAGATCCCACCGGCTTCTTCCCCATCAGTCCTCGGACTGCGTTCAGCAACGCCGGGAACTGCTCCAGCAATACCATCACCGCCGTTTGTTTTTCCTGCAATGTTGCTGACTTATCTTTTGCCACTTTGGCCACGGCATAAGCAGCAAAGGCGTCCACTGCAGCAATCTGCACCTGGCGGGCTTTCTCCACGGCCTGTTGTGCCTCGCGGGTCTGCGGCAGGTAGAACACATGCGGATCAAATGCATCCTGCGCGGCGTCCTGTGGACCTGCGGTGCACGCGTGCTGGATGTCGGCATCAAAGTGGTTGTAGCCCGCCACGGCGCAATCAATCAACGCTTTGCTCGCGGCCAGTGACGCATACGTCGTCTGGTCCCATGTGCTCACGCACCCCGCCAGCAGCGCGCACGCAGGGATCGTCACGCAAAACGCGAGCACGCTAGTAATCTTCGTCCAGTCAGCAATTCGCGCCGGCTGGTTTCCCGGAAGCGGAGACTGCTTCATATACAGCAGCACTGATTTCACGCCGATCACCAGCGCCGCGGCGCCAATCTTCGTCAGCCCGGCTTTGGAAAAGTTAAAGCTCTCCGGATCCAGTTGCATGGTGGCCAGCGCAGTAATCATTGAGCTCAGCGCAAACACGCCCAGCCCCTTGAACCAGGTTGCAAGGTTCATGGTGTTTTCCTCTCTTTTATTTGAATTGTTTCCAGTTCAGATCATTGAAGAGCAGCGCTCTGTCGTCCTGAGCGGAGCGCTTCAAGAATGTTTGTCGATTGTGAGAATCATTGGCGCGAAGTTGAAGGATCCCGGCACTGCTTAGAGTTCCGATGCAGCTACAGGGAGTTCTCACCCCGAATCTGTTCCCCTTGTTGCCTCGGAACAGCAGACTGAATTGTGTTTTAGGTTTATGCCAAAAGCTAAGAGCTAATAGCCACGACCGATTTCACGCCTCTGCCCTCTTCATCCATCCATGCAGATTTACCTCCTGCGATGGATTCACCGCCGTCACGTGCCGATAATGCGCCGCACTCAACGCAGACGGGACTAGGTACGGTTAGGCCAAGATTAAGCTGTTTGTGACTTCGTCCCATACCGCCTGGATTCCGCCGCGTTGGTAAATTTCATGGATCTCTTGAGACGGTTCGCCCTCTGGAAACCGCCCCGTAAATTGGAAATGTGGAAAGTCATGAAATGTACGCCATGTAGCTCCGGAATCCAATCCGACTGCTACCCCCGCACTTACCATCTTTTTCCATACATCATGGCTGCTGTTCCAATCAGGGTCAAAGGGAAATTCCGGCCCATGATTGCTGGGCACACAATCAACCGCAAGGCCAAAATTGTGATATGACTTCCCTCCTGGGCAGTTGGTTACTACGGCGGATCTATTCACAATATGACCGCCCGCGTCGCGTCCGCGCGAATAAAGGATATCCTGCTCTGACCAGGTTCGTAATGACTGTACGACACGGATAACCACGCCTTCTATTTCCAGAGCAGAAGCCATTCGGCGCACTTTTTCCGCGAGCTGAGGATATATCCCGCAAAGCCTACTCTCTGATACAGGATCCATTTGAATACCTTCATTTTCGACAGTTCATTTACAAGGGATTGTTTTCGTTCAAGTCTGGGTGTCCCGAGCAAGTGGTAAATCATGAATACTCGTTGACAGGCACAGGAAAGCGGGTGATTATCTAGATTCGAAGGTGCGTAAGAATCAGTGCTAAGAACGCCGACTGCGTTGTTGTCTGATTTGTCTGACCGACTCTGTGCGCCGCTTGTTGCGTATGGTGCAGAGGGACTTGCCAAGGCGGTTTCCGCTCCCATTCACTTCATAGAGATGTTGCTCTTGATTGAGGACAAGAGATTTATCGTGCATTTCGGAGTGGATCCGGTTTCAATTGTGCGCGCCTTAGTCTTTGATCTTCGCGGCGGCGCATTGCAGGGTGGAAGTACGATTCCTCAGCAACTCTACAATGTTCGAGCCTATCGAGCGGGAACACCTACACAGCAGCGCACGCTGGGCTACAAATTTCGCCAGAGCGCTTGGGCCATTTCTTGTACTGTTAAACTTTCGAAGGTTCGTATCCTTGCAGAATATGTAGCGGATGTTTATTTTGGTCGTTCATATTTTGGGCTCGACAAGGCGGCCAAAGGCTACTTTTGTACGCCTCCATGTGAGCTCTCGGTCGAGCAAAGTTTTTTTCTCGCCGAGCGAATTGCCGCGCCAAATCGGATCTCACCATTGCGAATCGCTAATCTTCTGTCACGACCCGCGGTTCTCGGAGTGCTTAAGCGGTACATGGTCGGCAAAAAAGACATAATAACTTTTTATGAAAGCCGCTACGGCTGTGGAGCTGAAATATGCCACCTCCTGGAGAAGTAAGTCATGCAATCGGTCAGGCCTATCAAGCTGTGTTCATCGCAGCCTTGCAGGCATCCACTAAGTATTTCGTCAATAACTTCACTGTTCACGAAGAACCAGAAAAAACGAGCTTCAATGGTAGGTCTGGAAAGGCGTTCTCATTCGATTTTGCAGGCTATTACAGCTCTCCCCTGGGTCGACGCGAGGTCTTTGGTGAATCAAAGGGATATACCTCGGGAAGCGGTCTCCTGCCTGACTTCAGAGCCTTTCTGGCCAAATCCTATGTCACTTCAATGGACTACCCCCGACACCGTGGCGACGCGTTTTGGTTTGTCACAAATGTTCCTTTTGCCTGCACTGAAGGCTCTGGAATACGCAGTTTCGATTTTGTCAAAGCGACACTGACAGATAAAAATAATTCACAAGTAAAAGAAATACTCGGGGCTGGCCACGTTGATGATGGGGTTGTTAGCGAGTTGGTTCAGCGGCTTGGGGTTTTTATCCTAACCGACAGTTTCCTAACGAACACGGAGTTGTCATATAAGATCTCTTCCGGCGAAACAATTTGGAGCATACTGAAGAAAATCTATGCTGGCCAGGCTCCTGGCCGGTTTCGCTGGACGGCCGAGCAAATCGCCAAGGAAAACGGCTTGCCATCCCCAGATCACATCGTGAGTGGAAGCAGAATTCGCCTCCGTTGGGACGGCCTTAAATCTCGCGCACCGAACAATTACTAACTGCGACTATCGTCAGGTACTAACGCGGAATCGCTCGATCCTTCTGCATGTACCGCCGGGGACGCCTTCACATGCCGCCACGTCTTCCCCTTCGCTATACAGTCGATCGTTGCGTGTGTCACGCCAAACGCGCGGGCGATCTCGCTCACGCGCATGTGCCTGTGCGCCAGCATCGTCTTGATCCTGCTTACGGCCTTCGCTGTCAGCTTGGACCGGCTGTGCTCGTCTCCGTGCGGGCTCCTGCCTTTCTCCTTCATGTCTCTTATGTTGTCTGCCATTGTTCCCAGGAATAGATGATCGGGATTCACACAGGCGCGAACATCGCATTTGTGGCAGACCACCAGCCCTGGCCCAATCTCGCCGCGAAAAAACTTCCACGCCAGCCGATGCGCTGGATACATCTTTCTTTCAAAGCGCACCATTCCGTAACCGCTGGCAACCACCATCCCACGCCACAACCAGCACCCTCCGTTCGGCTCGGGACACACCTTGGCCAGAAATCTTTCTCTTGGAGTAAGTTTCATTGGAATTCACCTGAGAAACGCCTTTATTAGCGCAATTCGCGTTCAGTCGCGGCTAAGCCGTTCCAGCATCGGCGGAGACCGCAGCCGCTAAACGCTGGCCGCATGCTTTCCGTTCGCGCTGATGCCTTTGCGCTCGGCAAAGTCGGTCCACATCAGTTTGTGCTGGTACACAATGATCGACATCTTGCGATAAATTCCCAGCAGCACCAGCAGGTTCGCTGCCGTAACAAAATCGATAAAGTGAATTTGCATGGGTTCCCTCTCCAGAAGAAATGACACATTCAATACAGAAATTGGCACAAGTCGGCCTGGCCTTGGCGGGCAGCCGGTTCGGAGCGGCGTTCAAACGGTAGCGGCTCATCCGCTCTATACCTTAGCGGTTGATCTTATTAGCCTAAGGCAGCCATGCAGGTGTATTGGAATGCACAATGTCGATGTAAAATATTTCCATCGTTAATTACAGCAGCTTAACCCCTCTCCTGTGTTTCGCATACGGCACTCGTATGACTTGGAGTTGGTGCGAGAGTTCAGTGGAAAGTGAGTTCATGGCAATCAGCCTTCCCGGTCTGAGAGTCGCTTTTCAGCCGCTTAAGACCCGGATCAAGTCCGCTACGAGCAAGAGTTTCTGGCTACGCTACTGCACGCTGGCTGGTTACCGCATGTTCTGCTCCATGCTGATCAACCTGACCGGGAAGACTTTGTCTGGTTCATACCCGATTCCTGCAGCAGAGGCAGTTAAACATGCGCATGACGTTTTTGCATTGTTTAAGTCTGTGACAGGCATTGAGCGTTTTCAGGGGAAAGTCGCCGATGTGGGGCCTGGCGAATCCTGCGCGCTCGGTTTGCTTTTTCTTGCCGACGGCTGCTCCCACGTTGACCTGCCGGACCGCTTCTCTTTTCCTGATTCGCAACTTCAGAGAGACATCAATCGCACTATGGTTTCAGCACATCCGGGGCTAAGAAACGCCATGACAGACGATTCATTTTCTGAAGCGGCTTTCTCAGGTCTGCATCGCCACAGTGGAGAAAACGCAGCGGCGGAAAAATTCTTTGCCGCCAACCACGGTTACGATTACATCGTTTCCGTGGCCACCCTGGAACACGTTTATGACCCATTGTCTGCATTGACCAGCATGGCCCGGTCTCTGAATCCTGAGGGAGTCATGATCCATAACATTGACTTTCGTGACCATGGCCAGTTTTCTGAATCTTTCCACGATCTGAAGTTTCTGGAATTATCCAATGCCCTGTATGAGCCCTTGCGCTGGCAGGGCGGCCCCAATCGCGTCCGCCTGAGCGCCTATGTAAGTCATCTGGAAAATCTGGGCTTTACGGTAGAAACATTTGCTCAGTATGTGACCGGAATCAAGCATGAGATTCCATCCAGCCGTATGGATTTGCTGCCAACTGGTGTCAGAGCCACTGCCATGCGAGCAGTCGAACGCGCTCGCCCATCCCTTGCGGCCGGATTTATCAATGCTACCGATGACGATCTGATCGCAGGAAATGTTGTCGTGGTCGCGCGGCGTGGCCCCAATTAGTCATGGAAAGCAATGCAATCAACTGCCGGAAATTGGGCTGCCGTCGCACTGAATGCGGCGATACTCAAAAAGAATGACGAAGCCCCAATGCTATTCGTGTTAATCACCACAGGTATGCCCAAGGCGCCTCCAGCACGATTGTCTCCGGTGCAGACCACGGAGTAATTTGCATCGGCAAAAGGACTGGTCCAGGTGTAAGTGCTATTGCAGGCCGCGCCAATGGCCGCACCTGTAGTGCAGGAAGCTCCAAACCTTTGATGTTTGACTCCGCTTCCCTGGCTTACCCCGCTATTGATCGTCGGATTTGTAATAACCGGCGAGGTTAAAGTCTTGTTGGTCAATGTGTCGGTGGTGGTCCGAGCCACTAGAGTATCATTTGCATTCGGGAGTCCCAGGGTATTGCCCACGCCTACTGAGGGACCTTGCAGAAACGTTTGCCCTGAAGTGGCTCCTGCAAATCCGACTACCGCGCCGGGACCGTTCAAAAAAAGATGGCCATTTGAATTGTTAAGTTGGATGCTCTTGCCAGCGTTAGATGTAAACAGGAGGCCACCTGCTGTGTCATTTGTCAGTGTACCCGGTAGTGTTTGTGAAGTCGTTTGAAAGGTTATGCCGCCAGCCGTGGTCATATTGCCTGTGGTATCCGCCACGAACGATTTGCCTGCGCTGCCCAGAAATACATTGCCTGAACCGTTCCCTTGCACGAAGGTGTTCACGTATGGCGCAGAATTTGAAATGCCAAAATGGCTCAGTCCATTAGCATCCAAAATGTTAAAGAATATTAGCGGTATCGCTTTAATGTTTGAAGTTGTAAGCGTATTGGCTGCGCCCATATTGACATTGCCCAGCGTAGCAGTTCCTGCAACGGACAGCGTGCCTGGAATAATCGATCCGCCGCTGCTCTGCATGGGACCGGAAGAGACCGCATTTGATCCATCAAACCAGAATTCCTGCGTACTGCATGCGTTCGCCGTACTCACGATGGTTCCCATGTTCAAAACATTAGCGGGCGGAACAAAAGTACGGCCGCCGGTCGCGTCCTGGCAGATTTCAAAGCTGATCGGCTCACCCGCTACGACATTGGTCAGCGTTGAACTGGTGGCGTTCCCTGTGAGGGTTAATTTGAAGCTGGCCGCCGTGGATGCATCGAATATTGGAGTGGCGGAGAAGGTGACGGTGGTAAGCGATCCCATGCGCACATCCGTACGCAAGGTTCCGGCATTGTCGGAGCAAACCATCCCGGCCAGACAGTTGAAGGCGGTGCGCTGCGTAAGCCCAACTCCGGCATTGAAAATCTGCTGAAGGATTGCGCCGGGAATATTCGATCCTGTAACAGTTCCCGTGGCCGCCACATTGCCGCTCACCGCCAGATTTCCCGATACGCTATTGCCGCTGAGTGGCGCAAAGCTGCCCAGATTTACCGGCGCGTAATTGTCAAAATTAAATGTGGCTCCGGCGAATGAGACTCCTGTGTATCTTAAGACTTCCTGCCCGGTGCTGGAGTCTTTGACCGTAACGCGATAATAAATTCCCGAGGGCAGAGTCGCCGCCGGGTTGGGAACGGTAAAAGTCGTCGCTGCGCCAGCCGCGACAGGCGAGCAATAACCGCGCCTCAGGGCCTGCCCGCCTCCGCCGATCGAAACGGAAATCGGGTTGTCCTGCTGGTCAGTAATCAAAAAACAGAGCTGGCCGGCCGCCAGCTTGGCGCCATTGATGTCGGTAATGTTGGACGAACTGACCGTTGTGAGGTTCTGACAAAATCCTTCACCACAGAGGACACAGAGGAACACGGAGAACAGCAGAATCTTTTTCAACATGAAAAGCTCCAGAACATTTTTGGAATAATTTGTGCTGCTTTTTACAAGCTCCGGTAGTGGACGGCCCGGAGTCCCTGATCCCGTCGCCGACGGAAGTCACAAGGATTAGCGCCGAAGAACTCAGGTTGAGCGCGAATGAGACCTAGCAATCTACGTCTCTACGTTGAACAGTTTGGCTAAAGGTCGAGAGCGCAGAGTTCAAAAGCCCAAGTGCTAAAAGCCAAGAGCCAAAGGCCAAGAGCTAAGAGCCAGGAGCTAGCAGCTTGCGAAACAGCAGATCCTTCGGCTTCGCTCAGGATGACGGCTCGCGGCTCAGACGCCGCGAAAACGCCGTCACATTTGTGGAAGCTTGCGATTGCCCGATCCAGAGCCGCCGGATCCGGAATCGCCCAAGCCGCCGGAGGTGCCTCCGGTATTTGAGCTGTTCACGGTGGTCATCAAGCCAACGCGCATCTGTCCGCGATACACGGCCTGAACGTAATTGTTGTAGTTCACCCATGCGCGATGCCGGGCTACGCTGAAGTCATAACTGATCCAGTAATTTGTGGTGACCTGCGGGCTGGCGCCGCCATTGTCATCAATTGCGGTAATAGTTTGCGCCGGGATGGTTCTGCTCCCGCCCTGGTCTTTCATCTTCCATGCGATGTAGCTGCTTCCCACTCCTCCAGTACCGTAAATCCGTATATTGACAGCGGTACCACTGACGAACACAGAATCGATAGTGGCGTTATTGGCCGGAGTCTCGTCGTGGTTACCGAAGATTCCGTTAAAAGCAAAGCTGTACGGAGCTGCATTGGCCAGCGACTGCTCCATCAATCCCATGCGGTTGAAGCTGGTGAACTTGAAAAAGATGGTGGTGCCCACCAGAGTGGGATCGGCTTCCCATACAAACACTCCGTTATCCAGCCGAAGGAATACCGAGCCTGCGTTGTGCGTTGCGATGGGCGAGCCGAAAACGCCCCGCCTGAGCCGCGCTGCCACCACCGCCGTTCCGCCTGTTGTGTACGCGCCGTTTCCAGTGCTGCCGTTTAGAGTGAAGTTATTGGCATCGACAACTGTGATGATCCATGTTCCATTTGCCGCCGTGTTGCCGCCGACACCGGCAATCACTACGGTCTCGCCTGTGTTGAAGCCGTGATTCGCCACGGTGATCCTGATAAGACCGGGATTGCTGGCAGCGGTAATCGCTGCCGGCGAGCCGTGAGCGCCCAGATCGTAGCGAAAAGCACCGGTCAGCGTGGCATCTTCATAACTGATCAGTTCGCCATCCACGTAACAAAGGGTGCGGTAATTATCACAGTCGGACTGCGTGCCGGAATTCAAAATCCCTGTAGATTGCGTTAAGTCAACAGCCAACGTGTGCGTTGTGTCAGGATCGGCCGCCGACGCCAGTTGCGCCGTGAGCACGCCCATGCGCGAAGGTCCGTACATCTTGCCGAGCTGCACATAATTGCTGTTGTCGGGCGATATCCAGACGGACGCGCCTCCCCAATCCTGATTCACCGCTACTCCGCTGGAAGTATATGTGCCGCTGCCGATGGAGCCGTTCAAGGTGAACGTATTGGGGTCAATTACGGTGACGGTCCATGTGCCATTCGCGGCGGTGATTCCGCCAACTCCGGAGATGGTGATTTTCTGTCCTGTCTTATAGCCGTGATTTGTGGCCGTGATCTGGATCGGCGAAGGCACCAGAGGCGGTGGCGCAGGATAGCTTACGCCGGTAATCGCCACAGTTGGTCCGCAGACCCCGAGCCATACTTCATAATTCCCAGTCAGCGAAAGACGATCATTCGCTTCAAAAATAATCGGCGCGCTGACCGCGCCGGGATCTGAATTGGCTTGCGTGATGAATCCTGCGCCGGGCTGATGCGGGTAAAGCGTTGGCGCCGCCGTTCCCCAGGGAAAGTCTTCACAATCCACTTCCAGCTTGCCTGAATCGTCTTCCCGCATTGCGGTGATCCGCACCGGCTTTTTGTTGTAGCCCAATTCCGGGATGGTCAGCGTTACCAGGTCCATGGGCTCCAACAGATTGAATTGCCAGCCTAGAGAAAAAGTGTATGTTGCCCGAATCTCCACCGATCGCTTGCGCAGCAAATTGGCCGCGAACTTTGCCACTGTGGTTGTTGTGATCGAATGCGCCTGCACGGGGGACGCCTTGCGCAAGCCATAAAGCGCAATGCTGGCATCGTCCTTGTCTTCAGCAATATCCGGGTTGTAATCATTGGAGCGATTGGCAAATTCAATCGACACGGAATTCATTACGTCCGCCACCGATGGTCGCTTGATGACCACTGGCGTTAACAGATCGGAAGTGGTCAGGTCGTAAATGGGCGCAGTGTTCGGAATGAATGTTGCCCCGTTGCCGACGGCCGTGGTGTCGCCGTAGGGAATGATCTTCAGAACTCCCTCACTCCACACCGCCGCGGCATTGGTGATATCAAGGATTTCTTGTATCCAGTCGCTGGCAGCTTTTTGCGCATCCATAACCGGAGAAAGGAACAGCCCGTTACCCTTGCCATCACCAGCAACACAGGAATTACGGTACTGTGTTAGATCACCGGGTGTGACCGCTCCGGCCAGTCCGTAAAACACGTTGCCCAGTATGTCGGCAATGATGGCTGAAGGTTCCGCGTCAGGTATCCCGCCTCCGAAAGGCAGAATGCCCAATACTTCAAAGCTCAAATTCGGCAGCGTGCCGCTTTCGCCCAGGTCCATCGCGGAAGCCGCGACGTACGCTATGCCGTTGTATCCGAGGTCCTGCCCGGGATGCTGCGACGTAAGATAGCTCCACGGCATCTGCGGACGCGAACCGAGAAATAGTGTGAGGCTCAATTTCTGCTGCGGCTGGCCGTTAGAGTTGGAATCAGGCACAGAGTAGACATAAGTGATGGTCATCACCTTGCCGGCATCGGCTGCGGAAAAATTAAACGTCGATCCGCTGAAGGTGAATTGTCCCGCTCCCGGCGAACTGCCTACCTGAGTCATGGGCGTTTGCTGCGTATTTGAAAACGATACCGGGCCGTCAGAGCCGAAATCGTTCTGGATGAAGTTGTAGGTATCGCCGCGGCTTACGCCCCGGTGCGAATGAAAGATCCCGCTGCCCGGAGGTGTAACGGTAATTCCTCCTCCGCCGCCAGGAACGGTGAATGGAACAGTGGCTGTGAGCAGCGTCAGCTTGCCCTTAGTGTCCCATACATTGTGAATGTTTAGGATTAGCCCCTGACAGAGCGCCATTGCTACCGCAGTTTGATATGTGTATGTGGTGTTTGAAATCGCATTTCCGCCGCCTGAACCCAGTCCTTTGCCGCCGACCTTGGTGGTGGACGTGTGCGGAATAGAAGCGAAATCACCGGCCCAGATCAGCCGAGCGGCAATGCGGTTTTGTCCATAAAGAATCGGGATAACCTGACCATAAGAACTGGTTTGCACGCGCAATGCGGAAAGCAGGTTCGGTTTTGCCGCCAGCGCATTCTTCCCGCCGCCTTTTCCGCCCATCAAAGCCATACAATCACCTCATACATTTATTAGTTGGTTGTAAGTAGTGACTCATCATTCGAGTCGCGCGCCGCTTCCATCGCTGCCACCGGCCGCACTTCAAAACATTTGTGTTCCCTGCTAAGCAGTTCGCCATCGCGCAACGCATCACTTAAAAGAACGCCATGTGGGATGTAGGCATGGATCACGATCGGCCATTCCACCACGATTGCCCCATGGGAAAACGTCCGCCCGAATCGAAACACAATGAAGTCTCCGGGCTGCGGAGGCGTGTGGATTTCCACCACAAACTTTTCAATTTCGTTCAGGTAGAGTTCCTCGCTTCGGTGAAGATGCCACTGTACCGAGTACTGCGGCGGTCTATACTCTCGCGGCAAGACGCCGCACTCCTGGTACACAGCGAGTGGGAACATCGCGCAATCCGCGCCGGCGTGCTTTACGCGGGCATGATGGTGATACGGAGTTCCCAGCCATTCTTTGGCTGCGCGAACAATGTTGGCACGCTGGTCCTTTGTCAGTCGCTGCATTTCGTGGTTCCTCCTAAATCGCTGTCTCCGGGGAAGGCACGTAAGGAAATCCCTCAAAGTTCACCAGATTGTTAAACTTGCTGCTGCTGCAAGTTGCCTGTGTTTTGTCGCACCCCGGATAAGCGCTAAACGTATCTCCTGCGTTGGGAGCAAACGGCAGCGGAGAATTGAAGGTAAAGAACGGGCCGCCTGAGGAAGAATAAGTTTTTATCGCTTTGATTAATCCAGCGTTCGCTCCCGATGTGCAAGCGATTTGCCCGTTGTCGTAATAACCCTCGCCTTTGGCGGAAAGCGAAAGCAGTTTATTCACAGTGCTTCCGGCCTGCACCACGTTCACCTCCGCAAAGCTGGCTTTGACCAATCCGCAGCGCGCGTCAAAGAGTGTATTCGTACAACCGGGTTGCAAAATCACCGCCGGGAGTTGCATGCTCAGGTAAGCCGTGCCTGCGTTGACTGACAGCTTGGCTGAAGAGCGCGTAAGCTCATCCAGGGCACCGATGAAGCCGGAAAATCTCACAACAGTACCGATCTGGTTCGAAGCTGAATCCATGAACAAGCGGTCTATACGAAACGCCGCGCCATCAAACAGTCCCTGCCCAATAGCCTGTAGGATCGGCACCCCGTTAATGAGGTCGGTCAGGCTGCCTTCGATTGTCACCTCGAGAGTCGCCACATCCATGCCGAGCTTTTCTTCAATCGCCGATCGCGCGATATTCGGCGGGCCGGTCAGGAACGTGTTTCCCAGCACGGTCAGGTTTGTGTCCCAGGTGGTGTAGCGTAACGCTGTGCCGTTCTTGAGAGTAATGGTGTAAAGATCGGCCATGCGGATTTCTGTTGCGCTCTGGAGCCATGTGACCAGATTGTTGCCGCCGATATTTGTAGGTGTTTTCATATTTTTGCAAACCGCCTGACTCTATCGTGTTGCTGGAGATGGTGAATGCTCCTGATGCAGCGCCGCTCGCCGCGTGGACGGGCTCGCGTCGGCTTTAGCAGGGCCAAGGGCCAAGAGCCAAGGGCTAATAGCTGGTGCGCGCTATTTGCGCACTGAAATCAACTGCACTTCCTTGCATTCATAGAGATTGAAATAGAAGTTGCTGAACTCAATCCCTTCGCGAGTGCCGCTCGATGAACTGCCGCGCGATGTCCCGGCGTCAAATCTCACGCGGTGCAGGAAAGTAAAGTCGGCAGTGATGGAATGCCCTGGTGCCGGAGCATTTGTAAACTGCACCAGGCCATTGGTGATGGTGTAAGTATTGGTGGCTTGCGCCGTTCCGTTGTCGTAGACAGTCGCTGTTTGGTTCGCCGGATTCTGGCAGGCTTCTAAAAAGCCGCCGAAGTTGCGCACAAGCTGAAAGTTCTTGGTTGTGCCGTCTCCGGTCCCGATGGGCTGACCCGAGAAAACTGAATCCTCAAGCCGTTGCGTCAGATCGCTTTCGTTGAGCAGGAAGTCGTCAAACTGTCCGCCGCGGGCCAGAAAGAATCCGACCAGCGTCTCCAGCGGCGTCTGTTCGTTTTCATCTCTCGATCGCGGATCGTTCAACAAATATTCATAGGCCAGGGTGAACTCCCAGATCGGATTCTGAAAGTTCTGCACTCTCACTTCGCGGCCCGCTAGCGACGATTGGATCTCCGTTGAGAACGTTGGATTTTTGGTGATGGTCCAGCCGAGACCTCGAACTTTTGGAAAGAGAAGGTTGCTCATCTGACTCCTTTCCGCTTGAGCGCCCGCGTTACTTCATTGGCGATCATGTTGCTGTGCCGGCGGATGTGGCCCTGGAATGACGCAGCGTCGACAGCGCTGACCGAGTGGTTTACGACCACCGTCACGCCTCCGCCACCTCCGCCTCCAATCACACTGCGCATTTGGTTGGCGATTCCAGCCGGCAGCACCATTTCCTGCGGATGCAGCATGGTTAGCTGATTATTGGGAACGTAGTATTGGCCGCCCTCAGCGGATGCCATCGCCCCAAACCCCAGTACAGCGGTATAGGTTCCAGCCGCCAGCAAACCGGCAATGACCGGCCCCAGAGGCGCTTCTGCTTCATACACTCGCGAGGCTGCGGCTGCCGCGCTGTGATGGATCTTGGCAATCGCATCAGCCAGGCTGATCCCTTTTGATTCGGCCGCCGCAGAAGAGTCCGCTGCAACTTCTCCTTCCTTTTCCGTGGTATGTATCACCAGCATGGCTACGTGATGCTCAATCCACTTCAGCATCATGTCTGCTAGCTTTTGCACCATGGAAACCACCATGTCCGACCACATGTTTTGCCACGCCTTGGAAAAACTTTCTGTTCCCCTCAGGAGACCACTGATGGATTGATCCATCGCGCTCTTGACCTTGGAGAAGAACTGGGTAAGATTCTTTTCTTGTACCCTCAAGCTGTCAGTCTGTGCCTTGGCGCCTACGAGTTCGCTCTGCGCTTTGATTTTGTCGATCTGGTTCTGGATTTCCTGTTGCTTTTTAACGTCGCCGGTCCAGAGCGCCCAGCGTTTCTGCTGGGTAAGCTTCTCGATTTCCAGCTCCCGTTCTTTCTCTTGCGCGATGGCGGCAATTTCCTGCTGCTGGTTGATCTTGCCGCGTTCAAAATCCTGCTCGATTAACTGAATCTTTTTATCGCTCGCAAGCTTAGCTACCTCAATGGTGCCTCTATAAACTTCGTCCTGCCTTTGCTTCTCTTCCTCTGCGGCGGCTTGTTCATCGGCGTTTATTTTCGCGATTCGAGCGTCTTCTGATTTGGCAAGGGCCAGGTTGGCGTCAATATCAGCCTGCGCCTGTTCCTTGGCCATCCTCTTGACTGCTTCTGTAAGCGTGCCGCGTGAGTGCACAGCGTGAGCAACCCATGCGTCTAGCGCATCCTGTTCTTGCTTTTTATCCTTAGCGGCTTTATCGGCCGCCGCGACTAGCGCATCCTGTTCTCTCTTTTTATCCTGGGCGGCTTTCTCGGCCGCCGCAGCTAAATCATTGGCGAGTACCTGCGCTCCCTGGGCGACGACTGCGGTGGCAAGCCTCAATTCTCTTTGCAGGTCGGAAAGGGTTACGTTCAAGCCTTTGAGCGATGCTTCTGCCTCAACGGCCTTCCCGGACAGATTCGTAATCATTGTCTCGCTGCCGGGAGCTTCCTGCGTCTCGGTTTCCTTTGCATCTTCTGTGGCTTGCTTTATGTCGTCCTGAACCTTCTTGATCTTAGCCTTGATTTCTTCCGGAGTTCCGCCGATGTCTTCCAACTGAAATTTCAGCCGCAGGGCGTCCTTGCCGGCTTCTGTCTTTTCAGCCGTGATCTGCATTTCACGGCCTATTGCTTTGATACGCGCCGCGCTATCTACCCAACGCTGGTTGAGGGACCTTTGCGCCTTGTCTTCCTCTTTCATTTCGTCGGTATAAATAATGGTGTCCGCGATCAGCTTGCTCAGCTTATCGGCTACCTCGGCAATGACCTGGGCAAAGGCGATGATTTCTGCCGGACTGAATGCCAGCCCGAGATCGATGCCAAGGGTCTTGCTCAGCTCGCCCAGAGATTTGAACGTGCCAGCCAGGTCACCATCCAGAACATGGTTCAAAGCTTCGGCGGCTTCCGTGCCTTCCTTCAGTGACTTGTTAACCTGCTTGAGCGCTTCGTCAGCTCCCGATTGGTCCGCCCTTATCTCGAGATTAATGATTTCGGACATACGCTTTGGTTCTCCATACAGGTTTTTGGAGCAATAAAAAAGCAGCCCGCGGGCTGCTCTATAGTTCCTTTTTTGGACTAAAACGAATCTACTGGATACGCCAGCCATCGGTAAACCGCTTAAACCTGACCGTACTCTTTAAAATTGTGTCTTCAGGCGGTATAGGAAGCTCCATATGTTCGGAAGACCCAGGGGCCGAGATTCCCAGCCTCTCCAGGTTGGAACGCTGTTCTGGAGTAAGGGCCTTGTAAGCTGCGCCGTCCTGACGCAAAGCTTCTCCAAGTTTTGTTACTTTCCAGCGCCAGAGATATTCGGCCTCGGGATTATTTTCGTCGGCTGTAATACCATCAATTTGTACAAGCTCGCGGGTAGCAACAGGAAACTCAGTCTGCTTAAAGTCACATCCTTTTTGGATTCTTCCTCCATATGGTTCACTGCTAGCGGCTGCCCTGCCTTGCTGGGTAAGAGTGACTTTCCGGAAATTTGGCCCGTCTGGCTCTACCGTTATATAGCCGGCTGCCAGGGCGGCTATTTCCTCAGCATCTGGTTTGAATCCTGTCGCGAACTCGGAGCCCTCAACGGTCTGGATTCCGCAGTCAGTTCCAATCCTTCCAACACGCGAATAAATATAAAATTGTTTATCCAGTGTTTTCTTGATCGTTTCCTCAGCAGTTGTGTTGTCCAGCATTTTGCTGCCCGAGCAAGCAGTCAAAAGGCACAGTAGTAACAACCATCCTTTGCGCATCAATAACTCCCCTCTGTTTAGTCTGTTCCATTCCCCAGAGACGAATAAATCCACGGTTGTCTACGTGGGGCCCCCAGCCATTCGCGTCGGGACTGCCGATAGTATTGGAAGATTTCGCTGCTTGTAAAGCACCAAATGAACTGTGCGTGACAAACGTATTTTATAAAGTGATGCTTTCAGCTGTCGCTCCCATTACCCTTACAAAGTTAAGTCTTATAAAACTGCGGAAGTTTTTTTGTTGAAGTTCCGCCGGCAAAAGAGACGGCCTGCGTCAGCTCGTTGAAGTGTCCGTCAGTAAAGCTTCGGGTCTTGCCGGTTGTTTTCCGCTTTCCGCCCATCAGATAAGCGGCCACGAGCACATGAGTCGGCGGATAATCCTTCCAGTACGCCATAAGATCGTTCAGTTCCCACAAAGTAAGCTGCTCGATCTCACGCATTGTCCATCCGGTAGCGGTGGCGACGTGGCCAAACACAAACGGCCAGTCAGCTATACCGGTACCGGAGTCGGTTCCCCCGCGGCCGCCTTCTTGAGACCGGACACTTCAAGCATGGCGTTGAAAAGAATATTGAAATCGTCGAAGGTAAGGCCGTTTTCAAGCTGCTCCGCCGTGAGGTCCTGATGCACTTTCCGCACGGCATTCTGGATCACCGGCAAATATCGGAGCAACGAAGTAAGCCCGGAGTTTTCCGCGGATTTCTCCTGGAACAGCGAATCCAGTTGCCGCAATTCACCGAGCGTGAGCGATGAGACCGTAAGTTGTCCGAGCGAAGTCGGAATAGTTTGCTGCTTAAGCATGATTTCCTCCTGATAGAAAATTGGTAATGCCGCTGTATGAAAAAAGCGGGCGCGGCAAGGAGCCCGGCCCGCATTGGAGAGAGCTACTCGTTGGAATACATATCGATGACCTGGCCGGCGGCGTTAGCAAACGCCTCAAAGTCAAACTCAGGAATAATGAAATCCTCTTGCTTGGTGGCGAAGCTCAGCTTGGACGCCACCACCGAATACAACAGCACGTTGAATTGATTGCCGTTGTAAACATTTTCCAGCAGCACCTGGATAGTCGGCGCAAAGCCCATAAGCTGGTTGGTGATGTTGAGCTGCGTTCCTGTGGCAGCCGAAGTGAACGTGTAGGAGATCAAGACGGCTGCGCCTGTATCCGCGGCGGCAAAAGTATAGACCCCCGTGGACGTATTGACGCTGTATTGTCCCAGCACCGGCGCGGATGCAACGCGGGTGAGTGGGATTCCAGTGAGCGTATAGCGTACACCCCAGTCCTGCTTGAACTGTGCTGCGTTGGAAACAGTAACTGTAAATGGGGTTGTTGGAACCGTCGCTACTTCGTCCAGCGACGTCTTAATCATCCCCGCGCCCATGGTCTGGCCAAAGAACAGGTCGTTGAGCGTTTTACCGTTGATGGCGGCAAACTTTGACTTGCCGGTGATCTTGCATTTTCCGCGGGCCACCGCCTCAGGAAACTGCTTCTGTCCGTAAAGCTGCTTAACGTCGCCCGAAATATCGAGCGATACGTCCTGCAGTGTTCCGAATTTCAAGGGAGTGGGGTTTGCAGCGGTGTTGCCGCCGACGGGAAAGCCCCACAAGGTACCTGCGCCAAATTCAAACATTTTTTCTTTCTCCTTTTGGGGAGCCGGCCCTGCACTCCCAGAAATGAAGCGGCCTGTGGCCACTGAGCCGAATGCGGCTTTCTAAAATGAGGTGTTTCTAAGCAGTGGTGAGAATTTCTACCGGCACGACTGCCAGCGCCATGGAGCCAAGTACGTTTTCGACAATCTCAATCTTTCCTTCAATGCGGCAGTGCGACACCTTGCCGCCAAGAGATTGCGCGATCCCTGGAGTCGCGTTGCGAATCGCCGCTTCCACGGCGTCCAGAAGAGAATTCAGTTCGGTGGACGGGACCGAATTCGGTTCGCTGTCACCCGCTGTGTATAGAACAAGATCCACCGCCAACTTTGCGTGGATGGGCAATCCATTTACGCTGGTGCCTGTCAGCTCGTCCTTCTGTACCTGGTACAGCGATGGACGGTCTGCAGGCGAAAGCTGCGAGGGATCCTGCCAGCGCCGGCTGACCGTTTTGAACGGACCAGCCGGCGTGAGGAGCGCGCCCTGCAACGTGGAAAACAACGCGGAATAAATTTGCTCGCGGGGAAAGATCATTGTGACACCTGCACTTGCTGGATCGCCTGCTCCAGCAGATCAGGCAATGCCTTTTGCAGATCATTGATTGCCGGACGAAGGTACGGCCGCGGCTTGATGTACGGTCGATGTCCGGTCCTTTTCTTGAACGGCCCTTTGCGTCCGGCAAAGCCGCCATATTCGTGTATGCGGGCGTACTTCAAATCCGAGCCGATACTGACGGTCAGGCTATCGCCATCGACTTTAGTCTCAATGGATTGCAGGACCGAATTCATGAGATTGCCACTGCGCGAAGTCAGCAAATCGCTGGAACTGCCCGCCGATCCGGCAAAGTATTTTGGGACCGCGCTATGCAACGATTGGTAGATGAGTGGCTGCAACGCTTTGTAAACCTCAGCGACCACGCGAGGCGCGAGTCCGGCAAGTCGCTGCTGAAGTTGCTGGACGGCCGAATCGTCAATCTTTACGCTAATCACAGCGCTAACCTCCGGTACTGGCTGAAGATGGCCATGGAACGCGGCGGAACGTCGCCCATATCGAACGAGACGTTTACCTGGCCGCTCATGCTGTTGGATTTTTCGCCGATGCGCACCCGCTGGCGATAGGTCAAGGCAAATGCCTCAATCGCTGCCTGCTTCAGATCAAGCGGCACACTCGGATAACCGGCGGAGTACGAAAGCTGAATATTTTGCAAACCCCGGCAAAAGCGAAAGCCACGCAGCAGAATGCGACGTCCGTCCCACAAATAGCCTGCGGTTGTAGAAGTTGTTGCCGGCTGAATCGGAACGCCATCGATGCTGACGCTGCTGACGGAAATAATGGGGAAATTGCGCGGAAGCAGCCGGTCCGAATCATTTCCGTCATAGTTTTCCGTCAACGGACCGAGCACCGATGACAAGATGTGCGGGCGATCGATGTACTGCAGCACTTGCAGGCTCGCATTGGTAATAAGGCTTTGCAGAGTGACATCATCGTTATTGCCCTGATTGGGCAGCCATGATTTCAGTTCTGCAACGGTGCAAAGGTCGTCAGGAGCAGCAGCCATCGGTTACCTCCAAAAATGAAGCAGCTTCGCAACACATATGCATGTTTGTGGGACTTGAAAAAGAAAAGGCAGTCTGGGCAGAGGGACCGCAGACTGCCTTCTTCTCCTTCAAAAACCTGCTGGTTGGCAGGTGAGGAGCATCGGCGGCGATTCGCGGCAATCAAGCCGCCGATGAATCGTTTATCCGTTGGCGACGTTGGCAATTACGCCAAGCGAGAACGGTGCGCGGCAGACAAGGACCTCGTCGGCATAGACGCCATAGACGTACTGGCGAGAGACCACGGGCCACTCGATCTGGTAATAATCGCGGCGGCAGCGGACAAAAGAAACGTTGTCCACGCCGGAAAGCGGATAAGGAATTTCCGAGCTGTTGAAGAAAATAGTGCCCGGAGCAAGGTTGGGATGGATGCGGATGTCTAGGAACTGCTGCGTGAACTTATTCCAGTACTTGGCAATACTGGCGCCGCCGAGCAGAGCCGGCTTGTCGTCTTCCGATCCCGTGCCGCCCGGCAAAGTGAATCGGAACAGCGGCACGCCGCCTGAAGCAACAATCTTTTTGTTGATGTTACGTGCTTCCTGCGAGTTCACCCAGATTTCCGTGGGGCTGAGACGCTTGTTGTCCCAGAACCACTGCAACGCGGTGTCAATTTCCAGGATGCCGTTGGCCTGATCGGCTGTGAGAGTGTTGCCATCGAGCGAGGCGAAGTAACCTGCGTTGGACTTCAAGGCCTGCGTAAGAAAGCCATCGAAAACCAGAGCGTTAGCGGATCCATCCGTGCTGGAGTTTGCAGCGTTGGCCAACTGAGTGCCCGCAACCGGAGCGCTGATGATGACTTTGTTCACGGTGGTGATGGTGTTCAAGGTCGCCGTTGCCGCGCTGGTGCCGATGTACCATGCGTATCCGGCCGCGCCCTTCACTGCAGGCACGGTAGCTACGACGGTCTGCTGACCAGCGGTGGTCACAGCAGCGGACGATGCTGCGCTGATGGCGCTGGCGCCCGCGCCGTATTGCGTGGATGTACCGTCAATATTGACGCGCGTTACTTGACCATAAGGCACGCCGCTGATGGATACCGTCGCGTTGGCAAGTGCTCGCGCCGTGAGAGCCGTCACGAAAACAAGGAGGCTCAGCCCGGAGCCGAGTGTTCCGCCATTGGCCAGAGCAACGGTAGGCGCCGGAGGTGTTCCCAATGGCATTGAGGCATTGCCGTTGAGGATGACATTCTCTTCACCGATCATGACAGCGCGCAACAATGACTGCACAAGAGTCGCTTTGTTATCGAACTCTTTGCCGCCCGACCAGACAGACTCCCAATCGATTGAAGCTTCCAGTCCAAGGCCGGCATAGGACGCGATGTAATCCTGCTCGGTGACGCTCATTTCCGCTGAGCGACGGCCCGGAGCAACACCGAGTTCGAAGCCCGATGTGTTGACGCCGGTGATCGCCTTCCAACGCGTGGCAAGATCGCCACGATCGCTCACCTGCCGAGGCAGGCGGTTACGCAGCGGCGTGATGACCGGATAAAGCTGAAGCGCCGGTCCGCGCAGATCAAACGCATTTAAGTTGCCAGCCACGCCGCTGATCGTGGCCTGGCTAATGGTGGTTTTGTTCAAGGAGGAGAGGTCCGCCTTGTTGAGCAGATCGAACGTCTGCTGACTGAGATCGCCAAACATTTTTCTAGTCCTTTTCTCCGCTGGAGAATTGCGGTTTAAGTTGAATGGAACTATGCGAGAGATCGCGTGTGAGGCGCTCTAGCGCAGATATACGGAGGCAGGCTGCGGCTGTTGCAGCGTACGCTTGAGCAGTTCATGGACGCTGGGTTCGGTGGCAGACTTGGCCAGAGCGGGACGCGCATCGTCTTCTTTAGTGACAGTTTGAGTGGGCACGCCGGTGCGCGCTACACGTCCGCGCTCTACCAGAGACCCAGATTCCTGCGGCGATACGAATTTTTCCACCAGTGAAAGGAGATTGCTCAGCGAACGCTGGATCTCCTGGTTATTGCTCTCCATTTCGCTGCGCAAGCCGGCCACTTCCTGCTCCATTTCAGCCAGCTTGGCGAGCGCAGATGCGGAGCCGGCCCGTGCCTTTTCCAATTGCGCTTTGTCATTTGCTTCCAGCATTGTGCTTTGATCTCCTGTCTTTACTCCGGAACCTGAATCGCCCGGGATCTTTTTCATGCCTGGGAACGCCGCTCGTGTGGCGGCGGCATCGTCGGTATCGAGAAGCGCGTCCACGTGCGTAGCAGCTTCTTCATGGGTTTGCACCATCTTGTCCATACAATCCTTGATCGCGTTGAGATGAGCACGCGTTTCTTTGGAATGGCGCGCGCCGATCTTGAGGGCTAGCTCTGTTCTGGCGTCTGCGCGGGTGAATTTGCGGACTTCGCAAGTACCGTCGGCTTTGACGGCGGTGAAGTGAGCACCGGGCACGCATGGGTTATCGACCACGCTGATCTCGACCGGATTGGCAGTGAAGCGGACATACTCGCCATCTTTCCAGGACTTTACATATGCGCCGCCGATGGAGAAGCCGGTATAAACGCCGAGAGTGCATTTTTGCCAGGCAACGCTATCAACAATCCGCGCGCCGACGCGGATCTGTTTCATGTCATCGTCAAAGGCGATAGCGACGAGCTTGCCGACAGCACTGGGCTCATGCATTTCACGAACGTTGCCCAGGCTCTTGCCTTCAGTGGCTTTGGAGATTTCGTCGCTCCAGCGCTTGAAATAAGGCTTGGAGGATTCGTAGTCGAAAATTTCGCCTTCTTTGTCGACGATCTCCGCGGTAGCGACACCCCAAACTTCGTGCTTTGATTCATCGATCTTGGCGATCTGGGCGAAGAGGTTCATGGATTTCATGTTGGCTCCAAAGGAAAAGGCAGCCGAAGCTGCCTGGGTTTGCTGCTCAGGACATTAAGAGTCAGGCCTGAATTATCGATTTAAACCGGTTGAGAGTCGGGCATTGGTTGAGATTCGGCGCCCGGTTGAGCTTCCTCTGTTGATCCAGAGTTTTGCTTTACGCCTTTGATTCCCAGCGGGAAAATGCCTCGCGTGGTGATCACGGCGTTGCTGACGCCAACGGGGTGCTTGCCCAGGCTTTCGCGGACTTCGTCGATGGAGAGGACGCCGGCGCGAACGTAAATGTCATCGATCTTTGCCTGTTCGAGCGGGTTCAAGGTGCGGTCCTGCTCCCAGACAAACTCGATATCGGTAAAGCCGAAGTGCCGAGTAACGATGAAGTTGATTGTGTCAGCCAGGTAGCCGAGGATCGGAACAAGACCTTCGGCGGCCGCTTGCTCCACGCTAGTCTCGGCGGTGGCGCGATTCATTACGCTGACAAACTGCTGCGGCGAGAGGCCGAAGGCATAGCAGACAATGCGGGTGATCCATTCGTCCAGCGCGTCTTTCAACATGGGATCACGCGTGAACTGGAGGTTGCCGCATTCGGGAACAAAAGTGATGCGACGCCGGCGAGCGGAGTTTCCGGCCAGCGCGCTATCAAACCATTCCTGGAATTCACTGATCTGGTCAGCCGACCATTCTTTGGGGACTTGGGCCAGGGCTTCCGGCACGTTGCCTTCAGTGTAGTAATTCAGAAGATGGATCTGGCGGCGCAAGCCGATGTTGATGGTGAGAATGATCTGCTCGACCGGCGAGAAGCCAAAGAACTTGTGCGCACGCACATTGCGCGGGCGATAGATGAGTTGGTCGGCAGTGAAATCCACTGCGGGCAGGCCCTTAAGAATCTGCTGGTACGCAATCGCCGGAGATGCGGGCGTGCGTCCCATGGCGTCAATCTTGCGAGCGATGGTGGAACCATCAATAACTTCCAACGCATACAGCGCCTTGCCGGGAGCCCACAACTCGCCCTCCTGTGAAACGATGGGAACGAGGACCGGCGCATCGAGCACAAGCAAGTCTTCCAACAGGAGGCGAACCCATTGTTGCCAACTGTGTTCACGGTCAGGGTAAGAAAAGAAATTTGTCAGCTGCGTGAGCCGCGGATCTTGCTGTTCGTCGTCATTGCCACTGATGGCACTGTTGTTGGTGTTGGCTGCGCGCTTCGGCGCTCCGGGTTGCGCTTTCAAACGAAAAGCCCATGGCATGCGGCTGACCTGATCTTTGCGCGTTTCGATGCAGAGACGAACAAGATCGAAAGAATCAGACAGCGAGCGCATCTGCTCAAAAGAGATTGGCTCCATGTTGCGCGGCTGAATGTTGATGTTGTAACCGACTGGATAATCGAGCGTCCGGGGTGGAGTACCCGCGGGCGCGCTGGGCGACATGGGCAGGTCAGGACCAAACCAGACGTCGAGCGTATTGCGCAGCTTGCGACCGACGCGCTCGACGAAGCCGGGTTCGAGGGCTGTAAGTTTTCCGCCATTGAGTGTTTCAGCCATAGTCAGGCAATCCCCACTTTCACGCCCATCACGGCGGAAGTTTCAATAATGAATTCAATCAGAGAGTTCTTGCGGTAAGCGGATTTCATGTGCTCATCCTGAATACGCAAGCCTTCATGCCAGCGGCACTGGCCTGCATCGTCGACAATGTACTCACCTATCCACTTCATATGTCGCTTTGCTCCTAACCGCTTTTGCGGTGTTGAAAGAAATTAATAGCCGACGATCACGCGATCGGTGCACGTGCCGGCGGTGGCGACGTCATTTTTCTCAAAGAATGAGACGGCGAGTTGGGGTAGGCGGACTGGTGCGCCCAGTGTTCCACTGGTTACTGTGGGAGCAAGTTCAGTGGCCAGAAATGCCTGCTGCGCGCCGGAGGCCATGTTGGTGGCGATGATGTAGCTGTTATAGAGGACGAAATTCGGGTTCGACTGCCCCTGATCGTCCGCAGTGTAAACACTCATGACCAGATCAAAGTTTTGCGTGCAAGAGGCGAAGACGGTCATCTTGGTGGCATCGCCGACGCGGATGATGCTGGTGTTGGGAGTTGCACCTCCAATGGAAGCAGGGAGAGCAACGCCGCTGTGCGCCAGATCCGTGGGAGAGTAGATGAGATGAGGCATCGGCCGAGGCAGCAAGGGCCTGCCGTTTTTATCCAGCTCAGGGAACTGGCTGGAGGTTTGCGAGAAGACGAACAGCGTGGTGATGCTAAGCAGCGCGAGGATGGCGAGGTACAAAGTTTTTTTGTTCACGATTATCTCCAGAATTCTTTTCAGGGGCTAAAGCCCAGATCATTTGGGGCCATTACGGCACGAGTAAACTCGTGCCCTGACACTTGTGTTGTGCGTGGACACAGTTTCGTTCGGACGTATTTCTTAAAGTGAGAGTCGATCCTGCTGACGCGATGCTGCCGTTACGGCACGAGTAAACTCGTGCCCTGACACTTGTGTTGTGCGTGGACAGAGTTTTGTTAGGAATGCTTTTTTTAAAGTAAGTCGATTCTGGCTCACGCGATGCAGCAGCGGAGCCGTTCCCTCACCCACCTGGTCTCACCAAGGCTCGACCTCGGAGTTCGGGATGGCATCTCGAGAAGAAGGAGACGGTTATTAAACTCGGAGCTATTCGGTGCGTTGAGGCAATGTTCGTGGTCTCATCGGTGGCGCAAGCTCTGAGGTCAGCATGGCAGTTCTCCCAAAGATGATGGTTCGAAAGAACTGGCACACAACTCCAACGACGGACGACCTTTTTTCTTTTTTATCTTTTTCCTGAGAAATGGATAGCGTTCGCGGTGGCAATCGAGGCACAGCGGTCGTGCGAAAGCTGAAGCTGATCGGCGATCATCAGAGTTAAGAGGCGCGTTACATTCTTCACAGCGCGGCGGACCTACGCGCCCGTTATGATCGTGTGCCATAGAAACACCTCGGCGCCCAGACGCAGACCGGTGGAGAGCAGGAGCGGTCTGGATCGAACGGTTATTTGGTATTTGGTATTTGGTATTTGGTGCGTGCAGTTTAGCCTTGAAGGCTTCAAAGTCAGGCGTTCAGGCTTGGATGGTTTGAACCAACAAAATCTATAGAAGCGTTAACTTCTTGATTTTAAGTTTGACTCTTGAGGGCGCTTTTTGACGGTTTTCGGGAACCTATCATTCTGCGATGGAGTAAGAACCTACAGAGGTCCTTTTGCTCTGCGATTGAGGTGGTCCGCGCATTCCTGCGGAAGCAGTGAAGGCGGCACATCAAAAGCCCAGAATGAGGTTCCCGCAGCAGACGCAAACGGTACGCCGGCCTTGGAAAGGGTGCAGGCCGTTTGATTAAGCCGGCGCCGCTCCCGGCTATGCAGAACCCACTTCCGCTCTGCATAGACATCTTATACGACAAAGAGCTTCTGAAAGTCAATAGCAAAAATCACTTTTTCTCAATTATTTCGGCAATATCTGCTTATTATCAGACGTGTAAAGCGTTGACAATTATTTAGACATTGCTTAGACTTAGACACACTTATGGCACGCGAAACTTACAAGCAGGCTTACGCGACAGCAAAGCTCGATCTGCTGGAACAACTGCAAAAACGAGACCAGCTGGACCAGAAAATCCGCAAACTCAAGCAGACGGTCAAGGCCCTGGGCGACATGTGCGGCGCCCCGCCGGAGGAGATCGACAAGCTGCTCCTGGTGGAAGGCTTTGCCATTGATGCCAAGCCGGGATTCACCGAATCCATCCGGCGGCTATTCCGCATACACCAGACTGCGCTAAGTCCCACCGATGTTCGCGAGGACCTGGTGAAGATGGGCATTGGCGTGGGCCAGGTAAATCTGTTGTCGTCTATTCATACTGTCCTGCGCCGCATGGCGGAAGCTGGCGAAATTGAAAGGACCGAGAGTGGGACTTTTCGGTTGCCGGGGTGACATATCTCATTCGGCAGTTACGATCTGCTTTCCCTGCTGTGACCGCTCGTCCCAACCTTCGAATTCACTGGCAAAAATTTCCCAACAAGAATCTATGAAACGTTTTATGCTCAGGTGTCACTAAACAACAAGCTGCTGTTTAATGAGCGCACGTTCGAAGATTCCGATGAAAGCGAGATGCCTGCATGTCAAAAGGATTGGACAACCTGAAACATATTGTTGTGCTGATGATGGAAAATCGCTCCTTTGACCACATGCTGGGCGGGCTGAAGCAAGGATTTCCCAAGATCAACGGGCTGACCGGGAATGAATCGAACCCGGACAGCGCTGGAAACGTGGTGAAGGTGTCGCCGACGGCAGATTATCGGGGACAGCTGAGCCATGATCCGGACCATCACTTTCCGGGCGTCGACGTACAGATTTACGGCGGCGCAGCATTTGCGCCGGGACGTGTGGCCAACATGCAGGGCTTTGTGAAGAGCTACGGCACGCAGGGAGCGAACGTTCAAGACTCACACGCGATTATGGAGTACTTTACGCCTGACAAAATTCCCGTCCTTACTACGCTGGCGACGGAATATGCGGTCTTCAATGGGTGGTTCGCGTCGATTCCGGGGCCAACGATCTGCAACCGGGCGTTCGCGCACTACGGAACGAGTTTCGGCAATGTAGACATGAACATGTTCCTGGTACCTGACGCCGTGCGCCAGAAGATCCCCACGATCTATGAACGCCTGGAGGCCGGTGGACACAGCGCCAAACTGTATTACTACGATCAGCCAAGCTCGACGATGGAGATCGTGAACCTGATCAAGGACCAGAGCATGTTCGGCGTGTTCAGCGATTTTATGGCCGATTGCAAATCAGGCAAGCTGCCCCAGTACAGCTTTGTGGAGCCGAATTACACCGATCATCCCGGCCCGGGCGGCGGGCAGTTGCTGGCCAATGACCAGCATCCGGACCACCACGTTCTGGCGGGCGACAACTTCATTGCGAGCGTATACAACGCCATCCGTATCAATCCGGATTTGTGGCAAAGCACGGTACTGCTGATTGTGTATGACGAGCACGGCGGACTCTACGACCACGTGGTCCCACCAGCCTGTCCGAAAGACGGCTTCAAGGCGGCGGAAGCGGCCACCGGCGTACCCGGGCTGACGTTCGAGTTTGACCGGCTTGGAATTCGCGTGCCAGCGATCCTGGTATCGCCTTACATTGCCAGGGGCACGGTGATTCCGGGAACGGAAAATCCAGCGAAACAGCGCATCTTTGAGCATGCGTGCATCCCGGCGACGGTAAGCCGTCATTTTCTTAACGGCACTGACGCAGGCACGCCGCGCGAGCAGCAGGCCCTGACGTTCCTGGACGAGAGTATTGTGGGCAACAACCTGCGTCCGGACGACGATTGCGTATTTTTCAACATGTAAGGAAGGCGGGAGCTTTATGGCCCAGCAATTCGCCAAGACAGTGAACGTTCTCAAGTTCGACGAAAACGAGGCTTACGACCATGACCGGCCGATCTCGAGCCTGGTCCGCACGCAGCTGCTGCATCTGCATCAGGCGGAACACATCAGGGTCCCGGAAAAAGAGCGAACCAACATCAACATCAATGACCTGCAGACGGAGCGGCAGGCCAGCGAGTACATCGCGAAGGTCACCCGGCTGCTGCACAAGCATGGCAAGGCTGCAAAGAAATTGAAGCCGCGGAAGTCAGCGAAGAAGAAAGCGGCGGCCAGAGGCAGCGGCAAAACCAAACAATCCAAATCAGCCCCCAAGAAGCGTACGTCGCGCAAGTAAGGAGAAGTCAGTGCGTCGATCCATGTTTGTGCTTGTATTACTTTCGGCAAGCCTGTGGGCGCAGCAGCCTACGCCCACAGCAACTCCAAACCCAGGCGTGCAAAACGAAGAAGCGAAGGAGCCGGCCACGGAGTTGGGCAAATTCAAGCTAAACTGCCCGAAGCACATTGTGGGTTGCGCAGAAGTGCTGTTCACCGGACAGCCGCTGCATATTGCCGTGGGAAGCATCGCGCCGCAAAACGGCTTTGGCGCCGGACTAGCGTACGTGGGACACAAGGACACGACCAACTGGAGCAAGTCGTGGAGTGCAGACGCAATCGGATCGAACAATGGTTCGTGGCGCGCCGGCGTTTACGTGAAGTTCGTGGATACGCACCTGAAGAAAGCCAAGCCGGTCTTCGGCACGAAGAACGCGCGGCCAAAGGACTTTCCGGTCTACAAAGAACAACCGGTGTTCAATTTGTACGCGCAATCCATCTCGCTCAACAAACTCACGTTCTTTGGTGAAGGCCCAAGGACCACAACTGGGGGACGCTCGTTCTTCGGCATGACGGAGCACATTTTCGGCGGCAACATGATCCGGCCCTTCTACGAAAAGCTGAATATGGGCATATTCGGCGAGGTCAATGGGCGCTCCGTCGACATTCGCCCCAGCACAGGACAACCTTCGCCTTCGATTGAAACGCTGTACACTCCGTTGACCGCGCCTGGTCTGGCCAACCAGCCATTCTTCCTGCAGTTGGGTGCGGGTATCAGAATGCGGCCGTCTACGAAGAACAATCTTTTGCATTTTAACTACAGTGCAATGTATCAGCCATTCATCGATACGTCAGGTTCGGGATTTTCATTTCAGCGAATGACATTCGATCTGTATCAGGAGATCTCTCTGCACCACACGAACCTCTATGTGGCGCGCGACACGAACGGGCCGAACGATTGCAAAGTAGACCCCTCAGACAAGAAATCACCTTGCCCCACGTCAACGAGCCGCAGCGTGCAAGGCTCACTGGGCCTGCGAGTGTTCACTTCCCTGTCGATGGTTCCCGGAACGAACGTTGTTCCGTTTTATTTCCAGCCGACGCTGGGTGGATCGGACATCAATGGCACCCCCGCGCTGAGTAGCTACCAGGATTATCGTTTTCGTGCGCCCAATGTCCTGCTGCTTCAGGAATCATTTGATCATTCGATCGGCAAACTGCCATTGGGGATCACGGTGCGCGCTGATCAGGGCAAGGTGGCTCTTTTGCGTGGCGACCTGGGCAGCAATCCATGGAGACATAGCTATGCTGCCGGCTTGAACCTGCGCGCCGGCGGATTCCCGATGGTGTATCTGCTGTTTGCGTTTGGCGGACACGAAGGCACGCATACCATCGCCAACGTGAACACGTCATTGCTGGGTGGGTCGACGAGGCCGAGCTTGTTTTAGAGTTTGAAATTCCAATAGCAAGGTAAAGCCAGGGTTTTTTCGCGGTTGATGGAGCCGTCGTCATTTTTGAAGACGGGAGTTTCGGGCTCGACGCCGCCGGAGGATTGGCTGAGATAAGCAGCGAGCCGAGCGATGAATTCGTGATCGGTCATAGAGTTCCTTTTATGTTGGTTTTGGGTTGAAGAAGAGAGGTATGCTCTTCCCTGAATGCCTGACTTAACGAAGCTTATTGCCCTATTGAAGCGGGCTTACGGCGCTCCCAAACTGCCATTGGCCAAAGGACCGTTCGAACTTGTGATGTGGGAGAACGCCTGCTACCTGCTGCCCGACGATCGCCGTGCTGCTGTGTTCGAAGGCCTGCGAAAACAAGTCGGTCTAAAGGCAAAAGCAATCCTCCAAGCCGATCCCGATGTGCTGCTGGCGTTGGCCACGATGGGCGGCATGCGTCCCAAGGTGCGAGTTTTCCGCTGGCAGGAGATTGCAAGAATCACCTTGAGCCAGTTCGGCGGCGACCTGGACCAGATACTCAAGCTGCCATATGCGCAGGCCAAAAAAGCGTTGAAGCAGTTCCCTAATATCGGCGATCCGGGCGCGGAAAAGATATTGATGTTCTGCGGGACGTCATCTGAACTACTAACCCATCAAGCCAAAACCGGGCTTGCTGGGGGCCCGGGACTACCACTCGAGTGGAACGGCTTGCGAGTGTTGACACGCGTCGGGTACGGGCGCTGGCAGAAAAACTATGGGGCGGCTTATCGCTCTGTGCAGGAAGCATTGAAGCCGGAGCTTCCGCGCAAGGCGGATGCCATTGCCCAGGCGCATTTGCTGCTGCGGCAACATGGAAAAGAAATCTGCCGGGACAAATCGCCGCAATGCTATCAATGTCCTATCAAGGAGATGTGCGCGTATCCGGCGAAACAGGTCAAGATGTTTAGCCGCGGAGTTGGAATATAGTTTTTGTTGTCGCCCCTCGGGCTTCCTCATTACTGATGCCCATCCACACTTCCGGCTTCGCATTCGCTCGCCTCAGTGTGGGCTAACTTCTGGTCGCGCCTCTCGGCGCTCAGTATCTCGTTACAAGATGCACTCGTGTTGACCTCTTTCGCCATTGGTCTGCCCGTGCCCGTCTCCAGTTGTCTTGTGCTAGTTGAAAACCAGAGATCTAACCGCTCAATCTCGCGCGCAGCTGATTCCGAAAGCATTTCATTTTGAGGATGACCGCTTCCTGTCGCGATATTGGTCAAAATTGCGCGGATTTCTGAGTACTGTTTGGCATTGCAGTGGATCTGGCTGCCCTGAATGACAGCGGCAATCACACTGCGAGCGAGAGCCGAATCGAGAACCGAAAGGTCTCCCTTCGCAGGCGAGGGCGCCTGCGCTCCACGTTGGTAGAACTTTGGCGAGCGCGCCTGCGATCCACAATCATTTTTTGAGCCGCGTGCAGACGGCTTGATGGTTCGCCCGGGCGCAACTTCACCAGTCGCCTGTTGCCGATAGAACTCAACGATGCCGCCGCCGAGGCGGTTCCGCATATAAATAAGCGCCTGAGAAGTTGCATCGACGTCATCGTCATGCGCGGCCTTGGGAAATGTGCAGATATTGTGGAGATAGTCTTCAATCCATGTGCAGCCGAAGATCTGAGGATCGGGCAGCTCAATGCTCCCGGATTCCCAGAGTGGCGCGGTTGCCTGGGCGCGTGCGAGCTTGCCCCCTTCAGGATTCACGCCGACCACACCGGGAATTTCTTTTTGCAGTTCACTAATGATGGCGGGGCCATTGGCCTTATCTTCAATCAGCACAGCATGCGCCTGGGGATACTTAGCATGACAGGCCTTGATGGCGGCCATGGTAGGGCCGAAATCAAGCCGCTCATAAGTGCGATACGGCAGCATGAAATATTTTCCGCCGGAACGCGCCCACACCTGGCCGGCGACAAAGTCATTTTCCTGGCCACCGCTAAAGGTGCAGTCCCAGGACTGGACCATGAACTCAAACTTTTCCGGCATCTGGCGATAGAAACGGACCCACTGGCGCTTGACGATGCCGCCATCGAGCGGCGCAGGCGTTTGCAGATATTGCCCGTTAAACGCCCAGCTTCCCATGCCGACGCGCTGGCTATCGAGGAACGATTGAGGGAGCCGGGCAGCCCAGAGCGGCTCACCGGCTTTCTGGATTGCAAGTAGTTCGCCGGAAGGAGCATTCCACGTTTTATCTTCCGGGGCAATGGCCGGCAGGCTGACATGTATCCATCGGCTGCTTTCGCGAGCGAGCACATGGCCGGTGAGATCAAGCTCATGCAGGCGCTGCATAATAACGATTTTTACGCCGGTTGCAGGATCATTGATGCGGCTGCGAAAAGTGGTATCAAAACGCAGGTTTACGGCTTCCCTTTCCACCTGGCTAATGGCCTGCTCCGGGTTGAGCGGATCGTCAAAAATCAGTACGTCACCGCCCATGCCAGTAGCGGTGGCCTGCATTCCGGTGGAGAACATGGCGCCACGCTCAGAATTTCCATAATGGCTTTTCACGTTCTGATCACGCGAGAGCGAGAAGACGCTGCCCCACCGTTCCTGATACCAGTCCGACTCAATAACACTGCGACGAAAAATACTGTGCTGCGTGCTGAGCTTCTCAGAATATGAAACGAACATGAAGCGACGCGATGGGTCGGTAGTCCAGAGCCAAATGGGAAAAAAGACCGATATCAATAAGCTCTTCATGGTCCGCGGAGGAACGTTGAAGATGATGCCTTCAAGATCACCACAAACATTTTTGAAATTCTCGTCCCTGATAAGGGTGAGGTATTCACAGATGAGATCAAGATGCCAGTTCCAGACGAGAGTACTGACCGGCTCAAGCAGATGCCAGGCTTCTCCCACGAAAGTTTTAAGAGATAGGTTGCGAACGGCGGACTGCTTTGCGGGTTCAACTGTCGCCTCAACTTCAGGCTGCGGCGTGCTGGGCAATAACGGGTCAGGAGCGGTGATTGCCGAGGATTGAGGTGCAGCAGCAGAACTGCGGTGTTTGTGGCTCTTTGCTGTCTCGCGTTTGTTTTTTGATGTCATTGTTTTGCAGACCTTGGTTTGCAGACCTTGTTTTCCAGCGTGGTTTCCAGCCGTTGTATTTCCAACTCGGTTTCGTCACGCGTCATTTCTCACACTTCAAACGACGCAGAGGACATTTGCTGCTGATCAAGCGCAGCAGGCGGCAAGGCAGCTGGACTTTCAACTTCGAGGCGAGAATCAAATTCGTCGTCGAAAGAAGGGAGGGTTGCAATATTGTTGCGCCATCCCACATAAAGGGCAGTTTTGACGCGATGAGAGCCCGCAGCGTATTCCCAGATAGCAGTCCCGTTGATATTGCAGCTGGTATCACGCAGATAAGTAATCTTGGCAAAGCTCAGCCGCAAGGCATTGTTCTGGTGAATGAACTGAGCCATTCCGTCTCTGACGAGCCTGATGGCAGAAACGACCCGCACGGCAAAAGCGGGCGGAGCTGGATAAGCACGCTCACACGCCACGGTCTTGCCCTGCAGACAATCTTTACAAGGATCCGACAGGCAATATGCGTGAATCGCACATGTATAGCACGGGTGGCCAAGAAGGCATGGAGAGAGCAACGATAGCTGGTGCATTCGATATACGGGTACAAAATATTGGGACACTGGATGTTTCTCCGCAAAGGTTCCAACAGGTTGTTTGGTTGCGCTGGTGCGCGCCGTAACGGTGATTGCGCTGCGGCTTGTTGCATTCAGGAACTGTCGACCTCACCATCAAGGCGCGAATCCCACCGCGTGGGCTCAACGACGAGAACCTGATGAAAAGGAAGATTTCTTGAAGTCAGTCCAGACCCGAGCAGGAGAAAAGCGCATTCCCTGCTGCATTCCGGGCATGCGATGACAGCTTGCGTTGGAAGCTCTGCGATTGCCTGGCGGACAGGGCCGCAATGTGAGCATCGGAAAGCAATATAGATACACGGGCGCAAAGCGTGCTGTTGAGACGTGGATTGGCTGCCACCATCGGCTATTGAAGAGCACAGCGCAGAACGCTGCCTGAGAGCCGATAAGGGCTCATGATCGAAAAATACTTTGTTCTTCTCTTGTGCCGTTGAAGCGATCTGCAATTCATTGAGCGCTGTTGTCATAAGACCTGCTTGGCGAGATATTTTTCAAAAAGCTTTTGAGCGCATGCCTGGCCGCAAGCTGGTTCATCATTCGAGCGCAAGTCGGTAGCGGCAGAGTATGGCCGACAGGTAAAACGCTGGTCGGCAGAAGTGACGAACCAGTGGTTGGCCTCGCGGCGAACGTTGGTGCATCCTGGCACGGCACACTTGACGGTTGTAACCAGATGAGGGTTGCGAGGCTTGGTCACAAGCACACCTCCAGGAATTCAACCTGTGAAAACATCATGACGCGTGCTCGGGCTGCATATGATGCGAAACATGAACGGACTGCGTGCATTGCGCGAGCAAAGAGCGAGGTAAACGAAGCTAGAGTCTGGTGGTGCGAGATTCGAGACAAGGGCCGATTGCGGGCCGTTGGCCAGAAGACGCTGGAGTGAGACTGATTGGCAAATTGATTACTGCAAGAGCATTGAGTGTGATTGAGAGCAAAGACAGTGCCGTCTTTCCCAACGGGAAATGCGACGAAGACCAGCGTCTCTCTCCAACCATGACTCAGCTCCGCGTTAGTATCGGAGTCGGTCCAGTGACCGTTGGCACGGTGGTCGTCAAGACAACTGCCACAATACTGACTGTCACAGTCAAGGCATAGATAGAGATGATTACTGCAGAAACCCTGTTCGCAAACAGGACATGACGCAGACGAATGACTGCTGCAAACAAGACACAGATGATCATCCGACAAAATTTTGGTTGAGAGGACAGAATGATCGAGAGAGCCTGAGACTGATAACGAATGTGGTTTTGATACTCCGAACAACCGCCGTGGCATCCGACCCGTGCCCACAACGAGTGTATCTTTAAGCCGGCATGGCGGCGTGGCGGCTTTAGTGATCGAGTGCTCATCTATGATGCGAAGCGCCGGAGGCAACTGTCCACAAAGGCTTTTTTGCTGCCTTGGCTGAGAGGTTGAACTAGTTGATTGCAATAAAACCGAGTCAAAGAACAATGCAATCATCGCTTTTGAGAGCCAAAAGCAGTATCCGAAGTTGGGCAGGCCGAGATTTTGCGGCCCTCTGCTTAGAAGGCAGAGGGGCATAAAATGTCGGCTGTCTGTCAGTTAGAGAAATAGGTATCGCGAATAGCCATGTAAAGCGCTGAACCTACTTGAGAGCAGCCCGGTTATGCTGGGCTGGAGTATCGGTGGTTTCCGCAAGAGTGCCATTGCTGCATTGCTTTCAACCTTCAATTATCATTATTACTCTGCTCATTGCTCGTCCTTGCTCTGCTCAATTGCTCGTCCTTGCTCTGCTCAATTGCTCGTCCTTGCTCTGCTCATTGCTTGGCGAATCGCCATGGCATCAATGTTTCTCTTGCTCTTTGTGTCCTAAGCACACAAGGTCCCATCATTTCTGATGGGCCTTATGAATTAATGCTCCGTTTTCTCTTGCTGTCCTCTTTGCCTGTTACCAATTGACGTCAATTTAGCCGGGTGGTCCAGCCACCTCTCTGCATTGTGTTGCTTTGGGGAGGTTGGGCTTGATTTGTGTTCGGCTTGATTGTGTTCGGCTTGATTATATTCGGCTCGATTGTGTTCGGCTTGGCGGCGTTGGCCGTTGGTCCTCACCTCGCCGCGTATGTACCGGCTCCGAGAGAAACACTTGCTTGGGATTTTTGGGGGGTAGTAGCTTCGGTTGCAACCTGGAGCTCAATTAGTCTTGGAGCTCAACTGGACCAGTGCGTGTTGCAGCAGATTTAATCCGATCGTCCATCGACGCACTGGATCGTGGTCACTGTCGCCAAAGCCGGTCACATATGCTGTCAGGCAGAACCCTGTGACAGAAGCATTCGGCTCTTCACAAAGTTGCTTACGTTCCAGCTCAACGTTACCGCTCTTTCCTAATGGCGCTGTATGGCTTTTCTCTGATGGTTCTTCCTTGAATGAATCGCCACAATGTAACAAATCAGCTCTTTCTGATTCTTGCGCGCTCGATTGCTGCCCTTCGCTCAAGATAGCAAGCTCGCCGTGATTCGGTACTCTGATTTGTTCATCATTATGATCGGTAACTTTGGAGGGCTCTTCGTTATTAGAGGGCTCTTCGTCATGCGTTGCGCTCACATGCTCGCCCTGGTCAGAGACGATGGCAGGTTCGTCCTGAATCACTCCCACATGCATACCGTGATTTGTAACTCTTGCAGATTCCTCTCGAGGCGCGATATCCGCATACTCGCCGTAATGCGTGACATCAGTCTGTCCACTATGCCATATAGTGTCTTCACTTCCGGGTGGATTCATTCCAGAATCTTTCACAGTCTTGGGCAGCGTGTCGCCTTGCTCAGGCTCATTCTGGGAAACAATATTTTCCTGGTGGTAGTAGCAATGGCGAATAACCAGTTCCACAGTGGCCGCGATTTCAGGAGCGTGGTCTAGCAGCCGGCAAAGTTCTTTAGCAAACGCTTCATGCTTTTCGAATGAACAACGGTCCTTTTCATCCACAAAGATCAGGTCGATGTAAGAAACAAATTTTCGGTCACCAAATATCTCTTCTTCCGGAGCGACTTCACTGCTTGACCACACGTCACACTTTGCGGTTGCCAGCGGGAACCCAGCGGCGTTGATGCGCAAAAGGAATGAGCCAAGTTCCGGGTAGGCTATGGCTTCAGGGATTTGATGTACCAATTCAGGATGGCTTTTCAGATCATAGTAACGGACATCAGGATCATCGGAACGCCAGGGGATTTCCAGTGCAGGAGCATGGCCGCCCAACTCAACAGAAAAGTCGGCTTGCATCAGCGCATTCCATGATGCTGAAAGAAGCGCATAACCTGGCGTTCTGCCCAGCGACCGTCGTATCCATTGGGCTGAGCCAGAAAAGCACAGTGGCCGCCATGAGCGGTTTCCAGCAATGTAATGTGCGGATTAGCCATGATCTTGGCGCGAGTTTCCGGCAGCAGACGGATAAAAGGATCATCCGCGGCATGAACCACCAGAGTCGGCAGCGCGATCTTTTCAATCACGCGGTATGCGCCAGAGCGCGTGTAATAATCCTGAGCATTTTCAAAGCCGCAATAGCGCGCGGTAATCACGTCGTCAAACTCGCGGATGGTGGTGGGAAAGCGATCGACCTTTTTATATGTGCCGGGGAACAACTTGCGTTTGCGTTCATATGTGCGCATCAGGCTGACAAGAAATTTCCATTCATAGATGCGATTTCCGCCCACATGCATGGCGTCGGCAGATGCAGCCAGGTCCGCCGCCGGAGAAACCGCCGCTACCGCTTTCAACTCTACAGGTGCGTCCGTGCCGAGTTCGCCAGCAAGTTTCAGCACCAGGTTGCCGCCCATCGAGTAACCAATCAGCCCCACGCTTGAAACTTTTCGTTGCTCAATCATTATGCGCACCACCGCGCCCACATCACTTGAAAGGCCGGAATGGTAGAGCGTTGGCGTCAAGCCTCCCGTACCTCCGCAGGTGCGCATGTTCATCCGGACAACATTCATCCCGGCGTCCCAGGCTTTGGCGGCGTTGCCAATCACGTATTGTGACAAGCTTGAGCCCTCAAGCCCGTGGACGATAATCACCGTCGCGCGGCGCTCCGCGTCGGCGTGCCAGTGGCAGTGGCACAAGACCTGAGTATTGGCGTCTACTCGATAAAGACATTCTTCTGGCGCGGGCAGCTTGTTTTTGCGGGGAAGGAAGTTGCCGGCCAACGTCATGGCGTGCCGATTGCGCAGATAACGGCGCGGAACAAATGGATCGAAAATCGGATCTTTTGGATTTTCAGCCATGCAGCTACAAATGAACTCTTGTGAGTTCGCCTATAATAATGATGCTGTAATTATTTTAAATGAGCCAGCAATATGCCAATTTTTGAATACGTCTGCCGGCAGTGCAGCCACCAGTTTGAAGCCATTGTAATGAGCAAACAAAAAGCCGCGTGCCCAAAATGTGAGAGCAAACGGCTGAGCCAGCAATTGTCCAGCTTCGCCGTGGGAGGCGAAAAGTCCCGCGCTGCGGCTCCTGCCACCGGTGCGTGCGGCAGCTGTGGCGATTCTCGCGGTCCCGGCGCTTGCAGCATGAATTAACGCTTTGCGTATCGTTTCGAGCCTTCGACCGGCATTGTCACGGACGCGCTGGTGAAATCGTGTAAAATGGGTTTCTAGCCTTTACGGTGGGTATAGTTCAGTGGCAGAACGCCAGACTGTGGCTCTGGATGTCGTGGGTTCGACCCCCACTACCCACCCCAATTTCTTCTTTTTGAATCAGTGAGTTAGTGAAAATCGTACCGTCCACTACCGTCCAATTGCGAAAAAACTTACAAAATACCGAACCGTTCAGCGTAAAACCATTCGCACGACTTTGCTGTTGGCTTCACGCATCGGGGCCGGCAGTCCATTGCCATATTCGTTGAACGTGGTCCGGATATCAGCATGGCGCATCAGGTCCTTAATCACGGCCACTGGCGCATTGGTCGTCCCCAGCCATGATCGGTAGGAGTGCCGAAGAATCTTGGTTGGCTCCCCTCGCAGCAAGTACGCAATGCCCGCTCTCTGTGCCGCAGCAAAAACCTTCTTTCGAACTGCGGTCTGGAAATAGGGCTTCTCTCCAGCGGTGAACGGCGAAGCGAAAATCCAATCTTCGTCTTCCGAGAATTCAGACTTGCGCCTCCACTCAAGCAGCGATTCCATTAGGGATGAATCAAGCGGGGCGGGAGCTTCCGAGTATTCTGTCTTTGTCTCATCCACCCTGCCAAGGACAATCGCTCGGCGAACGTAGATCATCAACGCCTTCCAATCGATGTCCATCCACTTGAGTGCAAGCACCTCGGAGAATCGCAGCCCCAGGCAGATCGAGGTGACAACAACCAACCGTACGTAGTCTTCCTGGATATGGTTAAGAAGCAGTTCCAGTTGCTCAGGGGACAGGACATTCGGCCGCGAACTCCTGCGTGTCCCGCCTTTGATCTTAACCAACTCCATCGGATTCCGCGCGATCGGCAGATATCCCCAAAACATCGCACGATCAAAGAGGATCTGCATGAGGGCCCTGATGTGGCCCTTTGTTTTGCCGGAAAGCGGCTGACCGTTGTCTTTCCGGGTTTTGGCATTCAGCCACATTTGAATCGTCTCAGGGGTAAGCTTATTGACTTCAACATCCCGCCATTTTGGAAGGATGTGGTTGTCGATATAAGCCTTGTAGCTGTGACGGGTTGAAAATCTCCTCGGCATTTCCTCGCGCATATATCGTTCAATCACCGTACCAAAGAGCAATTCTTTTGCTAGCTCCTGCGTGTGATTGATCTTTAACCGCATCTGCTCGGCAACTGGGGACTTTCTCGCTGCTCCCTTGCTTGGAAACTGTTCCTTCGTCCCGATGGTCACCGAACGGCGGATGACGCGACCTTTGGCTTTTTCGCGCCAGCGAAAAAGCCACGTGTTCGTTTTCTTGTCCAGAACAACACTTCCGTTTTGATACCGTGCCTGACTCATTCCTCTCCTTTCATGTCAGTGCACGGGTGGCGAGACAAATGTAATTGAGATTTCAGCCACGCGTCCAGTAAAGAAGCGCGGAATCGCCACAATTTTCCGATCCGCATGGCGGGAAGAATCCCCTTTGTAGCCAATCGCTTTACGGTTTTTGGATGGATTTCCAGGAGCTCAGCCGCTTGATCAGCATCGATCAGCGGTTCGCACTTGCTCTTGGCCTCCAGGGCTCTGTCGATTTCTACAACCTTGTCTGAGCCGTTAACAAGGCTGGCGTTCGCTCGGGCTGGTGAGTTCACACTTGACCTCCTAACAACGCGCCCTCCTTGGAGGGCAATCTTTGGTGTCTTTTAGGCCATTCCTCAGACTCAGTCAAAAAGCCGGGCCCTCCGGTTGTGTACAAGACGTCGGAACGAACCTTCGGCAGCTTTTCCTTGAAAATTGGGCCGAAATTTGAACTGGGCTTACGTTCTCTTCACTCCAGCCGCCTTTGATGGATTCCTGGGCAACAGGAGAGGAACTGCGTTTTCGTCTGCTCATGACACTCAGACGGCGTTGCATCGAACTGGCTACATTACCGATGAGATTACGGCAACGATCGTTTATCTGGCCGCAAAGCTCAACAAACCTGTCCTCGGGCTTCCAATGCCTGAATGATCTTCGGTACGGCCGGGAATGTGTCCAAAAAGCTGAGCCGATCGACTGATCTCGTCATGCGCTTTCTCCATCCTGCTCTGCGCGTTTTACGCCGAGTCTGGATTTCAAACAAAAATCAGCCAAATCAAAACGCGATTTGACCGAAAGTTTATTCAAATGTAGTTTGCTGATGCTCGGACGTGAAAACGCCTTTGGGCCCAGGAGCCGCAATGTTTGCGTCACTCGAAGAACTTGAGCATGGCTTGCGCGAAACGGGCTACATCGCCGATTCGATCCTCCATACAACGGTTTACCTCGCGGGAAAGCTGCATAAGCCTCTCTTGCTGGAAGGCCCGGCGGGCAGCGGAAAAACCCAATTGGCGTATGCGGTTGCAGCTGCCGCAAACACAGCGGTCGAACGTTTGCAATGTTATGAGGGCATTAACGAAGAAAAGGCCATCGGCAAATTCGACGAAGCCTTGCAACGGCTTTGCGTTGAACTCAAAGCCAAGACAGGCGATGTCGATTGGGCTTCGTTGCGAACCGAGTTACACAGCCAGGATTTCTTCAGCGCAGGTCCGCTAATGCGCGCTTTGTTGTGGGCAAAGCCTTGCGTCTTGCTCATCGACGAAATTGACAAAGTTGATCAGGAATTCGAAGCCATGCTGTTGGAACTTCTGAGCGAGTGGAGGCTCAGTATTCCGAAGTTAGGCACGGTGGAGGCTCGCAGTATTCCTTTCGTTGTGCTCACCTCCAATGAGGAGCGGCGTATTGGCGATCCCCTGCGCCGGCGGAGCTTCTACCTGCGTGTTGAACATCCCAGCGCGGAACGAGAAGCGGAAATTGTGGCGCTTAGGACTCCAGGCTCCAGTCGCGAGTTCCATTCCGGGATGGCAGGATTGGCAAAAGCTCTGCGTGGATGGAGTATGGAAAAACCGCCATCTGTATCGGAGATCTTGGATTTGGCAGAGGCGCTCAAAATCCTTGGACATGAGCAGGTTACGCCAGAACTACGCGATGTTCTATTGCCTTTGTTGGCAAAGACCGAAGCTGACAGAAAAAAGCTGCTTCTGGCGTGACGGTTTTGCCAGCCTGGTCTATGACGCACAGCAATACACCCGCGAAGCCTTACAGGGGAGTGCCGCATGAACTGCTTTGGCTGCTTATTGCTCGTAATATGTGCCGCAACAAGCTGGGCGCAGACCTCCACCGGGCCAAAACGTCTGGAAGCTGAATACTACGTTGCCGCCTACGCCCAACACTATCGAGTGCCGGTACCGCTGGTGCGGGCTGTCGTCGAGCGGGAATCGAATTGGCGGCCGTGCGCAATTTCCCCCAAAGGCGCAGCCGGCCTGATGCAACTCATGCCCACGACTGCTCGGAAATTGCGCGTGAGTGACCGCTGCAATATCGACCAGAACGTGTCAGGCGGTGTGCGCTATCTTGCATGGCTCATTCAGAAGTTCCGGGGCGATTTGCGGTTAGCCTCCGCCGCCTACTACGCGGGGGAAGACATTGTGAGCAGGCGGGGTCTCGCGTACCGGAATCCGGATGTTGTCGCCTATGTATCTCGCATCCGAGCCACTTACCGGCGCTTCGCCCAAGAAAAAACAGAAATTCTCGAAACCACTCAGAAAAGAGATATACGATGAAAATCTGCCGAAATTTGTTTCATCTCATAACGCCTCTGGCATGCTTCGCCCTGGCGGCAGCACAATCCGATCTCGCTCCAGGCAGGATTCTCAGCAGAGCGTTACTACACTTCAATTGCGACCCGGATTTGTAACATCAGTTCGCTTACCCGAAGCTGTCAGTTCCGTGGTCCTCGGTGATCCTAGTGCATTCAAAGCTGAACATTCGGAGGCCGAGCCGCAATTGGTGTTTTTTAAGCCAAGTACCCCCAGCGCGTCTCGCACCAATGCGTTAATCACAACTCGGACAGGCCATGAAGTCTCTTTGGCGCTGGTAAGCCGAGGAGTTGCAGACCGGTCGGCGCCAGTCGATTACGTTCTGAAATACGAACCGCTGCGCAGTTTTTTTATTAAGGCGAGCCACCCGAGTTTTGTGATCGAGGAGACAAAAAACCTCGATCCGGCGGAATTGGCCGGAGCCAGCCCGCCGCAGCGAGACGCCATTGATCCAGAGGAAAGCATGCTCCGAGATCAGCAAACTGAGCCTCCACATTGGGAAGGCGGGCAGTTGCGCGTAAGTGTTCTGTACCAAAACCGGCGATGAGGTCGCAGTGGCATTCTCAGTGCTCAATGCTTCTGCTAATACGATCGAGTTGCTTCCTCCCCAGGTTGAGCTAACCGATACGACGAAGAGCCGTCACCATACGGCGATTAAGGCAGAGCCGGTGGCCATAAAGAGTTATCGACTGACATCCCGCAGATTGGCGCCGGGTGAGAGGGCCGATGGCGTCGCCATGTTCGAGAGACCCGCATTCAAAGCATCGTCGGAACGTCTGATGCTGCAAGTCGCACAGGTCGAACAGGTGGACCGCCCCGTGCTGGCGGCGGTCTCTTTTGTTCCGGTCGCCAAAGGAGGTGCAAAATGACCCAGAACAACGGAAATAGAAGCGATCATGAGACCGTCATCGTTGACGACCAAAAACTTCTGCCTCAGGTGAGTGCACCAACGGTGCAGACGGATCTGGAAGTAAAAACCGAATTGGCCACAAGAACCAAATTGCGGGCCAGACAAAAGATCCAACAGAACCGGTTCGTGATTGTTGCCGCAGGTGCAGTCGTATTTGCCCTACTCATCTTTGCTGTTGTCTCTGCTCCGCGGATGTCCGTCCCGCGCACTGGAGGCGCGCAGAAAGCATCACGCAATGCTGCGAATGGGAATCAAGACGCGCAATCCCAGGCGACGGCATCTTTGGGCGAAAAAAGCGTTCTCCCGATCACCGATTCAGGACGTCCAGTGCCTAAAGAAAATCACGACGGGTATCTGAAAGAGCAGGACCTCGAGCGAAGCGCTACCAAGAGAACGCCGACAAGAACTTTTACGCAGCCCGCGCAGTCTGAACACACTGCCGGCACATTAGGCTCCATTCCGCCGTTTAGCGAGCAGCCCTGGCAGGCGCCTGTCAACAATGATCTGCTCGATTCCACGCGACGTGACCTGAATGATCTTGGAGCTGACATCCCGCTGGCAAAAATCAATGAAGATCCTGCCGCCGGCGACATCCATTTGCGCCGTGGTGTGATCTTCAGTTCGTACGGGTCCCTGATCGCATCGGCGAAGAACGGCGCCAAACGGCTGGACCAGATTCAGCGATGGTTGGGACCGGACGGCGTCATTATCTTTGACGAAGCACACAAGGCAAAAAACGCGTTAGCCGGCGGCCGAGGAGAGCCGACGCTAACCGGGCAGGCAGTCATTGATCTGCAGGATGCAACCCGCAATCCCGAGTATCGCGTAGTGTATTCGTCAGCCACGGGGCGCCACCGATGTCCGCAACATGGCGTACATGACGAGACTAGGTGTTTGGGGAGCGGGAACCAGCTTCCCGTCCGGTTTCAAAGATTTCATGGAGGACATTGAGAACGGCGGTGTAGGCGCCATGGAAATGGTGAGCCGCGATATGAAGAGTCTCGGCATGTACCTGTCGGGATCAATCTCGTTCGGCGTATGCCCCAAGAGCGGGAAGGCAGTCGAATACCGCGAGGTGATCCACCGGCTTACGCAGGAACAGCGAGAGATGTACAACCACGCATCGCGGGCATGGAAGTTCGTCTTGCAGAACATCGAGCAGGCTCTGGACATCACCAATGCGAGTTCGCGCGCGCGAGGACAGGCGCGTACCAAGTTCTGGGGCGACCATCAACGCTTCTTTCGACAAATCATCTGCTCTTTCAAGGTGCCCAGCGTGATCGCGGAGGCCGAGGCTGCGTTACAGCAGGATAAGTCTCCAGTCATATCGCTAGTAGGCACAGGTGAAGCACGGACGAAAGACCAAGTTGCCAGGGCCACCGCTGAAGGTGGAAGCCTCGAGGATCTGGATTTCTCTCCGCGCGAAATCCTCGGGAAGCTGATTGAGCGAGGCTTCCCCACGACCCTCTATCGGGACGAGACCGACCCCGTCAGCCAAAAGATAATCAAAGTCATCGCGACGGACAAGAAAGGAAACCCGATCCAGAGCAAAGAAGCTCTCAAATTGAAGCAGCGATTGCTCGACGGCCTTTCCGCTCTCCATTTGCCGGAAAACCCGCTGGACCAGCTTGTCAATCACTTTGGCGAGTTCGATGTCTCCGAGATCACGGGCAGAGGCCGGCGTCTTATCCGCGACAAGCGGACCGGGGAGACCCACTATAAGAAGAGAGCCCCGGAAGGCGTCCCCATGCAGCATGTCAACATCTATGGCATGGAGCAGTTCCAGGCCGGCAATACCCGAGTGGCCATTATCAGTGATGCTGGTTCGATTGGTATTTCGTTGCACGCCTCCAATCGCGCACCCAATCATCAGCGACGCGTGCACATCACCCATGAACTCGGGTGGAGCGCCGACAAGCAGATGCAATGTTTCGGACGTACTCATCGAAGTGACCAGGCTGTGCCACCGGAATACGTTTTTGTTGTCCACGGAACTCGGAGGTGAGAAGCGTTTCAGCTCGACCATTGCGCGAAGGCTCGGCAGCCTCGACGCGCTGACGAAAGGAGATCGCGGCGCGGCGGACAATGTCGACTGGGCGAGGTACAACTTCGAAACCCAGCAAGGCAAGGCGGCGCTCAGCCTGCTGTTCCGGCGTATCACTGACGGGGCTGCCGTGCCTGGGCTAAAAGACCCCAAACAGACCCTCCGCGATATAGGCCTTCTCGTGCGCCGGGAAGGGGGAGAGACAGTGCGTGATGAAGATCTCCGCAACGTTCCGCGATTCCTCAACCGGATCCTCGCTCTAGGCGTCGAAGACCAGAATGCACTCTTTGACCACTTCGCCGAACTCTTCGATCAGACGGTAAGCTACGCGAAGGCGAATGGGACGTTCGATGCGGGAGTGACTGACATACGCGCGCTGGCGATCCGTATCGCGAAACCGCCGCGTGTCGTGCATGTGGATCGCGTCACGGGCGCCGAGACCATACTTTACCCGCTGGAAGTTGATCGCTGGAGCAACCGAATCGACTTCGAGCAGGCGGACCGAGTGCGCGCCGCGCACAACGGCGCATTCCTCCGTCACAATAAGAATGGCAATTTCGTCCTGGCGGTCCAATCCGGCCGCCACACCAATCCTGAAAAAGGAATAACGTATCTCACGTTTGCTTTATGGAAACCAGAAGGGCCACGCTCGGATTACGTTTCCGAGGGGGGGACTTAAACGCAGAGTATGTTCCGGTTTCTCCGAATTCAGTCCGGAACTGGTGGAAGAGCTCCTATGAGCGGGTCCCCGTTGTTGACACCGACGGGATCAACATCATCGGTGGAGCAATCATACCGCTGTGGGACCGATTGAAAGCGCACAGAGACTCCAAGCTGCGAGTTCTTAGGGTAGCCACGGACGATGGAAAACGAATTGTGGGAATCGAGATTCCATCCAGGCGGCTCGGCGCGGTACTCAGAGCCATCGGTATCAGCGCAGCAATCACTGATCCGGAAGAAATATTCGAGGCCGTGCTGAAGCAAGGCGATCAGATTAGCCTGGCCAGCAAGATGAAGCTGAAGTTAGCCACGCATGCCACGGCGGAAGCGATCGAACTCGAGTGCTCTGACCCGGTGAGATTTCCAGAGCTCAGAACACTCGGCCTGATCAACGAGCAAATCAAATGGAAACAGCGCTTCTTTGTTCCAACAGACCAGACAAAGGGGGTGACGGTTCTTACCGCCTTGCTGAAGCGATACCCTGTGCTTGCGCCCAAAGAACAGCCCGCGGAGAGCTTGCCGATTAAAACAGAACTCGACAAGGGGACAGGCACACTGGCCGTTGCAGAGGAGTGGGTGTGGCCTCCCGAGCAAACCATGGACGACAACCTTCCAGAGTTCGGCAGTGTTCCCGAGCCAACTCCGCAGCTAATTGGGCTTGAAGCAGTGCCGGAATTGCTGCCGTTTGTGGCGGCAGATTCGCCGTCGCCCTTCGCTGTCGAGGCACCCTTAGTTCGCAATGGTCGGCGGAAATCGCAGCCGATCGCTGAACAGGGGCTCCTGTTCAGCCTCAATTAGCCACCATGTCACGGATCGATTGAGCATGCAGCACGACTCGTGTGTCTCCGCAGCTTAGGGCACATATATTATTCATTTTAAATGAATTATAGACAAAAACATTGGTATAATAAAGGTGTAAAATGATTCTTACTGAGGTGGATGGCATCATGACACAGCACCCTGTCAGAGACGTTACAGCTCTTATCGCCACGACAGACGAGCACACAGCAAAAAAGGCGCAAGGGCTCTTTCCCCATTCGAAGATTACTAGAACAGCCAGAGAGTTGGAGAAGGCGTTCGGAATGCCTCGCGGCGCAAAGGTTGAAGCTGCTTCAGGACAAGGAGAACCCATTGAGATTGTTCTGCTCGATATCGATATGCCGTGCTTTGATGGCAAGGAGCTCTTCGAAAAAGTCCGGGGTGCCGACCAGTTTACGCCGATACTCATCCTCAGCTCCCATGTCAACGATCACCTCGATAATGCTCTTCATTTGGGCGCGGAGGATTATTTGTTGAAACCGTTTCGAGCGGAGGATCTCGTCACCCGCGTTCGAAAGCTGCTGGCACAGCGAGTAGAGAAAGCGCGTGTACCGAAGCTCGTTGCGATGGATCTTCCTCTTCCCCACCTGGTGGAGAAGCTTCATGATCCTCAGGATGGCTCTCTGGATGCCCGGCGAGTCGCTGACTTTTTTGGAATAACGGTGACCGATTTGTCGCATCTTCTTCGCCGTGGGGTTTCGACAGTTCACAAGACCCCAGCTGCGGCGAGTCTGCAGGAAGATCTACGTCAATTTGAATCGCTGGCCTCTGGGCTTTTGCGTATTACCGGCTCCGAACGGCGAAGCCGGATGTGGCTTCATGCCAACAATCCAGCCCTTGAAGGACATCCGCCGATTGAACTGATCAAGATGGGCAAGGTTGATGATCTTGCGATGTTTGTTCAGGATTTGCTTGAGGGACGTCCTGCATGACGGTGGCGTTCAATGCCTCAGCCTTAAAGAAGAAGATTGTTCCCCTGCCGATGCAAGCCCTGCTCTATCGCGGCATAAGGCTCAGCACTCTTCTATCGATCACGCCTCCGCAGCCCCTATTTGTGAGCGGTTCCCCGAATCGCTTTAACCTGAAGGGAACGCGTACTCTTTACTTCGGCGAGAACTTCCTCACAGCTTACGCAGAAACGGTACAAGAGAATGCGGGGCTCCTTATTGACTCTCCGACTCGCGAGCAAACGAGAGCTGCAACGCTTGAGATTGACGATGAAAATGAGGAGCCGATCGTTCTTTTTGCTGCTCGGGCCTCTCTTCAGAAGGTCTTAGATCTGACCGATGAAGGAGTTCGGTCACAATTGGGTGTCTCAAGAGCATCGTTGCTTTCGCCTTGGCGCTGGAAAGCCTATACGCTTAAAGAGGAGGCGCTAAGCCAGCAACTTGGGGAAGCTGTCTTTGAGGGCGGTCGATTCGAAGCCATCCGCTATTCGTCGCACAAAGCGGCTGATCCTCATCGCGTGGATGACCATGCGGCTTGGGCAATTTTTGTTGATCGTCTAACGCCACCCAGTTTTGTCGAAGTGAGTGATGTCTCTCGAAAACTGCAAGGTAAGATACCGTAGATATTTCTTGAAATGCGATTGGTAGTGTCTTAACAGTGTGTTGCTGGCCTTTCGGGCACAGTGTTTGGCGAATGGTAGTCCTCTAAATACCATGATCGTGCGAAACATTACTGATGTGGCGGCTCGGCCCGCGATTGGATCCTTGGCGCGAGCTGACAACGTTTTATCCACCCTGCTGATTTTCGCCGTCTTCCCTCTTAAGGAGATCACCGCTGAAATGTGGCTATCAAAGAGTGATTGGCGAAGGTCTACCCTCAAGTCTCCCATCGCCAGTCAGCGCAGGTCTTTTAGCTGTTGGCCAAGGACTCTTGTGACCCAATAGTCTCGCAACTATCACAACAGTGCCCCAAAACAAATAAAACGGAAACCGCGCTAAATATGCGCTATTCAGCACTGCCAATGTCGAGCCCCAATTCCGCTCCATTAGTAGGCGGCGTTGTTAACACTAGAACCTTTTCACCTGCCTGAATTGCTAAGATATCGACTTAGGGAACCTCTGAGCAAGCACTGATTTTAGGGCAGAAGTTCGATTGGGGAAAATTGTTTCCCGTCGGGCCGAGGGGCTCATGGGAAAGGTTGGTTTAGAGTTTTTAGTGCAGTCCGCTGCCGTTCGGTAGAGACACTACCGCGCTGGGCACAACAACTTCTTGCGCACCATAAATAGATTCACCAGAGCACAGGTGGCGAAAAGCCGGTTGGCGTTCTTCTCCAAGCCCCGGTAGCGCACCTTGGTAAATCCAAACTTCAGCTTCATCACGGCGAACACATGCTCCACCTTGGAACGCACCGAGGACTTGGTCCGGTTCCGGGCCCGCTCCGCTTCATCCACCCGATCCTTGTAGCGGTAGCGGCGATGCGTCCAGTCCTGCGGCCCGCGGAGCACTTTCACGAATCACCTGCTTTTGCCCCAGATACGCCTGATCGCCCCAGACGCGCGTCTCTTCTCCATGCAACAGCTCCGGCAGTACCGTGCTGTCGGCTACATTGGCTGCTGTTGCCACCGCGGTATGGATCAGCTTGTGTTTGCTGTCCACCCCCACATGGGCCTTCATCCCGAAGTGCCACTGATTACCCTTCTTGGTCTGGTGCATTTCCGGGTCGCGCTGCTGTTCCCGGTTCTTGGTCGAACTGGGTGCGGCAATGATGGTCGCGTCCACGATCGTGCCCCGCGTGATCCGCACTCCCTTGCTCTCAAGATGCAGGTTCACTGTCTCCAGCATCTCGCCCCCGAGCTTGTGTTGCTCCAGCAAATGGCGGAACTTGCACACCGTGGTTTCATCCGGCGCCGGCTCCGATTAGGATGGGGCACTTCTCTATCTGGAATAGTGATAAAAGCTCGCAAAACGTATCAAGGTTTTGAATGTGGTTGGGACCACGTGCTCTAACCGGCGCTCCTTGCGGAACTCTTTTAGATTCAATATTAAACAATCTTCGTCTGTTGAAAGCCGTTGAGAGGTAGAGCACCTGGGTTTACACCAGAAGGATTAAGCTGCCCAAAAACACATTAAATCATGCTTTGAATTGCCCTGCTATTCCTGCATATAGAATCCCTATTTCAAAGATTTCCCCACAAATCGTTTATTTTGATTGTAACGTTTTGCTATTTCGGATCACCAAAACTTTAAGCCTTTCATTTCGAAGTCAACCCCAGGCACCACCCTTGAACACTTTCGAGGTGTCAGATGCTGACATATTCTTGCAAACCGCATCCTCAATTCCCACTGTTTCGTAGATTACGACTGACTTCATTTATTGGCTGTTTTCTACTTGGCCAGATCTGCATTGCCCAAAATTTCGCATACGTTACAAATTCTGGAAGTGGCACGGTATCTGTCATCGATACCACTACGGATATAGTTACGGCAACGGTCGGTGTGGGCTCTCGGCCGTTCGGCGTTGCTGCGAATTCAACTCGCGTCTACGTAACCAACAGCGGCAGTAATGATGTCTCAGTCATTGATACCAGCAACAATACTGTTGTCGCTACGATTCCTGTGGGCTTGAGGCCTTTGGGGGTCGCGGTAAATCCTCAGGGAACTCGCGCTTATGTAGCTAATAGCGGAAGTGGCTCCTTATCCATTATCGATGCCTCTACGAATACTGTAATAACGACATTGATCATCAACGGCGGTGTAAGTCGTCCATTCGGTGTCGCGGTTAATCCACAGGGGAATAAAGTTTATCTAAGCGATTTTGGCAACCGTCAAATAGTTGTTATTGATCCTGCAACCAATTCAGTCTCGAATGAATTAAATCTGGACGGCTGCCCCTTTGGCATCGCGACGAGTTCCGCTCAGGAATACGTCGCAATCGGTTGTGCATTCGGGTTTGAAATTTTTGACCCAAGCGGCAGTTCTGTTATTGGCAAGACTTTTTTGGGCGATGGGCGTTTTGCTATTGCAGTGAATCCGGGGGGTACACGTGTTTATCTAACTGACGACGGAAATGCAAGTAGCAATGTTGCGGTGCTTGACGCCGGAGGCGCCATTTTGACGAAGATTCCGACGGAATGCTCGGAAGGTGTTTCGGTGACTCCAGACAGCCAGAAAGTCTATGTCGCCAATTGTGCTACTGACTCGGTTGCCGTGATCGACACCAATACCAATACAATCAGCCTAGCCGTACACACGTTCGGGACAGACGGAAACACACAATCAGATGAACAGCTGCTGGGTATAACCAGTCCGGGCACTGCTTCTACTTTTGAAATAAATTACGTTTCGACACCCGGCTCGCCATCGATCATCATTCGAGTTGCTACGGTTGATAGTACTTTAAAGGACATTGACAATAGCCTGCAGCTCGGACTTATTGACAATAGAGGGGTCGCTAATTCTCTTGCAAAGAAGGTTATTTGCGCCAATTTCGCGTATTGTAGAATCAATAACTTACGTGGAATCAATGCGGGACTGGGGTTCAAATCCACCCCCCGCCACCAATCTTCTTGCCGTACTCCTACCTTTATCAGCACTTACAGCTTCAGCTTGCTAAGGTTTTCCGATTAATGCACCCTTCCGAAAAGACTTATCAGGTTTTTTCGAGAATCGCTTTCAATTTCCCTTTGTTCGTTTCGATCTCCGAACCGCATCTCCTGGATTTCGGCGCATCGTGTCATTTCGGGAGAGACGAATTAACATTGGTTTCCTATTTGCGGAAACATCTGGCCCGAAGTTGCTCCTCTACAAAACCCCCGTTTTATTGAGCAGCACAATTTTCGAAATCCCGCTATTTAAAGGCGATTCTCAGCCTGGCAACCAAACTCTCTTTCCCGATCCTTGTGACCAGCTATAAATTGCTCGACTTTACGGCCGAACGCTAATGTTTGAAAATAATTCGTCCAATTCTGTCCGGTTGTGTATGGCGTGCCTCTTGTCTGGAGAAAAATCGGAATATCGTATGCTTGGTCTTTTTTTTGCTGGTGCGATTCTATCTGGGCCTTACGAACTCGGTGGCCTTCTGAAGACACGCCGGGCCACACGAGTAGTTACTCGCAGGTGTTATTGGTTAATTCTCCATGAATTCGGTTTTTCACGCACCCGTACCAGCCGCCGAAAGCAGATTTCCTCTCTCGCTTGCGCAGGAAAGAATGTGGTTTCTTTATCGTCTCGCTCCTGCCAATGCTTCCTACCACGTAGGCATGGCGCTGCGTTGCGCCGGTATGCTGGACGCCGAAGTGCTTCATTGGGCTCTGAGCGCAGTTGTCCGAAGGCATGATGTGTTGCGGACGGTGTTTGGCGAACATGAAGGTGTTCCGTATCAAAGAGTGGATGACGGCTTTGATCTGGATTTCGAGATCATTGATGCGGCACCGGAGAAACTCTCGGATTTGTGTCTCGCAGCGGCAATCAAGCCGTTCTGTCTGGAATCAGCGCCAAGCGTCCGTGCAGTCCTGCTGCGTTTGAACGATCGCGACCATGTGCTCCAGCTTACACTGCACCATATCATCAGCGATGCATGGTCAATAAACATACTTCTTGCTGAGGCAGTCCAGTTTTACGAGGCATTTTTGTCCGGCCATATGCGTTCCCTGCCTCCCTTACAGGTTCAATATTGGCAATTTGCGGCAGAAGAACGCGCCGCCCTGCTGAAAAACGAAATGGAAGCTGATCTGGTGTATTGGCGCAAGCAACTGCAAGGAATGGTCCCAACACAGTTACCGGCCGACCGGACGCCTCCCTCATACCAGACTAATCTGGGGGCCAAACTATCAGTAAGCCTCCACTCAGAATTGTTCGACAAAATTCAGGAGTTGCGTCGTAAGGAAGGCCTGACGTTGTTCATGGTATTGGTTGCGGGTCTTCAAATTGTCATGGGCCGCTGGATGGCGCAGGAAGACATTACAGTGGGGACTGCGGTAGCAAACCGAAAAAGCGCAGAACTGGAGGCGCTCATTGGATTATTTGTTAATACTTTAGTAATACGAACAAGTTTGGCCGGAAACCCGACTGTGAGAGAGCTGTGCAAGCGCATCCGCCAAGTGTGCCTCGGAGCCTATGCGCATCAGGACCTTCCTTTCGATAGTTTAGTGATCGAACTCAACCCAGAGCGCAATTTAAAGCGCAATCCACTGTTCCAGATAATGTTTACCCTGGAGAATGCACCCGCGCCTCATGCTCGTTTGTCTGGATTACGTCTTGAACCGATGGTTTTGGATTTGGGAGCATCAGCATTTGATATGGCATTGTCTGTCTGGGAAGCCAGAGGCAAGTTGGAAGGCTGGCTGGAGTTTAACACGGGAGTTTTTGAAGCTGCGACGATGAAGCGGTTTGGGGAACATTGGAGCCGTATCTTAGGTGAAATGGCGAATGATCCTGAAAAAGAAATCGCAAATTTAGGCATGCTTAGCCAGGAGGAACACCGGCAAATTCTAGAAGAGTGGGGCCAGGGAGAGCGCGTGGAAAATACCGGCAGATCCCTACTGTCGCGCTTCGAAGAATACGTGGTGCGCACGCCTGAAGCGGTGGCGGTACAGTATGGGAGCCGCCGGTTGAGCTACATGCGTTTGGAGCAGCGCACCAACCAGACAGCGAACTATTTGAAGAGGCTCGGTGTGGGATCAGAAGTATTGGTAGGCGTGTGCATCCAGCGTTCCCTGGATATGGTCGTCGCTTTGCTGGGCATTTTGAAAGCAGGAGGAGCTTATGTGCCCTTGGATCCGGAATATCCACAGGACAGGCTGGCCTTCATGCTGGACGATACTAAAGCGAGGATAGTGATGACGCACACAAATGTGCGTGATCGCATACCATCCACGTATAAAGGAAGGATCATAGATCTCCAACAGGATTGGCACGAAATATCCACCCAAAGTACAGACAAACCAGGAGTGGAGGTAGACGGAGACAATCCGGCCTACATGATCTATACCTCGGGCTCAACGGGCCGACCTAAAGGGGTGGTGAACAGCCACGGCGGGCTTCTGAATCGGTTGCAGTGGATGCAGGAAAGGTACCGATTGGAGCCTAGGGATGTTGTTCTGCAGAAGACTCCATTCAGCTTCGATGTTTCGGTGTGGGAGTTTTTCTGGCCCCTTTTACAAGGGGCGAAGTTAGTGGTGGCCCGGCCGGGCGGACATCAGGAACCGGATTATTTAGCCGCGCTGATTAACGAGCAACAGATCACGACGGTGCACTTCGTTCCCTCGATGTTGGCAGTGTTTCTCGACACGGAGAGGCCGAAGGAGTGCAGGAGTATCCGGCTGGTGGTGTGCAGCGGAGAGGCACTGCGTCCAGAGCTGGCCCGGCGCTGCTTGGCCGCCATGCCTTGGGCGGAGCTGCATAATCTGTATGGTCCTACCGAAGCAGCGATTGATGTGACGTACTGGCAGTGCTTGGCGGACGATATCAATCCCAGCGTTCCCATAGGAAAGCCGATTGCGAACATGCGGGTGTATGTGGTGGATAAAGGGCTGGAGCCGGTACCGGTGGGAGTTCCTGGAGAGCTGTGTCTTGGAGGCGTTGGGCTGGCCAGAGGGTATTGGGGTCGAGGTGACTTGACGGCGGAGCGATTCGTTCCTGACGGGTTGAGCGGCAGAAGAGGAGAGCGGCTGTATCGGACCGGGGACCTGGTGCGATGGCTCGCGGATGGCAACCTCGAATACATGGGCCGGCTGGATCACCAGGTCAAGATTCGCGGATTCCGCATTGAGCTAGGCGAGATCGAGGCGGCGCTGCGGGAGCATGACAGCGTGTGTCAGGCCGTGGTCATAACGCGTGGGGACGAGGGCGGAAATAAGCGGCTGGTGGCCTATGTGGTGCCTGAGCATGAAGGCGAGGAGAGCGAGCACGAGAGCGGGAGAAAGGCGCTGTGGATCAATGAGTTGCGAGAGCACCTAATGGGCAAGTTGCCGGAATACATGGTGCCAAGCGCATATGTGCAGTTGGAAAAGATTCCGCTAACCCACAATGGGAAAATTGATCGCAAGAGCCTGCCAGAGCCGGACAAGGACCTACGGGAACAAGAATATGTGGGACCGCGGAATGCTACGGAAGAAACGCTCTGTCGGCTATGGCAAGAAGTGTTGCGGCGGGAACGTGTGGGGATTCATGACAACTTTTTCAAGATCGGCGGCCATTCTCTCATGGCCGCGCAGGCCGCTACTCGCACGCGTGAAACCTTCAAAGTGGATATTCTGCTCCGCCAAATGTTCGAATGGCCAACCATTGCACAGTTGGCTGCGGTAATTGATGAAATGGTGCGAACTTCAGGAGTTAGCGGTGCACCAACGCATCTTCTGCCAGCCATCCAACGGGTTCCGCGTCAGGCCACTTCATTGTCGCTGGATCCGATTGGGTTCCGCCATTCACCGGCAGAGGAAGTCGTTTCCTTCCCTGCTTCATTTGCTCAGCAACGGTTATGGTTTCTCGACCAACTCACTCCCGGGAGAGCAACTTACAACATCGACAGCGCGTTACGGATCCGAGGGAAGCTGGATGTGGAGGTATTGGAGAAGGCGTTGCAAGAGGTTGCGCGCCGGCACGAATCTCTCCGAACTTGCTTTGTCGCAACAGGCGGCGAAGTGCAACAGGTGATCGAGGAGCGGCCCAATGTTCAACTGCCTGTGCTGGACCTAACCGATGTAGCAGGAGAAGAGGAACGAGAAGCAGAAGCGGTGCGGCTGGCGCGGGAAGAGATGCAGCAGCCGTTCGATTTGCAACAAGCGCCGCTGTTCCGGGGAAAGCTGCTGCGGCTCGGTGAGTTGGAGCATGTGCTTCTGTTTACCATGCATCACATTATTTCCGACGCCTGGTCCATGGGAGTGCTAGTCGAAGAAGTATCCGTCCTCTATCAAGCAATTAGTTCCGGCAACCCATCACCATTGCCTGAACTGCTCATCCAGTATGCAGATTACAGCGTGTGGCAGCGGGAATGTCTTGCAGGAGGTCTGCTGGAGCCGCAACTGGCTTATTGGAAGCAGCAACTGGGGGAAACCAGCGTGTTATTGTTGCCCACCGACCGGCCTCGGCCGATATCACAAAGCCAAAAGGGGGCGACATGCAGCTTTGTGATCGATGCCAATCTTACGCAAGGATTGAAGAAGTTGGCGGAAGAGCACGGCGCAACCTTATTTATGGTTTTGCTGGCCGCATTTCAGACACTGCTCTATCGCTATAGTGGCCAAGACAACATCGCAGTGGGGACGCCAATCGCGGGACGTCGCAGCCGTGAGACAGAGAAACTGATTGGCTTTTTTATCAATACCCTTGCGCTGCGAGGAGACCTGTCCGGAGCACCCAGTTTTACCGAATTGCTGCAGAAGACAAAAGAGGTAACGCTGGGAGCTTATGCCCACCAGGATGTTCCTTTCGAGAAGCTGGTTGGGGTTTTATCACCCGAACGGAATCTGGGGAGCACGCCGCTTTTCCAGGTCATGATCGTTCTACAAAATACACCGCATTCGGACTTGCGGCTAGGCGGTGCTGTGCTGGAACCCTTTGACGTTGGTGATAACGGGACATCGAAGTTCGATCTGTTGCTGCAGCTCGGAGAAGATGGATTCGGAAAACTCACGGGTTCATTGCAATACAACACGGATCTGTTTGACGCTGCAACGATCCAGCGGATGGTGAGGCATTGTTCCTGTTTAGTGGCGAGCATCCTCTCGGCTCCGAATACGCCGATCCAGAGTTTGGCGATTCTAAGTTCGGCAGAACGGCGCATGCTGCTGCGGGATTTCAATGCCACGGCGGCCTCCGCTGTAGAGAAGACGCTGAGTGAGTTGTTCGAGGAGCAGGTGGAACGGACGCCGAATGCCAGGGCGATACAGTATGAAGAAGAATCGCTTAGCTATATAGAACTGAATCAGCGGGCAAACCAATTGGGGCACTACTTGCGAAAGTTCGGGGTAGCGCCAGAGATGCGAGTTGGGATCTGTCTGGAACGAGGTTTGGAGATGGTGGTCTCGATCCTGGGAGTGCTGAAAGCAGGCGGTGCATACGTGCCACTGGATCCAGGATATCCCCAGGAACGACTGCAATTCATGGTCGAGGATGCACAGGTAGCAGTCCTCGTAAGCCAACGGGCACTAGGGGAGCGGTTTCCACAGAATCAGAAGGGATTGATTTTTTGGGAAGATCTCTCCCATGAAATTGAGTCGTGCATCCGTGAGAAAGCGGGGAATGGAGTAAGAACAGATAATGCGGCCTACATGATCTACACCTCAGGATCGACGGGGCAGCCCAAAGGGGTAGTGGTGACACACGGCAACGTGGCCCGGCTGCTGCGTACAACGAACGGCTGGTTTGAGTTTAATACGCAAGATGTGTGGACCATGTTCCACTCATACGCCTTCGATTTTTCTGTTTGGGAGCTCTGGGGAGCATTGTTGTATGGAGGACGGCTGGAGGTGATCCCGTATTGGACGAGCCGATCCCCGGAATTGTTCTACCGCCTGGTGAAAGATCGTGGTGTGACAGTGTTGAACCAGACGCCATCGGCCTTTCAGCAGTTCAGCCGTGAGGATGAGGTGCACTTAGCAGAAGGAAAGGCGTTACAGCTGAGGCTGGTGATTTTTGGGGGAGAGGCGCTGGAGATGAGCAGTCTGCGACCGTGGTTCGAAAGACACGGGGATAAGAATCCGCAACTGGTGAACATGTATGGGATTACTGAGACCACAGTACATGTGACCTACAAGGTATTGACGAAGGAAATAGCGCAAGAAAATGCCAGCGTAATCGGGACACGGATACCGGATTTGGAGTTGTACATTTTGCACGAGATGGAACCAGTGCCAATAGGCGTGGTAGGGGAAATGTATGTAGGGGGGGCAGGATTGGCGCGTGGGTATTGGGAGCGTGCGGAACTCACGGCGCAGCGGTTTGTACCGCACCCATTTAGTGAAAGTGGAGGAGAGAGGTTGTACCGGACGGGGGATCTGGGACGATATAGGAAAGATGGAGACATCGAATATCTGGGACGGGCAGACCAGCAGGTCAAAATTCGCGGACATAGGATCGAATTAGGGGAAATCGAAGCAGCATTGGAAGGACACGGGGGAGTGAAGCAGGCGGTAGTGGTGGCGAGTGAGGATCAACCCGGGGAGAAGCGTCTGGTGGCATATGTGGTGGGGAGAGGAGAGAGATTCGATGTGGGCCAGATGCGAAGATATCTGCAAGCGCGCTTGCCGGAATACATGGTGCCTTGGGCGCTCGTGGTTTTGGAAACGATGCCCCTTACGGCGCATGGGAAATTGGATCGAACAGCGCTCCCACGACCGGAATGGAAAGGTGATGAGAAGCAATATGTAGCGCCGCGGAACGCCGTGGAAGAGCAATTGAGCCGGATTTGGAGCGAGATATTACGAGTGGAGCGTGTAGGCATACGGGACAACTTTTTTGAGTTGGGAGGGGATTCGATTCTAAGTATTCAGGTTCTAGCGCGCACCCGCGAAGCAGGGCTGAAGATAGAACTCCCCCAGTTGTTTACCTATCAGACGATCGAGAGATTGGCGCAAGTATCTACTGGAGCAGAGGCCGAAGAAACGAAGCAATCTGGGGTGGAACCCTTCAGTTTGATCAGCGAAGAGGATCGACGGAAGTTGCCGGAAAACGTGGAGGATGCCTATCCCCTGAGCCGTTTGCAGGAAGGGATGCTGTTCCACAATGAATACAATTCGGAAACGCCACTGTATTACAACATCAGCACCTTCCATTTGCGGGCTCCGTTCGATGAACGGGTATTGCAACGGGCGGTGGACGCAATAACCGAGCGGCATGAAGTGTTGCGTACGTCATTTCACATCAATGGATACAGTCAACCATTGCAATGCGTACACCCGACAGCCAGTGTCAAGGTTGAAGTTGAAGACTTAAGGCGCTTCAGCGCACAAGAACAGGATGAGATACTGAAAGATTGGCAGGAAGGTGAGAAGCGCCGAAGATTTAATGTTAAGCATCCGGGGTTACTGCGGCTTCATATCCACCGACGCACGGAGGAAAGCATTCAGTTTTCCTTAACTGAACATCACGCAATTCTGGATGGGTGGAGCGTAGCAAGCTTCCTGACGGAATTATTTGGTTGTTATTTCGGATTGTTGCGTGGGGATTGGGAAAAAACGAATCGATTGAAGAGCCGCTTTCGGGATTTTGTCGGTGCGGAGATGGATGTGGTGGAGTCAGAAGAAGCGCGCCGTTTCTGGCAGCAGCAGCTGAGCGGGATGGAAATTGCAACGCTTCCGTGGAGAAAACAGCAAACGCCGGAAGCAATCATGAAAAGTTTGACGGCTCCCATCGCTGTAGGCACGTCGGAAGCGTTGAACGGGTGGGCCAGACAGATAGGTGTACCCCTGAAGAGTGCGCTGCTGGCGGCGCACGTGCGAGTTTTGAGCTTGATCACTGGACAAAGCGATGTGATAACCGGGATCACGTCGAACGGAAGGATGGAAGGGGAAGATGCGGAAAAGGTCCTGGGGTTGTTCCTGAATAGCCCTCCTTTCCGCATGCAATTGAACGGCGGGACATGGAAAGATCTGGTGAAACAGACGGCTGGATTGGAAGTTGCGCTATTGCCGCATCGGCGATTTCCTCTGGCGGACATTCAGTTGTTGGCAGGGGGCTTAGCTTTGTTTGAGGTTAGCTTTAATTTTGTGCATTTTCATGTTTATCGTGAACTGGAACGGGTTGACGGCGTGGAGATTCTGGGCGGCGATGCTTTTGCCCACACCAATTTTCCACTGGATGCCTCTTTTTCGTTGGATCCAGTGCAGTCGGGATTGCAGCTGGTATTGGGCTACAACTCTTCTATCGTGAGCCAGGAACAGATTGAGGCTATTGAAGGTTATTATCAGCGTGCGCTGAAAGCGATGGTCCAGGATCCTGATGGGCGATACGAAGTCACATCCTTGCTGAGCGATCAAGAACGAGATCAGATGCTCTACGGGTGGAACCAGACAGCAAGGGACTACCCGCAGGAAAGGTGCATTCACGAGTTGTTCGAAGAGCGAGCAGGGATGACTCCCGATGCAGTGGCTGTGAAGTACGCAGGAATGCAAATGGCTTATCGGGAGTTGAATCAACGCTCGAACCAGCTGGCGCACTATTTAAGCAAGCTCGGTGTTGGACCGGAAGTGCGAGTCGGGATATGTGTCCAGCGCAGCTTTGAGATGATCGTAGGGCTGCTCGGCATTTTAAAGGCGGGCGGGACCTTTGTACCTTTGGATCCCGATCATCCTCAAGAGCGCCTTTCCTATGTCTTGAAAGATGCGCAAGCCACAGTTCTGCTGATTCACAACCAGACTGCGCAGTCAATTCCGCTGACGGAGGTGTGGACCGTTTCTCTGGACGAAGATTGGAAGAAGATAGAGACCGAAAGCTGCGAGGGTCCTCCAGTCTTAAACTACCCGGAACACGCGGCATATGTCATCTATACTTCGGGCTCCACAGGAAAGCCCAAGGGTGTAGTTGTTCCACATCGTGCTTTATGCAACTTGGTATGCTGGTTGGCCGGCGAGTTCCATATCTCGGATGCTGATCGGTTTTTACATAAAACATCCTTGAGTTTTGATGTCTCGGCAGAAGAGATCTTCGTCCCACTGACCACCGGGGCGCGACTTGTGCTCGCCAAACCCGGCGGAGAGCGTGATCTGGACTATCTGGCGCGATTCGTGGAAGAGGAGGCAATCACGTGCCTCGACTTTCCCCCGGCTTTATTGCAATTACTGTTGGATTCTACTCGGCTGGGCCCTTGGGTCTCTGTTCGTCTGGTTCTTTGTGGAGGAGAAGCGGTGAGTGCGGAGTTAGTGAAGCATTTTTATGATAAATTCTCCATCCGTTTTGTGAATGTTTACGGACCAACAGAGACCACAGTGCAGTCCACCTTTGCGGAGCAGTTGCAAGGGAAAGAAGTGATTCCTATTGGCAGACCAGTAGCCAATACACTGGTATATGTACTGGATGAAAGGTATGCTCTGGTTCCAGTGGGCGCGGTCGGTGAACTCTTGATAGGAGGATCCGGTCTGGCTCGCGGATATGGCAACCGGCCTGAATTGACTGCAGAAAAATTTGTACCTAACCCATTTGCACAAACCCCAGGGGAGCGGCTGTATCGGACCGGAGACCTAGTGCGGTGGCGCGCAGATGGATTCCTTGAGTTCGTGGGGCGCAGCGACCATCAGGTGAAACTGCGTGGATACCGTATTGAACTGGGTGAAATTGAATCGGCGCTGGAAAGCCATCCGAATGTGGACCAATCTGTAGTGCTCGCTCGTGAAGACCAACCGGGGACGAAGCGCTTGGTGGCTTATGTGATCAAGCGAACTGCGGCGGAAAGTCCAAAAGCAAGTGAACTGGCAGAATATTTGAGAGTGCGCCTACCAGAGTACATGGTGCCTACCGCCTTTGTCGAGTTGGAGAAATGGCCGTTAAGCCATAATGGCAAGATCGACCGCAAGAGTCTGCCCCAACCAGATGTGAATACATCTAAGCGGGAATATGTGGGACCGCGTAACCCAGCTGAACAAACTCTTTGCCAGATATGGCAAGAAGTACTACGGCAGGAACCTGTGGGGGTTCATGATGACTTTTTCTCTCTAGGCGGTCATTCCCTGTTGGCCTTGCAACTGGTGGCTCGAATACGTGAAAGCTTCAAGGTGGAAATTCCAATACGCGCGCTATTTGAGGCTCCGACGGTAGAACAAATGACTAAGCACATTCCTGGGGGAAACATACAACGATCGCAATTGTCGCCAGTCTTGGTGCATATGCAACCGCATGGTACGCGCGCGCCACTTTTCTTTGTACACGCTGTTGGTGGACAAGTGATCGGTTACGCGGAACTCTCGCGAGAGCTTGGTGTGAAGCAGCCATTTTATGGATTACAGGCGCCCACGGCAGATTTCTTTCGGGGCTCGGATGCAAGCATCACGCAAATGGCGACGCTTTATATTCAGGAAATTCGCACCGTCCGACCGTATGGACCATATCTGCTGGGAGGCTGGTCTATGGGCGGGCTAGTCGCTTGGGAGATGGCACAGCAATTGGTAAAGCAAGGTGAAACTATAAGCTTGCTGGCGCTCATAGATACTGCTTCGCCTTCTAATTATCGAAAAGAGAGTAACACCGCGGAAGAGACCTCCATCCTCGCTTGTTTCGCCACAGAAATGGGCCGATTGGTCGGCAAGGATCTGCGACCCTTGGCACAAAACTTCTTGCCGCTGACGCAGCAGGACCAATGGAAGATGGTGCAAGAACTTCTGACAACCTATGGCGTACTATCGCCGGAAACGGCTCATGCGGAAATGGCTGCTTTGCTTGATGTGTTTACCCGACATTCCCTGGCTGCCAATAACTATATCGCCACTGTCAATAACCAGCAGGTTGTTTTCTTCCGAGCGTCGCAAACGCTAGAGCATGTGGTCGAGCCGTGGAGAACTTTGGCAGGCGGCGGAATTCGCTTCCATTCAGTTCCCGGCGACCACTTCACAATGCTTACCCAACCTGCCGTACATATCATTGCTCGCCTCTTGCAAGAATATATCTCGAAGACTGACGACCAGCCATTAAACAAAAGAGCTTTCTCCCTCAAGAGTTGGCGGACGCAGTTTCATCGTGGAGGATGATGGTCTTCTTTTGCATGCCAGCACGCCTAAAGCAAAAACTCTACGTCTAGGGTGTCTTGTCAGGAAGCTTTATATCTAGTAAGGGCTTCCGATGCCTTCATTAGGATGTCTGTTGAAGATCTTGAAGTCCGGAATAAGGACTGCCTACAGATCAGGCGTCTGCGGCTCGGCATTTCAGTCCAATGTATCCAGCCTTTCGTCATCCAATAATATATCGTTGACCTGGTAACGCCGGTGAGGTTGACCGCTTGTCTAATGGTAATTAAATCCGTGAGCTGTTCACACGTGGTGCAGAAAGTTCGAGGCATAGCGAAATATCCCCTACTCTATTCACGAGCGCTGATACGACAACATGTGTAAGTTCGGATAAGTTGTTTGAGGTGGAGTCAGCCTTGACTCACCAGGCTCAGTATAGTTATGTCTACCGCTTGATTCCTGCGGCCGTAATTCGTCATCTCGAAGTGACGGATAACGTGAGTAGTAACAACAGCAAATGCACCTTATCACAAAAGTTCATAGGAAATCTAACAAATGGCCGGAAAAAAGTGACAAAGTAAATCCCATTTTGGTACAAGCGCAAGTGTTTTTCTTGCTCCTAAAAGATTGTCCAATTCCATCCGATTCTGTCGGAATTGAAATTGTCGAGTAACCGAATAAAGAGTTATGCTGCTTTTTGTAACTGCCGATAAAGACCGGGAATGGGTCTTATGATGGCGGCAGCCTGTCATGCCAGAAGAGTACGGAGAGCCCAATGTCACAGTCGCCATCAAACCCATGGTTTGCACTGCAAGTATTTCCTAGGATGGAGATGCGAGTGGCTTCAATGTTGGAAGTAAAGGGAATTGATCATCTACTACCAAAATACAGATCCAAAAGGGTGTGGTGTGATCGAGTTAAGAGCCTGGAAGTCCCTCTGTTCCCCGGTTATGTTTTTTGCCGTCTTCCGGAAAGGAACGGACCTCTGGCAGTGTCGACACCGGGTGTAACTCGAATTGTAAGCTTTGGCGGCACCCCTTATCCGCTTAGCGAAGACGAAGTGCTGGCCTTGCAGAAAATGTCATGTAGCAATGTGGGCGTCAAACCATGCCCTTTTCAGCAGATCGGCCAGAAGGTTCGAATCATGGATGGGCCACTAGCCGGGGTTGTTGGAACGGTGGCGGGCACCAAAAAGAAGCAGTTGGTCATTTCGATAGAAATGCTAATGCGATCTGTCGCAGTGGATATTGACTTGCAGCAAGTGTGCGTCATGGACGCCGGAAGCACTGGCTTCGAGGTCGTGTCCGGACACTAGTCATTGCTGAAAATCGACACAAGTTGCATCGACAAAAAACGGGGAAGCGGGAACGAAACACCACGCCTATCAGAGGCAGAAGCTTGTGGGACCGCCGCCGTCCTTGAGTGTTGCCCACACCGCCGCGCACGCGTTCCTTGCGTGGCACCCTGGAATCCATCGTGCTGTCGGCAAATCTCCGCGAGGACCTGTGTTCTCTGAGCCGTGAGCATGAAGTCACGTTATCCGTGGTCTTGTTGAGCGCTTTTTTATATTCTCTTGTTTCATTACACAAACCACGAAGATTTTGCGTCGATTTGCCAATCGCCAGTGCAGCGAACCTCGCGGAAGGTCGCGCCGCACGAACCGACAACGCCCGCTGCGACAGCGATGCATTTAGCACCCAACCAGCCCCGACCGTATAGAACGATTGAGACCATCATGACTCCAACGACGATCCTGGATCTTCTGGGCCTATGCGCACGCGAGCGCCCGCAGGCACCCGCATACACTTATCTGGGCAATGGTGAAGACGAGACAGATAGTGTCACTTATGGGGAGTTGGAAATACGGGCGCATGCTTTCGCAAAGGTGCTACGTACCTATGCCGCGCCAATGGATCGGGTAGTCCTGATTTGTCCTTCGGGACTGGAATTTCTCACAGCGTTCTTCGGCTGTCTGTGCGCCCGGATCGTCGCGGTGCCTATGCACAGTCCTCGTCCAGGCAGGCATAACGACCGCCTCGCTGCGATCATCGCGAATGCTGATGCCAAGCTTGTAGTCACGACACGCGCCCTCCTTCCAAAGGTCCAGCAAACCCTTCGAGATCACTCAGAGGCTCAGAGGCTTGAAATTCTCGTGATCGAGGATGTGTATCTTTCATCGCCTCAGAAAGTCGAAATAGAACCGATCCGCGCTGAGGACCTCGCTTTTCTTCAATATACTTCCGGCTCTACGTCGACCCCAAAGGGCGTAATGGTGAGTCATGGCAATCTGGTCGCTAATCAGCGAATGATGCACCATACATTTCGCGGGACACAAGACTCCATCGTTTTGGGTTGGCTGCCGCTGTATCACGACATGGGCTTGATTGGGAATGTCCTGCAAACGTTGTGGATGGGGGGACGCTGCATTCTCATGTCGCCAGCCGCGTTCTTGCAGCGTCCGGCGCGTTGGCTGGAGGCGATATCGAAATATCACGCGACCATTAGTGGTGGGCCGGACTTCGCCTACAGACTGTGCACAGAGAAGATCACCAGCGAGATGACCTCAGTGCTCGACCTTTCTTCCTGGACGGTGGCGTTTAATGGCTCTGAACCAATTCGACCGAGCACGATGGAGCGATTCGCACAGAGGTTCGAGCCGTGCGGCTTTACCCGCAATGCATTCGTGCCCTGTTACGGGCTAGCGGAAGCAACTCTCTTTGTCTCAGGCAAGCCCGCAGGAGAGGCGCCGGTCCTGTATCGCTGCAGTGCCGAGAAGCTGCGCGGAAATCTCGTGGAGCAGAACGACTTGCTCATTGGCAATCATATGATAGCAGGGTCAGGGACAGTCGCTGATGGGCTTGAGGTTGAAATCGTCGATCCTGAGACGTCGAGGCCGTGCGCCTTCGGGCAGGTCGGAGAGATCTGGATAACAGGACCATCCGTGGCTCAGGGATATTGGCAAAATGAGCAAGCAACCGAAGAGGTATTTCGCGCTCACACCCCAGCATTGAGCGCTCCGTTTCTCCGCACTGGCGATCTCGGGTTTCGACTGGGTGATGAACTCCTCGTCACAGGCCGACTGAAAGACCTAATTATCACCCATGGCCAAAACCACTATCCGCAAGACATCGAAGCAACAGCGGCTGCATCGGATACGGTTCTTGCCAGCAGCGTCGGGGCCGCCTTCTCATTGGAGAGTGAGTCAGGAAGCTCTGTTGTTCTTGTCCAGGAAGTTGCTCGTCAGCTCACATCTCCAGAAGAGCTGACCCGGCTCGAGCGCGCAATTCGCCGCGCCGTAGGAGAGCAGGAAGGAATTACTCTCGAAAGAGTTGTGTTCGTAAAATTCGGCAGTGTTCCGCGAACGACAAGCGGAAAAGTACGCCGACAGACGTGCCGCGAGATGTATCGGAGTGGAAATCTGGAAGAGCTTGATCGAGCAGGCGGGCCGGATGCTCCGAATCGAAACAGCTCCGCCTCATCTAACGAGACTAAGGAAGCGACGCGCCTCGTGACAATGTGTCAACTCGCTGCCGAGATGGCCCAGATCAAAGCGGGAGACATCGATCCGGGAGTGTCTCTGCTGGCTCTTGGTCTCGACTCTCTCATGATGACGAATCTCCGTTTTCAGTTCGAAGAGCGATTGGCGCTCTCCGTGTCGCTCGAGAGCATGCTCTGTGGAAGGAGTCTGCGGGAGCTATCGGAAGAGGCATCGGACACCTTGCCAAGCAGGTCCCACAATCAGAGCGAGACCAGGCTTGCTGGAATCTCTTCGGAAGAATATTTTCTTTCGACGGGACAAAGGGCGATCTGGTTCCTGCACCTTCTTGCTCCACAAAGTCCAGCTTACAATTTGTTTTCCGCTTCCCGTTCCGATCGACCCTTCAATATTCCTGTACTGCGGGCTGCGTTCCAGATGTTGACTGATCGGCATTCTTTACTCCGCAGCGTGGTGGTGAGCTCTGAAGATGGCCCAATCCATCGACCATTGGTGGGTTATGAAGTCGATTTCACTACGGTAGACGGCACGGCCTGGAACGGCGATACCCTCAATGACTATCTTCGCAAAGCGGCCAATCGGCCATTCAATCCGTCCGAAGCGCCACCCTTCTGTGTTCATGTAGTTCGCCAGGGCGAGAGGGGGGACGTCTTGCTGGTGGCGTTACATCACCTATTGGCTGATCTGGCGTCGATTTCGATCCTATTCGAGGATCTGCGTACTGCATACTTTGCGCTGCTAAACCATAAAGAAGTCATGCTCACTGAGCGGCGCCACTATTCCAGCTTTGTCGCCAGCCAGGAACGTGCCCTTCAGTCCGGTTGCTGGGACGCGCAACGAGATTTCTGGCTTGAGTATCTTCGTGACGTACAAGTCGCACTCGCTGCGCCATTCGACCGCTCTTCTAAATCTTCCAGCGGAACAGTAGCGACGTTGCGCTTCCGCATCGGCGAGAAACTGGCGACCCGCATCAAGTACAGTGCCTCCTCTTCCAATGTCTCGCTCTACACTTTCCTCATGGCAGCGTTTCAGACCCTCCTGCTACGCCTCACTGCGCAAGACGATCTCCTTGTCGGTTCGGCGGTATCGGGTCGCACTGATCCAGCCTGGGCGGGAACAGTAGGCTATTGTGTCAACCAGATTGTGCTGCGTGCCCGATGGAATGGGGACAGCACGTTCAAGGAATTCCTCTCTGCCACACAGCGGGACATATCAAAGGCGCTCGAATGTCAGGATTATCCCTTCAGCGTGTTGACCGGTGACTTTCATAGGGTCTACGGATCTCGTGACGAGCAGCTTACGAAGATAATGTTTAGTCTTCATACCGCCTCAAGGCGCACAGACCGCGGACTCTCCTCGTTTCTATTGGGGCACGCGGGAAACACGGCGCAGTTCGGTGAATTTGAACTCAATCCTTTGGAGATCGACAATGAAGGCGCCCAATTTGACCTGTCCCTCGTGATCTCGGAAGCAGCCTCCGAGCTATTGGGACTCATCCAGTATCGCGCTGACCTGCTGGAGCGAGATCTTGTCGACACTCTGGCCAAACAGCTCTTACTAGTGCTTGAGACGGTGACCACCAACCCCTCCTGCCGATTGCAAGCAATTCCGTTGCTCTCGAAGATGGAATGCGTCCAGATCCTGGAAGAGTGGAACCGCACAGACCTCTCATACGAAAGAGACGTTTCAATTGATGAGATCATCGAACGCCAGTCGCGGGTCTCTCCCAATGCATTTGCCGTGCGCGGTCAGGATGGCGAGTTTACTTATAACGAGTTGTCGGAATACTCAAACCGTCTCGCCAGCTATCTAAGTTGGAAAGGCATCCAGGAAGAGACAATTGTCGGGTTATATTGCCATCGCACCAGGTACCTTCCGGTCGCGATGCTTGCGATCCTTAAGGCAGGAGGCGCGTTTCTTCCGCTCGATCCATCACTGCCAGCTGAACGCGTCGCCTACATGCTGGAACTGACCTCAGCTCCCATTGTTATCACCGACGACAGCCCGGCTCTGGGGGGGCTCTCCCTTAACAAAGAGGTCGAGATCATTAAAGCCGACGTCCCGTCATCGTGGATCATACCCGGAGAACTCAAATCAGATGCGGATCCATCACGAAGAAGTTCGGCGGAGAGCTTGGCTTATGTGATCTTCACCTCGGGGTCGACGGGGCGGCCCAAAGGTGTCATGGTGACTCACCGCAATGTTATCAACTTCTTTACCGCCATGGACGTTCATCTCGATTGCCGTCCAGGAGACAAGTTCATTGCGCTTACAAGCATCTCGTTCGACATCTCGATACTTGAACTGCTCTGGCCTCTGATCCACGGCGCCGAGATTGCATTGATTCCAGAGCGCGGCCGTCGCGGTGCGTCGCTGCTGTCCATCGGCCACCAGCGCTTGAAGCGACCTGAGTTCAGCCTGTTTTACTTCGCCGACGATTCTGAGCAACGGGGGCCTGAACGTTACAGACTCCTTCTCGAAGGAGCGAAGTTTGCCGACCGCAATGGATTTGCCGCCGTTTGGACTCCAGAACGCCACTTCCATAAATTCGGCGGCTCGTATCCCAATCCGTCACTCACGAGCGCGGCTATCGCTGCTGTTACAGAGCGAGTAGCTATCCGAGCGGGCTCTGTCGTTCTTCCTCTTCACGATCCGATCCGTGTCGCCGAGGAGTGGTCAACAATTGACAATCTGTCAGGAGGAAGGGTGGGTGTGGCCTTTGCCTCGGGTTGGCACGTCGATGACTTCGTGCTCGCGCCCGAACGGTATGCCAATCGGCGGGAGATCATGCTCGCCGGTATTGAGCGACTTCAGCAACTTTGGAAAGGGGAGCACGTCGAGGCGGTTAATGGAAATGGGAAGTCAATCCAGATCCAGACCTGTCCCGCTCCCGTTCAAACAGACTTACCAATCTGGATTACCGCCTCGGGAACGCCGGCGACCTTTCAGATGGCTGGGAGTATAGGTGCAAATCTTCTGACGCACCTCCTGGGTCAGACCCTTGAGGAAGTTGCGAGCAACATTGAGCGATATCACGACGCCTTGCGACAAAATGGCTTTGATCCGGCCGATCGCTCCGTAACACTCATGCTGCACACGTTTCTGGGGAAAGATCGCGATGAGGTACGAGATAGGGTGCGCATTCCGTTTCGTAAGTACCTCAGATCTTCGTTGGGACTCGTGGAGAAGTTGATTTCATCCCTTGGCTTGCCCATTGATCTCAAGAACCTGAGCCCGAAGGACCTCGACGATCTGCTGGACTTCACATTTAACCGTTACTGGGAGACAAGCGGTTTACTTGGAACTGTGAACGACTGCAAACCAATGGTTGATCGGCTGGCGAGGATTGGAGTCACTGAAATTGCCTGCCTTATCGACTTCGGCGTTGACACTAATCTGGTACTGAACAGCCTTCACCTATTACGTGACTTGATGCAGGCAAGCCGAGCCGGTGCCACATCCGACGTGGGAATACTACCGGAAGGTAATCGCAAGCCTCGGACGTTTCTGCAATGCACCCCCTCGATGATGAAACTCCTACTCGCAGAGGGTGACGATACATTGTTGAACACGATCGATACCTTGCTGCTTGGTGGCGAGCCACTCCCAAGTATCCTCGTGGACAAAGTCCGAGAGCGTTATGACTGCCGGATCCTCAACATGTATGGACCGACGGAGACCACCATCTGGTCTACTGTGCAGGAGATGCAGAGTGGGGACCTTCCCGTCTCCGTTGGGAGGCCGATCGCGAACACCCAATGCTACATTGTGGATCGGCGTGGGCTGCCAGTCCCAGTTGGCACTGTTGGTGAATTACTAATCGGAGGGGATGGTGTCGCCAGAGGCTACTGGAAGCAAGCGGATCTGACGCAACAGAAATTCATCAAGGACGGCTTCAACTCTCGGGAAGGCGCCCGCCTATACCGGACCGGCGATCTAGCGAGATACCTCCGCGACGGCCGCATTGAGGTTCTCGGGCGGACGGACCACCAAGTGAAGATTCGTGGATTCCGTGTTGAACTACCCGAGATCGAGCTTACGCTCAGCACTCACCAGGAGATTAGCGATGCGATCGTCTTGAAGCGTGGCGCTGGCGATGATGTTCGATTGACGGCATTCTATGTGTCATTCGATGGTCGTCCGATTCCATTGAATGTGCTGAGGGCATTCCTCCGCCAGACGCTCCCTGAATACATGATCCCGGCGGAATTCGTGTACGTTGAGAAAATCCCACTCATGGCGAGCGGCAAAGTAGATCGCAAGCAGCTCGAAGCACTTCAGGTGCAATCTCATCGGATTGCGGAGAACGGAAACCATCTTCCTTCGCTCCCACTCGGAGATATGGAAACGCACGTTCTTGACATATGGAAAAAGGTTCTCAACCTCGACAGGGTTGGGCTGGACGACAACTTCTTCGACCTCGGCGGACACTCCTTGCTGATGGTCCAAGTTCATACCGCATTAACCGAACGGCTAGGTCATCAATTCCCATTGATCAAGCTGCTGGAAAACCCTACTATCCGGCAGCTTGCCGCCGCTCTCGGCGTCGATCAATCCAGTTCCCCCAGCAACTCCGTCGAGACCAACCGCGCTGCCCTCCAGCGAAAGAGACTCGACGAGATACGCAGAAAAGCTGTTGAGATGAGGTCCGTAGCGTCATGACAGGCGAGATTCCCGCTCTGAGCATCGCGATCATCGGAATGGCATGCCGCTTTCCGGGCGCTACGAATGTGCGTGAGTTCTGGCAAAACCTGCGGAACGGTGTCGACTCGATCGCGCACTTCACAGAGGAGGAACTGGATTCCTTTGGAGTGAGGCCAGACCGCTATCGGTTGCCCGAGTTTGTGCGAGCCGCTCCGATCGTGGCCGATGCTGATTGCTTTGACGCCAGTTTCTTTGGATTCGCTCCGAAGGAAGCTGCACTGATGGACCCGCAGCACCGGGTGTTCCTCGAATGTGCCTGGGAGGCGCTGGAATCGGCCGGTTACAAACCTGATCGTTGCCCGCAGCTGGTTGGCGTCTTCGCGGGAACCAGCCTGAGTAGCTACCTCCTCTATAACCTTCTTCCAAACCTGGACGATCCTTATGCAGATGACAGCCTGCAGGCAATGATTGGCAACGACAAGGACTTCCTCGCAACGCGAGTCTCCTACAAGCTCAATCTGCGTGGTCCGAGCATTGATGTGCAGACCGGATGTTCCACCTCGCTCGTGGCAGTACATATGGCCTGCCAGAGCCTCTTGAGCTATCAGTGCGACATGGCGCTTGCCGGTGGGATCTCCATTCAGGCGCCTCAGAGACGCGGCTACATGTTTCAGCCTGGCGGCTTGTGTTCCCCCGACGGGCGCTGCCGCGCGTTTGATGCCAGCGCAGAAGGAACCATCTTCGGCAGTGGCGTTGGAATCGTAATTCTGAAGCGCCTTGAGGACGCTATCGCGGCTCGTGATCACATTGCGGGCGTCATTCGTGGTTCGGCCGTCAACAATGACGGCAGCGGAAAGCTGGGATACACCGCTCCGAGTGTTGCAGGGCAGATGGAGGTCATCCGGGCGGCACAATCGCTTGCTCAAGTCGAACCGCGCTCAATCAGTTACGTTGAATGTCACGGGACTGCGACACCGCTCGGAGATCCGGTCGAAATCACCGCATTAACCAATGCCTTCCAGGCCAAGACGAGCGACACGAATTTCTGCGCCATCGGTTCGGTGAAAACCAACATCGGCCACTTAGATGCCGCCGCCGGGATCGCTGGCTTGATCAAGACCGTTCTTGCGCTTGAGAACGCGGAACTGCCGCCCAGCTTACACTACGAAACGCCGAATCCTCAAATCGATTTTTCCTCCACACCGTTCTGCGTGAACTCCACACATAGAAAATGGCCAGCTACGCATAGACCTCGTCGAGCCGGCGTCAGTTCCTTCGGTATCGGGGGCACAAATGCCCATGTCGTTCTGGAGGAAGCGAATCAACCGCAATCCCTGCCGTCAAATCGGTCCAGGCACATTTTGTGCATCTCAGCCAAGACTCCCCGCGCTCTGGCTGCCGCTTCGGAGAGACTCGCAAGTTTTCTTACTGATAATACCGGCCTCAACCCTGCAGACGTGGCACATACATTACAAGCCGGCCGTAGCGTGTTCCGCTACCGACGCGCCGTCGTTTGTACCAAGCTCACAGACGCAGTTGCGGCATTACGTGGTGAACCGGAAACATGGAGCGTCACACAAGAGGCGTCTGAGCGCAATAGTGAAGTCGTCTTTTTGTTTCCGGGCGGAGGGTCTCAATATCTGCAGATGGGAGCCGGCCTCTACGCGAGCGAGCCGGTCTTTCGCCGACATCTGGATCTGTGTTCCGAGATTCTCGTTCCTCTGTTGAATTGCGACTTGCGATCTCATCTCTACCCTCAACGGGAATCAGCCGAAGCAACTGAGCTCATGCGTGGTACGGAGATCGGCCTGCCTGCATTGTTCGCGGTAGAGTACGCGCTGGCGCGCCTCTGGTTGGACTGGGGTCTGCGACCTGTGGCAATGATTGGTCACAGCCTCGGGGAATATACCGCGGCCTGTCTCTCGGGGGTTCTAAGCCTCGAGGACGCACTGGGAATTGTCTCAATCCGCGCGAGACTGATGAGCCGTCTTCCGCCGGGAGCGATGCTAAGCGTGCCTTTGACTGTGGAAGAGCTCGAACCGTATCTTGCGGACGGGCTCTCGATCGCGGCGGTGAACGGTCCGGCACAGACGGTGGTATCAGGGACCGTCATAGCAATCGAAGACCTGGAGAGGCTCCTTGAAGAGAAGGAGATCGAATCTCGTCGGCTCCGGATTTCGGTCTCGAGTCACTCGTCGCTGGTCGACCCGATTCTTGCCGAGTTCCAGTCTTTTGTATCGAGCCTCAAAACGAACATTCCGCAGATACCTTATATATCCAATCTGACCGGGGACTGGATTACCCCCGATCTCGCAAATGACAAGCTCTATTGGGTAAAGCATCTTCGCCAGACTGTTCGCTTTCACACCGGTATCGAAGAATTGTTTCGAAAGCCGTATCGCATCTTCCTCGAAGTCGGCCCGGCTAATGCGCTTACGACTCTGGCTCAGGCGCTGATGACCAAGGACCGCGCCGTGGTCGCGCTTCCGTCTATGCGACATCCTTATGATCGGGAGACAGATGAATCTTTTATCCATCGTGCGGCCGCTCGCCTGTGGGCACACGGAGCTGTCAATGATTGGTTAACGCTCTATCGCGAAGAAGCACGGATGCGCGTGCCGCTTCCAACCTACGCATTCGAGAGACAACGGCACTGGATCGCTCCTCCTTCCAATGACCGAAGTCTCGAGCGTCAACTGAGTGTCAGGACGTCCGAGATCAGGTCGTGGTTTTACTCTCCCGGCTGGAGAAGCGCTCCAGCATTGGCGGCAGAGGCGGAAGTGGCCGGAAGAAAGCGCACATGGCTCGTCTTCACATCGGACCACCCGGCTTGTGCCACGTTAGTCGAGCGGCTGAGAGAGTCGGGACGCGAAGTTTTCGTTGTCGCCGACAGTTCGTCGTCGGATTACGGAATCAAGTTCGACTTCAGGATCGATCCGCTGGACCATGGCGGTTATTCGAGAGTGCTGGCCGAACTCTCAGAGCGCAATCCGGATGGGGTCTCCATCTTGCACATGTGGAACCTCGCCTCGAATTTCTGCTCGCTGATCGATTCTGAGAAGCTCGAACATGTCACGACGTACGGACTACTCAGTCTCAGCCGCCTGTTGCAGTCTTTCCTCGAAAGCGGCAAAGGTGCTGAACTCGACATAGTGGTTGTGTCGGACCATGTCTTTCAGGTGGACGATGCGGACGAGGCACTGTTAGAAAAGTCATTGTTGATTGGGCCCTGCCGTACGATCCCGCAGGAAAATCCCAGAGTTCGCTGCCGCTTGATCGATGTCGGCAATTCAATCCGCAATCAACTTTCAGGGCTTGCGCCAAGGATATGGGCTGAGTTGTTTACAACAGAGTCCGTTCCGCTGGTGGCTCTCCGTGGAAGTCGCCGCTGGTCCCCCCACTATCCCGCGGTGCTTCTGCCTAAGCCTGGCTCTTCCTCTCTGCTCCGGGAAAATGGGGTCTATCTGATCTGGGGTGGCACGGGGGAAATCGGGCTGGAGATTGCCCGGGCGCTCCGTGAGGTAGCCAAGGCGCGCCTTGCGATCGTCTCTCGGCATGGCCTTCCTCCGCATTCGGAGTGGGATCAGATTCTGGCATCGGAGGGGGAGAGCACCTTGATCACACAGCTCCAGGTCCTCAATCAGCTGAAGCAGAACGGTGCCGAAATTCTGACCCTCCAAGGAGATATCACAAGCGAAGAGTCGGTCCGTCAGGTCGCGCGCAACGTTCTGGATGAGTTTGGTGTAATTCATGGCGTGTTTCACCTTGCAGGAGCAACGGGTCAAAGCGTCGTTCATCTGGTAGCCGACTCGGACAAAGAACAGGTGAAAGCGATCACGAAGGCGAAGGTCCGCGGAGTCCGGAACATCGAGCGCGCGATGGGAGACTACGAACTCGATTTTGTCCTGCAGTTTTCATCGACCGCCGCGGTGTTGGGTGGAGTTGGACTCTCGATCTACGGCGCTGCGAATGCCGCTCTCGAATCGGCGGCTAACATCCATCGGAGTTCCTCGTCCGAGACGAAATGGATCAGCGTGGCATGGGACGCATGGCTCACGTCGCGCTATGCTTCCCCTGGCGGTTTGCCGCAGGTGCTTCGAGAGTATGCAGTGACGCCGGACGATGCAATCAAAGCTCTGCTCCTCCTGTTCCAGAGCGGAGCGGATGGTCCCTTTGTCGTTTCGACCGGAAACATGGACGCACGGTACCGCCAATCGATCAACCCCGCCCCTCCGCCACAGCAATCACCACTCAGTCCAACCCATGCTGCCCCTGGCCAAGATGTCGCTCTAGATTCGGCTGAGCAATGTGAGCCTCCTGCGAGCGAACTTGAGAAATCGATTGCGCTCGCCTGGCAGGAGCACCTTGGAGTTGCACGGGTAGGTCGCGAAGACAAATTCTTCGAACTCGGAGGAAACTCCCTGCTGGCGCTCAGAATCGTCTCCCGGCTCAAGAAGACTCTGGGAATGGAGATTCCGATTGTCTCGATCTTCGAAGGGGTGAGCGTTCGTGGCATGGCCGAGATTCTGGCGGCACAGGATAACGATGGCGACCTGCTCCAACAGAGCCGTGACAGGGGCGTGGCGCGCAGGCTCAGGCACGAAGAGAAAAGTAATGAAGACGTCCTGGTGACCTAGGGTGAACTGGATGATTTTCGACCCCGCTGTCCAAGGAACTATCGTATGACGGACATCGCGATTATCGGCATGGCAGCACGATTGCCCGGAGCTTCGAATGTCGCCGCGTTTTGGAGTAACCTCTGCGCGGGAATCGAAGCCATCCGAGACATCTCTGAGGACGAACTGCTCCGATCAGGAGTTCATCCTTCCGTCTGGAATCGTGAAAACTACGTTCGCAAGGCTGCCTTTCCCGAGAACGTCGAATTCTTCGATACGCACTTCTTCGGCCTCACACCGGCCGAAGCGGCGATCCTCGACCCTCAGCATCGTCTCCTGCTCGAGTGCGCCTATGAAGCACTCGAGGATGCAGGCCAGGTACCGGATCGGTACCCAGGTCAGATCGCTGTCTTTGCCGGCTGCGCTTTGAACACCTATCTGTTGACTCATTTAATGGGCTTTCCCGATTTGCTGCAAAGAATCGATCTGGTTCAGCTGAATCTCGCCAGCAGCCCGGACTTTCTTGCCACCCGCATCTCCTACAAGCTCGGGTTAAAAGGTGTCAGTCACACGGTCCAGTGCGCTTGTTCGACATCGCTGGTTGCTATTCACCTCGCTTGCCAGAGCCTTCTCGCCGGAGAGTCTGACATGGCTCTTGCCGGCGGCGCAGCCCTGAATTTCCACCTTCGCTATGGCTACACCCATGTCCCAGGGGGAATGTTCTCGGCGGCGGGCAAATGCCGTGCCTTTGATAGCGAGGCGGACGGCACCGTGTTTGGAAACGGTGCCGGCATGGTGGTCCTAAAACGCTATAAAGACGCGACCAGGGATAGAGACCAGATTTACGCGATCGTCAAAGGATCGGCGGTCAACAATGACGGAGCCGCCAAGGTGGGATTCACAGCACCCAGCGTCGAAGGTCAATCTCTGGCCATTGCCGAAGCGATGTCGAACGCAGGGATCTCGCCGGAGGACGTTGGGTACGTCGAAACCCACGGCACTGGAACTCCTTTGGGAGATCCGATCGAGATCGAAGCTCTCGCACGCGTCTATCGGACCTCGGCAGATAGCGGTCACCGATGCCTCATCGGGTCGGTGAAGACCAATATCGGCCACCTCGATTGCGCTGCAGGTGTATCTGGATTTATTAAGACAGCGCAGATTCTGCGACACGGCCTGATACCGCCGAGCCTGTATTTCGCAACTCCCAACCCTCACATCGCTTTCGAAGGGACGCCATTTCAAGTTAACAGGGAACTGGCCAAATGGCCGGACTCCAATGCCCGCAGAGTGGCCAGCATCAGCGCCTTCGGAGTGGGCGGAACAAACGCCCACATCGTCCTTGAGGCCGCGGTTTCCGAACGACCGGATCGAAACGGCGAAGCCGTCGATCTCTTAGTTCATTCTGCGTTGTCTGAGACGGCCCTGGACCGGATGGTCTCCGCAACCAACGCACATCTTCTTGCCCATTCGGAAATCGCGCTCGAAGACGCGGCCTTCACTCTCGCTACAGGCCGTAGACACTTTCCGTGGCGTCATGCTGAAGTCATTGCCACAAGTGGCGCTAGGTCCGGTACTGATATCGTGGCAGTTCACCGCTTGCCCACGAGCACTCCGGCGACTTCTCCGCCCATCATCCTGATGTTCCCAGGCCAGGGCTCACAGACTCTCCTCATGGGCCGGGAGATCTACAAAGCTGAACCAGTCTTCCGAGATGAATTCGACGCCTGCCTCAATCTGCTGGCTGAGTTTATGGATCGGGATCCGCACTCGTTGACGCATAAGGACACATCTGCCGATGCCGAGAGCCTCCTGCAGCAGACCGAATACGCGCAGCCTTTACTCTTCGCATTTGAATATGCACTGGCCCGACTCTGGATCAGTTGGGGGGTAAGACCCGACCTGATGATTGGCCACAGCCTCGGAGAATATGTCGCGGCCTCAATCGGAGGAACACTTAAGCTGGAAGAGGCGCTCAGGCTAGTCGCTGTTCGAGGCCGGCTCATGCAGACCACAGTGCCTGGCGCCATGCTCAGCGTGCCGTTCGGGAATACAGAAGCAACGTCGTTCACAAGCGACGCCATCTCTTTGGCTGCAGTGAACGGCCCGTCGCAGTGTGTCTTCTCGGGATCGGAGGCTACAATTGACAGCGTCCATCAGCGGCTTGAGGCAGATGGCATCCATTGCCGGCGACTCGCGGTTTCACGGGCCTTCCACTCACCGCTGATGGATCCGATTCTGGACAGATTTCGCGCATGCCTAGAGACTGTCTCACTTGCACCTCCCCAGATTCCATGGATGTCGAACCTGACCGGGATCCAGATCACAGCAGCGCAAGCAGTCGATCCCGACTATTGGGTGAACCACCTCCGCAATACGGTGCGTTTCCACGACAACATGAGCGAGGCCCATGCCCGTCCGGACGCAATCTTCCTCGAAGTGGGACCGCAACGAGTACTCCAGCAACTGGCGAGCCGGCTTCCTCTCTCCACGAAAAACCAGATCGCTCTCTCGTCAACGGCGAGCGAAAAGAGCGAATATGTTTCGCTCCTCTCAACCCTCGGCTCGCTTTGGGTAAGAGGTGTTTCAATTGACTGGAACTGCGTCTACGAGAGAAGAGATGTACGCCGCGTCTCGCTTCCCACCTATCCGTTCGAACGGCAACGATGCTGGGTGGAGCGCCCAGGGTCTGCTGTGGCCGAAGCCATCAATTCCGTTCAGCAATCAGAAGCGGCGATCACCTCCAACAGCAAGGAACCCATTCGGATCAGCCTGCACAGCCGGCCTCGGCTTTCGACGCCGTATATCGCACCATCTACCCCAACGCAGATTCGGGTTGCGTCGATCCTGGAACCAGCGTTCGGCATTACGCCTCTCGGGATTCGTGATAACTTCTTTGCGCTCGGAGTTGATTCGCTGGTAGCGGTGGCCGTCGTGTCCCGGTTGAAAGAGCATTTTGGCGTACAACTAACGGCGGCCCACCTGTATGAGGCGCTTGATATCGCATCCCTTGCAACTATCATCGATGAAATCGTCGCAGAATCCCTTCAGGACACAACGGCTTCCAGTTCTCTTCCAATCGTTTGTGGTTCCTCAGGGATGGAATAGGGCCGGTCTTTTCTCCCGATCTTTCCTGAGTAATAATCAATGTCCATTCATGTGTCGACAGCGAACCGCTGGTTTCTTCGGTTCTCCAGGAGTTCCAGTCCATCCCTGAGACTGTTCTGCTTTCCATTTGCAGGCTCGAGTGCGTCGGTCTTCAGATCGTGGATTGACAACCTTCCAGAAGAGGTGGAGGTCCTGGCCATTCAACTGCCGGGCAGGGAGAACCGCCTGGGCGAACGATGCTTGCGCGATATGGACGAGATTGTTGAAAAGCTTGAGTTCGAAATAGACTCCTGCCTCGATCAGCCGTTTGTATTCTTCGGGCACAGCCTTGGGTCGTTGATCGCCTACGAACTGTTACGTCGACTGGAGGCCAGCACCCGTCATCGAGCCGAGCTGTTCTTTGCCAGCGGTGGCCCTGCCCCTCATACACGCGTTGCTCGGGCGGAACCACTGCGGCTGACTCAGGACCAGATTCTGCGGGATCTGCAAAGGATATCTCGGGCCCACAGTGCGCTCCTGGATGATCGGGAAGTACTTGAGCTGATGCTCCCTATGCTACAGGCTGACTTCGAGATCTATACAAACTACCGATATCGGGAGACCGCGCCGGTTCAGTCCCCCATCGTCGTCATTCGCGGTGAGACAGATGACTACATTACTCACCAGAGCCAGCTGGAATGGAAGCGTCACACCGATCGTCAATTCTCGTTCCATACCATTCCCGGCCCGCATCTCTTTATGCTTAATTCGCCCGGAGCGCTGGTTGCGCTGGTGAATGCCTATCTCGCGCCAATACTCAATAGGCATCGCCGTGACGGACTGCCGTGACGGACTGCCGCTTGCCCAAAATGCTTGACACCGAAAACCATCGCGCCAGATCGCACGCAGCCTAAAGCTTCGCTTCATGCGTTGCTCAGCGATCTATGTCTCAAAACGAACCACGGTAAACAAACTCGAGGAAGGCCCATGTACCCCAAAAACACTTCCCATCAAACCCCGGAATGGGAGAGAGGCGGTCCGGAACCCATTGCCATCATCGGCATGGCCGGGCGTTTTCCCAAAGCGAAGAATGTGAGTGAGTTTTGGACAAGGCTCTGCAACGGAGAGCATTGCATATCGTCTCTAACACCGGATGATCTGGAGTCCCAGGGCGTTGATCCGAGCATAGCCGAAGACCCCAACTATGTCTCCGTTGCCCCAGTGCTCGAAGACGTCGACCAATTCGACGCAGGGTTCTTTGGGATCCCTCCACGCGAAGCAGAACTGATGGACCCGCAGCAACGCATTTTTCTGGAATGCTGCTGGGAGGCGCTCGAGGACGCGGGATACAATCCGAAGAGCTGCGGTAAAGCCATGGGACTTTTTGCAGGCGCACGGACGGACACCTATCTCTTCAACATCCTCACTCACCCCGATCTGGTCCGTGCAGTCGGGGCATTTCACCTGGGGCTTGGAAACGATCTGGCTTTCCTCACAACTCGGGTCTCGCACCTGCTGAACCTGACCGGGCCGGCCGTGTCGGTCCATACGGCTTGCTCGACCTCGCTCGTTGCCGTCCATCTTGCCTGCGAGGCCCTTCGCCAACGTCGATGCGACACAGCGTTGGCCGGTGGAGTCGCTGTGAATGTCCCTCACTATGTTGGGTACGTTTATGAGGAGGGTTCGGTTCAATCTCCCGATGGCTATTGCCGGACATTCGACGCTTCTGCCCGTGGAACAGTCTTCGGAAGCGGCGCGGGCGTTGTACTTCTCAAGCGCCTCGGGGACGCAGTCGCCAGCCACGATTCGATCTACGCCATCATTCGCGGCTCCGCCATTAATAACGACGGCTCGCACAAGGCGAGCTTTACCGCGCCAAGTGTACAGGGCCAGGTCGACGTGATCCGTGAGGCACTCCGCGTCTCTGAAGTCGATCCCAATAGCATTGATTATGTCGAATGCCATGGCACGGGAACGCTTCTCGGCGACGCAATTGAAGTTCGGGCATTGATCAAGGCTTTTGGAAAGGGTGTTCCAGCATCCTGTGCCATCGGATCGGTCAAGACGAATGTGGGCCATCTAGACGCGGCTGCAGGAATGGCAGGACTCATCAAAACGGCGCTGAGTCTGAAACATCAGATGATTCCAGCATCTCTTCACTACGTGAAGCCAAATCCGCAGATCAACTTCAAAGGGACCCGGTTTTACGTTAATACGGCCACATCTCCGTGGATGCTCCGCGATAGTACCAGGAGAGCAGGTATAAGCGCGTTCGGTGTCGGAGGCACTAATGCTCATGTTGTCCTCGAAGAAGCGCCGTGTGTGGCGCCTTCGAGAGATGAGAGAGGGCTACAAGTATTGCCGCTCTCTACCCGATCAGCGCAGTCTCTTGCACGCGCTTGCCTGTCCTTGGCTGATCATCTCCGAGACCATGGTCCTCAGCTCAGCCTCTCCGACGTTGCATTCACCTTACAGGAAGGTAGACAACACTTCGGATTCCGCCAGGCGTTTGTTTGCAGCACAACCAGGGAGGCGATTGCTGCCCTCGGCCAGGGCCGTTCTGCACAGGATGCTTTTCAAAATTCCTCGGGTGAAATTCCTCCTGCTGTGACATTTCTACTTCCTGGCCAGGGAGCCCAATACCTTGGGATGGGCAAGGAACTCTATGAGAAAGAGCCCGTGTATCGAACACAAATCCGCGAGTGCTCCGACATTCTTAGGCCATTGCTCGGGCAGGACCTTGTGTCGATCCTGTATGAATCCTCGCCCTCGAGCGACAAAGGACCTGAGCACAATCTCACGGAAACATGGCTCGCTCAACCTGTCCTCCTCGCGGTAGAGTATGCCTTGGCCAGACTTTGGATGTCATGGGGAGTTCAACCCGAATCAATGTTTGGCCATAGCGTGGGTGAATACACTGCTGCGGCGCTCTCGGGCGTCATGAGTCTCGAAGACGCCCTTCGTCTCGTCACCCTTCGGGGACGACTTATGCAGCAAACGGCGCCAGGCGCGATGTTGGCGGTCTCACAATCCGGAGCCGACGTTACTCCCTGGCTTACCGATGGGTTGGCCGTTGCAGCCTTCAACGCGCCGGATCTCTGCACAATTGGTGGATCACCCGATGCGATCAGAACCCTCCAGACCCAATTGCAATCCCGAGGTATTGAGTGTCAGCTTTTGCGAACTTCGCATGCCTTCCATGTCTCGCTGGTTGAGCCGGCGATGGCGCCATTTGTCTCGGAGATCCGCAAAATTCGTCTCAATGCTCCGAAGATTCCATTTTTGTCATGCGTTACCGGGACGTGGATACGGCCAGATGAAGCGCAGCAGCCGGAGTACTGGTCCCGCCAGATGCGTCTTCCAGTTCAATTCGATGCTGGATTGACCCAGTTACTCTGCGGCGAGAACAGAGTACTGCTCGATGTAGGGCCACGCCAAACGCTCCGGCGTCTGGCCCTTCGTAAGAGTCGCTCTCACGAATTTTGTCGGGTGGTGGGAGCCATGCCGCCATCGGCTGACGGGAGCGAACAACGAACCGCCCTGACCGCTCTCACAGAACTCTGGGAGTCGGGTGTGTCAGTGAATTGGGCCGCATTGCGTCGCGGCGAGGCGCGACGTGTCTCTCTACCGACCTATCCCTTCGAACGCAGCCGGTTCTGGATCGATTCGTCGAGAAGTTCACGCCGGGTGGAGGGCGTCGGCCAACTTGCAGATGCCAAGACGGCTCGAAAGGACTCCGATGTCTCCCGATGGTTCTGGATTCCTTCGTCGAGACTTGCCGCTCCGGTGCTCAACAACCGACCTCATTGCGGAGTATGGATGGTCTATCTCGATCAAGCCGGTCTCGGAGACCAGGTCTGCCTTGAACTCGAAGCCGCGGGTGAAAGGGTGATTCGAGTCGAAACTGGTTCTCAGTTCCATTGCAATGGCGACTTTGCTTACACGATCAATCCACTGGTACGCGAACACCACGTAGCACTCTGGAACGCGTTACTGGCATCCGGCATTGAGATCGTCAGTGTAATTTCTCTCTCCGGCATGGACCACTTTGAACAAGCGGATGGAAATGTCTTCGAGCCAAATGAGCCATGCGCCACGGAGGCCATGAACAGCAACCTGTTCGCGATGCAGGCTATGCTCAGTCAATCCGGTGATCGGTCGTGTAGATATTTGATTGTGTCGGGACGGCTAATGGATATTGAGCGAGCCGACCGAATCGCCCCAGCCATAGCCGGTACCCTTGTTCTCGCCAGGACACTGAGGGACGAACACGAGAACTGCGAATGTCGTGTAATCGACGTTGTCCCCAGCGGGGACCGTCATGAGCAGACCGAAACGGCGAAACGAATTGTGGAAGAGGTCCGTTCCGCAGCTACTGATGAGATCGTTGCCTACCGCGGGAAGAAGCGCTGGATACGCGATTTTGAAAGGATGCTTATTCCACTGCAACCTGGTCCTCAAAACCTTTCACCGCAAGACGGGGCATACCTGATCCTTGGAGGTCTAGGCAACGTCGGCCTGCGTGTCGCTGAACATTTGGCGCATACTGAGCATGCGAAGTTGGTTCTCACCAGTCGAACTGCACTTCCTCCGCGGACGATGTGGAACGAGGCCATTGAAACAGATCCGGACGGCGTTCTGGCCCATCGAATTCGATCAATCCTTTTGATGGAAAAAGCCGCTGCGGAGGTCGATACGATTGTCGTCGACATAGCCGATCATGAGCAGATGTCCTCCGCGATTTCATATGTGGAGAACCGATTCGGCCGGATGCGTGGCATTATCCATACCGCTGGGATAACAAGCGGTCAATCGGCATTCCGTATCTGGGCGAAGCTCGATCCAGAGGATTTCTCTACACAATCCAGAGCAAAGCTGCGTGGACTTCAGGTACTCGCGAGCGTGATTCAGGACAAGGACGTGCCGTTCGTTCTCATGATGTCGTCGAACTCCTCGATCGTCGGCGGTCTCGGCTTCGCTGCATACGCGGCGGCGAACTGTTCCATGAACGCCTTCGCCGAACAGCTCTCAAAGCAGCGGGAGGGGACACGTTGGCTGAGCGTCAGTTGGGATCATTGGCCGGAGGTCAGAGTCGGCGGCCCCTCCTCCGATCTGCCTGAACTGTATGGCGACCTCACAGAAGCCGAAATCGCGAAAGCGCTGGAGCTCAAGTATCGCTATGCGATGACAAAAGAAGAGGTGGAGACCGCGCTCGCCTCCGTCTTTAGCTTTCCAGGTTCCGGGCACCTCATCGTCTCCACTGGGAGTCTTCCCGAACGGCTATCCTCAACACGCTCACAGCCAGCCAATTCTGGTGACCGCATCGAGACCGAGAAGGGTCCGTCCCATCCGAGAACGCAACGCCCGAACCTAAGAAATGTCTTCGTCGCTCCAACGAACGAACTCGAGACGACACTGGCCGCAATCTGGGAAGACTTCTTGGGTCTGGAACAAGTCGGCATTCACGATGATTTCTTCGAGCTTGGGGGCCATTCTCTACTTGCGACCAAACTAGTCGCGCAGGTCCGCACCAAAGTGGGCATAGACCTGCCTCTGGCCAAGCTGTTCGAAGGGCCGACGATTGCGCAGATGGCGGAAAACATCCTCGCCTTAGCTGCGCCTGTTGCCAAATAGTTCCTCGAGGACTGCGATTCTCACCTTGTTCTGAGCCACGAGGGTGGAGCGCTGCCGTCTTCGAAGTTGTCTCTATTTTCCAGACTGATGACGAAGACAGAACCTTATAAAAAATTTGGAGGCTACCGTGATCAACTTCTCGAACATAACGCGCCACCTCATCCTGCTCTTGGCATTCCTTACCCAGGGAGCCGCCGTGAGCGTGGCGCAACAGGAGACCCAGCAGGCTTTTCCTCCCTGCTCAAACGCAAGTTTGAGTGGCGGATACGGGTTCATCGTGAACGGAATCGCCCCGCACGCAGGGCCCTACTCGTTCGTGGGCCGTTTTGTTGCGGACGGCAAGGGCGGTGTGACAGGCAGGGGCGCTCAGGCCGTCAACGGAGAGATTTCGCGCCCTACGTTCACTGGAACCTACACGATAAAAGCGGATTGCACCGGAGTAGCAAATCTCAAGTTTGATTTTGGTGGGGAAGCGCCTCTTGAGTTAATCATTGTCGACGACGGTAAGACAGTCGACATCATCGTCGCAGGTGCCGACGGTACAGGAGGCGAAAACGAGGTTGGTACAGCCACCAGACAATTCAAACCAATTCAACAAGCGTCCGGTTCCCTAAAGTCTCCTCGCAAATCCGCCCGGCCCGTTATTTCCTCTCGCTGAGGCTATTCTCCATGACAAGACCACTCTACCTACGCCCTATGAGCCACCTTGGTATGCAAATTTCTGGGAACCATTTACCGCACCCTCAAAAACAACTGGGTGTTCGAAGACTTCCCAACTTTGTTTTGGCCTCCTGAAAACAGGCCGCAACCACAATTTTGAGTAAACAACTATTCATGGGAGCAGATTATGAAACGGATATTAGTGACAGGAGCTGGCGGTTTCATTGGGACTCACTTGGCAAGGCGCCTCGTTGAGGAAGGAGCCTGGGTGCGGGGGGTGGATCTCAAGCTACCGGAATTTTCGAATTCGGCCTGCCAGGAGTTCCTGATCGGCGATCTTCGCAACCGCGATATGGCGGACCGCGCCACATCGGGAATTGAAGAGGTCTATCAGCTGGCTGCTGATATGGGAGGTGCAGGATACATCTTTACAGGTGAACATGATGCCGTTGTCCTGCATAATTCAGCAACGATCAATCTTAACGTACTCGAGTCGGGAAGAATATCCGGCGTCCGCCGCTTCTTTTACTCGTCATCCGCGTGCATTTACCCGGAACGCAATCAGATGGATCCAACAAATCCGATCTGCTCGGAAGCTTCCGCGTATCCGGCTGCACCGGACAGCGAATATGGATGGGAAAAGCTGTTCAGCGAGCGCCTCTATCTCGCCTATTGCCGGAACTTTGGGATTCCGGTTCGCATCGCACGTTTTCACAACATCTATGGTCCGGAAGGAACCTGGCAGGGCGGTCGGGAAAAGGCTCCCGCGGCTATCTGCCGCAAGGTCGCTGAGGCCTGCCCCGGTGGCGAGATCGAGATATGGGGCGACGGCGAACAGACTCGCTCTTTCCTCTACATCGACGATTGTATCGACGGTGTTCGCCGACTGATGGACTCGGATTTTTCCGGGCCGGTCAATATTGGATCGGAGGAGATGACCACCATCAATCACCTCGCAGAAATGGTTATGCAAATCGCTGGCAAGCCCCTCCGAATTCGCCATATCCGCGGGCCCTTGGGAGTACGTGGACGCAACTCCGACAATCGCTTGATCGCTGAGAAGCTTGGTTGGAATCCTTCAGTTTCTCTGCGTGCCGGGACCGAGGCGACCTACCGCTGGATCGATCAACAGGTACAAATGAATCAAAAACCGGCCATGGCTGGTACTGCTGCGGATTAAATGTCGTATATCGCGCTCAATGCCAGCCAGACAGGTCGAATTGGGCGCGCGCTTTTCGTTCTCACCAATTCCTGTACGCGCCGCCCGCACTTCACAAAGAGGCAGCTTCGGCGCGAAACAAATGGACATTGAGCTCGTGCGCTTATTGATTACGAACTTCGGAACCCGAGGGGACTTTGAACCGTTCTTTGCTCTGGCCGGAGAGTTGGCTGCACATCAGCATGAGCCAATCTTCGCCATTCCAGAGTCGGCAGTTTCCATGCTCGAACAATCCGGCTTCCCCTACGTAGTAATCGCTGCTGACGACCCTGAACTACGCAAGAAGATCAATCTCTCATGGTCAACCCAGGCTGATGCCTATGAGGCGAGCGGTCGGTTGGTGGAGGAGTTTTCGGCCCTGCAATCCTATTTCCCTGTGGCTCTGAAGGAACTTACAGAGCTCTCGAGTACTGTTTCTGTTCTGATCAGCGGGCCGGCACAGCCCTTGGCACGAATCGTTCACGAGACCACGGGAGTACCGTTTGTGTCTGTACAACTCTCAAATTTCGGCGGAAACGGAGGCCCTGCCATTTGTGAAGCGGGAGATAGGCTCGTCAATCCCTTTAGACGGAAGATTGGCCTTCCGCCGCTTAAGGATCCGTTTACCACCGGCGCGAACTCCCCGCAGTTGGCGCTGTACGCAATGAGCCGTCATCTAAGACCGCGGCCTGCGACTTGGCCTGCCCATTACCAGATGACCGGATTTTTCTTTGCGGAACCCACCTACCATCCTTCACCGGAACTGATAGATTTCCTCCAAGCGGGGCCGGCTCCTGTGGTTGTGACGTTGGGCAGCATGCCTCATGAATCACCCGAACGCCTTCTCAGCATCATTCTCCAGGCGCTGGCACTCTCGGGGAGTAGAGCTCTCATTCAGGGATTTGATCTCATGCCCGGTTCGCTTCCCGACAATAAAGCTTTATATGCAGTCGAGTATGTTCCACATTCCTGGCTTTTTCGATTCGCAGGTTGTGTTGTAACCCATGGTGGCGCCGGCACAGCAGCAGCGGTGTTCCGGTCTGGCGTTCCCGGAATTTTCGTTCCACACAGTGAGATCTACGATCAACGATACTGGTCACAGCTTGCGCATGAATACGGGTGCACCGTTCCGCCAATCCCTATTCACAAACTCGCTCCGACTACCCTGGCAGACGCGATACTGCAATGCCGCAATGACAATATGCTCCGGAACAAGTCACTTGATCTTGGAAGCAAAATTCGCAGTGAGCGAGGAGTCGGAGCGGCCCGGCAAATGATAGAGAGGATGAGTGCAAGCTTTGGTCTATCGTAAATTGGTCCGGCGCGCCAATTCTAGGATATCGGACCGAACTCTGTTTACAGCAGCACCCCGTTTGAGAAACTGCAACACAACTTCGCAACGAAAGATGAATCCATGGTCATAGTCCAACTGATTGGTGGTTTGGGGAACCAGATGTTCCAGTATGCCCTCGGTCGCAGCCTTGCAATCTCCCGAGGTGACAGGGTCTCCCTTCACGTTGGGGCGCTCTCTTCCGTATTTACGATTAACAATGCTTCACAGGTAGCCCCACGAGGCTTTGGCCTCGAGGTCTTCAAAATTGCGGCTGATATTACAACAATTGAGAAACTCCAGAGCGAACGGGCCAATGTAATCTGGACAGTGACAGAAAGCGGATTTGGCTTTTTTCCAGAAGTTCTCAGTGAATGTCGAAACCATCGCAACCTGGGACTAGTTGGTTGGTGGCAAAGCGAACAATACTTTCTGGAGCATGCTGAAGACATCCGCAATGATTTCACATTCAAGGCCAGTTACAATTCGCCATATCCCGCTTGCCTAATCGCGGAGATTGTCCAGTCGGACTCTGTGTGCGTGCATGTTCGGCGAACGGACGTTCTTAAAGCTGAGAACACCAAGGGGGCGGTGGACCTGGAGTACTACGCACGGGCAATTGAGACCATGCGGGAGCGAACACGGGTCTCACGCGCGTTCGTTTTTTCCGACGATATTGCCTGGTGCAAGGAGCAGTTGTCGTTATCGGTGCCAACCACATTCGTCAGTTCAGAGGACCCTGATCAATTACATCCCGCTGACGATCTCCATTTAATGGCGCTTTGTAAGCATTTTATAATCGCGAACAGTACCTACTCATGGTGGGCTGCATGGCTTGGCAAGGCTGCTGAGAAAGTTGTCATTACACCGCGGAGATGGTATCGCAATGAGGATCCGTCCTCCAAGGGGGACTCATACCTCACGTCCGCTGATCTGGTCCCGAGCACATGGCTCCGAATTTAGATGGGGCCCATCGCATAGCACTGGAATATTATGGCATCGATTGCCTTTTTCGCTGACTACGATGAGGATGCGCTTCGCGCTTCTTTCGAGCTTGCCAAGCAGTTAAAGCAAGAGCGCAATAATGTTTTCTATGTCGGCGTTTCAGATTCGGGGTGCTGTGCTGCGGAATCCGGCCTCGACTTCTTTCCGATTTATGAGTCAGCTTACGCCAATTGTGTCGACAGCGATGTCGGGTACAGTGCGCGCGTTGCTGAAAGGCGTGCTGCGTTGCTGAGCCTATTTTTCTCTTCCGGAAATGAACTCGACATTCTTATTGAGCACGTCAATCTCAACCTTGTTTTTCTACCGCCGTACCTTGCTCTTGAGGGGCTTCTTTTGAAGCTCCGATATCCGCTCCTGGTTGCCTTTCTGAGGCACTTTCCACCTGTAGAGCCTAGGTGTGCTTCAGTGCGAAAAGCATGCAGTGAGATACTAAATGGCTCCCCTTTCGGCGCGACAACAATGAAATACCTTTCCGCGAAGTTGGCACGCGAGCTCGACCCCGAAGCTCTCGTCCAACAAATTTGTCGGCTACCAGAATACGTCGTTTCGATGAGTGCTCCTCAAGAAGGAGTTTCCTGGCATGATGAAAACCTGATTCCCCTTGATGGCAAGATTAATTTGATAAAAAACCTGCTGGACGAAAAGTATCTCCGCTCGAAATGCGAAAACAGTGGCGTCTGACGGATTCAGCTGGCTTGTCTGTTGCTGAATCGGAGATTGCACTTCCCACAAACGAAGAATATCCCCCCAATGTGTAGGGCCCAAATCAACTCCGTGGGGTGTAGCACGGCCTCTAGGGGATTCTGATGCATACGACTCGAATCACATTTAGCGAGCCTTGACAAACCATTGCTGTAGTTTCCTTAATCTCGTGCTGCATCCTGCGCGGATCGGCCATCTTGAAATCGAGCTTCACCTCGTAGAAATGACAGTACAACGTTGCGAATCTAAAGTTGAAAGGATCTTTTTATGGATAGGAGCTATCAGTCAGTGTCAGTTGTGGGGCTGGGGAGGCTCGGCCTTTGTCTGGCAGCGTGCCTTGCGGATCGGGGCATCAACACTCTCGGTATCGATGTCGACGAGCGGCTCGTTCAGACGGTAAATGAGGGTCGTGCTCCCTGGTTTGAAAAGGGCCTGGACGATCTACTTTCACGCAATGCGGGCCGTCGCCTGCTCGCGACCACTAAGCATGCGGAGGCCATTGAATCCACAGACCTGACGATCGTGCTCGTCGCTACTCCGAGCAATTCCGACGGGAGCTTTTCCAACCGGTTTATCGAAGCTGCGCTACGATCCCTGGCGGAAGCATTTGGACGCAGCCAAAAGCCCTATCACTCGTTCGTCATCAGCAGCACGGTGATGCCAGGCTCGACCAACGAATCGTTCATTCCGCTACTTGAAGCCTATTCTGGCAAGAAGCTTCATACCCACTTTTCTGTCTGTTACGATCCTGACTTTGTCGCACTCGGAAATGCCGTCCAGGGATTTCTTAGACCGGACTTGGTCGTCATCGGCGAATCTGCCTCCGCTCCTGGCGCACGCCTCGGTGAACTCCATCACGTGCTGTGCGCGAGCACACCCAGAATATTCAGGATGTCGATCATCAGTGCTGAAATTGCAAAGGTGTGTCTCAACGCTTACATAACCACCAAAATCAGCTTTGCCAACTCCATTGCCAATCTCTGCGAGCAAATACCCGATGCGGATGTGGACAGCATCACCAGCGCGATCGGAGCAGATCGGCGCATCTCCCCGTATTACTTCCGTGGTGGACTCAGTTTTGGCGGCAACTGCTTTCCGCGAGATACCCATGCGTATATGGCATTAGCGAAAAAACACGGGGTACAGGCGCATCTGATCCGTGCCACCAACGCGGTGAACCGAATGCAGGACAACCATTTTGCCGAGGTGGTACTCAGGGAGCTGGATCGCGCTCAGGACAAGGCAATCGCCGTTCTGGGACTTGCGTTTACTTTGCGTACACCAGTGATCACGGAATCGCCTGCTCTCAAATTGATCCGTGTGCTTCTGGAACACGGCGTGCGCGTGCTCGCCACCGACTCTCTGGCAATCGACAATGCTCGGGCGCATTTCGGCTCCGCTATCGAATATCTTGACAGCCCGAGCAAATGCCTGGAAGAGTGCGACGTTGCTGTGGCAATGTTACAGGAAGACACAATTAAGCGAGCGATCGAAGAATTCCACCCGAAACGCGCTCTAACCGTGATTGATCCGTGGCGCATGCTTGATCGCGCAACATTGGATCAAAGCATCCGTTACGTCGGCTTGGGGCAATTCGACCCGGGCATTCATGCCTATGCGCATATTCCAGCCGCCCTTGAAACAAACGTAACCGGATGAGTTCTGGCCGCCGTTCAATTCCGGCTCTCCTTCTGTCCACTTCGCGTAAGCCATTTTTTTTCGGAGAATAATTTGCCAACGCACGCAATCTTCCTTCAGATACCGGTCATGAACCACATATGCTTGACTACAACGCGCGCACTGTTCTATTAGTTGCCCACCCAGACGATGAAAGCATTGGAGCGGGTATTTTGCTGCAACGCCTTTGTCACGCTTATGTTGTATTTTGTGCGAACGGACCGTCATGGTGGCCGCCGGACTGGTTGAATTATGGACTCCCGCACAAGCGCGCCCAGTTGCGGAAGCAGGAAGCTCATCATGCAATTGGGATCACTGGCAAGAATCATAGTATCCAGTTTCTTGGATATCCTGACGGCTGGCTGGTCACTCATCTAGATGATGCTTATCGATCTTTGGCTCATCTACTTCGAGCTTGGCAGCCGGAGCATGTGTTTACTCATGCCTTTGAAGGGGGACACGAGGACCACGATGCCTGTAGTTTTATAGCCTGCCACCTCTCTAAGGCCTTTGATTTTCAGGTTTGGGAAATGCCGTTGTACTATCGTGACGCCAGCACTGGCGCGGTTATCAGACAGTCGTTTACTACGGATGATCATGACTCCGAAATCATTACTCCTATCTCGGGGCATGAACTTGCGGTTAAGCGGGCGATGCTATCTGCGCACAAATCTCAACGAGAGATTGTAGCCGGGTTTGATCCAAGTATTGAAAAATTCCGCCGACAGCCCCTTCACGACTATAGCCGTACACCAAAAGGTGTCCGGCCCAGGAAGGTGTTTGGGGTCTCGCCCTACCGAAGCTCGAAAGCGTTTCAGTTATGGAAGACACCTTTATAGCTATTACTCAATGGATGAAGATGGCCTCTTTTGCAAAGAATAATGATAAAGCGGAACGATCCGCATATGCACCAGCAGATAACGCCATGCTTGTGGATAGCATGTGTGTCATCACGTTGGGAATCAACGGCCCAATTCCCCATGACCACCCCAAGGTGACATTCCAGGACTTTCCCGCTGGAATCGCGCGGATTCGGGAGGGCCTGCAGAGGCATGGCTTCACGGGCAACATTATCACCTGGGAAAAGGACTTTCCAATTGGGTCCCCGACGCAACAGCAAGCGCATGGAGCCTTCAAACCATTTTGCTTTTATGATGCCGCCAAGGCCGGTTACAACCTCGTATTGTGGCTCGATGCATCGATAAGGGTGAAGCAACGGATCGAGCCTCTCTTTGAGATTATCCGCGAAAAGGGATATTTGATCTGTCAAGAAAAGCATACAGTCGGAGAATACTGCACCGACGCCGCGCTCAAGACGCTAGCTGTCACCCGAGAAGAGGCACTTCAAATGCAATCATGCCGGTCTGGTGTCCTGGGCTTGAACCTCCACAACCAACGATCAGCTGAATTCCTTCGTCAGTGGCGAGAACTCGCACTGGATGGCGTCACGTTTCCCGGTCCAAAGTGGAGTGGCGTGTTGGGCTGGCCGCGGACTGCCTCCGATGATCCCAGGGTTAAGGGCCATCGTTGCGACCAAACTGCCGCGAGTGTGATCGCTCTGAAGTTGGGAATGAATGAGTGGATGGATGAGGAAGGCTTTTCGGCCTACTTTGATATAGATCGTCAGTCTGTGAGGCGCCTACAGGAATGGAAGAGTACATGACAACCCTGTCTATCGCAGGCCTCTGTCTTTCAGTCCGCACGCAGAATGGATTTTAGTGGGTGGATCAATGGCACGCATGATGTTTACAGCAGACCTTGAGGAAGGAAACATTTTTGCCACGTTCGGTTTGGCAAAACAGCTTCTGTCCCACGGTCATGAGGTAGTCTACGTTGGGGTCTCGGATTCTGAGGCGCTAATTCGCAATGAAGGCTTCGCGTTTTGTCCCCTACTGCAGGCGTCCTATCCGCAAGGGTCCAAATATTCAACCGGAAGTTTTATGACGTCGGCCGAAAGCCGCGGGATCCTGTGCAAACTTCTTGTTGATAAAGACGGGGAACTGAACTCTTTAATGATGGGGTTCAGTCCTGATGTGATTTTTGTCCCTCCCTATCTCGCACTCGAGTCTCTGATTCTACAATTGCGCTTTGGGGTCCAGATCATTCATCTGCGCAGCGCCTATATTGTGAACCCGAGAGAAGAAGCGATAGCCCGTTACTGCACGGAAATCTTTGACGAAGCTCATCACTCCGACAAAGTGGTGAACTTTCTGGAAGAGTGTGGAATCGCGGCAAACGATATGCCTAGAATTATCGGGCGGATCGCACAGTTTCCGGAGTTTGTAACTCTTCCAAAAGGCTATGAACCGGACGCAGCTTCGGCCCAGAATACGTTCTATATCGGAGCTTCTTTGGATTGTTCTCGAAGAGAGAAGCCATTCGACTGGGGGGCTGTGGATCCAAAAAAGCAACTCATCTTCTGCACCCTAGGAAGCCAGTCCCATCGGGACGCGGAGAGGAGCGACCGGTTCTTTCACGCTGTACTCGAAGCCGTCGCAGTCCTCGATGATGTGTTTTTGGTAATGGCAGTGGGCAAGGCAATCGGCGTGGGTCGATATCCTGCACCTTCCAATGCACTCATTGCAGATTGGGCACCGCAACTGGAAATGCTTTCGAAAGCCCAGATGATGATCATGCACGGGGGAATGGGTACTACCAGGGAGTGCATCCTTAGCAACGTACCAATGCTCGTGCATCCTATGATGCGAGACCAGTTCGCTTCAGCCGAGGCAATCTGCCGGCACGGACTCGGAATTCGCGCGGATACTGAAGACAATCCGGTCGGCAACCTTCGTAACCAGATCGGCTTTGTATTGAAAAGCCCTGAGATTCGCAAACATCTGTTTGCAATGAAAGAGAAGTTTGTCGCATCGGAACGGGAGCATCTAGGTGTGCAGATCGTAGAAGAACTCCTCACGGTGTCCTGATAGGTTCTTTGGACCCAAGTTGAGAGCGTTCAGGTCGCAAAAGAAGCTGTAACTGCCATCAACTCTTTTAGCATTGCCCAACTGGGGATCGAATGAGAGTCATCGAAGTGCTGAAACCTCAATGGAGCGAAAGACTCGCATCGCTTCGGCGCATCCCGGAGATCGTTCGAGAGCTGTGGCGAACGAACGGAGTTCTTGTCGTTGTTTCAATGTCTCTCAGACTGGTGCTGGCAGGATTTCCACCTCTCACTCTCTGGATCGCAAAACAACTGATCGACGCCGTGAACCAGATACAGCGTTTTCCTACTGGCCCATGGTCGCGCGTATGGCAGTTCCTTTTCATTGAATTCGTTCTGGTGGTTTCCATTGATATCGCCAGCAGAATGGCGGATCACGCGGACCTGAAACTTAGCGAGATCTTCTCCCACCAGCTTAGTGTTCGCATCCTGGCACACTCCAACACGCTCGACCTCGAAGATCTGGAGAACCCCATATTTCAGGATCAACTTGAACGGGCGAGGTCACAGATATCGATTCAGTTAACAGTGCTTCTCAGCATCGCGCAACTGATCCAAAACGGAATTGGTTTGGTCACCTTGATCGCAGCGGTGGCGATTTATGCTCCGTGGCTCGTCGCATTGCAAGTCGTAGCACTTGTACCGCTCGCCGTGACAGAGATGCATTATGCAGCGGTCTTGCACCAGAAACATCGGGAGCGAACTCCTCTGCGCCGCACCATGGAATACCTAATGAACCTAAGTACAAACAGTCTCAGCGTCAAGGAGGTCAAGGCCTTTCGCCTAGGAGAGCACTTCATCACCGAGTACGACCATCTCGGAGAAAGCTTTAAGGCTGAGAACGTCCACCTCTCACGAGACCGGAACACCATCGGAGGGATTCTTACGGCCCTGGGGACTGCTGCTTACTACGGCGCCTACGCTTATCTGGTGTGGCAAACAGGTAAGGGTTCGATCAGTATAGGCACCCTCTTTTTTCTAGGTGGCAGCTTCCAGCGAAGCAAATGGCAGCTACAAGAGATCCTCACCACAATGTCTCGAACCCTTGACCAGACTCTTCGCCTGGGAGACGTGTTCGAGTTTTTCCGCACAGCTCCCCGAATCCAGAAAATCAGCAGACGCCTTCCCGTGCCGCAAAGAATCACCAAAGGGTTTGAGTTCAGGAACGTCTCTTTCGGTTATGCGGGCGCGCCACAGCTTGCGTTGAAACAGATCTCTTTCTGTATTGAGCCTGATGAAACTGTGGCCATTGTCGGGGAGAATGGAGCCGGCAAAACGACTGTGACGAAGCTCTTGGCTAGATTGTATGAGCCGACTGAGGGGATGATCCTGCTTGATGGGATCGACATTTGGGACTATGACATCGAATCCTTTCAGAAAGCGGTCAGCGTTGTGTTTCAGGACTTCGTACGGTACGAAATGACGGCCGGCCTCAACATTGGGTTCGGGGATCTTCCGTCTCGCGACGACCGGAAACGGCTGGAGGCCGCGGCTCAGGCCGGATTGGCCCTGCCCATCATCGAGCGTTTTGCGAATGGTTATGAGCAAGTTCTCGGTAAACGCTTTGAAGGTGGTGTTGAGCTCTCCGGGGGCGAGTGGCAGAAATTCGCATTGTCTCGAGCATCTATGCGGGACGCTCAGTTGCTCATTCTCGATGAGCCCGCCGCATCACTGGATGCGAAGAATGAGTTTCTATTGATCGAGCACTTCGCTCGATTGACGACTAACAAGATGTCAGTACTAATCTCACATCGGTTACCGACCGTGCGCATGGCTCATAAGATCCTGGTCCTCGATCGTGGACGCCTATTGGAACAGGGTACACATGAACATCTGATGGCGAATGGAGCGGAATACGCTTCAATGTTCCGTCTTCAGGCATCCGGTTATGATGACCATTTTCAGTTCGCGAGAACCAACGGAGGAGGGTTCTGATCGCGGAATGGAAGTATCGCTGCGCCGCCCCAGGCAACGCCCGACCAATTCGTTCCCTCCAGAACCGTAAGATCGCAATCCCTCGGACGTCATCCGTTAGGAGCAAACTTCTCGATTCGAAAACGGTTGTGCCTTAAGACGTCTGACCGCTGGGTTATACAGAGAGGGCTTATTTATGATTGCAACAATGTTGGCTCGGGAATATCCGCCCGTAACAGTTGGAGGACTTGGTACTCATGTCCAGGAATTGGCAAGAGGCATGTCTGCACTGGGAATAGAAGTTCATGTATTTGCTCTTGGGGTAGGCTCTGCGATCAATCATCGTGACGGAAAAGTGTCAGTGCAATATGTTGCTCTCTCGGAAGGAACGAATGGGGCTCCATACAAAGTGGGCTTGGAAGTAGCTTCCAGCTTAAACCAAAGGGCGGCGGCAGCTGTCGAAGAATATTTCACACAAATAAGCAAGCGGCCTTCTGTTGTTCATATACACGACTGGTATCCATTCGAAGCTGCTGATCGGTTGAGGTCAGTTTATGAGATTCCGGTCCTTACTACGATACATACTCTGAATTCGGCGCTTTATCAATTTGCCATGCCGAAAGATGCGATCGAGTTGGAGCGACGCTGCTGTCACGGTTCGGACCGTGTTATTGCAGTAAGCCAATCGGTAGCGGAAGATATCAAGCGGATTTACTCGGTACCGGGCGATGGTATCGACGTTGTGTGGAATGGGTTTGATATTGCGCGGTTTTTAGCAGAGGCGGAGGGCCCAGAGAATTTTCATGCCATGCACAACTGCTGGCTCAAAGAAGGGGAGCGGAGGATTGTTTTTGCGGGGCGTTTGGATTCACATAAAGGAGTCTTACCGCTGCTTCATTCGGCAAAACAAGTCATAGCTAAAGCTGGAAATGTACGATATATCATTGCCGGCCCCGTGCGAGACGGACAGTATCTGGACCAACTGCGGAACTTAGTTGCGGAAGACCCTATGTTGTCCGAAAAAGTTACTTTTGTGGGGATGTTGGACCGTGGACAGCTTGCGAATGTATATAAGTGTTCCACGCTTGCTGTAGTGCCGTCGTTATATGAACCCTTTGGGTATGCAGCTATAGAACCGATGTCTATCGGGCTTCCCGTGGTGGCGACGCATGTTGGAGGATTAGGTGAGATCATTGTACATGACCGCACTGGCATATTGGTTCCGACTACGACATCGCGCATCGAGAGTGCTCGAGAGCTAGACCCCACCAAACTTGCTGAAGCTCAATTGGGCCTCTTGAACGATCCGGCAAAGGCCATGCGGTTGGGCAAAGAGGCACAGCGCGATGTGATGAGCCGGTTCGGGGTGCATCAGATGGTTGAGAAAACGCTTGCGTCTTATATGGCGGCAGTAAACTATCATAGCTCTGCCGCAGCAAGACGGTGATATGCAAGATTGGTTTCGCTTGCACTAAGAATTATCCAGCGGATCCTACGCAAGCTTTTGATTCTGTGATAAGCGAAAATGGCAGAATTGGCGAAAAAGGCGAATTCTTCATACACTTTCATATACTTCGTCTTAACAGCCAAAGATTCAACTGCTCGACTTTATGCATGCTGATGATCAATCCTCAGCATGCCATCTCCAGGCTCATCTTAAGAATCCGGCTCGCTTCAAGCTCAGAATGGATAAGCTCCTATTGACTATCTGTAAGAGAAGCGGGTATCGTCTTATAGACAGTCAATAGGAGAGTCATGACACGCGCACAGTCCGATTTGCTGCAAGGCACGCTCGATGTCCTGATCCTGAAGGCCCTCGCGCTTCAGGAACTGCACGGGATGGGCATCTCCCGCAGAATCGCGCAAATGACCAATGCAACTTTCGATGTTAAAGCAGGCTCACTGTTTCCTGCTCTTCATCGCATGGAACAGGCCGGCTGGCTCACTTCCAGTTGGGGGCAGGCGGAAACGAATCGGCGTGCAAAGTTCTATTCGTTAACGGAAACCGGAAGGAAGCAACTTCAAACCAAAACAGAACACTGGACGGGAATTGCTGTCGCCATGGCGGCAGCGCTGGGAATCAGCTAGGAGGCGCTATGATCCGTAGGTTGCGCGTTCTTTGGAACAATCTCTTCCGCAGGAGCCAACTCGATGCGGATCTGGATGAAGAACTGAGTGTCTACACAGAGCTGGTTGCCGACGAGAAGGTGCAATCCGGGATGTCACATGATGAGGCCCGGCGTGATGCCCGTCGTGAAATGGGAGGGGTCGAGCAGGTCCGGCAAAACGTTCGGGATATTCATGCTGGAATATGGCTGGAGAAGCTCGGTCAGGACATCCGCTATGGCGTCCGCAGCTTGGCGAAAAATCCAGCTTTTTCCCTCGTTGCCATAGCCACGTTGGCGCTGGGTATTGGCGCCAATACAGCGATGTTCAGCCTACTCGATCAGATCGTATTGCGTTTGCTTCCCGTGAAGCAGCCGGAGCGCCTGGTGAAGGTGACGGTGCTCGGAAACAATTACGGCAATACCTACGGGACTGACCGCGTCTCATGGCCGATGTTCGAGGACCTTCGCGGTGGGAACAAAGTCTTCTCCGACATGTTCTGCCGTTTTTTGGCTACAGTCACCCTCGGGTACGGCGATCGCGCAACGCAGGCTAAGGCGGAACTGGTTTCTGGCTCGTATTTCCCGATCCTTGGAGTTGGAGCGGCTCTGGGCCGCACCATCGCTCCCGAAGACGACAATATTCCTGACGAGCGGCCTGTTGTGGTGCTCAGCTATAGCTTTTGGCGGAACTACTTCAACGCAGACCGCACGATCATAGGCCGAACCATTGTGCTGAATGGCCACGATATGACCATTATCGGTGTCGCGCAATCCGGATTCGATGGGGTCGAGCTGGGAAATGCAGCGCAGATGTTTGTCCCGATCATGATGAAGACGGAGATGACTCCGCATTCGGACGGCCTCAAGGATCGGCGCCGCCGGCTCGCCTGGGTTGCCGCCTATGGCCGGCTGAAACCTGGCATCAGCGCCCAAAAGGCGCAAAGCTCGCTGCAGCCTTTGCTGCATGGCATTCTAGAGATGGAGGTTCAGCAAGCGGACTTCCGCCAGTTCAGCGATGAAGATCGCCGGCAATTCCTTCGCAATCGGATCGAGGTTCTGCCCGGATCCGACAGTTGGCTGGGCAACTATATGCGGCGGCCGCTCTGGATTCTGTTCGCGCTCACGGGAGCCGTCCTTCTGCTTGCCTGCGCCAATCTTGCAAATCTGATGCTGGCGCGGGCCACGGCCCGGGAACGGGAGATCGCCGTTCGACTCGTGATCGGAGCGGGGCGGGGCCGAATTATTCGACAGCTCATGGTGGAAACGCTACTGCTGGCTGGCGCCGGTGCGGTCGTGGGGTTGGCCCTGGCATTCCTCGCCGACCGCCTTCTGATCCGAATGTACCTGCCGGCCAATGAAGCAGCCGAATTCGTCGTCTCGCCAATACCAGACTGGCGCGTTCTCGGCTTTGCTTTTGGCATGCTGCTCGTTACCTTGCTCGCTTTCGGCCTGATGCCGGCACTGCGGGCTTCACGCACGGAGGCTGCAGGGTCGCTCAAAGAAAGGTCCGGTACCGGATCTGCCGCCAGCGTTTCCCTTCGGCGTATGTTTGTTTCCGCTCAGGTGGCCATGTCGCTGCTCCTGCTGGTCGGCGCCGGTCTCTTTGTTCGGACGTTACGTAACCTCCAGAACCAAGGACCGGGTTTCCCAACTAATCACCTTCTCGAATTCAATCTAAATCCTTCGCTGAACGGATATTCGAACCAGCAAACGGAGGCCTTCTACGAACGGCTAAATGTGGAACTTCAGGCGATCCCCGGTGTCTCCTCGGTGGGCCTATCCTCTATGCCGATTCTAAAAGGCTATGCCTGGCAAAATGCCGTTCTCGGAGACCTCTCGGGGGCGCGAGCGGAGGATCAGCCCGTCCTCAGTGAAGTGGGGCCGAATTATTTTGCCACTCTCGGCATTCCGATCCTCGAAGGCCGCGAATTTACCGAGCAGGACCGAGGTCCCCAGAAGTACGGGATGATCAATCAGAGCTTTGCCAAACGCTATCTCCCCCCCGGCGATCCCATTGGACGGCGCTTCGGACTGGTTGATGATCAGGATCCTGCTCACCAACCGGACATTCAGGTGGTTGGAGTAATCGCTGACATGAAATATAGGGACCTGCGTGAAACCCCACCGCCGCAGGCCTACTTTCCTTATTTTCAGGGCGCGTCGTTCCGTTTTATGAATGTGTATCTACGTACGCAGAGCGACCCGCGTCAACTCCAAAACCAGATTCAGGAGCGGATGCGCCAGTTCGACCCGCATGTCCCAATTGTGGGGCTTCAATCCGTGGACGAGCAGATCGACTGGTCGCTGCGAACCGAGCGTCTGGTCGCCAGTCTCTCCGCGGTTTTTGGCGGTCTGGCCCTGCTGCTCGCTGTCATTGGGCTCTACGGCGTTATGGCGTATACCGTAACGTGCCGGACCCGGGAGATGGGTATCCGCATCGCTATGGGTGCAACGCGACTGAAGATTATTGGAATGGTGATGCGTGAGGCCTCGGTCATGGTTCTGGCGGGCCTCTCGGCTGGAGCTGTGCTAGCGCTCGCTTTGGCCAATCTCATTCGCAATCAGCTATTCGGACTGAACCCTCATGATCCTTGGACGCTCATTGGAGCATCGTTCTCGCTCGCCATTGCTGCGGAACTTGCTGGTTTCATTCCTGCTCTGCGGGCCAGTTCCGTGGATCCAACGAATGCTCTTCGGCAGGAATGACTCAGCCTCCGCCGTTGCACGCGAGATTGCGCTGTTTTCGGCAATGGCATTGCGACGCACAATCGTCGCGCCCAAGGGATAGTATCGGATGGCCTACGGCGTGAGCACTTGGCTTCTTTCGTGCGCAGCGCATATCCAGCATGTCCAACGATCATGCAGGGATCGGGGCTCTATGAATCCCTTCGTTTGCGCCATCAAACAATTTCTCGATCGACAAGATGGCGACGCTTGCTGGCATTTAATTTCATCAGCACGTTTGAAACGTGGAACTTCACCGTGCTTCCAGAAATATGCAGAAGGCTCGCCATTTCTTTATTTGAATACCTCTTACGTAACAGGTCCAGAACCTGCTCTCTCGAATTGTCAAAACTTCAACTCCGCCACTGGCATCAATCAAACTAAGAAGACAGGTCGTTCCCAACCCGCGCGACCGAACGTCTACGCAGGCCCAGGCAAAAGTTGACCTTCTCTATGACGCTTTCTCAGGCGCGCTTGACTGTAGTTCAGCGCTTCGCCAGCATGTAACAATCATGTAACGATTAGCTTTTCCTGCGGAGTTTTAGAGGTCTTACAGCACCACCTGCGCCCTCTAAGTTCTTGTAAAGCCGCGAAGTGCGGGAACTTTCACGGCGGTAACACAGGTCTTCAACGGAAGGTTTCATCCCAGACAGGTGTGCCGCAAGTTACCTTTTGGAAAAGTCATGATTTGCCGTTGCGAAGGAGAAAAGAATTCTGATACGCTCGGAGCGTCTTGGGAAGAAACAAGGACAGTCGTGATAAAAGGCACAGCGGCGGAGTGCGAATCGCGTGTCATTGGCCGGATTGAAAGTCAAAGTGTAAGAAAAGTGTAAGAAAGATTCGCCATTTGCGCCGATTGTGCCAATTTCGCGTATCGCAGAATCAATAACTTAAACGGAATCAATGCGGCACTGGAGTTCAAATCCACCCCCCGCAACCAATTCGAATCAATCACTTACATTGAATCGTCAAAATCGCGAGGGAACGGATTTCGTTCCCCTGTTCTATTTCCGCTCGTACAGTCAGTGAATCGTTGCTCTTGATGCTGCTTTCATGCTCTCAGGCAGCAGTCTCCCGGCCACCAGCGTGTTGACCTGTGCGCTAAATTCCTACGACCGGAACGTTGATTCGTTACCGTCCAACTTACCGTCCATTCGTTGTCCAAAGGGTTCCAAACAGCGCTTTTGGTGCCACCCGTGCCTGTTTAAGTATTTGAAATTCCGTGAAACAGGACATTCGACCCCCACTACCCACCCCAAATTTTCCTAACTGATTGAAAAGACTGGCGAGGATCCTCTGGGCTAACGTCCGCTAAGAATGGCTCTATTCGTCTGTGCCAGCCTAGTCGTGCGATTTCGGTTACGCGAAGAGCCAAATTAATGCCTCGCCTAAACTCTCCTCGTGGCTCACGACGCACTTCCAGATGGGAAGACAATTTGCTCAACTCGAACGTAGCTGATCTATACTCCGTCGTTTCGGGACAACCTACGCCTCACCTTACGGAGTGTCGGAAAATGCCTAGAGAAGCAAAGCTTTTCAATTCCAGTTCGGGGTCACCTGTTCGTGGCTTTCTTATGTTCAGCGCTAATGTACCTCCTCGGTGGATCGATAATGCCCGAACGTCGCGGAAACGTGTGGAGTCAGAAATCGACAAGCGATTTTCGCGAGCTTAAACGACTTAAAAAGAACCGACCCGGTGCCAAGGTCGCGATAAAAAATGCCGCGAAAGAATTGCGGGTTACGCTGAGGGTCTGGGAAACTGCTTATGCAAAGAGACTTTTTACCGGGGTGTAAGAATTCTGCTTGAGATTCAGCGAGGGAGAGTTTCTAAACTATAAGGTAGCGCAGAAAGCAATCGGGTATCTAAAGCCCCTCTATAATGTCGCCGTTTGTCGCTACGAGCAGACGAGCATGGAACCGTCTACCTAACGCTTTGGTCGGTACAAGGAGTTCTTGGGTTACTCGGCTCTCCAACCCCAGAAAAACCGTCCCGACACCACTAACATGTTACCGATGTTCCTTGAGGGTTATGGCGACGATTTTGTTGGTTGAGATGCAAGCTCCGTTTTTTTAAACGGCCTTGAATCTTTAATCAATACGTGGTCGAATGCCGAGTCATGAGCAACGGACAAGATTTTAACCCTGAAGAAGTTCCCGGCATCACAAAAGAGCAAAAGTTTAATGAGCGGCAAGAACAGAAGCGCTTAGCGTTCGAAGCCGATCAGGATCAAAAGCGTCAACTGTTTGAAGTAAAACTGGAAGCCCAGAAGGCAAAGCGCGACTGGATGATGGTCATTATTACTTTCGCAGCGGTAAGTGCAGCATACTGGACTGGTTGGGAAGCACGACAGACTAGAATTGAAGCAGCCAGTGCCGCAAAAGAATCTCTAAAGATCCAGCAAGAATCGGTGCAATCTCAACTCAAAGCCTTTGAGGCCCAAATCGATGCTCTTCATTCCGACCTAAGGCCATATTTATCTGTCACCCCAAATAAATTTTCGATCTCCAAGAATAAAAAGGGTATCAATGCTGCAGGCTCTATAAGTCTCAAGGTGGAAGGAAAAACGCCTGCGCTGGAAATACGCAGTGAATTGACGTGTAAGTTTTCAAACAATTTTGCGGGAATGAGCGGCCCTTTGGATTCAGATTACTATTCATTAGACTCGTTCTTATATCCACACCAAATATTTACCCATAAATGTTCCGCCAACATTCTCAGCTACACCGACCGCACCGTGCTATTGGTATACGGCCAAATAAAATATACAGATTACAATCGCCAGCCGCTTGTTACTCCATTCTGTTATTACATCCCCAAGCCCCGACAGAACAGCATCAATTTTATTTCGTGCCCGGAATCTGACGGCACATACAAGTAAGAGATTATTGAATTGTCATGAAGCGGTCGGTCCGCGCAAACCCGCGTAATAATTCCTCACGAATGATTTTCCGCTCATGCCAACGCGGCGGTGAATCATCCATTTTGGTACTAGAATTCCTGCTTTGTTTAACGTGTTCCACCACGCCTAAACATGAACCGAAGAGGGACCTACGAATGGCCCCTCTGGATGATTAAATCGGCTGAAAAACTACGCCGCCTTATCGGCTTCCACGTTCACTCGATCGGCAATGGAAGTCAGCAGCTGGTCAGCGTGGCCTTCTTCCTGAACGGTCTTGTCCAGGAGAGCTGCCTGCTCTGCTTCGCCAAGAATCTCAGCCCACCGTCGAACCGTTCCATACGATGCAATTTCATAATGTTCCACGCGTTGCGCGGCGGCGATCAAGGCAACGTCGCGGACCGTGGGATCTGTTGCATCTTTAATCAGGTCTTGGGCTTCAGTTACCAGGGCCGCCAGGGCTTTGCATTTAATTGCGTCGGCTTCGCCATGTTCTTCCCTAAGGATATCTTGCAGCCTGGTTACATGGACACGGGTTTCCTGCAGGTGAGATTGAAAAGCCTGCTTCAGTTGAACGTCAGTCGCTTTCTCCATCATGGTGGGCAGCGCGTCAATAATTTGTTGCTCTGTGGAAAGCAGCATTCGCAGCTGGTTGTGATAAAGATCTCTCAGGGAATCGAGGTCGGCAGAGAATAGTTTCATGTTCGCTCCTTTTTTGAATTTTTGAAGACTTCGAACTAATCGTCGGTATTGCGCTAGGCAGCGCGTTCCTGCTGCTCAGCCGGGTCAAGTTTTACTTTGATCCAGCCGCGTTCGTGCCTGTCAAAAGCGTGATAGGCATCAATCGCAGAGCTGATGGGTTCCACTTGTGTAAGAAACTGCTCAGGATGAATCACACCGCTTCTTACCAGTTCAATCATTTCCGGCATATAGCGGCGATGGTTGCAGTTTCCGGCTTTCAGAGTCAGGTTCTTTTCCATGATTGTGTCAATGGGAAAATCCTGCAGCGGCGAAGTGTAAACGCCAATCACTGAGACGGTGCCGGCTTTCGCCACTGATTCAATCGCCCACTTTAAAGCCTGGCTGGGAGCGCCTCCGGGTTGGAAGTCTTTCCCTTTCGGCGTTCCCTCTTCCGCCACCTTCTTGAGTTCCTGCTCAAATTGTTTTTGCGCTTTCTTGTCGGCTGCCGGTCCTTGGGTGGCGGTCGCCGCATCTATTCCAACAGCATCAATGACCCGGTCGGGGCCAGAACCGTTTGTCGCTTCCTTCAGCGCTTGAATGGGATCTTCCTTCTGAAAGCTAATGACTTCAGCCCCATGCGCGCGCGCCATCTCCAGGCGCGATTCCACACTGTCGATGGCGAAGACGCGGCCGGCGCCCAGATGCTGTGCACACGTAATGGCGAATAGGCCAACCGGGCCACAGCCGAAAATCGCTACGATGTTGGAAGGCTTTATTTCCGCCATTACGGCGGCCATGTAAGAGGTTGGAAGAATGTCAGACATCAGAATGGCCTGATCGTCGGAAATTTCTTCCGGAAGTTTTACCAGCACTGCTCCAGCGAAAGGGATACGCGCATACTCGGCCTGCAGTCCATCCAGGCCTCCGGCTTCTTCCGGGCCGCCAAAGTAGACCGTTCCAGCATCCGGTCCACCGGGATTGGCGAGGTTGCACTGCGAATGGTAGCCCGCCCGGCAATAAACGCAGCTGCCGCAGCCAACTGTGGACGGCACAACTACGCGATCGCCTTTACGCAAGTTGCGGACTGACTTGCCCACTTCTTCCACAATGCCAACAGCTTCATGCCCTAAGATTCGGCCCTCTTTCATGCCTGCGGCGGTTCCTCGAATGAAATGCAGATCAGTTCCGCAGATTGCGCTGGATGTAATGCGAATGATCGCATCAGACAGTTTCTGCAACTTCGGTTCGGGAACGGTCTGCAGAGAAACTTTGCCAACTCCGCCAAAAACAACAGCTTTCATAAATTCTTCCTCCGGCGCGTCTCGGTACGCTTCATCGTGTGTGGCAGGGTAATGTTCTTGCTTCAGTGGAAGCTGAGAGAACTCTGCTTCGCACGGCATCAATAGTATGTGGATATAAAAACCCCTGCGCCTTCTGGTACGCGGAAGTGGATGCAGGGATTTACGCGCTTATCAGTTGTGAGAATGCCGAAAAAACTATTGGGTTGCCGCGTCATCCGATTCTTCCAGTTTTGCTGCTCAATCGGCAGCGCTGGTGAGAGTTGCAGAGCGGCTATAAGCCGGGTGCCACCTGCGCTGGCTGATTAACATCACATTTACTATTCACGAAACCGGAGACAGATTTGACCAAAAAGAAAAACAACGGAAGCGTAAATCCAGCTCGGCTCGCTTCTTTTGACAAAGAAAAGAAGGTGCAGGTAGTCATTGAAACGCCCAAAGGCAGCCGCAACAAGTATGCCTGGGACCCCGATCAACAAATTTTCGCGTTAAAGAAGGTCTTGCCAGAGGGGATGGCCTTCCCGTACGACTTTGGTTTCATTCCTTCAACCAAAGGGGAAGATGGAGATCCCATCGACATTTTGGTGCTCATGGACCAGCCAGTGTTTACCGGATGTCTGGTAAAGACGCGGCTGATCGGAGTTATTGAAGGGCAGCAGACGGAAAAGGGCAAATCACACCGCAATGATCGCCTGCTGGCTGTGGCCGAATCCAGCCACACGCATTCCGACATCAACTCCATCAATGATCTCAATAAGGAACTTTTAAAGGAACTGGAACGTTTTCTGGTGAACTATCACTCCAATGATGGAACGGAATTCAAAGTGCTGGCGCGTCGAGGTCCGAATGCCGCCACCGCATGCCTGAAAAATGCGAGAGCTTAGGCGCAATCACGTTACTCTTTTCTCTCAGTATTTTGATGGTGTCACAAAGTTTTAGCGCCAAACCCTTCGCATCGAACCACATCAAACTTTAGAACACACAAATTTTCAATTTGGAGCAATTATCGTGGCCAATCAGGAAAACAGGCAGAACAGGAAATTTGCGGTAGTCACTGGAGCATCCAGTGGCATTGGACTGGAGCTGGCGCGCGTCTTTGCCGAAAATGGCTTTGACCTGCTGGTGACGTCCGGCAGTAACAAGATTGAGCGCGCCGCAGAGGGGCTTCGTGATTCCGGAGTTGAAGTAACAGAGGTGGAGGCTGACCTGGCAACATACGATGGTGTAGAGAAGCTCTGGGCGGCAATTCAGGCCACGGGACGGCCAGTTGATGCAATTGCTATCAATGCCGGTGTAGGCGTGGGCGGAGACTTTGCCCGCGAGACCAGCCTTGATGATGAATTGAATCTGATCCAGCTGAATGTGACGTCTACAGTCCACCTGGCCAAGCGCGTGCTGAAAAACATGGTCGCCCGTGGCTCAGGAAAAGTTCTGATCACTTCTTCCATCGCCGGGACAATGCCCACGCCGCTGGAAGCGGTCTATGGCGCGTCAAAGGCCTTTGGACTTTCTTTTGCGCAATCGCTTCGTAACGAATTGAAAGACACTGGCGTCACGGTGACTGCATTGCAGCCCGGGCCGACGAACACAAACTTCTTCCATCGCGCAGGCCTGGACAACACCGAGGTGGGATCAGAAGGAAAATACACAAATGATCCGCGAGAAGTTGCGCAACAGGGATATGAAGCCCTAATGGACGGCAAAGACCATATCTTCTCTTCGTCGATGAAGACAAAGATTCAAGGCGAGTTGGGCAAGTTTGTGCCTGAATCAGTGAAAGCAGAGCAGCACAGGAAAATGGCAGAGCCGAAGACAGGCACCAAATAGCCACAGATAAATTTCGGCGCTTCAGCTGAAAAGCAGAGCGCCGAAACTCTTTTCTTCCAAACTACGTTACGCTGCCCTCGGTTCTGGACTCTTTTCGCTCAGAGACCCGCTAGTTGTCTTGGACAGGTCCGCGCCTTTCCGCTCCCCTCCGAACCACGTGATGATCGCAACCAGGCTGGCGATGATTACCACCGTCCATGTAAGCACCGGAGCAAAACTGCCGCCGTAACGTTCTTCGGCAAGCTTGGCCTGAATGACTGAGTTGCGCGACGAGAGCAAATTTCCCAATTGATAAGCGAGTCCCGGAAATGTTCCACGCACCGCGGGCGGTGAAAGCTCATTCAAGTGTGCAGGAACGACTCCCCATGCGCCCTGCACCATAAATTGCATCAGGAATCCGCCCAGCGCAAGCAGCGCAACACTATTTGCGTAAGCCCACAACGGAATACAAGGAATCGCACACAGGGAGGCGATCACAATCGCCTTGCGACGGCCAATCTTTTCTGACCATGAGCCAAAAATCACTCCGCCCAGCAGCGCGCCGATGTTGTAAATGATTGCAATGAATCCTACGGTCTTGGGGCTGAAGCCATGGTTCTTCTGCAGGAATGTGGGATAAAGGTCCTGCGTGCCGTGGCTGAAGGAGTTAAAAGCAAACATCAGCACAATGAGAAATAGAAAGCTGCCGCCAAACATTAGCACATCGCGTTTAAGGTCTCGCTTTTCTCGAGCCCGGGTCTGGCCTTGCAGAAATGCGGGTGATTCATCGACTTTGGTTCGTATATAGATGACAAGGAAGGCAGGCAGCGCGCCGATTACGAACATCCCTCGCCAGCCGACATAGGAAAACAGTGTTCCGTAAACCAGCGCCGCTAGCAGATAGCCGACTACATAGCCTTCCTGCAAAAGTCCGGAGAAGAAGCCGCGGCCTTCTTTAGGTAATGTTTCAAATGCCAGAGCGGCGCCCACGCCCCACTCGCCGCCCATCGCTATGCCAAATAAGGCGCGCATGATCAAAAATGTATGCAGTGACGGCGCGAAAGCGGAGCCAAGCTCGAAAACGGAATAGCAATGATATCGATCATCAGAGTGGGACGCCGGCCGAAACGGTCGGCCATCATGCCGAAGAGAAATGCTCCCACCGGGCGCATGGCCAGCGTAATAAAGATGGCTTCCGCAACGGCAGAAACTTTGGTATGGAAGTCAGCGCCGATGGCACTTACGCAGAAGACCAGGATGAAGAAGTCGAACGCGTCAAGAGACCAGCCAAGAAAGCAGGCAATAAAGGTGTTTCGCTGGACCGAGGTAAGACTCTGCAAGCGGCGAACGAAGCTCATGCGGTTCCCCCGTGAGACCTAGCGGCCCGGATAGGTGCCACCAAGCCTGGTTGAGCTAGGCAAATCCAGTTCCATTCATGTGATGTCTAAATGAGCAAAGGCGATGCAATAGCCATCTTTCTTTGGCGCGAGAAACCCTGTAACGGCAGGACTGCTTTTTGCACTATCCAGGCAAGGCGTGGACGTTGTGCTGTTGGCATGAAATGTCGCATGGCCGGCCCGGGAAGGCCGCGATGGAAGTTTCAGGCATGCTGTTTGAAATCCCAGTGTTTACCTGCAAGTAACGGTGTATACTTCTGCCAACTGCCCGACTGTGTCCCTGATTAAGAAGTAGGCCCATGAAACCAGAGGATCCTAAAAGGATATCTGACGCACCAACGATTGGTGTCAGCAGGTCGCCTATGGCGGCCGCCGCGACGCGCGCCATGAGCGCCACCGCCAATATTCTTGAAGCAGGACAGGTGCTGGGCGGCCGGTTTGAGATCCAGGAAATGCTCGGCCTTGGCGGCATGGGCGCTGTTTACAAAGCTTATGATCGCGATATTGATCGAGTCATTGCGCTCAAGTGCATCCGTCCTGAACTGGCAAAGGACCCGGAAATTACGCAGCGCTTCACCCAGGAATTGCTGCTTGCGCGCCAGATTGCCCATAAAAACGTAATCCGCATCTTTGATGTCCGCGACTCCGGCGGCCTGAAGTTCATCACCATGGAGTACGTTGAGGGGCGCGACCTCGGCAGCCTGGTAGAGGCCAAAGGCAAGCTCCCAATTGCTGACTCCGTTGCTATCACAATGCAAATCTGCAGCGGCCTTGCCTGCGCACATGCAGAAGGCGTGGTCCATCGTGACCTGAAGCCCAGCAACATCATGGTGGAACCAAATGGCCGTGTTGTGGTGATGGATTTCGGCCTGGCACGGGCCGACCACATCGGGCAGATGACGCAGACCGGCGCCGTGATGGGCACATATCAATATATGTCGCCGGAACAGGCCAAGGGCACAAAGGCAGATGCGCGCTCTGATATTTTTACCATCGGCATCATTCTTTATGAGCTGCTCACCGGTAAAACGCCATATTCAGCAGAGAGCGCGCTGGCCAGTCTGCTCAAGCGCACGCAGGAAGCAGCCGTAGCGCCATCGCAGATTGATCCTGCAATTCCCCTTCCTCTAAGCGCTATAGTCGCCAAATGCCTGGAGCGCGATGTTGCCAAGCGTTACCAGACTGTCGACGATCTGCTGAATGACCTGAAAGCTTTTCAGGGCGGCAGCAGTATCACGGCGGCTTCGCCAAAGACATCGCAGAAAATGCTCTGGCTGGTGGCCAGCTTTGTACTCGCTGGGCTGATTACGGTTGCGGCGATCGTGAAGTGGTCAAGTTCCAGCACGGGCAGTTCCGCAACCGCTGTTCACCCGACGGTAAAAGTATTGCTGGCTGACTTCCAGAACAACACGTCCGATTCGGTATTCGACGGCACGCTGGAATCGAGTTTTGCCCTGGCCATGGAAGGCGCGCCGTTTATAAGCGCATATAACCGAACGCAGGCGCGCAAAACGCTCAACACCATTGATCCCGCGGCAAACCTCCTGAATGAAGCGGGCGCAAGTCTGGTAGCGGTGCGTGAAGGCGTAAACGTTGTGATCAGCGGTGCGGTAGAGAAGCTGGGTAATGGCTACAAGATTTCCTGTAAGGCCATTGATCCGGTTAGTTCAAAAACGCTGGGCCTGGCTGAGACTGAAACCAATGCAAAATCGGGCGTGTTGCAGGCGGTGGCGCAACTGGCTGACAAGATGCGCCGCGTGCTGGGCGACACAACACCAGATTCATCACGCCTTCAGCAGCAGGAAACCGTAACCTCAAGCTCTCTTGAGGCGGTCCATGAATACGCTGTTGCGCAGGACTTCCAGTTCTCCGGCAAATGGGAAGAAGCGCTGCCGCATTACTCGAAGGCTATCGAGCTGGATCCGAACATGGGCCGCGCCTATGCAGGCATGGCCGCGATGAGCGCGAACATGGGCCGCAAGGCCGACGCAGAAAAATATTATCAAACCGCCATGGCGCATATTGATCGCATGAGTGACCGCGAAAAATATCGGACGCGCGGCGGCTATTACCTGATGACCCGGCAGCCGGAGAAAGCAATTCAGGAATTTAATGCCCTTGTGGAACAATATCCAGCGGATGCCGCAGGCCCCACAAACCTTGCGCTTTCTTATTTCTTTACGCGCGACATGCAGAAGGCCATGGAACAAGGCAGACGCTCCGTGGACGTCTCTCCCAAGGCAGTTCTGCAACGCACTAATCTGGCTCTCTACTCCATTTATGCCGGCGATTATGCGTCAGGGGCGAAGGCGGCGCAGGAAGTATTGAGCGCGAATCCAAATTCCGCCGATGCGCTGGGCGCACTGGCGATCGCACAGACAGGGCTGGGAAATTTCAGCAGCGCAACTGCAACGTATAAGAAGCTTGAAGCACTGGGTACGCGTGGCGCCTCCATGGCAAACATTGGTCTCGCCGACCTAGCCGAGTTGCAGGGACACAGCGCCGAGGCAGTGACGTTGCTGGAAAAAGGTATCGCAGCCGACATTGCAGCAAAAGAATCCGGCAGCGCAGCAGTAAAGACAGTTGCCTTGGGACAGGCTTATCTTTCGCAGGGAGACAAAAGGAAAGCGCTCAGCGCCGCGGAGAGCGCCATGAAGCTGGATTCTCAACCCAGCGTGCTTATGGCGGCGGGTGACATCTACGTGAATGCCGGTGATGTAGTGCACGCGACAAAGCTGGTAACACAACTCTCCGCTCGGATTGAGCCTGAGCCACAGCTTTATGCGGCATTGCTGCAAGGAGCCATTTCTTTGAGCCGGGGCCAGCGCATGGAAGCCATCCAATCATTTGAGAAGGCGCAGAAAATTTCCAACAGCTGGCTGGGGCATTTCTATCTTGGCAAGGCATACCTGCAGAACGGATCTTTTACTGAAGCTGATTCTGAGTTTGAGCTGTGCCTGAAACGCCGCGGTGAAGCCAGCGCGGTATTTCTAGACGACTCGCCCACGCTCCGGCTGATCCCGCCGATCTATTATTTCCTGGCGCGGGCGCAGGAGGGACTCAAAAGTCCGGCAGCGGCGGAATCGTACCGTACGTTCTTGAAGATGCAGCCGGAAGGCAGCGGCGAATTGATCACTGATGCGCGCCACCGCCTCGAAGGCCGCTAAATCCAAGTTTTCCTCCGGTGTGCGATTGCTTCACTAGCGAACACTGAACGGATTGGAAAGCGCCGTTCCTGCTCCCGCCAGATTGGTTGTTGCCTTCAACACGTAACCGGTACCGGTCTTATTGAGATAATTGCTGGCGAAGATCGCGATACCGTTATTTCCGGTGGTCGCAACGGTGGTTCCAGTCAGCACCGCTCCGCCCGGATTTACGGCAATACTCAGCGTAACCGTAACGCCATAAACTCCTTTTCCTTGTGCATCGACGACCAGCACTTTAACAGAGGGAGTGATCTGCTTAGTGGGCGATGAATCGCTTGGCTGCACATAGAAGCTCACTGTATAGACCGATGCAACCGTAATGCTAAACGATCTGATTGCGAGTTGCTGCGGGGTGCCTGTGTCGACTACCTGAACCGTAAACGAGAATGTGCCGATGGCAGTTGGAGTTCCGCTCAACACTCCCGCGGCGCTTAATGTCAGTCCAGTAGGTAGCGGTCCGGAGCCTGCAGCCAATGACCACTTGAGCGGCGCGATTCCGCCTGTGGCAGCAAACGTCGCGTTATATGCAACACCGTATTTCGCTCCCGGCAAGCTGGCAGTAGTGATGAGCAGCGGCGCGGCAACACGCAATGTAAGAATTCGCAGAGCGGATTGCGACGGCGAACCTGAATCAGTCGCCTGCACCGTGAAAGTTGAACCAGGAATATTCACTGTGGTAGGCGCTCCGCTGATCACTCCGGCCTCTGAAAGCGTGAGTCCCGGCGGTAATGCGCCGGAAATTACTTTCCAGGAAACATTGCCGGTTCCACCCAAGTTTGTGAGCGTCTGCAGATACGGGGATCCAGTGAGTCCGTCCGGAAGCGTGAGCGTACCAACGGAAAGCGGCGTAACCACATGAAGAGACAGCACGATGCTGGCGGTCTGGCTCGGCAAAGCCGAATCCTGCACTTGAGTGGTAAAAGTGTTTGCGGAACCTACCGCTGAGGCGGTGATGAGCGATGGCGCCGTGGGTGTCCCACTGATCAGCCCTGCGGGACTAAGTTGCAATCCTGGGGGCAGTGCTCCAGCAATCACTGACCACGAAACAGGCGCAGTGCCTCCGCCAGTTTGCAGCGTAGCGGAATAAGGCACACCGACGATTGCATCTGGCAACGTGGACGCGGTAGCAATAACGAGTGGCGCGGCGATGCGGATGCTGAGAGGCTGCGTCTTTGTCTGCTGCGGTGTTCCGGTATCCTGCACCTGAACGGTGAAACTTGTGCCGGCAGTGATTGCAGTGGGAGTACCACTGATCACGCCGGAAGTGCTGAGGGAGAGCCCAGCGGGCAGTGATCCGCTGCTGAGCGTCCATGTGTAATTTGCATTCCCACCCGTTGCAGCCAGAGTCTGCGAGTACAGAGAACCGACCACGCCATCCGCAAGGGACGTAGTTGTAATAACGAGCGGTTGAACGATGGTGATGCTAAAATTGCGGAAAGCGACGCTCGGAGTCGGCGCAGAGGTATCCGTAAGCGATACAGAGAAGTTGAAGAGACCCGAGGCTGTCGGCGTGCCAGAAATAATTCCGGTAAGACTGTCCAGTGTAAGTCCGGGCGGCAGCCCTCCGCCAGTCACTGCCCAGATCACAGGCGCATTGCCGCCAAAAGAATTCAGCGTGCTGGTGTAAGTCAGCCCGGAAATTCCTGCAGGCAGCGGGCCATTGGAAGTAGTAATGGCGAGCGTGGCGGGCGGTGCACCGCCTCCTGTATTCACGGCGTGAGAAACCACCACGGGCGTGATGTTATTCAGAATATCCTGAAGCGCGGCTGCGCTACCCACGTTAGAACGCAGAGTGATGATGCCGGTTTCCCCCGGACGCAGATTCAGAGTCGCGTTCTTGGTGCTGGAGTTGGGAAGTTCCGGATCGCCCAACTGGTTTGCGCTCTCAATCACCGGATCCGGAACGCTTACCAGAACAATGTTCTGCACCTGCGGCGTGAGCTGGCAATTTTGCGAACTCGGTGTTGCGTACAATTTGCTTAGGATCAATTGCAGGCTAGTCCCGGCGGGCTGCGTGCCAAAAAGCTTTATCGCGTACGATCCCACAGTATTGCCGTTATTGACGACGGTGTAACTGGCGTCAGTCACGGTCTGGTTGGCAATGGCCGGATTCGCTATTGCTGGATTTGCAATGGCGGGATTGGCGATTGCGGGATTCGCAATAGCCGGATTCAATGCCGCAACAATAGCCGGATTCGCAATAGCTGGATTGGCAATTGCCGGGTTTGCGATAGCGGGGTTGGCAATCGCGGGATTCGCAATCGCCGGATTGGCGATGGCGGGGTTCGCAATCGCTGGGTTATAAACTTCTGCATTGGCAATGGCCGGATTCGCAATTGCCGGATTGTCCGGATCGATGATCGCCGGCGCCGTAGGATCTGGATTCAAAGTGGTGCTGGCCTGCAAGCCATTGCTCACCAACGTTCCGCCGGGCGCGGTGATTTCCTGAACCGTTACAGTAACTGAGGCTGTCGGATTCGTGGATTGCACGAAGATAGGACGCGAAATGCCCGCGCCTGCGGAAACCGTGACATCCTCAAACGTAACGACCGGGCCAAACTGTTGCAGTGAAGCTGATCCGCTCGGATCAGGCGTTCCATTGGCCAGCAGCGGCTGGTTCGCAATCGTAATGCGGAAACTTTTTTCCAGCGCTGTGGTGTTCTGTACCGTAACAGCAAACATGCGCAGCAGCAGCGTTGTGGTGTTAGCAATAAAGCCCAGGGTCTTCGAGTTTCCAGGAGCAGCCACAAAAATTCCCGGAGCAATGCGCGAGGTGTAAATATTCTGGTTGCGCATTCCGCTGCGGCTATCGTCGGCGCAGGCAGGGACAGTCTGCGTGGGATCAAACACGCTGGGATGCGGCGTGGCCAGATTCGACGCGGAGAATGGAGGCGTGTAATTTGTCCAGTTTCCATCCAGCGGCGGCCGGACGTCGCGATTGTCCGTCCACACGGCGTGGAAAACAGGATTACTGCTGGATAAAGTGTTGAAGCTCCATTTCCCATTGTTTATGACGAAGCTGGGCGCGCCGGCAACATCAATATAGTCGCCGATGAAAGGCTGCGTGCCTGAAACAAACAGCGGCAGGTTGGGCGTGTTGACCTGAAGCTGCTCGGCGACACTGGTGGAGTCAAACGGGTTGACGCCGAATTGATAACGGGAAATTCGGAATGAATTAAAGCTGGGAACCACGAGGCTGCCGGCGGCCGCAGGGCTAGTCTGCGCACCTTGCAGATCAATTGTATGGCGACGGATGGTGAGCGTGGAACCAACACCGTTGGCGCCATCAGTCATAAAAGAATTGAAGACCGCAGCGGGATTGTAGTTAGGATCGCTGGAGTCGAGTTCGCCCAGCAACTTGCGTGTTTCCGTATAGCCGGTGAGATCAGGAGTAAGGGTAAAGATGCCCAGAGTATGGTCCTGGCGAAGGTCGTAATACACCAGCATGAGCTTGCCCGCGTTAAAAGTGAGCGTGGGCATGATCTGGTGGCCGCGTGAAGGATTTGCCAGATTGGTAAATAGGTTGCCGTGGTCATCGGCGACTAAACCAAGATCAACCGGCGTGCCGGAAATTGGCCAGATTGCACCGTTGGCGGAAACCGACATCATGATGCGAGCATCGCCATTCGTCTGGCGCTGCGACCACGAAACATAAACACGTCCGCTGTCGTCCACAGCCAGCGTGGGATATGTATTGGTGCGGAATGAACCGCCGCCAATGCTAAGGCCCTGATCAATGGGGCAGCCGGCGCCCGTGGGCGTGGCAAGACAGGAAGAAGGAAAAGTCACGACATCAACGGGACTGCCGAATGTCGCGCCCCCATTGGTGGATTTAGCAATGGAGATCCCGCCGCGATGCAAAGAGTCGGCAAACCGTCTCCAGGCAACATAAACAGTGGCTGTGGGGTTGCCGGCGCTACTGGGGTCCACCACAGCAACGGAGCCTTGGTTAATAGAGCCACCAGCGATTCTTATCGGCAGAGTGAAGGTTTTTCCGCAGTCGGCGGAGCGGGCAAAAAGAATCTGCGTGTTGTTTGGATTGCCCGCATCATCATCGCGACCGCTGCCGCTTCCGCTGTGTTCCCCACTATCACTCTGCTGCGTAACGCCGCCAAAGGCGGTATAGCTTACAAAGACCGTTCCAGCCGGGACTACTTCACTGCCGGCAGAACCGTCTGGATTAGTGAAATTGATAGTGCAGGTTGCCGTGCCGCGCGGCACGTCTACCGCCAGCCAGGGCTTATCCAAAAACTGGGTTGCGCTACCGAGAGAAACAATGGTCTCTCCCAAATAGCGGATTGAATCCGCGGGAGTCACATTGGTGATGCCTCCCAGAGTGCGAGTAGCGTCGCCGTTTTCGCGATTGTCATTGTCAATGAAGCGGGCCACAAATACCGCTCCCAGCGCATTTGTGCCACGATTGAAAGCGATGCCGCTGTAATAAAAAAGACCGTTGGTTCCTGCTCGTATGGCAGGATCGGCGCCGGCCTGAAAGCCGCGCAACGGAGAAGCCAGACCGTCAGAAGAAGAGTCGAGGGGATATCCAGGAAGCAGAGTGCTTTGCCACGTCTGGCCACCGTCAAATGATTTGAAGATGCCAAGCCAGGCGTCGCCACGCTCATCAATTCCAAGAAGTCCCGGCAGATCTACCGTGCGATAGTCATTGGCCCCGGCGAGCAAGTGCAGCGGGTTCCGCGTGGACACTGCGGACGAGGGCTCATTTTGCCGCTGAAGAAACGGGTCGCCGGTAGTCCAGTCCGTACCGGAAACCATGTTCACGTTGGCGCCGGCGGAAGGGCTTTGAGCAGAAGCAAAAAGGATAAAAAAGTACAACATGACCGCCACAAGCGGCCGTAAAGCCTTGCAGGGATTCATACAACAACCTTCTTTTTAAGAAATGTGCAACTTAGCCCGTGAAGGCTTCTAGCCTGGGATACCCGTCGGAGGGGGTGCGAGCGCGTCTCCGCTTTTACCTGGATCGTGATTGCGTATGAGTATGGAGGTGTGAGACTTACGTGTCAAGAGAGATGTTAGCTTTTGTCATAGAAAATTGCGGAGTATGCAAAATCTTGCCTAGATAAATCGATCACGGGGTCGGTGGTCAATTGGCCGAAATCGATTCATACAACAAGGGGAGAGGACATCGCCTCTCTCCTTAGTTTGCGGTCTTAGAACCTACCCAAAACTAGTCGAGCAGAACGTGGCGTTCGGGCCGCCCACAAACTCGAATTTTAACCGGATGTTCACCCATTTAGCCGATGTCTCCTATTTTAATGCTGCTGCAGAAGTTTTTCGTTATACGTCGCAGATCTAAAGAGGCTTCATAAAAGGAGAGAGCACTATGCGTCGGTTCGGCATTCGCTTTGCACTTCCATTCTTGGTTTTTGCCGCCGCCTTGCTGGCTGGAACTACAGCCAGGGCCGAAGGCGATCCACACAAGGCCAAACACGTTATCGTCATCATGCAGGAAAATCATTCCTTCGATAACTATTTTGGCGCGCTGGCATATGCGCCGGGTAGCCCATATCACAACCCCAGACGTGAAGACGGCGACGATCACAATGGCGGCTGCCGCAAAGATGACCATTCCTGCGTGGACGGCCTGAGCTGCCGCGTGGATGCAGCGGGCAATTTTACCTGCCGCAACGCCAACAAGGACGATGACGGCAGCACGGTGTTTGCTTTCCATGATTCGCGCCGTTGCGTGGCTCCGGACCTGGACCACGGCTGGGCCAATACGCATCGTGAAGCCAATTTCAACCATCCCAATGACACACTTTTCCAGTCTCTGATGGATGGCTTTGTGCTGATCAATGACAAGACTGAGCAACTGGATAAAGGTGTAGAAAACGCTACTGATGACCAGACCATGGCTTTCTACAACCAGAATGAAATTCCCTTCTACTATGATCTGGCGCAGAAATTTTCAGTGAATGATCGCTACTTCGCTCCGGTGCTGGGCCCCACGTTTCCCAACCGTTCCTATCTGATGGCGGCAACATCTTTTGGCCATCTCACCACGAGTGATAACTTTCCACCTCCGGGGAGCGGCGGCTATAAGCCCATCACCGGCACCATCTTTGACCTGATGGAAAAGAACGCCGTGACCTGGGCAGATTATTTCCAGGATGTTCCACAGGGCGGCAGCTTCCGCCCGTTCCCTGCGCCAATCGATCCGCACTTTCTACCGCTACCAGTCTTCTTAGGACAGATTGCTGGCTCACCAGCGTTGCCGCCGTTGCCGCAAGTTTCATTCGTCGACCCGAACCTGGGTGTTCTGGGCATCACGAAAGAAAACGACGAGCATCCGCCGACCGACATTCAACGCGGACAAGCTTTGTGTCGCAGGTTGTGAATGCCGTTCGCAACAGCAAATTCTGGAACGACACCATTATTCTTTTCACCTACGACGAGCACGGCGGATTTTATGACCACGTACAGCCGCCTCGCGCGCGGCAGGGCCACGCGCCGAATCCTGATGGCATCAGCCCGGGACAGTGCGCCGATCTTTCCAATCCTCCCACAAGCCTGCAACCGGGAAAGGGCGCGGAATGCTCATCGAATTTGCTGAGCGCCACGGATACAACGACCAAAGACGCGGCTGATTTATGCCCACAATTCGCTCTTGATCCCACCGGACCATTCCCGGCCGCATGCGCCAATTTTGATCAGTACGGCATCCGCGTGCCTTTTGTGGCGATCTCGCCGTTTTCCAAACCCAGTTACGTTTCTCACACGGTGGGTGATCACACTTCGATTCTGGCGCTGATAGAAACCATTTTTATGACGCCAGCCGGCGCCAAGCATGACGATCAAGGCGATGATGAGGATGCACCAGCACACCCTCATCTCACCAAACGCGATCAGAATGCCAACACATTGGAAGATATGTTTAACTTCACCACCTCGACATCACTGAACACAAAGGTTGGCGTGGCGTTGCCGCCGGCACAGGATTGTACGCCGGTGCGGCAAGTTTCCCCCCTCCCTGGGAATGGGTCCGGCTTAATGCCGGGCCCAATTTTAGTTTGGAAAGTGTCAGCAACATCCTTTGGTATGGCAAACCATAATCGCGATATCATCTACCACATGAAATCCACGCTGCCTCGTCGCGTTATTGCGGAATTTGTGGGAACGGCTTTCCTGGTTGCAGCAGTAATCGGTTCCGGAGTGATGGCAGAGCGCCTTTCCGCGGGAAACGTTGCGATCGCGCTGCTGGCAAATTCCATCGCAACTGGCGCCGCATTAGTGGCGATTATCCTCGCTTTTGGCGGAATTTCAGGCGCTCATTTCAACCCTGCTGTGAGTATTAGCGACATGCTCGCGGGCGGTCTCTCGCGGGGTGAAGCCGCATTTTATGTCGCAGCACAATTTTTCGGAGGACTGATTGGGACCGCCGTCGCGCATCTCATGTTTTCCGAGCCGGTTTATTCGCTTTCGCAACACCCACGGCATGGCGTCGGCCAACTATTCAGTGAGTTTGTGGCAGCTTTTGGATTGATGGCTGTGATTTGGGGATGTTCAAGGTCTCGCGCGAACATGGTTCCTTTTGCGGTTGCGGCGTACATCACTGCCGCTTACTGGTTCACTGCGTCCACTTCCTTTGCCAATCCAGCAGTAACGCTTGCGCGCGCGTTCTCTAATACATTTGCGGGAATTCGCTTTCAGGATGTGCCCGGTTTTGTGGCAGCTCAGTTTGGCGGGGCACTTGCGGCCACGGCGCTATTCCGCTGGCTCCTGCCGAACCTAGCTGGTCAGGCGGAGAACCTTCTAATGCCTCATCCGACTGAAACGACAGAGATCAACACCAAGATGAGAACGTACGTATTCGCGTGCGTGCATAACGCCGGCCGTTCACAGATGGCGGCTGCATTTTTTAATCTGTATGCGCAGCCAGGATGCCAGGCAATTTCAGCCGGAACCGAACCTGCCGGACAAGTGCATCCTGAAGTAGTCGCCGTTATGAAAGAGATTGGCATTGATCTCTCAACGGCGAAGCCGCAACGATTGACGGAAGAAGTAGCCAGCAACGCGCATGTACTTGTAACCATGGGTTGCGGCGAGGCTTGCCCCTTTGTTCCGGGACTGCGTGTGATTGACTGGTCTCTGCCCGACCCGAAAGGAAAGGCGCTGGATGCTGTCCGCAAGATCCGCGATGAAATACACGAACGGGTGAAGAATCTTCTGAAAGACGATTGTGCCGGCTGTTGTTCTGACCTGATCAAATCGGCTCCGCAAGTTACGAGTTCGTAAGGGGATGCAGCTTGTGCTCTGCACAACGTTCAGCGCGTCTATTTCTGATTGAGAATTCAAAAATAAACATATCTTTCATACACCCTTAACAGTTGCTGCCTAGACTGGAGTTGCAAGGAGGCAGCAATGCGATTCCCCACTTTGTACGCGTACATGAAGCAACTCGCGGCTAAACTCGACGAAAAACTTGCCATTCGCATCCTATGCTTGTTTGTCAGGTAAACGTTGGCCTCAGCAATTTCCGCTTGTACGCCAAACATTAACTTTCCCTTCACATTCCTTTAAACGACGCGGGCTAGATTGGCCCGTGTTTCTCATTGTTTGTCGATCAGCGAGCAATTCACGTCCCCAATTCCAACCAGGAAAATTCCACCAGAGAGGAAATTAAAGAATGAGTTTGATTGAGTGTCAGTTGCAGCCGCGAAAGAGATTCCGTGGAACAGCCAAGCGGTTTTCATTTACGTTTCTAGTATTCGTTCTCGCGGCAACCGCGATCGCGCAGGGAGCTCAACGCTCCAATGGCGATGGTCCAGAGAACGATCAGGATGAAGGCAAGTATGCAATCGGCCTCTGGGGCGACCTGCCTTACTCAGATGTGCAGGCTCTTACCGGAATTCCCAACCTAATCGCGGACATGAATCAACAGGAACTCGCATTCACAGTCCACGATGGCGATCTGAAAGCCGGCAACGGCACACCGGGTTCGGTCACGCCCGACAACTTGCGTAGACGCTTTGTATACCCAGGCCCTGGGATTCTTTAATTCCTTGAAAGCTCCGGCGGTCTTTACAACCGGGGATAATGACTGGACTGATTGTGACCGGGTTTCCAATGGCGGATTTTCATCGCTTGAGCGCCTCGATCATGAGCGNGCTTTGTTCTTCAGCACCCCATTTTCACTGGGCCAGCATCATATGCGCATGGAAGTGCAGTCCACTCCGCTTTGCCTTGGCGTGAGCGGGCCGGTACCGTGCGTTGAAAATCGCCGCTGGACAAGAGGCGGTGTGACCTACGCGACGCTAAACATACAAGGATCCTGTAACAACCTATGCGACACAAATCCCGATCCGGCTGAGTTTGCCGCGCGCAACGCGGCGACCATTGCCTGGATGCAGGAAACTTTTGACGTGGCAAAAGCCCGTGGATCAGTGGCCGTAATGCTCATCTCGCAAGCCGATACGGGATGGGACCTTTCGACTGGAGAGGGAGCGCCGTTGCGCAACCCCAAGACACTAGTAGAAACTGACGGTCTTCCTGATGGTTTTCATGATTTTCTGGTCGCACTGCGCGATCAGGTGGTTGCTTTCCGCAAACCGGTTGCGTACGTGCATGGCGACTCTCACTATTTCCGTGTGGACAAGCCGTTTCTTGATCCGCTGGGACGCCGGTTAGAAAACTTTACCCGCGTGGAAACATATGGCGACAACCAAGCCAATGGCACGAATGACGTGAACTGGCTGAGAGTAAATGTGGATTCGAGAACCCGCGAAGTCTTTAGCTACCAGCCGCAGGTTGTACCGGGGAATCGGGTAGCTGTACCGGCTCCATAAATATCGATTCAAAACAATTTGCAGACCAAAGGGCGGTTCCAGGAATGGGACCGCTTTCTTGTGTGGAATGCCTAAATCGGTTCTGGGCTTGCTGTATCCCGAGTCACCATCTCTATCCTCGTGAATATGCCATCCTGAGCCGAGCATGACGCTCTGCTCCTTTACTGTGCTAGGGATGCGAGGCGAAGGATCTGCTCCGCTGATCTTCAGGGCAGCCGATCATCGAAACAATCCTAGATAGCCCTGCGGTGCAGCGGAGCCGATCCTTCGCTTCCCACCCAACACGCAAAACCACGCGCGTTGGGGACCTCGACTCACGGAAACCGTGTCGAAACACTTTGCGGTTGGCGTGGCTCGCCTCAGGATGGCGCGTCGCGGGGTGAGATGGATCGCTAAGCGCGATGTACGTTAGAGGATACATCAATTCAGCAAACACTCTAAATGATCTTTCCCGAAGTGCCGCTCCCGCCCGTCTCGCCTGCGTCCTATCAGAACCGGTGATGGCCGACCCGACGCCTCCCCGGCCTGAAAATAACCGCAAAATACCAGAACACTTTCCGTTCTCCAGTAGTCATTCCTTACAGAGAAGGAACAAAATGGCGGGGCAGGCGATTTTGGGAGATACAGTTCTGAAACCAGCATTGGCCATGGAAGCTGCGGCGACGATGACGATTGAAACGCTGGTGGCCGAGCATTCACCCATGGTCTTTCGCATCGCCTACTCCATCCTACGCAACCATCATGACGCTGAAGATGCAGCGCAGGAATGCTTTCTAAGGGTATGGAAACAGAAGGATCGTTTGCACGAAGTGAGCAATACCAAAACGTGGCTGGCGCGGATTGCGTGGACTACGGCGCTGGACAAACGGCGCTCTGGCCGCAAGATGCTTTCGTTAGATGGTGGCGAGTCAGGCGTTGAGTTGATGGAATCGCTTTCAGACGGAACTCCCGCAGCGGATGAGCAACTTGCGGAGCGGCAGAAACAGCAGCTATTGCAAAGGCTAATCGCGGGGTTGCCGGATGATCTGGCGCAAACGCTGGAGCTATCCACCGTTCAGGAGCTGAACTCGGCGGAAATTGCCGAGGTGATGAAGATACCGGAAGGCTCTGTGCGAACGCGGCTGTTCCGGGCGCGCAAGCAGCTCAAAGAGAAATTGGCGGTCCTGCTGGAGGGAAAGAAACATGGCTGACCAGGAAAAAGACAAGCAGATACAGATCGATGACATGCTGGACTCGCTGCTCACCAACTATTCCTCAGCGGAGCCCCGTCCGGGTTTGGAAACCAGGATACTGGCGAACCTGTGCGAAGCAGACAAGAAAGCGTCACAAGCGTGGTGGAACTTCAAATGGCTTTGGGCAGGAGCGATTACGGTCGCGATTATCATGGCCGCGGTGCTAATTAGTGGACGGCAGCGAATTGCGCCGCCAACCAACACTGTTGTCGAAACCAGACAGCCTGCTCCGCAACCACAAATTCAGCCGCTCGCGCCGATTGCTCCACAGGCAGCGGCCAGAATCCCTCGACACAAGCCGTCGACGGTTCCAACAGCCCAGCAGAATGCGACATTGACGCTGAGTGAGCGGCCCGCAGTCTTTCCTACGCCCACGCCGTTATCGGAACAGGAGAGACTGATGTTCACCTATCTGGAGAACACGCCGCAAGAAATCATCATTGCGCAGCTCCCACGCAACAATGATCAAAAAGAATCCGAAGAATTCTGGGCTGACCGTGAGCCATCGCAAGGAACACGGCGCTCAACAACCAATCAATAAGGAGAGAAGCAATGAAGAATTTTTTAATGCTGATGATTGTATTCCTGGCGGCCTGCTCATTGGCCGCTCAAGAAGACACCAAGAAAAAGCAAGAGGCACCCGACCGCGATGCGATTGTCAAAAAAGCAGCGGTGCCTACGTACAAAATGGCGTTCAGTATTTACGAACTGCAGGACGGAAAGAAGATCAATCAGCGCGACTATAGCCTGCTTGTAGAGGCCAATGAGCGTGGCGCAAACACGCTCAAGATCGGCACCAAAGTGCCGATAGATACGGGCAAGGAGTCCTACACCTATACTGACGTGGGTTTTGAGTTGCGGTGTTCGGCGGGTGAGACTGTGAATAACAAGCTGGAGGTGAGCGTCGATATAGGCATTAGTAATTTTGCCATCCCGGAACAGAATACGGCCCCTCGAGCGGGGGAGAGCAGGCCAGTGCTGCGCGCCGTTACGCAACGGGTAAGCGCTGTCGTGAATCCCGGTAAACCCCAGATACTTACAAGCATGGACGATGTGAACAGCACCAAGCGCATCCAGGTGGAACTTACGGCGACGAAGGTGGATTGAATCAAACTGAAAAAACAGAACTTCACCGCGGAGGCGCGGAGCCGCGGAGAACAGCCGGGATCAGAAGCTACATGATCCCGGCAAGCAGTTCGTAAGACCGCAGCCGGGCGGAATGATCGTAAATGGCCGCGGCAACCATCAGTTCGTCGGCGCCGGTTTGCTGAATGAATTTTTCCAGTCCGGCACGGACCGTTTGAGGCGAGCCGACAAAGGAGCAGGCCAGCATGTTGGAGGCCTGCGCTTTCTCCATGGGCGACCAGTAGGATTCAATGTCGTCGATGGGCGGCGGAAGTTGGCGGCGCGTGCCGCGCACCGCATTGGTGAAAGCCTGCTGGGCGGAAGTAAAAAGACGCCGCGCTTCGGCGTCGGTATCGGCGACAATTACGTTTACACCGACCATCGCGTGAGGCCGCTCTAGCTGGGGAGATGACTGGAATTCCCTGCGATAAACCTGGAGCGCCAGCATAAGCGCATCGGGCGCAAAGTGGGAAGCGAAGGCGTAAGGGAGGCCGAACTCGGCCGCCAGCTGCGCGCCAAAGAGGCTAGATCCGAGGATCCAGATGGGAACATTCGTGCCGGTACCGGGAACAGCCTGGACCGTCTGTCCGGGTTGCAGCGGACCGAGAAACGCCTGAAGCTCACGCACGTCGTGAGGAAAATTATCGGCGCTGCTGGGATCGCGGCGAAGAGCACGCAGAGTTCGCTGATCAGTGCCGGGAGCGCGGCCAAGACCAAGATCGATGCGTCCGGGATAAAGCGATTCGAGCGTGCCAAACTGTTCGGCGATCACGATGGGCGAATGATTTGGCAGCATGATTCCGCCGGCGCCCACGCGGATGCTCTTGGTCCCACCGGCAACATATCCTATGACGACCGAAGTAGCGGCGCTGGCGATGCCGACCATGTTATGGTGCTCGGCCAGCCAGAAACGGCCATAGCCCCAACGCTCAGCATGCTGAGCCAGATCAAGCGAATGGTGCAGCGCGTCTGCCGGGGTGGACCCTTGCGCGACGAATGCTAGATCCAGAATTGAAAGAGGTACCAATATGTTTCCTTGTATTTACTGTCATCAATATTGATGTAAGGAGAGATACTTTAGGTTCAGTGGGCAGAACAGGTGAAGGAGATTCCGCTCCGAATCCAGGTCCACTCAATCATTGTTTTTTGATGTAATGACCGCCAGCCCCGATTCCGTCGGCCAGATGGTCTAAAAGGTGATATTGCTTGTGAACGTCCCAGAACTTGCCGGTATATTTCAGCGCGTAAGGGAAGACGGCATCTGCCGCCAGTCCTTCAATGATGGATGCAATGCTTGAAGCGCTGGAGACGGAACTTGAGCTTATGGTTCGATCAAGAACGGTACGGCACAGCACTCCGCGATCACCCGGAGGGTCTTCGCCATCCCATTTGCCGGCGGCGCAGGAAAGAGCCATTTCCGTAATCTGGCCTGCTTCCAGTTCTCTACCCAGTTTCGGATCTTTTATTTTCAACTGCCAGCTTTTGGCAGACTCAATGGCTGTTTTGGCGTCACTGTACTCCTCGACTCTCTTCACCCACTCAATACTGGCGGCAATGGCCGTGTTGAACGCCAGTTGTTGGTGGGCAAGAACCGAGGCCGCGTCCTGTTCATGAGCCGGCACCGCACCTGCATCATGATACTTGGCCTGGGAAACGAGCGGCTGTCCCGCCGTTTCATACTCTCTATAGATCAGGCGCGAATTATCGTGATTCATATGCGTATGAGTGGTCACGGCCCCAGCGACTGGGGGATAGATGCCAGTCTTCACCTGGAAAGGCCACTTATCAGGATCACCCGCCTGATTGCGAAATTCAAACCACGTGGGCGCGCGATAACTGCCATCGGGAAGAGGAATGAGTTTGACCGCGGTCTTGTTGAAATCGTTATGGATCCAGTCAGAGTGGCTGTAGAAATCCTGGATCGCATGGAGCGACGCCCCAAGTACGATCAGCGTCATAACTTTTCGCGTGCGTTCGTCCGCATTGGTTTGCTTGATGTAACCGCCAATTACCCACTGGGTATTTGTCAGCAGGCGATTGAATAGGTAATCGAACTGCGAGTTGCGGTCCAGTTCACCGCTTAGATTGTCAAAGTGGAAAAAAACAGCAGCATCGCGGTCTTGCACATTCTTTGCCACATACTGATTGAGCGCGTCCAAGCCCTTGCCGTGAAGATTGCTTGCGGCAAAGTCGGAGACAGGCCCAAAGAAGTCCGGGGAAAAGTTGCCAAGTTGCATGATCTTGCGCGCATCTTCGCTGAATCCGTTCGCTTCAGCCACCTTGCGGGTAGCCTCAGAATGCCAGAAGGTATCGAAACCGGATGCGGGAGAAGCGACTACCGCCAGAAGCATGAACAAAGCAACAAGTTTGCGAAACACGTTTCACTCCCCAGCAGATAGGTTAGAACAACATCAATATGGATTGCCACTTGCTCAGAGAGTACAGCTCGTTGTGTTGCAAAATATCGGTGAGACAAGAGATGCAGCGAATGCGTTATGTGGAGCGATCTTTGGCAGCAACAGGAAGCAACCTCGTTCAACCGTCTCGGTAAGGGTGAGCGGGATATGCTACACTATTCTTTTCAAGCACATACCGTCTAAAAAAGCATGCTCCTTTCCAAAGAATATGTCGGGTATTTAGCCCGCCAGGTAACCCAAAAATTAATTGCCGGCGACTTCATTGAAACCAAGAATGTCCCGGCGGTTTCAGCCGCGCTCAATAATGCGCTGCTGGAAGAGCTGCAATTGGAAGATCGCATCAATGATGAGGTTCGCCTAATCCTGGAGCAATACCAGGATGAAATGCAGCGCGCCGGCGCCAGCTATCAGGAGATGTTCAAGAAAGTTAAAGGCGAACTGGTGCGCAAGTATAAGGCGGTGCTGTGAGACTTTCTCGCGATAAGGTAAACAGGCTTGCCCACAGCGTGGCTGATGCGCTGGCGACGCTGGACGATGTCGAGTTTATTGAAGATCCCAATACCATTCGCATGGAAGCGCGCCGCATTCTGGAAGAACTGCTTATGGCAGAAGCCAAAATCGATATGGCCGCGCGCGCCAAAATTGAAAGCCAGAAGCGAACCATCACGGAAGGCACACAGGAATGGGACATCCTGTACCGCAAATATTACAACGAAGAAGTCAAAAAGCTGGGAATTTAAAAATCAGGTTCAGTAGCCGGCCAGTCGGCGCTCCTGAGATGACATCTGCGCCCACAGTTGATCCATATTTCTTTGGATCCAGACGTTTGCCGGCTGAAGTTCATGCGCTGAGTTAAACCATCGATAAGCCATCACCCGATCTTGTTTCACACAAAGGCCGCTGGAATAAAGAGCTGCCATCTGAATGGCCGCGCCAGGATCGCTCTTGTCCGTGGCTGCGTGCAGATACAGCAGGCCCTGTTCGCAATTTTGCGAGACTCCACCGGTCCCGCGAATATATTGCTGGGCGCGCACCAGAGCAGCACTGGGTTTGTAGTCAGGGATACGGGCTTCTTCTGCCGCTTTGCTGTCTGAATTGGGCAGAGCTTTGTCGGCGGCTGGGGACTTGGGGGCGCTAATGTCTCCGTCTGAGCTAGTGGCCAATGGACTGGGCGACGTCGTTTCCAGCGCTGTAGGCTCTGTCTTTGGCGCTTTAATCTCAGAGGCAACGCCGTTCGCAATCGCATTGGCCCCGTTGGCTGCAACTTTAGGCGACTCCGCAACAGCGGTTACGGGATCTGCCGGCTTGTTGTTTCCCTGCGGTGCATTAGCTGGAGTTGATGGATCTGATTTTGCCGGAGTTGGCGGTTTCGGGTTGGCTCTCAAGCTTGATCGCCATTGCATAAATAGAAGGCCTAGAATGGCCGCGAGCACCACCAGCAGAAGCAGCTTGCGTAAACCTTTGCCACTCGGCTCATCTTCCAATAGATATTCCACGCCTTCAGTATTGTCCGGCTGAGAATTTAAACCCAGAAAAGAGGGACCACTGATGCGGCCACCATTCCCCGACTCGCGAATGGTTTCGCTCGATACCGAGTCGGCACGCATCGTTCCATTGAGCCGGGGTTCATTGCGAAAAATTGCTGGTTCGCCCCTGCGAGGGATCGCAATGGGCGATTCATCAGATATCTCTGGCTCTATAGCCACCGGTGCTGTTGCCCTGCGCTTTACATCTGGAGAGGGCAATTGTGCATTGGCAATGGCAGCCGCGCGTGAAGCCTCGCTGTCGCCGCGGCGTTCCTCCATGCGGCGTTCAATGCGAGTACCGCACATGCCGCAGAACTTCATGCCCGGCTCATTTACCTGGCCGCACCCAGCACAGGTTGTGCTTCCGGACTTGTGCGTCCTTCGCTCCGTTTGCCGTCTTTCCATGCGGACACCGCAACTGCCGCAAAACTTATATTCCGGACGATTTTCAGTCCCGCAAAAGGTACAAAGCATGAGAGCCCTTTTTACTCCTTTGAGCGCCGTTCGACACACCGCTCCCTAAAAACAGCAGCTCAGTTATTCAATTAGGATGACATCAGCCGCCGATAAGCTGTAAAGCTCATTTTTTTCTTTACACTCAGAGGGAAAGCGGGCCTTAGTACTCTCCGAGCATCGGGCTAGGCTGAATCTTTTTATACTGGGGTTCGATCAGCCGCATTGAGGGACAATCGAATTAAACGATGATATTTGCAGAGGAAATAGCGCAGGCGGCAAGGCAAGCAGCCACTCAGGCCGGCTTTGATCTGGCTGGCGTTGCGCCCGTCCGCAAAGAAGATATGCCAGAGCTTGGCGCTTTTATTGAGTGGGTGGATGCAGGCCGCGCCGGAGAAATGAAGTATCTGGAATCGCGGACGGAATCCGGCGAACTCCGCCGCGCCTCTGCCACAAATGCCGCTCCGTGGGTGCGTTCAATGATTGTTTGCGCCCTGAATTACAGCGCTGACAAGCCTTATTCGGTTGAGGCCAATGATCCAGAACGAGGCTGGATTTCCCGCTATGCCTGGGGCACAAAGGATTATCATGACGCTCTTCTGCCGAGGCTGCGACAGGTGGAAGCGGCCATCCAGCAAATGACGGCTGCGCAGAACCTTGAAATTCAAACCCGCAGCTACGTCGATACCGGTCCCATTCTGGAACGCGTTTATGCCAAGTACGCTGGGATCGGATGGATTGGCAAGAATACCTGCATCATCAACCAGAAATTGGGATCTTGGCTCTTTCTGGGAGTGATCCTTACCTCGCTGGAGCTGCCCGCAGACACCGCTGCTGCCGATCGTTGCGGAAGCTGCACCCGCTGCATTGACGCATGTCCTACGCATGCCATTGTCGAGCCGGGCAAGCTGGACGCGCGGCTATGCATTGCCTATCTCACCATTGAAAAGCGTGGCAACGTGACGGAAGAACTGCGGGCAGACATGGGGCACCACATTTTTGGCTGCGACATTTGCCAGGATGTCTGCCCATGGAACAATAAGTCCGGCAACGCGCCGCCAACTTCTCTGCCGGAATTTCAACCACAGGAGCAGCTCTTCCATCCTGAACTGCGCTGGCTGGCACAGATGGACGAAGAGACTTACCGGCGCGTATTTCGCGGGTCGCCGGTAAAGCGGGCAAAATATTCTGGCTTGAAACGGAATGTGGCGATCGCCATGGGCAATAGCGGTAACAAGAATTTCCTGCCGGATTTACAAAAGATGGCTTCCGAACCGGACGCTGTAGTTGCAGAGCACGCGGAGTGGGCCCTGAAAAAACTTACCGGTGAATCGCGTTAAACAAGTCCCCAAAAAGGAACATTGTGTTAAGGTTTTCAGGAGCTATGTCCCAGAATAAACAGCATCCGTGGACGCTTCCTCGATCGCACACCCGCTATCTTCTGGATTTGCGAATTGTCGTCCGGGCAAAAGAAACACTCATTGGCCGGACCAAGGACATTGCCGAAGGTGGATTGGGCGCTACTATTCCCAGCAGTATTGATATAGGAGAAATCGTTGAGCTGGAATTGCAGCTTCCAGAAGCCAATGAACCATTGAAGATCAAGGCTGAGGTCCGCTATCGCCATGGCTTCCAATACGGATTCAAATATATTCAGATTACACAGCAGCAAAGAGAGATGATCCAGCGCACCACCCGCGATCTGCGCCTGGCTTAGCAATCAAATTCGCTTGCTTAATACGCGTTCCGCACTGGCGGCCATTGTTGTTACTGTGATCAACATCACAGTCGAATGTGACCCCGTTCCCTGAGAATAACTTGCGATGAACGCTCAGGCTAAAATTGCGGCCCAGCCAACAGAAAAGCTTCTGGTATTACCAGGCCCATCCAAGCCTGCCATTCGACTGCTGGTTCCCAGAGAACACGGTACCTGGGGGCTTTTGCTGGTTCCGCTCATCAGCGGCGCGATCGTGGGATATCAGGCAACTTCAAATGTATCGTTGGCAGCGGCGCTCTGGTTCTTCTTGACCGCGCTATCAGCATTTTTGATCTATCAACCTTTGGAAAGCCTGCTGGGATTGTCCCTGATAAAAGCGCGATCCCAGCGGCAGCAACGCATCGCAATATTCTCGGTACTAACGCTCGCTGTAATTGCCACAGCTGGCGTTTTGGAACTTTTCCATTTGCACCGTGGGCTCATCCTGGCGTTTGGCGTGGTGGCATTGGGATGTTTTGGAATACGCATTGTGCTCGGGAGTTCGCGATCAATGCGAGTTCCCAGGCAGCTAATCGGGGCTTTGGGACTCAGTTCGGCAGCGGCAGGAGCTTATTACGCCGCCAGCGGCCGGATTGGCCGGACAGGAATTCTCCTGTGGCTTGCGTCATGGCTTTTTGCGGTTGGTCAGATCGAATACGTACATCTGCGTATTCGCACAGCACAGGTCAAATCACGGCAGCAAAAAATCCGGTTGAGCGTGGCCGTATGCTTTCTGCACTTTCTGATGATTGGCGCGTCGCTTACTGCTGCGTTCGCCGGATTTGCACCGCTGCTGCTGACGCTCGCCTTTGTTCCGTCGCTCATCCGTGTCGGCGTTTGGCTGGCAAGGCCTTGGCGGCCGCTGGGCGTTCACATTCTGGGGTTTAGTGAGTTGTTGCAGGGACTGCTGTTCAACATCCTGCTCGTCGGCGCTTTTCTCATTGGTAGCTAGCGATGGCAAGCCGCTTTATGTGAACTGGCTTCTGAATACTGCTTTGATATGGTCCAGCCTTTTAGATAACGCTTCGGCCTCTTCTTTCATTCCAAGTGCGTTGGCCACTCCAATGGCATCGTAGAAAGCGTCTTTTGCGCTGCTGTAACAGCCGGTGGCGCCGTGGCGGCTCTCATACATCTGGTCATAATATTTTTCTCCCAACGCGGTTAACTGTCGCAGGCGGTTGCGCTCCAATTCCTCGTCACTACTGTGAATCGGTGTTTCATCAGGCGAGCCTTTCATTGGAAGCGAAGTCCATAGCGCGCGATTCTCGGTAAGCCTGATTCTGCGAAAGCCGGGAAGTCCCTCCGGCAGCGCTGTCTCAGGAAGCATGAAAAAGTCGGGATACAGCGGCGGTCGCAGAAGAGACTGCCAGTCTTCATCTTGCAGCCAGGGATCGGCGACAGGAAACGCGCAGTAGCGCGCATCGACCGCGTTTGACAGGTTCATCAGGACCCGCGCTACTGACATGGCGGATTCGGTGGCCATGACCTGTTCGGTATAGGCGGCGTCACGTTCATGCAGGAAAATTACTGGGTCGCCGCGCCCGTGCAGACGAAACTCCAGATGAAAGCGCTGCCTTCCTGAAAACGCCACCACACAGCCATCCCATGCGGGAGCTGAAGTCACCACTAAAGCGCCGGTGGGATCACTCATCTTCTCGCCCCACTTCCACCAGCGGTCGTCGCGATCATAATGCAGCCGCGCGACATTCAGGCCATCGCACATCAGGAATCCGCTATCAAGCAGAGAGTTAATGGCAAGTTCGACTAGATTGTCGCGTGGTTTCTGAAGAGCCCAGAAAACAGCTGTACGAAAAAGCAAGGACTGTTCAATGACCAGTTCGACGTCTTCAAATGGCAGGCTGACGGTGACCGCCTCTCCATTGCGATAAAAGCGGACCTCGACGGTGCGCGATTCACCATCCGCAACCTGGGGCATGGCCACGACGGTCCCTTCCATGTACTGCGGCAAAGCGCTATCAGGCAGCTCGCACAAGAGCCGCACGGTTTCTCCGGGATATAACAAGTTGATCCTCTTGGCAGCAGGGTACATGGAGACAGTTCCCTCCGCAATCACATTTCTGGTAGAGTGCTGGCGCATCACACGCAAATTTGCAGAAGGAGTGCTCCAATGCCAAATGGCGGCCCAGACAATTGCGGAACTTGCGGGTTCAATCGCCGCAATCGCGGTATTTGGCGAAATCCTGAGCCGGATGAGACACAAACCTCATTTTGCGAGCTACGCGGTGTTGCTATGCTGGCTGACCACTGGACATACTGCCAGAACTGGCATACGCATACCCGTTCTCCCATTGGCCCAATCTATTCTTCCGGCGCTTATGAGCGAGGTTATCGAAGGATTCCCTGGCATGGACTTGTTGCGCCGGAGTTCATCCAAACGGGCGTGTGCAGTGAGTGCGGGGCATCTATCGACGATGGAATTTCCATTCCCGCGGTAGAGAGTGCACCCATCACATTCTGCTGCAACCTGCACTACCTGCAATGGTGGAAGCGGCAACATCCGGAGGACGAAGCGCCTATGAGCGCCGACATATGGGAGCACTAAGACCCCGGCCTCGCAGGAGAACCGATGCTCCTGTTTGCGGACCAGGGTGAATAGGCGGTAGATTGTTTTCCATGAGAAAACTCTTTGCCGCTGTTTTCACGCTTTGTCTTGGTGTGGGTTGCTTCGCACTCGCGCAAAACCCCGCTCCGCAAACCTCACCTGCACCAGCAACTAAACCGCAAGAGAGCGCGCCTTCTGCCTCGGCTACAACTGCGCGCCCGGGTGAAGTGGATTCCATCGATCACATTATTGCCGCCGTGTATGAGGTGATTTCCGGCCCGGCGGGCCCGCGCGATTGGGACCATTTCCGCAGCTTTTTCTGTCCTGGAGCACGCCTGGTTCCCACCCGTCGCGATGATAAAGGCGTTGTAACGGCGCGGGTTTCCACGCCCGACGAATACGCCGCCCGGGCCCAGGATTTCTTTTCCAAAGAAGGTTTTTTTGAGAACTCAGTCTCCAACCGCGTGGAGCAGTGGGACCACATTGCGCATGTGTGGAGCACGTATGAGTCGCGCCACGCCAAAGGCGAAAAGCCTTTTGCGCGCGGCATCAACAGTTTTCAGCTTTTCAATGACGGCACCCGGTGGTGGGTCCTCACCATTTACTGGGAAAGTGAAGACCCATCTCATCCAATACCGGAGAAGTATTTGAAGTAGCCGTTCTTCCGTTTTTGAAGGCTATTTCTTTCCCACCACCAGCAGCGTGAATGTTCCCGGCTTCATATTGCGCCGCGGACGCTCGCCTTCTTTCGCCGGAGGCGCTTCCTCGATTTCGGCCGTAACGAGATATACGTCATGGTTCGTGGTGTCCAACGCCATGGTGCGGGCAAATTTTTCCGTAGGAGCATTCTCAAGCACGCTGAATTTGGCTGGCGAATCTTCATGGACAACCGTCAGGTTGCCGTCTCGCCCATTGGAGCTGAAGGCAAGCTGCTGATCGGCATCAAAAGCATTTGCATCCACGCCTTCACCAATCGCCGGCGTAGCGATCACCTTGCCGCTATCCGCATCCACCACAGCCATCATTTTGTTGCCGCATCCGGCAAACAGTCTGCGGTGTTTCTGGTCCATGGCCAAACCGCTTGGCTCTTCACAAGGGGCCAGCGGCCAGCTCTTTACCACCGCAGCTTTCTTGGCATCGATGCTGGTGATCTCGCTCTTATCTTCAATATTTACAAAAACGCCGCCCTTACCGTCAGCCACGCCAAATTCCGGTTTGCCGTCCAGCGGAATATTGCCGACGACTTTGTCATTTGTGGCATCGATTACCGTGGCATTTTTGCTTCGTCCATTAAAGGTAAAGACGCGCTTGGAGGATGGATCATAGAGAATGGCGTCAGGATTTTCGCCCTCGATCTTGATCTTGGCCGTCTGCTTCAAGGTTTTCAGATCAAACACCGTTACGCTGTTTTCGCGGCCGTTGCTGGTGAAGCCCTTGCCTAAATCCTGGGCCAGAGCGATCCCATGGACTCCGGCGGTGTCCGGAATGTCGCCGATCACGGAACCTTTATAAGGGTCCACCACCATTACATGTGTGCCCCGGGAAATGAAGAGACGCTTCCCTGCCGGATCAAAAGTTAAATAGTCCCAGCCGCCATCGCCGCCTAGAACGAATTTCTGCTTTATCTGATATTGTGTCGGCGCAAAAGCTTTCATCGAGCCTGCGCACAGGCACGCCACTGCAACTAGCATCACCACTTGTTTCCGCATCATTTCACCTCATTTTGTCGTTGATCATTCTAATAGGAACACACAAAACTGTCTCGCGACTCGACAGCCGACTGATTTCATCATTCCGTTGACCGTGCCAACCACCAGCGGCGAAGCGCCACCGCTGACCACACGGCTTCTACCGCGCCAAACGGCCATGCGCCTTGCAGAAAACCATAAACAGAACCCATCGCGCACGCCAAAGCGAAAGCAAAAATGAACCAGGGACTACGCTTTTCCAGCGCATAAAAGACCAGCATCGCCGTAACTGCGAAGAATCCAAAAGCCGTGACAGCAGTCAATCTTGCTCCTTAAGCGCAAACGCGAATTGTAAAGCACAGCTGCTGCCAATCGAGCCACAGCAATTCAGATAATCGAATAAGCAGAGCGCCGCAAATTTTCTGCAAAACTCCCCAACCGCCTGCGTTCTATCTGCAGAAGTGCTCCCGTTCCTCCAAGGGAGAGCCCCATTGCTCGAAGAGGCGGTCCTTCCCCGCGGGATGATAGCGTGCTGCATACGCGCAGCAAGTTATCATCCCGGGACCGCGCAGCAGACCTCATCTCAAACTTTAACTATTAATGCACCGCTTGTTTTGACGCCTTCAACACCGGCATGTAGTCGTACGTAGGATAGAACTCCGTTCGATAAGCGCCCCAGGCGCCGTGCTCAACGGCAAGATTCACGTCGCGCAGCTTCTCCGCGGGGAAGCGCAACGTCACCACCTGGCCAATTCCCATCATCACGTACCAGGAAACTACCTCCGAGTCCGGCGGTGGAAACTTTTCCGTAAAGCCGGTCTGTTTCAGGCGTTGGTTGATTTCATCCAGAGTTTTTGACTGGTCGTGCTTCAGGAAAATCGTAAGCATCATCATGCCTTTTTGCTGTGGGCTGTTCTGGACAGCCGGCTGGCTCTGTGGGCCGGCCAGAAGTGGCGATAAAGCAAACAGAATGGAAATGGCAATCATCTTCAAGTGTGACATGAAGGTTCCTCAGCAGGATGGATGAAATAAACCTGCGTCATAAATTGTATGAGAATGTGCGGGCTGAATATAGATTCAGAAAACTAGCGGACTGGGCAGGCCTGTGAAGGAGCGGTCATGATGCTCTGGTCGGGGAAGCTGAAAGCTCCTTCAAACGCATCAGATGCGGTTCCGCGCTGAAACCATTGCATTAAGACCTGGTTCTGCGGATGGTAGGTAAATCCATCGATCAGCACGGGATATCCGGCGTTTGGCATCAGGGCCAACGGATCGCCGGTTTCAAGGTTGCTCTGGCAAGCGGTCGCATTCGGAACCTGCCACGCCGGTACGGCGTTGCTGCCGAATGGATTATTCATCCATTCAGAAATTTCGTGGCTCATGGGCGTAACGTCAGCCAGACCGGGACCGAGAATTCCCTGCTCTACCCAACTGGCCCATATAAAGGTCTGAATAAACTTGACCTGCGTCATCTCGCCTACATCGAATGACGTGTGGAAGCCGAGCACGCAGCATTTCTTAATATCTTTCTGCGGCGCAAGAAAGACATTTGACGTAAGTGCGATGGCCAGAGCGTCCGGCGAAAGGTTTGCCATCTGGATCATGGTATTCAGCTGCGAGAGGAAAAAATCCGTGTCAACAATCGCATACACCACGCCGGTGCTGGGGTTGCGATAAACCTTGGCATCGCCTCGCGGCACAGCGATCCTCAGAGGCTTCATGATTTGCGGAGCGCCCAAGAGCGTATGCCAATCCTTGCCAGCGATAGCATTGAATTCCGCCCGCTGCACTGCATCCGCAAATTGCGTGGTCCCGGTAGCGTACTGAGCATCGTGAAAATTGGGTGACGCTTGCACGCGTGGAACGATAGCCGCAGGATCAAGGATGATTGGCGCGCCATTCTCATCTACAAACTCTTCAAAGAACAATGAAATCGGAATGATCTGTACAGGAACTTCCGTTGTTGTATTCGATTGCGGCTTTGCGCCGACCATCGTAAAGGGATAAGCCTTGCCCTGCGACTCAAACGATCCTGAGAAATGAGGAACGCTGAAGATACGTCCATCTCGCATCGCTGCGCGCGCGTCAGGGGAAAGCTTGCTGGAGCCTTCAAATCTTGGCTGTGCGCCTTCTCTTTGGAGATATCCGCCAGTCGCATCAATTGGCTGGGAAGTTACAGGTGAAGCGCTTTGGGCAAAGGTGATGCCGGAGAGCAGACAGAAGAGTACCATCGCGCCGAAAAAAACACTGACACGCCGACTCAACCGACCTGGTTTGAAAGACACTTACCCGAGCTCCGGAAGCAACAATCTGCTATTTTCTTACCTGCGCACCGATTTGTCGAACAAAATTGTTGTAAGTACCTGATAAAACTAGACTTTTAAACTTTACCCATGGGGGTTTCCATTAGACTTTCCAACAATGCTTATATAAAGGATGCAAGCAGCAGCTCGGGAGTGGGATGCCGGTTGGCTACGGCAAAACCGGCATTGCTGTTATAGTTTTTCTCTCTCATGATTCTCTCTCAATGAAGCGTTCCAGCAAACAAGAGTCGGGTAGCGGAGCAGTGACCGTGGCCGTGATCCAGGCTGCGTCAGTTGCGTTTGACCGCAAAAGAACCCTGGCCAAAGCTTTAGATCTCACCCGAGACGCGGCGAAGCAAGGCGCAAAACTTGTGCTCTTCCCGGAAGCGTTTATCTCCGGCTATCCGCGCGGGCTCGACTTTGGCGCCGTGGTGGGCTGGCGCACCGATGCCGGGCGCGAAGACTTTAAGCGCTACTTTGAAAGCGCTGTGGAAGTTCCCGGCCCGACAGTTGATGCCCTGAGTAAAGCGGCGCGGGCTAACTCTATCTACTTGGTGATGGGAGTGATTGAGCGCGAGCGCGGCACGCTCTATTGCTGCGTGCTTTTCTTTGCGCCCGATGGAACCTTTCTGGGCAAGCACCGCAAGGTAATGCCGACAGCCTCTGAGCGGCTGATCTGGGGATATGGCGACGGTTCGACCATGCCGGTCTTTGATACTCCTCTGGGCAAGCTCGGTGCTGTGATCTGCTGGGAAAATTACATGCCACTGCTGCGCACTTTTATGTATTCCCAAGGTATTGAGATTTATTGCGCGCCCACGGCTGATCATCGCCCTGTATGGTCTGGCACTATGCAGCACATTGCTGCCGAGGGCCGCTGCTTTGTCCTGGGCTGCAATCAGTTCAACCGCCGTAGCGACTTCCCTAAGAATTACTCCACGGCCTTCGGAGAAAAATCGGATACCGTGCTTTCACAGGGCGGAAGCTGCATCGTAAGTCCCTTTGGTGAGTTTTTAGCGGGTCCCAATTTTGAGGATGAAATTATTCTAGTGGCTGAACTCGACCGCGGTCTGCTGCCCAAGGCCAAATTTGATTTTGACGCGGTTGGCCACTATTCGCGGCCTGATATCTTCCGTCTCACAGTAGATGACCAGCCCAAGCCGCCAGTGGCCACATTGAGCGGTCAAGCCAAATCACGCAAAGCCGAATGATCTCTCGCACTGAAATTCAAGATGCAGGTCGGCGGATCGCTATGCATATTCGTCGCACACCGGTAATGGCGTTGGAAGAGAAGGCATTCGGCATTGATGCCCGAATTTTCTTCAAGCTCGAATGCCTTCAGCATACCGGATCATTCAAACCGCGTGGCGCGTTCAATTGCATTCTAAGTTCTAAGACCGACGAAACCGGAGTGATCGCAGCTTCCGGTGGCAATCACGGAGCGGCCGTCGCCTATGCGGCCCACAAGCTTGGCCATCGCGCAGAAATTTTTGTTCCCGTAATTACGCCCAAGAACAAAGTTGATCGACTGAAGACGTACGGCGCTGCCATCACTATTACCGGCAACAGCTATTCGGAAGCTCTTGCTGCAAGCAAGGAACGCGCACTGGAAACTGGTGCGGTGGCAATCCATGCGTATGACGACGCCCGCGTGCTCGCCGGCCAGGGGACGCTAGGCATGGAACTTGAAGAGCAGGTGCGCGGCTTGGATTCCGTCCTCATCGCCGTGGGTGGAGGCGGGCTGATTGGAGGCGTGGCCGCATGGTACCAGGACCGGGTGCGCGTAATCGGTGTTGAACCGAAGCGCGCGCCCACGTTGCATAAGTCACTGGCTGCAGGTCAGGTGGTGGACGTGGAAACCGGAGGCGTTGCCGCGGACTCACTCGGTGCGCGGCGCGTCGGCGAACTCATGTTTCCTATCGCGCAGAAATTTGTGCCGCAGTCATTGCTGGTTAGCGACGAACAGATTGTCGAAGCTCAACGGGCTCTTTGGCAGCAATTGCGGCTGATCGCGGAGCCCGGAGGCGCTACCGCTTTCGCGGCGCTGCTTTCCGGCGTTTACCAGCCTCATCCAGGGGAGAGGGTTGGCGTGGTGCTTTGCGGATCGAATGCCGACCTGGAAAAATTTCCGCATAGCTGAATCCATGTGATCGGGGAGTGGAGCAAACCTACCGCGTCAAGCCAAAACCGATTCTCGCTTCCCGTTCCTCCATGTTGCAAAAGTTTGGGGTTTTCTGTCTTTAATTCTGAAATTTCTTGCACACCGGATGTATCCAGCCAGTGCGAAGTGACAATTTCTGTGATTCCCATCAAATCTTTGAAGCGATCTTTCAATCCCATGCACTATTCTCTGGCAGCATACGATTTACTGCGGTAAAGTGCTGTCACCCCAAATTCAATTCAACTTCAGGATGCATGAGGATAACTATGACCAGCTGTTCCGGGTATAAATTGCTGTTCGCTTGCTCTTTGTTTCTTCTCTCCAGATTTGCTTTTGCCGCTAACGTCGTGGTGGACTGCTCCGGCGCGACTCCGGGGGCCTTTACTAGCATTCATGATGCATTGGCTTCCCTGCCGGCCGCTGGACCAAACTTCATCTCGGTCACCGGCACCTGCCATGAAAATGTTGTGATGGCCGGACGCACCGACCTGAATATCTCCGGCAACCCCTCGGCCACCGTAGTCCCGGGAAATGGCGGACACCTGCTGGCGATCAATGCATCACAGCGCATCGGAATCCAGAACATCACCTTCGATGGCGGCCGCGGTGCGCTCGTGAGCAACAATTCCCAAGTCGAATTTCTGAATGTTATCATCCAGAACAGCCTGGGCATCGGCCTCACCAGCATCGATTCGCTCGTCCACATTGCAGATAGTACAGTCAAGACCAGCACTCGCTCCGGCATCAGCGTGGGCGGCGGGACCTTCTATGTAGATAGTGCCGAGACCGGTACCACGGTGACTGCCAACGGACGCACCGGCATCAGCGTACTGACCGGCCATTTGATCCTGAACGGCGGCGATGAGGTTACTCCAGGCACGGAAAATGTGATCAGCAACAATGGAGGCGTGGGAGTGGCTGTGGCCAACAGCGCGGAAGCTGACATCAATGGCGACAATCGCATCATCGGAAACCAGGGCGCATTTGGACTGGAAGTAATCCATACCAGCACCGTCATCATGTCGGACGGCACTATTTCATCGAATGCCGGCGTGGGCGTGCACTGTGGCGAAACCAGCCATTGCGAATGGGCGGGCATAACCAAGATCGACAGCAATGGCAAAGGTGGAATTGAGATCACCGATCATTCTGACGGCTACCTTGACGGAGGAATCGATGTCTCCGGCAACACTGGCGTGGGCGTCCTGGTTGATCTGAGTTCCCTGCTGAACAGCCTGGGTGGCAATACCATCAACAACAATACCGATGACGGCATTGTTTTGAATACGATGTCCGTTCTTAAGTTCGCCGCCAATGACACGATAACAGGCAACGGCAAGCTTGCGCTGGAGTGCAACAACAACTCAATGGTCTCTGGCGACATCAGCACCTATAAGCCCAAGAAGTGCGGTGCGGCTTTCCAGGCAAGTCCGATTAACTAGCAGGAGTCCAACACGAATGGGCCGCTGCAAGCGGCCCATTGTTTTACACGAAATCCTCTGTTCCTCCGTGTTTCAAGGTTTTTACTGTGTCCCCGCAGCCCCGTTCTGCTGGCCCAGCAGGAATTGCTGCACAAACAGGATCGTGGAATAGAAGAGAAAATCCTGGTTCTTCTTTTTGGCGTATCCATGGCCTTCATCATTGGCCATTAGGAACCACGTCTGGATTCCATTGCTCTTCAGCTTGTCCAGCATCTGGCGAGACTCTGTCCAGGGCACGCGCGGATCGTTCTTTCCCACGACGGCATACACCGGTTTGCGGATCTTCTCTGAGTTGTTCAGCGGCGCAGTCTTTTCCAGGTACTCTCGGATTTTAGGATCGCGCTCATCGCCATATTCCACCCGGCGCAAATCGCGACGATAAGCTTCCGTATGTTCCAGCAGCGTGACGAGATTCGACGGGCCAACAATCGGCAGGCTACAGCAGATCTTGTCGTTATATTCATAGGCGACAGCCCAGGTCATATAGCCGCCGTAACTTCCGCCGGTAATCATGATCTTGCCGGAGTCGAGCGCCGGATTCTTGCCGACCCAATCCAGCAATGCGCCAATGTCTTTGTGCGTGTGGTCACGATTGACGCCGTTATCGAGCTTGAGAAAAGTCTTGCCATATCCCGATGACCCGCGCACGTTGGGGAATATCAGCGCAATGCCCTGTTCGTTTAAGTAGTAGTTATTTCTGCCGAGAAATCCCGGACGGTACTGCCCTTCCGGGCCGCCATGGATGTTCACCATGACCGGGCGCTTACCGGGAAACTTACTTGCATCCGGCATATAAAGGAAGCCGGAAATAGTCTTGCCGTCGAACGTTTGCCACTTGATGAGCTGTGGCTCAGCGAAAGTCGCCGTATTCAGACCACCGGTTTCGCTGGCAGTCCAGCGCTCAAGTTTATTTGTAGTCACATCCACTGAGTAAACGTCTGCGGTGGACCGGGCGCTGGTGAGTACGAATCCCAGGTCACGGCTGTTCTTGTGAAAATTAAGGCCGCCAATCAAGCCGGTCGGGATACCAGAAACCGGATGATACTTGCCGGTTGCGGTATTTAGTAAATAAAGCTTGCTGATGCCATCTTCATTGGCGACGAATGCCAGCGTCTTTCCGTCTTCACTGAGATCAATTTCATCCACGTCCCACTTAATATCCGTGGTGAGATAAGTGGGCTTCATTGTTGCCAGATCAAAATATGCCAGGCGCTGGAACTCAGAATCGCGGTCGGTGGCTGTGTAGAAGCCTTTACCGTCTTTGCTGAACGGGCCGCCGCTATAAGCAACCTGCACATCGCCGGATTTCGGCGTGAGCATTTTCTTTTCACCCGTAGCCACATCCGCCAGCCACAGATATGTTTCATTGGCGGAAACCTCATTGACCACCAGCAGTTTCTTGTTATCGGGCGACCAATCAGCCACGCCCCATCCGCCGCCTTCCACCTGCAAAAGCATCTTGTCTGATTTTGGATCGGTAGGATCCATCATCCAGATATCGGTGTCCTGGCCCGTGCGACGAGTGGAGGTGTAAGCGATTCGGTTGTCATTGTGAGCGAAGCTACGGCCTCCGTTGCGGGACTTTCCATCGGTCAGCAGCGCCACATTGCCATTGGCAATGTCATAGCGATAAATCTGGAACCACTCGCCACCGCCAACATCCTTGGAGAAAGTAAAGTAATCACCCTTGGGACCAAAGTGTCCGCCGCCGGTACGATCAGGAAAGAACGTAAGCTGCGTGCGATCGCCGCCGGGCATCTTGACAATATGAATCTGCGGCACGTCGGCAAAGCGCGTTCCGATCAGCATCTCTCGCTTCGTGGGATGCCAGTCCTGCAATGTGGCGGAGCGGAATTCGCCATATTGGTTGGCTTTTTCCGCAATCGCTGCCGGCACAGGAGGAATGTTTTCTACAACAAGGTTGTCGCCGGGCTTGAGTACTGCAGGCTGGGCAGCGGGAGCACCCTGCGCCAACAACAGCGAGGGGGCGATTAAAATTGCCGCAAGTAAGACTCCGGAACGCAATTTGGCAAAAAGAGCGGATACACGTTTCATGACTTCCTCCAGGTGGTGGCGCGAGAAGCTTATTCCCGCTGTACACCCTCGTCAAGGAGAGTAACGTATAAAGGCTGCGCCTCGCCTCGCGATAGATTTTGTTTCGCTCGCCGCTGAAAACTCAGTGCTATACTTCCGTCGCAACTTCCACTGTGCTCAGGGTCACTGCTTCCAAACACGGAGAATTGACTATGCGTCATTGGGCCCTTGCTGTGTTGCTGTTGATCGTTGTTCCTGCTGTGCCCGCGTTCCCGCAGGTGCAGACGATGGGCAACGTCTCGTTTGCCGTCCGGGTAGGCTGGAGTTACCAGGGCTCCGCGGATGGCGGGCCCATGCTGCTGAAGCAGGACCCAAATTTCTGGATCATCACGGTGCATGGGCCGCGACCGGCGGGCGGCGACCAGAATGCCAATTTCAAATCGGCGTGGCAGGCCGTGGTTTCCAGCGTGCCCCAGTTCAGTAAGTCGCTGCCCGGCTACGATCCCTACAGCCTCAGCAACAAGATGCTGGGCTATCCGGGCAAGTATTATGAAGGGGACAGTGACAATGGCCAGATGCATATCCGGCTTTACACGCTGGAAACTGGTAAGACCGTGATTCCGGTGATGGTACTCACGCCCAGCCGCCAGGTTCTGGACGCGCTCAACCATATTGTGGAAGCGGTGGTGAGCAGCGTGCGCGTGGCGCCGCTGAAGGCTTCGCCCATCCGCAACACGATTACGCTGGCTGATCTGGTGGGAGAGTGGCATGCAGGCTCGGCTTTCAGCAAGACCTATTATGATCGATACAACGGCGCATACGCGGGCAGCAGCACGACCGCTTACAGTGCCCGTTATCAGGTGGCCGCCAACGGGACCTTTACCTACGAAATGGGCGGCCTGTGGAATGATCGGCCGGTGAAGGACAAAGACGCTGGCACGGTGGAGCTGAGCTGCGACCTCATGATCTTCAGGGGGCGCAACCACGAACAGAAGTACCACTTCATCAATTTTCAGTCGGCGATCGACGGTTCCACGGTGCTGATGCTGCTGCCCGGCCAGGAGGACCCGACGAAGGGCAATATCTCTTTTCTTCAGCAGCAGATGGTGCGCGAAGCGAAGAAATGATCGCCGTACAGGGCGTACCATCACAAATCCAAATGGAAACTTTTATCGCTGCGAATCGATCCGACGCAATAACAATCTGAGACGAAGGCTCTATGCAGCCAGAGTTACGATTGGGTCAAACTCGTAGACCTGGATCCCGGTCTTTCCGGATTTTGCCGCCGCCGCCATGGCCTTGCCGGCGATTTCAGCCTGCATGGAATGGTATTTTCTGAGTGGCCCGAAGGTGAGCAGGTCAAGCACGGGAGCAATCTTCATCCCAATGGCCTCGCCCAGCCGGAACTCTGCTCGCTTGCCAATCAGCAGACTCGGACGCAGAATGTGCAGCGCCTTGAAGGGCAGCCTGGCCAGTTCCCTTTCCATCTCGCCTTTGGTGCGGAGATAGAAATTTTTGCTGGCCGGATCAGCGCCCACTGAAGACACCACAACAAACTGTTCCGCACCGGCCCGGACTGCCTGTTCAGCAGCCCGCAACGGCAACTCCATATCAACGTGGCGGAACGCTTCTTGTGATCCGGCTTTCCGAATCGTGGTGCCCAGCGCGCAGAAGACGTCCTGTGCGCCTTGAAAATCTTCCGCAGAAAGAGCCGCCAGATCGGCCACACGTTGCGCAACTTTGGCGCGGGTAAGCGACGGCAGTTCCCTGCGCCCGAATGTGAGTACCCGCGTGTAATCCGGATCGTCCACCAGAGCGCGCAGGCAGAAACCGCCAACCAGTCCTGAGGCGCCCAGAACAACTGCTGTTCGCGACGTCACGTGTTCCGTCCTTCACAACTTGCTTGACTGAAGCTCATCCCATTACTTTATCAATTTTAAATTTTCTATGCGGAGTTTGGGCAGCGCGGGCCTGGGCTAATTCCATTCGCTCACTTCCCGGAGTACGACGAACAGCCGCATGTTTGCGCTGTTCGCCTTTTTGACATAGGCTTTCTGCCGCTGCTACTATCAAATGGCAGTTCAGCAGGTTAGCATCAGGTCAAAAACCCAGCGCATTTGGTGACAAGAGTTGATCTGATGTTAGCTGAGCTGGATTTCGAATGCGGATGATTCGCTCCCGCCTGCACGCGTCCCCGTCGTCTAGCCCGGCCTAGGACATCGCCCTTTCACGGCGGTAACACGGGTTCAAATCCCGTCGGGGACGCCAAGATTCCAAAGAACTTACACGAAAGCCCATGTGTAGAAAGAGCTATGATTGTTCCAACCGTTTATGTAGCAGCCGCTTCTCCCGCTGACGGTGTTCCGTCCAGCCTCCAGGGTCCTTCGCCGACATTCTCCCCTCAAATTCGGCAGCCTGCTTTTCAGTCGAGGGCAGCCAATATTCAAGCTGCCAGACACCTTCGGCCATATTAGGGTTCTCTGAATCGAAGTCCTTGATCATGTCAGGGTGAATTTCTATTTCCCCCGTAGGACGGAAGAATGGCCGCTGAGCGGTTTTTGTCGCTGCATTGGGATGCAAGCGCTTAATCTCCGCGTAACGACGCAACGCAGTCTGCTTGGAAAAGAAAAACTCAATGTGCGTTTCCCAAATGTCAGGATCGGACTTTCCGGCGTAATCGATCTCGTCGTATTTATCGAACTTTTCCATGGCTAGGCCTTTCCTTCCGTAGCGACTCACACTCGTGCTGATTGAACTCCGCCATTCCCTTCACAGGATCGGCAGTATGGAAATTTCTTCGGCAGGAAGAACAAAAGAAACTTCCGTCCGAATCGCTTTTGTTTCTTTCAAAAAGGAGGGTACGTCCAGGCGGCAGCGGCAGGAGATTGTCTTTTGACACTTAAGACAATTATACACCCCGCGCATAATGGTTCGTCTTACCGTTTGCCGAGGACTTTCGGCTCTCCGATGATCTCGAAACAGATGAGGCCGCAACAGAAATCGCACTCAGCTTCATTAACCCATTTCAAAGCACCAGAGAGGGGAAAGGTGCGCAGGCATTCAGAGCCTTAGCAACGTCGACGTTGATCAAATCACCTGGCTCGCAAGAAGAAATCGGCTGTATATTGCCGAGTGACGACAACTCAATAAGCTCTAAGGCAAGAGATTGATCTTTGGCACTGCTGAAGCAAAAGAATCAAATAGACCAAAATTCGCGACAGGTAAAAAATCAGTGATTTTGCACCTTTAGTTTACAAAGCTGCCGCCCAGCAGGACGATCTGGCCCTGGTTGGTATTGAACGCCAATCCATTCTGGCCCCAGCGCACCAAGCCCTGGACAGTCCCCTTGAGATTGGGGATTGTAATCGAGTTCAACAGAGCAAAGCTTGTGAGATTGAACGATTGCAGCGTAACCGTGGTCTGTCCGGCATTTTGGGTCTGGGTAAGGAAAAACGCTTTGCCCAGGCTGGAATCCGGGACCATCAGATTGGTTACGGACGGGAGGCCCACGGCGAAGGAGCCGACCACCGTACCGGTGGCAGAATCGGCCACATGGCCGTCATTGCCATAGGCGAGGCCGGTAGCAGCGTTGAAGTGAACGCGATTGCTTTGTGAGAATGGGAAAAAGTCATGCAGGCCGGTGACTCCGTTGGCATCCACGGCCATTATGAGCAGATCGGAGCCGAAGCTATCTGCCCCGAGCAGAGTTGTATTCCCGGCTCCCCACTGGATTGAGGAAGCCTGCGTAAAGGCGCGGTTCGTTCGCTGGGTCGCGTCGTCAAAAACCACAACACCATCCTGCGCAAAGGAAGTGGAAATCGATCCAGTTGCGAAAGCGGCCGTATGAGCAGCGCCTGGAGCCACCTGCAGGTCGAGGGCCGCTGGCGGCCCAAACTGGTTTGATGTTCCCAGAGAGTAGCTGATATCAGGGCTGAAGCTGGGCAAAGCAAAGCGTTGCGCTCTTCCCGCTCCGTTGACTCCGGCATACAAAAACAGACCATCATCGGAGACGCCCAGAGCGCCTGGCTCACTACCTGCGAATTGTGAGGAGATCACGTTGCCTGAGAAATCAAGGGCAGTCACCGTGTTCCCCAGGCTACTTGCCGTGCTGGGCACGGAGATGAAGAAGACCTGGTGCACAGGATCGGAGATCAAATTGTTGGACGACTGGACGATTGTGGTGAAGGCAAAGCTGGTCCCGCCTGTGCCGGTCCCCGCCGCGGCCCCGACGAAGAACGATGACGGATTCGATGTCCCGTTCGGATCCACGACCACCACCTGGGCTGCGCCAGGGCTGGCAATGGCTGCCGCAGGTATGGTTGCCGAAAGCTGGCTGGCGGAATTGAAAGTGGTGGTTAGCGCGCTCCCCTTGAACTGTACCACGGAGGACGCAGTAAAGTTGATTCCCGTGATGGTGAGAGCCACATCCGGCGCTCCAACTGCGGCCGAGCCGGGGTTAAGCGAGGAGATGATCGGCGTGGTGGCGCCCGGCGCGACCGGGCCCGGCGGCGTGGGCAAAGGCGTGGCCGGCGGCGTGGCCGTGGAAATTGGACTGACGATGTTGCCGCCGATCAGGAATATGTGCCCGTCACTTGTATTAAACGCCAAACCATTTTCTCCCCAGCGTATCAGGCGACCCGGTGTGCCATTTACGCCCGTGATTGTGATGGATCCTGTTTTGACAAAGTGCGTTAGATCAAACGTATCAATCGTGGCATTGCCTCCGCTGAGCGGCAGTTCGAGGACATAGGCGGCATTCAGCTTTGAATCAACCACCATGAGCCCGGAGGCCGGAAGCGTGGCGACCGCGGCTCCTGTAGCCGAATCGAGAACGGCACCCCCATCGGAATATATCCGCCCTGTTGCCTGGTCAAAGTGAATCCGGCGTCCGCTCAGGAAACTGGGGAAATCGTGGATCTGGATTGCACCCGTTACGTCGACGAAAAGCGAGAGCAGGTCACTGCCGAAAGTTTGGCTGGAAAACAGACTGGACGCACTCGCTCCCCACTGAAGCGACTTCCCATTCTGCGCCAAATTAGTACGTGGCGTGGCATCATCAAAAATCGTGATCTTGCCCGACGGATTAAACCCTGAACTGACCACCGCAGAGGTGTGCGAAGCCCCTGGAGCCACTTGCAAGTCAAGCGCAGTGAGGGGGCCGGAGAAAAACGAGGTTCCCAGCGAGTAACTTGTATCGAATGTGAACGCCGGAAGCGCGTAGCGCTTCACCTGGGAACCACCGTCGACGCCGGCATAGACGAACTGACTATCGCCGGATAGAGCCAGGACGTTCGGCTCACTGCCGGCAAACTGCGATGAGATGACGTTTCCTGACAAATCTAGCGCTGAGATGGTGTTTCCGTGGCTGGCCGCCGCACCGGGAACTGAAAGCAGGATGACGCGGTGCAGAGGGTCGAATGCCAGATCATTGGCGGCCTGGTTGATCACCGAAACGGCGAAACCCACTCCGGCGCTGGAGCCGATGAAGAACGTTGAACCGGCTGAAGTTCCTCCATTCCCAATCGGATTCGCGACGGTGATGATCGCCGTGCCGGCCGCAGCTATATCCGCAAAGCTGATGCTCGCCTGCAATTGCGTGCTGGAGATGAATGTTGTCGTGCGCGCTGTGCCGTTCCACTGCACAATGGCCGCCGGATCAAAGTTTGCACCATTCACCGTGATAGTGAAGGCGATTCCGCCGGCAAGAGCAGAACTGGGAGTCAACAACGCGATAGTTGGAGCGTTGGCCGCCGGGGTTGGCGGAGGCGCGGGCAGCGGTGTAGCTGGCGGCGTGACGCTGGAAACAGGGCTCACGAAGTTCCCACCGATCAGAAAGAGCTGACCACTATCGGTATTGAAAGCCAAACCGTTCTGGCCCCAGCGAATCAGCCGCTTTGGGTTGCCGTTAACATTCGCGATGGTGATGGAGCCCGCCAGGGTGAAATGCGTCATGTCAAAGGCTTGCACGATAGCGCTGTTGCCGCCGGACTGGGTTAGAACAAACACCAGATTCAAACTTGAATCCGTCACGGTTGAACCAGATGCGGGCAGAGCAGCTACCGGAGAGCCAGTCAGTGGATCAGCAACGTGCCCATTCTCCGCCCAAACCAGCCGGCCGGCACGATCGAAATGGATCCTGCCGCCGACGTCCAGAGTGAAATCGTTTGTCCGGGTAAGTCCGCCCGTTGCAACGGAGAAAGTAAACAAATCGCCGAAGCTCCCGCTGGTGCTGAACAGAGTAGTGGCGTCCACGCCCCACTGGATCGATCCTCCACCGCCTGAAGCTGTTGCTATTCTCGGCGTGCCATCATCGAAGACTGTGATCGTGCCTCCCTGGGTGATTACGGCAGTCGTATTGGGCGCTCCCGGAGCTACCTGGAGGTCCTTGGCAAAGTTAGCTCCGTTGATGAAACCACCATTGCCCAAAGAATAATTAATGTCTTTTCCGAAATCCGGCAACGTAAACCGCTGCACTCGTGAGGCGCCATCTATACCCGCATATAGGAAGTGGCTGTCGTCTGATAAAGCTAAGACGTCCGGCTCGCTCCCGGCGAACTGCGACGAAATGATGCTCTCCGTTGAAGGATCGAGTGCGGAAATTGTGTTTCCGTGTGCTGGCGCCGTGCTGGGCACCGAGAGCATGATCACGTGATGCAGGGGATCGTAAATAAGATCATTGCTCGCCTGATTAACCACGGATACCGCAAAGCCATTCCCGCCAGTTGTTCCGATAAAGAATGTTGAGCCAGCCGAAGTTCCTCCGTTGTTGGCCGGGTTGGCGACTGTAATGGTTGCTGTCTCAGAGGCAGCAATATCTGAGGCGTTAATACTGGCTTGCAGTTGCGTACTGGATACGAACGTTGTGGTGCGGGCGATACCGTTGAACAAGACCTGGGCGGCTGGATCAAAGTTGCTGCCGTTCACCGTGAGCGTGAAAGCAGCACTCCCGGCAACCGCGGAACTGGGACTCAACAGCGTGATCGCCGGCGCGTTTGCCGCAGGCGTTGGCGGAGGCACGGGCAGAGGGTTGGGCGCAGGGAACGAGGTGGGTATGGGCGCAATGAAACTTCCACCCAGAAGGACTACCTGGCCTGCATCGGTGTTGAACGCCAGCCCATTCTGACCCCAACGAACCAAGTGCCGAGCCTGGCCGCTCACGGGAATCGTAACGGATCCTACCGGCGTGAAGTGAGTAAGGTCAAAAGATTGAATCGTAGCAGTGTTCGCTCCGAAAGTCTGGTTGAGGAAAAACGCGGTATTCAACTTCGAATCCGGAACCAGCAAGCCTGTAGTCTTGAAAACTCCCGCAGCCAATCCGTTCTGATCGAGCACGCGCCCATTCTCGCCATAAATAAGATTGGTGCCCGGATCGCGGTGAAGCCTTCCTGATCCAATACTCTGGATGTCCTGGGTACGGGTAATACCATTTGCATCCACGGCAAAAGTGAAAAAGTCAGCCCCAGAACTTTCTAGATCCGCCGCGAAAAGCGAGGTTGCATTCGCTCCCCATTGGATCGAGTCATAAATACCGCCTGCGCCGAATCCCGGCGCGCTGGTCGGCCTGGGGGTTGCGTCGTCGAAAATCTCAATACCACCAAGGGATGACGGGCTCGATCCGCGGACACCACGGGTGACGGCGCTGGTGTGCGGACTCCCGGGAGCCACCTGAAGGTCCAGCGCAAAAAAGGGGCCGAAAAAGAAATCTGGTCCAAGGGAATAAGAGACATCCGGTGTCAGTGCTGGCAGCGCAAACCGCTGCACGGATGCGGTTCCGTCAATTCCGGTGTAAAGGAACTGGCTGTTGTCGGAAATGGAGAGCACGCCAGGATTGCTTCCGGCAAACTGTGTCCCCACAATTTTGGAGGTCACCAGATCCAGCACCGCAATGCTATTTCCTTCAGGAACAGTATTGGGGACTGAAAGGTAGAGCGCCTGTCGCGCAGGATCGACAGCAATATCATTGGCTGGTTCCGCAATCGCAGTCAGGGCGAACCCTGCTCCTCCGCTGCTTCCGATCAGAAACGTTGAGCCGGTCGAAGGTCCGTTTGCGGAATCAAGCACGGTCACGGTGGCAACCCCGACCGTGCTGATGTCAGCAGCGGTGATCGCCGCTTGCAATTGTGAGGCTGAGATAAATGTGGTGGTACGCGGGCTTCCGTTGAACTGGACCACGGACGACGGAGTGAAGTTTGTTCCCTGGACTGTCAAGCTGAAGCCGGTGCCGCCGGCAATAGCCGAACCTGGGTTTAGCAATGAAATCGCAGGCGCCTGTGGATTTGGGTTTGGTGCAGGTGTCGGCGTGGGTATCGGCACTGGCACGGCCGGCGGCGAGGTGACCGGATCAAGGAAGTTGCCGGCGACAAGCACGATCTGGCCGGTGTCAGTATTGAAAGCCAAACCGTTCTGACCCCAACGGATCATGCGCCGGGGCCTGCCGGTCACGCCATTTAGCGGGATAGTACGATTCAGAGTGAAGCGCGACAGATTGTAAGCCTGGAGAGTGCTGGAACCGAAGAAATTCTGCGGAATGATGAAAGCAGCGTTCAGGCCGGGATCGATGACCATGGGGCCGCCAACGTTGAAGTTTGCCGTTGTCTGCCCGGCCGTGGACAGGACCTCGCCGCCTTCTCCATAAATCTGGCTATTGATTTGGCTAAAGTGGATGCGCTCGCCTCTGGCGACCCCGCTAAAGGACTGGATCAGGCTTACGCCGCCAGCATTCACGGTAAGAGCGTCGAGACCATTGAAGCCGTCAGAGCCGAAAAGCCTGGTGGCATCCGCTCCCCATTGCAGCGAACTCACAATGTGCGATCCGCCCGGGAACTTAGTGGGCCTTTGAGTCGCATCGTCAAACACGGCGACCCCGCCCTGCTCCGCGGGGCCGACGCCCGAGTTGGCCAGCGTAACCGCCACAGTATGCGAGGCGCCGGGCGCAACCTGAAGGTCCTCGGCAAAGAAGGGGCCAAAGAAAGGATCGGCGCCGAGGGAATAATTTATATCTGTAACCAGTCCCGGCAGGGTGAACCGCTGAATGGATCCCGTGCCATCAATCCCAGCATATAGGAAGTGGCCGTCTCCAGAAATGGCCAGAATGTCTGGGTTCGTGCCCACGCTTTGTGATGACGTGATCGCGAGACTCGCCAGGGACAGAATGGAGATGGTATTCGGGTTCGTGGTGGCCGAGCTGGGCACGGAAGCGTAGATCAACTGCTGCGCTGAATCGTAAGCGAGGTCGCGCGAAGACTGGTTGATGATTACTTGGGCGAAGCTGGGTCCGCCTGTGCTACCCACCATAAACATGGAATCTGTCGAGATTCCCCCATTTGCGGGGGGATTCAGGACAGCAACCTGAGCCATGGCAACACTAGCGACGTCAGCAGCCGTAATTGCTGCCTGCAATTGTGTGCTGGAGACGAACGTAGTTGTACGCGCACTGCCATTGAACTGCACCACTGATGCCGGTACAAAATTTGTACCGGTCAGCGTCATCGTGAATGCTGCACTGCCTGTCACTGCTGAGCCAGGAGTCATTTGGACAATTGTCGGCGACTTCGAGATGAAATATCCCGAAATGTCCATGACAAGATGAGTGGGCTGGGACCCGAAAATGCTGATTGACCCATTCCCCGCGGGCACAATCGCCATGTTGGAAGTGACCGCGCCGTCAATGGCGTTCAGAGTTGAGACCAGCGGTTGCGCGGAGCCCTGTGGCCATAACGTTAAAAAGCCCAGAGGCCCGGGAGGCACTACCGTCGCATTCACGACATACGACTGCGCCGAAGCAGGAGCGCCGCAGGGAGCAGCTCCGACGTTGAGGTCCTTGGCTCCATTGAATGGCAATGAGCCCGCCGGATTCCGCGTATCAAGCACGCGGCAGGGCGTCAGATTATGTAGTGACAGTCCTCCCGGACCGGGTGGCGCAAAATATCCGTTTACATCAATGACCAGGTCAGCAGGATGGGAGACAAACACGGAGATATCGCCATTTGTGCCCGCAGGCACAATCGCTGCATTCGCAGTGACTGCTCCGGTAACGGCATTCAGCGTTGAAACCAGAGGCTGCGTTTGTCCAGTGGGCCAGGTGGTCAGGAAGCCGAGAGGCTCCTGGGGCACTGCGGTGTAATTCAGTGAGTACGCCCGAGCGGTTGCGGGAATGCTGCAGGAACTCGAAAGCAATGGGAACGTTCTGCTCACGCCGCCAACCAAAGAAGGGCCGCCCAGAGTGCCAGCAGGAAGGCGCGTATCCACCAGACGGCACGGCGTCATGGGATAGAAAGCCATAGCCGTCGTGTCGGTGTCGGGCACGAAATAACCGTTGATGTCCAGTACCAGTTCCGTGTCATTGGAGGCAAAGAAACAGGCCGCTCCGTTTGTGCCTGCGGGCAATATAGCCGCGACAGCCTTAGTGCGGCCATCAATGGAGTTGAGGTTGGATGCGAGCGGTTGCGGCTGTCCACAGGGGAAGGCCGTCAAAAATCCCAGCGGGCCACGTGGGACGACAGTCATATTTAGCGAATACGCCTGCGCGGTATTTGGGATTCCACAGGCACTGCTTGGAATCGCAAATGCTCTGGCCGCTGCATTACCCTGCAGAAACGGTCCACCAAATGGCCCGGCGGGGTTGCGCGTATCAGCAATGCGGCAAGGTGTTACCGGCACAAAGCTGAGCCCGGTGAGCGTGCCGCTGGGAATGAACGCAGAAGCCGCTGGACTTTGTGCATCAGCACCTGGCGATGTGGTTAGGAATGCCGGGACAATGGAGTCCGGTACTGGAGTAGGCGAATGAGTAGTTGCTGGAGAAGGACTAGTTGCGGGAGAAGGACTAGTTGCTGGACTTAGCGTCGCCGTAGCAATAGGCAAGGAACTTGACGCGGGCTTGACTGTTTCGCTGGTACCGCCGCAGCCCGCTAAAGAGAATACAATGAGAGACAAACAAATGAGCGAAAAAACTCCTGAGACCCAAAATGAGAGTTGGCGGCGCATAGATTACCTTCGGCAATATAAGGTGAACAGCTTTGGGGGTGCGGAGTCTCTGGATTATTCATCAACTTCCCAAAAATGTCTATAGGTTAATAGGTAAGATTTTTCTCAACATCAGCGCCTCAGGATGTCGAGAATTTATTCCAAACTCTATCGTGAGCCACATAAAAATCCGTCGATGTAGCAGGGCGGGACTCGCTACGACAAGAACATGGGCAAGCCACGTGGCTGGTAAGCACTCTCTTTTTTCAGAGTCCGCTATCTTCTCCAGGTGGGCGCAGTCAAGACAAGCACAACCAAATACTTTGGGCTGTGCTACGTTACACTGACTGCTGTTTGGCGCGCAAGCAGAACATTTAGGCTGGCGACTACATTTAAGCAGCGGCAGCGGCACGCCGAAAACGCTGGCCGCTTAAGAATTGGGGATAGCGTGATAAATCAATCCACACAGGCAAACTCGCTTGATACCACACCGGATGAACGAACCATGGCCACTTTGGCCCATGCCTTGCAACTTATTGGCTCGTGGATCGCGCCACTGATCATCTTCCTTATTCGACGGCAGTCGCGCTTTGTTTCATTTCATGCATTGCAAGCGCTCCTTTTGCAGATCGTTCACACTATTATCATTGTCGTCCTGATGGTTCTCTGGTTTACCACGATCCTTGCCACCGTTCTTCACCAAACCGGCAGCAAGACTCCTGAGTTCCCGACCGCTCTGTTGGTGTTAGTTCCTCTGGTTTGGCTCGGTTTTATGGCTCTTGGGGTGGGTACATTGATCATTGCAATTATGTACGCCATCAAAGCAGGACGCGGAGAGTGGGCAGATTACCCAGTGCTTGGCAAGCTGGCTCGAAAAATCTTGAAGATGGATCCAATGGAGGGACGCTTAGCGCCCATGGCCACAAATGTGACTCTATGATTGCTTCCCTTTCAGCCTCAACCCTGCCCGCTCTTCGATTAACATAATCGTCGCGGCGTAATCCAGATCGTCGTGGCCATCCTTGCTGGCCTCTTCGTAAATTTCATCAATCTTGGTCAGGCCCGGAAGTTCGACGCCGTTTTCCTTCGCTGCATCCATCATCAGGTGCATGTCTTTGTGCATCAGCTTCAGCGGAAAATTCGGAGAATAATCCTGGTTCAGGATGAACGGTTTTTTGTATTCGGCCACGCCGGATCGGATCATTGACGCCTCAATCAGCTCAAACATCTTCTCCGGCGGCACGCCCAGCTTCTTGGCCAGTGTCAGACTCTCGCACAGACCCTCATAGATAAAGACGATGTTCATGTTTTGCGCCAGCTTGGCGGAAAGGCCTTTGCCGTTGTCGCCCATGTGGATCACTTTTTTCCCCATCGCACGAAGACATGGTTCAACGCGCTCAATGTTATGCGGCGCGCCGCCAATCATAAAAATCAGCTGGCCGCTTTCCGCCGCGACCTTCGATCCAGTCACTGGAGCGTCAAGAAACTCACAGCCCTTTTCCTGCAGGCCTTCCATAAACAGCAGGCTGGCGGAAGGCGAGATAGTGCTGGAATCGACCACCACGGTGCCGCTGGTCAAGCCTTCAATCGCTCCACCCGACCCAAACAGAACGGCCTGCACCGCCTTGGTATCAGAGACGCAGACCCATACGGCCTCTTTGTCTTTGGCCGCTTCAGCGGGCGTGGCTGCGGTTGTGGCCCCCTCAACATCACGGGGCGTGCGGTTCCAGACTGTGACTTCATGTCCGGCTTTAACCAGGTTGGCGGCCATGGGCCGGCCCATAATTCCAAGACCTAAAAAGGCTACGCGCATGCTTGGCATTAAACGGTCTCAGGCCAGATGCCGTCAAGTGGGAAGCAGTCACCCTAAAAGCTCCACCGCAAAGGACGCAAAGACCGACAAGGAGAAACAGAAAATCTTTTCCTTTCTTTGCGCCCTTCGCGCCCTTGCGGTAAACAGGTTTGGCCGAATGCCGACTGCTCTTCCCGGTGATACAATTTTAAGTTTCGCTCGAGTCTCTCAAAAGGATCCTCTTATGTCCCAGACTTCCACTCAGATCGCTCCTCCGCCCCAGCCGCTGGTCGCTCTTACCGACGATGAGGTTTTATTTCGTGACAATGTGCGCCAGTTCGCTGACCAGGCGCTCCGCCCCAAAGTGAGAGAAATGGATGAGAAAGGCGTTTTTGATCGCGACCTGATAGAGCAATTCTTTCATCTCGGGCTGATGGGCATTGAAGTTCCTGAGCAATACGGCGGGGCCGGAGGAAAGTTTTTTGAGGCGATCCTGGCAGTAGAAGAAATTTCGCGCGTCGATGCTTCAGCCGGCGTAATCGTAGACGTGCAGAACACGCTGGTCAATAACGCGTTGCTGCGCTGGACCACCGAAGACCAGAAGCGCGCCTACCTGCCTAAGATGACGAGCAATACCGTGGGCGCTTATGCCTTGAGTGAAGCCTCGTCCGGCTCCGATGCGTTCGCCATGCAGACGCGCGCGCAACTCAAGGGCAGCGAGTATGTTCTGAACGGCCGCAAGCTCTGGATCACCAACAGCAAAGAAGCTGGGGTTTTCATCCTGTTTGCCACGCTTGATCCCGCCGCCGGATACAAGGGGATCACGGCCTTCATTGTTGAAAAAGATTTTCCCGGTTTCACTGTCGGCAAGAAAGAGGACAAGCTTGGAATCCGCGCTTCCAGCACCTGCGAACTGATTCTGGAAGATTGCCGCGTGCCCAAAGAAAACGTCCTGGGTGAAGTCGGCAAAGGATACAAGATTGCCATTGAGACACTGAACGAAGGCCGCATCGGCATTGGCGCGCAAATGCTCGGCCTGGCCCGCGGAGCGTGGGAAAGCGCGCTTAAATATTCGCAGGAGCGCAAGCAGTTCGGTAAGAGCATTTCAGATTTCCAGGGAATCCAGTTCCAGCTGGCCCAGATGGCTACTGAAATTGAAGCCGTGAAAATGCTGGTTTATAACGCGGCGCGCATGAAAGATGCGGGAATGAATTTTGTGAAAGAAGCCGCCATGACCAAGCTGTTTGCTTCTCAGGTGGCGGAGCGCGTGGCGTCTCTGGCGGTGGAGATTTACGGCGGAAACGGATTTACCAAAGACTATCCCGTGGAAAAATATTATCGCGACGCTAAGATCGGCAAGATTTACGAAGGCACCTCCAACATGCAATTGCAAACCATCGCCAAGATGCTGCTGGGTGGGAAATAACTCCTCGGTAATCTTGGGTAAGCCAAGTAGAATCAGGCATTTATTCGGCCATGCTGTTGCCTTAGGGGAGTACCCGATTGTTTCTCAAGATTAAGCTGGTTTAAACTAACCACAATTTCCGGCTGCTCACCCCCACGGCATTGATACGAAATCGATTAGGGGCAGGAGTATACGTTTGGTCCAGGATTCCCTGAAGGAACTGCAAGATTTAAAAGTCGTTCACACTTTTTATCTGGGGCTGCTCGAGAAGAACCTGGGGCACAGTGTGCCCGTCCCGCTAGAGGTCAAGAACATCAGCGATGCGACGGAAGATGCCGCCGCTCTCATCCCAGAGTTCAAGCTGTGGCTCAACCTGCTGGATCTGGCGCTCACGCCGCCGTTGGTGCGCGACGCGCTGAAAACCCTTCCCGGACAGGAAACTGCCCACGCATTGCTGCGTTATTTCACGGTCAAAGCGTCACAGCGCGCCGGGGACCGCGACAAGACCGATTGCATCATCACGCACCTGTTCCGCATCCCCGCTCAGGGTGATACTCCCCCGGCATGGCATCGGCCGGAAGTTGACAGTTCATACGCTTACATCTCGCAATCGGCCCTTGCGTTTGAGGCTGATTTGTATCGTGCACTGGTTGACGTGCCATCAGAAGCCATGCCGCCAGAGCACGTTACTCTGTTGCAGGAGTTTGAGTATCTCTACCAGGAATTGGAAGAGTTCCGCCACTTCGACCAGATTATCGATTCAGGGATCGTGCAGCGCGTGCGCGAGCTGAAGCTGTCACTGGGCAGGTCGTTTTATCATCCCGATTCGCTCGCTACTCTGGCCGTCTGGAATGACGTGTTTGGGCGTAAATTCGATGAACTCTTTCATGACGCGGCCATGCAGATCAAGACATTTGCTGAGACCGTGCAGAAAGAAGGCGGTAGCATCCTCTCCAAAGTGGAGGGTGATATCACGATAAAAAATCTTAGCGAAGTGGAGACCACTGAGATATTGAAAGAAGACTACCAGTCCGCGCAGGATGAATTCCGCAAGGTCTCCCGATATAAAAAGGCCGTGGATAGCAGGCGTCCGGTCAGAATGTCGCCTGCGGGCGCGCCGCGACAGCCGGTTCGTCCAGCCCAGGAAGCAGCGCCGCCACCGCGTCCCACCATTCCGCAAGCGAACACTGTGACGCAGAGACCAGCGCCGACCGCAACAACTTTTAATTCATCGCAAGCACCTCATGCGACGGGCTCGCCGGGGAGCTCCGGTAAAAACTTGAATACTGAAGTGCTGGCAGTTGCGCCGTCACAGGCCGTGCACAATGCCGTGCAGGAAGGAAAGATCCAAAGCGCGCGGCAGATTATCCGTGAGCACGTGCGTGCTTCAGATCCCAAGCTGGCCCATATCTTCCCGGTAAAGAATTCAAAGATCACGCTGTCCTCGGCTGAGGTGGAATCTTTCAAGGCCGATTATCAAACCGAAAAGAGCTTCCGCGCCGATTATGCGAACGTGATGATGACGATAGTGGCTTATCTTGCCCGCATGGTCATTGAAGTGGATGAATATAATCACAAGGCGAGTTCAGCCTACTTGTGGAAGCCGCACGCAGACGCACTGGGCTATCTGGTAAGCACGCTGGAGCGGCTGAGTATGGAAGCTGAGCAGGTAATCTCCGTGGCCCGCTCCCGCGGCCTCGCGGAAAAAGCAGACAGTCTTGCTGCATCGCTCGATAAGCTGCGCGACTACGGCAAGACCGTATCGCAAACTTTGCAGTCAGCAAATCATCCGCAATAGATATTTGATCGATGCCATGCTGTTGCAGCGCATCGGCATGCCATTCCCAAATCGCCATTACGACAGCGGTTAAGTGAGCACGCGTGGTCATGCCTGTTCACGCCCGCGTTTGGTGGCAGATAGTGCGAGTAGGCCGGAGAGGTCTTTTTAACTCAGATTTATTTTTTACGAAAAACTAAGATCTATCTTCTGGGATGATCTTTGGCGTTGTAATCCATTCCAGAGTAGGGTTCAGTCTTGGCAGTCTGGTGGGCGCTGGCCCCCGTCGTGCGTTTTTTCTTGGCTGCAGGTTTTTTAACGCCCATGGCGATATCAGCCAGTTCCAGAAAACGGCTGCTGTTGGGCGCGCCGCCCGGACGGTTCTCCCACGCACGTTCGCCCGCCGGTCCCTTCAGGCTGTAACGCGGTGCTATCCAGAGGTCTTTTGAAACCTCTCCTTGTTTATCTGACTTTTTGGACATTTAACTTGGCCTGATTATCACTCATTTTATTGGCTTTTTTCAATGCAAAAAAGCAGAGTTACTGGATGCGCCTTAGCCCTTGCTGAAGCCGCTCGGGCTGACTAGAACGCATCCAACCCCATTATGCAGCACCGGCAACGCAATTGGAAACGTCTGCTGAAACAACACAAACAGCTATTGCTTCCCTCAGCGTGCGATGCGCTCACGGCGAAGCTGATCCAACAGGCGGGTTTTCCTGCCTACCAGATTGGCGGCTTCGCCCTGGATGGAATGCGTTTCGGCTTTCCAGACATGGATGTGACCCGCTTGGGCGAGAAATCGGCGACCGTCCGCGACATTGTTCATGCATCGGACCTGCCGGTACTCGTGGATTGTGACGATGGCTATGGCGATGAGAAAAACGTGGTCCATACCGTCCATACTTATGATGATCTGGGCGTCTCCGCCATCTTTATGGAAGACCAGAAATCGCCAAAAAAGTGCGGGCACATGGGCGGCAAAGAGGTAGTTGAACCCAAGGTAATGGTAAATAAGCTTCGGGCAGCGCAATCCGCTCGCCGCAACAGAGAAAATCTCTTTATTCTCGCCCGGACTGACGCCCTGGCCGTGGATGGCCTGAAAGATGCCATCAGCCGCGCGGAACTGTACTTAAAGGCGGGAGCCGACGGTATTTACATTGAAGGCCCGGAAAATGTGCAGCAACTGCGCGCGATCGGCAAAGAATTTAAAGGCGAACCTCTAGCTGTTACCATTTTGGAAAATGGCGGCAAAACTCCCTGGGTGTCTCCTGAAGAAATGTGTGCCATGGGTTTCAACATGGTCCTGTACCCTGCTACCCTGCTCTTCCGCCAAACCAAGGCCGTGCTGCGCGGCCTGGAAGACCTGAAAGCGGGACGTCCAATGCCCAAACAGGAAAGCGTTTCTATGATGGAATTTGAGAAAATTGTGGATATCGCTTACTGGAAGGCGATTGAACAGAAAGCCGTGCCGCTGGGCGAACGCGTGCGACAGGTAGTCAACAAACTAGTGAAGAAGATTGCATGACTCTTGCAATAAATCCTTAACCTCTACCCGGCGCCCGATGCCCAAGCTAGATGACGCGATTGAGAATGTGCTGAATGAAGCACGCATACTGCTCCTCGGTGGCCAGGTGCTGTTGGGCTTCAGCTTTCGCATATGCTTTGAGAATAAATTTGAGCAGATTGCCCGTCCCGCGCAATTGGCGGAAATAATCGGATTGGGAATCATGACGGCGGCGCTAGGCTGGCTTGTATGGCCTGCCGCCTTTCATCAGATCAGGGAAAACGGCCGGACAACTGCCTCCATTCATACCTTTACCACCAACGTTTTGGATTGGGCCCTGCTTCCTTTTGCCGTGGGGCTGGCGCTGACGCTGTACACGGTCTCCACAGCGCTGGAACTGCCCTACTCTCCTGCCATAGGATTAGCGGCGGGCGCATTTTCCGTCGCCATATGGTATGGCTGGCCGCGAGCGGGCAGGCAGCCTGGCGCGCAACAGAAGGTCCGGTCAGAGCTTGCCGACCAGGAAAAGAATGATCGTGATAAGCCTGATCTCGGAAATCGAATAAAAAAAGTGCTGATCGAATGCCGCATGGCTTTGCCAGGCGCACAGGCTTTCCTGGGATTTCAATTTTCCATTGTCTTTGCCCAGGGCTTCGAACACCTGCCCCGTCCGTGGCAAGTAATCCATTTTGCCAGTCTTCTGGCTACTACGATCGCGGCGGTGCTGCTTATCACTCCAGCCGCATATCACCGCATCCATGAAGCGGGTGAGGACACGGAAAATTTCCACAAAGTTGCAAGCCGCCTGTTGCTGGCGGCGCTAGTGTTTCTTGGCCCCGGCATGGCGGGCGATTTGTTCGTTGTGATTGCAAAACAGACGCAATCTCCCGGCATGGCAGGCGCAATCGCCGGGCTTTTGTTGCTGGCGTTCTATGGCTTATGGTTTGGCGTCAGCGCCTGGCGAAAAAAGTAACCGCGCACGGAATCGCGCCACAAGAAAAATAAAAATGTTGCAGAGATGATCGCGCCGGTGAAAGAACGAAGCGCATCGTAAGTAAGAAAGTAGCTGACGATGTTGCCGCATGCATCAATGGCGAAAAGAGAAACAGCAAACCACCAGGCCCATCTGCGTGCGCGTAATAAACCACGCGCGGCAAAGAACGTCCCAACACCTAACGCTAGCAGGAACACCCCTGAAACTCGCCCGATGGAATGAAATAGCGCTGCGCCCTCTGGGTTGAATCTCCACATGTAATCCAGCAGAGCGTTAGGAAAAAGCAGACTCTCGCCAATAACGAAAGCGATTATTGTGGCGGCGAAGAGGAATGTTGCAACGATGACAACCGTTTTAGGTCGATGCCGCTCCAGGACTGGGTTCGCGTTCACCTCGCGGCAAGCCCTGCAACCCGTGCTGCAAGTTCCTGGGGCACGTCGGCAAGCACCTCAAGCCATGAATCGGCATCGTCCAGGACGCGACCGGTAGAAATCGTATAGAGCTCCAGCAGTTTGGTGTCAGTGCAGGTTTCGCGTATCAGTCCGGCAATGCGCCGCTTGATCTTTGGGGAAACCGTCTGGCCCACAACCGCAACATCGAATTTATTTTGCTGGCACGCCTGGATCAAACTGGCTTCGTCCAGGGCAGGAACCACCACATGGCCAGCACGCTCAAGAATGAGCTGCCTTGTCCGTACGACCGCAGGGTCGACACCAGTGCATAGGACCAGCGCCATGCAGGAGTCCTTTCTTGAAAATTTAGCAGTAAAAGTCGACCAGATATTACCACCAGATTCTCTTTTAAATTCATAAGACGGATTAAATCCAGGTTTTTACAAAAAGGAAGAACTACCAAGAAAGTTCCTTGCATAATTTCCCAAAAATAGAGCTGGATTGGGGCGCGATGATATCCTTGCACCCATTGCAAAATGTGCCGGGGGAGGACCTGCTCGCGCCATGAGAAACCCATTCCTGCTGTTTACCGCCATATTGATTACAAGTATTGTTTCGGTCGCACAAGCCCAACCGCAAGCTTCTGCCGGCCTAGTGCAGAGCAAGGCCCGCGCCGCAGCTGGGGATGGCAGTGCCACCTCCTCCACAAAGGAAACCGCTTTTAACGGCACTACATGGTGGAACTATGTAAAGGTCCTGGCCGCCGATAACATGGAAGGCCGGGAAACCGGCAGCCCGGGCTTGCGCAAAGCGCAGGAGTTCGTGGTTGAACAGCTAAAACGCGCTGGACTTGAGCCGGTCGGCTCCGGCTCGTATTACCAGCCGGTCCGTTTTGAGTCGAGGCAGATTGTCGAGAAAGATTCCAGTCTGGCGCTGGTGCATAACGGACAGGTCGAACCACTTACGCTGGGCGACGACGCAATTTTCAGCACGCGTGTAGACCTCGCGCCATCTGTCGAAGCTCCGCTCGTCTTTGCGGGCTACGGCCTCACCATACCGGAGTTGGGCCACGACGATCTTTCTGGACTCGACCTGCGCGACAAGGTAGCGGTAATCTTCCCGGGCGCTCCAGCGGACATCCCTGGCGCTTTGGCTTCGCATTATCAGTCTGCGGGCGAGCGCTGGAAAGCACTGCGCAAGGCCGGCGCTGTGGGCGTGATTACCATTCTGAATCCCACAGCCATGGACATCCCCTGGTCGCGCATCTCAGCCAACCGCGCCCATCCCAGCATGGCCCTCAAAGGCGCGGAGTTCGACGAAACTTCTGGAGAGAAACTGGCAGTTGCCTTCAATCCGGAAAAGGCCCAAAAACTCTTTGAAGGCTCCGGGCACACGTTGCCGGAACTGATCGATCTAGTGAAAGACCGCAAACCGCTGCCGCGCTTCCCTCTTGTCCCAGCCATTCGCGCAAAAGCTTCAGTCAACAGGAAAACGGTGGACTCGGCCAATCTGGTGGCGGAGCTTCCCGGCAGCGATCCTAAATTGAAAAATGAGTATGTAGTGCTCTCCGCGCATCTTGATCATCTTGGCGTGGGCGAGCCCATTAATGGCGACCGCATTTATAACGGCGCCATGGACAATGCCTCCGGCAGCGCCGTGCTGCTTGACCTGATCGCATCATTGAAAAAATCGCCGAAGAAACTGAAGCGCTCTCTGCTGTTTGTGTTTGTTACTGGTGAAGAGAAAGGCTTGCTCGGATCGCGCTATTTCACCACTCATCCCACGGTAAAGCCAGGATCGATGGTTGCCAACATCAACATCGACATGTTCCTTCCTATTGTGCCGTTGAAAGTTCTAACGGTGTATGGGCTGGCCGAATCCGATATGGGAGACATGGCGCGTGAAGTCGCGCAGTCAGTGGGAGTACAGGTGCAGGGCGACCCCGAGCCGCAACGCAATTCATTTATCCGAAGCGATCAATACAACTTTATCCGGCACGGCGTGCCGGCGTTGGCCATGAAAGTGGGGTTTGAAAAAGGATCGCCCCAGCAGGCGATCTTCAAGGACTGGCTGACGCAGCGCTATCATGCGCCTTCTGACGATCTGGACCAGCCGGTGGACATGGCTGCAGCCGGGAAGTATGAGGAGATCGTTGATATGCTGATGGTACGCCTTGCCGAGAACGCAGGCCGTCCGCAATGGAAGCAGGATAGTTTCTTCCGTCGCTATGCGCAGATGGCCCCAGGGCTTTTTTAACAGCAAAAAGTAGCCCTGCCATGTAGACAGGGCTCGAAGGAAAGACTCATCCGCGTCGTGAACTTCCTTCTGTTACCGCGGAGCACTGGAAGGGTTCCGCGTCTCTTTGCAGAGCTATTTACAGAAGGCGCCAACGCCGATGCTGGACAATGCTAAACAAAGATCGGCGCGTCCATGTCCCATCTGTTGCACGGCGACCGCGCGGGTAATTGCATTTGCCACATCGCCCACTTTGTAGGTAGGCCGCGCCTGCAATACCAACGCCGCTTCACCGGCAACCAGCGGAGTGCTGAATGACGTTCCCCAGCCTGCTGCATAATTTCCGCCCGGATAAGTTGTAATGACGCCTTCACCGGGAGCGGCAATGAACACGGAGTTGGTGCCAAAATTCGTGAAACTGCTCTTCACGTCAGAATTGCTCGTAGAACCCACTCCGATCACGCCGTTGTAGGCCGAGGGATAAACCAGGACCTGTCCGCCATCATTCCCTGAAGATGCCACTACTATTACATTTTTACTGAGCGCATACTGTATGGCGTTCTGCAGCGCAGGCGAACTCTGTCCAATCTCAAAACTCATGCTCAGAACGTTGGCTCCGTTGTCCGCGGCGTAATAAATTGCGCGCACGATGTTGAAGAGATCGGAGCTTCCGTCACCGGCAAAAGCCTTCAACGACATGACGTGTGCGTTGGGCGCCACCAGGTGAACAAGGCCTGCAGTCATGGTTCCGTGACCAAACTCGCCGGGAGCGCCATCCAGAATGCTGGTGGTCGACTGGCTGAGAATTGCCACCGTAGAAGCGTTCAACTGCACCAGGTTCTGGCCATCGAGAATGCTCGTGGTCGACTGGGTCAGGGCTGCGGCCATCGCGGGCGTTAAATCCACAAGCTCAGAGGGATCATTGACATTGGCGATGAAGTTGAATCCCGGAACAAGAGCTGCTTGCAGTGTAGGGTGCGAGGTATCAACGCCCGTATCGATTACTGCGACTGTGATTCCCGTGCCGGTGAAACCGGAGGCCGCCTGCAAGTCACCCTGGCGGATAATGGCAGTGGCAGGCTGAGTCACATAGTTGCTCGGCACCTGCGATCCAAAATAGTTGACAATGGTGCGGCCCGGCAGTCCGTCAAGAATCGATGTAGTGGATTGGGTCAGGTTGGCGACGGTTGCGCCGGACAGCTCAGGCAGGCCAAGAGCATGATTACGCTCAAAACTTTGCACTGCCCTGTCAGTGGAAATGCTGGGATCAATAGAGGAAGTTGAAACCAGAAAAATGCCGTGTGAAGAGCCTTGTGTCAGTTGCGTGAGACCATGCCGCCCGCATACGTCCTGCACTTTGTCAGGTGACGTCACCAGGACGAAATTGTCCTGTGCCCGGAGCGACAGTCCCATCAATAGAAACAAGCCGCTACAAACTTTTGCAAGCACTCTGAATCTGCTGCTCATTGCTTTAAGTGCCTCCTCAAGCCACTTACTGAGCCTGGGGAGGGCTCCCTTCAAGTTAATCCGTCGAACTTGAGAAAAGTATAGCCAGACTAGCTCGACGGAATGTTGAGGAATTTTTGGGGGGATTATAAGAAAACGAATGTAAAACGAATGTCACGGCACAAAAAGCGTGTGCAACAATTTTACCAACAACACTTAATCTGATGATAAACAAAGACTTAACATGCTACTAGTAATTGACAAGAATGAATCAGTGACCCGTATGGACGTGCATCAGCTGTTATCAAGGAAACCTGCAATGAAGGCTAAAAACTTTGGAAATTCTTAGACTTGTTAATAAATCCTGAGTGATCTGGAGGAAGGGGGTAAGAATCCAGATTATTTACTGCTGCCGCTCGTGCCGCTAGTACTGCTGGTGGAGTTGCTTGAGACCAGATTTATGAGCGACTGATACAGATCAATGCGGCCGTAACCCATGTCACTAATCTGCTTGGTCTTGGAAAGGGCGTTGGTGATATCGCCCGGCTTGCTTGCAGGCCGTGCTTGCAACACCAGCGCGGCTGCCCCGGCAAACATCGGCGTACTGAAAGATGTTCCCCATCCTGCGGCATAGTTTCCGCCAGGATAAGTGGTGATAATGCCTTCTCCCGGAGCGGCAAACGTCACCACGCCTGAGCCAAAATTTGAAAATACGCTTCTAAGGTCGGTATTGGTGCTGGAACCAATTCCCTGCACGCCACCGTAACTGGCGGGATAAACCAATGTCTTTGAGCCGTCGTTGCCAGAAGAAGCAACCGTTGCCACGTTCCTGCTCAGCGCATACTGAATCGCAGCCTGCAATCCAGGTGAAGACTGCGCCATGCTGAAGCTCATGCTGATAATGTTGGCGCCGTGGTCAGCAGCGTAGTATATGGCCCGGATAATGTCTGAGAGATTCGATGATCCATCGGCACGAAATGCCTTAAGCGGCATGATCTTTGCCGTTGGCGCTACCAGATGCACGATGCCGGCCGTCATGGTGCCGTGGCCAAACTCCGCCAGCGAGCTATCCAGGATCGAAGTGGTTGACTGGTCCAGAATCGATGTCGTGGACTGGTTCAGGATCGCCGTCGCCGAATTAAGTACCAGGAGGTTCTGCGCATCCAGGATGCTGGTGGTGGATTGCTGCAACTTGGCAGCGACCGTAGGATCAAGATCAACCAGTTCAGAAGCGCCTAAAGCGTCACGGGTAAAGTCATAGCCGGTGACCAACGCGGCAGAGAGTGCGGGATGGTTCAGATCGGCGCCAGTATCGATAATCGCTACAGTGCCTGCGCCAGTCAGCTTTGTGGCCGTGCGGGCATCGCCAAGGCGGATGATGCTGGTAGCGGTCTGTATGCTGTAATTGCTGGGAACCGTGCTGCCGAAGAACGAAACCAAAGTGCGACCAGGCAGCGTATCGAGAATGCTGGTTGTGGATTGAGTAAGCGTGGGCTGCGTAAGACCGGTCAATTCCGGCAGCTCAGCGCGTTGTTCGGGTTCAAAACTTAGCACTTTAAGGTCAGACTCGACCTCGGTTTCCGTGCCCGAAACATCCGCCGACGGCGAGGTGACGAGCATGACGCAATTGGTGCCATCAAACAGCTCTTTCACTACGGTCAATCCGTGGCTGTTGACTACGCTCTGCACATTGCTGGGGGACGCAGTGAGAATGTAGCTCGTCTGAGCCGATAGCGGCAGACCTAGCGCCAGACACACTAATAAAAGTTGAAGGGATTTCCTCATTGTCCTTGTCCCAGATCCAATGCAATGTTTAAAGCGGGTTTCCCTACAGTTGGGGCGTCTTGCCTAACTGTACTTCCAGTTCCTGGCCCCTGGACTCAAGCGGTACCAGCAAGCGAAGATCGCTTTCCGGAACATACTCAAGCTGGAATTCACCGAAGGTGTTGCTGATCGAACGGGTGACTTCGCGGTTTCCTGCTACCAGAATTACGGGTAGATTGGCCAGCAGCTCGTCGGGTGTTTTCTGGTTGGCAATCTGGCCAACCAGCACCATGCTGGCAGATCCTTTTTCGTGCTCAAATCGAAGATCGACGGAGTAGTCGCCGGCGTGGAAAAGCACCTGGCGATTAATCTGATGGGTGCCGCGTACCCCAACTGGTTGCGGATCATTCACGCTGTCATAAACCAAGATCGCCCACAGACGCTGCAGGGCGGAGCGGCGTGGCGCTTTGGCCAGGCCGATCATTGCCTTCACCTGCTGTTCCGCGGCCCGAGGAATCTGATATGCAGCTTCACGCGAACATACCGCAGCGAACTTTGACAAGATTCCCTTTAGTCTCTCGCACTTGGAGCAACCACTCTGCAAATGGGCCTGCATCAGCTTGTTCTGATTGCTGGAGACCGTGCTCCTGACGTAATCAGCCCACTCAGTGATATCGAAATGGCGAACAGCTTCAGTCATATGGTGACTATTTTTCCCCGTCTTAATATCAAGGGGGAACACGGCTTCCGGGTCCATGTTCCCCTTTTTAGCAGTCGACGGATGAGCCTGCTTCTAAGCATAAGAGTGGGAGATGGAACGAAAAATATAGGCAGAATACAATTTTTATCTTTCATGCGAATTTCCCTACCAGAGCAAAGGCCGCCCAAAAGTATGGATGGGGATGTTTTTTCTTCAATTTCAGCACCGCACTTCGCAAGGAATTCGCCTTGTTGGCCGAATTTTTGTATCCCTCATAGAAATCCCGCATAAATTCAGCCGTGCTCTGGTCATGCACTTCCCAAAGGCTCACCATGAGCGTCTGGGCCCCCGCATAGAGCAGGCCACGAACCAACCCAATCAGCTCGTCGCCGCCGATCACTACGTTCATTCCTGTGCCACAACCGCTCAACGTGACCAGCTCGGCATCAAAGTGTAACTGATACAAATCAAACAAACTTAACAATGAATTCCCAAGCCGGATAGAGGAAAACATAGGGTTATCCTGCCGAAAGTAACCGTGCGTGGCGATATGTATGAAACGGCTCGCCGGGCCATGGAGTCGCAACTGTTCCTCCGTTGCTTCCTCTCCCATAAAGAGCCGCGCCTTACCCATGGCTGAAGCCACAAAATGGGCCTCCTCTTCGATGTACGGCGCGCGCGCGTCTGGCACGGCCAGTATCAGGGTGTCTCCTTCATCCGTTCGCTGCGGTTTTTTCTGGCACACTGCAAAGATGCTGCCGCTGGGAGCATAGGAAATTGAAAAGTCGTCGATGAGGTAGCGCTTTCCGTCAGATAGTGCATGGAAGGGCAGGTAATGCAAAAATGCATGCGGAACAATAATCAAGTGCTTGGCCGTAAGCTGGTCGCGTATGGGACCAATCAGCAGCGCATACAGTTCTTCAAGGTGTGCCTGCGTGGCTTCTAAAAGCGCCTTTTCCAGAGGCTGGATGTAGTCTGGTCCCAGCCGGAACTTGGCCAGCTGTAACTGCAGCAGGCGGAGTTTTTCGCGCACACCAACCACGTCACTCAAGGCCACAATCTTGAATTGCTTACGCGAGATCAGGCAAACGTAAAAGCGGTTGCGCGCCGTATAGTACTCCAGCAGAAGCGTGTTCTCCGGCAGAATGCTTTGCAGTTCTTCCACAGAGACGGTTTTGGCGCTCTGCAGGCTGGCGAATTCCCGGTCCACGCTTTGCACCTGGGAAAATGCCTTGACCAGCGCGTCTTCATAACGGCGGCTCAGTTGGCGCAACTGATGAATGCGCTCATTCGAGCTGCCTTCAGGATTCAATTCTTCAATTTCGATCTGGTGATATGTCCAATTTAATTTCTGGCGGAGATCGCGAAACTCTCCCATGGCAGGCGAAAGTGCCTTCGGATCCCTGGAAGCAAGGGATGAAGCGCGAAAGGCAATCAGGTCCGCCAGGCTGCGTGACTTGGCCTGTTCGATGTAGCCAAATGCCTCTTTCTGCGCCCTCACGCCAAAGTTCACCGCCAGCGATGTGACGACCAGGCCTTCATAAACCGTCAGTTTGTTTTTGAGAAACGCGATCTTGAGCTCTTCCTTGCCCAAATGGCTGCGCAGGTCTTCCAGCTTTTTGAATGCCTGTTCATAAGCCTGGCGGGCCAGTTCGGTATTGCCGCTGGCTTCCTCGGCCTGACCAAGCATGAAATAAGCCTGATAAGTGGCGGGTGACTCCAGGTGCGTAAGACGGGAAAGCGCGGCACTGCAGTAGCGGCGCGCCTCTTCCGGATCAGAACCGCGCAGCTCCAGCGCTGCCAGCAGCAGTTCGCACAACGCGGCCTTTGATGGCAATACCGAATTACCAAAGTACGCGAGTGCGCTTACAGCCAGATCTTCCGCCAGGTCATTCTCTGAGGCTTGATACAACACCAGCGCCTTGTACAAATCAATGAGTGGCGGCCACAGCGGATTGCCTTCCTTAACGAACAGGTCGCGCGCAAGATCGAAAGACTCAATCGCCTGTTTGTATCGTCCCTGCTGGCTGATGGCGATCGCAGAGAAAGTGGCGGCCTTTCCGGCCTCGTACGTCATGCCCAGTTCAGTGAAGGCCTTAAAAGCGTCCAGCGCCAGTTCCGTGCCGCCTTCGGTCAGGTTCAGTTCGAGATAGATTTCTGATTCGTCCAGATCGCAGAGCGCCTGGTGATAGCCGTCGCCCAATTCGGCACAGAGTTTGCGCGTCTGGTCATAGAGTTCTATCGCGCGCAGGTACTCACCCCGCAGGTAATGCAAATAAGCTACGTTGTAATCGGCCTCCGCCACCAGCAGAGAGAAGCCATGTTCCATGCAGTGCTGGCGCGCCAGCCGATAAGTTTCTTCAGCTCGGGGAAAATCATTCAGGCTGATGTAGCAGACGGCAAGGTTGCGCAGAACGGCGGCAATATCCAGCGGCTCCCCGCATTGCAGAAATTCACTGTAGGTGCCTTCATAAAGTTCCACGGCTTCCTGAAAGCGGTCCTGGCGGTAATAGATGTTGGCGATGTTGCTATCGAGCCTGGCCAGCCGCAGCCGGTCTTTGTGGGCATGAAAGATCGATCGCGCCTGTTCTCCCAGGCGGAAGGCGCGTTCGTACTGGCCGTCATAAATCAGGCTTTGCAAGGCTCCGCTGATGGTGCGGGCATAATCAAGGTCACGGCCCAACTGCTCAAAGATAGCCAGCGCCTTTTCATATTCCACGATTGCTTTTTGATATTTGCCGGTCAGATAAAGCACATGGCCCACGGCGCGGGCGCTTTGTGCCGTAGCCACAGACACATTGATCTGCGTGGCGATCCATGAGCTGGCTTGGGCCATCCGCTCAGCCTTTTGCAGGTCAACGCGGGCAAAAATAACCACAGCGTTGTATAGAGACTCCACTGCGGCCTGGTTGCAAATGTCTTTGCGGGAGCCGAGAAACTCGCGACGCTGCGCTTCTTCAGGCAGATCGGCAAGATCTATGATCCATTGCTCGACCCCAAAATTGGGCTGTTGCGGCATCTAGAATCCCAACTCTGCCAGGATCTTCTGCAGCCGGTTGAGACAGCGTCCGCGGATAAAACCAATGGACCCAGTCGCCAGCCCGAGCTTCTGGGCCACCTCATTGTAAGGAACCGGCGGCTGCTCATAAAAAAGCAACTGCACCAGCTCCGCGCACCGTGGCGTGAGCCGCAGGATGGCGTCGCGCACAGCTTGCTCCTCCTGGACTTCCTGCAGCACCATGGGTGCAGCCGCAATTTCCTCTGCCAATTCCTGCTCCATCGCGTCCAGCTCTACCTCGCCCCTTTGTTGCTTCTTCCAATGAAAACATTTATGCGTGGCCACAGTGATCAGCCATGAACGCAATGATTCAATCTTCCTGAGCTTGGAAAGATTGGTGAAAAGATCGATGCACACATTCTGGAAAATATCTCCGGCATCGTCAGGACTGAAACCATACTTGACCGGCACGGAATAGATCAGGCGCTTGTATTTATCGATGAGCGTGTTCCATGCCTTCTCATCGCCGCTCAGACACTCCTGCACAAGCCGCTCGTCTTCAGCGGTCGCAGCGTCCCGGATTGTAGGCAAAGTCAGTTCCTTGGTGTTTTCTTCCATCAAACCTTCCGGCGTTGCTTTCCGGGTTATTACTTTCCGGCGGGGGGGTGCCAAAAAAGTTCTTCTGCGTTCCAAAAAGTATACTGTTCAATGATGGCTGGATGGAAATTACCTAGGTTTTCCTGCGCTCCAACCAGGATATTGGGGCTGGCCAGGTAGATCATGGGAAGCTGCTGCGCAAGGATCTCCTGCACGCGATCATAAATCTTTTTCCGTTGTTGATAATTCGGAGTGACCAACTGTTTCTGCATCAGCTGGTCCAGTTCGGCCTCCCAAGGCGTGGCCGGCGTTTTCTCGCCCATGTGCCACACATGCGTTTGTGCATTTGATACCAGGATGTTCATGTCCGGCGTTGGATCGGCATCGCCACTCACCAGGCCCATCACAATCGCCTCATAATCGTGGGTATTCAACAGGCGATCATTAGCCGACCGCCCCTCTATCGGGACCACATGCGCGGCTATCCCGATCGCTTTCAGGTCGGCTTGTACAAGCGTGGCAATCTGGTTGCGCTGCGAGTTGCTGGACGCCACCACAATGCTGAACTCCACTGGCTGGCCACCGGAATCCAACAGCGTGTTGTCTGCGTTCCAGGAAAAGCCCGCTGCTTTTAAGAGTTCGCGCGCATGCGGCAATGAGCGTACCGGAACGGGAATAGACGAATTGAACCATGCTTTATTGCCCGGGCTCACATGCGTGGCCAGCGCCGCGGCGCGGTTGCGATAAACCAACCGCACGATTCCGGCACGATCAATGGCCGAGGAAACCGCCTGCCGGAAGCGCACATCGCGAAACCATTTTTGCTTGCGCGCTATCTCCGGTAAACGGCTTTCAATATCGCTATTCAGGTTAAACATCAGAAAGTTGTATTCAAGTCCTGGCCCTGCATCGTAAAGTTTGAAGTGCCAGGCCTTCTGCTCCGTTTCCAGCACGGCGTAATTGTCGGCGCTAAGGCTGCTGATGATCTGCGAATCGCCTGCCTCAAAGCGAATTACCTGGGCATCCTGCGTGGGTACGACCAGGAACGTTAGTTCATCGAGATACGGCAGCCTTTGCCCTTTGGCATCAATCTTCCAGTAATAAGGATTGCGCTCCAGCACTATCCGGTCGCCGGGAACAACCTGCTTCAGGCGAAAGGCTCCCAGACCTACGATCTTTTCGGGCGGAGTGTTGAGTGTCCAGTCCTGCCCGATCTTCCCTTCCTGATAGTCCTTTTCCAGCAAGTGCCGCGGCAGAATGGCCAAGCCGTCAAAGACTCTTTCCGCCGCCGCGTATGGTGATGGAAAAGTGAAACGCACTGTATATGCATCCAGTTTTTCCACATTTACAGGCTTGCCGCCAATCATTAGCAGATCGCGTTGGGAAGAATGCACTTGCTCATCGAGATAAACCTTGAACGAGAAGAGCACGTCATCAGCGTCAAAGGCCTGGCCGTCAGAAAAGCGCAGCCCGCGACGAAGCTTCAAAGTGAAGACCGTCCCATCCTTGGAAACTGTCCACGACTTGGCCAACGCCGGCTCCGTCTTTTGCGTGGCACGATTAATGTGGATCAGGTCCGCCTGCAGTCTTGCGTTCACGCCATAAGAATTCTGGTCCACGGCGACCACGGGGTTGAATGTTCGCGGCTCAGACCGCTGGGCAATCACCAGCTTTCCGCCCCGAATCCCCGGCTCAGCGGTAGTGCGCAGAAGGTCTTCCTGCGCAACAGCTTGCCGTCCGGCAAAGAACGGCAACAGTGCTGTGGCACACCACAAAAGAGAACGCTTTAAGCGCACGAAACCCGGCCTTCTGTACTGGATTAGATGTATGATTTTATCCGCTCCTGCAGCGTCTCCGCCAATGAGTGATACGCCAGAAATACAGGAACCGGCGCGAGGCCGGGAAGAAGCATCCACCAGTAGGAAACCAGCACATGATATTGCTGCGCCTGGGCTAGCATGTTGCCCCAACTCGGAAATGGCTCGCCGATTCCCAGCCCAAGAAATGACAGAATGACCTCCGCCAGAATGAACTGGGGAATCAACACAGCCATCTGCGTCAGCAGCACACGAAACGTGAGCGGCATCAGGTGCTTTTTAAGGAGGTAGGCGTTGGACGCGCCAAAGCCCCGCGCTGCCAGCACAAAGTTACGTTCACGAGCGCTCAAAATCACGCCTCGAACCAGGCGGGCTGGACGGCTCCATCCGACGATTCCAATTACCGAAACCACCAGCAGAAACGCCGTGAGTGGGCTGATCTGCAATGGTAGAAACGCACGAACGGCAATCAACAGATAAAACCATGGAATCGTGATAAATATCTCGGCAAAACGCATGGCCATATCGTCCACGCGGCCACCATACATTCCGGCAATCCCGCCCAGCAGCAAGCCGGCGAGGGCGGAAAATGCCGCAGCCACAAATCCGGCAAAGAGAGATACCTGGCCGCCATAGAGCAGGCGCGAGAACTGGTCACGGCCAAAGCCATCTGTGCCCATCAGGAATAGACTGGCTGGCGATTGCACGCCGAACAGGTGTCGAGTTGAAGTGAACATTCCGAGAATGGTGTAACGGTCTCCCTGAGCAAAGAATTCGATTCCGGCGGGCTGCGAACAATCCTGCTGGTATTCATTTAGATCATTCTCAGACGCTTTGGTGACATAGACAAACGGCCGAAAGTGAAATTTTCCCGAGCAATCAACAAAGTGCAGGCGCGTGGGCGGAGCGTAAGGATGTTCGCGCTCCTGCGTTTCAAAGCTGTAAGGCGCAACGAACCCGGCCAGCACTACCACAGCGTGCACCACCAGCAGGAACCAAATGGCCCATGTCAGCTTGGAACCAAACTTGGTAGAGCGCAGCCCTGAAAAGGCTGGCGTTGGCGCGTTCATGCCTGCCTCCTGATCCGGGGATCAAAGGCATAGAGCAGCACGTCGCCCAGGAGATTTCCGGCAACCAGAAAAACCGTGGATAGCATTACGGCGCCAATCACTACAAAAAGATCGCGCGCCATGATCGCTTCCAGCAGCAGCGGCCCAATGCCCGGCCAGCTCATGACTACTTCAATCAGCAAAGAAACGCTCAACAGCAGCGCCACGGAAAGTCCAAAGAGTGAGATCAGCGGATTGGCCGCTGCCGGTAAGGCGTAGCCAAAAAGCAGCTTGAAGCGCGGCAGCCCATGACCTTCAGCAGCGCGCATGTAAGAAGAGTCCATCAACTCGATAATGCTGGCACGCACGTGACGCAAAATGATCGCCAATGAACCGATTACTATTGCTCCCACCGGCAAAACCATGTGCCACCCAAGATCACGCAGCCATGCCCATGTGCCCTGGTCTTGCGCATTAATTGACGTCATGCCTCCCACTGGAAATATTCCGGTCTTTAAAGCAATCAGCAAAGCCAGCAGCGCGATGAGCACATCGGGGAGCGCCAGCAGCGCAGAAGTTCCGCTGGAAAAAAGCCGGTCAGCCCAGCGGCCTTTCCATCCCGCCGCGAATACCCCAAGTGGCACAGCGATCAGCCATGAAATCAGCAGAGCCGGAACGCTCAGCAGCAAGGTATTACGAGCACGCGGCCAAAGCAGTGTTGATGCCGGTGTGTTGTACGCGAAGGAGTATCCAAATTCGCCTTTGGCTGAAGACTTTAGCCATTGCCAGTAACGAACGGGAAGCGGCTGATCGAGGCCATATTGGACACGTAATTGTGCCAGCGTCTCCGCCGATATTTGCGAGTTCACCCTGGCGTCGCTCAGAAAGTCTCCCGGCGCCGCTTGAAACAGAAGGAACAGCAGAATGGAAACGCCAAACAGCATCAGTAGACCGTGTGCGGCGCGGCGTGCGAGGTAGCGGATCATACGGCGGCCTCCATTCCGGGCGCATGCAGCCGCTCGCTGGCTTCCACCAGCTCGCGTGTAGCCGGATGCATACTCTCTGCCAGTTTCTCCGGCGTAGTCCGCTCCACGATTCGTCCGGCATTCATCACCACAACTTCCCGGGCAAAAAGCGAAATGAAGTTGAGATCGTGTGAAATATAGAGGTAGGTAAGCCCGTGCCGCGCCTGCAATTCCATTAGCAGCCGCACCATCTGCGCTTGCAGTGGCATGTCGAGGCCGGAAAGTGCTTCGTCCATAATGAGCAATTTCGGATCTGCGGCCAGTGCCCTGGCTAGAGACAGCCGTTGACGTTGTCCACCGCTGAATTCTCCCGCCAGCCTCGCAGCCCACTCAGGATCAAGGCCAACCTCTTCCATCAACTTCATCGCCCGAGCCATGCGCTCTGCTTCAGACTTCCACCGAGCGATCTCCAGCGGCTCCGCCACTACTTGTCGCGCGGTAAATCTTGGATTGAGCGACGTGGCGGCGTCCTGAAAGATCATCTGCACCTTGGTCTGCCATCGCGGATCCCTTTTCTTTTCCGTAACAGGATTTCCATCGAGCAATATCTCGCCCAAATCCGGTGCCTCAAAGCCAGCGAGGCAGCGCGCCAGCGTTGACTTCCCTGATCCGGATCGTCCCAACACAGCCACAGTCGATCCTGCTGCCAATTCCAGATCAATTCCTTCCAGCGACTGTACGACAAACTGCTTTCGCGACAGCATGCGCTTCTGGACAAACTTTTTGCTTAGCCCTTGCACTTGCAGCAGCGGCGCTCCACTTACTAATGGTTGTTCCTTATGTGTTGCATTTGCCAGACTCTTTTCAGGAAATAGAATTCCCTGAACATATTCATCGCCACTTGCCTGCAATGTTTCCATTGTGCCGCGCGCGATTGCTTCTCCTTCGCGCATGATCACAATGTTGTCCGCAAGCGCGGCCACCGTTCCGGCATTGTGCGTAATAAAAAGCATCGCCAAGCCGAGATCACGCTTTAACCGCTGCAGCAGTTCCAGAATTTCCGCCTGTGTGGCTGCATCCAGCGCGCTAAAAGGCTCGTCGGCAATCAGGAGTTTGGGGCGACAGATGAGAGCCTGAGCAATGGCCACGCGCTGCCGCTGTCCTCCGCTGAGCTCGTGGGGATAGGCGCGCATGACACGCCCAGGATCATCGAAGCCAACCTGGCACAGCATCTCATTGCAGCGCGCTTTCACTTCTTGCCGCGTAAATTTTCTATGCGCCAGCAACACGTCGGCAAGCTGCCGCCCCAAAGATAAAACCGGATTTAGAGCCAGCGCAGGCTCTTGCGAGATCAGCGAGACTTCAGCGCCACACATTGCTCTTAATTCTGCAGGAGAAAATTCGGCCAAGCTGCGCCCGCGGTAATCAATGCGTCCTGAAACCACGCACGCGTTTTTTGGCAGGAGCCGGATGATCGCCAGTGCTAATGAACTTTTGCCGGAGCCTGACTCTCCAAGCACGCCGACGCTCTCTCCGCCGGCAATCTCAAGATCCAGCTGGCGAACAGCATGGACCATGTTGCCGCCGACGGCGTCATAGTCAACGCTCAAAGCGGATACGCGCAGCAATGGCTCGGGTTTTGGCAAGCTCAGTTTGCCGGAAGTCAATGTCTGAGTGCGCTCCCTATTTTGTGGGTGGGGCTGGTGCAACATTATGACGCATCGGACCTGGATTACGAATATGCGCCTTCACCTATAGAAACGCTTAGGTACTAAGCGTAATCCAAATCGCGAAAGCGGCTTTTCTGCATCTGGCTACAAACCTTTAAATCAGCCAAGACTCAGCCAAATGCATTCTGAGAACCGAGCCGCTTCATATTCTGCTAAACGCCTTGATAGTAAACAAGTTACCTTGGTTCTGGAAGCCACTATTGACGCCAAAAACTCCTTGGATTCGACAGAGGTCATGTGCCATTGTCCAGTCGCAACTATGACCTATCGTTACGCTGTAATCCCCTAATCTCAGGCTTTCAACGTAATCCAAAGTGAATCGCGGAGTATTAAAGTGCCCCAACGCTTAACGCAAAACCATTTTCAGCGAGGGGCCCCATGAGATTTTGGCAGACTGCACAGGCTTGCTCAGCAATGCTCGTTCTCTCTCTAATGCTTGCATCCTGCGGAGGAAACAATTCTTCTACCTCCGCCAATAACCTGCCTTCTCCGAATGCATCGCCAACTCCAACGCCCGGCACAGTACCTTCGCCTTCACCAACGCCAACGCCTACTGGCACTGCCACGGTGATTAATCGAGTTGAAGAATCACCCTGGCTGACCTGCGGCGCCTGCGGCAACAATGGCGGCGTCGGCCCCACGGCCGCATACTTCGATACACTTGGCATCGCGACGCCCAGTGAGGACGGCTCGTCGACTCAGTTCAGCATCGCGGCAACCGTCCCTTTCACCAACGGATACTTCTATCAGTCACATACTCCGGTCACCAAGCAGATCAATGCATTAACTTACGAGTTTGATCTCTACATTCCGACGGGCTCAGAAAATCTGCCACAGGCAATTGAGTTTGAGTGCCAGCAAATTCTGAACGGATGGGTCTACAACTTCAGCTGGCAGGCTCTATATCCCGGCAACCAGTGGCGCATTTTCGATTACGGCCTGAAACGCTGGGACGCCACCGGCCTTACTGTTACACGCTTCTCTCCGGGAACATGGCACCACATTGTGGCCGAATACCACAATGACACGGTCGCCCACACCGTGCTGCATGACGCGCTTACGGTAGACGGCGTTCGGATGCCAGTCAACATCACGCATAACGCGTTTTTCTCCGGCGCCGTGAATAATCAGTTCACCAATGCCGTCCAACTCGATAGCAACAGCACCGCCGCAGCTTACAGTGTTTACGTCGATCAGATGCGTATTACGTATCAATAACAGTTACGGTTTAACACAAAGGACACGAAGGAACACGAAGGTCTGAGTCATTACAAGAAATTTTTGTGAGCCCTTGTGTTCAATGTAGCTAGGTTGAAAAACGGTCCCTTAAGAATGGCATCCAAATAAAAGCAGACGCAGGAACACGAAGATATTTGGTTTGGCAACAAGCAAACAACCTTTGTGTTCCCTTCGTGTCCTTAATCACTCATAATGCAGCGCCACCATGGGATCCACCTTGGCCGCTCGACGCGCGGGAATATAGCTGGCAAAAACTCCCACAGCCGCCAGCACCAGCGCCATGGCAAGAAAAGCCAGGGGCGAGTTGGTATTCACGCCATACAGAAACGTAACAATCAGCCGCGCCATCAGAAACGCGGCAACCAGCCCTGCCAGAAGTCCCGCGCCCATGATCACGGCACTTTGCTTCAGAACCATCATCAGCACGTCGCGCGGCTGCGCACCCAGCGCTAGTCGAATGCCAAACTCGCGAATCCGCTGGCCCACGGAATATCCGACGACTCCATAAATTCCCACGGCGCAAAGCGCCATGGCAATCATGGCAAACACTGTCAGCAGGCTTGCTCCAAAACTCGACGCCCACAGCGACTGCGAGATCACTTCGCCAATCGGCCAAACATTCGTGATCGGCAGGTTGCGGTCCATTTCCTGGATGCGCGAACGCATCGTGTTCAATACTGTCCGGGGATCGCCCTCAGTACGGAAGAACAAAGTCAGCGCGGCGTTCGGATTCTGCACCAGCGCCACATACATATAAGGCCGCGGGTCCTCCCCCAGGTTGTTGTATGTGGAATCGCGCACAATGCCGATCACCTTGGTGTAGTCGGTATCGCGAAAAAATTTAAAGCGCTTGCCAATAGGGTCTTCATTCGGCCAGATCTGGCGGGCCGCAGTCTCATTAATAATGGTGGCACGCGGCGTATCCTCACGAACCGAGCCATCAAAACCCTGGCCGCGAACCATGGGAACGCCCATGGTCTGCAGATATTCTGGAGAGACCACGGCAATCTGTGCTACCTTGCCGCTCTGCCCATTGGTGGAATCCTCACCTTCACGAAACAGCGTTCTGCCAAATCCGCCAAAGAACAGCGGGACGGTGCTGGAAAGCGTGGCCGCCTTCACGCCCGGCGTTGACTGCGCCGCTTCAAGCGCTCGGCGTTCAAACTCTTTTGCGCGCGCCGGTTCATAATTCAGCGCGCCTACGTCAAACGAGAGCATTCCAAGATTGTGTGTGTCAAAACCTGTGTCCATCTCATGCGCGTTGCGCAGGCTGATGAGAAAAAGTCCCGCGCCGACCAGAGCGATGAGGCAAACGGCTACTTGCAGCGAAATAAGAACGTCGCGAATGTTGAATCGCGTTCCTTTGCGCAGATCACCCCCGGCACGCTCCTTTAATTCTGAAACCAAATCAGGCCGCGACGACTGCAACGCGGGCGCCAGGCCAAAGATGAGGCCCGTGCCAATGGCCACCGCGAAAGTGAATGCCAGCACATGCCAGTCTAGCGAAAGGTCCATACCATCGGCAGGAAGCTGCGGCGGACGGAAGCGCCACATCACGTCGCGCCCCGCGAGTGCCAGCCCAAGTCCCAGAGCGCCTCCGGCAACCGCCAGCACCATTGCTTCCGTTAGCAACTGCGTGATCACCCGGCTGCGCGACGCGCCAATGGCCACGCGGATCGACATCTCGCGCTTTCTTCCCGCCGCGCGCGACAGCAGCAGGTTGGCAATGTTGAAGCACGCAATCACCAACACAATACCGACCACGGCCATCAACATAACTCCGGCGCGGGCGAACTGTGCGCGCTGGTTCGGATTAATGCTCGATTCCAGCAGCGGCTGCAGCGTGAACGTGCGGCCCTTGTTCGCCAGCGGAAAAGCCGTCTCCAGATCGGCGGCAATCGCCTGCAACTCCGCTTTGGCCTGCTCCGGACGCGCGCCATCTTTCAGCCGTGCCACGACGCTGTATCCTAAAAAGCGCCGCTCATTAAAGAGCTGCTTGCCAAATCCAGTAAGAATCTGGTCATGCATTGACATGGGAACAAACATGTCCGGACCGCCGATCACCGCGGTTCCCTGAAAACCTTTGGGCGTGACGCCAATAATGGTGAATCCCTGTCCGTTCAGCAGCACATTCTGTCCGATCACCGACGGATTGGCGCCAAAAGTCCGCTCCCAGAAGCCATGGCTCAACACCACCACCGGCCCCGCCCCGTCCGTGCGGTCCTCTTCGGGACGAAATGTGCGTCCCAGTTGAGCGTGAACGCCCAGCACATCAAAGTAGTTTCCGGACGAAAGCTGCGCAAAATACTGGTTCGGCTGGCCATTCACCGTCATGCTTACCGGCGTGGCAAAGGATTGATAGAGCGTTACCCCGGAAAAAGATTGCGCCCGTTGCTGAATATCCTGGCCATTGGGAAAAGATATGGGAAGCACATTCGTCGTGGAACCGAATATCTTGCGTTGATCAAGGGTGAAAAGCTCCACCAACCGCGCGGGATCTTTCACCGGCAAGGGATGAAAGAACACCGCATTCACCACGGTAAAAATCGCCGTGTTGGCCCCAATGCCCAGCGCCAGCGTAAGCACCGCGATCACGGCGAAAGCGGGCGACTTACGCAGGCTGCGCAGCGCAAAACGGATATCCTGGGCAATATTGTTCATGGATTCACCTGGGAACGATCAACTGATGATTTAAGAGACGCGGCTAGGAGCGTATAGTTAGCCGCCGACAAAGATTCTGTTCCGATCCGGCGCGATCACGGCGGTCACGGCGATGTCGGCGATTAGGCGCGCTCAGCGCGCCCCCTACCCCTCCCTATGCATCCCACCGTATCCCAGTTTGGCGTGAGATAAGCCACGCGGCGCAAAACCGCCGCGTCTCGACCTGTCATCGTGAGCGAGCGGCGAAGTTTGCCGGGAGCCGAACGATCTAAGTCGCGTAGCCTTCCGCCCCCATCCCACCACCCTTCTCCTATCAGTGTCATCAGTGCGAATCAGTGGTAAGAGTTGTTTCATTTTTGGGTTTTGCTTCAGTTTGGGCCCAGTTTATCTTCGCGCAATTCCGTCAGCGAATCAATTGCGAATAAGTTCATCGTGCTTTTATCTCGGAACGCAGGAATTTGGCCGTAGATCACCTGTCCGAGTTGCTGATGATCTCCGCTCGAATGCCGATCGCCAAATGGCCAATTCTCGTTAGCAAGGAATCAGTACATCAACTGAGGAGAAGATTGGCAGGGCATCTGTTTCCGATCCAAAAGCTCTACCCATTTGCCGAACAGCAAGTTCTCGCCATCAACAATAGAAAATCAGGCTTTTTTGAAGCTTGGTGGAAATATAAGGCTTTCGATGTCGCAGAATTACATACACTGTTTCTCACGGGGGCGACCTCCGAAATACATTGAATCCAAATGATTTCTACTCGCAATTTAAAGAGTCAACCCATATGCATGGGTAGAGCACCAGCGATTCACAAAAGCCATGTAGTTATTTGGCCCTGTTCCATTTCCGGAAATAGGCCCGTTACCTAGGCTCATTTCGATAAAAATCCCGCATATATTAATTGAAGATCCAGATATATATTAGAAACCATTCCCGCGCACACTAGGATCAGAAATTATGTCCCTAAAACTACCAGATCGTTTTCCACGGAGTCCATGGATCATACTTGGCTATATTGCCCAACTTACAGCCTCGTCGTTTTTGGGTGGATCTCTTCTGAAGAAATTGCCGGTTGAATATTTCAAGCAGCATTTCTTCATTCCATTCCTGGTAGCCATGCCTCTATATTTCATTGCGCGGGAAGTGGGCAAACTCTTGGTGGGAGACTGGATTAAGGATATAGCAAGTAAAATTGATAGCGTAGTTCGCGCAGTGATTGGAGGCTACCGCAGAAAATATCTTGAGCATGTCATAAGCGAGTGCCGCAACTTTGATATGAAGGCTTTGAGCACGATAGGGACTTTTGCCTTGAGGCTTCAGCATGTGTTTGTGCAACCGCTCGTCAGCCCGGCCCCTAAATTGCCGCCCGGATCCATTATTCCTCTCGATATCGTGGAGCCATTGGCAGGGAGCGATATCTGGCCTTATCTGCAGCCAGAAAACCATTCCACACCTGACAACCTTGTGATTATTGGCCGTCCTGGCGGCGGTAAAACCACACTATTGCGGCATATAGCGCTGGTTCTGGCGCAGCCTAAGCAGCGGAAGAAACATCAGGCGCCGAGGAAGCTTCCTATATTTCTGGCACTGCGTCATCACGTAAGCGATATTAAAGATAATCCTGATCTGCCATTCATCGAAGCCATAAAACAGAGCAAGCTTTACCGGGAAATGAGTGAGCCGGTGCCTCTTCGCTGGTTTGAAGCGCAGCTAAAAAAGGGCAAATGCATTGTATTGTTTGACGGTCTGGATGAGGTTGCAGATCCTGAAATGTACGCCTCTGTTGAAGGCTGGCTCGAACAGCAGATGCGGACGTATTATAAAAATCAATTCATTATTACTTCCAGGCCGCGCGTATCTGCACAGCGGATCGCAGATGTTCACAGGTTGATTATCCACCCATTCAGACAGCAGCAAATCAGCCAGTTTGTCGAGAACTGGTGCATAGCCAACGCGGTAGCCGAGGCCCGCCGAGACACCATGGTAATTCGGGCAGAAGCTACAAAAGACGCCCGTGATCTGCTGGAACGCATTTCTGCCTCCAGGGAGCTGAACCAACTAGCCGTCAACCCCCTCCTGCTCACAATGATGGCCACGATCCACCGCTTTCGCGGCAAGCTGCCTGAACGCCAAATCGAACTTTACCGGGAAATCTGGGAAGTATTTCTCTCCCGCAGGGATTACAGCCCTGTGCCTTCGGGGCTGGCTACAAGCCAGAAGCGGTGCGTGCTTGAACCGCTGGCTTATGCCATGATGACCGGCCGCACTCAGGAAATGGAAGCGGCACAAACCTGCGAAATCATCAGTGACACTCTGGAGCGTGTAAGTCCGGGCACAGATCCGGCAGCTTTTCTCAAAGATATTGAGGAGGGCAGCGGGTTACTGCTGAAAAAAGAGAATGGAAAATATGGGTTCGCTCATAAGACCTTGCAGGAATATCTGACGGCGGTTTTTTGCACAAAAAAGACAGAAAACCTTGCGCAGCGGGTAGGAGATGAATGGTGGCATGGTGTTATCAGGCTCTATGTCGCCCAGGCGGATGGAACCGCAATATGCGCGGCTTGTCTGGAGAAGCTAAAGAATGCGACCGTTGCCTCTGGAATCTATGAACTGGCTAAAGCATGCCTGAATGAAGCACAAGAACTAGACTTAAAGATGCGCGAGGCCCTGGAGAATGTGCTGGCGGCGCTGCCTACGCCTTCCCGGCCTGCTCCCGTGGAGATCGAGCCAGTTCCTATTGTCCCGCACCGGGAATTCGCTCATATATTCAGATGGGCTTCAGGTGTTGCTGCCATTGTTGTCGTTGTAACAGTAGGTCTCTGGGCCTGGTATAAGGCGCCGCCGCCGCATCCAAAAATCAATGCGGTCTTTCTGCTAAGTGGAGATATGCAGACCATGGCAGACATGCAATCCGCATGCTACAACGTCCTGGTGAAATACTCCGATGTGATTGGCGATGTTTTTTACCTCAGGGTAGGACCACTCGGGAAGGGACCAGACAGCGAGAAAGAATGGAAGATCGCCCTGGATGGCCTCGAAGAAAAACTAACTAGTTTCTCTTCCCAGGATACCAACTACATCATTGCTATTGGTACGCCTGCTTCAATGCGAGCCAAGGCAAGATTTGGGCCCATGCTGAGCAGATATAGGTTGATTGGCATCGGCCTGACTGATCCTCTGGCTGCAGGGCTGATCACGCAGGCCACCGATCGCAATGACCCTCTTCCAATTGGCGTGGTCGCGTTTGTCCGGAATCCGGAGGATTGGGTTCGTCTGGCGCAAAAAGTTGTTCCAGACCATACTCTGCACTATGTCTATGAGACTGGGTTTCCCCAGAACGAATATTTAGCGAGTCCTCTCAGAAAGATGAAACTCACGCCACCTTTGCTTATAACTGGGGTTGACCATCCACTGAGTGATGATGATTTTCCAGATCCTGATCAAGTGTATTTTTCGTGGTATCCATTTGAACAGGCGGACGTGCATCCCAAGGTGCTGCAAGACCGGATCTTTGTAGCTACGAGGCGGGAAGATGTTGAACCTGATGGGCTGGCTGCTTTCGGCATAAGCCCCAACAGGAAGGAACTCGGGCAACAAGGCGCAGACCTTTTGATCAAAGATTTTAGAGGTGAGCAGCCGCTTGGCCGTACGGATATGCGCTTTCCTGCAAGACTGTACTATTGGATCAACTGCCGGAGCGCCAGCCGGCGACATCTCTCATTCAGTGAAGAAATTATTGAACACGCCGATGAGCGCTTTGGCTGCGATGCTACCGTCAGGGCGAGCATGAATAGCGCGTCGGTCCGCTGAGCAAATGGCTTTGGGCTGCCCGCTTCTTTAAGACTGGCGCTCTGGCAGCGCGAGCTGGGAAGGATTCAATCCGAAGGCCCGAGTACGGGCGCTTTAATAAAGACTATCCTAAGCGAAGATGACGGGAAGTGGGTGTTGTGTCTTTTCAGAAGATGCGCCCCAATTTAAAGAACACGCGCTGGTGCCCGGCCGTTCCGACTGCTCCACCGAACTCAATCGGTCCAAATATAGTGTTCGCAATGAGTGCGACAATGGCATCGCCTGGCGTTTGTGACTCGAATGGTGGTGAGAAAACCCTGCCCACTTCCAACGTGGTGTTGAAGTAAAGCCCGTCGCCCAGCAGGACCGGAAGCTTGGTTATTTTGCGAAGATACCCTGCCTGGAACTGGTAATACTGGTCAGTAAGCAATTCGTTTTCACCGTAAGCCGCGAAGGTATTGGGGCCACCCAGAGAAAACAGTGGCACCCCCACCAGTTGATTACCGAACGTGGTTCCGCCACGAGCCCCAAAATAGACCGATGATGGCGCATTCAGTTTGATGAATTTGAGCAATGAGCCTTCGGATGTCGGAAATGAGTGGGCCGCGCCGGGGTTAGCATCCACCCATGAGGTGCTGAGATCCATGTACTCTCCAGTTCGAGGGATGACCGGATTGTCGACCTGATTCAACGCAAAACGAAGTTTAGTTGCGCCGAAACGTCCTGAGACAGTGGGTAAAAGCGACTCATTCCCGATTCTGGGAGCTAGACTCTGCTGCGCACCGGTGTAACCCAAACTCAGTTGCGCAACACGACCGAACTCATGACCAACTTGAAGGCCTCCTCCTACGGAGGTCTTGCGATACTGGGCGAGAAAAACATTGCTCCGATAGATGGGATATTGCTGATAGTTGGCGAATCCTTCTGGCGCGATGAACCACTTGCTGGTGGTGCTCAACGGACGGTAATACTGGCTGTAAATGCCATACTGTGACCCGATGATCACGTCATTACGCAGTTCGGTTCGATAGCTGCCAAAATCCAGAAAGGTAATACGTGCTCCCGCGCTGAAATCGACACCGCTGAAATTCGAACCGCCAAGTAGAAGAAGCGGCTGCACAACTGGCGGCGAGTAGGGCTTTTCAGTAGCCGTGACAAGCAGGCCGGACTTGTTGTCCCGGTTGGTCATCTGGTAGCTGAAACTTGAGAAGCGTCCTTCCCCTTTCAGATCGAATAACTGTTCTTGTAAGGCTGGCGTTTCAACCGGTTTTCCAACGTTTTTCTTAAGATCATTTTCAATGGCCTTCGCCAGGGTCTTGCTGGTTCCAGTCACTTGCACGAATTCAGGAGTGGGAGCCGTAAGCCGGCGCGCCGCGCGTTCTGCCAGATAAGCCTGCCATGTCGGCTCATCGACACTGAGGGTATTTAGGAGTGCGGCCTTGGCTTCCGCCGCTGCATAGCCATCCTTAATAAGTTCCTCTACCCGGTTGTATTGCATTGAACCGAACTTCGCGAGCGGCACGGAGATCAGCATGTCCGCTTTTTCCATGGACCGCAACTCATTGGCCGCAATCACAACGCTGATGGAACGCCCCATTACTCCGAAGGAAGACATTGATGCTTTTGGATCTACCTTCGCTGTTTCCAGGTGAACCGCGATCGTCAGGTCGGCCCCCATTGTCTTTGCCACGTCGACCGGGAGGTTATCCATCAATCCACCGTCTGCGAAAATGTGCCCGTTCCACCTGACCGGATCGAAGATTCCAGGCAGTGACATGGTGGAGCGCAGCGCAAGCGAGAGCGATCCCTGGCGAAAAACGAATGGTTGATTTGTCACCAGATCGGTTGAGACGCAAGCAAATGGAGTGGGAAGATCGTTGAAGTTCTTAATTTCAGAGTACGGGAGCGCGACCCGATCCAGGATCATCATGACTTCCTGGCCAGAATTAAATCCTTCAGGAAACTGCAGGCCTTTTTTAAGGCCGAATTCCAGACGATTCGGGTATTCCGCGGCATCCTGCTTGCGGCGAAAAGAAAAATTCTTGTAGGGCGTTTGGCCTTGCAGCACCGCGTCCCAATCAATGGTCTTGATCAGTTCCTTTATTTCCGGGGCCGAGTGACCTGTAGCGTAGAGTCCGCCCACCAGGCCGCCCATACTGGTTCCGGACACGTAGCTCACTGGGACATGATGTTCTTCAAGCCACTGTATAACTCCGATATGCGCCAGTCCCAGGGCGCCTCCGCCTTCCAGCACCAGACCCACTTTGGGATGGGGCGGCGTGGATGCAGTCTGGGAAAACCCGGTAACGAACAAGACAACGGTAAAGAAAGTAATCAGGGAAGCTCTAATAGTGCAGCGAGACGGCGGTTTGATTCTCTCAAAAAGTATTGATCTCACGGCGATCCTCCTGAAGCGAAGTCCACTTCCCAGGTGTCGCCACACTCAAGAACGTGCCTGGAACAATCGCTTTGGTGACTATGATCGCTTGAGGCTCTAAAGCCCAGCGGTGGAAAGAGAATCGCTGATCTTCTCCGCCGCAAACACTGGCAAAACCGCCAGTGTGGAAAATAGCTTCGTGCCTTCCACGCGCATCGACAGATGGCTGTGGGCCCGATTCTTCAAAACGCGCTCTGTGCGGCGCGAGCCTGCGCGCTAGGCAGGATTCAGTCCAATGGACAGTCGGCCAAGCCAGCGCGTGAGGTGCGAATCGGCGATATGCTGCGCATCACAGTCTCCCGGGAGAGGAAGGAAGAATCGCATCCATGGCAGATGGGAACCGCATTAAATTTCGCTTTTACTGCTTTCATGCTACACTTCCGTTCCGCAACGACACCGGCGCGCGCGTTTTCGCTTTTACTCCAAGTGAAAGCTGAGTGCTTGCTGCTTAAAAGGAGCGCCTTATGCCACTTCCCGCCAGGAAATACTTGTTTGTGATTGCACTACTGCTGTGCGCCAGCCTTGCACTCGACGCCGCGCAGAAGAAGTCCTCTACTCCAACCAAAAAGGCCGAGCCCGCAGCTGCGGAGCCGGCTGGCAAGCCTATCGCCGTGCATGACTTCAGCGCTGAGGGCGTGCAGGTGGCCCTGATGGAGGTCACGCGCACGGCGCCCGATGTCGTGACCGTTAAATGGGAATACCGCAACACGACGGCCAAGGAACAGGAGCTGGCCGCCGACGCCAAAGGCTGGAGCGACCCGTACCGGCTCTCCTGGGACACCTATCTTCTCGCCGACGACGGCAAGACCAAGCTTCCGCTCATGAAAGACGGCAAAGGTATTCCTGTCGCCGCCGTTCATGGCCGGGCCGCCCAGCACTCAATTATGGTCCTGCCGAACAAGACGCTTAAGACCTGGGCCAAATATTCCGCTCCGTCTTCGAACAAGAAGGTCACGGTTGTGATCTCCGGAAGCGAGCCGTTTGAAGGTGTTGAGGTAAAAGAACCGGAGCAGAAGCCGGGGAATTGATGGCAAGAACAGATCAGATTATCGGCCCCGGCGTTGCCGCCGGGGCTTTATTTTTTGCAAGCATCCGAAAGCCCGAGGACGACCCCAGTTCGAGGTCGACCTGGACAGTCCGCCTTGCTTATTTATTAATGTCCTGCTTTGCCTCCAAGCGCTTGATAAAGCCTTCAACCGTAGGCTTTGCCGGATCAGGAGCAGCAGCCAGCGCAAGCTTCATTTCCTTTGTTGCGCCGTCATAATCCCCCTTGGCCACAGCGAGCCGCGCGGCTTCTGTGCGGACAAGCCAGTGATTGGGGTCTTTTTTGATGTTGCTGCGGAAGACCGCAAATGCCTCATCCTGCTTGCCGGCCAATTGCAGTTGGCGGCCGTAAGTGTGGAGCTGCGTGATGCTGGCAATCCCAAGCGCTTTGTTGCGAGCAACGGTAGCATCGTCCTTTTTGTTCATTGCGTCTAGAATGCGCGCTTTCGTCATCAGATTGTCATACCGCTCTTCCACGCCAATCGAACGGTCTTCATATTTCAGCGCCTCTTCCAGATTGTATTTGTTGGCTAGGAAATAATTAGCGGCGTCGTCCCAACCGTCCCAGGTATATTGCGCCAGCCCACGCATCTGCCCATGCAAGTTTTGGGCGACGATCTCATTGGTATTGACCTCCACCTTGAAAGGCACCGCAAGTTTTTCCCAACGTAGCGCAATGACGGCCGAGTTCGGAGTGACATCATCCACTTCATAAGCCAGGGCTTCTTTCATTTCTGCAGCTTGCGGTTTCACCGTCACGCGGAGAGCATCTTCCGACTGGTTGTAGGTAAAGCTGCCCCAGGCGGTCGCGGTCTTGGAAAAGATGATCGTCCATTCATTCTCCGTTGGCAGCATGTGCAGACCGTAAATGCCCTTGGCCAGGGGTTTGCCTTCCACGGTCACGGGATCGGTGAATTCGATCGTCGTGTTTTCATTTGCTCCGGCGCGCCAAACCTGTCCGTAAGGCACAAGGCCGCCCCAGACTTTTCTGCCTTTCACCACGGGGCGATGGTAATTAATGGTGATGTCCGTGATGCCGACGCGCTGAATCACCTTGGCATGCTGGCTGTCACGCGGCAGATCAAGTACAGCGGACTGCGCATGGCCCAAAGTAGCGGCGAAAAAGACTGCAATGAACACGGGGGTAAGCGCGAAGTTCCTGCGCATGGGAGTCCTCCAGGGGGATAGATTGATAGACGAGGGAACCGAGAGTTTAGACGCGAAGCCCGCGCGGTTGTTAGCGTAGGCTTCGCCAGTGGGGATAGTTAATTTTCCAGCTGCGCGTCCATGGTGATTTTTGCATTGAGCAGTTTGGAGATAGGGCATCCTTCCTTCGCATTTTTGGCTGCTTCTTCGAACTTTGCTTTATCGGCACCCGGAATCTTCACCTTCACCTGCAAATGGGACGAGGTGACTGCGAAGCCGGAATCCAGCTTTTCCAGCGTGACTGTGGCTGTGGTGTCAATCGATTGAGCCGTCATTCCCGCGTTGCCTAGCTGGGCTGAAAGGGCCATGCTGAAGCAGCCGGCGTGGGCCGCGGCAATCAGTTCTTCAGGGTTGGTGCCCGGCTGCGATTCAAAACGCGTGGCAAAAGAATAAGGCGTACTCTTCAGGACTCCACTGGGAGAGGTGAGCGTGCCTTTGCCGTCCTTCAGTCCGCCGCTCCAGTGTGCGCTTGCATTGCGTTGCATGAGTTATTTTGCTCCTCAAATGAGATAGAAGAATTGTATATGGGAGCCACCGATTGGGGGCGGCCAGCGCTCTGTTGATCAAAACCAGGTCTCTCAATTCGGCCAAAAAGAACATCCACCACAGCGGCACGGAGACAGGGAGAAAAGCGAAGAAGCAAGCGAATTCCCGATCCCAGGCGATCTTTTCGGCAAGTTTGTACAATGTGTAGCGCCAGTCCAAGAGGAACGGCCATGTTTGAAAGATATACAGAGAAGGCACGGCGCGTAATCTTTTTCGCCCGCTATGAAGCCAGCCAGTTCGGCAGCACTCACATTGAGACCGAACATCTCTTGCTTGGTTTGCTGCGTGAAGACAGAGCTCTGACACATCGTTTTCTACCGGGAACATCAACGGTTGAAGACATCCGCAAACAAATTGAAGCGAACACAGTCGTCCGCGAAAAAGTATCAACGTCAGTGGACATGCCGCTCACTGATGAGTGCCGGCGCGTGCTGGGCTATGCCTCGGAAGAGGCCGAACGACTCTCCCACAAACACATCGGAACAGAGCATCTCCTGTTGGGATTGCTGCGCGAAGAAAAATCTTTCGGCGCACAGATCCTGAACAAACATGGCGTGCGCCTTGCCGACATCAGAGAACAGCTCGCCCGGGCAGTGGAAGAGACGCAACCAGTCGCGCCTAAAGCATTCGTGCTGCTTTCAGAATTCAGCAATTATATAACGAGAGCCGCCCGCGAAAAACAGCGATCATCGCTCGTAGGTCGTGAGAAGGAATTTGAGCAGATGCTCCACATTCTTGGCCGCTCAAACAAAAATAACGTGGTGCTGGTGGGCGAGCCGGGAGTCGGCAAGAAGACTATTGTGGAGGAACTAGTCCAGCGTGCGGCGGATAACAAAGCAACGGCGTTTCTTGCAGGGCAAGCTATTTGTCTCCATCGATCTGGCGATGGTTGTGACGGCAGCCCAGCATAGCCGACGTTCCATGGAGTTTCTGAACGCTATTACAGACGAAATGATCAAGGCGGAGAAGGACACGATATTCTTTTTTGACGAATTGCACGCCTTGCTGGCGGCAGGCCCGGAAGGCGGCGCACACGAGATTACCTGCTGCTAAAACCTGCGCTGCTGAGCGGAAGAATCAGATGCATTGCATCGGCCACGCCTGCCGAGCATCATGCTGCGCTTGAGAAAGCCCCATGGCTCAACGAGCGCTTTCTTGCGGTAAAGGTAGAACCACCTACAGAAGAGACAGCTATCAAAATCCTGCAAGTTGAAAAAGACCGGTTTGAAAAATTTCATTCCGTCCAATTTACCGATGAGGCCATTACCGCTGCTGTGGTCCTCTCCAACCGCCTGATCGCAAACCATTTTCTCCCGGACAAGGCCATTGATGTAATTGACGATGCCGGCGCTTATGTGAAGATGAAGCAGGAGAAAGCAGTACTGCCGGAAGAGGTGATCGAGGCAAGAAAGCGACTCAGATTCATTTCTGCTCGCCATGAGAACGCAGTGGAAAACCATGAATTTGAGAAAGCACGCTTTTATTCCAATGAAGAACGGGCCCAGCGTGAAGCGCTGGCGCAGTTGCAAATAAAACATAATATTCCGGAGAGGCAAGTCGTTACGAAGGAGGACATCGAGGAAGCTCTGGCACGGTGGACGGGAATGCCAATAGAAGCCATGCGCGAGATCTCGAACAATTCGACAATCGGAAATCAGGAAATGAAGGCTTCTAAAAAGAGAGCAAAGAAGAAGAAATCTTAGGCTGCGTCAGCTCTTCGCAACCGGAAATGGAGCGAGTTCAAGGCTGATGTTCCCGTCGCGCAGGATTGCTTTCACATCTGCCAGACTTCGAATGATTGCGTTGGCTGCTTGCAGTCGATCTGCCGGATAAGTGGTTTGCAGCGCGATAACTTTCGTCCCAGCAGATCGCGCTGAAGAAATACCTGCCGGAGTATCTTCAAAAACCAAGCATTCCGCTGGGGCAAAGCCGAGCAACGCAGCGCCTTTAAGAAATGGCTCCGGCGCGGGCTTGCCGTGTATGACGTCTTCGGCGGCGACCATTTGCGGTGGAACCGGAATACCAGCATATCCCAAGCGCGCAACCGCGAGCGGACGCGTTGCCGAAGTAACGATGGCAAACCGGTCAGGAGGCAGATGGGCCAGCAGTTCCGCTGCGCCCGGCAGGGCCGTTACACCCTCTTTGTCATCGATTTCCATCTGTTCCACTATCGCGTTTTCTTTTTCGGCGTCCAGTTCCGGGGCCACCTCCCGAATAGTTTCAATGCTGCGCCGACCATGCGCCAGGGCGGCGATATGTTCAGGATCAAGCCTATGTTTAGCGGCCCAGGTTCGCCACACGCGTTCCACGGATGGAGTGGAATCCATCAACACGCCGTCCATATCAAAAAGAATTGCTTTGGCGGAGAAGATCATCTTTCAGCATAACAGCCAGAGGGCGTAATGGCGGTGGCTGGTCTTAACAAAACAAAATAGATGAGCTAGAGCAAAAGAATGAAACCGGCTTGATACCATCGGATTCTGGACATCGCTTGCCCGCTGGTAGGATAATCGCCCATAGTTGATGAGAGACCGAGGGGTGGATTGATTAGCGGTTAGTTCGTCCTGCCTTTCACGGATTGGAGAGTGACTTGAAAAAACTATCGTTATTTGTAGTGACATTGGCATTGATTTTTCTGCTGGGAAGCGCTGCGCAGGCGCAGCAATTTGATTTATCTGCGGGCGTTTCCGGCTTAACCGGCCCATCGAGCACTGCCGATCTACAGACCATCGGCGGTGGCGCATATCCGACTTTTGGCCTGGATTTTCTTTTCTATCACAATCTGGGAGTCGGCTTTAACGCGGCTTTCCGCGCCAAAGAAAACTTATACCAGGGGCAATTGCCATTCCGTCCATTTTTCTATGACGTGGATGCCGTGTACGCACCTCCCTTGGGAAAGCGTGCCCAATTGGAGCTTTCGGCTGGAATTGGAGCTGAAAGTGTCCGCTTTTACACGCCCAGTTTTCAGTGCTCCTTTACCGGGTGTACGAATTTTGTAAGCAGCAATCATTTTCTAGGACAATTTGGAGCAGGGATTCGGCTCTACGTGACTCCCAAAATTTTCATCCGGCCAGAAGCGCATTGGTACCTGGTGCATAACAACGTTGAGTTCAGCGGCTCACATGCCAGCCGCTATGGAATATCGATCGGGTATTCATTTAAGAACCAGGAATAGCTCTGCAAGACTTTGCATTAGGGGCCCATCTTCTCAGGATGGGCCTTTCGTACAATGGGCGCTTTGGCAAAAGGACACCTGACGTGCTGCTGCTCTGTCTTAATTTTTCTCATGTCCAACGATATGGATTGAAAAAACATCCAAGTTGCTGGAGTTGAAAATGGCGACCCGGGTTTTGTTCGTCGACGACGAGGCGGGGATACGCAATACACTTAAGCCGATCCTAGAGCAACATGGGTTTGAAGTGACCGTGGCAGCAACGGTTCCAGAAGCCCTGGAACACATGAACCATGCTACGTTCGATGTGCTGCTTTCCGATTTGAACATCGGCCAGCCAGGAGATGGTTTCACCGTGGTGAGCGCGATGCGGCGCGTGCAGCCGCAAGCGGCCACGTTTATTCTTACTGGTTACCCCGATTTTGATACCGCATTGCAAGCTATTCGCAGCCAGGTGGATGATTACCTGCTTAAGCCTACCGACGTTCCAACTTTGATTCATACAATACAGAGCCGGTTGGAAAATCGCCGGCATGTTCCTCCAGACAGGCCGATCAAGCGGGTTTCACATTTGATGGAGGAAAGCCTGACCGAAATAACCAAAGAATGGCTCCGGCTGGTAAAAGCGCACCATGAACTGGGAGCCATACGGATCAGCGACCTCGACCGGATTGACCACTTGCCGGCGCTGATTGAGGAGATGGCAAATCGGGTCGATCAAGCGTCCGAGATTACGACGGAGCAGGCAAAATCATTGGCAGTATCGCACGGGAAGCAGCGAGCGCTGCAGGGGTACAGCATTCCGTTGGTGGTGGTTGAAATGCGATTGCTGCAGCATGTTCTCTCTGCGGTGCTTCAGCACAATCTCATTCGCATGGACCTGAGCACGGTCATTGGGGACATGATGCTCATAGGCGAAAGCCTGCAAGAACAACTGGAATTTTCGATTCGAGGATTTCAGCAAGGCGCACGCGAGGCAGCCTGAGAGCAGGTTATTTTTGGGTCGCAGCGATCTTTGGCTGAGGAATTACTGGGACTTGCCCGCGTTTGTAAATCATCATCGTGCGGGTGAATTCGATTACCACACTGCCATCCTGCTTATAGCCGGTTGTCCTTACTTTCACAATTCCCACGTTCGGCCTTGATTTAGACTCGCGCTTTTCCAGAACTTCACTGCGGGAATACACGGTGTCTCCTTCAAAAAGCGGATTGGGCAGGCGGACTTCGTCCCATCCCAGGTTGGCCATGGCATTTTGCGATACGTCGGACACGGATTGTCCGGTCACCAGAGCCAAAGTGAAAGTGGAATCAACCAGCGGCTTGCCATATTCGGTTTGCGCGCTGTAAGCTGCGTCAAAGTGGATGGGATTGGTATTCTGCGTAAGCAGTGTGAACCAGATATTGTCGGCGGCAATCACGGTGCGGCCAAGCGGATGCTGGTACACGTCACCTACTTCGAAGTCTTCAAAGACACGTCCGGTCCAGCCTTGTTTAACTGTCATCGTTTGCCCTCCAGCGCTAATATGAACGCGGCAATCCAAGCACGTGTTCGGCAATATAGGAAAGGATAAGGTTGGTGGAAACAGGCGCCACCTGATAGAGGCGCGTTTCACGGAATTTGCGTTCTACGTCGTACTCTTCGGCGAATCCGAAGCCGCCATAGGTCTGCACCGTGGCATTGGCCGCTTCCCATGATGCATCCGCAGCCAGCAGCTTGGCCATGTTAGATTGCGGGCCGCAGGGCTGATGTGCATCGAATAATCCCGCAGCTTTTTCTACCATGAGCGACGCGGCTTCAACGTTGACATACGCACGGGCAAGAGGAAACTGGATGCCCTGGTTCTGTCCGATAGGCCGTCCAAATACGACGCGCTCTTTGGCATAACGGCAGGCGCGCTCAAGAAACCAGCGCCCATCGCCAATGCATTCGGCGGCAATCAGGATGCGCTCGGCATTCAGGCCGTCCAGCAGATAACGGAAGCCCTGGCCTTCTTCACCGATAAGATTTGCCGCAGGAACTTCTACGTCGTCGAAAAATATTTCCGTAGTAGCGTGGTTCATCATGGTGCGGATCGGCCGAATGGTGAGCCCATGATTTTTGGCGTGACGCAGATCGACCAGCAGGACTGAGAGCCCTTCACTGCGCTTTTTTACTTCGTCGATGGGCGTAGTACGCGCGACCAGCAGCATCAGGTCAGAGTGCTCCGCGCGGGAAATCCAGATCTTTTGGCCCTTGACCACGTATTGATCACCAATGCGTCGCGCAAATGTCTTCATCTGCGTGGTATCGGAGCCGGTGGTCGGTTCGGTGACGCCAAAGGCCTGAAGCCGAAGTTCACCACGAGCCAATGCGGGTAGATATTTTTTCTTCTGAGTTTCAGAACCATGCCGCAAGAGCGTTCCCATCACGTACATCTGAGCATGACAAGCCGCAGCGTTGCCGCCGGAGCGGTGGATTTCTTCCAGAATGGTCGCGGCTTCTGTAATCCCCATTCCGGCACCGCCATATTCTTCAGGAATAAGCGTGGCCATGTAACCGGCTTTTGTCAGCGCCTGAACAAATGCTTCAGGGTAAGCGCGCTGGCCATCGAGCTCGCGCCAGTAGGTGTCCGGGAAGTTCCGGCACAATTCTGCCACGGCACTTTTGAGTTCCTGCTGCAGTCCGGTATTCGTAGTAGGAGACATGAATGGTCTTACCGCAACTGCACTTTACAGTAAACCTGTTTTCCTGGCGATGGCCAGCTTCTTGCGTTCGGCCGGCAAGCTGGCCGCGTCGACCATTTCGTCTTTATAGACCATCGCGCCGAGTTCTGAACTGACATCAGCGTGCTCATAAAGGTCAATGATTTCCCGCGCCCGTGTAATCTCTTCCGCTGAAGGAGTAAAGGCCCGGTTGATGACTGCAACCTGGTTGGGATGAATGGCCCACTTCCCGTCAAAGCCCATTTGCGCGGCGGAACCTGCATCGTGCTCGCACTGTTGCAGGTCGCGAAATTGAAGTGTGACGCCGTCCACAACGTCGACGCCCGCGGCTCGCGCAGCAGCCACTGTCTTTGCCTTGGGATAATGATAGAGCGCGAACTGCTCGCGCACGGCGTCGCGCGCACCAATGTTGCCGGCATAATCGACTACGCCAAAAATCAAGCCAGCCAGCCTTGGGGTTGATGCCGCGATTTGCTCAGCATGCAGGACGCCTTTCGCGCTCTCGATTAGAACTTCCAGCCGGATGCGCCCAATAGGCAAGCCAATGTTCTGCTCGATCTGAGTGAGCAAGCAGTCCGCGAAGAGCACGTCGGTCGCATCCTGCGCTTTGGGAATCACGACGACATCAATGTTTTTGCCTGCCGCTTCGACAACCTCGATCACGTCACGATAAAAGAACTTTGTATGAATCCCGTTCGGACGGAAGGCACGAATCTTTCCACGAAAATCAAGGGTAGTGAAAGCCTTGATCAGCGTTTTTCGTGCGGCAACCTTCTGTGAAGGCGCGCAGCCATCTTCCAAGTCAAAAACAACTTCATCCGCTTCGCTGGCCACCGCCTTTGCCATCATCTTGAGAGAATGCGCGGGACAGGCAAGCTCACTGCGCCGAATGGTAATGGCGTCATGCAGCGCATCTGACATCGGCTCTCCTTCCATTGCAGGCTGCCACCACCGCGCGGCTATTGCCCGCCAAGCGACTTGATGAATTCGTAATAGAAGTCGACGCCATCATAAAAATCCTTCACGCCGATGCGTTCGTCTCTGCCGTGCGCGCGCACGTCATCTATGTCTTCAAATACGCCGGGAACACCGTAAGTTGGAATTCCGGCAATTCGCAAGTACTTGCCGTCACTGGCGCCAGTATCCATTACCGGAACAATGGGAAGGCCACCGTATAATTTGGCGCTGAGTGATTGCAGCTTGCCTACGATTGCGGGATTAATAGCGGATGCCGGCGCTGGGATTGCTTCACCTACCACGCTTACCACGATGCGATCATCCGCCAGCACGCGCTTGAGAGTGGCTTGAACATTTTGTAGTGAATCTTGGGGCAGCATGCGGCAATTTACGTTTGCGGCGGCGGTTTGCGGCAGTGCATTATTGGCGTGTCCACCTTCAAGACGGGTAGCGACACAGGTGGTCCGCAGAAGAGCATTAAAGAAGGCTGACTGGCTCAGGCGCTGCGCGGCCTCTGCCGCTTTGGCATTGTCGGCCCCGATCACCGCGCGGAAATCGGCACCGGTCGCTGGAGATTCCAACGCGGCGGTACGCTCAAAGAATCCGCGCGTGGTCTCATTCAGGCTTACTGGAAAATCAAACGCCGCCAGCCGGGCGAGGCCCTGGGACAGATGATAGATGGCGTTGTCCTTCACCGGTCGCGAACTGTGTCCGCCATTGCTTTTCACCTCCAGCCGGAAATCGACGTAATTTTTTTCGCTCGTCTGCATGCCTAATAGCATGCGCTTGCCCTTTTTGGTTTCGAAGTCACCGGCATCGGTGTTGATGCAATATTCGGCATCAATCCAGTCGTGGTGGTTTTTTGCCAGCCATTGCGCGCCATTGGATTCACCACCCTCTTCGTCGGCAGTGAGCGCCAGGATGAGATCGCGTGCGGGCGTCCAGCCTTCTTTCTTCAGGCGGATAAAGTTGGCGACCAGGATGGTGTCGCCTTGCTTAATATCCGAAGTGCCGCGGCCATAGAAGAAGCCATCCACCTCATTGAACTTGAATGGGTCTATGGACCAGTCTTGGCGCAAGGCTTCCACTACATCGAGATGGGCGATAAAAAGTATGGGCTTGCCTGCGCCGCGTCCATGCAGACGGACGACAAGATTCTTCTTGTTCGGCTTTGGCCCATCGACATGAATATCTTCAGCGGGGAAACCAGCAGCTCGGAAGCGTTCGGCCATAGCTTCTGCCGCGGTCGTCACGTTGCCGGCCGGCGTATCCGTGGTATTGATTTCAATGAGTTGCTTAAAAATGTCGCGAGCAGCCTGATGTTCCGGTGAAAGCGCTGTTTGAGATTGGGCGAGTGCGCCGCCGCAAAACAACGCAAGGGGGCAAGCGAGAGCTAAAAAACGTTTAGTCATCGTGCGTTGGATTATAAATTCTGGGCGGAAGGAGGAGCACGGAATCCGTGCAATATCCTTATAATTGGAGGTATGGCAAGAGGATGGGAAAGCAAGTCAGTTGAAGCGCAAATGGAAACTGCCAAAGACAACGCCGCATCAGGTTCAAATCCCCCACTCACTGACGGCGAGAAGAAAGCCCGGCACGAGCGCGATAGCCTGAAACTTTCCCGCGCTTATATCGTGCATCAGATTGAAGCTTCCACCAATGAACGTTACACCAGGTCTTTGCAGCAGGCGTTGAGCGAAATCGACGAGAAGCTGGCCAAGCTGATGAAGTAGCAGTAAAAAGCGCCAAAGCACGACTTCGGCGGAAGCCAAGCCAGAAGTGGCCCGATAGCCGCGAGAGTGGGATCAAACAGCTGCTCTTCGCCCAGTGATGAGTTCAATCAGCAATACAACCACAGCGATTACCAGAATCAAGTGAATTAAGCTTCCGGCAACGTGAAACCCCCAGCCCAATAGCCATAGAAGCAGCAGAATGGCAAAAACCGTCCAAAGCATTCTTGTCTCCTTGCCGGTGTAACACCGGTCTTCCTATCTTAGATGCTTGAGTTCGAGAGACGAGTTGACACACGTTGTGATGTCGTTGATTTACGCTGTGGACCGATGCTCAGCAACTCTGCGGGGCAACCTATAGAAACAGCAACTCTGTTCCAGATCAAATTTCAAATTGAAGTGTAATCAGCAACTCTGTTCACTTCGAAAACTGTGAAGCAGCAGCTCTGCTAAGCCGCGACTTATGCGGGTTTGCTAGCAGTGCCATCAGAGTGAGCAACGGGAAGTCTCTCCCTCAACTCTAACCAGAGAGTTGCTTTTGTGCAGAGCTGCGGCATCCCTGGCCGCGCAGATTGGCAGAACCTTCACGCGCGATGAAAAATTTTAGAAGATGGATCGGCACCTCAATCATAGTGGCGATGGCAGCGGTGCTGTTTTCGCTCTCGCCAAATCTTCACTCGCAGCAGATTGAAGCAACAGCGGCGCAGGCGGTTTCCTATGAAGGGCAAACAGTGGCGTCAGTGCAGCTGGCCGGTCAGCCGGACGGAACGCCCCAGAAAATGCGAGATCTGATCGCCCAGCCGATCAATGCGCCTTATTCCCAGGCCAAAGTTGACGAGACTGTGGCCGCTCTGAAAAAGGTCGGCAATGTAAAAGATGTGGAAGTCCAGGTAACACCGGCGGCCGAGGGCGTGCAAGTGGTCTTTATTTTGAAGCCCGCTTACTATTTTGGCGTTTACACATTTCCCAAGGCAGAGAAGGTTTTCCCTTATACGCGTCTGCTGCAAGCCGCCAACTATTCCAAGCAGGAGCCCTTCTCGCAGGAAAAAGTGGAAGAGGCGGAATCGAGCTTGCTGGACTTCTTTCATCGCACGGGCTTCTTCATGGCCACGGTGGAACCGAGAATGCAGACGGACGATAGGCATCGCGTGGTCAACGTGGAATATGACATCAAGCTGAAGCGGCGGGCAAAGTTCGGCAACGTGATTCTGGCCGGAGTCTCAGAGCAACAAACCAGGAAATTAAACTCCAGCCTTCGCTCCATCAAAGCAAGAATTAAAGGCGCGTACATCAAGCCGGGCAAACCATATCGCTTGAAAAAGCTGACAGCGGCGACTGCGTTCCTGAAGCAGCAGTTAGGAAGCCAGCACCTGCTTGCCGCCCGGGTGAAGCTGGTGTCAACACTTTATAACCCTGAAACCAACCGGACTGACATAAAGTACGACATAACGGAAGGGCCAAGAATCGAAATCAAGCTGGCAGGAGCGCACGTGTGGGGACGCACTCAGAAAAAGCTTATCCCCATGTACCAGGAAAATGCTGTCGATCCGGATCTGGTGAATGAAGGCGCGCAGGACCTGACTTCTTATTTCCAGGCAAAAGGTTTTTTTGACGCAAAAGTTCAGAGCCATATTCAAAGGGACCCATCCGGCGGCGTGACCGTGTTGTATCAAATCAACAAAGGCCCGCGCGGTAAGGTAGAAGCGATTGACTTTCACGGCAACGAACACTTCTCTGACAAAGACCTCAAGTCACACGTGCTGGTAAAGAAGCGTACGCCGTTGGTCCCGTTTTCGCATGGCAAATATAGCGAGCAACTGGTCCGCAAAAGCGTGAAGAACATTGAAGGGCTGTACCGAGGCGCGGGATACAGCCAGGTGAAAGTTACGCCGAAGGTGGTGAACAAGGAAAACGAACTGCAACTTACGTTCCAAGTGGAAGAAGGCGTGCGCGATGTAGTTGAGTCATTGCAAATCGAGGGCAGCAAGGCGCTCACGAAGCAGGAGCTTGCGCCCAAGGGCGTGAATCTGGAGCCGGGAAAGCCGTATTCCACACTGCTGCTGACGAAAGATCGTGACCAGATCATGGCAACGTATCTGGACAAGGGCTTTCTGAACGTGACGTTTAAGTCGAAAGTGGAGCACACCAAAGACGATCCGCACCATGTTCACGTGGTCTATCAGATAGAAGAAGGACCGCAGGTACGCACAGCCAGCGTGGACCCGGTGGGCGCGCAGCATACGCGGCCGGAGATTATCGCACGCAATGCGGATATAAAAGTGAATAAGCCGTTGAGCGAGACGACTCTGCTGCGCGGTGAAAGCCAGCTATATACCCTGGGCGTTTTTGACTGGGCCAGCGTGGATACGCGCGCGCCGATTACTGACGATCCGAATGCTGCCGTGCTGGTAAAACTCCACGAATCAAAACGCAACACCATCGCGTATGGATTCGGGTTTCAGGTCATCAATCGCGGAGGAAGCATACCCAGCGGAACAATTGCGCTGCCCGGACTTCCACCGGTAGGCCTGTCCACGAAATTTACTACCAGCCAGAAAACATTCTGGGGACCGGAAGGATCGATTGAGTACACGCGCAGGAATTTCCGTGGCAGGGCAGAAACAATAACACTAGCCGCGTTTGGTGGAAGGCTGGACCAACGTGGTTCGGCAAGCTGGGGCAACCCCACATTCTGGAATAGCGGCTGGGGTTCCACCCTAACGTTCTCCGCCGAGCGCACGAGCGAGAATCCGATTTTTACCGCACGGCTGGGCGGTGCTGGACTGCAGTTCCATCATTATCTTGACCGGAACCGGCAGAAATCTGTGATCCTCCGCTATGACTTCAGAATTACGAAGCTGTCCAACATCGTGATACCAGATCTGGTGCTGCCGGAAGACCAGAATGTGCGGCTCTCATCACTGGCTGCTTCATTCAACCGCGATTCGCGAGACAATCCGCTGGATGCTCATAAAGGAATCTATGAGAGTCTTGAGTTGGACGTGAACCCAGCATTTCTGGGGTCGAACACAAGCTTTGGGCGTTTGTTGGGACAGGTGGCTTATTACAGGTCGCTGACAAGCGATTCAGCGCTGGTTTGGGCCAATAGTCTGAGGCTGGGAATGGAACACGCGTTTGGCGGCGCCCACATCCCTATCAGCGAAAGCTTTTTCTCAGGCGGAGGCAGCACGCTACGCGGCTTCAGCTTGAACGGAGCCGGACCGCAACGCCAGGTACTGGTCTGTCCCACGGACAATCCGGGTTGCGGCGTACAAATTTCGGTGCCCGTCGGCGGAAAGCAGCTTGTGGTCTTCAATTCCGAACTGCGCTTCCCGCTGGGTATTTCCCTGCCATTTGTGGGTGGCGCTCTGGGTGGCGCAGCTTTTTATGACGCCGGGAACGTTTATTCCAATGTGACCTTTAAGAATGTATTTACCGATCTCACTCATACCGTTGGGTTCGGATTGCGTTACAAGACGCCGGTGGGACCCATCAGAATTGACATTGGACATCTGCTGAATGCGCCGCCAGGAATAAAGACACAGCAGGTCTTTATAACGTTGGGACAGGCATTCTGAAGAGGGCAGATTTTGAAACGGGAGCATTTGAAAAAGAGCTTCTGAAAAGGTGAACCGTGAAAAGGTGGAAAAAGATTGTTCTGTGGAGTCTGGCGGCGATCATTGTGCTGCTTGTGGGCACGGTAGTAACGCTGGTCTTTTTGCTCGACCACAATGAAGGTTTTCGCCAGAAGATTCTGGCCAAGGTGGAGAATAGCGTTCGTGAATCCACAGGAGCGCGGCTGGAAGTGCGAGACTTCAACCTCAGGCTCTCCAATCTCAGCCTCGATCTCTACAATGTCGTGGTGCATGGCACCGAGCCCGATCCGAGCCAGCCACTGATGGCCGTTGACCATTTACAGGTCGGCCTCACGATTGATTCCTTGCTGCATAAGAAATGGCATGTGCGCGACATTATTGTGGATCATCCGATTGTGCGCATGGCCGTGAACAAAGCGGGCGAGAACAACCTGCCTAAACCGGAAAAGAAAAGCACCAGCAGCAGCACGAACGTGTTTGATCTGGCAATCCGGGAGCTGCGCCTCAATAACGGCGAAGTTTATTACAACGACCAGAAGACCCCACTGGAAGCAGACCTGCACAACTTCGCCGTCAGCGCGAACTATGATCCAGCACAGAACAAATATTCCGGCGACCTTGGCTATAACGCCGGAAAGATTGTGTACGGAAAATATGCGCCGGTAGAGCACAACCTGCAGGCGAAATTCGGCGTGACGCCGCAACAATTTACGCTGGATAGACTGGACCTTGTTGCGGGCGAGTCGCGGGTTGGATTGAATGCGACGGTGAATAATTACAGCTCGCCGAACATGCAGGCCAGCGGCGGCTATGAAGCTACGCTGGTCACAAATGAGTTGAAGAGAATACTGAAAGATCCATCACTCCCCGGCGGCACTGTGAAGTTGACAGGAGAGATGAAGTACCAGGCCGATCCGAATCGGCCGATGCTGGAGACGGTCTCTGTGACCGGAAACGTGAGCAGCCCAGGGCTGGACGTGAAAACGCCGAGTTTGCAGACGGAGATTCGCGATCTCTATGCGCGATACCAGCTTTCTGGCGGCAATGCTGAAGTGAATGATATTCGCGCGCGGGTAATGGGCGGCACGTTCAACGGCAAGCTGACGATTAAAGATGTCGCAGGCGCTTCAATTGCGCAGTTGCAGGCTTCACTGAAAGGTTTGTCGCTGGACCAGGCACAGACGGCGACGCATAACACTTCAATGCGGCAGGCGCACTTGAGTGGACGGGTTGACGCGGACGCGAACGCCCACTGGGCCAAGACGCTCGACAATGTGGTGGCGCATAGTGATGCCACAATCAATGCCAGCCTGGGGCAAGGCCCAGCAACGCCGCTGAATGGCGTGATCCACTCTGATTATGCGGGTGCACACAAGCAGCTGGCGCTCACCAACAGTTATATTCGCACGCCGCAGACCACCATCAACTTGAACGGCAAGATCAGCGATTATTCGCAATTGCAGATTGCGCTCCGATCGAATGACCTGCATGAGCTTGAGACATTGTCAGTAGCCTTGCAGAAGCCAAAACCAGGACAGCCGCCAGCGCCGCCGCTGGGACTCTACGGCACGGCCAACGTGAATGCGACGGTGAGGGGATCACTCACGGCGCCACAGATCAACGGCCAGATGGACGCGCGAAACTTCCGTGTAAAAGGCAGTTCGTGGAAAGTCCTGCATACAAATTTTGCCGCGAACCCATCTCAGATAATGCTGAGCAATGGCGATCTGGAAGCCGTGCCACAGGGGCGGATCAACTTCAGTGCGCAAGCCAGGCTGAAAAAATGGGCTTACACATCATCCAGTCCGATCACTGCAAATATCTCCGGCTCGCAAATTTCAATTGCTGATCTGGAGCGGCTAGCCAATAAAACCTATCCGGTAAGCGGTACGCTGGCGCTCAACGTGTCCGTACATGGATCGCAACTCAATCCCGTGGGACAAGGAACGCTTACTGTCACGAAGGCAAAAATCTCGACCGAGACTATCCAGAACCTGAACGTGAAGTTTCAAGGTGACGGAAACACTGTGAAAGCAAATATGACGGTGCAAATGCCGGCAGGGACAGCCCGGGCCGACGTGGACTATTTCCCAAAGACAGAAGGATACGATGCGCATGTGCAATCGCAAAATTTCCGGCTGGAAAAACTACAGACCGTGATCGCGCGCAACATGCAGATTGCCGGCGGCGTGAACCTGAACGTAAGCGGAAAGGGCACGGTGAAGGATCCGCAACTGCAGGCCACAATCGAGGTGCCGCAATTGCAGGTGCAGAAGCAGACCGTGCAGGGCCTGAAATTCCAAACCACGGTGCAGAATCACGTAGCGTCCATCGCGCTCGATTCAGACATAGCCCAGGTCTTTCTTAAAGCGCGCGGCACGGTGGGCATTGAAGCGCCGTACATGGCGGACATTCATCTGGACAGCGGAAAAATTAATTTCCAGCCGCTGGTTGCGCTGTATGCTCCGGCCCAGGCGGCTGATCTTTCCGGGCAGACGGAACTGCACGCAACCTTGCGAGGGCCGCTGGCGGATAAAAATCGCGCAGAAGCACATCTGGAAATCCCGACTCTTGATGTGCATTACAAACAATTCCAACTTGGGGCAGCAAAACCGATCATTGCGGACTACAAGAACGGCACGGCGACATTGCAGCCGACCTCAATCCGCGGCACCGGCACGAGTGTCGATGCGGAAGGCGTAGTCCCGGTGACCACGCCAAAAGCCGCGTCCTTCCTGGTGAAAGGCAATGTTGATTTGGGCGTGGCGCAAATGATTGTGCCGGACATCACCAGTTCCGGCCAGCTGCAATTTGATATTGATTCAAAGCGCTATAGTAAGGGCACGAATTTGAATGGCCAGATCAAGATTGTGAATGCCAACCTGCACACAACGGATTCCCCAGTGGGACTGGACCACGCGAACGGAGCGATCAACGTAACGCAGGATCGGTTGGAAATCAGCAGCTTTGAAGGCCAGATGGGCGGAGGAACCATTAATGCGACCGGCGCCGTATCGTATCGTCCGGGAATCCAGTTTCATCTTGGGCTGACGGCCAACAATATCCGAGTGCGTTATCCGGAGGGTGTGCGCGCCATTGTGGCCTCTAACCTTGCGCTTACTGGGAACACGCAGCAGTCGCAACTGACCGGGCAAGTAAAGATCCAGCGGGTCTCATTCACCCCGGACTTTGACCTAAGCACGTTTACTTCGCAGTTCAGCGGAGGAGGCGCCAGCGATAGCGGAACACCGGGATCATTCACACAGGGAATGAAGCTGAATATTGCAGTGCAATCCACCAGCCAGATGAACCTGGTGAGCAGCCAGGTAAGCGTAAAAGGTGACGCGAATCTGCGTGTGGTTGGTACCGCCGCGGACCCAGTGATCCTGGGACGCACCACGCTAACCGGTGGGGAATTTTTTCTGGTTGGGAACCGTTACGAAGTTCAGAACGGGACAATTGACTTTTTGAATCCTGTACGCACAGAACCAGTCCTGAACATACAGGTAAAGACCAAAATTAATGAATACAATATTACGCTGGCGTTAAACGGCCCCCTGGAACGCCTGCAAACAACGTATACCTCCGATCCTGCGTTGCCGCCGGTAGACATTATTAACTTGATTGCTACGGGCAAAACGGTGGAGTCAGCGGCGGCCAACCCCAGCCCGAGTCCGACGAGCGCGATGGGCGCGCAATCACTGCTGGCATCAGGCATCAGCAGCCAGGTAAGCGGTAAGATTGCCAAGCTGGCCGGAGTGTCACAACTGCAGATTGACCCGGGGCTGGGAACAGACAACGGACAAAATCCTGGAGCGCGCATTGCCATTCAGCAGCGTGTTACCAGCAATCTGCTCGTGACGTTCGCCACGGACATTACGTCAACACAGCGAGAGGCAATCCAGATTGAATACAAGTTCAACCCAAAATGGTCAGTGAGCGGCACGCGCGACCAGAACGGCGGGTTCGGCGTGGATGGAAGGTATCGGAAGGATTTTTAGCCTGAATCATTGGATTTTGCCGCATAGTTGGTTAGCGGGGATTTTGGCAGCTCTTGGCAAGAGCTGCCGTTGTCATGCCCACCATCGGTCAAAGAAACCATTTTGTTTTGATTACGCGGATCTTTTCGCTCTATGACATTTGTCATCTACGAATAATGACATCCCTCACTTCTCCATCCCTACCTCTGATTCGATACTAAATTCGCCATCCTGATTGCCTCTAATGCGAAGGGCGGCGAAATGATCGAATCGAGGAAATTGACAATGCAAAAGAATGAATCAACCGTGGCGTCGCTTGTGGGCGTGACGAAGAAATATGACGCGATCACGGCGCTGAACGATGTGAGCCTCAACGTGCGTGCAGGCGAGTTGCTGGCTCTGCTAGGCCCGAATGGGGCGGGCAAGACTACTTCTGTCCGGCTGCTGTTGGGACTCTCCAAGCCGGGTTCAGGAAGTGTAAAGGTTTTTGGGCGTGATCCGCGCGACGCGTCAGCTCGTGGCCGAGTGGGAGCGATGCTGCAGGTAGCCAAGGTGCCGGAGACGCTGAAGGTGCGCGAGCACATTAACCTATTCCGGAGCTACTATTCTATGCCGCTGTCACTGGAGTCGACGCTGGAAGCAGCGGGGCTGGAAGGAATGGAAAACCGGATGTTTGGCGCCCTTTCCGGAGGTCAGAAGCAGCGCGTCTTATTTGCGCTGGCGATCTGCGGCAATCCCGACCTTCTCTTCCTGGATGAGCCTACGGTAGGGCTGGACATTGGCACACGACACCTGATCTGGCAGCAGATTCGACGACTGCTCCAGCAAGGCCGCACGGTGGTGCTGACTACGCACTATCTTGAAGAGGTAGATGCCCTGGCGAACCGTGTCGTGGTGCTGAATCACGGTGTAATCGTAGCTGAAGGGACCTCGACAGAAATCAAGGCCCGAACGGCGCAAAGAAGAATCCAGTGTACGACGATTTTGCGCTCCGGCGAAATCGAATCGATCGCACAGGTCCGCAGCGTCGCAGAACACGAAGGCAGAATGGAGATATGTACATCGCAGGTGGAACCAGTGTTACGTGAACTTTTTCTTCGCGATCCGAATATATCTGGATTGGAGGTTTCCAGCAGCACATTGGAAGAGGCGTTTCTTGAGATTGTTGAATCCGGACGGCAGGAAGCCGCACAGGAGGTGACAGTATGAGCAGCTACGCAGCAGAGATCCCGCAGGTTGTGAAGCACAGCGCATTACGCGTATATGGCACAGAGGCGAAGTACGAGATTCTGAAGACCGTTCGGCAACCGGCCTACGTGATTCCCACGCTTGCCTTCCCGTTACTTTTTTACGTGATGTTTGGCATTGCGTTCGGCGGCAGACAAGCGGTTGGCGGAGTGAGCCTGGCCACATACCTGTTGGCTACTTACTCGACGTTTGGAGTGATGGGCGCAAGCCTATTCGGCTTTGGGGCGGGGGTTGCCATGGAACGCGGATATGGATGGCTGCAAGTGAAGCGCGCCAGTCCGATGCCACCGCTGGCCTATCTGCTCGCCAAAACCGCGATGAGCCTTGTCTTTAGCGCGATCATCATTTCCTTATTGTTCATCCTGGGAACACAGTTTGGCGGTGTACATCTTTCGCTCAGCGCATTTCTGAGGCTGACGGGCGTCATGATTGCCGGCTCAATTCCTTTCTGCGCCCTGGGGCTAGCCATTGGCTGCTATGCCGCGCCGAATGCGGCGCCTGCTGTGGTCAATATCCTGTTCCTGCCAATGTCATTTTGTTCTGGCCTATGGCTGCCGTTGCAATTGCTACCTAAATTTCTGCAGCGGTTGGCTCCGTTTCTGCCGTCGACCCACCTGGGCCAGCTGGCGTTACAGCAGGTTGGCTTTGGCCGTCCAGGAAGCGCCGCGGTCCATGTTGCGGCCCTTGTGGCATTTACTGTGGCGTTTCTTTTGCTTGCGCTGCGCGGTTATAGCCGCGATGATGTAAAAGTGAACGCCTGAAAATCGGAACCGCCATGCGACTGCTGCCCCAAAATAAAGACATCGGCTGGACTCCTTATGCCTGGCTGATCTATCTGACCAGCGTACCGTTTTTTGGATATGCAAGCGGCCAGACGACAGCCAGGTTTTGGGCACCGACAATTGCCGGCATGGTGATCTTCCTGGGTCTCTATTTCTGGGGTTATTGGATTAAAGGCAAAAAGCTGCTTTGGATCATCGCGGCTATCACGGTGCTTGGCATGGTCTCGGCCCCGATGAACCCGGGCGCCTCGGTCTACTTTATTTATGCGGCGGCTTTCGTTGCAGCGACTGGGGATACCGGGTTTTCTGCACGCATCTTGCCGCTAGTGCTGGTCGCCATAGGCCTGGAAACGTTGGTATTCCATCTATCACCCTATTTCTGGGTTCCGGCCACGGTTTTTTCTCTGCTGGTTGGCGCCATCAACATACACTTCCGGCAACGCGGGCTGGACAACAAGAAGCTGCTAATGGCGCAGGAAGAAGTTGAGCACCTGGCGAAGATTGCAGAGCGAGAGCGCATTGCGCGAGATTTGCACGACGTGTTGGGACACACACTTTCGGTGATCGTGCTGAAATCAGAGCTGGCATCCAAATTGGCAGAGCGAGAACCGGCGCGGGCCGTGCTGGAGATCAAGGACGTGGAACGCATCTCTCGCGATGCATTAGCGCAGGTAAGAAGCACGGTCCGGGGTTACCATTCTCTGAGCTTGCAAGCGGAAGCGGAGCAGGCAACCGCCATATTGAAGGCGGCCGGCGTGAAAGTGGAATGCAACTTTGCGACTGCAGATATCCCGCCATCGCATGAAGGTGTTCTTGCTTTGGCGTTGCGAGAGGCTGTGACTAACGTGATCCGTCACGCTAAGGCGAGCTACTGCGGCCTGCGTCTGCGCCCTGTGGATGGTGGGTGCGAACTTGAGATCAAAGATGACGGCTGCGGGCATATGTCTCCTGAAGGAATAGGGCTGACCGGCATGCGCCACCGTGTGGAATCGCTGGGCGGCAAGCTGCAGAGGGAAGTTTCGTCCGGAACGCGCTTGGTAATTACCTTGCCGGTGAAGAACCTATGAGCATCCGCGTGGTCATTGCCGAAGATCAAGGCATGGTGCTGGGAGCGCTGGCTGCTCTGCTGGAGATTGAGCACGACATTTCTGTTGTGGGGCAAGCCCATGACGGACGAGAAGCATTGAAGCTCACGCTCCTGCACAAACCCGACCTGCTGCTAACCGATATAGAGATGCCGGAGATGACAGGGCTGGAAGTTGCCGCAGAGTTAAAGCGCCAGGGCGCGTCCGCGCGCGTAATCATTCTTACCACATTTGCCCGAGCGGGCTATCTCCGGCGCGCCATGGAAGCCGGCGCCGCGGGTTATCTGCTGAAAGACTCACCTGCAGCCGCGCTGGCTGATGCCATCCGCCGCGTGCATTCAGGCCTTCGAGTGATCGATCCTGAACTGGCGACGGAAGCGTGGACGGAAGCCGATCCGCTGAGCGACCGCGAACGACAGGTGCTGCGGCAGGCCGCCGAA